>OJDW01000004.1_pt1 | contig 628588 bp, 635 predicted proteins | sample 1593131 | NCBI WGS metagenome assembly OJDW01 (sample SAMN05416874, study PRJEB24817) | seawater metagenome | isolation source: Sea water | place: Canada:Atlantic | collected 2013-11 | reverse complement strand
GGAACAATGTCAGGCCTTATTGATATGGGAACAAACCCTATTCAAAATGTTGTTGATCCCACTAACCCACAAGACGGCGCCACTAAGAACTATGTAGACAATGCTGTTGGTGGAAATACTTCAACTCTTACGACAAAATTAGATTTAACTGGCGGAACAATGTCAGGCCTTATTGATATGGGAACAAACCCTATTCAAAATGTTGTTGATCCTACAAACCCACAAGACGGCGCGACTAAGAACTATGTCGATAATGCTGTTGGTGGAAATACTTCAACTCTTACGACAAAGTTAAACCTAACTGGCGGAACAATGTCAGGTCTTATTGATATGGGAACAAACCCTATTCAAAATGTTGTTGATCCTACTAACCCACAAGACGGCGCGACTAAAAACTATGTCGACAATGCCGTTGGTGGAAATACTTCAACTCTTACGACAAAGTTAGATCTAACTGGCGGAACAATGTCAGGTCTTATTGATATGGGAACAAATCCTATTCAAAATGTTGTTGACCCTACTAACCCACAAGACGGCGCGACTAAGAATTATGTGGATAATGCAAGTGCTACTAAGCTACCACTTGCTGGTGGAACCATAACTGGTCCCCTACTAATGGGAAATGAACAAGCTATTCAGCTAGGGGAAAATGGTGGAAATGGGTCAGAGAAGATTTCAATTCAAGCTCCTAATGCTCTAGCCGCTGACTATACCCTTATACTTCCAGCTGATGATGGAACGGCTTCACAAGTTTTATCAACCGATGGTTCAGGTACTTTATCATGGGTTGGAGCCGGTGGTGCTCCTTCAGGAGCGGCTGGTGGCTCCCTCGCTGGAACTTATCCAAACCCAACTCTTGCAGCTAGTTCAATATCAACAGCAGAGATTGTTGATGGAACTATTGGAACTGTTGACCTTGCAAACAGTTCAGTCTCAGCAGCAAAACTTGTTGATACTTATTTAAACATTGATGGCACAGGCGCCATGACCGGCGTCCTTCTTGGGAATATTGGTACACAAGCAGCTCCTGGTTATACTTTTTCTGGAGACACAGATACTGGGATTTATAGAAATGCTGTTGATAAGTTTGGCTTCTCTACTGGAGGAACGTCAAGAATGATTATCGATGCAGCTGGTAATGTTGGTATTGGAACAAATAATCCCTCCTCCCTCCTCCATGTTGTTGGTGCTTCAGGAATACGTGCCGAGCAAATCTGTGATGAATCAGGAACAAACTGTCAGGATATTTCGGCAGGATGGGCAACCGGAAATTTAATGGCAAATGGATCGTTGGCCATGACGGGTAACTTTCAATTGGCCTCAAATAATATTATAGGAGTTGCCTCGATTGAATCTTCAACAGGATCCGCAGCCGCTCCTTCTTACACTTTTACGGCTGATACAAACACCGGAATCTATTCTCCTTCCGCGGATAACCTTGCCCTAGCCACAGGAGGCGTTGAAAGACTAAATGTCTCTCCTTCTGGTGGAATTGGTATTGGAATAGCCTCACCTCCTGCCAGTGCAATCGTTGAAATAAGTTCAACCACTCAAGGTTTTCTAATGCCTAGGATGACCACAGCTCAAAGAAACGCCATAGGTTCTCCTGATAATGGGCTTCATATTTATAATACGACGACAAACTCAATGAATTTTTATAATGGAGCCGCATGGATTGATACTGCCGCCGGTGGTGGTGGAGACTTTCAGGCCAATGGTTCAGTTCCAATGACAGGACAATTTAGAGCAGTTGCTACAAGTGGTTCTGCTAGTCCTTCTTATAGTTTTAACGGTGATACTGATACCGGAATGTTTCCAGCGGGCCCAGATAAGATTGGCTTTTCCGTTAATGGACTTCAAGAAGTTGTAATTCAAGCAGCTACATCAGGATCAAACTCTCCAGCTCTTAGCTTCAAAGGAGACTTAACTTCAGGATTAGCAGCAGGGACATCAGGAACAATTTCCATGATTATCGGAAATCTTTCAGTAGTAGATTTTTCAAGCCAAGGTCTAGTTGTTTCTGGATCACAAGCAGGCCCACAATATTCCTTTAAAAGTGATATGAATTCGGGAATGAGTAGTATGGGAGCGGGTCAGCTTGGCTTTGCTACAGGGAATGTCGAAAGACTAAGGATAGATGCAGCTGGAAATGTTGGTATTGGAACAAACACTCCCTCTCAAAAGCTAACTGTCCTTGGGGATATTAGAATTGGGAATGCCGGTTCAAACGGTTGTCTTCAAGACTTTGGGGGGGGACTTATAACAGGAACTTGCTCCTCAGATATAAGGTTCAAGAAAAAGGTCAAGGCAATTGATACTGTTAGCAAAAAAATGAAAAAGCTAAGAGCAGTTGAATGGGTTTGGAGAAAAGAGGAGTTCCCTGATCGTCATTTTGGAGATACCAAAAGTCTTGGTGTTATTGCTCAAGAACTTAAAGCTCTCTTTCCTGAACTTGTCGAGAAAGATAAAGAAGGTTTTCTTAGAGTAAAATACAACCATCTTCAATTCTACGTTATGCAAGGACTTATTGAGCAACTCAATGAATCCGATGTTCTTAAAGATAAAATCAAGAAACAAGATGCTGAAATTCTAATGCTTAAAGAAAGGATATCGACACTCCAAACACGTGAGATTGCCAGTATAAAAATTGAGAATGCAAAATTAAAAGAAAGATTCGATAGAATTGAGATAATGATGCATCGTCAGATGATTTCAAAGAAAGCGAAGCTTGATATTAAAAAATAAAATGACCTGCAATTTTTTAGAATAAAAAAGCCTCCTGAATAGGAGGCCTTTTTAATGATTCATTTTTAAAATTATTAAGAGTTTAGTCTTCTCAATACATAGTGAAGAATCCCGCCATTTCTAAAATAACTTAACTCATCCTCAGTATCCACTCTTGAGACAACATTAGTTGAAACAACAGACCCGTCAGACTTAGTCACAGTCAGTTCAAATTCCATCTGCGGCTTAAGATCCCCCACTTGCTTTAATGAGATCTTCTCAGATCCATCAAGACCTAAAGTCTTTCTCGACTCTCCAGCTTTGAATTGAAGCGGCATAACGCCCATTCCAATGAGGTTTGATCTGTGAATTCTTTCAAAGGATTCAACCACAACGGCTTTAACGCCTTGAAGGTTAGTTCCCTTAGCGGCCCAGTCTCTTGAAGATCCTGTTCCGTATTCTTTTCCGCCAATCACAACTAGTGAAGTTCCTTCACTGATGTACTTCATAGCAGCGTCGTAGATACTCATCTGTTCGCCAGTTGGGATATGTTTTGTATAGCCACCTTCAACACCAGGAACCATTTCATTCTTGATTCTGATATTGGCGAATGTTCCTCTCATCATCACTTCGTGATTTCCACGGCGTGATCCAAAAGAATTAAAATCATGTTGTTTAACACCATTTTCTTTTAAGTAAACTCCTGCAGGGCCCTCTACAGCGATAGCGCCAGCAGGTGAGATATGATCCGTCGTTACTGAGTCCCCCATAAGAGCGAGGATACTCGCGTTTTCAACCTTAAAAGAATCAACAACACCTTCTTTGATATTATCAAAGAAAGTTGGGTTTCTAATATAAGTAGATTTTGGATCCCAATCAAACTTCTCTCCTTTAGGAGCGTTGACGGCCTGCCACTTATCATCACCTTCAAAAACATTTGAATAACGATTCTTAAACATCTCTGAAGTTAAGTGCTTTGATATAACGTCAGCGATCTCAGCATTTGTAGGCCAAAGATCTTTTAAGTAAACATCATTTCCATCTCTATCTTTTCCAAGTGAGTCAGTTGCCACGTTCTCTAGGATAGACCCAGCAAGAGCGTAACAAACAACGAGTGGTGGAGAAGCTAGATAGTTAGCTTTAACATCAGGAGAGATACGCCCTTCAAAGTTTCTGTTTCCAGATAAGACTGAAGTAGCGACTAAGTTATTATCATTGATACATTTTGAAATAGGAGCTGGTAGAGGTCCTGTATTACCAATACAAGTAGTACAACCATAACCAACAAGATGAAAGCCAAGAGCATCTAAGTCTTGTTGAAGACCTGATTCAACTAAATAATCAGTCACGACTTTTGATCCAGGGGCCAATGAAGTCTTAACCCATGGTTTAACTTTCATTCCCTTTGCTACTGCTTTTTGAGCAACGAGACCTGCGGCCATAAGAACCGAAGGGTTTGAAGTATTGGTGCAAGAAGTAATGGCAGCAACGACAACATTCCCGTGCTTCATCTTATAGTCTTGCCCTTCTACATCATATTCTTTCTTAATATCTTCTGGTGAGGCTTTGTAAGCGTCAGCCATATGCTTCGTAAAAGCTTCAACACCTTGAGTAAGTTCAATCTTATCTTGAGGTCTCTTAGGACCAGAGATACATGGAAGAACTGTGCTCATATCTAGTTCAACAGTTGAACTGAATACTGGATCGGCGTCACCTTTATTAGTCCAAAGTCCCTGCTCTTTTGCATAGGCTTCAACTAAGGCAACAGTTTGATCATCACGCCCTGTGAACTTTAGGTAATCAATTGTTTTATCATCAATGGGAAAGAAGCCACAAGTAGCTCCGTACTCAGGGGCCATATTGGCAAGAGTGGCACGATCGGCAAGAGTTAGATCACTCATTCCTGGTCCGTAGAACTCTACGAACTTTCCAACAACTCCATGCTCGCGAAGTTTTTGAACAACATTTAAAACAAGATCGGTAGCTGTTAGCCCTTCACTCATCTTACCTGTTAATTTAAATCCAACAACTTCAGGGATAAGCATCGTAACAGGCTGACCAAGCATGGCAGCTTCTGCTTCAATTCCACCAACACCCCAACCAAGAACTGAGAGTCCGTTGATCATTGTTGTATGTGAGTCTGTTCCCACACAAGTATCAGGATAGGCCACACCTTCGTTTGTCCAAACGACGTCGGCTAAGTATTCAAGATTTACTTGGTGAATGATTCCTGTTCCCGGAGGCACTACTCTAAAGTTTTCAAAGGCGCCTTGCCCCCACTTTAGAAAATTATATCTTTCGGCATTTCTTTCATATTCAATTTCAACGTTCTTTTCAAAAGCGTCTTTATCGCCAAAATGTTCAACCTGAACTGAGTGATCAATAACCAAGTCTACTGGAGTTAAGGGGTTGATCTTTTTAGCTGAGCCACCAAGAGTTTCCATAGCTTCACGCATGGCCGCAAGGTCTACAACTGCTGGAACACCTGTAAAGTCTTGCATGACAACTCTAGCTGGATGATAAGCGATTTCTCTATCTGAGCTTTTAGTCTTGGTCCAATCATTAAGGGCCTGAACATCATCCCATGTAACCGTGGTTCCATTTTCATGACGGAGAAGATTCTCTAATAATACTTTTAAACTCTTTGGAAGCTTATCGATCTCACTTAGACCTTCTGCTTTGGCCTTAGCTAAAGAATAAATGTCATAAGTTTTCGAACCCGCCGTAAGCGTTGATTTCACTTTGCTCATACTGCACCTCATTAGAAATAAAACTGATTTGAGGGGAGTATACGTTAAAACCTAAGGAATGTCTCTCTAGGGAAGGCCCTACTTCTTATTAGAAATAAGTGACCAAGCCCCTCCCCCTTCGGATCTAATAATATAGCCGAATGGGTCAAGTTTACGCCTTAAGTTATAAAGATGGACGTCGATTGTTTTAGGATGAACATTATTACTATCCCAGACTTTATCTAGGATATCTGTTCTATTGATCTTTCTTTCGTTTGAAGTAATGAAAAGACTAAGTAATTGAGTCTGTTTAGAGGTCAGGCCAGCAATCTCTAGCCCATCAAGACGAACTGAAGGTCTAATCTTTCTTTTAATTCTTCGATCGGACTTTAAGATCAGTTCAATCTTATAAGTCAGTTCATTTCGATTCACTGGTTTTACTAAGTAATCAAGGGCACCTTCTTCGTAGCAAAGGCGGATATTCTCAATCTCATCTTGACCCGTGACGATGATAAAGGGAAAGCTTCTTTGAAGCCCTTTTTCCTCTAGGGTGAGAAAGTTTAAGAAGCTTCCATCGCTTAGGTTTAACTCAGCAATGAGCAAGTAAGGAGATTCTGATCTATTACCATTGAAGAAGTTCTTAAATTCTTCAAGAGAATCAAAGAATCTAATCAAACAAACATCTTCAAGAAGTTGTTGATACTTGAGTTGTTGTCCTCGATCACTTTCGAGGATCCATATAATATTGTTGTCTTTTTCTAAGCTCATAAACACATACTATAGCTAAACAATTTATATGTGGATAGGTAAGTCGTGACTTTTTGCTTTTGACTGCGTTATACATAACGCCATGAACCACCTTGAATATCTAAAGCCCTTTGATAAAAGCTGCGATATAGCCTCCCTTCAGGAGATCGTCGAGGCCCGTGAACTGCACTGGCAAAGAAGCGGTTCAGCTGGGTTAAAGCAGGCCCTTGAACTTGATGTTAATGACAAAGAGCAGCTTTCTAAAGCTTGTGAGCTTCTTATCCCATGGAAAAAAGGCCCCTTTGATCTTAGTTTTGGGACCCTCGACGCAGAGTGGAGAAGCGACTTTAAATGGGACCGCTTCAAAGAGGCCCTTGGTGATATTAAAGATAAAGTGATCCTAGATGTAGGCTGTAATAATGGATACTTCATGTTTCAAATGGCGAAACTGAATCCCAAACTAGTCTTAGGCATAGACCCTATTCCAAGATGCCAGGCCCAGTTCATGTTTCTCAATAAGATCTATCAACATGAATGCTTAAAGTTTGAACTCCTTGGGGTCGAGCACTGTAAACATTTTAAGAACCTCTTTGATAAAATCCTCTTCATGGGAATCATCTACCATCACCGCCATCCCCTAGAACAACTTATTGATCTAAGGGAGGCCTTAAAGCCTGGTGGAGAATTGATCCTAGAGACAATTGGAATTCCAGGTACTGATTCATTTGCTCTGTTCCCAGAAGATCGCTACGCCGGAATGAAGAATATTTATTTTATTCCAACTCTTTCTTGCACAATGAACTGGCTAAAAAAAGCAAAGTTTGAAGCTATAGAAGTCATTGCCGATACGGACATGACCTCAGACGAGCAACGAAGCACAAAATGGAATCCTGAAAGCTTTAAGACCTTGAAAGATTCTCTTGATCCAAATGATTTAAGTAAGACTATTGAAGGTCATCCCGCACCGAGACGATTCTTAGTTAAGGCGAGAAAGAAAGGATGAAGGCGCTGTGGATTACCTTAGGAATCTTATGCCTTATCCTAGGCTTTATCGGAGTCTTTCTTCCTCTCCTTCCTACAACTCCCTTTGCCTTACTTGCAGCTTTTTGTTTTTCAAAAGGATCCGATGATCTTCATAGATGGTTACTAGAGACCAAGATGTTTGGCCCTCTTATAAAGGATTGGGAAGACCATGGGGTTATCCGCTTAAGAATTAAGAAAATCTCGACTTTGATGATTAGTCTTTTATTTGGCTACACCTTGGTCTTTGTAAAAGTCTTTCTTTGGATTAAATTGATCGTCACTCTAACGGGTCTTTTAGTGCTTTGGTTTATCTGGACAAGGCCTTCTACACCAGTCGTAAATGATTAGATAAAGGAATCTTCTTTCCCCGTAAGAAACACACCGTCTTCCCCACAAATTTCAAAGTATTTCCTTCAATAACAATCCCCGAATGATCAGGCACGGCATAGACCGGAACCATAACCTTTTTAGATTGGGTAATAAGTTCTTTTTCGTAACGGTCTGAATTTTTATAGTGAGGAAAGAATTCAAAAGGAACGATGTTCATCGCTTTTAGGTTCGTTATATTTTCATCGTTATCGTCGCAGTCAAACTTTGGATAACCAGCAGTCTTAATATCCGGAGTCATCAATATGGCTCCGGCAGACATGCCTGTTAGCACTCCCCCATTTCGAACAAAGTTCTTCAGACGGCTGAGCATCTTTGTTTTCTTTAAGTACTTTAAGAAATAAAAGGTATTTCCTCCTGAGAGGTGGATGATATCGCTACTAAAAGCTTCCCCAAGTAAGACTTGATCGTAGGGGACATCTATTGGAAAGTGAATAAACTTAGTTAGACCTAATTTCCTGTAGTTTTGAACAAAGGCGATAAAGTCGGCTTCAGAATCATAAGAACATGAAGGAATATAAGTAACTCGAGGGTCATCAACTCTGGCCAGTCTTATGGCCTCTGCATCTAGATGAAGATTTTCCTCTTCATGCCCCCCTCCATAAAGAACTAACTTCACAGGCCTTCCCTATACTCCCTAACAATCTTTAACATGCCTCTCACCATGGTAGAATGTTCTCGATCAGACTTGGACATCTTCGACTCTGGTCTTAGGTCTTGATAATCTACAAATTCACTAAGGACCTTAAAGAGTTTATCTGCTTTAAGTTTAGGTTTCGCCGTCATTACTTTATGAACGATCTCTGAAATAGAATCTCCCGTAACTCGGTCGATTTTATTGATAACGGATGAGCGCATCGTCATGTTTAACAAAATATCTTCCACTGGTAACTTAGCCAGAGTTGAGGCTTTGTTAACAAGGTTCCAATACGACTCTTGAAAAGAGTCTATCTTCTTATCTCTATATGAATTACTTTGAAGGTCTTCATCAGTTGCGTAAAAGCTTTTTATAATTTCTATAAACTCACTTCTTTCGATACTTGTTTGTCTTGATAGATAAAGCTGTGGAAGCTCCCTAAGAATATCTCGCATGCAATAGATTGCATTCCAGTTTATTCCATCAGCTACTTTCTTAAGACCTTCTTTACTTTTACAACGTTCAAAGTAAGAAAAAGGATCTAGTAAGGCTTCAATCTCACTTCTTGCGCTCTTAAAAAGAAGTTCAGCCGTCTGAGCCTGAAAGCCTAGTTTATAAACCAGGTTCTTGAGCTTATGATCTTGAAAAAGTGAGTCAAATTTTTGAGTGGCTTTAGAATCCTTAAAGTTCTTCAAGCTCTCCTTTTCCCCTGTTATTAAATAATTAATAAGCTGAGCAAAGGTTTGAACTGTATTTCTAGCTTTATTTTTTTGTTCAACGATTGAAGTTGAGAAACGGTCATCATCATCGTATCGATACTCGCAATGAAAGAGACCAAATTGGCGGATTGATCCAAAGTCGATCATCGATCCATCCATTAGAACATTATCGCCGTCCCAATCAAGCCAGCAAAAGATATACTCATCTTCTAAAGTTGCGGCCATCTTTGCAAAGACCTCTACTTCCCTTTCAAGAAAGTATTGGTAGCGGGCATTCTTTGTTTTTGGAATATTTTCCCAAACCCCATTTTTCACCTGACGATCGATATAATAATTAACCAGATTCTCTAGGGCCTCTAAATTATTTTGTTTTAAATGATTGAAGAGATGACTTGGCCTTAAAAGGTTTTGATGGGCCCGGATATTAATGGAGATATTGTTTCCATAATCAATGATCCCAAGAACTCTCTCAGTATCAATTCCATTTTTATGGAAGATCTCACTAAAAAAGAGAGTCGATAGACCTTCATCTAATTCTGAATAGCCACAACCATAAGAGATAGTCGGGTCTCCTGATTGAAAGAACTTCTTTTGAATGGCCGTTGCAGGAGACAGGGCCGTAGCACCAGTTCCACAAGAACTAACATCCCAGCTCTTTCCTTTATGTGAGACCATTCCATTCCAAATACTTCTTCCGTCACCTGAAGTCTTACCCTGCTTATTAGGGTGCTGCAGTTGAAGGTAGCGGGTCGCCATGTATTTATTTGGTAGGATTTCTTCTTTAGGAAACTTAATATTATTTATTTCATCGTATTCATTAATGATAACAAGACTAAATGTTTCGAGAATCTTTGCTTCTAACTCTGGGGTTAACTCTTCTGGATGTCCCTTTGGAACAAGGCCCATCTCTTTAGCTAGTGGAAAGTTAAAGGCCGCAACCTTTCCGCCCTTTCGATGACGAGCGCCATACTCAATAAAAGCCTCGTCACAGGCTTTTTTTAAGGGATGTTTACCGTTGATGGTATTGAACCGATCGTAGCTGCATCCTGAATCTAAATCACTATTTCGTTTTGATCTTGTCATAGTCTTTCTATTGTACATTTTAGCACAGTTTTGCACCGTGCGGCGGAAGATACTACCAGTACCCGAGCAAGCCACTCCGGTACAGAGGTTTTTACCTCCTTTTAAGAGCTAAATTATGTATAATAATTGGGCTTTGCCCCTACAGCGTTGATAGGGGCAATCGGTTAATGGCTAAGGAAGGCGAATTGAACAAATCACTGTTTCAACATACTGATAAGTCCCTACTCGACGATAAACTCACGACTAAAAAGCTAGAGATTAACTTGCGCCGAAATAAGGAGCAAGACAATGTAGATGAGCTTGATCTTTTATCAAGTCAATTCAATTTTGAAGACTGTAGAGATGAATACTGGAATCCTGAGAAGTACTCGCTTCTTTATGCAACTCCTCTATGGCATGCCTCAAGTCCTTCTCAAAAAGTATTATTAAATCAACTCTACTGGGTGGCCTACTATAGCCAAATCATCTCAGCAGAGATTGCCACTATCTTTTTAAATCAAACTTCAGCTGCTGGGCTTTATTCACTAGAGGATTTTCGCCTTGTTTGCGACACCTTAGACTTAGAATCAAGCCAGGAACGTGGACATATTCACGCTTTTAAAACTATCTCAGAACAAGTCGAAGAGAAGCTCTTTGGTCATAGGCTCTTTACCTACCCTATGAAGAACTACGCTACAGAAACCATGATCTTCCAAAATACAAATAGAGTGAAAAAGTTTTGGAAGTCGATTCAGCTTAACGCTTATAATTTACTTTCTTCAAATAATGCTTTCATTGCCTGCCAATACTTTACGGTAAGAGGACTTAGAACCCTAAATGGAAAGATTGTTCAACATGAACTAAGTCAGTTCTATGAAAATCATAAAGACAAAGAAAATGCTCCTATTCCCAGTAAGATCTCCTATCATCACTTTTTAGATGAGAGTTATCATTTCAATTCAAGCTCAATCATAGGCCATGACGTTGTTCATACCTTAAAGGCCCCGACTAAGTTTGAATCCGCAATCGCTAATCTTGGAATACAAGGATGTCAGCTAGATCATCAAAACTTTAATATTTCTGTGAATGGAATCTTTTGGTATGAACCAGCCGTCTTTCCAGTGATCTATCAAATTTTAAGAAGCCCTTATTTTGAATACGACCATGTAAGCGCGCTTAGAATGATGGAGTCTTGTTTTATTCAAGAAAATCAGGCCATGCATTTAGCCTATGAGACACATAAGATTGCTAAAGAATCTTATCAACAATATGTAAGTGGTCTTCCTTATCTTTCTAAAAATAATAGAGAGATGAAATATATGACAAGGGCCAGTATCGAACAATATATCAAGATTAATAAAAGGGCCTTTAAGGGTTTTGAGGATAAAAGTGAGCAATATTTGTACAGTAACTTTTCAAGAGGACTACCAAGAGATTCAAGTCGAGAGCGGGAGCAATCCGAGTCTCGTCTTAAACTCTTCTAATAGTCCTGTTCTTTTCGGCTGCCGCACGGGAGTTTGTGGAACTTGCTTAGTAGAAGTCACAAAAGGATTTGAAAGTCTTGAGCCTGCTAATAAGGCAGAGAGTGAAATCCTAGAAGTCTTTGCGCCTGAAAATTCAAAAGCACGCTTGGCTTGCCAAATAATCATAACATCAGATGTGGAGTTCAAGTCCATTGGAAAATAAAGTTAACTTCAAGAATTTCTGGTATATCGCCTGCCAAAGTAAGGAACTTAGTAAAGATAAGCCTATAGCTAGAACTATCTTAGATGAGTGGATTGTTCTTTTTAGAGACTCTGATGGAAACCCAGTAGCTTTTCAAGACCGCTGCGTTCATAGGAACTATCAGCTCTCTAAAGGCGCCGTCAAAGATGGCTGCCTTCGTTGTCCTTATCATGGATGGACTTTTGATAAAGAAGGCTCCGTGGTTAATATTCCTGCAGAAGGACCAAATCAAAAGAAGTTATCCACGAGGTCTGCCCAAAAATATGAGTGTATAGAGCAAGATGACTTTATCTTTGTAAGGCTTGAGAATAATCCAGAAATGGAAACTAAGCCATATTCTATGCCTCATTATAAAGAAAGTGGATATAAGACAGTCCGCCTTTTTAATATCTTTAAAAACAATGTCACAAACTGTGCAGAGAACTATGTTGATGTTCCTCACACCGTTTTTGTTCATGACGAAATCTTTAGAGTAAGCCGTCAGGAAAAGGTAGAGGCCACCTGCAAAAGAATCAATGGTTCCGTTGAGATTGATTATAGAAATGAAACAAATAACCTAGGCTGGTTTAGCTGGTTTCTTAATCCTAAAGGTGGAGAGATCGTCCATAAAGACTTCTTCCATATGCCTAATGTCACTTCTGTTGAATATATCTTCTCCCCTGGTCGAGAATTTCATATCACCAGCCAAACAGTCCCAGTCGATGACACCACCTCTTGGGTTTATACCGACCTTACCTTTAAGTTCGGTGCTTGGAATTTCTTAGCCGCCCCGATTGTTAAATACCAAGGTCAATCAGTTATTGACCAAGATATCGTCGTCTTAGAAAATCAAATGAAAGTCATTGAAAAATATGGGACAGACTTTAGTAATTCAAAAGCGGATATTGTTCACGTCTTTATTGAATCAATCCGAGAAGAGATTGAAAAAGGCGCAGACCCAAGGCTCTTAAAGAATAGAGAACAAGAATTTGAGTTCTGGGTATGATTTCAACTATAGCTTTTGTTTTATTAATGATTCTTACTCTCGCTTCAACTTCAAAGCGAAAGGAAATGCTTCAAAAGTCTTTTGATCACTGGGTCTTAGACTTAGTGAACCTCCCCATTCAAGGAATCTTAGTTCCTCTTTTACAGACGATCTTCTTTTATCAAATATTGAACTACCTAGCCCCAGAGTTTAAAGGCATACTTGAACTCTCTCCTCTTTTGGCATTTTTACTTAATTTTATCCTTATCGATTATCTTTATTATTGGAATCATAGGCTGCTCCATCTTGATGGCCTGTGGCAGATGCATAAGGTCCATCATTCTATTGAAAGCATGGATGTCTTAGGGACTAGCCGAAACACGATTTGGACTACTTTCCTCATCATTTATGTTTGGGCCAATTCTCTCTTTATCTTCTTATTAAAAGACCCAAGCTTCTACATCTTGGCCGCAAGTCTTGGAGCAGGATTAGACCTTTGGAAGCATTCCTCCTTTTATGGACCTAGCTTCTTAAGAGATAAGCTCTTTCTTCTAAATCCAATAGATCATCACTGGCATCATTCAAGTTCTCCTCATCTAAACTTTGGAGCCAATTTAAATATATGGGATAAACTCCATGGCACTTATAAAAAAGAAGACAGTGCCCCTTTAAAGTTAGGGATTAAACTTAATCAAGGGCTTTTAAGATCATTGATCTATCCCTTTCGGAGCTCTAAATGACACTTTTAAGTAAGGCCATGACCCTCTTTCCTTTTCTCCATGGAATCTTGATCTTTATCAGCCTATTTTGCTTTGCAAAAGAACCAAGTGCTTGCACGGTTTTATTTATCATAGGAGCAATCTATCTCTTTCCCCTTATTAGTTTCAGGGTCATGGGATTATTCTTCCCTATTAAGGAAGGCAAAAGTGATCTAGCAAAAGATAAGTATTCACCTTGGTGGGGCGGACATCAGATTCAACTTCTTTTTTACGTCGTGCCTCAGTTTGAAGCCTTCTTAAGAGTTATCCCCGGTGGCTATTCACTATGGCTTAGGCTGTGGGGATCAAAAGTAGGAAAGGCCGTTTATTGGACACCAAATGTTGAGATCGATGACCGCTCTATGGTTGAGATTGGAAACTATGTTCTCTTTGGTCATAAGGTTGAGCTTATCAGTCATGTTGTAGGTGGAAAAAAAGGAAACTTCAGCCTTTACTCTAAGAACATAGTCATCGGAGAAGGTACCTTTGTCGGCGCTGGATCTAGGCTCGGCCCAGGGGCTGAAATAGAAGCGGGCTGCTTTCTTCCTGTTCTCTCAGATATATACGTAGATGAGTATATCCCTAAGAAACACGACTTAAAATACAAACATCCGAGATGGCCTATAAAGAAAAAAGAGGACTATATTCCGTGATCTCTTTTTTCTCTCCGCTTATTAAATTATTCCTAAGGCTATTGCTTCTCCCTAGAGAGCTTTTCTTTAACAAGGCCTTGAAAGCTCCGAGAGAGGCTCAAGAGAAAGTCTTTAAGAGGCTTGTTGATACCTTTAATTCAAGTTCTTATGGAAAAGAGATTGGACATATCAATTCAATAAAAGAGTTTCAAGAAAAGGTTCCTCTAGTGGGCTTTGATGATATTTCTCATCATATAGATAAAATGAGAGAGAAGATGAGCAATCACTTCTCACCAAGCCCTGTCCTTTTCTATGAGCCGACAAGTGGTTCAAGCGGTGCAAAGAAGTACATCCCCTACACACTCGAGCTAAAGTCCGCCTTTTCTCAAATGTTTTCATTGTGGGTGATCGACTTAATTAAGAACGGTCCCTCCTTTGAGACAGGTAAATTCTATTTTTCAGTCAGCCCTCAATTTAAAGATACTGAAGATGTTCTTCAAGATGATAGTGATTATATTGATGGATTCTTTTCTTGGTTTTTAAGACCCTTCTTTGTCACACCAAAAAAAATAAAGCTTATTAAGGATCCCATTCTTTTTAAAAAGGCCTTAGCCTTACATCTTCTCGCTGAAAAAGACTTAGAGATTATCAGCATCTGGAACCCTTCGACTTTTACAATCCTCCTTGATTATATAGAAGACAATCGAGAAGAGTTAATCATAGACCTTAAAAAAGGAACTTCAGTTATTGAAGGACATTCTTTTAAGTTTAAGGCCATAGCTAGTGAAAGGATCGAGACCATAAGAAAGTCTTCTCTGCTTGAAATTTGGCCTCGCCTTAAGTTGATTAGTTCTTGGGGGGATCTTGAGGCCAAACCAGGCTTTAAAAAATTAAAAAAGATCTTTCCTTCTGTTTTTATTCAGGCAAAAGGTCTTCTTGCAACTGAAGCTCCTATAACAATTCCAATTATCGCCTCAAATTCCTTTGTTCCTCTTTTAGAAAGCATTTTCTTTGAATTTATCTCTGAAGATGGAAAGCTTCACCTCCTGCATGAATTAAAAGGAGGAGAGCTCTATCAACTCGTTATCACCACTCCCAGCGGCCTTTACCGCTATCTTTTAGGGGATAGAATAAAGGTTCCTCATTTTTATAAAGAAACCCCTTGCCTCGAGTTTATGGGAAGAGGAGATGAGACCTCTGATCTTTTTGGTGAGAAGCTCCACCGAAGTTTTCTCACGAGCATCTTGCAAGAATTAAAGACAGAGAACTACTACCTCTTTTTTCCCACAAGAATAAATGAAGATCATGGTTACTACACCCTACTCACTGATAACCAAGATGAAAATTTAGAGAAGCTAATAGAGGGCTCCCTTATGAAGGCCTATCATTATAAAGTGGCAAGAAAGCTTGGAACGCTTGGACCTTTAAAGACTATCTATAAAAAAGATATGAATGAGAGAGTCTTAAGTTATATGCAAGAGAAAAAAGGCATGAAGCTTGGAGATATAAAACCAAGTGTTCTTCTTGATTCCTTTGATGATAAATTTCTTACTTAGTCTTAGGGCAGAGTTTAACTCGGTCTGTTTGACAGGATGCTGGTAGCCTTCCTTTTTGATTTAACTCAATATTTAGCAACCGATAGACTGCACTTGAATGCGTATCCTTACTATCTTTATTCTTAAAATAGTCCTTATCAGGGACATCTAAGACCAGGTCTTTGACAAATAAACAGGCCATATTGGAGTCCGACGCTTTTGAGGCGATCCAATCGGCGAAGTCTTCTTCAGAATACATATTCTCTTTCCACCTCACTCTTTTAGATCTATTTGTTGAGAGCTTCATATTAACTTCTTCACCTACTTCTTCAGTATGGGAGGAAGCTAAGCACTCTCTTGTGGACTTGAATTTAAAAGTCGTTTTGTTTGAAAGCCTTGATTTCTCCATAAAATGCCCAACATGGTGGCCTAGTTCATGGGCGAGGATTTGTTTTCCTTTATTTGAAAAATCTTTAACAGCAACCGGACCAACCTTGATTCCATTGTAAGCGCCTAAGTAAAGATCTGGGATAGGGTTGACTGCTAGCTCATCAACAAACTCATTAAGCCCAGAGGAAGCACCTGTTCCCATCATAAGATCTTGAAGTAATCCCCGTCCAATGAGTTCAGTCCCTTTAACTCCATTTTCAGATTCTCTTAATTTTTTATAATCGAGAAGGATTCCTTTTCTAGAATTTAGCCAACTTTTAATCTTTTCAATATATTCCTTTTTTGTCTCTGGAAAATTTAAATGAAGCGAGCCCACTTCACTTTTAATATCGTGAGTGGATTCTTTTGAGAATTCTTTTTCAAAACTATTAAAGAAACTCTCTAAGTACTCTTTAGAGTCCCTTTTTGCTTTCTCTACTTCTTTCTCATCAGGAAGAATATTGAGGCTATTTAAAATTGTCATCATATAGGCATTAAGCTCATGGGAATCAATCTTGGTCTCCATTCCATCATAGAAGCTAAGCATATTTTCGATATGCTCAGTTGTAGTATAGAACTTCTCTTTATTATTAGGATCAGACCAATCAGGAGAATACTTAGGGTTGATATAATACGAAGGCCTTGTAAAGTCTGGCTTACTTAAGGTTTTAAGCTCTGATGCTCTTAACCCGGATATTGCTTCTAAAGCTAAGACATCTTGAAGAAGACTTTCTTCATCTGCAGCAGCGTCAGATAGACTTCCTTCAATGCTCTCAGGGTCAATAGTCTTAGTTCCGAGCGACTTTTTTATTTTGTCTAAGGCCTTAAATTTCCTTTTTCTAAGAGAGGAGATAGGATCCTTTTGCTCCAAAGGGGTCAAAACATTTGAAAGAACAAAATCAACTCCAAAGTACTCTAAAGCAAAGATAGAATTAGTATCTTCGAAGATGGCCTTTAAGGCTTTTACAGCGGCTCTAGACTCTAATCTGCCAATATTAAACTTAGACCTTAACTTCACCTTTAAATTTTTAGTGGATTTAAACTTTATATTAATCCCACCTTCTTTATGTTCCCTCGTCTCAAAGAACTCTGGTGAAGAAAAGACAAAAGAAAAGAGGTCAGTAATATTTAAGCTTAGGTTATCGAGACTTGAATTATTATATTTAGGTTCTTTGATAAACTTTAATGAGGACTTTAACCTAGATTCTACAAAGTCTTGCTCTAGGGGAAAATATTCAGCGATAGACTCTCGAAGCTCCCGAAGGTCGCCGTAATATTTTTCATAACCGTTCCCCTCACATAAAGGAAGATCCGGGTCCTCTGAACAGGCGAGAATCATATAGGGATTGGTTTGTAGTCCAAAGAACTTAAATTTATCCGTTCCGCAAATACTGGCGACACATTGAGGTAGGTTGAATTTACTTTCCTGACCAACTTCAACAGAGCAAGAGTTCTTATTAAGGCCCGGAGAAAAATAAGAATTCTGATCGACTTCAATAAAGTTAAAGAAGTCTTGAAAAGGAATCTCATTGGCACTGAGGATGAGGGGAAGAAAGAGAAGTATTACTATTTTATACATTTACCCTCCCCTAACTTTATTAAATTAAAGAAGTGTGTAAATCTTTTATCTAATTGATCCATTTCTTTAGGTAGGAGAGATCTCTTAACGGAGCGTGAGTTCCAAGAAAAGACTGCCTCTTGGCCTAGTAGTTTCTTTCTATTCTTTGAACTGATTGAATCTCTTATTTTTTTGCTCTCACTCTCAACAATACTTTTATGACAGGCCTTTAACTTTAGGTCTCGCTTGACTTCAAACCCGCTTTTTTTCCAAAAAAGATTTGCTTTCTCGCCTATCAATACAAAGGAGAACTGATAACCTTTCATCGAGAAATTAAGGTCTATATTTCCAGCCGCGTTGGCTGAAGCACAAAGAAAATGAATAAGGATAATAAGGCCTAAGGTTCTCACCCTAACTTATCGGAATCTGGTTATAAATAATGAAGAAACAAAGGAAATTTTAGTGAGTAATATTAAACAGTTAGCTAGTTAAATGAAGAAAATCTTCCTCGTCCCTACCGGTTAGGATCAAGCTTAAATCCTTAGTGGCTTCAATCGACTTCTCACCACTAAAGGCGAAGTGATCATAGGCAATACCAACCTTCAAAAGGTGCTTATTATTTTTCTCGCTTAAATGACATGAGCCAATCGTAAAGCCCGTAGGTCCATAGGCCATCATCGACATATCAAAGTCTGGATGATTATGATTCATCAATGAACTGACAGCAATAGCACCGCCACCAAAGCTCTCATGAATGCTTGGAAAGTTATTCACCATAAAATGAATAAACCTAAGTCTTAATCTATTGAAGATATTATTTGATTTATTATAGACGTACTTACCAATCTTTAAATCAGACATCTCCTGCCCTAAGGCCTTCTTAATCTTTTCGTTGATCTCTAAGATTGTCTTTTGATCTGCATCTTCGAGAACAGTAGCGGCTAAGTAACTCTTTCCCTCAGACCTAATCATAATAGGTAAGTTGACTGAGATATAAGCGGGATCAAGAATTCTTATACCATAAAAGGTTCTAAAGACGATTCTATTAACTTCGGGGTGTTTTTTCGCCATAAGAGCGCTGGCCTTAATTAAAAGGGCGGTCATGGGAAGTTTCTCATTCTTACTTTCATAGAATTTTACAAGCTTGGTAATATCAATCGTTAGATAAAAAGGAAGGTGAAAATGATTCTTTTTGATATGACTCAATTGATGGATAAGAAACCATTCTTCAAGACTCGCTTTTCGGATGCTCAATTCCAAACCTCCGGATCAATCTTTCTTTTATCGCTTTTAGTTTTATACCAAGGAGAAATAGGAAGCTTGTTTAGACATTGAACCAGGCGCGCAACGGACTCATCCCCTTTGACTAAATGACCTAGTTGAAAACGCATATTCGGAAAAGCCTTAGCGTCTTCATCTCTTAGAATTGTTAATAAAAAGAGTGTTAAGAAATATAAAAAGAAATTAGTAATGCCCCCGAGGACCCCTTTTCTTTTCTTCGTTAACAAAAAAATCTTTACCTTACTCACTCCGTTTTCTTGAGGAATAGCCCCCCACAGAATATGCAGAGCAGGGAGTTCTCTTCCCTTTCCACCAAAGCGTTGATTATGACCATATGTGATTGAGGTTACAGAGCCCCCCGAGAATTTCATCTGATATCTAAACAAAGGTCCTAATAAGAACCTTCCAAAGCGCGCCTTTAATCCTTTTTTAGGAAGGGCGCCTTCTAATTCCCATTTAAACTCGGAGCCTTCTTCTTTGACTTCGAAATCAAATTCCATATCTAAGTTATGAACAGTAGCAAAGTGATTTAAATCAATGCCTCCTGCCATGAGTACATGATGATGAGCAAAGAGGGTTATCTCTTTAAGAAAGAGAGCGTCAGCATCAGATTCTTCAAGGCCCGGGGCGACAGGAACATCATGATCTGCTTCGAGTCCAGAGAAGACCCAAACCTGGCCATACTTTTCTTGAACAGGATAAGCGGCTTGCTTTACATTACATGGCGGTGTTTCTAAGGCAGGAACTTTCGATACAGAACCATCGCCGTTAAATTCCCATTGATGAAAATAACAGCGCAATTTATTATCAATGACTTCCCCATTTCCAAGGTCCGCCCCCATATGGGGGCAAAAGGCATCCATAGCGCGAACAGTTCCATCCATGCCGCGAAATAAGGCCAGCCTTTGATCAAGGAGTTTAAAGCTCGATGCTTCGCCTTTCTTTAACTTTTTAGATTCAGTAATAGGATACCAGCCCTCTGATAGGACTTTATTATTATTGAAGACCCTATTTTCTTTTAGGGGCTGGCTAAGTGTATTTTCCTGACGACTTTTTCCATCTCGCGGAGCTTTCTTCCAATCCTTCATACATTAACCTCAGATCTATTACGTATTCCTAAGGCCTGATCAGCATCTAAGTTCTTCGACCACTTTGAAGGAGTTAAAGAATTTACATACTTGATATACTTCGTAACGGGTGTATCAATGGGTAGGAGATTAGCAGTGGAGAATCTAATATTTTCATAAACCTCTCCATCTTCACCTTGTAAAAAAAGAAACGATAATTTCGTTAGCTTCAATAGGAACCAATCAGTGAGAAAGTTTCTTTTCTTAGTTAGATAGATTGGAGTGACAAGAGTCTCTCCTTCAATATTTGACTGGTAGGAAAATAGCATATGCAAAGTAGGAATGACTTCCCACCGTCCAAAGAGCTTGACTCCCTTAAGCACCGTCAGACCGGCTAAGCAAGCACTCTGATACTTCATTGAATAAGCGTATCTACTTCCTAGAAGCTTCTTTATCACTCTTTCAAAAGCGCTCTCACTTGGAGTCTCCCCTTCGAGTAAGATATGAATAGAGTCTTTTTCACTAGCATCAATATCTACAGACATATCCATATGAATATTATGAACTGTAGAGAGGTGCTGAGGGTCTATCCCATTGATCATTGTAATATGATAGTGACAGCTTCTTTTATAAGTCTTGTCTGTAGTAGAGCTTAATTCAAGGCCTTTAAGTTCTGGGATCTCAAGCACCTCATAGGGAGCCTTAGCCTCTGGGTAAACCCAAATCATTCCGTATTTTTCTTGAACAGCGTAGTTTTGATTCTTAATCTTTGAGTTACTTTCTTTAAGGCAAGGAATGTCCGTGCATCTTCCCTCGTTATCAAACTTCCAGTGATGAAAGAAGCACTTGATGCTCTCCTTTTCAACAGAGCCAATTCCTAGGTCGACACCCATATGAGGACAAAAACCATCGAGGGCATAGACTTCACCGGACTCTCCACGATAGATGACAAGGTGTTGCCCAGAGACGTTAACTCCGCGGGCCTTCCCTTTTTTTAAATCAGTTGAAAGGCCAGCTTGATACCAGCCTTTTGCAACAACATCCCATCGGTTAAAGACTTTAAACGTAGGTCTTGGCTGAGTGTTATTGTTTTGCTGGTTAGGGTCTATCTTCATTTTCCCTCCAGATCAAAGGCTTCTACGGTAAAGGGATATTTTTGAATGAACCCGTTTAAATAATTTTGATAAAGGCCAGTAAGAGTGAGGAGGTTGATCTTAATAACAGTCGGAGTAGTTATATGAAAATACTTAATTTCACTTTTTCCAGAGTGCCCATCGTAATAAGCATGACTGAGGACACCTATGCCGTAGAAGAAGAAGACCCCTAGAACATAGAAAAGAAAGCTCCAAAGGCTCCAAGAATAAAAAAGCATGATAAAAAAGAAGATCCCAACGATCATTCCCATGCTATGCCAAAATCTTTGAATTGGATCTATATGAACAAAAAAGAAGTAGTCCTGATAGTTCTCAAACTTCTCAGGGCCAAAAGTAGAAACCCGCTTTAGGTTCTTCGCTCTGGTAGCGGAGTCCACTCTCCACTTCGTATTTCTTGGTCGGTACTTCTTCATCCTTGAACAACAGTTTGATAATCAAAGGCGCTAAAGCAATTATACTTTTCAAGCTCTTCGATGATTCTATTACTTTCGGCCTTATGCATGAGTTTCTTCAAGACCTTTAATTTTCGGTTAGCATTTTCCTGGCTTTCTATCTGGTGCAGAACGCCAATCTTCTGGCTCCTACTTAAATCCCCTCTCGCTTTTTCAATTGAATCAAGAGTTCCCACTGATCCTACTTGAACCATCTGAAAGAAGATCCTTAAGGTATCAACGACGTACTTATGTTCAGTCGGAGTCATCTCCTTTTCATCAAAGAGCATAAGACCACTTCCATGATGTCCCGCCTCGTCCTTAATAATCTTTGAGAGTACTTCTCCAAGAGCAATTGAATGACAAGTGTTAAACATTCCTTGATAGTGATCTATACCCCAACCTTCAAGCAAGACTTGAATGATAAAAATAAGCGGCCTTCTTGAGCCAGTGCTTATGATATCTCCTAGTAATTGAATAAAGGGATTGGTCTTATAGTTGTCACTTATATTAGGAAGAAAAGCGCTTATGGCCTCTAAGTGATTGGCCTCGTCAGCACTAAACTGACAATAAAGTTTTCTCTCATCAAGAGTGTCTGCAAGTAAAGTCATCTTTGAAGTAAAGGCCATTCCCGACTTCTCAATATGATAGGCCTCTTCTAATCTAGTTCGGGCGCAATCCTCTAGGATCATTTTCTTCTCTGAAAGGGTGGCCTCTTTAAAAAGATCTACAGTTTGTAGGTCAAATGAGTCCGCTCCCCAAAGGTCACTTAATTCTGAAATATCAGGAATAGTCTTCTCTCCTAATTTTCTCTTAAGTAAATTAGTTAAATCTGTTGAACTTGTAGAATTGACTTCTACGTCAACGATCAAGTTCTGTGATTTCATATTTCACTTCCAAAGACTTTTTCATAACTTCTATGAAGGATTTCATGATAAAGCGCCTCAGGTAGAAACTTCTGAGCTATACCCGTAGCAACAGCATCTTTCCCTGCAAGGACTCTTCTTGGCATTCTTTTCTTATTAATTAACTTGGTAACGATCTTACTTACATTATCACTACCTGTGGCCGTTGGCTTAGAAGTCATCTCTTCTACGTTTCTTAAGAGTCCATTGGTTTGATTGATATAAGGAGAATCTTCATTATTACTCTTATCTCCCCAAATCATGGCCTTAACAAAGCCCGTACGGTGAGCTCCAGGTTGAACTGCGCACACCTGAACTCCAAAAGGTTTTAACTCATAGTAGAGTCCTTCAGTTAGGCCTTCTAAAGCGAACTTACTGGCAGAATAAACTGAGCCAAGAGGAAGAGAAAATCTTCCCATAACACTAGAGATATTTATGACCTTTCCTTTTGTTTTCCTTAGAAAAGGAAGGAGCTCTTGAGTTAGTAAAGTTGGTCCAAAGAAGTTAACTTCCATTTGATGCCGGACCTGCTCTTCGCTTATATCTTCTAAGGCTCCATAGAGACCATAACCTGCATTATTAATCAAAACGTCGAGGCTGCCATCGTGCTCAGTTTTTACATATTCTCCAGCGGCTTTAATATCTTCTTTTGAACAAACATCTAGAGTTAAGATCTTAAGTTTTGATTTATCAGAGATGCTATCAAAGATATTGGCACGCTCTGTCGCTCCTCTCAAAGTGGCAATCACGAAGTGACCTTGACCTATTAGGTCTTGAACCATTTCGAGCCCAAAACCTGAAGAAGAACCAGTGATAAGAATTATTTTCATTAAGCTTTTTCCTTTTGAACAACGGCAGAAGGAGAAAGGCTTCTCTTCATTTTTTTCCACTGCTTTCGAATTGTTTTTAGTTGATAATAAAGTGGCATACCTAAGGTCATCTCGGCGACACAGGCAAGCTCATGGCCTTCTTCCCAGCCAGGGTTCTTAGTTGCAAAGTATTTGATGCGATCATTCTTTAAAAGAAGCTCTTTAGTAATAGGAGTGATCTCAGCTTTTAAGCAGTCCTTAGAACTAACCTTTGAAAAAGAAATAACTCCAGAGTCTTCATTAAAAAAATCACCATAAAGAGTCTTAGAAAAAGCAGCGATAACATCTCTCTCCTTTGAAGGAGTCACTCTCTCATACCTTGGGTAGTGATTTCTAAAGTTGTTGGCCATGAGAAGATAAGTTTTATAACCCTTAGAAATTAAAAACCAATAGAGAGGCTTGAAGGGGTTCTTTAGTTTTTGAACAAAGAGGTACCTTAAAAAAGCGATGCCCAATGTCCCTTGTCCCCAGTATTCTTTTTCTAAGATAGTATCTCCACTAAAGCAGCCTCGTTGTTCCACCCCAGCGACATCGACATAGAGGTTTACCAAGGTTGAAAAGCCTTTGATCTCTCTGGAGTCAGAATCTTTTAATAAGAAGACAACATCCTTCTCTGAAAGATCAGTCATGAATTGCTCAAAGCTAGTATTGAGATAATACTTAGAGAAAACCTCAAACATGGCCTTGGTATCTTTCTTTCTTAATTCACATACTGGTAGTGTTTGTGAAACGAGTTTGTAGCGTTTCTTCATGGAAATCCTTTTCCTTTACTGAGTTATCAAGCATTTTTTTTACTCCAAAACCCCAATCGCAAGTCGTTTGCTTCTCGGTGTGCTGGACAAATTTAATTATTGAGTCATCTTCTTTGATAGGTGTTTTTAAATTGAACTTGATTGTCTTAAAGACTTCGGTATCACCTTTTCCAAAGTAGTTCCCTACTTGCTTAGTGGCCCAAAGGATAAGGGGGTTAACAAAGAAACCCATTAGCCCTGTCCTTTTCTTAGTCACAAGAATAGTCTGTCCTTCAGCATGACCTATAGCATTTGGTCTTAAGGCAAAGATAATATGGCAATGAAGAAAGTCAGGTCCCACTGTGACTGAGCCAGTTGAAGCATTCCAGTAGCACATATTATAAGTGAGATAGTTCTCGTAAAACTTAGAAAATAAATTTAGATACCATTTCGTCTTTGGAATAAAGGTTCTATTTTCAAAGGCGATACAATCAGAGCTTCTCACTATTGTTTCAAACTCAACCTTTACAGGTAAGTTATGAACTGAAGTAAAGTGATGGGCATCAATAGCGTTGATCATAACAACATTAGGATGACATTCTTTTACAAAGTTATTTCCAAAGGAGGTATCTAACTCAAACTCTTTTAGTTCTGGAATATAGGGAACTGGCTGCTTTGCTGCTTCACCCGTATAGACCCAGATTAATCCATACATCTCTTCAGTCGGCCAAGTCTTGATACTAGCTGCGACGTCAGTCTTAGCCCTACAGGGAATATCGACAAGCTTTCCAGCTTCATCAAACTTCCAAGCATGAAAAAAACAACGAAGCCCATTACCTTCAACCTTACCTTCCGCGAGATGAGCTCCCATATGGGGGCAGTAAGCATCAACTGCTCGAGCAATACCATCGTCACCACGATAAAGCGCAAGCTCTTTACCTAGAAAATTTAAATGCTTTGTTTTATTTTTCTTGAGATCAGTTGATTTAAGGGCCCAGTACCATCCTTCGATGATTGCATCTTTGTTATTGAAAATTCTTACGTTTTCTAACGACGACATACTCAGACCCTTCCATGGGAAAAACGCCCCGTAGGGGCACTTTCAACTCACAAAATACTACCATAGAAATACCTGAGGAAAACAGGATAAAAAACTGCAGGGGCCATACTTGACTAAAACGATCGAGTTCTTAATGGGGGTTTGTTTGTCTGATTTTAGGGGCTTAAGAAAGGGGCCTTAAAAGACCCCCGAGATCGTCGGTTATGGAGCTGGGATTAATCCAGCAATGGCCTCAGTAGCAGGAGTTAATCTTAAGCTACGAAGGATTTCATATAGGTTTGCATTGGTAGCTTCAGGTAGAAGTCCAGCAAAGGTAGCGTCTTTCCAAGCATTCGGAAGACCATACTCATAGTCCCAAGACTTAAAGTCTCTAGAGATCCCTTTAGAGTTCTTAAGCTTCTTATTAAGCTCTCTGTCTTTAGACTTGAATGACTTCTCAGGTAAGAAAGACTTGATGTCACTATGGTAAGTGAAGATCGCCTTTGGGTTAATCTTGAACTGCTTTCCTGTCTTAGGGCTCGTTACGATTGTTGCGTTCCCGGCTGTCGCGTTCTCTAGGATTCTCACTTTTTCTTTAAGCTTAGAGACGTTTCCATCGTAATTTAATTTAAGGGCCTTAGAACTTATAAGGTAATCAGAATCATTCTTTTCATCAACCTGGGCCATTGATTCTTCTAAAGAACTTAGCCTACTATCGATACTTGCTTTGTAATAAGTGAAAGCTAAGTCTAGGTTGGCCTGGATTGATTCAGGAGTATAACCATTCTTAGTTCTAGACTTACCAAAGTCACGGTACTTTCTTTTCCCTAGAATACTTAGAGTTTCAATTGGTGTTACGTCTTTAGGTAGTTTACCAAAGACATTATTAAGAGCTGTTTTCTTTACCATCGTATTGATGAACTTAACGCCATCATCTAAATCATAGTTTCTAAAGAAATGAACAGCTGCCAAACCACCTTGTAGACTGGCTTCTAGCCCGTATAGGTTTCCTTTGGTAACAATTGAAAAACGCTTCTTATCAGAGATAAATCTTTTTCCTTCCGAGAAACCGCTTCCTAGGTAAGCGTCAAACTCCATAAAGAAACCTGGTTCAGTTGAAGCGATGATCTCTTGAAGCTTTTTAAGAGAACCATTCTCTCCCTCAAATTCTGGAGCGATATGATTTACGGCAAAGTCTTGAACATCTCTAATTGTTTCAAATTGATCGAAGCTCAAGGTTGGCTCAACAACATAATCAAGAATGGCACCTAAGTGAGGACCAGTCATATACTTTTGATAGTAGCCTTTTCTAATGGCTGAAACTGCTGAGACATGGCAGGCACCACAAGACTCAACAACTGGTCTAAGCCTCCACATGATTCCTTCTAATTTTTTAAGTGGCTTTGTTAGAGCAGCATAGAGCTTAAGAACTTGCCACTCAGGGTGAGCATTTGAGAGTTTTTGAATTTGATCAATCTTTCCGTTCAATTGATCTTTGTGGTTAATAGAAATAATTTCTCTATTTACCGCTTTGATGGCATCGGCCTCAGCCTTAACAGTTGAGAAATCTTCAGTCTCTGAAGAGATTGTCCTCTCAGCATCAGGTCCGCTATTTTGATAAGTGATAAAACTAACAAAACCAGCGATAAAAAAACATCCAACCATCATCCATTTATACATTCAAAAGACCCCTTACCTACTTATAGGTTAGCTAATTCAAGATAATTGTATATGATAGGTTTTTAACTTCATAGTGGAAATCTATACCTGAATTCTATGCTCAACTTTAAAAAAGCATTAGTCATTCTCGCTGGACTTAGTTTTGTTACTACTTCTCTATACTTAGGTCGGCATACTCTCCCTTTCAAACTAGGTGAGCTTCTTAGGGAATCTAGCCCTGTTCGAATAGAATTTGAAAATTATAGTAAGTCCTTTGATGATGAGTACTCTTTTTATATTTTAGTAGAAATGGAGGACGCTTTCTCAGAGCTAAAGAGCTTTGAGGCACTAGAGTCTATTCACTTAAGCCTTCGAAGAAGAAATATCGTCTCAAAACTTAGAAGCTTAAACTCTGAAGAGTTTTTAAAGGTCGAAGGAGACTATGTAAGACTTCATCCCTTTATAAGTGAATCAGGAAAGTTCTCAACCGAATTAAAAAATGAATTGAAGAAAGAGTTTTTAACTAACACTTTAGTTAGTAAAGATGGCACCTCCCTTTTAATCTCAGGAGACTTTAGAAGCTTTAAGAACATCAAAGATGAGCGGGCCAATATTAAGAAGTTCTTAAGCTTTTTAAACCAACTTGAAAATCAATCAAAAGGACTTAAGATCCATGCTATAGGAACAAAGGTAGCTCAGTACTATTACTTTCTTGATACAATAAAAAATCAAGTCATCTTGACTCCTATTCTTTTTCTCTCTTTAGCCCTCCTGATCCTTTTTCTCTTTAAGTCTTTAAAGGTTCTTTTTCTCTTCTCCTTTATCATGCTCACTTCTTATGCCGGTGTTATTAACCTGATTGTCTTTATGGAAGGAGGCGTTAGCCCCTATAGTGGCTTTGCCATGTTCTTCATCTTGGTCGTCGCTACTTCAGATCTTGTTCATTATTTCTCTGTTTATTTGAAGACAAAAACAGAAGATCCCCTCTCAAAGATAGCTTTTGTTAAGTCTGAGATTTTTACCCCTTGCTTATTAACGTCCATAACGACTGCCATTAGTTTTCTCTCACTGATCCCAAATAGTATCGTCCCTGTAAGTAACTTAGGAATCTATGCTAGCTTTGGAACACTCTTTTGCTTTCTTCTGACTTTCTATTTACTCCCCGTTCTCATAAAGCTCTTTGATTTAAAGAATGATTTTAAGATTCAGCTACCGGGCTTTAACACTAGTATCATTGTTGAAAAAGTTCTTGCCGCTCCGAAGATGACCGCAGGCCTCTTTATCATCACTTCTGTTATCTTCTCTTTCTTTGCCAAAGACTTAACCATCGATGACAACTTCTACGACAAGTTCAATAACGATCATCCATTGACTAAATCAGTTAACAAGTTCCAAGAAAAGTTTAGTTTCTTAGGGAGTGTTGATTTAACTTACTCACTAATCAAGAAATCAGATTCATTCACTACCCCAATTATTCATCAAAAGATCAGTGAATTTGAGAGTAAGATTCAAGCGATTCCTTCAATCTCTTATGTTAAGTCTTTCAATGGTTATTACGATTATGTCAGATCTAGTTTTGACCAAATTGAAAGTGATAAAGAACAGAGGATAGAAAGTCTTACTTCTATGATGGTCAACTATGGAGCCTTTTCAAACTTCTATGATAGTAAAAGAGGTGTCCATCGAGCCATTGCCTTTTTAGAGACAACTTCTTCAAAGGTAGCAAAAGAACTTGTTGTTAAAATAGATACCTTATCTGCCGAGTACAAAGAGTTCTTTATAATCGAGCAGCGAGGCTTCATCACACTTAGAAACTTTGTTTTTAATAAGCTCGTTAAGAACTTTTTGATTTCAATTATTTTTAGCTTCTTTATTATCTTCCTAATCTTTTTATTAATCTTTAAGTCATTCAAATGGGCAGCCTTAGGAATGCTTCCGAATCTTTTCCCCTTACTCTTTATTTGTGGTTTCCTAAATATCCTTGGGATGACTATTGATAGTAATTTAGTTTTAATGATTTGTATTACTTTAGGGATTGCTGTGGATGATACGATTCATTTTTTATGGGCGCTTAAAAAAAATGCCCTTATCAATAAAGATATGAAAGAAAATATTCGAGCGGCTTTTGCTTCAACTTCTAAAGCCCTTCTAGCAACGACATTAATATTCTCTCTAAGTTTTCCGGCCTTTTTCTTTGCCGATCTTAAGATCTTTTATTTGGTAGGTGGAGTGGTTATCTTTTCTCTTATTTTTGCATTAGCGGCGGACTTTCTACTCTTGCCCGCTCTCTTTTTACTCTTTGAAAAGAAATCTAATGATCCTGCGAAGTAACCTCGTTAAAGTTGCTCTCTATTTTCTGGAGAGGCTCATCTTTGTCGGTCTTTTTCCTAAGCAATGACTTTGACCAGATAGAAGGCTCAATTTCCTTATTAACAAAGCTGATCCATTTTGCTGTTGGACCATCGATCCCAGGGAGAAGTCCATCTTGGCGAAACCTTAAGTTGCCATAGATAATCTTCCCATCTTGATGAGCAAGGTACTTCATGCAAATCTTATTAAGCCTTAAGTAGGCCCAAGAAAAAAGAAAGCCAGTGATTCCTTTTCTTCTAGGAGTCACGATAATAGGAATGACTTGATTCTTACCTTTTTCAATAAAAGTATGCGAAAAGATAAAATAGCCAGTAGGAATCTTCCATCTATTGAGAAACTTTATATCGATACCCGTCGTTAACAATCCAAGGTTTCCGTCTTCAAATAAAACAGAGCTTCTATAAGAGTCTCCAAAGAAGAATTTATGGCATTTCCCAATAAAAGTATCAGTCAGAACTGGACCATTAAAACCAATAAAAAAGCGCTTCCCTTTAGTCCAATGCTCAACATTTAACTTCACAGAAAGCTTATGAACAGTTCTCATATGTTGTTCATCAATTGAGTTCATCATTGTGATATGAGGATGAGCCACTCTATTAAAAGGCTCAAGATGAGTGAACATGACTTCCTGCCCTTCGAGCTCAGGAATCTCAAAGACAGGGTGAGTGGCAACCGGATCAGAGAAGACCCATACGTAACCGTATTTCTCTTCAACAGGATAGGCCATTGTCTTGGCCCTTTTCACCATGCTTGAAGTTGATTTGCCATGAACACAGGGAATGTCAGTGCAATCCCCATCTCCATTAAATTTCCAGTGATGAAAGAAACAGCGGATGTCCTCGCCGATGACCTTACCCTCTTTAGCTAGATTCATACCCATATGGGGACAAAAGGCATCTAGGCACTTGGCCTCACCAGACTCTGTTCTAAAAAGCACAACTTGGTGGCCACAGATTTTCTTAGTAATAGGTTTTTTAGTTTTTAGATCTTTAGATTTATAGGCGGCATACCAACCCTTAGGAACCACATCCCAATTATTAAAAGTCTTTAACTCTCTAATGGGCTGAGTTGTTTGATTCAAATCGCATAACATATCAGTCACGGCATCATCCTTAAATTCTAGATCAGCCCTTCCAGATGGGCTTTCGGAGAAAATTGTAACACTACAAGTCGCTTAATTAAAAGAGATTCTTGAGAGTTCACAATAGCCTTTCTAAGTGACTTATTTTAGATTCCTTGGAGCTTAATTTAAGCCCTATTAGGCATTTTTATGTATACTCCCACCATGCACTGGGGAAACAAAGAGACTGAATATTTTTATAAACTGACACCGGAAGCCATTATGGACGCGGTGGAGTATTTCGATCTAAGGCCAACTGGCCGGACTCTTCCTCTTAACTCTATGGAAAATAGAGTTTATGAAATTGAGATTGAAAACCCTGATGCTAAGACTCCCTCAGAGAACTTTGTTATCAGCAAGTTCTACCGCCCTGGTAGATGGAATAAAGAACAGATCCAAGAAGAGCATGACTTTCTCAATGACTTAATAAAAGCTGAGATTCCGGCCATCGCTCCCATTATGCATAATGGGGAATCTGTTTTTACTCATAAAGAGACCGGACTTCTTTTTTGCCTCTTTCCTAAGAAAGGTGGCCGCCATAAAGACGAGCTCCAAGACGAAGAGATTGAAATTCTAGGAAGAACATTAGCAAGGCTCCATACTGTTGGAAAACAAAAAGTCGCCTCTCATAGAGTTCAATTAACACCAAAGACCTATGGCGAAGGAAACCTTGAAATGATTCTTGAGGCTGATGTGCTTCCTAATCATTTAAGAGAGACCTATACCAATTATGTGAATCAGATTGTAAGCCTTAGCTCCCCATTATTTGAAGGGCGAGAATTACAGCGAATTCATGGAGACTGTCATTGGGGAAATGTTCTATGGGACTTAGGCTCTGAAGTAGCAAAACCATTCTTTGTAGACTTTGATGATATGGTCAGAGGCTTTCCTGTTCAAGATATTTGGCTTTTAATTCCAGGACGCGATCGAGAGGCGATGAGCCAAAGAAACTTACTTCTAGGTGCCTATGATGAAATTGCTCACTTTGATTATTCATCACTAAAGCTAGTAGAGCCTCTCCGAACCCTTAGGTATATTCATTTTACAGCTTGGATTACTAAAAGATGGGAAGATCCTTCTTTTAAGAATGCTTTTCCTCAGTTTGGCACAGAAGCCTATTGGGAAACACAGACAGCGGATCTTAGGGAGCAAATAGGCCTTATTCAAGACTCACAGACTCCCGAGTATTATTAGTTTATAGATCTAAAAGATTCTCAACATCAGAGCGAGTCATCTCTTTTTTAGCCCCATCAACTTCAACAACGTAGAGAAGACCTTTTAAGTTAACTTCATTCTTATACTTCACTTTTAGACCTGAGGCCTTCATCATGACATCAAGAAGCTTTCTTTGATTCTTATATTTTACGCCACGGTAGGTATTTTCCTTTTGAGCAATACAACCTGAAGTAGGAACAAAAGGGTAATAAGAAGATAATGGATTATTATTTCTAAGCCCAGTTCCATGAATCCTAAGTAGGTTTCTCCCAATATCCCGGGCCACTACAGCTTGTTTCCACCAAAGACTAAGTTCAGCGGATTCAGGAAGAAGATTCTTAGTGGTGACTTCATTTCTACTTTTTGAAATAAAGTTTAAGATTAATCTTCGGTACTTTCCAAAGACTGTTCGGCGGTTTGCTTCTGGCATCACTGAATCAATGGTATAGACTCCAGCTGGCGTGTAACCATTCTTAACATTATAGGCTCGGTTCTTTCTGGCAAGACCGAGTGCTGATTGCATCCAAACTGACCCATCATCATTCTTAACAAGTTCATTCTTTGAATCTTTCATCACCATCATACAAGGAAAGTTTCTATCGTGACGGCAAAGCATATAGATTTTAGGCTTAGAGCTATACTTACCTCGAGAAAAGTCATCTAAGTCTAAGTCATGAAAAACTAAGTCTTGAAGTTCTTCTTTTGTAAGCTCTTCTTTATTTGAGTTTTTAGCCCCTTCGTAAAGTGAAAGATCTTCTCTATATTTCTTATCAACTTCGTTGAAAATATCTGCAAAACCTAAGTTCTGAAGAGAGTCTTGATAGTTTAAGAGGGTGTAGATTTCTCGGCGTTCTAAATCTCCGCTAACTGCTTTATTAAAGAGGTCACTCATAAATTCAGAATTAAACGCAATCTTTCGACCAAGTTTTTCATCGAGCAAGAAGAGTCTAATTTTATCTGTTAGTTCGAAATCATTAATATTAATTTTTTCTAATGAACGGCGAACACGCTCTTGATCAGAGCTTGCTGGGGAATCCCATCCCTTCTTCCAAAGCACATCGACAAAGGCCATGCTATTGAGTTCTTTATTTTCATTCCAAAACTTTGAAGATTGAATCATATCTACTCTCACTTGCAACTCAACTGCCTTCTCAAAAAAATCTACTTTTTCTTCAAGAACTATTTCTTCTTTAAGCTCTAAAGCTCCGGAAGCATTCCCTATAAAGAATAAAGTGAATAGAGAAATTAATATCTTCATTATTACCTCGATTTAATCTTAGTTAGGAATCTTAGGAATTGTTCGAAAAAGACCGGACTCATCACTCCTTAAACTAAAATGCTTTCTTTATAGTCTAAGGTATTATGAAGTGATCTACTTTATACAGAGTGTTATTTCTTGAGGACTATAGACTTGATGACGACATTCTTGACTGGAAGCTTCGGGAATACCCCGCGCCTTTGTGTACTCACTGAGTTTATCTTTTCAAGGTACTTATTGCCTTTCGTTATTTTACCAAAGACAGCGTAACCAAAGCCCTGATCTGTTTTATCCACATGATTAAGCACGATATTATCTTTCATATTGATAAAGAACTGATTTGTAGCTGAGTCTTTTTTAATCCTTCGGCTCATTGATAAGGTTCCTTTTACATTCTTTAAACCATTATCAGCTTCATTTTTAACCGGCGCACGCCTCTTACGAGGATTAAGCTCAATATCATAATTTCCCCCTTGGATAATAAAGTCCTCTATAACTCTATGAAAAATTGTTCCGTTGTAGGTACCATCTTTAACATAGCTTAAAAAGTTCTCTACGCTCTTGGGTGATTTATCTAAATAGAGCTCAGCCTCCAAAGTTCCTACTGTCGTTTTAATAATAACGACAGGGTTCTTTGCCATTGCTGTTGAGGCAAACACCATACTAAATAAAATAAAGATAAGTCCTTTAAAATTCATATAGAAATATTACTTCATTATTGCCTAAAGAGAAATAGCGAGGCCTCAATTGAGACCTCGAAAAATGAATTAAAGAAGATTAAGTAATTCTTGCTCACTTAATTTGGGATGATTTGGATTCTCAATTGATTCAGTTGAGACCTGGCTCTTGGAGTTTCCATAAATATAGCGGTCAAACTCAGTAGATAACTCGGCTCCAAAATGGGCTTCTAGATCATCCTGAAAGTTCTTAGTTAAAAAAGGTTTAAAGAGTCTTTCATCTTTAAATTTCTTTAAAAAAGGCTTTAGTCCGCCAGCACTAGAGAATTTCCCATGAAGATAACCCATAAAACGGGCTCCCTTACTATAAGCATTCCTATCAGTAGTTCTTCTATAAATAGAATGTCCCGCCATTTGTGAGTTTGAAAGACTTCTGGTTTGATACTCTCTATAACCCCCGTCTCTCCAGCTAGCGATGGCCTCATCAACCCAACCAGCGTTTCCTCTAGCCGGCATGATTCCTCTAGCAAAATAGCTATGGGTTAATTCATGACCTAAAGCTGAAAGACTAGTAATTGTTGCACCACAATGTTCCATACCACCACTACCGGCACCATAGATGACGACCTTATTATGGGGAAATGGCCCGTAATCAGCTTCTAGTTCAGCAAGAACAGACTTTGTTCTTTTAATATAAGAAGCCAATCTACTTGAACTATAAACTGTAACTGGAATATCTCTTCCATCAACAGACTTAAAATTAAAAGATTCTTCGTTAAAAGAATTCTCTGGCATTAAATGATAATAGAATGAGCTTGCCGTGTAATAATCTGGAAACGAAATTGAAAAATGATTCTTCGCTAATTTCTTAACTTCACCGTTGGCAAGAATCTGATGCTCGCTAGGGCTTCCAATGATCTCAACTTCAAAGTCCACTTTATATTGGTCATACTCCAGATTTGCAGGGAGGTATTGCTCTAAGTATCGCCTGTCAGAGAGATCACTCATCCAAAAGGCACTCTTAACACCAGAACTTAAAAAGCGAACATTCTTTGAGATCTTATTTTCAACATAAAGCTGATGCTTTCCCGGCTTTAGAATAAGGCCAAGAACTCGTACAGTCGACACATTCCCAGGAAGAGAAGCCTTTGAAAGAGTCGTTTCTTTAGAGTCAATCAAGACCTTAGTCGTCTCTGGTGTGAGGTCGAAAATAGGACTTCCCTCAACTGATTGAACAAAGCTAACTGTACTTTGAGCGCTAACTTCTGAAGTCGAGATATTATACTTAATGATAGTCTTGATATCAGTGACGTCGACAAAGACTGCCGTTCTATTTTTTAGTTCAAAATTATCGGGGGCATTTAAGCCGGCCCCATTGGCGACGGAAATCATTCCGAGTAAAACGAGAAGAACTTTCATATAACTCCCTCCATAGAGTAAAATATTGAATCTGTACTGATAGTAGAGAATGAATTCCAACCTGCCCATGGAAACTACTCTATGTAAGAAAAGGTAAAGATGACTGACTAGTCCTATCTGGTGCTATAATAAGTTATGAAAATAATAAACAAACTCCCACTTTACCTGACTATTCTACTTCTCATTTTATCCTGCACTGAAGAGAAAGTTTATAACCAAGAGGTCTGCGAAGATCTTTCTATGAATTCGTATCGAGGTCTACCAAAGCCTTCAAAAGAATTTAGAGATAACTGTAAAAAATTTAAGATCGAATATCATCAGAAGAAATGTCAATCCGCTCTTGAGTCTATGATGTTAGGAATGAATACTGATAAACTAAAAAAGAAGTTTGGGGATAAGATTATGGGCTGCTTTAATCAAAAGGATAGAGAAAGATTTTTAAAGGATTAACCTAAAGGAATCGAGATTGATATTGGCGTTCATTAAGATACTAGTTAGCTCTCTTTTTTTATTTTCTAAGAATCTAAGTTCTGTATTTCCAATTTGAGGATTCTTCTTAATTAGATCATTCATTCTTTGAATCTCTGAATCAAGCTCCTTCTCCATCTTTTCTTTTAAAGTAATATAAAGACCCTGAGCCCTTGTTTCAGCAATCTTTTTCGCTGTTCTGATTCTTTCTTTTATAAACTTCCGAGGAATCTTACTTATCCCTTGCCACAAGTCTTTGTTAGCTTCCACTATCTTTGAATCAATTGTTTCTTTATCCCACTTCTCTGTGAAATCAGAATCCTCTCGGTCAATCAAGACCCTTATGCTCTGAATAGGGAAATAACGACCAATTTCATATTCACGAGGGCCACTAAAATCGATGGTATAAAAGCATTCTAGAAATGTTTTACTATTCTTTGAATTCGAACTCTCTCTAACCGCTAGAGAGACATTGCCAAAGTCTTCACTCAAGATCAAATCCATGATTCCTCTTACCATGGGATGATCCCAAGTTAAGAAGGTAAACTCTTCGCGTTCAAGGGCCTTTGTTCTTGAGAAAGTTATGGTTAGGCCTTGGTTTGGAAGTCCTGGAAAGTGAGGGATGAACATATTTGTATTTGGTTTTATATAGTATGAATGAGCGTCCACATCATCGATATCAACACCAAAGTTCTCAAAGACACTGAACATAAACTGAACAAGATCTTCTTCTTGATCCCTTGCTTCAACCTTTCGTACAATTTCTCTGGCAGAAGTTTGGTCAAATGAATTGAATTCAACGAGAACATCTCGCCCTTCTTCAATGGTTTTCTTTATTTCTTGATACCTTGAGATAGTCTTTTGAATAACTTCTTTAGCCTCTATAGTCCCTTGAAAACAGAGAAAGAGATCAGCCTTAAATTCTTCAAAGATCTGATGAGCACCAATAGGAGAAGCCTCGTATGCTCCAATTCCTTTATTATACCAATCAAAAAGAACTTCTTCCCAGCTCTCTAAGATATAAGGGATATGTATATTGACGTCTCTTTTTTGACCAATTCGATCGAGGCGCCCGATTCTTTGCTCTAGAAGCTCTGGCTTTTTAGGATGATCTAAAAGAATAAGATGGCTGCAAAACTCAAAGTTTCTTCCTTCACTTCCAATTTCCGTACAAAGTAAGATCTTAGCGCCATTAGGATCGGCAAAGTAAGCTGCTTGCCTATCTCTTGCCATCATCGAGAGCCCTGAGTGAAAGAGAGAGGTCTTAATCCCTCCAACTTCTTCTTTTAAGACTTTCTCAAGAGCCTGTATCTTATCTTTACTTCTACAAATGAGAAGTATCTTTTCATCTTTAAGAGAGAGGTCATTGATTAATAAATCAACTAACCACTTTCCTTTTGATTTAAATGAAGCCCCTAAATTATGGTCATCATCAATGGCCTCAATATTATCGATATGAGGAAGGCCATATGAATGTAGGATTCTCTTAGGAAAAAAACTAAATTCAGAAGACATCTTTTTTCTAGTATTTCTAAAGAAGATTCTTCCTGTTCCATGAGTGTCTACCATTTCAGTCAGGGTCTTCTCTTTCCCCCACTCTTCGGTAAACTCAGGAATAATCCCTTTTAGGTTCTTAATTTCACTCTTACTTAGTTCTATATCGCTGTTAATTTTCTTGGCCAACCCACCAAGCTCTTCAAAGTGGCTAGAGTCTTTATAATACTGCTCTAAGCTGATAAATCGATTTGGGTCGATTAAGTGTAGCCTTGCAAAGTGAGATTCAATACCTAAGGTCTCTGGTGTCGCCGTCAATAAAAGAAGTCCAGGAATCCTAGCACTAAGTTTTTTTAGATAAGAGTATTCCATACTCTCTTCTTCAGGAGACCACTTAATCTGGTGAGCTTCATCAACAACTAAGAGATCAAAGCTTGCTTGGTCTAATAATTTTCTAGCTGTTTCAGCTCCTCGCAAGAGCCCCCAACTTGTTATGACTAATTGTTTTTCTAAAAAAGGGTTAACACCCTCTTCGAGTCTGGTTTCTTGATTAACCACGGTAAAGTTTAAGTTGAACTTACGGTGCATTTCAACGAACCACTGATAAACAAGACTATCAGGAAGAATGATAAGGGCCCTTTCAATCCTCTCAGAAACTAGAAGATTATGAAGGATAAGCCCGGCTTCAATTGTTTTACCAAGGCCCACTTCATCAGCTAAAAGAACTCTAGGGTATGGCCTTTTTAATATCTTTGAAGCGACATAGTATTGATGAGGAATCAATGAGAGCCTGCCCCCTTGAAAACCTTTGGCCTCAGATAAGAGCCAGTTGCGATTCATTTCAATTGTTTTTTGTCTTAAGTTAAAGAGCTTTAAGCTATCTCCGCTACCGGCCAATAACCTATCTTCAGGATGCCTAAAGAAAATATGATCATTCAGGTCTGTTTCTACAACAAGACCATCTTTTGTTTTATAAATAAAAAGATTTTCGTTTTCTAGGACTTCAGTGACGTTGTACTTATCACCTAAGTGAGTGACGATTTCGTCCCCCTCTTCAAACTTAACTCTTTTTAGGGGTGCTGTTTTGAAGCCATAGGTTCTTTCTGTTTGGCTTGCAGGATAGATAACAACAATGATCTTTCCCTCGGTAGATTTGATAACGCCCAAGCCTAATTCGGGCTCAGTCTGACTCATCCATCTTTGACCTGGGAAATAACTCATTATTTATGATTACTTAGAATAGGAATAGATTAGGAAAACAGAAACTAAAACAGTTAGTCCACCTAGGATATAAAGATGCATCTTACCGGCTACTTTCTCTTCTGTTGTAAAGTCACTTTTTAGAGAGCCTTTGCCTTTAATCTGCTTCTTCTTCTCTTCTCTTTTTTTACGTTTTCTTACATTTTTATCTTTTGCCATGCCTACTCCAACTATTGACTCAACATATCTCTAAAGAAAGTAACAAACTTATTTGTTGTTCTAATCTTTTGATGAACGATTTGATCTACACCTTCGATATTGAATTCGTAGTCCTCAAGGGGAACACTATATACCTCTTGTGAATCTTGGTATTGGGAGACGCCTTTACGGAGCTCCATTGCCATTTCATTATTTGAATTACGAATTTTACGCGCCCGTGCAACTGCTGCTTTGGCCCGTTCAGTTCTAGGAACTGTCTGTTCTTCCATAAATTTTAACTCTCAAGCGTAATATTGTGTGTGTTCCTTATAATATTAATCTTTATTTGGAGTGTCAAAGGTTCCTGAACTATGACGCTAAGCACCCTTCCCCTCATGGCCTAAGATTTCGTATAATAAAGCATGTTTAATTCAGCCTTTATCTTTTTGATCATCTTCTCCTTTTCAGCCCTAGGAGTTTACGTCTTTATGATCTACCTATTGCCAATGCTAAGAAGGAAGAAAATGGGCTCTCAAGAGTTTCCCGAGTCCTGGGAGAAGATTCTTCAGGATCATTTTGAAGGTTTTAGGGAGCTAAACTTAAAGGATCAAAATGAGGTACGTCTCATCGTAAAAGTCTTTATGGCGGAAAAGTACTTTGAGCCAGATGAGCACTTAAAGTGGGACGAGCAGATTCTTATCTGTGCTCATATGGCCTTTAAGATCTATCTGGAGAAGCACCGTTTTCTCAGGAAACTCTCTACCATAGTCATAGGAAAACCTCTTAATATGGGCCAAGGCCTTCTCGAGACTCCTAGTATCGAGTCCTTAAAAACTATCGATTATAAGAAATGGTACTAGCACTCGTTTTTCTGCTTATCCCAAGCCTGAGTTTCTCTACCTGTCTTCTCCCTCCTTTCAAAAAAGGAACTTCCCATAGGATCATCCAAGGCTTTGGTGGAAAATATTCCCATATCGCTCCCTTGCAATATGGAATTGATCTTGAAATGCCTATAGGAACATTGGTCTACTCCTCTCGAGCGGGGGTGGTTAGCGAAGTAAAGATGAGTAGCTCCTTAGGCGGACCATCTAAGAAGTTTAAGCCTAAGGCGAATAAGATCATCATCTCCCATGGTGGAGGCGATTATACTTTGTACGCTCATTTAAAGAAGGATTCACAAAGAGTAAAGCTTGGTCAGGAAATCCCGGCAGGTTTACCTATTGCCAGAAGTGGATGTACTGGTTGGTGTGATGGCCCTCACCTTCATTTTGAATTTTTTAAAAAGAATAGGGATGGCTCACGACTAAGTAAGAATTTTAAATTTAAGACTGAGTTAGGCTGCGCGGTTCCCAAGTTCGGCGCGCAGGTTTCGAATAAGTTCATTAAATGAAGAATGAACTCTCGATTTATCTTCTCTGATTTTAGACAAATTCTTTGTTTTTAATACTTCAAATGATTTATCAAAGACTAAGTTAAGTCCTCTGCATGAAAACTTCTTTGAGACTATTTGCAAGGTAAGAAGGTGCTCTTTAAGCTTTGACCAATCCTTGAATTCAAGGTCTCTTTCAAAATTATCTTCAAATTCTTCTAAGTAAATCTCAAGTTCATTACAATAAGAAGTCAGCATATCGAACTTACCCATATATAGGTCAAGTACATCTTCAACGACTAACATATCTGTCTTCACAGTTACTTTTGAAATAAGCCTTAAGATAACTTCTTTCATAATTGGCTTATGAATAAAGTGATCGACCTTTACTTTTTTAATTTCATCTTCTTTTCCGACTCCCCCAATTCCTACGAGGGCCGTCTTATTTTGATTTAGTTTAAATAAATCAATGTTCAAATCTTTAATGCTAAAATCAAGTACGATAACATCATAGGAGACTTCTTCTTTGAGGCTTAGCGCCTCAGCCATAGAGTCTGTAGCGCGAACTTGCCATCCCTCTTCTTCAAAGTACCCCATTAAGATGTTTCTGCTATTGACCTGAGGATCACAGATTAGCGCCCTATATTGGCTATCTCTAATAACAGAGACATGACCTGATTCCTCTTTGAGTACATACAGATAGAGAGAGTTTCCATTCATCTTAATAGGAAAAAGCTGAACGTCAGAGGACATCACCCCTTCATCATTTCTGAAGGTCCAACCAAAACGGCATCCATCTTCTTTTTGCCCTTTTCGCATATGTTGCTTTAACTGGGCTAAAGAACCACTGCCATCACTTTGTAATAAAGGAAAAAGTTCTGGAAGTTTCTTATCTAAGAAGTCTTCTTTGTTTCTAAGTTTAAAGAACCTTAATGCAGCATTATTACAGTCCCAAAGCCCCGTTTCTCCAGCAATAAAGGCCGGCTGTTCAATATTTTCAAACAGTAACTCAAAGCGGTCTTCACTTTTATGAATTTCATCGATATCAGAGACACGCCCAACGATCTTTTGAACTCCTGCCTCTTCAATGAGAACTCCATTGATAAGAAGCCATGAGCTATCCAAGCTTTCTCCACGTTTTTGAATCTCTACATTAAAAGTATCGCCTACAATACTGCATTGTTTTATATGATCGCTAAGATCTTTAGAGCTCTCTTCTGTAAAGTAATCTAAAAATGTTTCAAGTGAGATATGGGGTTCATAGATATTTACGTTAAGGATAGAGATGGCCTCGTCTCCTAAGTCTAAATAGTGATCATCTAAATTAATAGACCACTCCCCTCCAATGATAGATTCGAGGTTTGACTCAAGTTTTGCGCTAAGATTTTTATTGTCCTTAACCAAATTAGCAAAATCTTCTTTTAGATGGAAGGCCAGGGCAATTGCACCAATAAGAGCGAGTAAAATTAAGGTTAAATCCCCAGCTCCACTCCATAGGATCTTATCTAAGGAGATCTTCTTAACTTCTTCATAGATATCTCCCTCAATGCCATCAAGTTCTCGTTTGAGTTTTCTAAAATTAAAAGAGTGTCCTGTCGTCTCCTCTTTTTTGGTAAAGAAAACATATTGCTGAAAAGAGATGTTTAGATCTTTAGATTCATTAAAATACTTTTCTCCAAAACTTTCTTTAAACACTAGCTTTTTTAATTTTGGTATTTTCTCTGACAGTGCTCTAAGCTTCTTGGTCCTCTCTTCTTTATGAAGTTCGATATCCTCACTTAATTCATGCCCTACAATATTAGATTTAAGCGCTTTGACGATTTCAAGAGAGACAATAAGGTCTGCTTCTCTTTGCTCATAGCCGGAATTGACGTGGAAACTCGCCCCTGAGATTAGTAAAAGTCCAAGTCCCCAGATAAGCAGGCGAACGTAAATTTGAGAGTTTCTCTTTTCCATCTTATTCCTTAATTTCTTTTCGGTTATGAGAGAGAAAGATTAAGGGGTTTAACTTTAAGGGGACTTTAAATATCAGGGACTTATCTAGTGATTATATTAGGTTTTCTGCATATTTACCGAGTCCTTGGACTACGGACTGAAAGACCTCATTCATTTTAATCTTATCTCTTCCAAAGAGCTCGATTAGGCGCTCTTGAACCAGTGGCATCTGGCCGGTTCCTCCAGTAATCCTCACCATGGAAATATCAGATTTCTCAAGACCAGATTGAATAAAGACTTTTTCAAGGCTTTCAAAGATCTCGCCAATCTCTGGTTCAACAGCAACTTCAAAGTCTTTCTTCTCTATCGTCATCTCGATCTTTATTCCTGGATGATTAAAAGTAAACGCGCTCGACTTCTCGCCTAATTCAATTTTAGACTCTTCGATCTTAGCGTATAAGGGATAACCGAGCTGCTCTTCAACAAGGCAAAAGAGCTGCTTAAAGTATTTTTGGTCTAACTCTCCTACTGACCACTGCTCTAATTCTTTTAAAAATTCCCAAGACTCTCTGTCCTTTAGAAAAACAATATGAGCAGGGTTACACAGTTTCTTTAAGAGCTTTTTAGGGAAGCCCAATAAGTTATTTCCCATGGGTGCTTTATATTTTACATCTCTTCCAAATTCAGAAGAAACAAAGCTTCTCATGACCCTCCCATCAAAAGCATCCCCCGCAACGAAGATACCAGAGAGGCCTAAGACATCTTCAGAGGAATAGCCGGCACTTGAATTCTTTAAGAGAGTAAAGTCAGAGGTTCCCCCTCCAAAGTCACAAATAAGAATCGCTTTCTCTGAGATTTCTGTTTCAACATCTAAGCCAGCAGCAACTGGCTCCGGACAAAACTCAACTCTTTTAAAGCCAGCAAGAACTGCTGCCTTTCTCATTCTCTGTTCAGCGAGTTGATCTTTTTCAGGATCAAGTGAATAGAGGGCAGGTCTTCCTAGGACGACATTCTCAACATTATGTCCCACTTCAAGGTCTGCTCGTTTTTTAATTTCTCTTAGGATAATGGCCACTAAGTCTTCGATCTTCATTCTACGACCAAAGACTTCTGTTCCTTTAAAACTAGGTTCAGGTAGGAACTTCTTTAAGGACCTAAAGAACCTTCCATCTCCTCCAAGCTCTTGGTATTTCTCAATGGCCTCGCTGCCAAAGTAATACTCTCCCTCATCTGGTGTAAAGATTAAGGAGCGTAGAATAGGAGAATCTTTTTCTAAATTGATAACTCTTGGGCTCTCTCCCTTTTCAACAAAAGAGAGAAGAGAGTTAGAGGTTCCAAAGTCGATGCCGTACCACATCTCTTAGCCTTTGAGTGATTCAGCACCATTCATAAAAGGTCTTAATTTTTCAGGAATATAAAGAGAGCCATCTTCACGTTGATGGCATTCTAAAAAAGAAACCATAATTCTTGGCGTTGCTATGGCCGTATTATTCAGAGTGAATACGTACTGGGCCTTGCCGTCTTTATCCCTATAGCGTGTATTAGTTCTTCGTGACTGCCAGTCATGAAGCTCTGAGCAGCTATGAGTTTCTCTGTATTTTTCTTCACTAGGAACCCAACATTCAATATCATACATTCTGACTTTGCCGGTTCCCATATCTCCTGTACAGCATTCAACAATGCGGTAAGGAAGCTCTAATTCTTGAACAATCTCTTCACTTGTCTCTAGAAGGGCCTTATGCCATTTCATAGATTCAGCAGGGTCGTTCTTACAGATAATATATTGTTCGACTTTCATGAATTGATGAACACGAATAAGACCACGGACATCTCTGCCATAAGAGCCAGCTTCTCTTCTAAAACAAGGGCTATACCCGGCGTAGAGAATAGGCAATTGATCTTCAGTAAACATATCTCCGCCATGAAGAGAGTTTAATTGAACTTCTGCCGTTCCTGATAAGTAGAGATCATCTTCAGGAAGATGATAGACTTGATCTTTTCCTTGAGGAAAATGTCCTGTTCCAATCAGGGCTTCCTCTCTAGAAAAAGAAGGCGTGCTAACAAGAGTAAAACCTTTTTCTTGAAGCTTAACTAAGGCAAGGCGGTGAAGGGCCATTTCTAAAAGAACCATATCATTTCGAAGAGAGTAACTTCTTGAACCAGCGACTTTGGCAATCTTTTCAAATTCAGCCCACTGGTTTTTCTCTAAGATCTCTACATGATCTAGAGGCTTAAAAGAGAAATCTGGTTTCTCTCCGTAGAGTTTAACTTCAATATTTTCTTCTTCACTTTTTCCGATAGGTGCATGTGGAGATGGAATACTTGGAACTAAGTACATCATCTGTAAGAGTTCATCTTCTTTAGCCGCAAGAGAAGGCTTTAAAGCATCGAGTTTAACTCCGATGGCCTTTCCCTCTTCGATTAATTTAGGTCTCTCTTCGTTACTGGCTTTTGGAATCTTTTTTGAATGTGAGTTTCTTTCTGTTTGAAGTTCTTGGGCTTCAGTCTTTAACCGGGTTAGCTCAATATCTAATGCTAACAAAGCATCAACATCAAGACCTTCCCCTTTAACTTTAACAGCTTCTTTGAGGGCTTCAGCATTTTCTCGTATGAACTTAAGATCCAACATATTTCTTCCTTTAATTTAAAAAAGAATACCTTATTACAGAAATTTAATGGGGGCTATGATGCGTCACGTCTCTTTTACATATCTGGTAGGCTTTTAAACTGACTGCATTTGATCTCAGCGATAGAGATGGCCTTTTCGTGTCCACCAAACTTATTCATTTTCTTACTCTCGATAGAAACGGAGACTTTATCTAAACTAATATTCTTAGCATATTCATCAAAATATATTCTAACGGTGTAGTTTCTAATTTCACCATAATCATAGAACTTAGACCTCTCAGCTCCAAACTTATCTGTATGCTTAAATTGCATAACAGCAGACTTTCCTGCTCCTCTTACAAATTTTAAACTAGCGTCTTTTTCTTGAGTGCCAAGCTTAATAACGGAGTTTAGAGGAACTGGCCCAAAACTATTGGTATAATCAAAAGGAACATAGCTTTTTAAGTAATTACTATTTGTATAAGAAACAGAATCATAAGAGCTTATCCCATTAGTATCAATTCCTTCAAAGCTTACGCTAAAACGCTCAAACTGATATTCCCTTTCGGTTTTATGCTCTTCATCTTGGCCTTTTTCGTAGCTAAAGTTACATTCAGTAACCTTAAAATTACGAGCCTTGCCTTTTTCTTTAATACCTTGAAAACTTCCCGTGAACTTAAAAGCCACCCTTTTCAAGAGAAAGTCTGAGGAATTCTTGAACTTTTCCCCGTCAACGCTCGAAGGACTTCGTTCATTACAAGCTGCGAAAAACAAAAATGGGAGTAAATACAATACCTTCACAAATTTATTGTAACTCAGTGCTTAAAAATTACAAGCAATATATATTTGATGCAGCGGCTCTCAAGGGCCTACAATAAAGCATGAAAAAACTGATCTTCTTTTTGTTCCTCACTACCTCTCTTGCTGAAGCCACTCCCTACTACCGCTTTTGGAGAGGGCATAAGAAGCCAGAGATCAGTAACGCCATCTTTCAAAATGGTCTTAATAGTCAGGTTATCCCTAAGACCATCCGTCTAGGTTCTGGAAAAGGAATGATAGGTTATCTTCCGGCCATCCCCTCAAGAAATGGTCCAAAAGGCACACCAGAAGAAGTGGCATTGATCATCTATAAATCAAAGGCTCATTATAAAAAGTACCTCTCTTCAGATGAGGGTAAGAAGTTAGGTGAAGTTCAATGGAGCTATTTTAGAAAAGGACTTAGTAACTCTAAAGCTCCAGAGAGGTTTAAAACTAAAGTTAAGGTTGGTAAGGCCTATGAACTTCTTCATTCCTCACACGACTGGTCGAGCGGCCATACTGTTTTAACAACAAGAGTGAAGAGAAGAAATTCTGAAACATCTGAATATTTAAAAAGTATTGAGGCGCTTCTTGCAGGCTCTAAAGATTATCAAAGAAGTGGTCTTCAGCAAATGATCATCTTAGTTTCTGATGATTTAACATATGCCTATACTCTTTGGGACTCAAAGAAGTCTTATAACCGTCTTAAAAAGACTCAAGCCTATGTGAACCTTATCGCAAAAGTTCAATCGGACTTGGCCCTCGTTGATGAAGTTTCTTTAAATAAAAACAAAGGCCGTATTTCTCCGGGTCAAGGCCTTAACCTCAAGTTCTAATCTAGTCCTATCGCGCCGTCTCCTGGGTTCACTTTACTAAAAGGAACCCTGACTAGGCATTGGTGCTTTGAGCAGGCGATCTGTTCACCTCGGTAGATTTTTCTCGATTTGTCATAGGGGGCTCGGTAGATTTTGGATCTAAGAAACTCTGCGAGTGCTCCTTCTACAACGAGATCCATTCCCCACTTCATGGGAAAGAGCTTGCCCTCACCCTTGACCTCTTTTTTGACAATGTATTCTACAGGATCTCCTTTTCCATAATCGACGTCTCTATGAAAACTAGAGAGCCTCCCTTTGCCAGAAAAATCTAAGTAGACGCTGCAGAAATAGTCACCTGTTGGTTCTACCCAACAAAAAAGAAACTCATCGTTCTTAAACCAAAGTCCAGCAACTAAACTCGCTTCAACCTCTTTAACATGAAGAGATTCATACAATTCACGGGCCGTATCACCAGAGGAAATTAAAAGTTCTTGAGTATGAAACTTTAGATCCGACGATAGAAAGGTCTCTGCCTGAGATTTCCCAGAGCTCACAAAGACAATTAGGACGAAAAACGGAAATGTGAAATTCAAGACGCCTCCTATCGACAGATCAGAGACTAGTTAAAACTATTTTGTTCTAAGAGTTGTCAGTTAAAAGTAAGGCCCTGGTAAGATTAAGTTTAGGGAAAGATCTCACAAGCTGATTCTAAAGACTTAGCTAATTTATTCCTAAGAAAGATAATATCTTCAAATTTGAGTTCAACTTTTTTTTCAAAGAACTGTGATTTATTTTCTTCAAACAGAGGGAAGCCCCAATGAACTCGTGAAGTGATCTCTACAGAGCCACCTCGAGTTGGGTCAAACTCAATGACCTTAATCCCTAAGCTTAGCTTAAGATTCGGGCCTTCTTTATAAGGAACTGATTTAGCCAATTGAAGAGAGCCAGCTTTTATTTTTTCTATATCAGACTTCAAATAATCTTTTAGTTTTGAATCATTTCCTTCAACGATAAAAGTTTTATTATCCTTTACTAGGCTATCGAAGGACTTCTCAAAATAACGATGGGCAAAATTATTAAGGTTATGATGAAAGAATGCAGCGAGTTCAAAAGACTCTTTCACCTTATCTTCCATTTTAGTCTTTAACTCTTCAAAATCTTGTTCCATTTGTCTTTTTCCTGCTGCAAAGCACAATTCGCTTTTGTTCACTGCTAGGGTCCCTTATGATATGTTCTTCGTCAATTTTAACTCTTAAATTAGGAGTCTTTATGGACCTCAATTTTTTGATGCATTACAAGTCATGGCCTCGCTGGAAAGTTCTTCAAGGTGAACTTTTAAGAAATCATATCTCTGACTATAAAAGCTCCTATTCAAATATGAGTTACTACGAACTTGTTGAAGTTGCCGTAGACGAAAATGACAAACCTCTTCTCTTTAATGAAGCCTCAACAGGTTATTCTTTTTATTCAATCTTCTCAAATAAAACTCTTACGAGAAGAATGAGTACGACTTATAAATGGAAAGACGTTCTTAGCAATAACTTCTCGGCAAATGAACTTCTAAAAACTAAAACAACGATGCTCGGAGAGCTGATCTTTGATCTAAAACATTCGGATCAGCCTGCGGCCATAAAAATTAACCCAGTCTTAACTCAAACTGACTCTGGCGTTGATTTTACTCTTGCTGAAGAATTTGTCTTCGCACCTATTTTTGACAAGTTTACTAGCAAATTTATGATGACTAATACTGACGAAGCTAAAGCTTTACTCGCCGTTAATCCTGAAGACGAAGAGCGCTTTGGTATTGAGTTTGTTTTTTATATGATCACTAATAAAGGACTACCTGAAGAGCGTGAAGAAAGAGCGCCTCTTCTTCAGGAAAAGATTAAAGAACTAGCTTTCATGGCGCCTAGAATTCCTATGAAGCGTGGAAGTGGAACATTCTTTTGCGTTCTTCTTAATCTTGAAAATGAAATGGAAGAAAGTGCTTTTATCAGAACTTATAAAACCTTTGATCCTTATGCGGATGTTCTCTTTGTAAATTCACACTTAGAGATTAGAACGGGTGATTTAATAAAAGTTCCCTATAATGGTGAGAAGATCGACACGATTTTTCTTCCTATGATTGAATGGCAAAGAAATAATAGATTGACTGCAAACCAGCAAATAGGCTTTTAGGAATTAGATGGAACACAAAGCCGTAGGCCTCACGGATGTGGGCCGAAAACGAAATCATAACGAAGATTTTTTTGTTATGAAAGAAGACCTGGGTCTTTACGTTGTCTGCGACGGAATGGGTGGTCATGCCGCTGGTGAAGTTGCCAGTGAGATGACGGCCAATGTTGTTGTAAAGGTTATCCAAAAGAATTACACCCATGTTATTGATTTTATGGCCGAGCCAAATAAGGCTAATAGAGAGAGGGTCAAAAGACTTCTTGAAACTGCCATTCAAAGGGCCTGTAAGAAAGTCTTTGAGACCAGCGAAAAAGATTCTAGTAAACAAGGCATGGGAACCACTTGTGTTGTATGCCTAATGGTAGAAGATGGAGCCTTCGTGGCTCACGTAGGCGACTCAAGATGCTACCTCTACCGCCAGAATGAAACCCACCAAATAACCGAAGATCACAGTCTTGTTAACGAATATGTTAAGCAAGGAGTAATGTCTAAAGAGGATGCCCAAGAACATCCTCAGGCAAACTTAATAACGAGGGCCGTAGGTCTTCAGCCTACAGTGCAAGTGGATACTCTTTATTCAGAGACTATGGATGGAGATGTCATCCTCCTTTGCAGTGATGGACTCTCTGAATACCTTCGAGAAAAAGACATTACAAAGTTAATAACCTCTCATGCTTTGAGTGACCTACCAAAAATCTCAGTAGACCTTGCAAATGACAGAGGCGGAAAGGATAATATCACCTCCGTCCTTATCCAGACAGGTGACCCGGAAGCAGAAGCCGCTAGTGATAGCATTTCCAAGAAAGTTGAAATGCTCAAAAAAATTCCTCTTTTTAAGAACTTTAATTTTCAAGAAATTACAAAGATATTGGAAGTAATTGAGGTCCACCGTTTTGGTTCAGGTGAGCTTATTATCGAAGAGGATTCTCTTGGTGAAGAGATGTATATCATACTCTCTGGCCACGTTGAGGTAACAAAAGAAAAAGCAAAGATTGCAGAGTTAAAGCCAGGCAGCTTCTTTGGAGAGATGAGTTTGATTGATAAGACTCCAAGATCAGCTACCATCCGCTCAATAGATGATACTAAGATGATGGTTATCCATAAAAGACCTCTCTTTGCTGTTTTAAAGAAAGAATCAAGAGTCGCCATGAAGCTTTTCTGGGCCCTACTCCAAACCATGAGTAAGAGGCTTAGAGTTACTGGCGAAGAGATCGTTAGTTTAAAAGGATTACAACAAGAAATTGAAAATAACCAAGAAGTCACTCCCTCTTACGGAACTGACCTTTCATATTTAGACGAATAAAAGGAAGAAACGAATGTCCATTGAAATTCAAGCTATTGCCTATGTTGCCTCAGAACTGGGGATTAATAATACTCAAGTCCAAAAAGTTCTAGAACTCATTGTTGAACAAGACTGTACTATTCCCTTTATTTCAAGATACCGAAAAGAAGCCATTGGAGGACTAGATGAAGTCCAAGTTGGAAATATAAACCAAACCTATGAGGCTTATGTTGAAAGAGAAAAGCGCCGTGCCTATATTCTTGAGACCATAAAGAAACAAGAAATGATGACGCCTGAACTAGAGAAAAAGATTCTACAAGCTGAGTCATTAACTAAACTTGAAGATCTATATGCTCCCTATAAGAGTAAAAGAAAATCAAAAGGAATGGTTGCCCGAGAAGCTGGTCTTGAACCACTAGCAAACCTTATTAGAACATCTAAAAAAGATATTAAAAGCCTTCTCACAGAAGTGGGAAAAGAATATATCAATGCTGAGAAAAAGGTTGAAAGTGTTCAACAAGCACTTGAAGGCGCTTGTCATATTATTATGGAAGACGTGGCCAATGATGATGAGATTAAAGAAGTCCTTAGAAAAGATTATTGGACAGGAGCAACGCTTAAATCAACTGTTAGAAAGAAAGCAGAAGAGATTAAAGATTATCTTAAATACAAAGACTATTTTGAGTTTGAGCAAAAGATCTCTGAGCTAAAATCAGCGAAAACCGGACATAGAGTTCTCGCCATGAGACGAGGCTTTGATCAAAAGATCTTAAAACTCGAAGTCTGCTACGATAAAGATGCTGCTCTTGGGACTATTAAGAGAATGACCTTTGACCTCGACAACCTTGGTTGCTCTGATGTCATCATGGGTTGTTTAAATAAAGCCTACGAGACTTCTATCCATAGCTCTCTTGATCTAGAGATGAAAAGTGAGTTAAAGAAAACGGCTGAAGAAGACTCCATTAGCGTCTTTGGGATTAACCTTAGGAACCTTCTCCTTCAACCCTATCTTGGACCAAAAGGAGTTATTGGGATTGATCCGGGAATTAGAACTGGTTGTAAGATTGCCGTCATCGATGACAATGGAAAATTCCTAGTCGATACAGTCGTCTACCCGCACGAACCAAAAAGAGATGTAACGGGAACTGTTAGAGTGGTCGAGGCCATCATAGAAAAATTTAAGGTCGAATACATCGCCATTGGTAATGGAACCTTTGGGAGAGAAACTCTTCAGATCATTCAAAAGAATGTTAAAGCGGTTAAATCAGGCAAGACAAAAGCCATGCTTGTTAACGAAGATGGAGCCAGTATTTATTCCGCCAGTGAAATAGCTAGAAAAGAGTTTCCAGATATGGACCTAACTGTAAGAGGCGCCATTAGCATTGCCAGAAGATTCCAAGACCCTCTCGCAGAACTTGTTAAGATTGACCCTAAGTCTATAGGAGTTGGTCAATATCAACATGATGTTAATCAAGCAAAATTGAAGAAGTCTCTAACAGGTGTTGTAGAATCTTGTGTCAACTTTGTTGGAGTAGATTTAAATACAGCGAGTGCCCCCCTTCTTAGCTATATCTCAGGGATTGGCCCAAGCTTAGCGGGTAATATTGTTAAAGAGCGGGAAAAAATTGGTGGCTTCTCTAATAGGGGCGAGCTCTTAAAAGTCAGCCGTTTTAGCCCAAAGATCTTTGAACAAGCAGCAGGTTTCTTAAGAATCTATAATTCAAGTAACCCATTAGATGGTACCTTTATTCATCCAGAAAGATACGAAGCATTAGAGAAATGGTGTAACGATAACTCTATTAAGATGAAGGATTTAATCGAAGATAAAGAGATCGTTGCTAAGATTGATAAAGATGCTGTCTTAAAGGAAACTTTAGGCGCCTTTACCCATAAAGATATTGTCGCTGCCCTAAAGTCACCTTCTCAAGATCCAAGAACTGAATTTGTTAACTTTGAATTTCGCGATGACATCTCAAGCATTAAAGATTTAAAAGAAGGCCAATGGTACCCTGGAAAAGTAACCAACATCACTCAGTTTGGTGCCTTTGTAGATATCGGAATCAAAGAGAATGGTCTTATTCATGTAAGCCAAATGGCAGATAAATTTGTTGATAACGCGTTAGAAGTTTTAAAAGTTGGTCAGGAAGTTAAGGCCAGGATTCTAGAAGTAGACTTAGACAGAAAAAGGATTGCCCTCTCGCTTAAGAAAGATGAGAAAGGTGAATATATTCCTTCATCAACTGGTTCTGCTTCTAAGCCTAGAAGTAATAACAGAGATAAAAAGCCTGAGGTACAACTCAAGAACAATGCCTTTGCCGGACTTGCAAACTTTAAGGTTAAGTAATGCTTAGCTTTTCAAATATCTCAAAGTTACAAAATGGAGAGGCGCTCTATACTGCTGGGAATTTTCAAATAAATCCTGGTGAAAAAGTAGGACTTGTAGGCCCTAATGGTTCTGGCAAGACGACTCTCTTTCGCTTAATCATTAAAGAAGATAGGCCTGATACGGGGCAAATCTCTTTTCCTAAAGATATGAGGCTCTCCTACTTTTCTCAAAATGTAGGAGAGATGGCCGGAAAGACCGCCCTCCAAGAAGTTGTTGAGGGTGATGAGAATATAGCCCGCCTACAACAAGACATTACAAAGTACGAAGAAAAGATGGCTGACTACGAATCATTAAGTGATGAAGCCATGAATGAATTGATGGCCTTGATGGGTGAAGCCCAGACTGAGTTTGAAAAACTTGGCGGTTATGATCTTGAATCGAGGGCCGAAGAGATCCTTTCAGGTCTTGGTATCTTAGCAGATGAACATCATAAAAAAGTAGATGACTTTAGTGGAGGCTGGAAGATGAGAATCGCCCTCGCCAAGGTTTTAGTCACAAGTCCAGACATCATCTTAATGGATGAGCCCACCAACTACCTCGATCTAGAGACCATCCTTTGGTTAGAAGAATGGCTTAGGAATTTCAAGGGCGCCATCTTCATGACTACCCATGACCGTGGCTTTATGAACAATGTTTGTAAAAAGATTGTAGAGATAGCGCATAAAAAAATCACAACCTATACAGGTGACTTTGATTTCTACGAAAAAGAAAGAGACATTAGACTAACTCAGCTTAAGGCAGAGGCTGCAAGCCAACAGGTAATGCTCGCTAAAGAAGAAGAGTTCATCGCAAAGTTTAAGGCTCGTGCCTCCCATGCGGCCCAAGTTCAATCGAGAATTAAAAAGATAGATAAGATCGACAGAATAGAGATTCCTGCCGAAGAAGAGACCATCTCTTTTGAGTTCCCTACTCCTCCTCGGGGGGGAGATGATGTCATCGTCATGGAAGACTTAGCTAAGAGCTGGGAGACGAGTACTGGGGATGAACATAAAGTTTTTGAAGGATTAAATGGCCTTATTAAGAGAACTGAAAAAATCGCTGTCGTTGGAGTAAACGGTGCAGGTAAATCAACTCTTTTAAAAGTTATATGTAATCTTACGAAGCCTACAAAAGGAAAAGTCATTCTAGGACCAAGTATTAAGCTTGGTTACTTTGGACAACATACCCTTGATGTTTTAGACGCGGAAAACACCGTGTTTGAAGAAGTGAAAAAAGGTCTACCCTTTGCTAGTGATGGTATGGTTCGAAACCTTTTAGCAGCCTTTTTATTTCGCGGCGATGATGTGGATAAAAGGGTTAGGCATCTATCAGGGGGAGAGAAAGCGAGGCTTGTTATTGCTGTTATTCTTTCTCAAAAGAACAACCTGATTGTTCTTGATGAACCAACCAACCATCTTGATTTAAAATCTAGAGAAGTCCTCCTAGACGCCCTAAAGCGCTATGAAGGAACCATTCTCTTTGTAAGTCACGATAGGCACTTCCTCCACGGACTCGCAGAGAAAGTTTATGAAGTAGATAAAAAGAAGATCAGAGTCTTTCCAGGTAATTATAAACATTACCTAGATAAAACTACATAACCGGGTGAGCTTCTTCTTCTTGATGAACAGGTGTACTTGAATAATCCTGTGAAGGTTCGACTCTTCCTCCTTGAAGAAAGTCCTCTAAATTATCCTTGAGGAGTTGAACCTGGCGATAAATCTTTTCAGCATCATCACCATCATATTTGATATCTTCAGCTAATATTTTTCCAATAGTTTTATTCATCTTATTCGTAAAGGCACGAAGTTGTGAAAACTCTTTAGGAAGTGTTTCTAGTGTATTTGCTAGATCAACTCCTTGCTCTAAACCTTCATTCTTAATTTTCTTAATGATTTGTTTGATTTCTCTTACAGGTCTATGTTGAATATGCGGAACTAAACGGTCTTGATCTTCAGGCTCTAACCTTACAAGTTCATTTGTTTGGCTAGCTGAAAGCTCTCCATGCTTTCTCATTTCTTTAACTGTATTTGAACTATTGGCATCTCTTTTAATTGCAGAACGAATTGAAGTTTTTGATAGCCCTGTTTTCTCCGCAGTCATTGAAACAAAAGACTGCTTCTTTTGATCGCCTAGAGTTGCTTCAAGTTCCTCAAGTTCATCATCAGATAATTTAAGATCATCATTAATGGCTTCAGGATTTAATTTCTCATAGATTTCTTTGGCGCGTCTAAGAGCATTTTCATACTCCATTCTATTGAGGTCTAAGCGCACTAAATTTTCATCAATAGAGATCAACTCTTCAAGAAGTTCTCCCTTATCAACGCGAGTTACTGGGATTTCAGTCCATCCAAGCTCTCCAGCTGCCGTAAAACGCCTTGCTCCTGCTAGAAGCTCGTTATTCTTATTAACGACGACTGGGTTTAAGATTCCCACTGATTCAAGGCTGGCCTTAAGCTTCGTAATATCTGTATCTACCCGTAAATATTCACTTTTTACAACTATATCACTAAGCTTAACTTGTTCCATGATTCCCCCGAAATTTAATGTGAAGGCTATTTCACCAGAGGCCGGGGAGTCTGTCACCTTACATTACCTGACTATTTTACTACGCCGTGCACACTTTTTTCCTCAAGGACTCAGATTCTAATGCGTAGTAGAATAAAGGGGTTAAAGGATGGGAGCCCTCAATGATTAAGATCTTTATTTTTAGTTTTCTATTTTCTACTTTAAGTTATGCCACTCATAATCGTGACACCGAATGTTATGAACTGAGAAGAACTGCTGACAATAGCTGCTTGAGCTATGACGTGGAATGCCGAAACCTCGGGGCTTGCGCCCATAAGAGAAATACATGCCAAGAGTCAGTGAAGACCCAAGCGGGCTGTGAAGGTATCAATGACTGCATGGCAGATACTGAAGCTCTCATCAAGAGCCGACCTTCTGATATTAGATCAGGTAAGTTTAAGAATCCTTGTATTTATCACTGGACTACTTATGGAAGCGGGAACTGCCGCCTTTATAATACAGCCGCAGAGTTCGTCACTTTCCCTACTTGCCCAGGAAGAAGAATCTCAGGAAAGAAGAACGATGATGTGAACTTTGACTGTGAAGGCCATCGAAACCTTCTTAAAAAGACTTCTGCTTCTTGCGAAGCCTCGAAAAAGGTCTATGTTACTAAGTGCTCAAAAGAAAAAGGTTTCTCCTTAATCACTACAGGCAGTAAGGTTTGTAAGTATCAGGATGTTAAGATCTTTCCAGCAGACTCTGCCCATAAAGGGGCTACTGGGATAAATGACAGCGAGCGTAGTAAGCATAAGTCCATGCCTCATATCGATGGTGGTAATGGTGGTGATGGAGACAATGGTGGTGGACTTGGTACTGGAAAATAAGAATCTTCTCTACTATAATCAAGAAAAATAAAAGAAGGATTTAGATATGAGTGAACAATTATGGGTAGCCCTTTTGATAGCAGCTTGCTGGGCCTCACTTCCGATTTCGTTAATTTACGCAAATAATGTTTTTGATAACGATGTCGTTAAAGAAGGCGAAGAAGCCGGTCACCACTAAGAAGGTTCTTCCTTTTTTAAAATGATTAAAAAAAGAAGGCTGATACTAAGTAATATTGGTGCCATCAATAAGGCCTTCTCAACACCAAGCCCTGAAGCTAGTTCCCCGAAGAAAAAATGCATTAAAACCAGAAGAACTCCTACCTGAGTTAAGACTGAAGCAATCATCTGCTCCTTACCTTTTTCAAATCGAGAGCTTAACCAGTTCATTCCCATGGGAAAATAGAAAGACATACTCCCCCCAAGTAAGGCAAGTATACGAGGGTCCCCCGTATAACCGAAGTAAAAGATTATCATCGAACTCAATAAAGAGATGATCATAAAAGAGTAAGTTTTTTTCTTCACGGGGAGAAAAGCAAAAAGAAGACGTCCACCCATCAAACTAAGAAAGAAGAAGCTAAGTGACTGCGCCGCTGATTCACTAGAGATCCCTTTGGCCTCTATTAAGAAGTAAATAAGCCGAGTTGAAATGACTATTTCGCTAGCTACGTAAAAACTAAAAACTCCTCCGTAAACTACCCGCCTTTTAAAGCTCAAATTGGTTTTAAGAGGCGGCTCTTTCGAAACAACAACTCCTTTTCCAATTTTAAAGACCAAAATAAAAACGAGAAAGGGAATAGCTGACATGAATAAGTAAAAGAAACTCCATGACCCTTTCCATTCCATAAACTGACTAAACACAAGTGGAGCTACAAAACTAGCTACTCCATAGCAACAATGAAGCGCGCTATAGGCCCTTCCGCGAGTATTTTCTGTACTAGCTTCTGCCACAAGAAGGTTCATGCAAAAACTTACTAAGCCTTGTCCAATGCCAAAAATAACTGAAAAGAGTAAAAGAAAAAAATATTGTTCCTCTAAGTAGGGAATAAAGCCCATGAACAGGGAGCCTAGTCCCATTATAATTAACGATAGTTTTGTTCCTCTTACTACGCCCACAACGGGTAACCACTTAGAAGAAGTCAGCAATACAATTAATCCAGAAAGTGAAGCAAGGGAGAAGAACCATGCCCCTAAACTTGGAGTAAGGATTAAGTCTTTTAAGATAAGGGGATAAGCAGGTCCTCTCGAGTTATCTAGATAACCCATAACGAACAATGAAAGATAGGCTAAAATAAGCCAGGACCAATTTACTTGAGGCTTAGTTTTTATGATTTACCCTTTTGGATAAAAGTTCTTTTAAGATCTTTCCTCCCTGAGAGTTATGTTTCTTCGCCCAGTCAAAGGCAGTTAATCCATTTTCATCTTTTAATTTTGGGTTAGCCCCTAGCTTAATTAATAATTCGATTATTTCTTTATCCCCTTCAACCACCGCAGTCATTAAAGGGCGAAAGCCGCCTTTTCCAGAATAGTTTATATCTGCACCACTTTTGACCAAGGCTTCGATGGCCTCTTTATTCTTGAGCATAATTGAAAAAGCTAAGGGAAGCCCGTTTGCCCCATTAGGATCAGCACCCTCTTTAAGTAAGTAATGAAACATTTCCGTTTTTCGAGTTGAAAGTGCAACGGTTAGGATAGAGAACTTTAAGTTATTCGGATCTCCTCCTCGATTAAAGCTCGCTTTATTTTTAATCAATAATTTAACGATATCTAAGCGATCTCTACTAACGGCGATACTTAGAGGAGTCATCCCTGATAAGTTCTTTGTATTGGGATTGGCACCTTTTTCTAAAAGATAAGAAACTAGTTTTATATTTCCTGATTGAGTCGCTCCTAAAAGTGATCCGCCATGCCCTTCTATCTCTAGATTTACATCTGCCCCGTCATCCACCGCCATTTTCACTGAGGTAAGATCTCCAGTGGGAGCGCTTATCCATAATAAGATATTCGCTTTTCCATATTTCTCTTCAAGAGATTGAGCTATTTTTTTTTCTTCATCACTGGGTTCTACGTCTTCTAAAAGCTTCCCCGCCTGTTCATAATCATGAAGGTCTAAAGCCTTTGAAGCTAGTTTTGCTTTGTTCATGACTTCTTCTGAAACAGGGTTTCGAGGAATCTTCTCTTCCTTTTGGCAGGAGAAAAGAATGAGAAGGCTAAAAGCAAGAGTGAGGTTTTTCATAAAAAGATTTTAACTAAGATTCGTCTTATAGTCACTTATTGGCTACAATTAACAAATGATTAATATCCTTGCCGTCATGTTTTATTTAGCCATTGGCTTTGTTCTTTGTAGAGTAAAAGCATTCCCTAAGAATTCATCAGAAATATTAAACCTGATGGTTATCTATGTTGCTCTACCAGCTCTAATATTAGAGAAATTCCCTTTGATCACTTTTGACTCCTCAATCTTAGTCCCGGCCTTAAGCCCTTGGCTTATGCTTTTGATAAGTGTTTTAACTGTTTTATTCTTTAACAAGATTCTAAAGTTTCAAAAAGAAGTCTTAGGTTGTCTTCTTTTGGTGATTCCTCTTGGAAATACAAGTTTCCTAGGCATCCCTATGATTGAAGGACTGCTTGGTGCCAAAGCTGTCTCATATGCTATTATTTATGATCAGGTCGGCTCTTTTATGGCCTTATCAATCTATGGATCAGCTATTGTGGCGATCTTCTCTAAAGACCAAACAAGCTTTAGTTTATTAAAAGCTTTAAAGAAGATCGTTAGTTTCCCTCCTTTTATCTCATTGATGATAGCTCTGATTTTTAAGTTTATAATCCCAGCTCCAAAGGAGCTTAATAGTATCTTTGCTATCCTCGGAGGGATGCTTGTTCCTATTGCAATGATTTCAGTTGGCTTTCAATTTAAAGGGAGCTTTGAAAAAAAAGACCTGCCATTGATTTCGGGAGCTCTTTTATTAAAGATGATCGTCTTCCCTCTTATACTCTTTGTTATCTTAAGAGGAATTGGCCGAATCACATTACCTGAAGCGACTTCAATCTTAGAAGCTGGTATGCCTCCCCAGATCACAGCAGGTGCTGTCGCCATGAGTATGGGTCTGGCGCCAAAGCTAGCAGCGGCATTAGTTGGATGTGGGATCCTCTTTAGCTTTATTAGCCTACCGCTGCTTAAGTATACTTTAGGCTTTTAAGCCCCAGTTCTCATTTTTAAAATCTTGGCAAAACTTCTCGTTCTTATCTCTTCAAGAGTAAGTCCTGTAATAAGAACATCTTCAAGTTCAATCGCTCCGCAATTAAGTCCTCTTAAGAAATAATTCAAAAGCCCTTGCCCGGTAGCGGCGTCATCAAAGATGGCCCCTGTTAAGGTGGCCTTTGCAGCTGCTTCCATGAATTGTTTTAGTCTCGCTTGAGTTTCTTCAAGACCTTCTAGGAAGAATGAATAAAGCGCACCATAACGAACAGGAATTTGAACAGGATGAAGATCCCATCCTTGGTAGAAGCCATTTGTTAACGAATGTCTTATATGACCGTAAGAGAGTTTCCAAGCGTCATGAACAACTTCTTCGTTCTCACGCTTTTGATCTTCAGAAAGATCCCCTTTATGAGGACCAACAGGCATAACATTAGTCGCCCCGTCAGAGAGCCAAACTCCAGTACCGGCTAAAGAGACTTTCATAAAGTTCTTAGCAAAGTCGCAAGTTCCATGATTCATGGCCTGATACTTAGCTGTGATATTCATACAGGCGGTAAAGTCATAAGTGCCAAAGTGGGCGCCTCTAACTCTACCTCTACCCGCTTCAACAAAAGCTAGCATAGGGCATTGACCATCGGGGCCTAAGATAGTTTCAGGTGTCTCAACCATTAACTCCATCCTTAAGCTTCCCGCTTCAATTGCCGAATTAGCTTCAATAGCATCAAAGCAATCCACCATGGCCGTAACTTGCTCAGTGGCGGTGATCTTAGGAAGAACAACACAGAAATTATCAGGTAACTTACCACCAGTTAATTCACTTAGAGTTGTTAAGAACAGATCCATAGTTCTAATCCCTCTATGCTTATGTTCTTCTGATAGAGTCTTAACTCTTATCCCAAGATAAGGAGGAAGAGTACCGTCAGACATTCCTTTAGCCACTTCAGCAGCGGCTTTAAGAGCTGTCGCATCTTCTTCTTCGTCAGGTCGAGAGCCAAAACCATCTTCAAAATCAATTCTGAAATCTTCAAGGGCCTCATCAACGAGCTTTTTCTCAACTCTGTCATAAACCTTTGAAGCAATCTCACTTGAACAAGTCATGCCAAGAGCGCTTCTAAAGACTTCTGAATTAGGAGCAAACTCCTTAAAGCCCTTTCTCGATAATTCTCCGATCCTTACCGCCGTATTAGATTTAAAAAGATGCGCTCCCCCGTAAACAGTATGAACAGGCTGACGCTCTTCACTCTCCCCTGGATGGGTCTTTGCGTGAGCATTATTGGCCAAGCTTAATTTCTCATTAATATAATTTAACTTTGATGAATCAATTGATGTTTTCATTCTAACTACCTCTATATGTTGAATAACCAAAACCACTGAGGAGAAGTGGAACATGAAAATGCTCAACAGCTTCTACGTTAAAAACAATAGAAGCCTCAGGGTAAAAAGTTTTTTGATTTAAGTCTTTATAGTATTTTGCCACAGCAAAACTGATCTTATAGATTCCAAGCTCTAGCTTATGATCATCTTTTAAGAGATCGGCCACTCTTCCGTCACTATTTGTTATTCCCTCACCTATATGGACAAAGCTTCCCTTAACTTCCATTTCAAGTTTAACAGGAACTCCGGCCGCAGGTTTTCCAAGGGCTGTATCTAAGATATGGGTTGTGATAGCACTCATAGTATTTTCTCCAATCTAATTTTTGTAATCTTTGCTTGTTCACCAGCGGCAATAATAAGCTCATCTTCTTGTGAATTATTCATTCTTTCTTTTAAGAGGTTAAGCATCTCTAAAGCAGATTTCCCTGTAGCGCAGACTATAAAGATAAAGCCAAACTTCTTATCATATTCAAGATTAAGTTTTGAGAGTTCATTAATGACTTCTTCACTCGCTGTGTTCACTCCACTTTGCTCACCACTAGCTAAGGCTTTTGTATGGGCGTACTTTTTCTTGAGGCTACTAACATCTCCAATCTTTGGATGGCCATCAAAGGCCTCTAAAAAATCCTCTTTAGATAGTGAAAGCCAAATTTTCTCTTGAGATAAAAAGAATTCTTCACGGTCTTTATATGGCCTAGCTTTTATAACTTCCTTTTGCCAATTAACAGAAGTGCAGCAACTGTTTAATTGATCCTGTGCTGATTCGCTAGAGAGGTCGTTAAATTGATCTATTGTCATTGAGATACATGTCCAAATAAACGAAGACGACTAATCCCACCATCAGGAAAGATATTTAGCCTTACGTGAGTAACAGGGCCTATATCAATTAAGTCTGTAAGCATATGCTCTTCATCAGCTTTTAATTCTTTCTTATCCCTTAAGAGTTTCCAATCTGCTTTTTCTAAACCATCTTTTTGTTTTAGATCTAACTTGACCCCTTCGAGGGTGCAATAAGCTGGGAAGTTCCCTTTAAAGTGAGCCGTATCTACCAAAGCTTTCTTAAGAGTGCCTTCTTTTCCAAGAGCGATAACGATCCAATCATTACCTGGCCCTCTCTTTCTTTTTGTCTCCCAGCCGTCACCCATATTAACCCCTCTTCCTGGAGCATTAATATTATCCATATGAGAGAAGTACATATCACTACAAATAACTGGTCGACCTTCGTTCTCAACTGCTGCTAGATCTAAAAGCATTGATTGATCTTTTGCTCTCCAGTTAGCTTTTACTTCGCCATAAACTCTAAAGCGAGCAACGCCTCCATCAGGAAAGATGTGAAGCCTTACATGGGTCCATTCATTTTCATCTTTTATTTCAAAGAGGTGTTGAGAGCCAGGACCTAGATCAGTCTTAGAAAGAATCTCTGTCCATTCAGTCTTTTCATCAGGGTCACCACTTTCAAGCAAGCAAGCCTCAACTGACCCCATAGGAGGATGATTCCCCGTAAAATGATTGGTATCAATATCAAGGCCTTTGATTACACCTCGAAGACCGAGGCGAAGAACCGCATAATCATGACCCTCGACTCTTTTACGACGTGATTCCCATCCATCCATCCACTTACCGTGGTCAGTAAATTTATCTTCAATAAAGATTCCTCTACCTGGCTTGATGAGGTTTTCTTTTTCTGCAAAGAAATCATCTGTTGCATAGAGAACTTTCGTTCCTAATCTTTCTTCAGCAAGGTTTACCCACTTAGAAGAAAATTTATCATCATGATCCTGCGTAAAAGTAAGCAGTGTCGTTTTCTTTACCATTATGTCCTCAGTATCGCTTTACCTTGAGGGGCTTTTGAAAATTGATCTTCACTAAAGATCACTTCGCCTCTTAACCAGGTTTCGTATATAACACCCATCAGGTTTTTCCCTTCATAGGGAGTTACTTTATTTTTAAATTGTATTTTTTCCTTCTTCAAGGTGAACTCTTCATCAGGATCCCAGATGACAAAGTCTGCGTCCGCTCCTTCAATAAGAGAGCCCTTCTTTCCACTAAGTCCTATAAACTCTGCCGTCTTTTCACTCATAAGCTGACTTAATTGATTTAAACTAAAGCCTCGTTTGACCGCCTCAGTCCAGACAATAGGAAGAGAGAATTGAAGTGAAGCAATTCCGCCCCAGGCTTTCTCAAAATCACCTTCAGCCATCATCTTTAGATTGGCCGTACAGGGACTGTGATCGCTGACTATAAAGTCTATCAAGCCTTTTTTAATACCTTCCCATAAGAGCTCTCTATTTTCACCATCCCTAATAGGTGGGCAGCATTTATAGAGGGTCTTACCATCAGGAATCTCTTCACTTTTAAAAGTGAGATAATGAGGACAAGTTTCAACAGTAAATGGAAGCCCTTCACTCTTAGCTTCTTCAATCATTTTGAGCGCTGAACCCGACGCTAAATGAACAATATGAGTTTTAGTAAAATGCTTCTTACAAAGTTTAATCATAAGAGAGATTGCATTATCTTCCCAAGAGTTCGGCCGACTTTTCTCAAAGCTTTCATACTTATCAGTTATTTTTGTATTACCAAGTCCATCATCAACTTCGGCATGAATCAGGTAAGGAACCTTATACTTTGAGAGAATGGGCATTGCCTTTTCAAGATCAACTTCTTTCATCTCAGGAAATTCATCGATTCCACTATGAATAAGAAAGCTTTTTACCCCAAGCACGCCTGAGTTTAACAGCTCTTCAAGCTTATCAACGGAATCAGGAACGACGCCGCCCCAAAAACCGGTATCCACATAGAGCTTACCTTTTACTTCTTTTAGTTTTATCTCTAAGGCTTCTTTGGTTGTGGTGACTGGTAAACAATTCAAAGGCATATCGACCACTGTGGTGATTCCTCCAGCAGCACATGCTCTGGTTGCGGTTTCGAACCCTTCCCAGTCCGTTCGTCCCGGTTCATTAACATGAACATGGGTGTCCACAAGCCCGGCCATTATAACAAGGTCGCCCTTATCGATGAGTTCTCCCTCAATTGGAGTGGACGAGATCTTGAGAATTTTTGAATCTTCGATAGCGATATACTGTCTTCCGAGAGCACCCGGAGTAACCACTCTTGAACTTGTGAGTATTTTCATAGCTCGTTATAATAAAAAGCCCCTAAAACATTGGCAACTACTTGAAAATTAATAAGTTAGTTCAGTTTTAAGACTAATTAATGGCAGTAATTACGGTAGGTTATACAAAGATCCCAATATGCTTTAGTATAAACTTAATGAGTTTAAGACAAATAAATCAAAATGAAGCACCACGTATTCTCATAGTAGATGATGAAGAGATGATTCTAGAGGCTTATAACGAGTTTCTAGAGGGACAGCACTTCCAGGTCACTCTGACTAAAAGTCCGCAAGAAGCTTGGAAGATCTTAGATGAGTCTAAATTTGACCTCGTTATCACTGACCTAGATATGCCACTTCTTCATGGAGAGGAGCTTATAGAAATTATTAGAAAGAATGTTATCAACCGAGCAGTCCCTATAGTCATCGCTACCGGAAACTCAAATAAGCTTCACGAAAGCCAAGCCTCAAGAGATCCAAACCTCTTCCTGTTAAAGAAGCCTTTTACTAAAGAAGATTTACTAGGGAATATCTTCGCTCTTTTTAAGTAAAAAAAAAGGCCACCCATTTGCAGAGGTGGCCTTTCTTACGTATATGCTTCGGAATGAGGATAAGGGGATTCAGTCCTGGCATACTCCACCCAAAGATTTCAGTCCTTTTAAACTGAGCCTTGGGAATTGGGGATCATTAATGTCTGCATCTTCAACTATGATTTCGATTTTATCACGTCCAAGATCTTTTAATTTATATTCAACTTCTAAGATGGCCAAGAGAGAATCTTCTTCTCCTTTTGAGGCATCACCTTTAACTATTTCAATACTAACGAGGTTAATCCTCTCAGACCTTTTTACGGCCAAAGAGCAGTAATGCTTAACAGATTCAGTTATAAAAGACTTAACTTCATCGGTAAGTTGAATATTAGCCGGAAAATAAACGACTTGAGTTTCGCCATAGCCTTTCACAATTTGTGTTAATAAAAGAATAGCTAGTAAGACTTTTTTCATATCTGTTCCGGTTGATTTGTTAAACATTTTTTATACAGAGTGAAATGATTTGAAAACAAAAACTGATCATACTTATCAAGTTTTCCCTCACAAGTTTTGTGAACAAAGCCTTCACAAAATCTGTGATCTACCGATAAGCCCCTGTGAACATGCCAAATATCTATGATTTTCAGGACTATAGGGACTTTTTAAAGGCCTGGTTTGATTATAAAAAATCAAATAGTGATTACTGGTCTTATGGTCTTTGGGCAAGAAAGCTCGGGTTAAAAACAACCTCTGCCCTAACTATGGTTATCAAGAAGGACCGTCATGCAGGTCCTAAAATGGTTGATAAGTTTATCTCTTACTTTGAGTTAGGATTAGATGCAGAGACCTATTTTAAAGAACTAGTAAGACTTAACAAGGTTACTAAGAATGATCCAAAACTACTTGTCATGCTTACGGGAAACCAAGGCAGTTCTCAAAGCACAAAGGGAGATCTTGTTTTTCAATGGCTTGCTTTTGCTATAAGAGAGATGAGCCATCTTGAAGACTTTAAACCAGAATGGGACTACATCTTAAATAGGCTTAGGCCTCATGTAGAGATTCCCCAGGTTCAATTACTGTTAGAGAAATTGGTTCAGCGAGGTATCTTAACTAGTGATTACAAAGTCACTAATAAAGTTATCGCTCCTGAGGGTGAAGTAAACCCCACTGAGGTAAAGAATTATCACCATAGTATTATGGAGCTCGCTAAAGAGGCCCTCCCCATCTCCCCTACTAAGAGGATCTTTACTTCTTCGACTATTAGTATCGCTTCAAAAGATATTGAGAAGGCGCAAAAGATGATTCGTGATTTTCAGGTAGAGTTTGGAAAAAAAATGGAGGCAAAACCGGGGGATGATGTTTACCTCTTTAATATGCAGTTCTTTCCCTTAACAAAGTAATTAATCTTCATCGATCTTTTTAACTTCTTTATTAAATTCTGATGGAAGCCCTTGGGCCTTGGTTGCTAAGGTATGATCTTCAGGCATTACTTTGATAATATCTGTTCCACTACCAACTTTAGAAAAATCATTATGAAATTCATCATCATAATCATCATCTAAAACCTTTCCCTCTTTTCGACTAAATAAACCAGTAGTCTTTCCAAAGGCAAAGACTAGGATCATCATTCCAATAGTAAAAACAATCGTATGAGTATTTCCTGTGAAGGCCAAGAGTGGCTTTATGCCCTTACTAATTCCAAAGACAATACAGCCTATGGCCGAAGCATAAGTGACCCAAAGCCCAGCTTTCATTTAGATAGTTCCATTAACTGACTAAGAATTGTCTTAGCAGACTCTGGATTAAGTTCTTTTTGATAATTTGTTATGATGCTTCTTGCAAGGACCGTTGTTCCTAAGTGCTCTAATTGACCTTTAACAGCGCCAACAAGCTTGGCCCCTCCCCCACCTGAGTGAGTTCCTACAACAGCGTACTTATAATTAAAAGCATCTCTCCAATTCTCTCCACCAGCACGAGAAACCCAAGCCACTGCATTACAAACAACGGGAGGGAGGGATCCGTTATACTCAGGAGCTAACCAAATAGTTCCTTTAGAATCAGTAAGTTCTTTAGTCAGCCAAGCTGCTTTCTCTGGCATCCCTTCTTTCTCAAGAGGCGGTGTATAGAGAGGAAGGTTAAGTTCTTCAAGGTTAATAATAGAAGCTTCTCCTCCTAGATCTTTAACAACGGCTTCGAGGGCCTTTGCCAAATTTAAATTATTTCCTGAGGTAGCGCTTATAATTCTTATCATCTTTTATCCTACAACGATGTTAACGATCTTCTTAGGAACGATAATCACTTTCTTGATTGTCTTACCATCTAAGTATTTTTGACTATTCTCATGCTCGAGAATGGCCTTTTCGATCTGTTCTTTATTTAAGTTAATATCAAGGTCAAGTAAGTACCTCATCTTTCCATTAAAAGAGACTGGGTATTTATAAGTGCTTTCGGTTAAGAAGCTTTCATTAAATTCAGGCCAAGCAGCATGAGTAACACTATCTTTATGACCTAAGACAGACCAGAGTTCTTCAGCTTGATGAGGAGCAAAAGGAGCTAAGAGAATTGTTAAAGGCTCAATGATTGCTCTTTTATGGCAACCTTTAGGAAGTTCATTTAAAGCGATCATAAAAGCCGATATAGAAGTATTAAAAGAGAAGTTCTCCATATCTTCAGAAGCTTTTTTAATAGTCTTATGAAGGATCTTTAATTCCTCATCTGTTGCTTCCTCTTCGTTAAGAAGAAGTTTTTCATCTTGATCATAAAAAAGACCCCAAAACTTCTTTAAAAACCTATGAACTCCTTCAATGCCATTTGTATTCCATGGTTTTGCTTGTTCAATAGGTCCTAAGAACATTTCATAAAGCCTTAAGGTATCAGCGCCATAGCGTTCACAGATAATATCCGGATTCACTACATTCCACTTAGACTTGCTCATCTTCTCAGTTGCGAAGCCGCATTTGTACTTTTGAGCCCCATCAACTTCTTCAGTCATGAACTCAGCGTCTTTATATTCAGGAAGCCAAGTCTTAAAGGCCTCCATATCGAGAAAATCATTATCTACAATATTTACATCCACATGAAGCTCTGTCGTATCATGCTTGTCCTTAAGACTATGAGAGACAAATTTATTACTTCCCTTAATTCTATAAACAAAGTTAGAGCGACCTTGAATCATTCCTTGATTAACGAGTTTCTTAAAAGGCTCTTTAACCACTGAGTAACCGAGATCAAAAAGGAACTTATTCCAAAAGCGAGAATAGATAAGGTGCCCCGTAGCATGCTCTGAGCCACCAACATAGAGATCAACACTCTTCCAGTAATCCATGCTTTCTCTAGAGGCTAGTTCTTTTTTATTATGCGGATCCATATAACGTAAGTAATAAGCGGAAGATCCAGCAAAGCCAGGCATGGTTGAGAGTTCAAACTTCCATCCATCGGCCCTAGCAAGAGGTGGGTCTCCATCTTCAGTGGGAAGATAAGCATCTACTTCAGGTAACTCTAAGGGAAGTTCACTTTCTTTTAAGGTATAAGGAAGTCCATCTTTAAAATAAACTGGAAGAGGCTCTCCCCAATATCTTTGTCTAGCAAAGATAGCGTCTCTTAGGCGATAATTGATCTTTTTCTTACCAAGCCCTCTCGCTTCAACTTCATGATTCATTTTTTTGATGGCCTCTTTAACTTCAAGACCATTTAAGAAATCTGAATTAACAAGTTTCCCATCTTTAGCATCATAGGACTCGTTAGAGATGTCTCCACCGCTAACAACTTCGGTAATAGAAATATTAAACTCTTTAGCAAAGGCATAATCCCTTGAATCATGAGCAGGAACGGCCATGATAGCTCCAGTTCCGTAGCCACCTAAGACATAATCTCCAATCCAAATAGGAATCTCTTCTCCAGAAAAAGGATGTATACAATAAGCCCCAGAGAAAACACCTGTTACATTCTTAACGTCAGCCAGTCTATCTCTGTCTGTTTTCTTCTTAACAACTTCTAGATAAGAATTAACAGAAGCCTTTTGATCGTCAGTGGTTACTTTATCAACAAGCTCACTCTCGGGAGCGAGCACCATAAAGGTGACCCCAAACATAGTGTCGGGTCTTGTGGTAAAGATCTCAAAGTTAACCTCTGAATCCTTAACTTTAAAAAGAACTTCCGCTCCTTCAGAGCGACCGATCCAATTTCTTTGTTGCTCTTTAATTGATTCAGACCAATCAACTTTATCAAGGCCTTCTAAAAGTCTTTGCGCGTAAGCGCTTATTCTTAGAGACCATTGCTTCATCACTTTTTGTTCAACAGGGTGATCCCCTCGTTCACTAAGGCCGTCTTTAACTTCATCGTTAGCTAAGACTGTCCCAAGAGCAGGACACCAGTTAACAGTCGTGTCTGCTAAAAAAGCAATTCTATAATTTAAAAGTATCTTTTGTTGTTCACTTTCAGAGAACCTCTTCCATTCAGATCCAGAAAAGGTCGGAGTCTCAGCGCATGAGGCATTAATTGATTTATTTCCATAAGACTCAAAGACAGCAACTAAATCAGTAATGGCCCGGGCCTTATTATGTTCTTTATCATACCAAGACTCGAACATTTTAATAAAGGCCCATTGAGTATGCTTGTAGTAAGAAGGATCACATGTCCTAACTTCCCGAGACCAATCAAATGAAAAACCGATACGGTCAAATTGCTCACGGTAACGTTTAATATTATTTTCTGTCGTGATCGCAGGGTGCTGACCAGTTTGAATAGCGTACTGCTCTGCCGGAAGCCCAAAAGCATCAAAGCCCATAGGGTGAAGAACATTAAAGCCCTTAGCTCTTTTATAACGAGTATAAATATCAGAAGCGATATATCCTAGAGGATGCCCAACATGCAGACCCGCACCTGAAGGATAAGGAAACATATCGAGAACATAGTATTTCGGTTTTGTTTTATCTTCAGTAACTTTAAAAGTTTGGTTTTCTTCCCAATACTTTTGCCATTTTGGTTCAATCTTATTGTAATCGTATTTCACGACGCTCCTCCCCATTGGAAATAAGATTATATATGAATTTTCGTGGGTTGTGTTTCTAAAAAGCCGCCACAGTGGGCTAATTCAGGGAATGGATTAATTTTTTCTGACCATAGCCACATGAGTTGCAGCGGGCCGTTTCCCTTGTATAAAGTTCTTTAAGATTTACTTGATGCGACTTAGCTAGTTTCTCATTACATAAGGGACAATTCTCGACTTTCTTTTGCACCTCGGAAGCATCACCAAAGTACTTTTCTAAATATTCAAATTCGTAGTCTCTTATAGAATCCATGGTTATTTTTCGGTGCCTTTTAAAAAAAACTTAGAAACTCCTCAAGATAAAAAATCTTTTGTTTAGAACTATAGAAAACAACTCTGACACCAGAGTGGTCGGAAATCTGGCCCCATATACTTATTACAATCAATGATCTCAGGCACTTACCTTACCAAGAACTGGCATAAATGTCGCAATGTATTATATCAGTGAGAACAAATGGAGGTTCCTTATGCTTAAGACAATTACTCTTTTACTTATCAGCCTAACGACACTTTTATTGATGAATACGGCGCATACAAAAGAAGAAGGGACTAATTTTAGATCCCCTGCAGTAAGCAAGACCCAGGTCTATAGAGGCCCAGCGGTGACAGGATCAATTGAACTAATATAATCATTGAAATATGATGACCGGACAAAGGAATGGCCGGTCATGTCTCAAAAAGTTATCGAGGTTATAAACCTCACAAAGCAATTCAAAAGTTATAAAAAAAAGCCAGGCCTTAAAGGCTCTCTTCAATCTTTTTTTAATCGAAAGTATTCAATCAAAAAAGCCGTCCATGGTTTTAATCTTGAAATAAATAAAGGCGAAATTATTGGTCTTCTAGGTCCTAATGGTGCCGGTAAGACGACGCTTATGAAGATGTTCACAGGAATTATCGTTCCTACAAGTGGCGAACTGACCATCAATGGCCACAGTCCTTGGGAGCGTAAGAAAGAATTTAAAAAGAAGATTGCTTTAGTTATGGGACAAAAGTCTCAGCTTTGGTGGGATATTCCCGCCATGGACTCATTCCTTCTTTTACAAAAGTTCTATGAACTCTCTAATCAGGAATTCAAACAACGTTTAGATTATATGAGTGAACTTTTAGGAGTTGTTGATCTTCTCCATGTACACGTAAGAAAGCTCTCTCTTGGAGAGAGAATGAAGATGGAGCTTATGGCCTCTCTTCTACATAATCCAGATGTCATCTTCTTAGACGAGCCCACCATTGGCCTTGATCTAGTGGCCCAAGAGAATATTAGGGCCTTCATCTTAGATTTTCATAAGAAAAATGGAACCACCATAATCATCACCAGTCATTATATGGCCGATGTTCAAGCGCTTTGTAAGCGTCTTGTTCTCATCTTTGATGGCACTAAAGCTTACGATGGTCCTTTGGAAAAATTTGAAAATATCTTAGGCAATGAAAAGACCGTCAGTTTTACTTTCTCTGAAGAGATTCCTTGCTGCGGTTACTTAGACGAGTTTCATGGTGAATGGAATGAAGGCCGCACGAGTGTGGACATTAGAGTTCCTGAAGAGAATCTCCGCGAAGTTGGGAAGAAGGTCTTAGATCTTCACCCGGTTATAGAATTTAATACGGAAAAGATGCCAATAGAAAGAGTAATGAAGACTCTTATGACTAACCCTGAAGTTTTACGAGCGCAGAGGGACCATGCAAACCTACCTGCTTAAGTGGTGGCAAACCATTCGTATTTCATGGTCTAAGTACACGGCCTACCGTCTTAACTTCTTTTTACAAGTAGTGGGACCCTTTCTTGTTTTCTTTTTTATCAAGTACAATCTTTGGTCATCAATTTATGAAGGTAGTAGCACTCCTGTCATCAAAGGTTATAACTTCTCGGACATGATGCACTATCATATTTGGACTCTTATCATTAGTCTTCTTGGTCAAGGTTATGCCGCCATGAACTTAAGTGAAGATATAAGACTCGGGCGAATCTCTTCGTATCTTATCTACCCATTTGAGTTTTGGGAGTTTCATACAGCGGGTTTTGTTAGCTTTCAAATCCTTCAAGTCTTTGTCAGTTCAATAACTCTTTGCTTGGCCGTCTTCTTCGGCTTTATAGAATTTCCTTCCTTAAGTATTATCTTAACAGGCTTTTCCTTTACACTTTTCATGGGAATGTTCTGGTTCACGATGCAGTACTTCACAGGGCTTCTCGCCTTTTGGTTAGAAGAGACTTGGATCATGAGAGTTCTTCTCTCTATTATTGTTAGCTTCTTATCAGGTTATATCTTTCCCTTAGAGCTCTACCCCGAATGGCTAGTGGGAGCTTTAAAGTATTCTCCCTTTCCCTATATGAGTTACTTTCCAGCTAAGATCTTCATGGGTCAGGAAGTTAATCTTACCCTTGGGTATTCAGTTTTAACCTTTTGGATAGCTGTCTTTGCTTATATAAATCATTTGATTTGGAAAAAAGGCATGCGCCTCTACACTGCGGCGGGGATGTAATGATTAGCTCCCTTAAACATTACTTAGGCGTTTACCGCTACTTTGTTACGACAAGTGTTAGTGAGGCCTTAAGCTTTAGAACCAGTTTTATCTTGTTAGTTTTAATGGATATCTTCTTTTATTTCTCGGTCCTTTTCTCTGTAGATTTTCTCTTTGATCATATGCAAACCATTGGTCCTTGGAATAGGTATCAGCTTTTATTTTTTATTTGTTTTATGCTCAATATAGACACCATTCATATGGGCGTCTTTTCATCGAACTTTTGGATGCTTGGATTTAAGATTAGAACTGGTGAGCTTGACTTTGATTTATTAAAACCTACTCATTCTATCTTTATTTGCTTCTTCCGTTATCTAAAACCAAGCTCTCTATTAACAGCGCCCGTGGCATGGGGACTTCTTATTTATTATGGAAGTAAGATTGGTCTTCTTTGGTACGACTGGCTTTTAATACCACCGCTTCTTCTTTTAGGTCTCTCACTTTTATGTGTTCTTGAGTTCATCCTCTGCACCTCCATGTTTTGGTTAGTGGAAGGCATGGGAATAAACTTCTTAAGAATGCAGATGCAGCAGATGGCCCGCTGGCCTGACTTTATTTATAAGTACACTTACCAAAAGATCTTTACCATTGGCGTCCCCCTCCTTTTGATAGGATCAGGACCTGTTCACTTCATTCTAGATAAATCCAATTGGCATTATTTAGCGGGAATGTGTTTGGCCATTGTTATCTCCACACTTATTCTCGTAAAGATCTGGAATAAGGCGCTTAGGCAGTACGACTCAGCCTCCTCATAGGACTCTGCACAAATTTACTAATGAAGCCAACTAGGATACTAAAGTCTCTCAATCGAGGGAGTATTCTATGGTATCTGAAATCTTTAATAGTGATTTATGGGACGAAGTTCAAGGCTTTAATTTTACGGACATTACTTACCACCGGGCCAAAAACCAAGGGACCGTAAGGATCGCTTTTAATAGACCTGATTGCAGAAATGCTTTTCGCCCAAAGACTGTTGATGAACTCTACCGCGCCTTAGATCATGCTCGTTGTTCAAGTGATGTGGGCTCTGTTCTTTTAACTGGAAATGGACCTTCACCAAAAGATGGCGGCTGGGCCTTCTGCTCTGGTGGCGATCAAAGAATCCGTGGCCGTGATGGTTATAAGTACGAAGGTGATGATCAAGAAAAAGCTAATGACCCAGCAGCTATGGGCAGGCTTCATATCTTAGAGTGCCAAAGACTTATCCGCTTTATGCCAAAGGTTGTTATCGCCGTTGTTCCCGGTTGGGCCGTTGGTGGAGGACATTCTCTTCACGTCGTTTGTGATTTAACATTGGCCTCTAAAGAGCACGCTATTTTTAAGCAAACTGATGCAGATGTCGCCTCATTTGATTCAGGTTACGGAAGTGCTTACCTTGCTAAGATGGTTGGGCAAAAAAGAGCGAGAGAGATCTTCTTTTTAGGTTTAGACTATTCAGCCGACGAAGCCTTTCAAATGGGAATGGTTAATAAGTCAGTTCCTCATAAAGAGCTTGAAGATGTGGCCCTTGAATGGGGAGCCATGATCAACGGGAAATCTCCTACTGCGCAAAGAATGCTTAAGTATGGTTTTAACTTAACAGATGATGGAATGGTAGGGCAGCAGCTCTTCGCAGGTGAGGCCACGAGATTAGCTTACGGAAGTGACGAAGCAAGAGAAGGACGAGACGCCTTTTTAGAAAAAAGAAAACAAGATTTTTCAGATTTTCCCTACCACTACTAAAGGGATCTAAAGTAGAATATTGATCATGAGCGATAAAGATTTAATAGAACTTCAAGAGCAGATTTCTCAAGTGTTAGGCCGGATCAATAGACCTTCAAAGTCTGTTGTTACTTCAGGAATGCCTTACGCAAATGGCCCCATTCATATGGGTCACTTAGCTGGTTGTATTGTTCCAGCAGATATTTACGCTCGTTGGCAGCGCCTCTTAATTGGCAAGGAGAATGTTCTCTTTGTTTTTGGAACTGACGATCATGGATCAAACTCTGAAGTTGTGGCCAAGCAGCAAGGCCTTTCAACAAAAGAGTTTGTTGATGGAGTTCACGCCAAGCAAACACAAACCTTAAATGATTACCATATTTCAATGGATACCTACACTGGGACTTCTAGAGAAGAGAGTTATTCTCATCATGTAGAGTTATGCCAAGACTTCATGCGAAAGCTCTCAAAGAATAATATGCTTACAAAGAAAACTACAGAGCAGTGGTTTGATACAGAATTAGAAATGTTTCTTCCAGATCGATTTGTTTATGGAACTTGCCCAAATTCAGATTGTCCCAATGAAAAAGCATATAGTGATGAATGTGATGATTGCGGCTCTGTTTACGAGCCAAAGCAATTACAAAATCCTAAATCAACAGTAAGTGAAGCTACTCCCATCTTAAAGCCTACGGCCCATTGGTGGCTTGATATGTGGAAGGTCTCTGATCAATTAAAGGATTGGATCGCCACAAAAGCTAAAGTTTGGAGAAAGGTTGTCTACCTTGAAACCTTTAGTACGGTTCTTCCCTCTCTAAGCTTCTCTAAGGTTCACGAAGAGAAGTTTAAAGAATTGAAAGAGACACTACCCAAACTAAAAAGCAGGTACGCTCCAGGGAAAACAATTGTAGCCCAATTTGAAAACCTATCTGAATTAGAACTTGGAAATAAGATGCTTAAAGACGAAGGCTTTGAAACCTCCTACGTCGATGGTTGGGCCCACCGCTCTATTACTCGTGATGTCGCCAATGGCATCCCAGTTCCAGAAGAAATTGATGCTGAGATGAAGGGAAAGACTCTTTATGTTTGGCCTGATTCCTTGATCGCACCTATTTCTTTTACAAAGACCGCTCTTATAAAAAAAGGCCTAGACCCAGAATCCTATGTTGATTATTGGAAAGACCCAAAGGCAAAGGTTTATCAATTCTTAGGACAAGATAATATCTATTTTTACGTTCTTATGCAGGGAGCGATGTGGCTTGGGACACAAGAAGATCCTATGCGCCAACCAATCAAAGGTGAATTTCAAATGACTGATGTCTTTGGAAACTATCATCTTCATATGGATGGCGAGAAGATGAGTAAATCAAAGGGCAATTTCTATATGGGCGATCAGCTCACTAAAGAAATGGGTTACAGCTCTGACCAAATAAGATACTTCCTGGCCATCCTCTCTCTTGGAGAGAAGAACTCTAACTTTGACTTTGAAGTCTTTAAAGAAAGAAATAAGTTCCTTGCAGGCCCTTTAAACGCCGCTATCGAAAAACCAATTTCAGCCTGTCATAATAAATTTGATGGAGTTATTCCTGAAGGGAAACTCATTGGAAAAACGAAGAAAGAAACTTATAAAGTCGTACAAAACTACGTCCGTATGATGGAGCGCGGAGAATACGCAAAACTTCTTTTTATGGTTGAGAATTATGCTCGGATCATCAATGGGCTTTTTACACAATTTAAGCCTCACGACGATCGCCATGATGAAACTGAAAGAAAGGATGCTCTTTATTCAAGCTTCTTCATTCTAAAGAACCTGATGATAATGCTCTCTCCCTTTGCTCCTGAGACAATGGAGAAACTAAGAAAAACTCTTAATTTGCCTGAGAGCACATACGCTATTGATGAACTAGGCTCCGTTCTTCCTTTGAATCACAAAATCAATGAGCAAGTTGAGTATTTTCCTTCCCTAGAGGAATAAGCTTCTCTTAGAAACCTTCCTATTTTAAGCATGTTATAATTCTTTAGCATGCGAGAAATAACCCTCCTCTTATTCTTATTGGCCTTTGATGCCTTTGATGCCTTTGCTGCCTTTGCTGGTCAAAATATAGCCGACCAAAAAGTGAAACTAAGTACACTTGAAAGAGAGTACTTGGCTAAAAAGAAAATAATCAAAATGTGTATTGATCCTAATTGGGAGCCACTTGAGTATATTGACTCAAATGGAATTCACAAGGGGTTTTCCGCTGATTATTTTGAGTTATTAAGAGAGAGACTAGGAATAAATGTAGAAGTTTTGGCAACAGAAAGTTGGAGCGATTCCCTTGTGGCATTTGCTGAGAGAAGATGTGATATTTTCCCCCAGGTTGCAAAAACACCAGATCGTTTAAAAAAGATGCTCTTTACCCCTCCTTATTTAAATATTCAAAATGTTATCATTGGTAGGTTAAGTCAAAAAAACATACACGATATTCACCAATTAAAAGGTAAACGAATTGGAGTAATTGAAGGCTACGCTTATGTTGAAATTCTAAAAAGAAAGCATCCTGAGCTAAAGCTTACTCTTGTCAAAAACTCTCAAGATGGACTGACTAAAGTTTCCGGGAATCAACTTGATGTCATGATAGACTTTATCTCCTCCGCTAGTTTTCACATAGAAAAATTATCATTGAGTAATTTAAAGTTTATCGGAAAAACTGAAGGCATGGACCTGTCTCTTGGCATTAGCGCTCATAAAGATCAAGAGATCTTAATAGGAATCTTAACAAAAGGTGTTAATTCTATTTCTGATGAAGAGATTCAGGCTCTGAAAAAGAAGTGGATAAATATTGATTTAAAACAAGATTATACCCTCCTCTTTAAGGTTATAGGAATTTCAATAATAACTCTTCTACTCCTTTTAATTTGGAGTTTCACATTAAAGAGGGCCATCAAATCAAACACTAAGAAACTTGAAGATAGAGAAAAGTATGCTCGAATGCTTTTTGAAACCTCTCCAGTAGGGCTAGCACTGTGTGATATGGATGGATCCTTGGTAGACGTAAATCCAGCTTATTGTAAAATTATTGGGTATTCAAAAGAAGAGACTTTAAAATTAACCTATTGGGATGTAACTCCAAAGTCTTATGAAAAGGAAGAAGCTGCCCTACTTGAGAGCTTAAATAAAACGGGTAAGTACGGTCCATACGAAAAATATTATATCCACAAAGATGGAAGACAAATTCCTGTTCGTTTAAATGGTCAGATTATTGATCAATTTGGGCAAAAATATATTTGGTCCAGCGTAGAGGATATCACTGAGGCTAAAGAAAATGAGAGAAAATTAAAAGATACAAACTTTTACTTAGAAGAAAAAGTTTTCGAAAGAACAAAAGAATTAGAAGAAGCCAGTAAGGCTAAGACAAATTTCCTCGCGACCATGTCTCACGAGCTCAGAACTCCTCTCAATGGGATCATAAGTCCTGTAGAGATTTTAATAACTTATGAAGGCTATTCAAGTGAGCAATCTGAGTTGCTTGAGATTGCTGAGGCATCTAGTAAGCAGATGTATCATATCATTAATGACATCCTAGATTTCTCTAAGATCGAATCAGGAAAATTGGTTTTTGAAAAACTAAACTATTCATTAAGTGACGAAGTTAGAAAGATCGAAAGGATTCTGAGCAGTTCTATTGAAGAAAAAGGAATTGATTTTTCTTATAATATCGACTCTATACTTCCAGAAGAAATCAATGGGGATCCCACAAGACTTACTCAAGTCTTGCTCAATTTAATAAATAACGCAGTCAAGTTCACTCAAGAAGGAAGCATCAAGCTTGAGATTAATGCTAAAGGAGATCATCAGATTATCTTCTTAGTAAAAGATACTGGAATCGGTATACCAAAAGATCAAGTTGAACAACTCTTTAGTCCTTTTGTTCAAGCAGACTCTTCCACAACTCGACGTTTTGGAGGAACCGGGCTAGGTCTCTCCATTGTAAAGAACTTAGTTGAATTACAAGGGGGAAAAGTAGAGGTAAACAGCGAGCAAGGTAGGGGATCTACTTTTTCATTTACACTTCCCCTCGTAGAAAAGCTAGATCTAGAAAAAGATAAAACTAGAGAAATTAAACTTTTAAATTTCCCAAAGAAGCTAAGAATTCTAGTGGCAGAAGACAATCCCATTAATCAGCTAGTAATTAAGAAGATGATATTGAAGTTTGGATTTGAAATTCATATTGTTGGAAATGGTCAACTTGCCCTGGAAGAGATTCAAAAGAAACAGTACGATATAATTTTAATGGATTGGCAAATGCCTGTTCTAGATGGTGTTCAAGCGACAAAAAAGATTCGTGCCCTCGGGGGTAAGTTTAAAGATCAGGTAATTATTGGGTTGACGGCAAATGTTTTCGACGAAGATATTCAGACTTGTCTGAATTCAGGAATGAACGATGTATTAAAAAAGCCTCTCCTCTTTGACGATCTAAAAGAAGTCCTTTCTAGGGATTACCATTCATAATTTTTTCAATGCTTATTACTAAAAATTCAGATGAACCATTTTTAAATCTAACTTCATAGTTAAAAATATTAAAAGTATAAGACTCTTTATCAATCTTTTGAGCAGAAGGTCTAGGGTCTTGCTCTAAAACCTTTTCAATAAGAACAGCTTCCTCTTCCTTAATTGATTCTCTAAGCCCTTCGATCCAGCTAATCTTTGGTTTAAAGACATCTTCAGGCTTGGGAACCCATGCTGAACTAGCTTCAATACTATCGCAATAAGGAACATAAGGCTTGATATCGACAATTGGTGTTCCATCTAGGAGATCAACCCCTCCAACATGAACTTGAATTGTCTTATCGATTTCAACAATCTTTAAAAGTTTTACAACAGTAAGACCTAAATGATTAGGCCTATGCGGCGAGCGAGTTGCCCAAACTCCCATCTTCTCCTTACCTCCAAGGCGAGGGGGCCTAACTAAGCTTCTCTCACCTTCGCTTAGAACTTTATGAAAGATAAAGCTTAACCAAATATGTGAAAAACCATCTAGCCCCCGAAGGCATTCTTTATGGAAGTTATTCTTAGGAAAAGTTAATATTCCTGTTGCTTCTGGAATGAGACCGCTTTGCCTTGGGATTCCAAATTTATCTTTAAAAGGGGTTTTGATATGACAGAGGGTTTTAAGCTCCACTATCTATCCTCTTTAGGAAAAATAAGCTGAACTTTATTCTTTCCTACACTTTCGATTCTTAAAGCTGAAGCCTTTGTGCCTTCAGGAACAGGATGGCTTCTATTAAAAGAGCTCACCATAACGCGAGAGCCTGAGTTAGACTTTTGCTCGACTCTTGCTTCACCGGAGATGGAAACCATGTCGTTTACAACCTCGATATTTAAGCTAGAGTTATCAATATTAGTAACATCAAGTTCTAAGATAACGGCTTCGCTAGTTATCTTTTCAACGATTTCACCAACGGGGGCTCCCATGATGTCTTTAGTAGCGTCTTCGATTGAGTCTTCCATCATCTTGAAGAAAGCTCCAGAGCCCTTAAAAGCGTTTTGCATTTGCTTTTGAAGATCATCAATATCTTTTTCCATATCGTCTGAGAGATCTCTTGATTTGCTGTTAGCTCTACGTCTACTAGGCTTGATATCAAAGTTTTTCTCAAACCTTTTTATCTTAATATCGCCTTTGTCTTCGGTACTACTAACAGGTCTTTTAAGATTTGGTTCCCAAAAGTTAATGATGACAAAAGCACCAAAGATGGCGCCCATAAAAAAAGTAAGAAAGTATGATGAGTTTTTTTTCACAAGGCCTCCAAAAACGACAAAGGGAGCATAAGCTCCCTTCAATCTTTAAAGATAAGTTCTGAAATTATTCAGCTGCTGGTTGCTCCGCGGCTTCCTCAACAACTGGGGCTTCTTCAGAAACAGCTTCTTCAGCTGGCTTTTCGGCCGGCATAGCTGCTTTGATTAAACCTTCAGCAATGAGGATTTTCACTTTGTCTTCACCATTGATCCATTTGCCTGCAGAGTTCTTAACTCCAAAGCGTCCTGATCTCTTCTTAATTACAGTGTACTCATCCGTTTGCTTAACGACTTCCATAGTTTTCTCCGATAGAATTAGAAAGTGCGCATAAGATATGAAATTACGGTGGCTTTGACAAGCGTTGCGCGCAGTGCAAAACACGATATAAGTACCTAATTCTGCTAAAAATGCCAATTCAAGGACCTAACAATGAATAAGCTTCTTAAGTATTTAGGCTTTTGGCCTCCCTTTTTTGCCAGTGGGATCAAAGTTCGACTAGTGGGTTTACTTGAGGATGAGTTTGAAGTCTCTATGCCCCTTCGCTTTTATAATAAGAACTATGTAGGCTCTCATTATGGAGGCTCTCTTTATTCCATGTGTGATCCTTTTTATATGCTCATCCTTATGGAGAAACTAGGCAAAGAATACTTAGTCTGGGATAAGGCCGCCAATATTAAATTTAAGAAGCCCGGCAAGGGTCTGGTTAAGGCTCATTTTCAAATTCCTGATTCAAGGGTAGAAGAGATCATTAAATTAGTCTCTATTGAAGGTAAGACTGAGCCGATCTTTGAAATAGAAGTAAAAGATGAACGCGGTGATACAGTAGCTTTCGTAGAAAAGACTCTTTGGGTGAAGAAAAAAAATGCAATTAGATAATATAGAAAAATCATGGAAGAAAGCTTTAGGCCCAGTTCTTGAAGCTCCCTATATGAAAGATCTTGAAAAGTTCTTAAAATCAGAAATCAAGAAAAAAAAGATCATCTACCCAAAAGCTGAAGAAGTCTTTTCTGCCTTTGATAAGACCCCTTTTAATAAAGTAAGGGTTGTCATTATTGGACAAGACCCTTATCACGGAGCTGATCAAGCTCATGGCATGGCCTTCTCAGTTAAAAAAGGAGTCAAGACTCCTCCTAGTCTTCGAAATATTTATAAAGAACTTGAATCCGATATAGGTTTAAGTACTCCAGAGCATGGATTTTTAGAGCCCTGGGCGAAGCAAGGAGTGCTTCTTATCAATTCTGTCCTAACGGTTGAAGAAGGCAAAGCGGGATCTCATCAAAAAAAAGGCTGGGAAGAATTTACGGACTCAGTAATAAAAGTACTCAACGAGAAAAAAGAGAACCTTGTTTTTATCTTATGGGGCGCACCAGCTCAAAAGAAAGCAAACGCCCTCGATGAGAAGAAACACTTTATCTTAAAGTCTCCTCATCCCTCTCCCCTCGCGGCTTATAGGGGCTTCTTTGGAAGTAAGCCTTTTTCTCAAACAAATAAACACCTCAAGTCTATCGGATCTAAACCAATAGACTGGAGCTTATAATTATCTTACGACGTCTAAGTACTGTTCAAAGCCATAGATAAAGTCTGACTTTAAGAAATTCTTTAAGTGATCATGAAAAAGAAAGTACTCTTGAAGATGAATTAAATAAACCCAAGGAAGATCATCGGCGACTAACATATTCATAAGTTCATAGATTTTAGTCCTCTCACTTGATGGCATCATGACCGTACTTCGTTCATAAAGCCTATTGAATTTAGAGTCATTATAGCCGGCGTAATTAGTTCCAGGAGGCTTGTTCGGACCGTAGAGAAGTTGAAAGAAGTTCTCCGCATCAGGGTAGTCGCCGATCCAACCATAAGAGAGAAGCATAACATCTCTATTTTGAATCCTTCTTTTATATTCAGGAAAAGGACTATTGATGACCTCAACAATGATACCTGCTTCTTCTAATTCCTTTCGAATATATTCAGATTGCTGACGATGATGAGTCTTATTGAGAGCGTCTAACGTAATCTTTGGTAAGCCTTTGCCATTTGGATATCCCGCCTTTTCCAATTCAATCTTAGCTTTAGCTATGTTCTTTCCTTTCCAAGGGTTTGTGTATTCCTTTGTATATCCCGATAACCCAGGAGGAATGATGGACTGAGCTGTTAGTCCCGTCCCGTTATAAAAGAGCTTATTAAATTTATCTATATCTATGGAGAGGCTTATGGCACGTCTGATATGTAAGTTTTGAAGAATCTTATGAGATTGATTAAAGGCCACATAATAAGTAGAAAGACTTGGTGCCACTTCTAGGTGAACCCCTTTTTCTTTTAGATCATCAGAGAGCTTATTACCTATGATCGAAGAGTCGAAATTATCTTTGGGGATATCAAGATAATCAATCTTTCCTGCAGAGAAATTTAACCACTGGGTTTGGTTCTCAAGAATGACTTGCACATCAATTTCATCGACTAAAGGTAGCTTCTTCCCTCCATAATTCTTAACAAACTCTGCGTACTGAGGTGCAGCTTCAGTTGGAAAGAACTTATCTCTATAGGCCGGATTTTTTTCATAGCGAAACTTAGATTTAACTACATATTCTTTTAAGATAAAAGGACCAGTTCCAATGGCCTTCATAGGAAAGTCTTTTCCGTATTTCTCAACCGCTTCTCTTGGAATAGCGTAGCTATAGCACATGGCCAAGGCGTACATAAACTGAGGGTAGACCTTGTTTAGTTTAAATTGAAGAGTATGAGAGTCAATGGCCTTTAGCCCAGAGACAGGAAGATCATAATTTGATTCTCCTTTTTCTCTCCATTCATTAAGACCTTCAATTCTTTTATCAAAAAGCCACCAACCTGAGGAACCTAGTTTTTTGTCAGCAATTCTCATGAGGGAAAAGACAAAGTCTTTTGCCACTAGCTCACGGCCAACACCCTTTGGAAAAGAAGCATCATCGTGAAACATCACTCCTTTTTTAATCTTAAAGGTAAAGGTGAGACCATCTTTAGAAACTTCTGGCATGCCCGTCGCGAGATTCGCCTGCAGTTCATAGGGTCTCTTTAAATAATGATATTCAAGAAGTCCTTCATAGACCTTTGCTACTTCTTTCGCAGTAGAGACATTAGCTGCGTAGACCGGATCAAAACCCTGAACGTCTTGAGTATAGACGCGGAGAACTTTTTTACCCGAGTCATTAACTCTCTTTTTGGTACAAGAAAAGGCTAGTAAGAGGCTGAAAACTATAAGGGTGAACTTCATAAAACTTCCTGGTTTTACTGGTTTTAGTGAATGGATAAATATGTCGATAAAGGTAGCATGAAAAAGGTACTGTTTTTACTATTTTTCTTATCCACACCCACCATCGCTTGCGATGATCACCCAACGGCGGACTCAAACTCTCCCCTATGGGTTAAGTACCTAGTAAAAGCCGCTTCTAAAAAAAATGAAGTCCATTCACACAAAGACCATAAGCACGAAGTGAATCTGGAAAATAAAAAAGCCACGCCTAAAAAGACTAAGTAGAGATGCCTTCTTTGTACATCTTCATGGCCTCTTCCCTTTTTCTTTTATAGTCAACGACCGGATAAGGATAATCCACACCAATACGGCAACTAGCTTCACTTTGTTCTATCATGTCAGCGTCTGCTGGAGAATGAATCTTCTTTGAAGAAAACCCCCGAAGCTCCGGGCACCACTGCTTGATAAAGATTCCATCTCCATCAAATTTCTCTGACTGTGTATAAGGGTTAAAGATTCTAAAATAAGGCTGTGAATCACAGCCTGTGCTAGAGGACCATTGCCAACCACCATTATTAGCAGCAAGGTCAAAATCTAAAAGCTTTTCAGCGAAGTATTTCTCACCTTTTTTATAATCAACAAGAAGAGTCTTACATAAAAAGGAAGCTGTCACCATACGAAGACGGTTTGGCATTGTCCCTGTTTCGTTCAAACACCTCATAGCAGCGTCAACAATAGGGAAACCTGTTTTTCCTTCACGCCAGGCCCTAAACTCTTTTGAGCCACCTCGCCAATCAATTCGTTCATATTTTTCTTTAAAACAATTCTTAATAGTTTTTGGAAACTGAGCTAAAATCATCTGATAAAACTCTCTCCAAATTAGTTCGCTCAGCCAAATATCTCTTCCTTTATTAGAATCCTTTAAAGAGAAGTTGATAAGTTCTCTGATTGAAAGGCAACCATGACGAATATAAACAGATAGGTTACTAGTTCCATCGACAGACGGAAAATCACGGCACTCATCATACCGATCAATTTTCTTTTCAAATTTTTTCAACTCAGACTTGGCAAAGGATTCCCCTCCCTTAAATATGGCGGGGTTATAAGTAAAACCTATTTTTTTAAATATTTTTTCATTAAATTTCTGTGTCGGCCTTTTAATTTTAGATTTTTTCACTTTAAAGTCTGAGACATTCTTTCCCAAATTATTAAAGCGCTCTAACCATTTTTTCTTAAAAGGAGTAAAGACAGTATAGGGCTTTCCATCATTCTTTAATACCTCGTGTGGCTCGAAAAAGACAGAGTCTTTATAAGAGGCTACTTTTGAAATCGACTTCATCACAGTAGCATCTCTTTTTAAAGCAGAAGGCTCATAATCTCTATTAAAGAAGAGTTTATCAGCTTTGATTTTTTTAAAAAGTTTTGGGATTTCAATATTTGGATCACCATAGAGGACGTGGATCCCAACTTTTTCATCAATTTCTTTTAAACATTCATAGATAAAACTGACTCTTTTATCAGTCTTGTCTTTCAATTTACCTAAAATTTCTTTATCAAAGATAAAAACTAGTTCTACCTCATGACATTCTTTAGTAGCAAAAGAGAGTGCCGTTTGATCGTGAAGCCTAAGATCCCTTCTAAGCCAGACTAAGCCCTTCATTCAATGGTGCTCATTTTACTCAGTTCCATATCTAGATTTTGCAAAGAAGGAATAATCTTTATCATGGCTTCCGGGTAAATACTTGAGTCTAAATTTCCACCACCAACCCATAATTTAGTTTTTTCTGGAAGGCTCGACGAGAGATCCTTAATATAATTTTGAGTAAAGTCTGGTTTATCATAGTTCATAAAGGGACTAACCCCTATTAAAACAGTTCCTGCCTCAATTTGTTTAGCCGTATCGGCTAAAGCATCTCCAGGCATATTAGTTCCGAGATAAATATAGTTAATGTCATAGTGAACACATAAAAGGGCACTAATCATGATACCAAATTCGTGAAGTTCACCTTCTGGAGTTGTTAAGATCAAAGGGGGTTTTTTCTTAACAGCCTCTGATTTAGTATTACTATAAAGGAACTTTCCTACGTGAAAACGAATGATTGCAGATAGGCTATGCTCTTGACCTATATTTATTCTTCGACTTTGAACCTGAATTCCTACTTCGTGCAACAAAGGAACAATCAAATCTAAAGCAAAGGCCCTAGGGTCAAGATCATTGGTTATTTTTTCAAATTCATGGTTGATAATATCAAGTTTATAATTATCTAAGGCCAGTATCAAATTTTGAAGAACTCTATTAAAATCTATATCTATTGTTTCCTTCTTCTTCTTTGAAGAACCTTTTGTTATATACTGCTTATGAAGATTAGTCAGCTGATCTTGAGGAAGATTAGCGATATCAGAGATATTGTTTCCGATATCAACTAAATCATGAAGCATTTGTAGCCTCTCTACTTCTTCGTTATTATAAACTCTTCTACCACTTTCATTTCTTTTAGGAACGACTGCTGAGTACCTTTTTTCCCATGCGCGTATGGTATGGGGATTTATCCCTGTAATATTTGAAACAAACTGAATTGAATAATCCGTCTTTTCCATATCTATCCCTCGATCGATTTTCTTCTATGCTCAAAAATCTTTTGAACATCATTTTTAATATAGGCACCAAGAAGGAGTTCACCAATAAAGCCAAAAGGAACTTTATAATAAATTTGATCCTTCATTAAGGTTCCGCCTTTATAATCTTTAAAGCTATGGGTGTGATACCAAACTTTATAAGGTCCGCTAATTTGCCAATCTACAAATTCATGCCCTGGGTTAAAGCGTTCGATAACGGACTTCCAAACAATAGGGAATCCTTTTATTTTTAACTTATAATCAAAGGTTGCCCCTTCAATAACTTCTTCATGACTCTTTCTTATGATTTTAAATTTTAGCCACTCAGGAGTGATAGATTCTAAATTTTCTGGCTTTCCAAAGAAAGAGAATACCTCTTCACGTTTACCAGGGAGCCATTGGTATTGTTCAAATACTTGATGAGTCACTTTGATAGGGCTCTGGCCCAGTTTTTTTTTATGACAAACATCTTCAAAGGCCTCTTTGATATCAACATAGTCAAATTTAAAGCCACTATCAATTAGACGCTTTGGAATAACCTTTTGGGAATCAAGGAGGATACTCGCCATTTCTCCGAAGAGCGCCTTTAGAGCAAACTTAGGCACAGGAAAGATGGTAGGCCTTGATAGAACACTGCCTAAGGCCTTAGTAAAACTATGATTACTAACCGCTTTTGGAGAGACAGCATTATAAACACCTGAGTACTCATCTTTCTCAATCGCGTCCACATAAACTGAGGCTAAGTCTTTAACATGAATCCAGCTCATCCATTGTTTACCATTTCCTAAAATTCCGCCGGCCCCCATTTTAAAGGGCAGCATCATCTTGGCCATGGCGCCACCGTCGTGACCTAGAACAACGCCAGTCCTTAAGATAACACCTCTTAGATTTTCAGCTTTTTTAGCTTCATTCTCCCAATCATCACAGACAGTACTAAGCCAATTATCACCCTTGGGGCTATGCTCATTAAGATCTTCCCCAGTATCAATCTTGTAAAAACCAACAGCTGAAGAAGAGACCAAGCTCTTTACGGACTCAACTTTGTTAATGCTTGAGACTAAGTTCTTAGTTCCTATGACTCTTGAATTATAGATTCTCTCTTTTTGAGCATCAGTCCATCTTCCTGCAGCAATATTTTCACCGAGCAAGTGAATCACTGCCTCAACCCCTTCGAGGGCAACAAGTGGAAGTTCTTCGTTAAGTGGATCCCACTTAAAAGCTTCATGAGGGATATCGATCCTCGTCTTGGCCTTCTCAATATTTCGAGAAACAACAACTATTTCATGACCTCTTTCGGCCAATTCTTTTAAAACATACTTACCCACAAAACCTGTGGCACCGGTTATGAGAACTTTCATAACTCCTCCTTTAGACAGGTATAGGATAACATAGACATGTCTAAGCCATACATAGACATATGATAGACAAATAGAAAAGTTGATGTGAAATCAGATAGTTAAAAAATCATCTAAGTCTTCATCGTCAAGGCTTTGATCAAGTGACCTTTTATAAAAAGGATCTTCAAAGGCGATTCTGTAACTGACAAGCTGAAGCCCGCGGTCGTCCTTATTCCCTTTTCCATAGCGAGGATCGCCAATTACGGGATGGCCTATAAAGTCGAGGTGTCTTCTAATTTGATGAGTTCTTCCCGTAAAGATTCGAATATCGAGAAGGGCCTTATCTTCAAATTTATCAATAACCTTATAAGAAGTTTTAGAGGCTTTATCATCAAGAGGCTTTTCGATAAGCCCTTCATTTTGTTTTGGAATTCCTTTCACCCAAGCGCGGTAATACTTTTCTACACTTTCAGTTCTAAAGAGTTCTGAGAGTTTTGTAGCCGCTTGTTTAGAGTAACCAACAACGATTAGGCCTCCTACTTCGCGGTCGAGGCGGTGAATTAAGAAGGCCTGTTTTCTTTTGGCGGCGACTTCTTTTAAAACTGATCCGGCATCTCCATAACGAGTCCCCTGAGAGAGCATGCCAGGAACTTTCTTCCAAACACCAAAGTGCTTATTCTCATAGAAGACATCAAAGCCCTCTACACTTGGAAACTCAATATCTGGATCGAAATAAAATTCAATAGTATCCCCAACTCTAATGGGAGTCTTGGCCTTTCTGATTCTGTGGAGACCGCGAATTCTTTGCTTCTTGAGCCAACAAGAACCATTCATCATGGCCTTCTTAACCTTCTCTTTAGAAAGGTCTACCTTCGACGCCACAAAATCACATGCGATAAGGGGGTCGCCTTTCTGTACTACTTTCTTACAAACTTTCTTCGCCATGATTTTTCTCAATTATACTTATATAAAGTGGACCCCATCCTCCGCGGTCAGGCAGAATGATGCTTCCAAATTCAGTTTCTTCACCTAGGGGCAGTTCTTCTCTTATGAGCTTGATACTGTCCCCTCGCTTCTTAAAGAGCTTCTCAACCACCCTATCATTCTCTAGGGGAGAAATAGAACAGGTGCTGTAAACAATTCTCCCCCCAGGCCTTAGAACCTGAAGAGCAGATGAAAGAAGGGAATATTGAAGGGTTGAGAGCCTCTTACTACGCCCTGGCTTCCAATCTTCTAGCTTATCTGGAGATTCTAGAAGATGGCGCTCACTTGAGCAGGGGGCATCTAAAAGGATTCTATCAAAGGCCTCTTTTTCATGTAGGCACCAAGTAGTGGCGTCAAAGCCCGTAACTCGAATATTTTCTTGTTTCTCACTTGGAATATAGGAATCAAGAACACGCCGAAGACGGGTCCTTCTATCTCGGCTTAACTCATTGACCACTAGTTCCCCTTCTTTACGAAAGAATTGGATGGCCAAAGATTTCCCGCCAGGAGCGGCGCACATGTCTAAGACTTTATGTTCACTTGTTGCCCCTAAAGCGCGAGCGCTTAAGATGGAAGCAGCGTCTAAAAGATAATAATTAAAAGGATCTCCAGAAGGCTTATCAAAACTAGCTCCTTCTAAGACCCCTTCCCAAAGCTTATCCCCTTTAGTCTCAGCGTCGCTATAGGGATTCAAAAGAGAGGCAATCTTTTTAGAGGCTTTCATGGCCTCTTTTAATTCGGGCCAGCGCTCTTTGTAGACTTCTTCGTAGAATTTATCAAAGACAATAGGGCCTTTAGGTTTCTTTTGTCCCATCAGAGAAGGTTCCAAACGAGGATGGTTCTGAAAACAAAGTTTCCTTCGTTAGAACGAATATAATCTGCGGTTTTATTCTCATCTTGAAGAACTTTTGAATAAGAAGCTGAATTGATAATGACTCCATCCCAAGGCAGATTAATCATAAGATAACTTAAAGAAAATTGTTGCCAGCCAACACCGCTTACGGCACTTGGTCCATAGGAGTACTGATTAGCCCCTTTCTCCCCGATACCTATTAAGTACTCTAAACTTAAAAATTTAATATAAGCTGGAATACCAAAATTTAATTCACTATAGAGGGCCTTTGTTTCATCAAGATCCTTTGCCAACATAAGCCCTGCTGAAAAACCTCTAAACTTAAAAGAGAATTTAGTCTGAAACTCAAAGGTCGAACTCCTTTGATTTCGATAATCCTCATCATGACTACCTAAAGATATAAGAGGTTTACCATCACTTAGGAGGTGAACTCCAGCTTCTATGCTAAAGGGAGATTTTTTATCGAGAAAACTATACGTCAACGAGGGACCTTTAAGAGAGACTTTTTCAAAAAAAGTAAATGAAGGACCCGCCATCATAGAGGGCTTAGGCCAAGTTTGAGCTCCTCTAAAAACGGATTGGGAGCTAAAAAATCCACCAAGGCTCATCCCAAAGTTTTTGGCAAGTGAGATACTTGGATAGAGGCATAGAACTAATAAGATACTTTTAAAATTTTGCATGGAATCTTCTTTTCCTTAAAGTAGCGAAGCCATCTTTTCTGACTTTGCTGTAATTGATCACCAGGGCCTTTGATTTCTACCAGACAATAGCCTCTCTTCCTAGGATGATAGACAAAAAGATCAGGAAATCCTGAGCTATGAAGCCTTAAGCTCTTAGACATTCTTTGCATAATGGCTTTTATATCTTCAGGAGGGACTCTTTTAAGAACTATGCCTACTTCAGTCTTTTTAATCTGTTTCCATCTCACTAGATGATTAGCAGTGCCTTTCTTCTCTGAATACCTCTCAAGGATGGTCTCTACCCAGCCCTCAGTTCCAATCCAATTTAAACGTTTCTTTATAAGCGCTTTTCGATTTAACGAGAAGTCTTCCGTATAAAGGTCATTCGGACCTCTTTGAAAGGGGTTAAAGAAGACCCCTGGCTTAGACTTAAAGACCTCTTCCCAAAAGATCAGCCCAAAAAGGGAGGTCCATAAGTAATTTTCTACATAAAAACCCTTGAGACCGCTCAATTCTAGAGCTTTAAGAGACCAAGTTTCTATTCTCTCACCTTTTGGATTGGAGACATGGAGATCTTCAGTTTCAAAGGTTTCTCTAACGGATTTTTTATATTCTAAGCCTAAGTTTCTTTTTAACTTCTCAGGAAACTGCTTTAGGAATTCATCCTCACTATCATCATAAGTCTCCATGCTCATCTTCTTACAAAACTTCAGGGCCTCTTTGTCATGTCCCAGTTTTGAGAGCACCCGAACTCTTCTCTCCCTAGCAGGAGGAAGGCTTGATTTCTTATAGTAAAAAAGAGCTCTTTCAAATTCTTTTTGCTTCTCAAAGAACTGCCCCGCCATTCGGCATAGTTTCTGAATCTTTCTCTTAAGGCTCTTTGATTTAATCTTTAAGACCAGTTTCATCAACTGTTCAACAAGTTCAGAGTCTCCCTCTTCTCTTGCAAAATAGAGTTGCCCTTGAAGATCAATAATTAAATGAGTCTCATCTATAACCTTACGGTCTTCAAAGTATCGGTCTTTCTTTGTAAGGCGGTACTTCTCATACCTTAAGACACCTAAGTCCTCTAAGATAAACTCACTTAAGCTCTGCTCTAAATTACCAAAGAACAAGAGTCGAAAGAGGCTTTCAATCTCATCGCCTAAGGGGCATAGAGTATGAAAGTTTATGCTGACCCACTTATAAAATTCAGCTTCGTGATTCTCTAAGACTTCCTCCGTCACTTGTTCTTTTGAAGAACTAGACTTTATCTTATTATCTTCTCCCCTTAAGAACTCAATCAAATCTGGCTTTGTAAAAAGAGAGATAAGATCAATACTCTCCCAGTCTCCATCAAAGACAAGGAAGCCCTCTTTAGCCAAACAAAGCGCGGCTTTCTTAGCATCAGGAATCTCTGAGTAGGATAGTTTATCTAAACGATAGAGAGGTCTTGAGCGGGAAATGAGGCGTACGTAGAGACGGGCCGAGTCTTTAGGGAGGGCCTTAAATTTCTTTATAAACAAAAGCTCATCCTTCAAAAGGATGTCTCCATATTGTTTTTTCACAAAGTTAATAAGCGAAAGGAAATTGGTTAAGTAATAACCTTCCTTCAAGTTGACCTGTTCTAGTCCCATAGGGCGAATATATAAGATGAATGTAAAGTTGACGATACCAAAGGCTGTTTACTCCCTGCATCCATAATGTAGAATATAAGTAAGCCTAATATCAAAGGATTCAAAGATGAATATCGAAAAGCTTTTTAACCTTCTTTCAAGCATTGAAGAACGTCAAAAATTAGAGAGTGCTACTCTTAGAGAGCTCGAAGCTGAATTTATAAAGTCGATACTTTTAAGCGAAGAACCTATGATTATGTAGGTTATGCCTTACTGTGAATGAAGACTCTTTCTGAATCAATAAAGAAGATTCTCATCTTTGTTTCAGTCATGATCTCTTCAACAAAACCATCACCGTACTTAGGATGATTAACAAAATCACCAACTTCGTATGAGTTCTTGATATTATAAACTTCGGGACGAATAGCCTCAGCATCCATAAGTTCTTTTAGATACTTTTTCTTTTGTGTTTTAGTCCTAAGACCTTGTACTCGGCTCAATTCATAATCCTTCGTTTAATGAACGGGAACTATATCTAAATAAGAATAAAATGTACAGAAATACGAGGGTGTAGAGGAGTTAGCCCGCTTCTTATAGTGCAGGCCAAAGTTATTGATTTAACTATTTTTCGCTAATTATAACTTCCATTTCTGCAAGGATCTTTTGCACTTGCTGGGTATTGTCTTCCTCTAAAGCCACTTCTAGAGCATCCATTCTTTTGCCAATCTCGATAACCTTAGTTCCATTAGGATCCCACATACCCTCTATTTGGGAGAGGACATTATTTATACGGCCTTTAAGCCAAGGAGGAAGTGTATCTAAATCAACACTCAATGGATCATCCTTTAAGTCGATTGGCACCTCTGGCCTAGCCTCTTCAACAACTTCAGCCTCTGGGTTTTCTTCAGAGGCTTCACTTGATTCAGACTCAGGACTCTCTTCATCAACTTTGCTTGTCTCAGTTTCTGAGGACACAATATTCTCTTCAAGAACTTTACTAGTCGTAAGCTCAGCCTTTTTTTCCACGTTACGGAGGCTCCAGAAATAATAGATCCCGGCCGTAATAATAATCCAAATAACGATAAAGTTTTTATTCTTCATTATTTATTAAGTGAGTAAGAGAACTCTCTTACATTAAAGGGTGAGTGACAAAGATCTGGTGTCACATATCTTAAGGCAGCCACTTCGTAGCTACTGGTTCTAAGGGACTTCTTACTTACCTTGAAATTAATAACAACTTGCTTATCAATAGCTTCTTCACAGCTCTCACCACCAATGCTCTCTTTCCAAAGAACAGTCTTCACTAAGAACATCCCTTCACTAGAAGGACCATCTCTTGAGATCGACTTGGTTAAATCAAAGGGTTGATCATTGGCCACTCCAATTATTCTTACTAGAGGTTTTGAAAAAAGAGTTGCGATGACTTCAACTGATTCAATTTGAACTACGTGAGGAAAACTAAACTCAAGGGCCTCAGGATCGTCTAAAGAAAATTCTTGCTCTACCGGATTAACGAAGGCCCAAAGGCTAAATGAGAATAAAACGGCGATCAAAGTAATTAGTGATTTCATGGTGTTTCCCTAAATAAAAATTTGAGCAAATCCTAACACCACAAAACTAAAAGAGTCAGGAAAAAAAGAATTTATAAAGGAGCTAAATATTAGGAATAAGGTCTAAAACCAAAAGAGCCCCGCGTTAGCAGGGCTCGATTATATGAGAAACTCTCTTCTGGGAAAAAGTTTCTGGCGCAATTGTTTTTAGTGTCTTGGGAATGATCCAAAATCATCATTGAATCCACCGCCGAAACCACCACCGTTGTGACCTCCGCCTCCGAATCCACCACCAACTCTTTCAAGCTTTTGACCGATTCTTCTTAGTGTTTGAGATGCTTGTCTCATTAAGTGCATAGTTCCTGTTCTCTGAAGAATATTAACTGTGCTCTGACGAGTCATTCTATGAGTTGAAGAGAGTTGCTCGAAAGCACGCTTAACTCTTCTTGGTCTTTGAGCATTTCTAGCAGTTTGAAGAAAAGTCTCAGCTTCCATCTTTAAGCTTCTTAAAGACTGGATAGCGTTTCTTAGTCTTGGTCTTTGTTGACCTGGACGAATTCTACTTCTTAAGTCTTGGATTACTGAAGTAATAGCTTGCTTGTACTGTCTCGCTTGTGGAGCCACGTTAACTTGACCATGTCCGCCGCCATTTCTTAACTCACGTCTGATTTGGCTAACATTCATTTCAATATTTCTGAACTGACGATTGATTAATCTATAAGCGCTTAAGTTGATAAGAGTTCTAGAAGCTCTTTGAGTAGCTTGCTCTAGTCTCTGTAGTGATTGTTGTGTTCTTGCTGGACGTGAACTTTGGATGTCCATCTCAAGGTCTCTCGCAGAATCTTGAACGTCTCTTAAGTTCATAAGGGCTCTATCTTCACGTTGATCAAAACGACGAGCTTGGCGATCAGCAGTTCTATAGACCGTTGATGTTTCTAGGGAAACTTGCCGGGCTAACCTCCGCGCCTGTGGCGTAGATGCTGTAGCTGTTGAAACAAATAATACTCCGGCCAATAACGCCGCACTTAAATTTAATGTTGTTAAACCTTTAAAGTTCATAACCTCTCCTCTCTCTCTGCACGTCGTGTGCATTTATTGGTTGCTGTCCTTAAAGCAAGGGCCGTGCCAAAGTCGATTCTAGAGTTCTCGGTACCTTTTCGCCGCGTCATAACTAAGCATCCTTGCACCGGTTCCTTTTCACACCATGAGATCATGGCAAAAAGGGATCACGCAAAGCGTTATATTGACGATATTTTCCCATGGAGTTAAAAGCACCTATGCCTGAATTAGAAAAAATCAGATTTAACGGGATCTCTCGCCTCTTAGGTGAGAAGGCCCAACTCAAGATCAAGGCCTCCCATGTTTGCGTCATGGGTATTGGCGGAGTTGGCTCTTGGGCCGTTGAGGCCTTGGCCAGAAGTGGCGTGGGAGCGATCACTTTAGTTGATATGGATGAGGTCTGCCTCTCAAATGTTAACCGCCAGATTCATGCTCTTGATGAAACAGTGGGCTCTAGTAAAATTTCAGTCATGAAAGAAAGGATCTTAAAGATAAACCCTGACTGCAAAGTTGTCTTAATAGAGAAGTTTTTTACAAAAGAGACCGCCGAAGAAATCCTCTCCTATAACTATGATTATATAATCGATGCCTTTGATAGCATGTGGAATAAACTCTTCCTTATAGATGAATGCGTAAAAAGAAAGATTCAAATCTGCACCGTTGGCGGAGCTGGAGGAAAGAGTGATCCTACTTTAATAAGATCAAATGACTTGGCCTTCACTGAAAAAGATCCCTTTTGTTTCTTAATGAGAAAGAACCTTAAGCGCCAATATAATTTTACCCGCGATAAATCGACTCCCTTCGGAGTTGATTGTGTCTACTCCTTAGAAGAAGTTTCCTACTTAGGTGAAGATGGTGAAGTCTGCCAAACCAATGGAAGACAAGACCGCCTCAAACTCGACTGCGCCTCAGGACTTGGCTCAGCTTCTTTTCTCACAGGGGCCTTTGGTTTTGCGGCCGCTCATCAGGCCATCAAGAGAATATCAACTTGAAACTCCTCGACATCCATACTCATTTAGGGAATCCAGAAAATCGAGAGAACCAGATTGTCAGTGTCGATATCAGAGAAGTCTTAGAAGAGGGCTTTCAACCACAAGGACCTTTTAGTATTGGTGTTCACCCTTGGTATATTGACGAGCTTGTTATTGATGAAGCAATAGAATTTGTTAATGAATATGTAGTCCATGAGAAATGTATGGCCCTAGGTGAAGCGGGCTTAGATAGAAGTATCAAAACTTCATTTAACGATCAGTTAGAAGTCTTTGAAAAACAAATTCAAATGGCCATTGATCATAATATTCATGCCGTCATCATCCATTGTGTCCGCGCCTTCCCTGATATCTTAAATGTCATTAAGAAGAAGAACTATAAAGGCTCTCTTATCTTTCACGACTATAATGGGAAACCTGAGATGTCGGCCCAGCTCCTTAGATACAATTCTTTCTTTAGTTATGGAGAGAAGCTCTTTAATAAAAACTCCGGGGGCTTCAAGTCATTGTCACATATACCAAATCACCGCATCCTTTTAGAATCTGATGATATGAATCATAAATCGATTGAAGATGTTTATGATAAGGCCGCAGATCTCCTTAAGCTTAAAGTCGATAACCTTCACCAGATAGTCTTAGAGAACGCTGAGAATGCCTTCGGCAAGCCTCTTTAGTTGACGCTTAACAGTAAGTGACTAAATGTAGGTTTTCCCTTAGAATAAGCGGACTTAAGATACACGGAGAAATCATGGCTTTATATTTAATGGTAAGAGGTCCAGTCGCTGGACTAGAGCATGCAAAAAATTGGACTGGAGAAGTTTTAACAACTCTTTCGCCTAAGCAAGAAATCCTCGATAAATGTATTGTGGCCATGGGACAAAACGATTGGGTCTTTATCCATAGAGTCTCAGAAGGTTACGGATCTCCCTTAATTGTTGGAAAGTGTAAAATCTCAAAGATAGAAAATAAGACCTGCCATTTTGATACTTGGCTAGATATCGATCTTAAGCCGACAACTCGTGGTGGCTTTAAGTCTTTTTATGTCGCTGACCCTATTGAAGGTGGAATCGATTTAGAAAATGCAAAAGGTGAGGCAAAGGCGTATTCAATTAGAAATGAATATGTAATGGACGATATCCTTGATCATCCAAAGTTTGGAAAAGGTCTTGTCTTTGAAGTGAAGCCAGAGTTTGTCTACGCTTCTTTTCCTGGTCATGGTAAGAAACGCCTCGTTCATAATAAATAGAAGATGATCCAATGTTACCCAGTCTTTACGGCAATAATTTAGAAAGAATTGAATCATGGCTCCTAAAAGGGGGCCATTCAACTTCTTGCGCCGATATTCTTTGCCGTTATATCTATAACGGCAGAAATAAAAAACTTCTTCCTCAATTTTCAAAAACAGTCTTAGAGCAACTTGAAAATGAATTCACTTCTGAGCTTCCAAAACCAAGTTCTATACAAAGGGCCAAAGACGGGACCATAAAGTTTCTTCTTGAGCTTCATGATGGAGAAAAGGTTGAAGCAGTCCTCATCCCTTTTTATAAGCGCTACACTCTTTGTGTTTCATCCCAAGTGGGCTGCGCTATGAACTGCGACTTTTGTTATACAGGAACCATGGGCCTCAAAAGAAACCTAGAGGCCGGCGAGATAGTGGGCCAATACCTTTTTGCTTATGAATTCTTAAAAGCTGAAAAGGGATCTAACGAGCCACGTCCTAATATTGTCATGATGGGAATGGGTGAGCCTCTTCATAACTTTGAAGAAGTAAAGATGGCCTTAAAAGTCTTCACCGCAGAGAAAGGTCTGGCCCTAAGCCCAAGACAAATAACTCTTTCAACTGTTGGTTATCTCCCAGGGTTAAAAAGATGGCATGAAATGCCTCCCGTTAACTTGGCCCTTAGCCTTCACTCACCTATAAAAGAAGTTAGAGATAAGCTTATTCCCGTCAATAGAGGATGGCCTCTACCAGAAGTTATGGAGGTCTTAGATAAGCTTCCCCTTCATCATAGGCAAGTTATCACTTATGAGTATCTTCTTATTAAAGGAATGACTGATAGAGACTCAGACGCTCATGAACTGGCCAAGATAATCCTTGGAAAAAGGGCCATGATCAACTTGATTCCCTTTAATCCATACCCAGGATCTGAATATAAAAAGCCAAGCACCGATGATGTTGAGCGCTTTAAGAAGATTCTCGTTTCTTATTCATTAATGACAATGGTGAGAACAACTAAAGGCGATGAGATCTTGGCGGCTTGCGGACAATTAAAAGCTAAGCAGCTTTCTTTGTAGAGAGATTATAAGGATCCCTGCCTCGCTTATTTAACCAACCTAAATATAGAGCAATTGAAACATGATCGAGATGATCATAAGAGTAGAACTTTGGCTTCTTTCCTGCCTTCTCTAATTTCTTAACAAGAACTAATGAATGATCGTGAGGGACATAGGTGTCATGCTTTCCAGCAAAGACCATAACCTTTCCTATGGGCAGGTTATCAATATTATTTTCTTGGTTGTACTCTGCCACTCGTTCATCATAGCTAACTTTATTCCAGCCAGCTTCGTGTAATTTCTTTCGTGTCTCAAGAGTGATTAAGGAATTATAGATCCCTTCTCCTAATCGATAGCCAGGGGCAACGGTGATGATCTCTGAAGCCTTCATTTGATTAGCAAGCCAAAACGAAGCGAGTGTTCCTGCGCTAAAACCAAAGACCTTTAAAGGAAGCTTATCTAGGCCTTCTTCTTTTAAGGTCATCTCTACATCTTTTTTTAGATTTAATAATGATTCTTCCGTTTGCTTAGGAGTAAGACCAATAATACTCATAGGCCCTTGGTAAATAATTTGCGTTCCCTCGTTAGGTAAAAAACCAATTCCTAAGGCCCTATCGATGGGCATATTCCATCCGGGAAAACAGATCCAAACACAGGAGTCATCCCCCTTGATAACCTTCTTTGAGAACTGAGTATAAAGACCCTCGTCCTCAACATCCTTTTTCAAGGTGGTGAGGTTCATTCCCAAGTAAATATAATCTAAGATCTTAAACATACCTCTTTATATTCGGTATCTTAGAGCATTTCTTAAGCTTCTTCTTCGTCATTCACAGCTTTATAATTGTAGTTTCAATAACTTAGGCTTATTAAATTCTTCGTCTCCCTAAAGAAAGAATCGAGTTTTTTGTTATAAGTGGGCTCAATAAGCCGACCTTCTACAGAATACTCATGCGCGATAGACCCCTTTTGAGAGCTGTATTAGGTCGGCATCTGAAAGACAATCCCTTCTAGAAAATGTTATCAATGCCTTAAACTTATCGAGGCCCTTATGAAACTCTTTCTTCTTTTTCTTTTCTTACTAAGTTCTTGCTCTACTCCTAGTGGGCCTGCAAAACATAAGACATGGACTCCCATAGTTCAGCGAGAAGATTCTGCTCCTCTAAATTTTTATAGCCGTAAGAATCTTTATGGTGAGTTTTCTAACTTTGCCCTCTTTCCCATTATTGTTGATAATAAGCTTTGGGGAACAAGTGAGCACTACTATCAAGCTCATAAGTACGATCAAGAAAAGCTTCAAGAATATGTTCGCGCTGCCACTTCACCTGAAGAGGCCGCAAAAAGAGGCAGGCAAAAGAGCCTTCCCAAAAGAGCAAACTGGAAAGAAGTAAAAGATGCCATTATGTATAAGGCCTTAGTCGCAAAGTTTACTCAACATGAAAACTTAAAAGAGCTTCTCCTCTCAACGGGAAAGTCCCCCCTAATTGAACATACTCCAAGAGATAAATACTGGGGCGACGCAGGGGATGGAAGCGGCTTAAACAAACTAGGAAAGATGTTAAGTGAAATCAGGCTTAAGCTTTCAAAAGGTCTCTTATAAAGAACCAAGCTTTCAACTCCACTATAAAAACAAGAATAATTAACCCCTCCTAGCCCAGGCTTTAAACACCTATTAAACTAGGGGGATCATGATGGACTTTAATAATTCATTTAGAGTGATTCCAAATGCCCTTACAATCCTTAGAGTTTGCGTGGCCACTTACTATCCCTTCGCTCCTTTATCATTAAGGCTCCCGTTGATAATGTTCGTGCTTTTCACGCACTTAGATGGAGTCATGGCCATTGGTCTTAATTGGCATTCTAAGATGGGTAAATCCTTAGGTCCTATCGCTGATAAGCTTTTGCTTCTTTCAGTCGCTTTGACGACTTACTTTGCTTCAGGAATGGAAACTTGGAAATTTCTTCTTTTTATCTCTAAAGATATTGTGGTCTTAGGGGCAGGTCTTTTTCTTATCTTTACTCAAGGAATTGAAGTCTTGCATAGGATTCCCTACCGCCTATCAGGATCCCTTACAATTGCCCTACAAATGGCCGCCTTCATCCTTTATCTAAATAGCGGAACCTTCCCTCAGGAGCTCTTAAAAGTCGTTATGATCATAAGCAGCCTCTCGGCTATCGACTATATAATCCGAATACTCAAAAAAGACTTTGTGAAGCCTCTTCAAAGCGCCTAGAAAACTTGTTTTTTTAATGTTAGAACCCATGCATGAATTCACTACTTAAATTTGCCTTTGCTTTTCTGGCCCTTACGGGAGCAACCACCCTTTTGATGACCTATACTGAGGTTCCTTTTTTAGATCAGAACTACTGGGAAAATCATGGTGTCTTTCTTCTTATTTTTATCACTCTTTTCCCGCGCCTAACTCTGCTCTTCTCTAGTATTCCTTTTGGAGGGCTTCTTTGGTGGCTAGGCTTTATCTTTGCTCCGCGTGTTCTCGTAGCAACACTTGCAACAATCACCTATTGGGAAGTAAACCCAGTTCTTGTCGTGATCAGCTGGCTAGTGGCCATTTCAGGAGAATCAGGAGAGAAGTCCGTACTTAACACCCAGGTAAGAGTGGTAAGAACCGGTGGTTCTAGAAGACAAGCTGACCTTAAATCTGACGATATAGAAGTCGATTACAGAGAAATAAAGTAATGAAAGAATTAAACGAATTAAAAGAAAAATTAAAAACAGAAGTTGAAGAAACAGATTGGGCCCCTCTTAAGCAGCACCATGAAAATAAAGCTGTTTATATAGTCTCTGGAATGGACCTACTCGACGCAGCTGTTGCTGTGGCCCACGATAAAGTTGAGTTTATAAAGCTATGGCTCGAATCTGGCGCTCTTAGGCAACCAACTGTTGAAGAAGTTACGAAATGGGATTCTAAAGTAAACTTAAAGATGGCCAAGTTTATCATCATTCAGCCTTATGTTTTAATCTCTCTTTTTGAAGACGAGCCACTTCACTAAACACTTCTTCCAGCTACAACTCCTGAAGACCAGGCCCATTGAAAGTTATAGCCGCCTAACTGACCAGTGACGTCGAGGACTTCTCCTACAAAGAATAACCCAGGAACCAGTTTACTCTCCATCGTTTTTTGATCGACGTCTTTAGTATCAATTCCACCAGCGGTGACTTCCGCCTTTCTATAACCTTCAGTAGAACTTGGAGTGACTTCATAAGAGCGAAGCCTCTCTTTTATTTTATTTATTTCTTTTTTAGAAACTTCATTTAAAACCTTTTTTTGCTCAGGAACTAAGAACTCTAAAAGCCTCTGAGGAAACTTATCCTTTAATAGAGAAGCAAAGGTTTTCTTAGATTGAACAAAAAGTTCATCTAAGTTCGTATCAGGCAGCCAGTTGATCTTGATAAGATCCCCTTTTTGCCAATATAAAGAAGTCTTTAAGATAGCTGGACCACTAAGCCCTTTATGAGTGATCAGCATGTCCTCTACTACTTTAAATTTCCCAACTTTTACTTCAACCACTTGAGAGATTCCTGAAAGTGAGCTCATGCCCTCAGTCTTTAATCCTACAAGAGCGGCCCTCATTGGAATTATCTTATGCCCATAAGCTTTGGCTAAGACTTGTCCAAAGTCAGTAGCGCCAATAGTAGGGATGCTTAGTCCACCACTTGCAAGGACTAACTTAGGGGCGGTTGCTTCGCCCCCTCTAAAGCTAAGATGAAAGTTCTCGCTGACTTTTATATTGCTAGCACCATAGACGATATCGACCTTTCCTATCTTGCATTCATTTAAAAGCATGCCGAGTATTTCTTTTGCACTTACATCACAAAAGAGCTGACCTAATTTTTTTTCATGGTACTTGATCTTGTATTTTTCAACGAGAGAAATGAATTCTTTTTCTCGGTATTCTTTTAGAGCAAAACGGTGAAAATTTCGGTCTGAACAAAGGTAGTCTTTAGGAGTTGCCGAAAGATTTGTGAAGTTGGCCCTTCCTCCTCCCGAGATGAGGATCTTTCTACCGGCTGATTTATTATGTTCTAATAAGAGGACCTTAAGCCCTCGTTTACCGGCCGTCGCCGCGGCCATTAAACCTGCGGCACCTGCGCCAATGACAATAACATCATAGTTCATGAAGGCTCGGAAAGTGACATGAGTGAAGAGACTTACTGCCCTTACGAGTGAGGAGGATTTCTTTTTTAAATTCGACTAAAGCACGCTTCCACTTAAGAAGAACTTTATCTCCTGCTCTATAGTACTTAAGAGCGAAGGCCAGATCATAAATTGATTTAATATCGATATCACCAATCTTAGTCAGAACATCTCCAGCAATAAGTCCCGCCATTTCTGCTGGTGAGTTTGGAGAAGTCCCAGTACAAAGAACTCCTACGACATCATCACTTTGACCAAACTTAGGAACGCACCCAAGATGAGCTCCATAACCTCGGTTTCCACCGCTGCCTCCACCCATTGAAAAGTTAGGGTTAAAAGTAAGGACTTGATCTGAGTCATCGATCTTTGTAATTAAAGCTTCAGCGAAACCTCTAATCTTCATAAGTCCGGAATAATCGATTTTATGAGAATCATCACTAGGGCGATGATAATCGTCATGACCGCCTGTCGTAAAAAAGAGAACGGGAATCTTAGCCGCTGCAAAAGAAGCATGATCACTTGATCCTACTGAAGGACCTAGGAACTCAAAGAGATCTCTATCACTTGATTCAACATTCTTTAAAGTTTCCATCCACTCAGGAGCAGAATCTGCTGCCATGACCTGAACTTTCTTATTAAGCCTTCCCACCATATCAAAGTTAAGCATGGCCTTGATCGAACCATAGGTACTTTCATAACGGGCCCATGAGGAAACAAAGTGAGCTGATCCCAAAAGACCTATTTCTTCAGCATTAAAAAAGACTGCAATGACTGAGCGCTTTAGGTTTTTATCTTTAAGCTCGCTCAAGAGATCCATAACTAAAGCAGACCCTGAAGCATTATCATCGGCGCCATTATGAATAGCGCGGACTCTTCTATCTCCAAGAGAACTTGGTCCACCATAACCGAGATGATCCATATGAGCGCCAATAACGATCACTTCTTTTTTAAGTATAGGATCATTACCTGGAAGATAGGCCATAAGATTAGAGACTCTTCCGGTTTTCTTTTCTAAATGAACACTTAGGTTCGCCGTTTTATTCAAGTAAAAACTAATAGGCTTCTGCGAAGTTGAAATTTCTTTTTGAAAACTCTTTAAGCTTCTCGATTTTAAAAGTGAATCGATCGCAGAGATCTTAACTTGCCCAGCGAGTAGGTCCATCCTATCCCCGCCCCCTTCTCTATTATCAAAGAAAGGGTCCTCTTCAGAGCGGGTTAGGCTTAGTGGGTCTTGAACTAAGATAGCGCCAACGGCTCCATGAGCAACTGCGTTTCTCATTTTATAAAAGAGTGTTCTATAAGTAATATAAGCTGGGTCACGGAACTTTGACTGAGCGTTACCAATGGCAGGGTCGCCGCTCATAAAGATGACAATCTTACCTTTTACGTCAATTCCATCATAGTCATCATAAGTTAATTTTTGATCAGACTTTGGAATTGAGATTCCATAACCAACAAAGGCCAAGTCAGTACTCTTCAGATCACCAGAGAGAGACATCGATAGAGGTTGAAACTTATCTGCTCTAAAGTCTTCAGTTCTAAAGTAGTTATCCCCTATTTTTTCCATTTTCGTAAAAATAGTAAAGCCCTGCTGATAGCCACCTCTACCTAAACCCATGGCACCAATCTTCTTAAGCTTCTCTTCTAAATAGGCCACAGCTTTATCAGATCCAGGAGTACCAGGCTGCCTTCCCTCAAGGGAGTCAGAGGCCAAGGTCTCGAGGGTTTCAAGCAAAAGAGATGAAACCCTTGGAGTGCTGGCGATAAAAATTAAGCTCAGAAATAAGAATATTGGAAGCAATGCTCTTTTCATTATGTACCTCTCTATAATAAGCTTTATGCGTATCATAAAAAATCTGGAAACCTAAGTGCGAACTGAGCTTTATCATGCCCTCTTTACCCATTTTCCAATAGTTCTATTGGCCATCTCACCCTTATGGTTGGTCTTTGACGCATTTGGTAAAGACCAAGACTATAAGAAGGTATGGACCTTCGCGTTTCGCTTCTTTTTCTACGGTGGGCTTTTAGCCTTTATGATTAATCTTTTCCTCGGTGATGAGGCCTATGAAATTGTAAAGAACAGCGCTTGTTCACTGGCCTTACTCCAGCGTCATGATGACCTGGCCCATATCAGTTTGTATTATTTTCTAGTGGGACTTTTATACGAGCCGCTACAGATGAAGCTGGCAAAGAAGTGGTGCTTTCTTATCTGTTTCCCTTTTTTAATCGCAGGGACTTATTACTTAGTTGAAACCGGACATAGCGGCGCCATTGCCGTTTACGATCATGGCACCGGTGTTAAATCTAAAGTTTGTCCTTAAAGCCATCAGTCTTAGTTTCAACAGATCCTTTTTTATAATCGTACTGACTACCCATTGTTGAATGGGGAATAGCGTACATGCAAAGAAGAACAACAGCGGCGATCATTGAAGCCACTCTGTTTGGCTTTTTCATGTTGATTAAGGCGGCACCAAACCAAAAGAGAAAAGAGATCAGAAGCTTATTATCAGTTAAATCCCAATCATAAGGAAAGCCTGCCCAATAAACACCGAAGGCGAACTTTTGAACAATAGGTCCTAAGATCATTCCACCTACAAAAAGACTACCAGTCGTAAGATAAGAAATCTTAGCAAAGCTACTGGTCTTAAAGGCCGCTTCAAAAAGGGCCAAGACAGATAAGAGCATTGATAAGAACATAAAGAAAATATGCGGCGCTAAGATATAGGTTGGTACTTCACCCTTATAACGAATAAAGATAGGGTCTTTTTCGGTTCCCACTTTTTGAATCTCTCCATCAATATCTAGGCTTAGAAAATAAATAAGTTTTCCCGCTGGTGGCTGATTAGGTAATGTCGCCTTTAAGAAATTTCCATCTTCAGTCAATTGAACTGTCGTCCATAGGTCATTGGTAGGATATCTTTTATAGCTTATTGTCCCCTGCATATTGGAGGCGACTTTAGGTACTTCAATAGGAGCGTTTGTCTCTCCCCCATGACTTCTTGGAAACTTAACCTTAAGCGCCGCGCCATCTTTACCAATCATCACCTTCTTAGGGTAGGTAGGGCCTGTAGAGCGTTGATAAATAACGGTTATTAAGGTGACTAAGATGGCCAAAGGAATGGTAATTTTGAACTTTTGCTTCATATTAATCTCGACCTCGCTTAGGGGCTTTGTTATAAATTTTCTTTAACATCTTTAAGAGGTCATCATGGAAAAAAACTTACTCGCCGTCAAAAGCTTTCTTATATTATTAGTCTTCGTGGCCTCTCCACTTGAGATCTTTGCCGCTGAAACCTTAACTCAGCAACTAGCCGCAAGAAAGGCAGCAGGAGCTAAAAAAGGGAATACTGAAGTTAAAAAGGAATTTAAGCGGGCCACAGATGAGCTTAGAAAAACAGGTATAGAAAAAAATTCCCTTCAAGCGGGAGTTAAGGTTCCTGACTTTCATATCGGTGGAAAGCCTTTTAATGAATTTCTAAAGAAGTCCCCTGTGGTTTTAAAGTTCTACCGTGGATCATGGTGTCCATACTGCCGTTTAGAACTTGCAGCCTACCAAAAAGAATATAATGAATTTAAAAAGAAAGGTTACCAGTTGATCTTTGTCTCTCCTGACAAGGAAATGGAAATCAAAAAACTTATGGGTAAGAATAAGTTTAGCTTCCAAATGTATAGTGACGTAAATAATACTATCGCCAAAAAATTTGGAATCGCTTTTAAACTCGATAAAAAAGTCTCTGTTATCTACAAGAAGTTTGGGATTGATCTTAAGAAAGCTCAAGATAATTCAAACGACGAACTACCTCTTCCTGGAACTTACGTGGTTCAAAAGGATGGGATGATCAGCTACGCTTGGGCAGATGCTGATTATACTAATAGAATCGACCCCTTAGAGCTTCTCAAGAAACTTAAGTAATTTACTCAGACAACCGAAAAGATGGATGTGAGAATCTATCTTTTCCTTATTGTCTTTATAAGCGCGCCAGCTTTTACCTGCGAGAAGGGAGCTGCGGCCCTATCTAGAGTTGTCGAAGGCCGGATAAATGGACGCTTCCCTATCAGGGCAGAGAAACTTCAAACCCAAGTTAGCGAAGTTAAGGATGTTCTTCCAAAAAGTCTAAGTAGCACTGATGAAAAAGACATAGCCAAATTTCTCACAGAAGCTCATAACAACGGCCCCATAAAGTCAGAGGCTCAGTTCTTTAAAACAAAAGAAAAACTAGATAATCTTTTGAGCTCAAAGGGTTATCTTGAGCCATCTGAAATATCAAATCAGATTTTTGAAAGAACTTTAAATCAACGCCATATAAGTTTAGAAAATAGTTTTGCTAGAGTCTTGAATGAGGAAACCTCTGGCTTCCTAAGAAATTCTGCCTACACAGATGGAGATGCGGCTCTTAGTAAAGGTCTTAAGGCCCTTGAAAAAGGCGAGCCTATGACTTCTGAAACTAAGGCGGCTTTAAAAGAACTTGCTAATGATATTGACGATTTTGAGTCCACAAGTATGGCAGTTAATTTCTCTAAGATGAAAGATAAGTCTACTGAATCAAAATCTTGGGTTGATGGTTATTTTTCAGATGTTGCTAAAAAAGAAGTTCAAAGAAACCCTTCCTTAAATCCTTATAAGCCAAGCACTTCAGCAACATCGACAGCAACTAAGAATCCAGATGTGGTAAAGATGAAACTAGAAGGATCTGAATCAGGACAAGGGGCTTGGGAGTTCAGCATAAAAAAGAATGACCCAGACTTTGTTTATATAACCGATATAAAAACTGGTCTTGAGTTTGCTGTAAAAGATAGCCGAGCTAGGAGTATCCTAAGAGGAAGAGTTTATAAGGAGTGGGCCTTGGCTCATCCGAAGGAAGCTAAGGTTAAGAACCTAGAGCTCTTAAAGGCTGATGTTGAAAAAGGCACCTCTGCCATAACTCAAACTATGGGGCAATTACTTGAAGAGGTAGGAACTATGACGGCCTCCCACTCAGATAAGGCCTCCCAAGTGCTAAAGAATGTTAACGAACTTAAGCAGTCTGCAAAACAACTAAAAGAATCCCTAGCCGATGCTGAAGATTGGGAGCTTCAATCAATCCTCAAAAAGCTTCAATCCCTCTACAAAGAAATCTAGTAGAGTCTTCTCCAGCAACAAAAAGGTAACTATTCCTATATTTTCAATAATTTAGGAATCAACTTCTTCCTTGATTTTTATCCAAAACAGGCCTATTTTAAAACAAACGTTTGAATTAAAACGAACGTTTGAAATAGGACTATATATGAAAAACCTGATCTTTATTCTCGCCCTTATCTTCTTCACTGTCTTTGCAGCGAATGCCTCTACAAGCATAAAGCTTAATGAGGACGTTCTTTATAAGCTCTTAAAAGAGAGTCCTCCTACGCTGCAAAAGCTTGAAGCTTCGTTCTTAAGCACAGATGCTTCTAGAGCAAAGGCTGAAGACATCTTCTCACCTACCTTAAGTGCTTCGGCGAATGCACTAGATAGTGATGAAAAATCTCTGAACACTTTTATTCCCGTAACGAGTAAGTATAAGGCACTCACCTTGTCTGTTAGCAAGCCCCTTCAATACGGAGCGGCTCTAGGAGGAAAGGTCTTTACTGAGAAATCCACAAACACTCAATTAACTAATGCTACGACAACGGGTTATGGACTTTCTTTAAGTGTTGATCTTTATAAAGACCTCTTTGGAAGAAGCTCTCGCGCCAACTTAGAGATGACGGCATCAGCAAGTAGAAGAGCAAGAGCTGAAAGAGATATTCAAGTGGCGACTTTCAAAAATAATATTAGAAAGATCTATTGGTCACTAGTCGCTAACGAAGAAGCCTTAAAGATTACAAAGACCTTACTTAGTTCTTCAGAAAAACAACTTAGAGATGCCAATAAGAGATTTAAAAGTGGAGTCGCTGATAGAGGAGAACTTGCTCGCTACAATTCACAGATCTCTTCAAGAAAGGCCAGCATGATCTCTATCAGATGGGAAAAAAGTAAACTACAGCAACAGCTTAAGTTGCTCCTGCCAAACCTATCTGAAAGTGAGCTTGAACTAGCTCCCTATGATATTGATAAAACTGTTCAAGACGTCTTGGCCTGTTCAGCTTTTATTAGTAAGTACAAAGAAGCTCCCATGGACTTCACAAAGTATGATGAAGTGGTTGAATTCTTAAACCAAGAAGAAGCTTCTCAAAGAAAACTGGTTAAGAACTATGACAGTGTTGATTTAAAACTGATCGGTGAATATGAATCAACGGGAAAAGCCTTTTCTCAGTCAGACTCCCTCGATGACTTAAGTGACGATGGAAGAGGAAGCCTCTCTGTCGGTCTTCAGTTTAGTATGCCCCTTGGAAGCACCAAGAAAAACACAAGACAGATTCAAGATGAGATCACGACAAAGATGTATGGGGCTCAAAAAAGAGAAGCGGCTGGAAAAGTAAATGCTTATCATTTTCAAACTATAAAATCCGTGAATCTTTTGAATGAGATTGTCTTTAACCAAAAAGAAAATACAAAATATCTTAGTCAGTCTTTAAAAGTATCAAAAAGAAAGTACTCACAGGCCAGAATTTCAGCTCAGCAATTAGTTCAAGAGCAAGATGCCTACCTTCAATCAAACCTAGATGAAATCTCAACGAAGCTTGCAGTGATTGGACTATTAATGGACTACTTCACAGTCTTTTCTGAAACCCCTTGTGAATTAAATAGGAAATTATAATGAAAACCCTCGCTAGTTTTTTTATTGAAAACTCAAAACTTACCGTTGTTCTCTCTATAGGCCTTGTAGTCTTTGGATTAATGGGACTAGGTAAGATGAATGCTGAATCTTTTCCTTCTGTCTCTATGGCAACGGGAACAATCATCACTTCTTATGAAGGTGCTACGGCCAAAGATATTGAGACCAAGATAACCAAGCCTCTTGAAGACGAAATTAGAGGTGTTGCTGGTTTAAAAAGAGTCCGCTCTATTTCTCAAGCCGGTCTTTCAACTATTGTCGTTGTTGTCGATATGGATGACCCTCGAGTTGATGTTAATGAGACCATGGCCGATATTCAAAAAGCCGTTGATAGAACGACAGGTCTTCCCTCAGATTTAAGAGACGCTCCTAAATTTACAGAGATGAACAGTGAAGAATTTCCTGTTTTTGAATTTGCTATTACAGGAAGCAATGTAGATAGGAAGAGAGACCTCTTAGCAGACGCTTTAAAAGAAGATATTGAAGACCTCAGAACGGTTAAATCGGTTAGGCTAACAGGTTATGCAGAAAGGGCCTTTCATATAAAACTTGATGTTGAAAAACTTAAGACCATTCATATCTCTACTGATGAAGTTCTCAATAAAGTAAGAAGCCGCAACACCAATACTCCTGGGGGCGCTATTAAAGGTGATTCAGTTCAGAAGCTAGTTCGAATTGAAGGAAAGGTTAAAACCAAGGAAGAACTAGAAAATATTGTTATCCGTTCTAACTTCACGGGACAATCTGTTTTCTTAAAAGATGTGGCTGAAGTCCTTGATGGGGAAGAAGAATTAACAACCTATGCTTCTCATAATGGAGAAGCTTCTACTTTAGCTATTGTAACCAAGAAAAGTGGCGCTGATACTGTCGAGATGGTGAATCAAATTAAAGCTAAGATGAATCAGTTTAAAAAGAGAAATCCAAGTTACCATTTTTATATTTATAATAATGAAGGAACAAAAGTTGCCAATAGAGTTGATGTCCTAAGCAGCAATGCTTTAAGTGGACTTGTCCTTGTCGTCGTCTTTCTATTCTTTTTCCTTCCAGGAAGAATTGGTCTTGTCGCCTCTCTTTCTCTTCCCTTAGCGGTTATGGGAACCCTTGGCGTTATGCCAAGTTTTGGCATGAATATCGATACCATTACAGTACTCGCCCTTGTGATCGCCCTTGGTATGTTAGTTGATAACTCAGTGGTTATTGCAGAGAACTTTACGAGGCTACGCCAAGATGGACTCCCTCCTGGGGAAGCCGCTAGTGAATCAGTAAGAACTCTATGGCTTCCTATTACGGCCACGGCCTTTACAACTATCGCGGCTTTTATGCCTATGCTTGTTACTAAAGGTGTCATGGGGCAATTCATTAGATGGATCCCAGTTGTCGTCTCTATCTCACTTATCATTAGTTTGGCAGAGAGTTTCTTCTTTTTACCCATGCGTCTTAAATGGGCGGGAAAGGTTGTTAAGCAAAAAGTAGAGAATGAGCATGTTGATTGGTTTGGAAAATTTGAAGCAAAGTTTGAAAACCTAATGGAGAAACTTGTCAGCCGAAGATACTTTGTAAGCGGCATTTTCGGTATCGTCATTGTCTTCAGTTTTTTCATGATGGTAAAGGCCAATAAGTTTATCCTCTTCCCTGCTGAGCAAACAGAAGCTTATATAGCAAGAGTTGAAACCCCTAAGGGAACTAAGATTGAAGAGACCACTAAGGCCATAGAAAAACTTTCACAAAAAGTTAAGGCTAAGTTTGGGGATGATGTAACTCATATCATAGGCCGCGCTGGTGCAGCCTCTATGGGTCCCGGGGATCCAAAAGCCAAAGAAGGAAATAGTGTAGGTATGTTAAGTATCTATGTTAGCGAAGACTATAAATTAAATATGGCCTCTACTGATGTATTAAAGACTCTTAGAGAAGTGACAGAAGACTCTATTATGTCTCTAGAGTACGAAGCACTGGTCAATGGTCCACCGGTTGGAAATGCTATTGAAGCTACGTTTAGATCTAATGACGTAGAAGAGATCTACGGCATGGTAAATGGGATAAAGGCTGAGCTTGAAAAGGTTGAAGGTATTAGTGACCTTCGCATCGATGATGTAATCGGTGATGATGAGATCTTTGTTGATATTGATTACGAAAAAACTGACCGCCTTGGACTTGATGTAAAGAATATTGGGCAGACGATTAAGACAGCTGTTAGTGGTAATAGAACAGCTAAAGTAACTCTAAATAATAAAGATATTGATTTGATCGTCCGTTATAAAGAACCTTTTAGAAAATCGATCGAAGATCTAAAGAATATTAGAATCCTAGATAAGCAAGGTAACCTCGTCTCTCTTGGAACATTTGCAAAATTTAGAGTGGAGCAAGGTACCCCGCAAATTAAGCGTTTTGATTTTAAGATTTCAAAGACACTAACTGGTAATGTTTCTGAAGATAAGATTACCTCAATGGTTGCTAATAAAAAGCTCGTCAAATTATTTGATGAACTTCATCTAAAGTACCCAGGTGTTAGTATTAAGTTTGGTGGAGCAGCAGAAAACACAAAAGAGAGTATGGAATCACTGGCGCAGGCCCTCATGTTGAGCCTCATCGGGATCTTTGCCCTTCTGGTTTTTCTCTTTAAGTCATACTTAAGACCGGCCATTATTATGTCGACTATCCCATTAGGACTCTTAGGTTTTTCAGTGGCCTTTTATTTTCACCAAAGACCTATTAGCTTCTTGGCCCTAATTGGCGTCATCGGCCTTGGCGGGATTATCGTTAACTCAGGCATCGTTCTCATTAGTTTTATCGATCAAATGAGAGCAGAAGGAAAACTAGAACTGCATCAAATTCTAGTCAAAGCTTCAGGCATGAGGCTTCGGGCGGTGCTTGTGACTTCTCTAACGACTATTAGTGGTCTTCTTCCAACAGCTTACGGAATTGGCGGGAATGATCCCATTCTCATCCCTATGACTCTGGCCATGGCCTGGGGACTAACGAGTGGGACTATCCTGACCCTGATTTGGGTTCCCTGCGCCTATGCAATCTTAGAAGATTTATCTAAACTTCAAGAAAAGCTATTGAGTATAAAACTACCTTTTATGAAAAAGGAGATGGCCCATAATGAACGCTAAAGAAAAAGATACAAAAGAGAAGATCCTTGATGTGGCCAACGAGCTATTTGCAGAAAAAGGGTTTTCAGGAACTTCTATTCGCGAGATTGCAAAGCTCGCGGATGTTAACCTCTCTGCTGTTAATTATCACTTCACCAATAAAGAAACTTTGTATTCAGAAGTCTTTCAAAGAAATCATAAATGGATGGAAGACTCTGTCACACGTATTGGGGAAGATAATGATATCAACACACAAGAATTTTCTTGGCGTGTCTTCGAGTTTTTCTCAACAAATGGAACCTCCCTTCTCAATTCTTTTAAGATCATCCTTAATGAAAAACTAGATAGCCTACCGGATGAGATCTTCCTCGACTGCAAAGGTAATATGGGGCCTCCCGGCCAAGCGGTTTTCCTTAAGAAGATCCGCCATGAGCTTGGGGACGAAGTTCCTTATGAGGCCATTCATTGGGCGGTAAAGATGATCTTTAGCAATATCATCCACTTTTCCATGATGATGAACGCCCCTATGCTTAAAGAAAAAATGAAGAATGAGCCTAGCCTTCAGCCGGCTGCTAAAAAGAAGTCGATCTATAACCTTGTCGAGGCGATGCTCAATCAAATTAAGGCCAATCCAGACACTTGGAAGTAGCGTGACGAAGTTCTTTTTGAGGTTCTCTCATAACTCTTTAGTATCAATAACTTAGACATCTATAAGTTTTACGTGAAGCGTTACATTACTTCGTCACCTCTGGTAAGTTGTCTTCAGCTTAAGACTATCTGATTGGTCTATAGTGCGCTTGGGGAAGCAATTAAAAATATTAAAATGAACGGGCCACCTGAATAGGTGGTCTTTTTATTTCTACTCTATTCCAATGATCTTATATTCTCTTGGGGTCGTCTTAGTTTCTAATTCAAAGATCTCACCAACCTTTAAACTCAAAGCCTCCGAACCAATAGGAGAAAAAACAGAGATGACTAAGATCCCCTCTCCGTCAATATCAACTAATGTTCCGCCGGCCGTTGGGGAGATAAAGTATTTTTTCTTTTGATCGTTTAATTGAAGTTCGACGAGGGCACCGATGGCCACTTCTTCGTCTTTTTTGAAGGCGCGAGGCTTGATCTCTTTAAGCATCTCAAGGTCACCTTCTAGTTCGGCGACCCTTACTTTTTGAGCCCCTGCTAAATAACCAGCTTCAATACCACGTGTGTCGTACTTCCCTTCAGACTTCATATCAGGAGCCGTCATCAAAGAATGGGTACTGTCATAGGCAGCTTTCAGGCCATTTAATTCATTTTGGACATTATTAATGAGGATCTTCAGTATTTTCTCTTTTTTCATAGATACATCTTACCAAAGCTTTAGAAATAACTAAAATACCTTCATGAACCAGAGACAAAAACCTTTCTCCCCTTCTTGTGAAAGAAACCGGGGACCCATCCTAAACATCCTTAGCGCCTACCTACCGGATCATAAGCGCCTCCTCGAAGTGGGCTCTGGCACAGGTCAGCATGCGGTCTATTTTGCCCCTAAGTTTCCAGATCTTACCTGGGTTACCTCAGACAGGATGGAGAATCACGAAGGAATCAAGGCCTGGATTGAAGAAGCAGGCCTCTCTAATATCGAAGGTCCTCTAAGCTTTAACCTAGGAGAGGACTCCTTTCCTGCCGCCAATATCGATATCGTCTATACGGCCAATACCTTCCATATAATGCCTTGGGAGATGGTTCAGGAGCTCATTAGCTTAAGCGGAGCTAATCTCGAAAAGGACTCAGTTTTTATTGTTTATGGACCATTTACCTATGATGGTGAATTTACTTCCCCTTCTAATGAAGAATTCCATCAATTATTGAGACAAAGGGCATCGCATCAGGGTATTAGAGACTTCAAAAATGTTAATAAAATGTTTGAAAATGCAGGCTTTCAGCTTCAAGAAGACTTTGCCATGCCTGCAAATAACCAAACACTTATCTTTAAAAAAATTAGGTAGATACTATGAGCGTTCAGGATTTTAAGAATATTAAAAACATTGCCGTTGTTGCCCACGTTGACCACGGTAAGACTACTCTTGTTGATGGACTTCTTGTTCAGTCAGGAGTTTACGAAGAAAGAGATACTGTAGAAGACAGAGTCATGGATTCCGGCGAAATTGAAAAAGAACGTGGGATTACAATTACAGCTAAGAACTGCGCTATCTTTTGGAAAGACACTAAGATTAATCTTCTCGATACTCCAGGCCATGCTGACTTTGGTGGAGAAGTTGAACGTGGATTGATCATGGTCGATGGTATTCTTCTTTTAGTTGATGCCTCTGAAGGTCCTCTTCCACAAACTCGTTTTGTTCTCGAGAAAGCCCTTAAATTAAATCTAAAAGTTGGTGTGATCATCAATAAGATTGACCGCCCTGATGAAAGAATCCAAGAAGTGAAAGGCGAAGTTGAAGACTTACTTCTCGACCTTGCTATGTCTCTTGAGATCGAAGACTTTGATATTGATATTCCTTTTCTCTACTCTTCTGCTAAAGAAGGTTGGGCCACTCTTGATCCAAATGAGAAAAAAGAAAACATGCACGATATTTTAGACTTTATCGTAAGTGACTATTACCCACTTCCTAAATTAGATAAAGAAGCTCCTTTTCAAATGCTCGTAGCTAACTTGGCCTACTCTTCATTTTTAGGTCAGCAGGTTGTTGGTAGAATTCAAAGAGGAACGATTAAGAAACACGAAAACTATACTTGTATGGTAGCTGAAGGAAAGAACAGAAACTTCAAAGCTTCTAATATTCAAGTCTATGATAAATTAGCGACGACAGATACTGACACGGCCTCAGCCGGTGAGATTATTCTTCTTGCTGGTATGACAGATGGTTTTATCGGGGACACGATTGTTGTTCAAGGTAACGAAGAAGCATTAGAGAGAATCTATGTTGAACCACCAACAGTTGCTGTTAATGTCTCAGTAAACACTTCTCCTCTTTCAGGAAGAGAAGGTGAGTACTTAACTTCAAGAAAGCTCGAAGAATTCTTAGATGATTCTTGTAAGTTAAACGTGGCCCTTCAATATGCCGCTACTGATGACCCAAAGATCTATAAACTTAAAGGCCGTGGTGAGCTTCAACTTGCTATTATCTTCGAAGAACTTAGAAGAAAAGGTTTTGAGTTTATGATTAGCCGTCCTGAAGTTCTTTTTAAAGAAGAAGATGGGCAAAAGACTGAACCATACGAAAAAGTTGTTATGGATGTTCCAAATGATACAACAGGTGCCATTACTGAAGCCCTTTCAACAAGAAAAGGTCTTATGTCAGGAATGAGCCCAATCTCTGAAGATAGAACAAGAGTTGAATTTGATATTCCTTCTCGTGGTCTTATTGGTTACCGTTCACAATTCCTAACTGATACTCGTGGTGAAGGCCTTATGTCCTCTGAGTACCTTGGATATAAAGCTTACGCTGGAGACATGAATGCCCGTCAAAATGGCGCGCTTATCTCTGATAGAGCAGGAAAAATTACTCCTTATGCTCTGTTTAACCTTCTTCCAAATGGTGAGCAATTCGTTAAGCCAGGTGAGCAGTGTTACGAAGGCCAAGTTATTGGTGAACATAATAAAGTAAACGAAGCTAATCTTAACTGTGTTCGTGAAAAACATTTAAGTTCAATGAGAACGGCTGGTAAAGATGTGAACATCATCCTTCCTCCAGTAAGACCTAGAACTCTTGAATGGGCGATGGATTGGATTGATAATGATGAGTGGGTTGAAGTGACTCCTCTCAATATTCGAATCAGAAAGAAAGAGTTGGCCCAGAACAAAAGGTCAGTTGTTAGATCTAAAAAATAATTGTTAAAAAAAAGGAGCTCTTAAGGCTCCTTTTTTTTGGTTTATTTTTTCTAGTCTTCTTCAGAATAGATCGCGTTCTCGCTTGCCCCATCCCGAAGATCAAACTTCTTACCGCAGACATGCACGATATAAAGAACTGGTATTCCAATCAAAGTAGTAAAGATAAAGAAGCCTTGATACCCAATAGAATCAACGATTCCCCCTGAGTAACCTCCAAGAACTTTTGGAAGTAGAGTCATTAAAGATGTGAAGATAGCGTACTGAACGGCTGTAAAAGAGACGTCCGTAAGGCTTGATAGAAAGGCCACAAAAGCGGCACTAGCAAGACCAGCGGCTAAGTTATCGGCTGCGATGACTGAATAGAGCATAAAATTACTCTTACCCGTCACGGCTAAAAGCATGAAGAGAAGATTGGTTCCAGCGGCTAAGATCGCCCCCCACCAAAGCATCTTTATAACGCCAAATCTAGTTGTTAAGATTCCTCCAAGAAAACCACCTAAGATACTCATAAAGACCCCAAAGGTTTTAACAGCATTGGCGATTTCAATCTTGGTGAATCCCATGTCTTGATAAAAGACGTTTGAAATAACTCCAAGGACAATATCTGAAATTCTATAAAGACCCACTAAACACAATAGTGACCAAGCTAATGACTTTCCATAGCGGTCAAAGAAGTTTTTTACGGGATGAATATATCCTTCTTCAATCATTGCCGTATTAACAACTCCTGATTTTCCAATACCAAGAGCTACAGCTATCCCTACACCAAGGGCCACTAGCATTCTAATACTTCCAACGATAAAGCCGGCAAGGGCCTTATTGTTAAAGAGTTCCGTTAAGCTTGCCTTAGCGGCCTTTACGATTTCGTCTGTGAAAACAAAAGTAGAAACAAAGCAGGCTACAATAATTAAAAAGAGAAAGAAGAACGTAGCGTAGTCTTTAGTTGAATGATGAGTATCGCTTAAAGGTACTTTTGGCTCTGGTCTTAATAGAGTTGTTGCAACTCCTAAGAGCATAAAGGCGGCCATAATAAAGTAAGTATACATCCACGCACTATGATTATAATTCTCCATCGTCGTGCCAAAATAAGCGGCTATGTATAAAGAACCAGCTCCTGCCACAATCATACCTAAGCGGTAACCTGCAATATAAGTAGCTGCAAGAATGGCTTGTAGATCACTCTCAGCAGATTCAATTCTAAAAGCGTCGATGACGACATCTTGAGTGGCTGAAGAAAATCCTAACAGGACTGCGGCCATGGCCATTTGAGTTAATCCTGAAGAGGCTGGATCAGTCACGGCCATCCAGCAAATAGAGATCATGATGGCTATTTGAGAAACTAAGAGCCAGCTTCTTCTTCTCCCTAATAACTTTGTTAGAATGGGAAGAGGCAGCTTATCCACTAGAGGCGCCCAAATGAATTTAAAAGAATAACCAAGGGCCGCCCAAGAAAAATAAGTCACGGCCGATCTTGCAACCCCAGCTTCACGAAGCCACAAAGATAAAGAAGAGAAGATAAGCAAGATAGGCAGACCAGCTGAGAAGCCTAAAAAAAGCATCGTAATAGATCTTTTATCTAAGAAAACTTTTAGGCTTTCCATCCAAGGTTTTTTGGCCGTTTCCGTCATGGTCTTATCCTTTCTAAATGTTTGTTAATACTAAAATCGTAGCAAAATTCAAACGGCTTAAACAGAGATCATTTTGTCCCCGACTAGATTAATCAAATACTAAGTATCCCTTCACTATAAACCGATACGTTCCTAATGGAAGAATTTATTGGAACTGAAAATTTACAACTAGCAGGACACCTAGCTTATACGCTTATCTTCTTCTCCTTTCTGGTTCGAAATATTCTTTGGCTAAGAGGACTTGCCATCTTTGCGAGTGCAACTTCCATCATTTATAACTTCTATGTTCCAGCTGAGCCTCTTTGGGTTCCTATCCAATGGAATTGTATTTTCATCATTACTAATATTATTCAAATTACTTTTATCTTCTTAGAGAAAAGAAACTTCAAGCTAGAAGGACACGAAGCTTATTTACATGATCGATTTTTTCCCGATCTAACAAGCGCAGAGTTTAAGAGCTTAGTTAAGGATGGATTTCTAAGAACGAGTAAAAGAAACGAAACCCTTATTCAGCAACAAACTACCGTTGAAGCTTTGATGGTCATCATAGAGGGAGAAGTAAGTGTTCGCTCTAAAGGAAGAGAAGTTGCTCGCCTTGGTAAAGGGCACTTTCTTGGAGAGATGAGTTTTATGACAGATGAGCCTACTAAGGCAGATGTCTGCGCCATAGGAGAGGTACTATACTTCTTCTGGGAAAAGGAATCGCTAAAGGCGCTTATTAACAAAAAGCCAAAGATGATGAACGCTATTCAAAGGGTTCTCTCTCATCAATTGATAGAATATATTCTTGATGAAGATCAAAAAGCAGATAATAATTACACAGACGCAGCCTAAGATTTCAAGTACTTATATCCTTTAACAGCTAGTTTTCATTGCTCTGACAAAGTTCACAGAGTCCAGGGTTACCTTATATCTAACGAATCAAAAACCTGGAGGTAAGAATGAACGCAGCAACTAAGATCACTATTAATAACGCTAGAGGCACTCACTCCCCTTCAAGCCTCTTTGCAGAACGAAGCACTCTTCTTGAATTGGCCACGACGGCCATGCATCCCTCCCTAGAACCAAAGAACAGAGCTCTTGCCTCCAGGTTTTTAATGAAACAGCTCCTAGGAAAACTTAGAGATCCTGCGGCGCCATTCGCTCAAGTAAAAGTCTATCTAGACGTTTTTAAAAAGTTATCAGAAATGGGGCATATTAAGACCGATCAAACTGGTCACCAAATAAACTCCTTCGATAGTTTTGAAAATGAATATAAACTCTTAACCCTTATCCGAAATAGGAGGAACACTAAACAAGAAGAATGGGGTACCTACCATTCCAATGAAGAACTCGTCACAAACCGTCTTAGATGGAAGATTGTAGAGTTTTTAAAGCATTTAACTTAACTAAATGGGTCCTAGCCTCACCCTCTCTCACTCCAATAGGTGAACTAGGACCCTTTTTACCAAAAGAATTCACATAAAGTTTACTTTACCTATATTGCTTCTAATCCGATGAGATTTTATAATAACCCTTAATTAAATAACTTTTAAAAGGACGATGTTATGAAATGGTTTCTCATGCTAATTACAATGGTTGCCCTAAGTTCATGTGCTTCACACGGAAACTTTGGGAAGATGGATACAAACGGAGATGGTTCAGTTTCAAAAGCTGAATTCACAGCTCATGCTGACGCGAAATTTAGCAAGTACGATAAAGATGGAAACGGAACTATCGACGCTGCAGAAATGCCAAAATGTAAAAAGAAAAAAAAGTGCCATAAGAAAAAAGGTGATTGTAAGTCAGGTACTAAGTGCGCAACTAAAACAAGCTGCTGCACTAAAGACGGAAAATGTTCTATGAAAGACAAGGGTTGCTGTAAAGGTGGAAAGTGTAAGATGAAGAAGCAACACAAGCAAACCGACTGTAAAGATGGTGCTTGCCAACTTCATAGCAAAGACAAAAGCGCATAATCAATGATTACCGTAGATCTTCACGGCTATTTAGTTGAAGAGGCCATTGAGCATATAGAAAATGTCATTGGCAAGATTAGACTAGATGGCCGTGAGGACTATATAAAAGTCATCACCGGCCACGGCAAAATCCAAAAGCAATTGATGTATTATCTCCTCGATCATGGAATTGAACATATGTTCGAACCTGGGAATAAAGGGGCCATGATCATTAACGTCGATTAAACTTCACGCATTTAATGCTATAATTTCCTAATGAAAATTCTTTTAATAATGATTCTTCTTACTGCGTCCTGTTCTTCAACTTCGGTTAAGCCTCCCCTTACAAAAGAGAGAAAGTTTATAGGTAAGAACTATATTGGGGCTGTCATTGAATCTGTTACGATTCCCAATTCATCAAAGCCTGCAATCAAGCTTGGCTTTCTTATCCCTGGGGCTAGCGCAAGCCAGATGGGCCTTAAAAGTAATGATCTCATCACTAAAGTAAATGGAGTCTGGGTCACAGATAAAGATAGCTTTGCTAGCTTCATACGAAATTACGATAGAGAAAAAGAAATAGTCTTTAGCGTTCTTAGAGGCAGCGAGCTCTCTCCTCTTGAGATAAAGGGCCATGTTGAACGCCGGGTCTATGGAAATGGTCCAAAGATCATGGCGCCTAAAGATAAAGACCTCTTGCCAGCTTTTATAATGAAACAAAGCGAACCTTTTACAAAGATAAATAATAAAAAGATGGCAATCCATAAGCTAGAAGATGATTATCAAGAATTAGTTGATACCTTTTCTTTGATGACTGATAAAGCTGACTTCTACCGCCGTAATATGGTTACTTACGTTCAAAGAAATCCCTTTGAACTTTCAAATGTCTCAAACTCAATAATTAAGAACTTAAAAGGCACAAAGAAATGGACAACTCTTGAAGGTTTGATTGATCTGAAGATACCCCATAGAAAAGCGATAAAGTTTAACGGTGGTGATCCTATTGTCTTTATTAAAAAGGTACTTGATCTCGTCTATAGAGATATCTTCGCCGCTTATAAAGAGATCGCTAGAGAAGAGAAGATTGTCTTTTTTAAAGGTTACGAAGAATTCTTAGATTATATGGACAAGAACATCATGCTTCGTGACTTAGAGGACTTAAAACGATTCACTCCTCTTCATGAAGTCTTGAAAAAAGTAGACCTTAAAAAAGTCATGAATGCCAGAAGAAGCGCTATGGCCCTCAACAATGACAAACTTTTAAGTTCTCTCTCTAACTATCTTCGAAGACAGAAAAAAAAACAGATAAGCATACAAAGCAAGTATGGCCTCATCCTCATTGGAGATGAGAATAAAAATTGGTACAAAACCAAGCCTAGTAGTGTCACGCTTCTCATCGACTTAGGTGGGGATGATCTTTATACAGGAGGCTACGGAAGCGCTGATGATGGAAGACCCTTTAGCATGTTAATTGATAAAGCCGGGAATGATACTTACGAAGGAGCAAAGAACTGCTCCTTTGGCTGTGGAATCCTTGGCCTTGGCATCCATATTGATAAAGAGGGCGATGATAAATATCTTGGAAGCAGGCTCTCTCAGGGAGCAAGCCTCGGTGGAGGCGGTTTTCTTATGGATGAAAATGGAAATGATAGCTATAAAAGTCTTTCACATTCCCAGGCCTACTCCCTCTACTCGGTCGCGGCTCTAATTGACTACAAGGGTAATGATTCATATGAAGCCAAACTCTTCTCACAAGGTGTGGCCGTCTCTGGTGGAGTCGCTCTTCTTCAAGATATAAAAGGCAATGATACCTACGAAGCCCGCGGGCTCTACCCTTCAAGTTATGGAACCACTGGAATCTTCCGCAGCTTCTCACAAGGAATGGGTTTTGGCTTTAGAGGCTTTATGTCTGGAGGTATTGGAGTCTTAAGTGATGAATCCGGAACTGATCATTTTACAGCAGGAAACTTCTCTCAAGGAGCTGGCTATTATTTTGGCTGGGGAATTTTTCATAATGGGGGCTCTGGAAATGATAACTATCTTGGCTCACGCTATACTCAAGGGGCCACTGCTCACTACGCCCTTGCTACCTTCTTAGAAGATGGAGGAGACGATATTTATAGATCAAGGATGGAAGTCTCAACCGGCATGGCCTGGGACCTAGGAATCACTTACTTCGAGGATAAAAGCGGCAATGACCAATACCACTCCTATGGTATGACTTTGGGAGCAGCGGCCATGAATTCAATTTCAATCTTCGTCGATAGAAAAGGAAATGACTTCTACAAGCTCAATAATTTCCCCGCTGCCATTTCAACAAACGAAGCCAGAGGGGGAATCAGCCTAGCCTACTTCTTTGACCTAGGTGGAATCGATCGATATAAAATGATCAAAAATAACTCTCATGGTGATGCTGGATTTTGGTTTGACTATAATATGAAGATTGAAGATCTTCCTTAGTGGCGACTCAAAAGAATTTAAGCATCTACCGCCTGCATAAGGAGTTTAACCTTTTCTTTAGTACTTAATTTATAATAAGCTTCTTTACTACCTAACTGAGAGGCTACAGATCCTAAAATCTCACTTTCAACATCCTTAAGAATTTCATTATCTAATATTTTTCTAAGTTCTTCTTTGAGAAAATCAAGATCAATAGGTTTTAGAAAGACATTGTTAATCTTTAATTGGCATAGTTCCCTGTACTGACTTCCAGAGGCCTCTCCAGTCACGACAACGATAGGACCTTTAAAGCCTTTATCTCTGACAGTTCTACAAAGTTCAACCCCATCAATATTTGGCATCTTGATATCTGTGACGATGACATGAATGGCAAACTCATCTAGAATCTTAAGCGCTTGCTCCCCATCCTCTGCCACAAAGCATTCAATACACTCAATATCTTCAAAGAGCATAATGATCAGCTCTCTAATATCTTTTTGATCGTCAACAATGAGAATTCTTTCTTTTAATCCAAACATGCTCTTATTATCCCCTCAAAAAATATTATTTGGAAGACCTAGAAGAAGAAAGTTTTTAAATTTTTGGAGTATTACTGCAAAAAGATGATTAAGGTCACAGATTGGTCTTTTTAGAGTTAGACAAGATAACTCGGGAAGAAGTTAAGCAAGAAGTTTTTCTAACCTCGATTGGCTGCAGATACCTTTCTTATTCGCCTTCCTAAGGGCCTTCTCAATCCTTACATTCGTAAGTTTATTGAGTACTGGAGTAGCGTCTTCTCTAAGAGAATATCTTTTAGTAAAGCTATCGATCTCTTAAGCCTGTACTACTCCAATCAATAATATAAGGGCTATGCTTAAAATGTTCTTCATCTTAATGGTGATGCTCAAATTTCTCAGCTTCGTAGAGCCAGAAGATTGATTCAATTTCAGAGGCTTTAACATTTCCTGCACGGTCCCAACCATTCTCTGATGCTCCAAGACCTGAGTTTGAGAAAGTGACTTCGTCAAACCACTGGTTCATCATATCAAAGCTATTAGCAGGGATTGGCCATTTTTTATTCATCTTCTCAGCTGGAAACCATTTGTTCTTTTTTACTTTTTGAACAAACATCCAATGCATTCTTCCTTGGTCATAGTCTTTACCCATAGCATACCCAGGCATCACAAAAGTGTGTGAGTTGTAGATATAGTATGAAGAAGCAACAAAGGGTGAAAAAGTATTTTTAAAGTAACCTGATTTTACGTGAAGAGTATCAACAGAGTACCAATCAGTATGACGATCAAGTGCTGTTGTGATTCTCTCCCATGCTTCGTTCTTATCTTTAAAGATTCTTGTGAAGCCACGGTCCTTTGCTTTTAGGTACTCTGGCTTAAAGCTAGGGTGAACTTCAGTGATAAGCTTAACGCCTTCAAGGAACTTCTTACTTGATCCGTAGATCTTCTTGGCCCAATAATTGGCATTGGAGATTACTTTCTTATATTCAGAGTTTGTTCCAATGGCATCTTTTCCCGCAAGCGCAGTAATAATAGTAATCTTTTTTGTAGCTTCGTTGATTTCTTTATAGGTGTTGTTCTCAAAGTCACCAACAACTTCACGATACTTTAGAAGCTGACAAGCTCCAGGGCTTTCATTTGTTACAGAAAATGAACAGGTAGCAACAACTTTAGGATCAAGAACAATCATCTCCCCTACGCCGTCCCCTGTGATATCTTCAGTGACGATGATATAACCTTTCTTATCTGACTTTGTGTATCTCTTCATGATGTCTTTAATATCTAGGCCCTGAGCAGTATCTGGGTAGAAGAACATTCTTAGAAAAGCTTGCTCGTTGATCTTCTCACGAGTCTTGTAAGGAGAGGCGAAATACTCTTTACAGTCTTTATCAGTCATGGCGCCTTTATATTTCTGAGCCGTCTTTGTTTTTGTACATGAACTTGAGAAGGCACGTGAGAACCAAAGCATTCCGTTTGATTCAATTGATTGCGCTTTAAGGTTACCGTCTCCTCTGAACTCATAAACATGAGCTAGGTCTGACTTTGTACAAGTCTTAGCAAAAGTGGCTCTTCCACTTTCATAAGCTTTAAAGCCAGCATCATCGTGAGAACTTAGATTTTTTCCTTTCGCTAGGTATTCAGATAAAATATAGCGGTACTCACAAATAGTCATAGGTTGAACTGATCTTTGATCTACTTCTAAGCTACGATGTCCAGCAGAACCAAGTCTTTCAAGACGAAGAGTTCTTAAAGAATTTGAGATTTGAATCATGCCCTTATAACCTGGGCCTGTTAGTTGATCGAAAACTTTCTTGCTCTTAGAATACTTTTGAACGCCCGGCTTAGTGATATCGGCTTTACCAAGCCACTGAAGCTTCTTCTTAAGCATGCTTAGATTATCTCTATACTCTCCACAAAGGATGGTGAGCATATTATGAGTATTCTGTCCGATACCTTCTGGAGCTTTTTGTGATCCCTTACACTCACCTTTGTTCTTAGTAGAAGTGGCGCAAAGATTATAAACTTTTTCAAAATCTGTATAAGGATTAAAGGCCACAGACTTAACATAAGTCTCACCTTTTTTATTCTTTAAAGGCTCACCCGTTTTATTATCAGAGACGAACTTTCCATCAGCTTTTCTACCAGCGATTTCGATCGCTTCAATCTTAGACATCTTAAGAGCAGCTTTTTTAACTGTAGAGTTAGAGTAGTTAACAACAGGAGCTTCATGGCTTTTTTGAACCACGGATCCATCACTACAATAAGTTGCCCAAGAACTGGCCGCTTGAGAATTAATGGCAAGGCCTAAACCTGCTGTCATCAATCCAATCTTCATCGTTTTAAGCTTCATGCGTATTCTCCTTGGGGATTATCTAGTCTTGCAGTTCATATATACTGGTAGGTGATCTGAGATTGACTGGCTAAAGACAACATTAGTTCCTTCAACGTAGGAACCTATAAGCTTGTTATCAACACCAATTTCCCAGAAATCCATCTTTCCACTAGTGTAGCGATGCTTCATGGTCGTAGCTGACTTAAAGTTAAGTTCAGTTGAGAACGACTTTAGTAATTCTTCTTTATTAATCTTTTTTACTAATTCATGCCCTGTAGGAAAGATCGAAGCGTCGGTAAAATCGAAGACCTTAGCTTCGTCTACATTACATTTTGAAAGAGCGCCTTTTTTAGCAAGAACCAGGTGATCAAACTTACTTCCGAGACCAATTTTTCCAACAGTCGAAGCAGTGTTGATATAAACATCAGCCCCTTCCATTCCTAGTAGGATCTTATCCCAAGCCATCTTAAAGGCCGCTTGTTTAGGTTCATCTTTTTCCCTCTCAGGTAATGGTGAGTTTGCTCTTGGAGCGGCGAGGTTAAAATCTCCATAAAGAATTGGATCTTTGATCTTTCCAGCAGCCTTAGCTTTTCCTAGAAAGTCTATCGTCATCTTAGCTTCAGCGAACCGTGAATGAGTTTCTTCTTTCTCTTTCTTATGAGACTTGATCTTTACGTTGTAGACATAGCCCGTTTCTTTTTCAAAGTTAAAGACCTCAAGCATAGGGTTATAAAGAGCTTCGTCTAGAACTGGTTTCTTATTGACTTTCTTAGTAGGGGCGCGAAAACGAAAATGCACGGCCGCCATAGTGAACTCCATCTTCCCGGCTTTAAACGTAGCCAGAAAAGGTTTTCTCGCCATTTCAGCAGGAAGATCTTCAGTCTTAACAGTACAAGCTCCTACTTTTTTACCGCAGTATAAAGTAGGACGAAGATTTACTTTATTTCTTTTATAGAAAAATCCTGAAATTTCATTATTAAGAAGATCATCGGCTAGCCTTGGAAAAAGATCATTCGCAAGAACAAGGGCGTAGTTAGAGTCTTTTTGGATAAGTTCATTCAGAACCTTTAGGTACTCAGGAACACGAAACTGATCTTGAATATCAGAAAGTCCAATTTCAGATTTTTCCTTAGTTCTTGAGATGAATTTTAATTTAGTTCTTTTTCCTGATTTTAAATCGGCTATGGCCGCAAGAAGTTTCTGATTATAAGAGCGGTCTTCTTTAGCGAGATGCTTTAATTCTACAGCCCCAGTTAGATCAAACTGAGCGATGGTTTCTGCTAGGATATGATTTTGCTTAAGACCTGTTAGTTTATTTCCACTAAAGTCTTGTCCCATTCCGAGGTTATAAACATTAAAGCCAGCGATCTTGATATTAGTATTCTTTGATCCACGCTTATAAGAAGTACATCCCTTCTTGATATTAGTGGGAGTCTTCTTGCAATAAGCAGAATAAGTGGGCTTACAAACAGCGTGAAGGTTTAAACTTGTTGCTAAGTGCTCCTTAACGAATTCACAGATAGGTCTTTCATCAGCAGCAAAGCTAGGAGCTGCAAATAAGGAAGCAATACTTAAAGCTAAAAGAGGACGCATAAGGTTCCTTTTTGGTTTTCACGGATTAGTAGATAATCAGTTGTACCAAAAAAATACATTTATACGCAGCGCATAACCAAAAGCTTGTAATAACTTTATGTCAAAACTTATGACAGTCCTAAAATCAGTTACTTAACTAAGATTCTCGCTTAATTAAATGATAACCAAACTGAGTTTTTACGGGTCCTGAGACCTGTCCTGGAGCTAATTCAAAAGCGGCCTTTTCAAATGGGGCTACCATCATGCCTTTTCCAAATTCACCAAGGCTTCCTCCGGATTTTCCAGAAGGGCATTTAGAGAAGTCATTAGCTAACTCTTCGAAAGTCTTTCCCTCTTCAAGTTTTTTAACTAAATCAGTGGCCTCAAACTCTTGATCTACTAGAATATGGCTTGCTGTAATCTTGTCGCTCATTTTTTACCTCAATGTATTTTTTAAGAATTCTTTTATTTTGTTAAAAGATGTCTTATCAGCTTCTTCATCATAAGCAAACGGTAGATCAAAATCATCACCAAGCTTTGTTGAAGAAGGCTTATAAAAACCTTTTCTTGCCCCAGGAAAACTTTGAAACTCATAAGTAACCTGGTTCAATTTTAATTCATTCTTAAACCCACTAATTCTTTTAGAATTAATACTTGGGTCAAGGGCTCCACTTAAGACCAAAAGCTTAAAGTTAGAAAAAGAGCTCTCGATTTCTCTACTCTCTAAGCTTCCTTGTATTAAAGTAATAGAGCTAAAATCTTCCCCTGTCCTTGCCAATTCAAAGAGAAAATCTGCCCCTTTTTCATAACCAATAGCGGAGATATTTTGTGCATCAACACCGTCAATATTTTTTAATTCCTGAATGGCCTTCTTTAAAACTAAGAGAGGGGTTTTCTGACCTTCACAAAACTTCTCAGACTCTCCAGGGAGAAGAGTGATTAATCCCTTTCCATTCATATCCAAAATCAGGACGTGAAATCCAAGATCTGCTAATTGACTTCCTCTCTCGATAAAATAATCACCTATTCCAAAACAATCAGGAACCAAAATAAGACCTGGCTTAAGGCCTGGCCCTCTAGGAGAAATAGCAAGATGCTGATTCGAATCGATTCTGAGTTCTCGGCTTAAGTTCGAGCAAGAAGAGATCAAGACAAGGAAGACTAAAAAGATCCGCATCTTAAAACTGTCCCGTTCTTAAGAGAACTAAAGTACATGCCTCTTCAGTTTCAATCCCCTTTTTATTTAACTCAATAGAGAGCTCTTCATTCTCAGAGCCAGGGTTAAAGATCACTCGCTTAGGTTTTAACTCGATGATCTCTTCACTTAATGAACTTGAAATACTCTTATTAACGTACAAAGTAAGAGTATCAATATTTGTTAATTCTTTTAAAGAGCTGACGACCTTGTGCCCTTCAACCTCTTTTAATCGAGGAGACACTAAAGAAACCATATGTTTATTTTCTAAAAGCATCTTAAAAGCCTTATAGCTATACCTGTCAGGTTTATCCGATGCTCCTAGGACTGCTACATTCTCAATCTTCATAGATGACCTTTTTTAACGCGAGGCTAATTTAAATTTCGTAATACCATGGTAATAATTCTTAAAACTAAAAACAAGGCAAGATCATGAAAGGGACATTTTTTAAGCAACCACTTGAATTCTCGGTAGATATCCAAGGGGAATCCCACCGCCAAGGCGAAAGCCTAAAGGGTTCTCTCACGCTCAGAAACCATAGCGATGAAGAACTTGATCTTGGGCAGTATGGCGTTAGCCTAGCGCAAACAGATGCCAAGAAGCTTAAGGCCAAGAAAGAAAAAGGTATCACTAACAAGCAGCAGCTCTCTTTTAAACAAGGTGAGAAGCTAAGCGCCAAAGGCGAGGCCAGCCTAGAATGGGAATTTAAGCTTCCTACGGATGGAGCTATTTCAGAGAAATCTAATGGTCCTTATATTTACTACGGGGCCACTGACGATCTCCTTGAAGGGGGCTTTCTAGAATTAAGCATTCTCCCAATAGAGATATTAGAAAAATACATCGAGATCTTTGAGAACTTTTTTCGATTTAAAAGAAAGTCTTTAAAGAACAAAGCTGGCTTTATCGATATTCAGTACACTTGCCCCGGGGGAAAGGATTTTGCGCGGGTAGAGAAACTCAATCAACACATTAGGATTATTGACTCAAAGCTAGAAGTAAAATGGCTCTTTAAAGTAAATAAACTTGGTTACGAAGCAGGCTCTGTTGTTGAAGAAAAAGTTGACCGAAACTTTGATCAACTCCTCGAGAAAAAGCAATTCATGGATTTTGGAGACTTCCCTAATCAAGATGGTATCTTAGCCTCGATTAAAGAGGTTTTAGAGCAAGTGAAGAAATACGAGATCTTCTAACGCCCTGCTTTCTTTATTCACGAGTCTTATAGTCAGTTAGCTTTGAAAACGGTATAAGGCTCCTTATGGAAACAAATACACCTTTTACTGAGTTTGAACTCAAACCAGAACTACTCGCTTCCCTTAAGGGAATCGGATTTGAAAATGCCTCCCCTGTCCAAGAGATGACTATCGCTCCTGTTTTAGACGGAAAAGATATCTTCGCTCAAGCGGAAACAGGAAGTGGAAAGACTGGCTCTTTCGCCATCCCTATTATCGAACAAATCCTTCGTGATGAAGAACTTATGGGTAACGACAAAAGAAAAGTTTCTTATGTTGTTCTAAGCCCTACGAGAGAACTTGCTCAGCAAACTCAAAAAGTCTTCACTCAAATTGGAAAGCCTCTAGGAATCACATCGACTTGCCTTATTGGTGGGGAAAATATTGATACTCAAAAAGGTCTTCTAAAAGAGCACCCTTTTGTTTTAATCGCGACTCCTGGTCGTCTTGTGGATTTGATCAAGCAAAAATGCGTTGATCTTATCGACACTAAAGGTGTTGTCTTTGACGAAGCTGATCGTCTCTTTGATATGGGCTTTAAAAAAGATATTGAATTTATCTTAAGCAAGATGTCTGATCACCGTCAGCTGATCATGGTCTCTGCCACAAGTAATATGGACGTTCTTAATACGGCCTATAAATTCCGCTCTCACCCAGTTGAATTAAGACTAAACGCAGATAGCTTACTGGTTGATCATATTGATCACTCACTAGCGATGGTAACTGGCGCCGAGAAGATGCCTCTCCTTGTAAACATGCTTCGTAATATCGAAGATGCTTACGCTCTAGTCTTTTGTAATACACAATTCATGACTCATGTTGTGGCCGAATGGTTAACAACAATGGAGTTCAAGGCAAAGCCCATTTCAGGTCGCTTGGCCCAGAATAAAAGAACTAAATTAATGGAAGAGTTCCGTGCCAAGGAAATCACCATTCTTGTTTGCACAGATGTTGCCGCTCGTGGACTTGATATTAAAGACGTTAACTTTGTTGTTAACTATGACCTTCCTCAAGAGGCCGCTAACTATGTTCACCGTATCGGTAGAACAGGACGAGCAGGAGCAAATGGTAAGGCCGTTAGTTTTTGCGCTCACGAAGATTGTGAATACCTAGATCCTATTTCAGAACTCATTGGTTCAAAGATCCCACGTATGGAATTAACAGACGAAGACTTCGCCAAGAATCTTCCAAAGAAACCTTATATTGACTATAAAACTCTTCAAGTCGTTGATCGTAACGCTTCAAGAGACGGCGGAAGAGATAGAAAAGACAGAAATGATAGAGGTGATAGAAAAGATTCAAGAGGAAAAACAAACACTAAACGTGACTTCAAAGATGAGAAGCCACCGGTGTTTAAGCCTTATGAACTTCTTCAAACTCCAACTTGGGTAGGAAGTGAAAGTAAGGATGATAAAAGAATCTTCGTTACGACAACTAAGTCTCTTGATAAGGCTCAAAAGAATGCTCTTGGTTATTATAGAGTAAACGATGCCAGCCTTTTAAAGTGGGATATCACTAAGCAAGGACCTAAGAAGTTCTTCTTCTTTGGAGCGCGCACTACAACTTATAAGTTCACTCTTAAGCCAATCTATAAGAAGCTTCTTCTTCCTTTTCTAATGGAAATGGTGAAGATTTCAAGATTGAATGTCTTTGTTAAAGTTAACTTTGATAAAGATAAGAAGAATATCAATATCAACTTCTCAGGAAGTGACGAAAGATTATTCTCTCTTAATGATAAAGAACTCCTCTTTGCTTACGAGCAACTTGTAAAAGTTTATGTAACAACAAGAGTTCACCTTCCAGGAAATATTAGAATCAATATGAGCTTTGGAAAGAATGGTCCGGCCCGCGCAGCAAAAGCAGGCGATCGTAATGACAGAGGTAATAGCAAGGATAGAGGTTCTAAAAGGTCTCCTAGCCGTGGAAGAGATAAGATTGATGAAGCTAAGATCACTGGAATGGTTGATCAAATGGTGGCGAAAGTCCTTGATTCAAGTAAGCCTGTAACTCTTAATGCAATGAACTCAGCAGAGAGAAGAATTGTTCATCAACATCTTCATGATGATAAAAAAGTTCAAACGACTTCTCTTGGAGATGGTCGTTATAAAAAAATTCAAATCAGTTTAAGATAATGGAAAGAGTTAGTTTTGCAGCAGGTTGTTTTTGGGGCGTTGAACACGCCTTTAAGCAGCTTGCTGGAGTCCTTAAAACAACCTGTGGCTACCAAGGTGGCCAAAGCCTAAACCCAACCTACGAAGACATTTGCCGTAAAGATACTGGTCACGCTGAAGTTGTTCTAGTGGAGTTTGATCCTTCGATCATTAGCTTTGATCGTCTCTTAGATGCTTTTTTCTTTATGCATAATCCTACAGAGCTTAACCGCCAAGGGCCTGACGTTGGATCTCAATATAGATCGGCCATCTTTCCTACAACTGATGAGCAATCCTCTATCGCCCTAGATAAGATCAAGTCTCTAGGTCCTACAGTCGTTACTCAAATTGAAGATTTTGATAAATTCTATGATGCTGAATCGAATCATCAGCACTACCTAGCGAAGAACCCAGGTGGTTATTGTCATATTGGTCTTGATGTCTTTAAGAAATTAAAGGAAGGCTCTTTCTAGAACCTTCCATTTGAATAATTAGTTACGGCAGTAACCTCTATTAAAATACTCATTACAAACTGAAGTAGTGTTTTCACAAGAATTACCAGACATACGAATATATCCACTACGGCATCTCTTTCTTTCACCTTGATTAACCATCACTTCAAAGCTTCCACTTTGAACGACAGTCTTCTTTTTCATGATCTTATAATCGATCTTGTTAAGACCAAAAGCTAAAAGCGGCTTTTGAAAAAGAGTTCTGATCCATAGGTTGATCCCTTTAGATTCAGTTCCTTTAAACTTACCGTCTTTAGTCACTCTCTTACCTGACTCATGAGTGGCCGAAACTTCATACTTATTGGCATCTACTCTTTGAGCAGTAACTAGTTTTGTATAGATAGTTGGGTTTAGTCCGTAAGCTGAACAGTAATGAGTTCTTGTTCCTGTAGAGCAACTAGCTGTCACACTTCCGTCATAGCTAACGGCTTCATAATCATTTCCATGCTTAAAGCCAGCAGTAGTAGCAAAGGCTGAAGCGCAAAATAATACGGCAACAAAGATTGAGATAAGTTTCATATAATCCTTCCTTAGAGTTATTTGTTTTTTAAAATTTTATCGGGGCCAATTAAGGTTGACCAGCGATTTCAATAACGTTTCCACTTGGGTCACAGAACTGAATCCCAGCGAAATCTCCATCAAACTCTCCATATTCCATGAAGATTTCAATACCCGCTTTCTCTAGCTTTTCTTTGGCATCATTGACTCCGTTTGACGCGTTAAGACAGAAGCTAATATGGTTAAAGTTCTCACTAGCTGATTCTCTTCTTTGTCTCTCCCCTTCTAGGTAAAGCATGATCTCTGCCTGCGGGTGCTCCATAAGAATCCCTGGCTCCATATTTTTAGTCTCTTCAAAGCCTAGAATATCTCTATAGAAGGCCACCCCTTCGTTAAGGTTGTGCATGTATGCAGTCAGAACGTTTAGACCGTCGATCTTTATTAGGCTCATTTGATATCCTTTTAAGTTAAGTTTTCGCCAATATACAAAGGGATGCATCTTGTTACCACTTAAAAAATTCACATGTCAGAACTCATCTAAGTGCTGAAAACTGCTTTTCTTCAAATGTAAGATGAAATTACTGTGCGAAAGGCTTTTGGCAATGATGCAATAGCGAGGTATTTTAAATGCATCGCGCAGGATCCGGGGGGATCCTCATTATATGAAGGGGAAATTATGAAATCGATCATCGTTCTAGGAGCTATGCTTCTAAGTACGGCGTCGTTTGCTTGGGGACCAACTGGGCACAGGATAGTCGGACAAATCGCAGAAGATCACCTTAAGCTTCTTACAAAAAGAAGAGTCAAAAAACTTTTAGACGGAGAATCTCTAGCAAGAGTTTCAAACTGGCCTGATAAGATTAAGTCAGACCCAGACAACTTTGGTCATACCTATAGTTGGCATTATACTGACTGGCCCGACACAGCAACTGACTACAACCGCACTGATAATAGCGGCTCATTAGTAGTCTCTATTGAAAAAAACCTAGAAACCTTAAAGAATAAAAAAGCCACTAAGAGTGAGAGAGCTTTTGCACTTAAGTTCTTGGTTCATTTAGTAGGAGATATTCATCAACCTCTTCATGTCGGTAATGGACTAGACCGCGGTGGGAATCGTTGCCGAGTGGTTTATCAAGGAGAGGAAACTAATCTTCATAAATTATGGGATGAGAAACTTATCGAGTTTACTCGCTTAAGTTTTACTGAGTACTCAAAGTTCATTGATATCAAATCAAAGAAAGAAAATAGAGACCTCAATAATGGATCGCCCCTTTCATGGGCCAAGGAGTCTGCTGATCTAAGACCTACACTCTATCCTGAAGAAGTGAATCAAGTCGCTGCAAAGGATGGAGTTATCCTTAGAAACTACTGCAATAAGGAATTGAACCTTCCCGTCGATCAATTGCCGAAGGTTGGTTATACTTATGGTTATAAGCTAATTCCATTAATGGAAAAAAGATTACTTCAAGCAGGTCTTAGGTTAGCTAAGCTAATCAACGACGCTTTATAGGTTTTCGCTTCTAATTAATTCAATTTCATCATGAGACATTCCTTGAGTTTGCAAGAACTCAAGGATTAGTTTTGTCTTCTTCTGCCCATACTCATCCCTTGATTTAACTTTCTTAGAAAGCTTTTGCTTAAGGGTTTTATAGCGCTCATGATCGGGTTTATTTTCTTCTAGATGCTTCTTTAAAAGAAGGTGATTTCTGTAGGCGGTTGAATCTTCTTTGATGACATAAACATTTTGAGCAATCTCGGGAGTGTACTTAAAAACAAAGCTCTCCCTATCAGTAATTCCTAGATTTCCCCTATGGGTATATCCAATGATTTCCATTTCGGCTTTTAGTTCTTCAAATTTATCAAAGTTCTCAACAACGATATCAACATCAATAACAGGCTTGGCCACCATGCCTTCAATTGAAGTGCTTCCTACGTGAATAACATCGATAACGAGATGACCAAGGCGAGGCCAAAACTGATCCCTAATCCTCTTAAACCAATTCTTCCATTGAGGATTATAATTCTTGATGTCGACCATACTTTCCATTCATTACCTATTTGAAAAATTCCTACCTTAATCTTAGGCTTAAATTCCAAAAAAGTCTGCTAAGTGTTTAAAATTTTTAGATAATTATTAGATATTCTCGACATCTTCATAGTAAAGACGTATTGGAAGCAGGCTTGAGATTGAAGTGTATAAAATAAGCTCATCATTCTTATAAACTCTCTCTTCTCTTGAAGAGGCTTGCGCTATTTTTTTAATCAGCTCAGTAAGCTCTGCCATAAAACGCTGAGCTGTTTCTGGTTTTAAGTAGCCTTCGCTTATTTGAAAGGTTCCTTCCTTTTTATTATCTGTTCCTGCCCCGTCCACAACTAAGTCTTTTAAGTTATCAATTGAAGTTCTAGTTAAGTGACGACCAAGTTCCGTCATAGCGGGCAAACTAATATGGCCAGAGATCAGCCAAACAATCTTGTCGTTCGCGTGCCGTTCACAAAAACCAAACTCTTCTAATTTCTTTAAGTAAGTCATCATGGACTTCTCAGTTAATTTATACTTTTTCTTAATCTCTAAGACACTCAAGCGCTCTTCATAAAGAAGATGAAAGACGTAGAAATAATTTGTATTCTTGGCAAAGAAATCATCTTGATTTTTTGTAAGAAAGAAATCTTTTGGAGATTGATCTTTTGTTAAGATGACCAGGTCGAGAAAGCTGATTCCCGCCACTTCGCAAAGAGCTTCAAGTTTTGAAAGATTCGCATCATCCCCACTCATCAACCTTTTTATTGAGGACTCACTCATGCAGAGTTCTGAGGCGAGCTTTGAATACTTAATCCCCTTTCTCTTTAGGATTCTCTTAAGTTCATCTATTAATAAGGGGAAACTAGGACCATTGCTCATATAAAGTACTACCTTTTAATACTTTTTAACAAATGATTGATAAAAGTTCAACTCCTGTTAAAAAGGTATTGTCAGTAAAACTTAACAGGATACCTATATGACTTACCAATCTGCTTACCTAAACCTTGAGCTAACTAATAAGCTAGATGCCCCTAAGACTTTTAACTTCACTTTAGAGCTGAACCTAAAGGCCCTTCTTAAAGGCCTAGGGACCCTGCTCTTCGCCTCTCCAGAACTAAAGAGAAGTATAGGTCCAGGCCAAATAAAACACGTTGTTAGCCGCAATCTAGGGCAGTATCCCTTTTAATAAGCCTTATATTAATTCAAGTACTTAGTTAAAGTTTAGCCTTTTTCTCAACTAAGTCGCTGAAAGCACCGATAGCTTATTAGAAAGAGTTTATTATCAGACTAAGACAAACTGATAGGTGCATTATGACAATTATTTTTTGTGAAGAATTAAAAGGCGAAATTGTAGGAAACCCTTTTCCTAAGAAATGCCAATGCGGATGTAGGTTTTATTCGAGAGAAGAATACCTAACAGGAACAGATCCTAATAAAAGAAAACCTCTCTTTGATTATAAAGTGAATGAGAAGTTCGTTGTTAAAGAATTCAGGGACTGTGGTCGTTGTGGCTTTATGATGATGTTAAGAATGAAAGATAGGCGTGATCAATCAGATAAAGGTGATAAAAGAAGAACTTGGTTTGATGATGTTTATTCAGAGTTAATTGAAAAAGGATTATCGCATTTTGAAGCTCGCGAACAATCCCTAGAGATTGTCCGCGCCACTATGTAATATCTTATTGAAGAACGAGAAGTTTTTCTACTTCGTCAGACTTAGAAGCAAGTATATGAGACATCTCATTGACTACTTTTTCTCTAAGACTAATAAGCAATTTATTTTCACTTACAGAAGTATTTTTATCTTTCTTAAGAACAACTAGATCGTGAAGAACTTCGATCTCCGCTTTAAAAGTCATCTTATCTAATTTTTCATTGAAGTAACGGTAACGACTTCCATCAATCTCACCCATATCAATAATCTTAACGCTCTCGAAGATCTTAAGGTTCTTCATGATCGTAGATTTTGAAGGAAGTTTACGAAGAGCCCCTTCTGCATTTAAAGGAACATAATGCGTGGCCTTTTTAGAGAGGTCATAAATTTTATGAAACTTTCCACCAGTACCTTGAGTTAACTCGTCTATGCCTAAGTACTCGCCTACAGGAATCCCTTTGCCAGTAACATAATCACCTTCGTTTAATATCATAACGCGTTAACCTCCGCTTATTTTTGAATTTCGCTAGAATTCATAAAATCATATAAAAACCCTAAAGTAACCCCTTGCTCCGAAAATAATTGATCCTACGAACAAAATTTTTTCTAATATGTTAGGCTTTAAAGCATGATAAAAGTCCAAGATTTGAAGAAGGTATTCAAGCCGAACATCACCGCTGTTAACTCTGTTTCTTTCGAACTCGAGCGTGGTGAAATTGGCTGTATTATAGGCACAAGTGGTTGTGGCAAAACAACAACGCTTAAGATGATCAATCGACTCATTGAGCCAACAAGTGGAAAGATTCTTGTTGGTGGTGACGACGCGCTTAGCGTTGATGCCGTTTCATGGCGTAGAAAGATTGGTTATGTCATCCAAAAAGCAGGACTACTTCCCCACTTAAACGTTAAAGATAATATCTCTCTTCTTTCAAAGATCATGCATAAAGAAAAAAACTTTATTGAATCTCGCGTAGAGGAATTGATGGAGATTATCAACATGCCCTACGCTCAATTCAAGGATCGTTTCCCCATTGAATTAAGTGGCGGCCAACAACAAAGAGTTGGAATCGCCCGCGCTCTCATGGAAGACCCTCCTGTTCTCTTAATGGACGAGCCTTTCGGCGCTCTTGATCCAATTACTAGGAACTCTCTTCACGAAGAGTTTTGGAACTTAAATGAAAAATTACATAAGACCATCATCATCGTTACTCACGATATGGATGAGGCCTTTAAGCTCGGGCATAAAATAATCTTGATGCATAAAGGAGATATCGTTCAAGTTGGTAATAAAGCAGACTTTCTAGAACGTCCTGCTAATCAATTTGTTGAAGACTTTATCAAGGGGCAAGTTCATGAATAAACTACTTTTCCTTCTCCTTCTTTTAGGAAGCTTCAAGGCCTTTTCAATTGAACCCCTTATCATAGGTTCGAAGTCTTTTTCTGAGAGCTTAATAAACGCTGAGATGTTGGCGCAGCTTTTAGAAAGTAAGGGCCAGCCCGTTACTCGAAAGCTAAATCTTGGAGGAACCAAAGTGGCCTTCGATGCCTTAAATCACGGAGGCATTCATGTCTATCCTGACTATACAGGTACGGGCTACGTCATGATCTTAAAGAAAAATGGGGAGAGAGATCCTATTAAGGTTCACGAAATTGTCTCAAAAGACTTTCTTAGTAAATATGATATTAGGTGGTCAAAATCACTGGGCTTTAATAATACTTACGCTCTAACTGTAAGAGCAGATGATCCTAAGTTCTCCTATGCAAATAAGATTAGCGACGTCAGTGGGAAGTTAGATCGGGCTCGTCTCGGAGCCCCTTATGAATTTATGGAAAGGCAGGATGGTTACAAGGGTTTTGCAAAGATTTATAACCTCAATTATAAACCCTCAAACCTGACCTCTTTAAATGCTGGGCTTATGTACAATGCGATTAAAGATGATCAGGTAGATATGATTGTCTCTTACTCGACAGATGGAAGGATTAAAGCCTTTAACTTAAAGATCCTAAAAGACGATCTCAATTATTTTCCACCTTACCAACCTGCCTTTTTAGCAAAGACTAATTCCTTTATAAAGTTTCCTCACCTCAAAGCAGCTATCGAAAGCCTAGAAGGAGCCATAAGCGAAGATGAGATGATTGAAATGAATGATCAAGTCGACCGCCTCAAACAAAGACCAAGCGCTATCGCTCGTAACTTTTTAATTAAAAAAGGTCTCCTTGAAGGATCAGTTACTAAGTCTCAAAAAGATCAAGGCATACTGTCTTTTATGATCAGTCGTAAAAAAGAGCTTATGAAGATATTAGGAGAACACCTTCTTCTAAGCTTTGTGGCCATTATCTGCGCTCTCATTGTCTCAATTCCTTTAGGTGTCTTGCTCACCAGGAAAAAAAGAGCGGCTCAAATAGTTTTTCCAATCGTCAATACGATTCAAACAATCCCATCATTAGCACTTCTAGGCTTTTTAATTCCCATACTAGGAATTGGCTTTGCACCTGCTGTACTCGCGCTCTTTCTCTATTCACTTCTTCCACTGGTAAGAAATACTTACGAAGGGATAAAAGCAGTAGATAGAAACTTCGTTGAAGCTTCAAGAGGAATTGGCTTAACTAATATGCAGATTCTTTTAAAAGTGGAAATTCCCTTGGCCCTTCCTATCATCCTAGCTGGACTTAGAACGGCAACGGTAATAGTTATTGGAACAGCAACTCTGGCCGCGCTTATTGGAGCTGGTGGTCTTGGAGATCCTATCTTTAGAGGAGTTGCTACAGTCAATTCAAACTTGATCTTACTTGGAGCGATTCCCTCTGCTCTACTAGCAATTGCGGCAGATAAGTTTATTGGTCTTGTAGGAAATGCATTTGTTTCAAAAGGAATTAAGCTTAAATTTGAAAGACAGGCTTAGCCTCCTGTCTTTTTAAACTTAAGTTTTTTCTGTTCTAGAAGGGAGATGACTTCTTCAATCTTCTCTCCATGAACTTCGATAAAATCATCTTTATAAGCTCCGCCAACTCCAAGAGACTTCTTAATATCTTTAGCCAACTTCTTGCACCAAGATTTATTAGTCGGGAGTCCCTTAAGTTCTATAATGGTACGACCTTTTCCTGAAGTCATCCTTCTCACTAAGATCTCAAGGTTTGATTCATCAACCTCAACATCAACAGCTTTTTTAGGCTTCTTTCGAAGGTCACCTTCTTCATCGGACCAAACTAAACGTGTATCATCATTCATAGAACTATTTTACTCCGATATCAGGGAAAGAAAAGGTAAGAATAACCCTATTCTAAAAATTCCCTCATAGTGTCACAATTTAGGTATGAAAAAACTTATTCTACTTGTGAGCCTTATTGGTGCCACGAACGCATTTTCAAGTTCTACTCCTCTTCCCCCGTTTACAGAATTCGCTAAGACTTCTAATTTGGCGAGCCCTGAAAAACTTTGGGCAACTAATTATTATACGGAACTTAGAAGTAATAATTCTTATGGACAACTCTTTAGAGACCGAGGTGAATCACCCCTAGAAGTCGAAGGTGAGAAAGTTGGACTCTCTGATAAATTCTTTTGTTACGCTGCTATGGAAGGAAGTGTCGCTCTTAAATTCAAAACAGGTAAAACAGTTACCTTTAATTATAATGGACGCGGTCGCAGACAACTTGATTGCAGCATCTATTTTGGAGGCCGTTACGCTTCGAGTGGAGAAGTTAAATTCAAGGTCGCTTACTCTAAATGGGGAGAAGGTGAGCAAGACAGAGGGTACGCGCTTATTCCTTATAGAACAATTGCCGTAGATTCAAGCGTGATTCCTTTTGGTTCAGTTGTCTATATTCCAAAAGCTAGAGGTACAAAGATTAAACTTCCCTCGGGTGAGATTTTTAAACACGATGGGTACTTCTTCGCAGGAGATCATGGTGGGGCCATCAAAGGCAATCATATTGATGTCTTTACTGGAAATTTTAAAAAGCATCCTTTTCCTTGGATTAGAAGCAGCAGCTCAAAGACTTTTTCAAGCTACCTTGTGCGCGATAAAAAGATTATTGATGGGATGACCAAGATTCATATGCAAAGGTACTAAGCTTAGTGCTTAACTTTTTGACGGGTCTTTTTAGTTTCACTTTTATTTTTCTTAGTCTTAATTCTTCTTTCAACTGATCCTCGGGTAGGCTTTGTGGCCACCCTTCTTTTCGGCGCTACTCTTACGGCATCAAGCATTTCATTTATCTTCTCAACACAGTCATCGATATTCCTGGCCTGAGACCGATACCTTTGTGAGACCATCTGCAAGATTCCATTATCAAGGATCCTTCTTTTATAGCGCGCCTTAAACCTATCTTTGACTGAGGAGCCACAAGCAGTGCTTTTAGCGATATTCCACCTCATGGTAACCTTGGTATTTACCTTATTGACGTTCTGACCACCGGCCCCTGAACTCCTTGAAAAACTGAATTCTAACTCCCCCATGGGGATCTTTCTTTTACTCATTAGACCTATTCTACCTAGCCAATTAACAATGGCATAATCTCAGGTAAAGATTAAAGGTTTATCCCGTGATTCCGATAACTTAAAAGCGCAACTTTTCTCAATCTCAAAGCGTAATATGATCAACAACGGAGGAATTATGAACCTACTTAATCTATCAATTTGTTTTGCCCTACTTACTGGATCTGCCTTTGCCTCATCAAACAGGCAAGAAAAGCGATCTGCCCGTAAAGAGAACCGTCAGGAAAGAAGATCCGACCGCCAAGAGAGCCGTAAAGAAAACCGTTCAGAGAGGCAAGGAGAGCGGCAAGCTTACCGCGAAGAGAAGAAGTCTGACCGCCAAGGATATAGAGAAGAGCGAAAATCAGATAGACAAGAGTTCAGACAAGGCAATCGAGGCCTTAGCAGTGATGAGCGTAAACAAAAAAGACAAGACTATAGAAGTGACCGTCAATCCGACCGTCAAGAGTTCAAAGAAGACAGGTCCTCAGATCGACAGGATTATAGAGCTCGTAAACAAGAAAGAAGAAAGAAAAGAAGGGAGCAAAGAAGTGGTTCTTCGGAATAACCAACTTAGTTTGTTTGCCTAATTTTTCTGCCTAAAATTAAATCAGATAAGAAGTTAAAATAGAGTAATGAAAAACTTACTCTATTTAACTTTGCTTATCTCCCTTCCCTCATTCTCAGCTGAGTTTAAATCTTGGAAAGAACTACAAGCGAGGCTTGAAAAAGCCGGTGGTAATATCAAGATGATGAAACATATGAAATGCTTTATGGAAAAAGGCAGTGACCGAAGCTTTGAATTTAAAAAGCCCTCGAGTAGTTCTTATGAAAATAGATGCTACAAGAAAAGTCAGTACGATATCGGTAATAAGAAAACCTTCGCCCTTATCGACTATACAAAGCCTAGTGGGGATAATCGATTTTTTATCGTCGATAGAGAAACAGGAGTTGTCACTAAAATGGCCGTGGCCCATGGTCGATACAAATCAGGTTATATGAGAAGGTTTACGAAAAACAAGCATAACTCAGTTCGAAAATCTAAGTACTTTTCAAATCAAAGAGGCTCTAACGCCCCAGCTAGTGGTTTTTATCTAGCCGGCCAACAGTACTTTGGAAAGTGGGATAAAAGCTTAATTCTTAATGGATTAGAAAAAGATGTAAACGATAACGCTTGCGAGCGGGCCGTTGTTATTCATGGCCATAAAATGGTTTCTCAAAACAAGGTTTATACCATGAGCAGTGGTTGTCCTATGATCACTAAAAAGAATGTAGATCAGGTTGTCGGGGCCCTTAAAGGTTCTGGTAATATTTCAAGTGGATTAGAGAAGTCTGGTTCTGTGGTCTTTATTTACGGACCAAGAGAGAAAAAATGGGCCAATGATTATTGCGGCGAGATCTAAAGACTAGTTGAGGGGCAATTTCCATTCTGGATAAACTGAGCCCCTTCTTTTTTCATTTCACAATCATTTAAATAAGTTTTTGGATTAGGCATCACCTGAGCACAAACCATTCCTTCGGGGCAAACGGGCATAGGCGGTTGAGCACATAGCGGTCCACCAGTTTCAGAGCAGCTCTGAACCACGAAATCGTTAGTATCAGCTCCTTCAAAGGAAGTTCTTCTACTTGTTAGGTCCTGACCACAAGAGGCAAGGAGAAGTGAAAATAGAGCGCTTATCATAAGTATTCTCATACTTATCTTATCGGATTAGTAATCTAGAGCTTTAGCGCCCTAACCTATTAGAATAAAGGTACTAAAAGTAAGAACAAAGGCCGCGATGAAGGCAACTCCCCTTCCTGTCATCTTCTTATCGATATAATCAATGACTTCAGAGTCTGAGGGAACTCGGCCAATCTTCTTCTGTAGTTCCCCTCTGGCATTGGGCTTAAGGTTCTTTTTATAGTTTTCATCTTGAAAGAAGATAATCCTAATGACGATCAAGATCCCTATAAAGAAAAAATGAAGGTGAGGAATCTCCCAAGGAAAATAGAGCTTCATTAAAGCCAAAGGAACTGCTGATACCATGATGAGAAAGATAAAGAGCTTAATATTCACTAATATTTTCCGTAGAACGAAAAGATCTTTTGGTCTTTTAGGTATCCCTGCTTATATGTTTTAACTAAGAATCCAATTAAAACAATTAGACTCTCAAAACTTAGCTTATTATTATAAAAAGCCTTTATATTATCGTGGAGGTATTTCTTATCTCCCCCCTCGAGGTTCGATTTAAAGTAGCCAGCTAGATGTTCTGCCACATTAGTTCGGTTTTTTGTCGTTATAGTTTTTTTAAAAGCAGTTCCAAATAAATACTCTCCATAGTCCTTATATTTCTGAGAGAAATTAGTCTTAGTCACTCCAGCACAAATTCCCCCCAACTTTTTAACATGAACGGCTCCGTACTGATAAAGATAGTATTTATAAACTTCATGAAACTTGACGAGGGCCTTTGGTTCTTTAGGAAGTTCGCTAAATTCCTGATGCGCTAAGACCTGAGTTCTAAAAGTCTCCCTAAGATGATCATCGTAAAGGCGTCCACTATCAATAATAGGAGTGAGAGGGAATTCTTTTTCTAAATGGGCTGCCCATAGCCCTCTTTCTTTCGTGGCAGGAATCCCCGTTTTCTCATTATAAACTTTAACCGGATCGTAACCACAGCTGGGAGAATTCCTCGTTAAAACAATTCCGGAAGCTTTCTCAATTCCCTTCGTGTGGGTTTTAAAAGTTTTCTTAGCCAGTTTTGTATGATCAATTGAAGAGTCCTTAGTATCAACTAGATGAGTAACACCACCTTTATCCATTAACCGAATAGTAGGCCTAGGTATACCTAAGCCCATTGCCACTTCTGGACAAAAAGAAAAGTATTCGAAGACCTTGCTTAATTCATGGACTACGTGGGGATGTCTTTTATGTTGACCGTCATAACGGATGGCTTCTCCAACGAGACAACCACTTATAGCAACTATAGGTTTTTTTGTTTTCATGAAGCTAGACTAACCTAATTTCTGCCATTCAGAAACTATTCTCCTATAACAATAGTGCCTTTACGGGGAATTCTTCCCTTTAGTTGCATATTATACTCAACATAAGGATAATAAGCTTAATGAAAGAGACCTTAATCCTAATTCTATTCCTAAGTGGAACAGCTCTGGCCAATTCAGTCATTCCACCGACTCCTAATAAAGGCCTAGACAAAGATTTTAGTCTTAGGGCTTTTTACAAGTGGTCTAAGATTAACTGGATGCTCGATATAAATAAAACAGCCCGAGAAAATGAAGATGATTTTAAGTCTTATTCCTTTGGGGCAAAGTATAGAATTCACAAAAACTTAAAGGCCTCCGCCACTATCAGCAGACAATTTGGCAATCGTCACGATAATGATTGGATTAAAGATGGTATCTGGAAATGGACTGATACTTCAAAAAGAGGCGAAACATTTAGCTTTATTGATATTATTCCAAGGGCCCTCTTTAGCTTTCTTCCTGGAGAGAGATGGGTTGGGGAACTAAGAGTGCGCTATGCTCACAACTTCTTTAATTCTCAAAATACTATCAAGCTAAGACCTAGGCTGACCTATTTTCACTTTGATAAAAAAGGCCCTCTCTTTAATATCTTTCTTCAATACGAAGCTTACTTACCTCTGAATTACGGGACGAAGTCAATCTACGAGAAATGGGTCTATCTAGGATTTCTCTACCATTTTAATAAATGGTTTAAACCTGGATTCTTTCTTGCGCAAAAAAGCCTTACCTGGGGTTCTTCTGAGTCTGCGACTAGGCTAGTCCCCTCAAAGCCCTACGAAGTTACACATAAGGCCAATGTCGTGGGATTTAACCTGATTTTTAAAATTCCCGATTAGCAATATCTCCTGTAGAGTAGCCCCCTATGACTTATCAAAAGAAAATAACAAAAGACGAGATAAATGAACTCCCCATGCTTAAATTTGAGGGTGAGGTCAAATTAATCACCAATCAAAAAGATGCCATTGCGGCAGTACAGATTCTAAAGAAAGAAACTGTTCTTGGATTTGATACAGAAACAAGACCTTCTTTTAAAAAAGGCGAAGTTTACGATGTATCCTTACTTCAACTCTCTAATGAGAATGACTCCTTTCTTTTTAGGCTTCATAAGTTTGACTTTCCTCAAGAGCTAGCAGACCTCTTAGCCGACCCTAAAATTGTTAAGACCGGTGTTGCCATCAGAGACGATGTTATAGCTCTACAAAAACTTCATCCTTTTGAAGATGGTGGCTTCTTTGAATTAGCAGACGAAGCTAAGAAGCAAAAATATGAGAACTTTGGACTTAGGGCCTTAACGGCGATCTTCCTGAGACAAAGACTTTCTAAAAAGGCCAAGATTACAAATTGGGAACAACCTAAACTTACAAGAGCTCAGATAGAGTATGCTGCACTAGATAGTTGGGTTGGCCTTCAGATTTATCATAAGATTAATAAGTAATCTCTTTTACGATAAATTCAAAATCATTCATCTCTGACTCGAGAACAAAGCTTGGATTCTTCTCTACTTCTTCTAAGAACTTTTCGTTCAATTCAGTTGCTAATGATTTAAGCTTATAGTTTCCGCCTTCAGAAACGGATTCAATCTTTCTCATGCGAAGCTCATCAAGGTAGAGAAAATAAGCATCCTTATCTCCGCTCTGATAGCAATTTTGCTCCATCAGTTCGATAAAGTCCCATAAGCTCATCTTTTTAAAGCGGCGGATTGTTTCCATGAATTGAAGGTAACAATGAGAATTTGGCTTGTCCAGCAAGCCAATATTTATATAAGACAAAGCAATTTTAGTAGCTTGACGCATTCCTAAGTAATAAAACTGGGACTTTCGCTTTTGGGCCGGATAAGATTTCTCAATATTTTAACTTAGGAGAGAGAATGAAAAATTTAATCATTGCCCTATTATTTATCGGACCTGTTTCGGCCATGGCCTGTGCTAACTTTGCTGGAAACTTTACTTGTACTGAAGTTGGAGACAACTACACTTACAGCCTAACTGTTCAACAAAATGGAAATGCATTTACTATTACTGATGATGATGGAGCTGAAGAGTTTATCGCTGATGGAAATAGAAGATCACTTCCTAATGATACAAATATGAGAAATGCTTATTATGTAGCTTCGTGCCAAGGACAAAGTGTTCTTCTTCAAATGGCCGGGGAAATCTTTGATGATCAAACAGGGCAAAGCTTTCCTTTTCAGGCAGATATGAATCATCAAAATATTAATCGCAACCACGTCACTCAAACTACTGTGACTCAGGTTTTAGGACAAACAACGACGACAACTACTCAGTGCCGTCGTAACTAGTCTATTAAACCTTCTTTAAGAAATTAGAAACCAAGACAATTCGTTGGCCGTTAACTCGGCCTTCGATATGTTCTGGGTTATCAGTCAAAGCAATCCCTTTAACTAAAGTCCCTCTCTTGGCCGTAAAACCTCCGCCTTTTACAACGAGATCTTTTATCAAGGTAACAGAGTCCCCTGCTTTTAAAAGGGCACCATTACTGTCTTTACAGATAACTGAGTTTGAATCTTCATCGGCCTTCGCCCATTTAAGACCCTCTTCTTCAAGATAGAGTTGTTCAAGACGATCTTGATCCCCAAGAGCTCTTAAAACCCTATAGGCCAAAACCTGAACAGGCAGATGCTCACTCCACATGGAATCATTCAAACAATGCCAGTGATTGCTATCATAATTATTCGTTTCGATTTGATCCTTACAAACTTGGCAAAGATGAACTGAGCCATTAACACCAGTTTCAGGGGCATGACTTAGTTCAAAAATGCTAAGCCCTGTACTTGAAGGACAAAGCTCACAAGTATTTCCACTTCTTGATTCAACGCTCATCTATAGTCCAGCTAGGATTGAGTTAAAGGTCTCACTCGGTCTCATGGCCATAGATACTTTATTTTGATCAGGTCTATAATAGCCACCCATATCAATCTTCACGCCTTGAGCATTATTAAGTTCGCTTACGATCTTCGATTCATGCTCACTCAGGCTTTTTGAAATAGGAGTAAAGACTTTCTTAAGCTCGCTATCATCTTCTTGAGAAGCTAGTGCTTCTGCCCAGAAGCGGGCCAAGAAGTAATGAGAACCACGGTTATCAAGTTCATTTACTTTTCTTGAAGGTGACTTATTTTCTTTAAGAAACTTACTGTTAGCAGCGTCTAGGGCGCGGCCTAGGACCTTTGCTTTCTTATTATTTGTTTTCTCACCTAATTCTTCAATTGAAACTGAAAGAGCAAGAAATTCTCCAAGAGAATCCCAACGAAGGTGATTCTCTTCAGCAAATTGCTGAACATGTTTTGGAGCAGATCCACCAGCACCAGTTTCATAAAGCCCTCCTCCTGCAAGAAGAGGAACGATGGATAGCATCTTCGCTGAAGTTCCAAGTTCAAGGATAGGAAAAAGATCTGTTAGATAATCTCTTAAAACATTCCCAGTGACTGAAATTGTATCAAGTCCTTTCTTCACTCTTTCAAGTGAGTACTCACAAGCTTCAAGAGGAGCTAGGATCTTAACCTCTAGTCCATTCGTATCGTGGTCTTTTAAATAAGTGTTCACTTTAGAGATAAGATTAGCATCATGGGCGCGCTTTTCATCGAGCCAAAAGATGGCTGGATTAGAAGTGGCTTTTGCTCTGTTTACACCTAGCTTAACCCAATCTTTAATAGCGACGTCTTTAGTTTGGCACATTCTCCAAACATCACCGACTTCTACCTTATGCTCCATTAAAACAGATCCAGAGCCATCCACAACTTGAACAGTTCCTGCTTCTTCGATCCAAAATGTTTTATCATGCGATCCATACTCTTCTGCTTTTTTGGCCATAAGACCAACATTAGCTACGTTCCCCATAGTGGTAACGTCGAAGGCACCATTTTTCTTACAAAAATCAATCGTCGCTTGATAGATACTGGCATAACAACGGTCAGGAATGATTGCTTTAGTGTCATGAAGCTTTCCATCAGTCCCCCACATTTTCCCAGAAGAGCGGATCATCGCTGGCATAGAAGCGTCGATGATCACGTCACTAGGAACGTGAAAGTTAGTAATTCCTTTATCTGAATCAACCATCGCTAAAGCTGGACGGCTTTTATAACAGGCCATGATGGCCGATTCGATTTCTGTTTTTTGAGCTTCAGGAAGTTTTGCGATCTTATCGTATACATCTCCTAAACCATTTCTTGCATCAACTCCAATTTCATCGAAGGTTGATCCATACTTTTCGAAAACATCTTTATAATAAACCTTTACCCCTTCACCAAAGATAATAGGGTCAGAGACCTTCATCATCGTCGCTTTCATATGCATTGATAAAAGAACACCTTGCTCTTTAGCATCAGTGATTTCTTTTTCAAGAAAAGCGCGAAGAGCGCTCACACTCATTCGACTTGAATCAATAACTTCATCTTTAAGAAGTGGAGTAGATTCTTTAAGAACCTTTGTTCCAGAAGCAGCTACAAGTTGAATTTTTACATCCATGTCTTTTTCACAAATATAAGAAAGCTCACTTCCGTAGAAATCATCTCCACTCATATGAGCCACATGTGATTTTGAACTACTCTCCCATGCCCCCATAGAATGCGGATTATCTTTTGCGTATTGCTTAACAGGAGCGGCCACTCTTCTATCTGAGTTTCCTTCACGAAGAACAGGGTTCACAGCTGAGCCTAAACACTTGGCATAACGAGCACGGCTTTCAATATCCTCAGCGCTTTTAGGCTCTTCAGGAAAATCTGGAATATTATAGCCCAAGCTTTTTAATTCAGTGATGGCCTCTTTTAATTGAGGGATAGAAGCTGAGATATTTGGCAGCTTAACAATATTCGCCTCTGGCGTTTTAGCGAGCTCTCCAAGTTCTGAGAGGTGATCTCCCACTCTTTGATCGCTTGTTAGATTTTCAGGAAAATGAGCTAAGATCCTAGCACCTAAAGAGATATCCCTTGTCTCAACTTGAATACCTGCTTTCTTTGTAAAGGCTTCTACAATTGGTAAGAGAGACCAAGTGGCTAAGGCCGGGGCCTCATCTGTAATAGTATAAATAATCTTCGAATTAGACATGAGTTACTTCCTGCGTTAAGAATCTTTAATTGTGGGCGCTAGAATAGCTCAAAAGCCCTTCTATATAAAGACGCAGGATAAAGTACCCTATTGCTAATCCTGACTAAGATCATGAATTGACTCCGACTTAATCATAGGTGACCTTGGAGGAATCCTTTATTCTTAAGTTAGTAAGGAGATGGATAAATGAGTAAAGCACTAAAGATTACAATTGATGAGTATGTAAGCCCTGTTTCTGTAACAGCCTCTGAGGACATGTTGTTAAGCGACGTAAGTAAGCTTATGCGTGAACACGGTTTTCGCCACATCCCCATTTTAAAAGGTCAGAAACCCATTGGTATCATTAGCGACCGTGACATTAGCTTGCTTGATAGCCTAGAAGATCTATCAGACTTAACTGCAGCAGATATTATGGTCAAGAATCCCTACTGCGCTTACTCAGGTACTTCTATTAGTGAAGTGGCCTTTGAAATGTCTAGCAGAAAGATTGGATCGGCCTTAATATTAACTAGCGAGGGAGATCTCGATGGTATTTTTACCAGCATTGATGGACTCAATGCCCTAATTGAAATTGTAAGAGGAGACGTTTAATGAAGATTAATATTTCTTATCACCATTTAGAATCAACTCCATCTATTGATGAGAAGGTAAGAGAAAAAGCAAGTCACTTAAAAAAATACTTTGATGGAGGAATCGATGTTAATTGGGTTTGTTCCGTAGAAAAAAACCGTCATAAAAGTGAAGTTAATGTACATGCTGGAAAATTTCATTTTCACGCAGAAGCTGAAGACGATAATCTCTATAAAACTCTAGATGAAGTTCTTCAGAAGATTGAAAGACAAGTTTCGAAAAAAAGCGACATTGTTAAAGACAAGATTCACCGTCAAAGAACTGATGTTGATAGTTTACTCGTTGAAAAAACTGACGACGACGAAGACGATTATTAATTAGTCTAATTTGAGTTGATTGTCGTAGTAATAAAAGGCTGCGACAATCAAAGCGTGATTTATCTCACCAGAAGTAATCAATTCATCAATTTCTTTTTTAGAATATTCCAGGACCTCAATTTCTTCACAGGGATCAAGCTCCTGCACTTCAGTCTTCTTAGCATTTAGAGCTAGGTAGGTATAACAATAGTTTGTTTGAAAAGCTGGGTTAGGCTCTACTTTTCCAATAAGCTTAAAATCTGAAGCGGTGTAACCAGACTCTTCTCTCAACTCTCGGGCCGCAGCAGTTTTGGGATCTTCTCCAGCATCAATGGCCCCACCAGGAAGTTCTAAAGTTACCCGGTCCGTTCCATTTCTATACTGCCGGGCCATGACGATCTTACCCTCTTCAGTAACGGCTATAACGTTTACCCAATGGGCGAAACTAAGCACATCAAAGCAACCTTCAGCTCCGGTGTCGGGAGATTTTCTGGTTATTTTTCTATAACGAAAGATAACCCCATGTTTCATTTCTTCTTTTTTGAGAGTCGACCATTTTTCCATAGGGCCATTTTAATAGGCCAAAAGCTTCTTGCCCAGTTCAATGTAAAGCTACCCCTACCTAAATTAAGTTAAGTCACCGAAATTATGGTGTAAGATTAAGTTAGACAAGACTTATTTAGTTTGGCGCCACCGCCTAATTTACATACAATCCTATGATGGAAAAAATAATCGAACCTAGAGATTTAGAAATTGAACAACAGCGAAAGATCGTTAATGAATTGCTCGAGACCATTAATTCAAATGATCCGACCTTTTATTATATGAACACCTCTGATGTGGCGGATTTAATTTTTAAACAAATCAACACACCTGGCGCTCTTCCTACTTCAAAACTTAAGAGTGTTAAGACCTTAGATAGAAGAGGCATTCAAATTCTTCTTAGTTATAAGAAAGCTGTCTAAAGACGAAACAGACCCTGTAGATTTTTCAATGCCCCCCATCTAGGCGGGTATTCACGCAATAATGGCCTCGAACCATTATAGCGAGAGCCAAACATGAAAAATCTATTTATTTTTTTGTCACTAATTTTATCAATATCAGTTAGCGCCTCTTCAATTGAGTATAGTTTTCAAGACTCAATTCAAGAAGGAAAGATTGAAGCTGCATACCTAAACATGCTTAGCGCCGATCTCAAAGTTGCTAAGAAAGCTTTTGAAGCTAAGTCTTCAAATATGCCTGAGCCATATGACTTAGTTGAAGGAAAGATTCAAGCTGCTATTCTTAATATGATTGAAGCTGAATTTGATAAAGCAGATGCTCTTTATAGAGCTCTTGGAAATGCGGATTCAATTGATGATGCTTCAACAAGCGCCTTAAGAAAGAAGACAGCATTGATTGTTAGACTCATCGAAGAAATTTAAGCAGCAAGATCACTCTCTACAGGCACTGATTTTGGTGCCTGTGCTTCTACTGGCTTTTTCTGATACTTTAAGTAACTGACAGCCGCTCCGTAGAAAAAAGAACAGTTCAGAAAATAAACCCATAGAACAGCAATGATAAGAGTATAGAAGTTCCCATAACTTTGAGTCATGGTGTCTTTTGAATAAAGTAAGTAAATCCAATAAAAGGATTTCCCTGCCATAAAGCAGCCCACAAAGGCGGCTGCTCCGGTTAGTGAATCTCTCCAGCGAACCGCAATTGGTGAAGCGAATTTATAGAAGGCCGTAAAAAAGCCCAGAGATAAAAGAGCAGGGAGAAAGCTTCCCCCCAGGATAAATTTTGTAAATGAATTAATCGTCTCACTGTCAGAGCTAAGCAAGCTCATCATAAAGGTTTTATTAGAGAGGGCCAGCAGTGAAAAGATAAAAGTAGAGACGACAACCCCTACTCCCATAGAGCGAAGATCCTCAACTAAGAAACCACCTCTGCTTTGTTTTTTAGCAATAGTATTTAGCCCAAACATTAGAGAGCTAATAACCCCCAAGCAGGCGTAAAGAAGAAGACCAGAGTTAACAAGGTTAAAGCCTGGGTTTTTTAGCTGCCCATCAATAATCTTTGAGATGCTTTCAAGAATCCAAGGAGCGAGTCCAGGAACATTGTTTTCAACTAGGCTTAGAACATATTCTTTTGATTCAGAAGGCTCTCCAATAAAGTAACCGGTTAAACTAATCATAAGAAGCAGGACAGGACCAAAAGAGAGCATACAATAAAAAGTAGCAGAGCCAGCGACCATCTCACCTTTTCTTTTCTTAAATAAGAACAAACCATCAAGAAGCCTGTTAACAACGACCTTGATAGTTCGGTGGGTCTTCTGCTCAATCCCTTCTCCTAACTTTGTAATAGTAGGACTCGGTTTTTCTTTAGGCTTAGGTAGGTGTTCTGGTTCGTGCATTTGAATTTCCTCTTATTCTCTTATCGGCAATAAACAAAAAGACTCAAGTACTTTATGATTAGCTATCTACTTGTTATTTCATGATTTATCGCGAGATTCTTAACTTAATGATAGAATGCTTTCATGCGAATCTTACTCATCATTACTCTTTTTCTCCCCTTAAGCCTCATGGCCGATATCTCTGACTTCAACAGCCTTTGTAAGAGCTCTCTTCGTCCAGATCTCCATAACAAGACTTGTGATCGCCTAAGCGACCTTCTCTTTAAAGGTGATAAGAAATCTCCATCAGCGCTCATCACTCCAAAAGCTCTAGGAGCGCCAAGCTTCTCTATTGATAAAAAGATCCTCTTTATGGTCTTTAATGATCCTAATTATTTTCCCGCTGTCTCTTACTGTTACTTTGTTTTTCGTGGCTGGTTAAACCCAGGACAGGTCACTCCGGATAAACTAGGCATGGAGAGCACAGGGTTTTCAATATTAAATGAAGACTTAGAAGGCTATAAACTTTGGCTTGATAAAGATAAGAAAGGCAAGGCCTGCCAAAGTAGAATCGAAAAAGAATCAGGGGTTCCTCTTACTGATCTCGTCTCTTCAATGAAGGGATACCACGCCATCGTAGGACTAAATCCTTTTGCTTCCATTAGGCAGCAAGGAGGAGATTATGAAAAGGTTGTTGATGACTTGGCCTTAACTTTAAATCATGAAAGAATTCACGCTCTCCAAGTGGCCTGTGAAAAGCTTGATACTTATGGAATGCAAGAATGGTCTAAGATCGGTGGTCCTGCTCAACATAAATTCGCCGCAAAATACCCAAGTTATAATTGGCGCGACATCAAGGTAGCAGGAAGAGAATATATCGCTTTTCTTTATGAAAGAAACCCTAATAAAGTAATTCAGCTGGCCAAGGATTGCCCGTACTAAGACTTAAACTTAACGTCATCAATCAATTCTTGAGTGATGATTTGTTTCTCTGGAAAAAGCATGGCGCTTAGATGTCCATCTTCGTAAAAAACTCCCGTATCAATATTGGCGTAGTCCTCTCCTAGAAGAGCCCCGTCCCGCTGTGGAGTATGACCAAAAACATTATAGAACCCTTTAGGTGAACTTGGCTTTAACCTATTCCACATAAGTGAATGCTTAAACTCATCCCCATCTTGATCTAATTCCCAAACAGGACCGGCTGAAGAGTGGCTAATAAGGAGAGCTCTTCCCTCTTCGTCTTTTAATTCTGGAAAACTAATAAAGTGGGGAAGATCAAGGAACCATTTTTGATCATCTTCCCAGCCTTTCTCATCGTCACTATAAGAGGAGAAGGTTTGCATTCCCCCGTGCTTTAGCCAATCATGTGTATTGTTCATAGACATGTCTTCATGATTTCCGATAACACAACGATGATTATTCTCGCGCACAAACTTAACCACATCTCGGCTTAAGGGACCGCGGTCAATAAGATCACCAACAAACGAAATATTCCTGTCCTTTGGGAGCTTATCGATAAGGGCCATCAGAGTCTTAAAACATCCATGTACATCACCAATAATAATCATATGGTTATGCTACCTTAACTAAAAAATATTGTGTAGTTTTTTAGAATTCTAATCGGTGAGTTTCATGCTCAAGTTTTGATTTCTTGAAGCCATGCTTCATATAAAAAGCTGAAGCCCCTTCATTATTAGTTCTAAGCCTAAGCACTTTAAAATGCTCTTTAGCTTCTTCGATAATCTCTTCTAGTAAGATAGAGCCGATAGTTAGCCCGCGAAACTCCGGGTGAACATAAAGATGCCTTACTCTTCCTATTTTGGGGTCATCGCCATAAGGGTCCTTATTGAGGCCACATATTCCAACGACCTTAGAGCCTTCAACGGCGACAACGTGAGTCTCCCCTTCTTTATCGAACTGATTTTCTCCAGATTTCCACTCGGTCTCAAGTCTTTTTAAAAACTCATGACCTTCTTTTAATGATTCTTCTAAGAGCTCATCAAATTCTTCCGTAAGCGCTGTAAAATATCCTAGTCTAAGGTCCAATTAAGCTTCCTTTGCTGAAAAACTATAAAGGCACGGTATAAGGACTAATGTAAAGACGGTCCCGATAGCAAGCCCCCAACCCATTGTTAACATCATCTCTGCAAGCATTGAATCGTAGCCCGCAAGACCATAGGCCGTAGGAAGAATACCTACCACAGTGGTTAAGGTAGTTACAAGAACAGGTCTTAACCTACTTGCTGAAATATCGGCTATGGCCTTTAAACTTCTATCATGATTATTTTCAAACATATCAATCATGACAATGGAGTCATTGATAACAACACCAATCATCCCAAGAGCCCCAATGGCGGCAAAGAATCCGAAGACACTCATGCCATGTGCAACTAAGACATAGACAATTCCAGAGAGACCAAAAGGAACAACAGCTAATACCAAAAAGGGTTTTGTTAAAGAGTTAAACATTAAGACAAGGATGAGATAGATTAGGATCACAACCATGATCACAGAACCTCTAAACTCTCCCTGGCTTTCTCTTGAATCTTCAATCTCTCCTCGAAACTTTAAGATTGTGGTTGGGTATTTTTTAATCACCTCTGGGAAGACATCATTTTCAAGTTTCTCTGCGATTTGAAGAGGAGTAATTTTTAGTTTTTCATTTTGATTGGCAAAGATCATTGTTGTTCTTTTATAATTAGTTCGCGAAATATTCACCGGTCGTTTTACTTCTTCTATATCGACGATCTTATTAAGATAGATAAGTTGGCCTGCTTTATTTTCAACTCTTAAGTTTAAAAGTTCACTTAGATCATTCTTATCTTTATCAGGAACACTTAACCTAACATCAACCTCTTCATCTCCTTTATTGATAGAATAAAGAATACTACCCTCTACAAAGGATCTAAGGCTTGACGTCACTTTTTCAGGGGCTACGTTATATTTTATTAAGCGGCTTTGAATAAGTTTAAAGAGAAACTCTTTTTTCATAAGAGGCTCTTCAATCTCGACGTCCACAATATTAGGATCAGCTTTCATAGCGGCTTCTAAAAATTTTGCGACTTCTCCACGTTTAACTTCATTATTTTCTTGAATCTGAAGTTCAACGGCATTTCCTGAAGCGTTACCCCATCTTCCTTTTAAAATCCTTACAGACTCGAGGTCTTTAAATTCTTTTGCCTTTGCTTCCCAGCGGGCTATCAGTTTTTTAAGAGGAGTCTTTCTATCATCAGCCGGATAAAGCTCTACTAAGATAGAAGCTTCATTTTCCTTAACTTCTCCGCCTCTTCTAGAGAGGCCAATGGTTGATCTAACTGCGACGACATCCTCTTTACTATCAATAAAAAGTTGCTCTAATGGAGCAATCGCACTGGCCGTTTCATTTCGGGTCATGTCTTTTCTTGCTTTAACTTTAATAAAGACTTCTTCACTTTCTTCTCGCGGGAACATCACGAACTTCATATTCTTGTGATAAAGAACAGCTCCACCAGCTAGAGTGGCGAGAAAGAATCCTATGACAATGACTCTATGACTAAAGACCTTTGATAAAAATTTTGAATAAAGCCTTTCGTATTTATAAAACCAATTCTCTCCCTTTATCACTGAGAGTTTATCGAGACCTGGAGTTTTAGAAGAAAGGTGAGCTGGTAGAATCAAAAGAGATTCAATCAACGAGCCTAAGAGCATCAAAATAACCACAAGAGGGATAAAGGCCACAAGCTTCCCAAAGAAGCCTTCAAAAAAGATTAAGGGTATAAAGGCGACACAGGTCGTGATGATACTAGCGAGAATTGGTTTAAAGACCTCAGCCGTTCCATCTACAGAAGCTTGCATCAAAGGCTTTCCTTTTTCTCGGTGCCTAGAGATATTCTCTGCAATAATAATAGCGTCATCTACGACAATACCTAACACAATGATAATTCCCGCTAGGGTCATATTATTTACGGTATAGCCCACTAAGTGACAGATGATAATGGTAAAGCCCATGCTAAAAGGAATCCCCATAGCAACCCAAAAGCCTGATTTAATATCTAAGAAGATAAAAAGAACAAGCATGATGAGGATAAAACCGATTAGGCCATTTGAAGTAATGATATTTAGCCTATTCGTAACAGCAAAGGACTCATCATCCATAATAACAATTTCTAGGTTTGAGCCTTCTTTATTTTTTCTAAAAGCATCTACAAACTTCATCACAGCCGCTTGGGCGGTTAAGATATCAGTTGAGACACTTTTCTTAATATTTAAAAAGATGCCTTCTCTTCCGTTGATCTTAAAAATAGAATTAGAACGTTCAAATCCATCTTGAATAGTGGCAAGTTCTTTTAACTTTATTCCAACCCCTTCATAATTTCCTCTCAAGATAAGATTCTCTAACGAAGTGACATCTTCAAGTTCATTAATGGCCGTTATCTTACTCTCTCCTCTATCTTGAAGAGAGCCGATAGGAACCCTAATATTATTAGATTGAATTTGATTTCTAATCTCTGAGAGAGAGAACTGCATCTTCAAATTTTCTTTAGGATTTACTAGAATTTGAATTTCTGGCTTTCTATAATAAGAGCGGTCAACCGAACTAATCTCGTTGAGAGAGATAAGCTGTGATTCAAAGCTAATCACTTCTTGCTGAAGCTCTCGTCTTAGATCATCAGTTAAGAATTCCGCGTTTTTAAAATACACCCCTACATCCATGATGGCCTTTTCATCACTTTTAAATTGGCGCACATGAGGTTGATCTCGAACTTCAGAAGGAAGGTTTGCCCTTAAGACGGCATCTTTAATATTTTGAGTGATCTCTCGCTTATCAGGATAACTATCATCGATGACAATTCTTATGCTTGATCTGCTAACACTAGAAGTTGTAACAACTTCATCAATGCCAGCGACGCCTTTTAACTCATCTTCAATAGGCTTTGTTACAAAGAGCTCAACATCTTCAGCAGGAGCACCTGGATAGGTGGTGTTCACTCGAATCCAGTTACTCGCAAACTCAGGCAACTCTTCTTTACCAATCTTGGTCCATGTGAAGATAGCAAAGAGGATAGTTCCAAAGAAGAGAACATTGGTTAAGAGATGGCGGTTGGTAAAATATTGAATGAGGTTCTTCATGGCATTATTCTAGCCATCTTTTCTCAAAAGATAGTCAATAATTTGTTAATTTTTCTCTGATATTATTCTTTCACAAAGGATTGGCTCATTAGTGGTGATGAAGTCAGCCCCTTTTCTTAGGTACTTCTTGATCTTCTTCTTTGAATCCTTAGTGTAGACCCCTACTAGCTTACCGGCTTTCTTCAGGCGCTTGACTCTCTTTTTATTGATATACTTAGCGTCAATTCCATCAATTTTATCGATATTGCCGACAAAGCCATACTTCTTTAAGAGGATGGTCTTTATCTTATCAAAGAATGGGTCTGTTTTTCTTTTCTCAAGAGCAAGCTCTAAGGCCTCCATGCTAAAAGAGATCAGCATTAACTTCTCAGGTCTGTCTCCATAGTACTTCTTGATCAGATCAAAGTCTGAGTCCGTGATGAAGTCCTTAAGTTCAACAAAAAGAATGCTCTCATAGGCACTCATCAACTTGAGAGAGTCTTCAAAAAGAGGAATACGCTCTCCATTTTCTAGAAAGCACTTCTCACTTATATCAGCGTAGTTTAAATCATGAACATCTTGCCCTACCGGGCAGCCCTTCCCTTTAACTAAACGCTTAAACTTTTTATCATGGTAGAGGATGGTTTTATTATCTTTAGTATGATGAAGATCGTACTCAATCCCAGAAGCCCCAGCTTTCCCTGCAGCCTCAAGAGCGCTTAAAGAGTTCTCTAACTCACCATAACCAAGCGCCCTGTGTGAGACGCAGTATGGTCCAGCAAGGGCCGTATTTAAGAGAAAAAGAAGCAAAAATGGAGCTGTTCTTAAGTTCATGAGTAAGTATTACCAGAATCCATAAAAATAGCTGCCAGATCGTAATTTTTATAGGCCTTAGAGCCTAAAAATAATACAAATTCCCCCCTCAAAACGCCTTTATCTGGCAAGATCCCTTTATGAAAAAGCTATTCCTAACAAGTATCTTACTGATCAGTGCAGGGGTTCAGGCCCTTGAAATCCAGCCCTTAACAGAGGCTTTTATCCTTCAGAAGAAAGAAAATAAGCTCTATCTCAAGGTTTTAAACGGCAAAGTTAAGAACAAGCTCGTCTGGGTTGATTACTCACTTAATAATCCTACAGGTAAGATCTTCGGACCTAACCCTATAGACGCTCTAGCCAGACCGACGACTAATTTAAAAGAAGCTCTTTATATTCAGTTCCCTTTTAAAGTTGAGGCCACTGAAGACTCCGCTTCCTTTTCAAGTCAGCATAAAGCGCGTTTAAAAAAGTATCTTTTTACAAGCCTTGACCGCTACGTTCCTATCTCAAATCAAAATGTTCCTGATATAGCAGAGGACTACGCCCTAGCTTGTCCTGAAAGACCAAAGAGAAAGAACGGTGAATTCTGTCATGAGGCCCGTGCCTTTAAACTTAGTAAAAAACTCAAATCAATAATAATGGAAGAGGCCAATGCTGTTTCAGAGAAACCAGAACTAGTAGCTTCGATCATTCAACACGAATCTCTTTATGATGTTTTCTCTGAAAACTTGCATGAAAAGAATAAATGCCTAAAGGATGAAAAGAACTGTTCACCTTATAGATGGGGAGTTGGTCTGGCCCAACTTGGCGCAACTGATGCTGCTCTTTATGGACTTGATTGGAACCTAAAAGTTAAAAGACCAAAGGCCTGTAAGAAAGCAAAGATCACTAATGATGATTGCCTTAATAAACTGATTAAGACTTGTTCAAAATACAAAGATCATAAATTTAAGCCCATTAATTGCCCAAGAGCCGCTATTAGAGCCACTGCTTTAAAGATCAAGGCCATGATCCCAAGCGATGTTCCGGCTTGGGTTAAAGAAGATGGCAAGGTCAAGCTAGTTAACCTCTCAAGCAAGCTTCAATCGAGTGAAGTAGAGAAGATGAGAAATCAAATTGGCTTTTATAATAGAAGTATTAAAGTCGTGAACTCTTTTGTTGAGTACTACGATACTCACGGGAGCTTTCCTCTTACTTATGGTGCCGCTTGGGCCATGGTCAGATCACCTAAGTCGCCTAGTATCTCTATGGGCTATCAGATGCTCACAAAAGAATATATCAATCGTTGTTATGTCTGGGAGCTTGCTGGTCTTTGCGGTGATCTTCCCGCGAACTCACTTATCTCTCAATACCAAAAGCAGCTAAAGTAAAAAAAGGGGGAAGCTTTTAAAGCTTTAGATAGATTGAGCGAACACCATATTCAAGATAGCTATTGTCACCAGTTCTTTTTCGGTATGATCTTCTTAGATAAACGGTCTCTAGATTCTCTTCACTAAACTGATAGTAAAAAGGTTCATTATGAAGTGTAATTTCCATGAATAACCCCCCCCCTTCTCTTACGTGAACTTCATAGCCTGGGACAATTCCATAAGGTGTTTGAACAACTTGAATCACTTGTAAAATAATAAGGTAAGAAGAACGGGATATAACTTGGCTTGAATAGGATTCTCCAAAGTTTGGAGTAAGCGCCACTACCTCTTCAAGTGGAATTTCAATGCTGCCTTGATTCTCTAGAAATTTATAACAACGAACCATATCAGCAGGAAATTCTCTACAAACATAGCCTAATTTTTTTAGACGCTTATATTCCCTAGTATCTTCTTCCGTAGCTACGCTAAAGAATCTAACGTCTCTTAAATGAGTAACTTCAGACTTTGAATATTCAAATTGCCCCGTTGGGAGAAAAACCCCAGAAGCAAAGAGCGTCGTTAGAGGAACAAGAGAGATAATGGCCGTTAGGATTAGTTTTTTCATAAGAAAAGCTTATGGCCACGCGATGCGCAAATAAAATATGATTTTGATCAGGTATTGACCGTTATACAAAAAAGGCCATTCATTTGAATGGCCTCTTTAGTTTTAATTTACTTTCTTTCTTAGTTAAAAAGAACCGCTACAGCGTTTCTACAAACTTCTTCAGAAGTTTTCCACCAACCGCCTGTATGGGCTGTCTTAACGGCTCCACCATTAACGCTTACACTTAGGTCATCAACTGACCCAGAAAGAGTTAGGTTCTCAGTACAAGATTGCTCTAGTTCAAAGATATTATTTCCCATGGCAAAGAGAGGTTGAGAATCAGCATCTCCAGTCATGATGTATTGCTTGCGGCTTAAATGAATTCCTTGTTTGATTGATTCATTAAGGATCATCTTAGTCACAACTTTACATTTTTCAGCGCTAGTTTTCCACCAACCACCAGTATGTTCTTTAACTTGAGAAGCTCCGTTGAATGAAAGATAGATATCATCAACTGATCCAGATCCTACTTCTTCAGCGCGAATTAAACATTGTTGTTCAAATTCAAGGATGTCTCCAGCTTGAAGAAGAAAGGCTTCACTTTCAAATTTTACATTTGCGATGTATTGGTTTCCACCGTTTCCACCACCATTACCACCGCCGCCACCTTGGCCACGAACGATGCTGATTGCTTCACGAGTAGACTTAAGAGCTTGTCTTAGATCACGAACAGTCATAACAGTTAAGTTACGATCTACGGCACGTTGAAGGTTGTTAGTTGCTTTTAATAATTTTGCTTCTAAAGTTTGACGATCTTGGGCATGAGCTGCTCCAAGTGTTGATACGGCTAAAACCGCTAGTAAAATTCTCTTCATCTCTCTCTCCTTAGGTTGAGTCATACGACTCTTCAGCGGCAAAGTACTTGCCCCTAATCGAAAGCTCAAGAAGTTTTAACGTATTTTCATAGTGGTAGCAAAATGACACTCATAAATTTAGCTACTTAAAAAGATCAGGCAAAAACTATTGTTCTATTATTATTAACAAAGACCCTATCTCGAAGAACAAGCTTAATCCCCTTAGTGAAGACTCGCTTTTCAACGTCACGCCCTGAGCGGCTCATCTCTAAAGCGGAATGGCTATGATCAACACGAATAACATCTTGATAGATAATCGGCCCTTCGTCTAAATCATTGTTCACAAAGTGAGCTGTGGCGCCGATGATCTTAACTCCTCTTTTATAGGCTTGCTTATAAGGGTTCGCACCTATGAAAGAAGGAAGAAAGCTATGATGAATATTGATGATCTTATTGGGAAACTCGCCCACGAACTCAGGGCTTAAAATGCGCATGAACTTCGCTAAAAGAATAAAGTCAGGATCTAGTTCTTTTATCTTTTTAATAATCAATTCTTCATGCTTAGTCCGGTCAATCTCTTTATGGCTAATTTCAAACCAAGGGATATCAAATTTTTCAGTCAGGTCTTTACAGTCGGGGTGATTTCCAATCACGCCTAAGATCTCCATATCAAGGTTACCGGTATAATGCCTTAGAAGCAGATCACCAATACAATGATTCTCTTTAGTCACCATGATAACGACTTTCTTCTTGCGCCCTTCTACAAATTTAAAGTTAGATCCTTTTGGTAAGACTTCGAGTATCTCTTTTTCAACTTCTGCTTGATCAAAGTCTCCCGTTACTCCAGCTCTCATATAGAACTGATTAGTTTCTTCGTCGGCAAATTCATGAAACTCTATTAAGTTTAACTTAAACTTGGCAAGGACCGTGGTTACGCGAGCGATGATCCCGAGTTCATCGTTACATTCTATCAATAAGATTTTCACTGTTTAATCTTCTCCATCTTAGGGTCGTACATAGGACGAAGAGAGACTTCCGCTGGATAATGAGTTCCTGCTATTTCAATAGTCCACTCTCCCCCATCAATAAACGCCTTATTAACAGGCTCACCGCCCTCAATCATAAAGAGACCAACAGCTCCCCCTAGGCTATGCCCATAAGAAGCGGACCTAACATAGCCCATATCTACTCCGTCTCTTCTAATCACTTCAGCGTGGCAAAGAAGAGGCAAAGGATCTTTAACTAAGACTTGAGCTAACCTACGAGTTAACATGGTTGCTTTTTCTGGCTTTAGTTTTAGAGCGGCTTCTTTTCCAATAAAATCTTCTTTAGTCATATCTACGGCAAAACCAAGACCTGTTTCAAAAGGATCATCGGTATTATCAATATCATGACCATAGTCACGGTAACCTTTCTCCATTCTTAAAGATCCTAGAGCGCGAAGCCCAACGTGAGCTAAGTTAAACTCCTTACCAGCAGCAACGACTTCATCATAAACCTGAACAGCCTGCTCACTTGGAATATAAAGTTCATAGCCGAGCTCACCTACATAAGTGATCCTAACTAGCCAAAGCTTTGAATAACCAATCGAGATTTCTTTGGCGGCCCTAAAAGGAAAGGCCTCATTGCTAAGATCAGTAGCTGTTAATTTTTGGAGAAGCTCTCTAGATTTTGGTCCTTGAACATTCAGCTGACTTAAGCCCCCTGTTACATCGTGAACAAAACAATGTTCATCATCAAGAATCGCGCGTTTCATATGAGTTTCAACATGACGGTGCATAGTATCTGTTACGACAACAAGGTACTTTTCATCACTCATCTTAGTCACAGTTAAATCTGCTTCAAGTTTTCCCTTTTTATTTAACCACTGAGTATAAGTAATCAGTCCTATTTCAGTATCAACATTATTAGCAGAAATTCTGTTGAGCATTTTCCCAGCATCGCGGCCGACCACTTCAAATTTCCCCATAAAGGACATATCCATGATCATGACATTTTCTCTAGCTGCCTTATGCTCTTCTTCCCAATTAGAAAACCAATTCTCTCTTCCCCAACTAAGCTCCGCCACTTCAGCTTTCTCACCAGGGCGAGCAAACCAAGCCGGGCTCTCCCAACCACTAACGTCAGTAAAATAAGCACCAGCATCTTTCATACGGTCATAAAAAGGAGACTTCTTGCAATCTCTTGCGGTTTGAGGAGTCTTAAAAGGGTAATGACATTTATAAACATTCCCAAGCGTTTCAACGGTTCTATGGGCGCGATACTTAGGCGTGTTTTGATAGGTATGAAGCCTATCAATATTCATTCCAGTAACATCGTATTGAGGAAGACCAGTCATAACCCATTCGGCCATTAGCTTCCCGATCCCCCCACCAGTTAAGATACCAATTGAGTTTAACCCAGCAGCAACAAAGTAATTCTTAAGCTCTGGAGCTTCACCAATGATAGGCGCCATGTCTGGAGTAAAACTCTCTGGACCACAAAAGAATTTTCTAAGGCCCACTTCCATAGTGATAGGAACTCTTGCCATGGCCTTTTCTAAAAAAGGAGTCATGCGATCCCAATCTGGTGATAAGTCTTGAAAAGAGAAGTTAGCTGGAATCTCTGAGTCTGCGAGCCAAGGAGCGCAGACAGGCTCGAACATTCCCACCATAATCCCATCAACTTCTTGACGGTAATAGCCATAACTAGAAGGATCTTCTAAGACTGGCATATTTTGGGGAAGGCCTTTTATTTCATCAGTTATTAAATAATAATGTTCAGCCGCTTGGTTAGGAATGGTAACTCCATTTTTTTCACCAAACTGACGGGCCCACATTCCGGCGCAGTTAACAACATACTCACAAGCGATATCCCCTTGCTCAGTCGTAACTCCAGTGACAGCGCCTTGTTTTGTTGTAACACCCGTAACCGTCACGCCTTGAATAAGTTGAGCCCCCTGCATACGGGCGCCTTTAGCCATGGCCATAGTTGCTCCCACAGGATCAACCTTTCCATCTGTTGGAACATAAAAGCCAGCTTCAAGGTCATCGACATGAGCGAGGGGGAAAAGATCTTTAATTTCTTTGGGAGAGATTTCTTGAACATCAATTCCGCAGTAACGGTTAAAAGCAGAAACTCTTCTGTATTCTTCGAGGCGGTCTTTATTAGAAGCGGCCTCGATAAATCCTATAGGTTGAAATCCAGGAGAATGCCCCGTCTCTGCTTCAAGCTTTGAGTATAAATCTTTTGTGTATTTTCTAAGTTCAGTTGAAGTCTCTGAAGTTGAACCAAAGGTCACCATAAGCCCGGCCGCATGCCAGGTAGTTCCTGCAGTTAGTTCACTTTGCTCTAAGAGGACAATGTCTTTCCAGCCTGCATGGGCCAAATGATAGGCCGTCGAGACCCCTATAATTCCACCGCCAACAATAACCACACGTGCGTGCTTTGGTACTTCAACCATAATCATCCCCTAGATATTGAAAGCAAAATACTATAATGATATGGCCCTCTAAGTCATATTGCGCTGTTTAAATAAATGAGGGATAAATCCTTTAATTCAAGGATCTTAGACCAGAAATGAGTATCTAATTAATAGATAGCATCTATCACATCGATAGAATCAGAAACAAGGTTAATGCTTAAGTAAAAAAAGGCAAGAGTCTCGCCTTATGAAAGAAGTTCTTTGTTAATCCTACATACACTCACGTGCGCGCGAGCCTTTCTTGAAAAGTGTTTTCTCAAAGAAAGCATAAGCTCTCTTACAAGCTTTAGCGCCAGGGCCTTTATTGTTTAAAAGGATTGAAGGCTCCGTCACAAAGGCAGTTAAGACTTCAGCGAAATGCTCATTTGATCTATTGTCAGCGTAACGAGAAACTAAACACGGAGCTTGTCCGCCGCCACTATCTTCAGTTCTGACTTTTCCGCCAATGGCCTTTAAAAAAGCGCTATAAACATTTCCGCCACCAGGCATAGAAGAGTTTCCAATTAAGTGTCCCCATTCATGAACATACTGGGCCACACTAAGGCCATGCTGAGCATTACCTTTTCTTGAGATTCTAAACTTACTTCCAAATTGCTGACTACTTTTACTTTTATCGTCACACATCTCAAAAGGCATTGTCTTATTAGGTCTTCCGATTTGAAAGACACCGCCATTGAGATATTGCATAGAGAGAATGGCCGCGCCTAAAGTTCTCATCTCTGAACTTGAGGCATCTTTACTTTTACTATCAGAGGTCATTGAAAAGTTTTGAGAAGCAATGGCCTGTTTAGCTTTAGCCAGAGAAACATTCTCAACAGGATAACATCCTCTTTCAGGACGCGCGTGATTCTTTAAGGAGACTCCATATTGTGGGTCTTTTCCACTAGGATTAATATTTCTTCTAAAAGGTGACTTTCCATTAGTACTAACAACCGGAACTGCTTTTGGAGGGGTTACTGGAACCGCTTTTGGAGCAACACCTGAAGGAGCACAGTCTCCACCAGAGGGAAGATCTCCAGGGCTATTTACAATTCTTGTTACATCTTGAACGGCAGGTAGTGTTCTCCCTCCGTTAGTTAGTTTATCAAATGCGATACGTCCTTCGGGAGATGAATCCCCAGGAGATGTCGAAACAGATTGATAAGCTGTTTGAAACCCCTCTTTAGGAGTTTCACAAGAGGTGCTTAGAACTAAAAGTCCGCTAAGAATTAGGCTGTTTTTTATATTTCTCATTTTTTTCATATCTCACTCTAACATCTTGTCGGAGTTAATCATGAATACCTTTAATGATGATACGAAAATGAGCTCTAACCACCTAAAAATACTGGCATTATCAAAGGAAAATGACAAAGAGGGAGAGCCCAGAATTATGGGCAGATTTGTGACTTTTAAATCTTCTGGTAGGTCCTCTTACCAGAAGAGACTTAGCCTTATTGATAGATATAGTGAACATGGTTTTGCGCCAAATCTTTATAGATCTTTTCCTCTCCATTCTCCCAAAGGATCTTGACCTCTTCGATCTCATCGCCATCTTGAATACCAAAGTGAAGCCTAGTGGGCTGAGAAGAATTCCAGATTCCACCATTAATAACATCTTTTACCTGCAGCATCTTCTTTGTTTTCAAAAAGACTTTGGTCCCATAGGCGTAGTAGGTATTCTTTCCTCTTAGTTCAAATTGGATAGAATTCCCACCTGAAGTATTCTCAAGATAGATGGGGCTAGAGGATTGATTGTTAAGAATAATTTCACCATCACCATCATTATCTAAATCAGCAATGATAAGTCCTCTTGAATCATCTTCAAAATCGACCTTCAACTCCCCTGCTTTATTAACTAGTAATATCTCCCCAGTTTCAGTCTCATTCATCAAGAGTCTATTTGTATTATGACTAATACTGCCAAATCCATTAGTAATATATAGATCAGTCATTCCATCATTATCTAGATCAAAAGGAAAAGCTCCCCAACTCCAACCGGAGTAAAGAGTATCTTTTTCTGCAACGTTTTTATATTTTCCGCTTGTCTGTTTTTTTAAAAGAACATTTGTTTCTAATTGATTAGGAAACTTTTCGATATCAAACTTCTTTGTTCTTTTAGATACCTCATGAGATTCATTGAGAGAATTATAGTCCCTTATACAAAAATACTTTGTCGCTGGGTTAAGAATCTTCTCACATAGCCCTCGATCATTATTTCGTCGAGAAAGTTGATGATTTAAGAGGTCATTGCAAATCATTCGGCCAATTTTAGTAGGGTTTTTCTCGCAGTTAAGTTCTAATTTAATCCTGCCTTTGGCTATCTCTTGGAGGCTTAGAGAAAGTTCAGTTTGAGGGATGAATTGACTCTTTTCTACGATTAGTTCGGAGGAGTGTTCAGTTGAAGGCGGTTTATTTGAAACACCATTCTCCCAGAGCTCATATTCCCCGTCTGAATCTAGATCCACAGGAAAATAAGACATACTGCTAATAGTATTCTGGGCCAACAGATCTCTACTTCTAAGTTTAAACTGGCTCTGCTCAATTGACATGACAAAACTTGGATCAAAAAAATCGTTGCCTAAGAGAAGGTCTTTCTTTTTATCTCCATCAAAATCTACAAACAATGCCGTCATACCCGCAAAGCTATATTGGGTTAAATTCTTATCAAAATATTCATTAAACTGATTGGTCCAAGACCCATTCTCTGAAACATAGAAGTCATCTTTATAGGCACTCGTATTTATAAAGCTCGCGTCCTGGCTATGCCAATCGACGCCATAACTAATATAAAAGTCGAGAAGCCCATCTTTATTAATATCTGTTAATGAAATCCCTCCGACTGTTTTTTTATTTAATCCGATATCTTCCAAGCTCAGCTCAAATTTCTTACTCTTTGGGTTAAAAAGATAGAGCCCACTTACTCCTCCATCCACATACGAAGAAGCTAAGACAAGTAAGTCTAGGAATGTGTCATTATTAAAGTCTGCCAGAGCAAGGTACTCTGTATTTTGAGGTATCTCATCAAAGATATGATTGTTAACTTCTAAGAACTCTCCATCTGAGTTATTTATGAATATGGACAACTCTCCAAAAGCAGACCCAACCACTAAGTCTAACATTCCATCTTGATTAATATCTCCTGACGCTATCGGAGCGTAAGGAAGAAAGTCGTTTGAAGAGAATTCCAATTTTAAATCTATCGTTTTCTTACTTAAAGCGTTCGCTTTCTTTTTAAAACCAAGATCAGTGCGGCTAGCTTCTTTATTCTCAACACTGATAACCTTACTGCTTGGCCAGTTTAATTCAAATTTTGATTTTGCCTCTAGACTCCAGAGAGTTTTATATTGGGTCAAAGATATTCCTTGATCCGCCTTCGCCGCTATTTTAGATTGGGAAGTGATGGTACTATTGCTCAGAGTTTTTGCAGACTTATTCAAATTCTTCTTGATATTAAGATCTGAGTTATACAAGAATGAGAATACGATCACGATGATAATGGATGCAGGAGTAAGAAATTTATAAAATGAAGCCCCTTTCTTATCTTCAAAGCGTCTATAGAAAGGAACTAGTAAGCAAGCGAGAAAAAGACCTAGTGGAATATTCACATCTTTGTTTCCCCAAAGAAGTTCAAAGAAAAAAGTGATAGAGAGAACACCTAGGATATGAAAGAGTCGATACTTAGTTGTTCTAGGCAATGCCATAGGGTCGTTTATTATAAAAAAAGTATAGAGCAAGAAGGTTGTGGAGGTTAACTTATTTAGAATAAAGAGTGGACTACTACTCACAAAAATAAGATTCATCAAAGCGTAAGCGGCGAAAGTTGCCATTGAGATTCTAAAGAGTTTCACTCTTGTGAGAAGAAGAACTGCCGTCACAATAACTACAGAGATAGCAAAGTACTTTGTCCCCCACGCCTTAAAGTCTAAGAAGGTATTATCTGGAAAGAAGATAAGGGCTGCCAGCACAGCAAAGTTAGACGGGTTTTGAAAGTGTTTCTTATCGATCTTAAAGAAGTACTTCTGAGCAACACCTATAAAGATGGCAGCTGGCAGAACGAAGGGGTTAACAGATCTAAGAAGGACGCATGTAGCAAAAGCGGTAACGATCCCCGAACCACAATGCTTCAGCTTTCGCGGTGATCCGGCCAATCTACTAATAAGGTAGTCCGTGAGCACCCCCACAATCATGGCAATGATAATCTGAGACCAAGTAATAGTGATGCCTAGAACGAGCTTACCAAGGAGCATAAAAACAGTAGTGTTAAACAGCTGATGGTTAGTAGGGAATATTTTAAAATGCTCGAAGGGATTCAACCTCTTTAAGACTGTCATCTTTTTCTCCATAATTTTTTATTTAAAGGCTTCTAACATACAGGCCTTAATTTAACCGTTGGCTTTGAAGTATTTTCCCTAACATGATTCGACATAAGCTCTTTGACGCGTCAAGTGAGGCTTCTTTACATGGTCCAATTATTTTAAATTTGAATCAGATTGCAGGCTATATTGACCTGAGATTAGCTCTTAATGGAAAAGAATCTTCTAAATTTTTTTTTTTGTTCTCACGCTCAAAATTATTGATTGACCAAATCGCTCAAATTCTTTAGAAGCACATATTGAAAATTAAAATAATTGTAATTACATGAACTTACACACGACAAGTAAGTTTATGTAAGCTTTTGAGTAATCTTACACACTTGGCCATCAGTGTTGGCCAATAAAAATATTAAACAATGATGAACGACAAAATTCATCAAAACAAACTCATAGGAGAGTAAAAATGAAGAAGACTTTATTTGCATTACTTGCCCTTGGTTTTGCTGGAACTGCATCTGCTGATGCAATCAACAGCTTTACTTGGGACACGTATTCATCTGACGACAAAATGTACGTATGTAACGTAGGTATCCGCCATGAGCGTGGTACAGAAGGTCATGTTGACGAGAACTCTGGTGGAGCCAACTCTGGAAACACTACTTCAACTCACGATTACCTAACTGTTACTTACTCAACTTTAGATGTTGATCAAAACCGTGGACCAGAAGTTACTAAAGTAATCGAAGCTCACAACTCAACTTCAGTTTACAACCAACTTGTAACTGATGCTGATGCTCATAAGATCGTTATTACTTCTCTTCAAGTAAACCTTACTTCTGAGAACTACGGAGCTAAGTACTATGTTGACGTTTGTTACAGAGGTAATCAAATCGATTTCGCTGGTAACAACATCAGAACTTCTTTTAAACTAAAGCACAACCAACTTACTTATTCTGACCATGCAAATGCTGGCGCTCTAAACTACTTTTCTGAAGCTCAACTTGCCGTTGCTTCAAAAACAGTTTGTGACACTCAAGCAGCTGGTAGAGTTCAAGGTTTTGACAGTGGTCTAAACATGAACCAAACAGATATGAACATCGCAACTGGTGCTGGTGACGTTAGAGTTATCGCTGGTGAAAGAAGACTTACTTCTGGAACTCAAGTTGTTCAATTCGTATCTCCAGTTCGTCCTCCTTCTCTAAACAGAAGTTCAACTGACGCTCCAAGATACTGTAAGACTCGTTATGAAGTTGCAGAAAAAAGAGTAAAGACTCCAGCAGTTCCAGGAAGAAATGGAAGCTGTACTGTAAGAATTTCTCGTTATAGTTACAGCAATTGGTCTGGCTACTATCACAATGGTACTTACAACTACAACCTTGGTTCTTCTTACTCATCATCTACTGCTTGTTTAAATGCAGCACGTAATAATTACAGATACCCATATTACAGAAATCATCATGTAATTTCTTACACAGGTGCAGTTGCTCCAGTAGCAGCAGTTCTTGAAGAAAGAAACTGGACTCGTATGGGTGGTCGTTTCACAGCTTTAACTGAAATCGAAAATAACGGTCTTCAGTAAAAATTATATTAAATTGGTGGGAGAGCTTCGGCTTTCCCGCTTTTTTCACTTTCTTTTGTAAATGGGAAATAGAATGAGAGACTATATTATTATTACTCTTTTAATGATCGCTGGCTTTGCTGGTCAAGCTAACGCCTGTAGTTTTGGCGGAGATGCGGTCAAAGCTTTTTCTACTTCATTCACAAAAGAAACTGGAGACTTCTACAGTTTAAAGACTTCAAAGGTTGATACCGCAAAATGGTTTCTTTCAGGTTGTTCAAAATCAAAGAAGAAATTCTTTCAAGTCAGTCTTGGAGTAAGTCACGATTATATTGATAACAATACGGCCATTACGGCCCTTCATGAAAACTTTGTTCCTAGCGCCTGCACTTTGAAGCCACTACCTTTTAAGACAAGAATGTCTATGCAAAGTGAAAAAGAAGTATTTCTTGAAAAGCTTAGTTTTCTCAATAAGTGCTTTGATATCTATGTAACTTCACTAGCTAAGAATAAGTTAATATTTCCTGAAGGTCAGATTGGATGTAATCCTGAATATATAAAAGATCATAAGGTTAAGCTTAATGGAAACCTCTGCTATTTTGATATCATCAAAGGAGATGGCTTCCTGGTTGAATTAAAATTTAAAGAAGAATGTAAGCTTCGGGATTTCTATAAAGAGAATAAGATCTCAACTCAAGACTTTATGTCTCATATTGGCTTTAACGTCATGAATAGTGCTGATGGAAGTGGAGCTGGAATCATCACTGTGGGAGCTGGAACAATCAGAATGTCTATTGATCCTGAGCCAAGAGCGATGAGAGTTTCTGATGATTTTGGAAGGGCCAATCCTCTTTTTCCAGCGGTATGGTCAGTTCCTGATGTTCACTTTGGTAAAGCTCACCTTATCTCTAATGGAGAGCGTTCAACTTTAAACCTTCCTTTTGTTGCTGATAACCGCTGTAAGAAAGTTTGTGTCGATGGTATCTGTTCTAGTCCGTGTAACTACTCTTCTCCCGTCGCGGCTGAAGTTGAGCTATTTGAAATAGCCGTTGATGACTTCTTTGATGATAATGAAGATGATTTCTTCGGTGATGATTTTAAATCAATTGCTAAAAGCCTAAAAAAGAAGCCTGAATTTATCAAGTCGTTTTATAATGGCGGTGTTGTGCAAGCTAATTGGCAAGGTCAAATCTCTGGAAAGACCATTGATCTCGGAACTGAGATTAAAACAGGAAAAAGATATAGAGTAAAAGCCAGCTTTCGTGACCCAAAACTAGACTATCATTTTCTCATGAAGAACTACCGCTCAATTCTAGGAAATATTCCTAGTTTAAGAGAAGCTGAAGGCGGAGTAATTCAAGGAATCTCTACTAGTGGGACAGATGTTCTTTCAAGTATAAGTGAAATGCTAGGAAATCTTGCTACTGATACATCAACCGATTCTACTGGAATGAGCCCTCTGAGAAGAGCCGTCTTAAAGTTTCAAAGCCTCTTTAGTTACCATGCATGGCCTGTTTATGTTGATAAGGTCTGTAATGACTCTTTAATGCTTTGTAAGAAACCCGAGAGAAAAGATAACTTAGTTCTTACGATGGATTTCACTGTTGGAAGTAAGACTGGTGCAATGGGTGAATACGAACTTAAAGACATTAAAGTTTCTAGAAAATCACCTGTTATTGAAAACTACTCTAAGTCCATGAACCTTGAAGACTTCCCAGAGATCGCTTGCTATGAAGAAGCAGAGGAAGAATCTGATGCTAAGTAAGTCGATTCTAGTTCTCATTTTTATTTCTACGACTGCCTATGCTGGTGAAAAGGTAACTATCTGCCATGTTAACCCTAGCCAAAGCCTGACACTTGAAGTGAGTGAGAATGCCTTGAGAGGTCATATGAACTCTTTAGGTGAGCTTCACGGTGATGATTATCTTGGTGCCTGTAGAGAATCAAGCAACATAGGTTTCTACCCTTGTAATGTTGGTATTAAGAATTTCAATACAAACTCAACTAACACCACTCATGACTATGTAACTTATAGCTCTATGAGAATTGGTGGCGAGCAGCAAGAAGCAGTCCTTGAGGCGAATAGAAACAGCTATCATTCTGCCTTTACGACAGTTCAAGCTTTTGAAAATAAATTATTAGAAGTTAAGATCAACCTTTCTTCAGAATTAATGGGAACTGACTATTTTGTTGATTACTGTTTTGACGGAAGAGCTGACAAGAACGCGAAGGGCCTCTTGATTGAAGATGTGGCCCATGTCTCAAGCAGCCCTTATCCAATTAATATTTCAATGGAGCTACTTTGCGATACCCAAAACCGCACTAACGGACAAGTAGACCTCTCACGCGTTTCTCTGAACAATGGCTTTCCTCTTAGCTTCAACAAGGTTCCAGAGTTCTGCTTACTACGTTTTAATGTACTAGAGACCAATATCGGCGAATCAAGAAATTGGTCACAAAGCTTTAATAGAATTTCAACATTTATAGATTCTGAGATTATATCTCAGTAATACGACGTTATTAAGGAGTCGAAATTATGAAAAAATTATTATTACTATTGAACATGATGCTTTTACTAACAGGTACTGCATTTGCCCAAGATTCTGGGGACGGCGACATTGACGATATGTTTGGCGGCGGAACTGACGAATTTGAATTCGAAAGATTCTCTGATGACCGTATCTTAGTGGCTATCGATCAAGATGCTGCTATCAATTGCGATAAGCAAGGTCTTTGTACTCTTTCAGCTGTTACAACTAATAGCAGAAATTTTTCAGTAAACTTTAACATCGGTGAAGGAAACAATGCTTCAGGTGGATTTGGTGGTTACGGTGAAGGTAACGGCGGAACAACTGTAAATATTGGTGGAAATGAAACTGGTGAAGAGCGTGGACACTGGGGAGTAAATGTTCAGTTTAAAGTTGGAACTTGTACTCAAAAAGTTAAAGTACCAAGAGCTTTATACTACTCAATGAACAGATACCTATATGGTCTAATGAATTCAGATGGTTCTGTAAGACGTGGATTTACTCCAGCTGACGAAGCGATGATTCTTTTTTACACGACTATCCTTAATAAAGCCTCTGGTTGTGGAAACTAGGCTAGGTTAAGGACTTAGGGAAAACTAATGACAAATGTTCGTAATTTCATATATTTAGCCATATGCCTACTACTGATTGGAGTAGTAGGTGCGTCTGAAGGCGACTGGAAAAAAGGAGATCATTTCTCCTCTGTTGTGGGCCTAAATAATATGAGATTCTCTAATAGGGCACGTTGTGCACTGGACTCAGAGAAGCCAACAAACTCTGCCTTTATCATGGTTAATAATACTGACGCCGCTCGCTCACTTTATAGATTAGCGAAGGCGACAGGAAAGAAACCTAATGATGTTGTAAAGCTTGGCATTCAGGTTTATCGCTACAGTGTAGTACAACTTTTAGATTTGATTCATTCAAAGCTAATGAATAGAGAGCTTCCTTTTTTAAGCGGAGATTCAACTAAGAATCATGTTCCAAGCCGTTATAAGAAACTTATGGAGACCTGCAAGTCAGATGAGTATTGTGATGACTTAGACCTCTACATAGATAAGATTTGGAAGATCTCTTCAAATACTTCAATGAATAATATTCAAAAAGTTATTAAGTTCTATGACGTTGATAACTTTCATTCAAAAGAATCTTACTTAGATCCAAAAGACTTTGAAGATGATGAAGTTTCAACAGAGCTGACTTGTCATTACTTAAAAAAGTTTAGTCCCCTGCAGGCTCACCTTTACGGGACTAAGCCAAATAAAGAAGCTATGACGGCCATCGCTGAAGCTGCTCATAAATCTAAAGATTATCTTGCCTCTTGCAACGACTTTGATTCTCAAGAGAACTTAAAGGTAGCTGGTTATCAGTTAGAGTTCTCAGGACTGAGAAGTAAGAAATGGGATACTCAAGGTTTTGATTATTGGAATTCACTAAAACTATACTTTTCATGGGCCTGGAGAAATGCTCCTGAGATGGAAAAGATTGCTTATCCTTTTGGTAAGGTTCTACCTGCCATTGCCATTGAAGAATCGGTTATGCTGGTTCCAAATGGTTGTAAGTCTATCACTGTCCCAAAATGTGATGGCGACTACTTAGCTCTCAACGCTATTAGAGAATTTGCAAAAAAAGACATGCGTAAGAAGAAGATCACTCTAGATGTTTTATCTGAGCTCCCTGAAGGACCGGGTCAAGATATTCTTAATGATACATTTACTGATGTAAATAATGATATTTTAGACCTAGCAGAACAGCCAGATGCAAGTGCCTGGTTAGAGAACTTTCAATCTAACCTCTCTGGAACACGGTCACTCATGAAGAACAAGCTTATCAAAGCAGTTACCTTCTTAGATATCGCCAGCACTCACTTAAAGAAAGAAAAGCTACTCGAAAAGATTAAGAAACAATTTTCAGTTCTAAATACTGAAAGCGGACGTAACAATCCTCAAAATATGGCCCTAAAGAACGAGCTTTTCTATGCTTGTGCTGAGTTCAACTTTTCCCATCATAAGGATTTTAGTTTTCTAAGAGGAAACTTAGATATCCTTGCAAAGACAACTCTAGTAGATGGGATTACAAAAGGGCTTTCAAAGAAATCAACTGAAACCTATTTTTCTTATTATAAAGAAATCGCTGAGGCCATCGTCGGTCATTGTTCAGAGCTAGAGCAGCGAGAAATCTGGAATGATGAATTTGAACTTGCTAAGGAAGGTTACTCTCCTTGGTATATAGAAAAGATCTATGAAGACAAATATAAGTCGACTATGGATATTACGGCCCTTCAGTACTTAACAAAGAACAAGCCTGAATTGGCCTACGGACAATACAAAGAAACCTCTGATAAGAATGATGTTCTATGTTCAAGTCCTACTCACTGTGCCAGAAAGGTTTTAAGTTCAATTGTTGATCTCTACTCAACAAGCCAATATGCCAATACCTTTTACAGCCTAAATCAGGCCATTAAATCGCCAAACTTATTTAATCCTTACGCTGAAAGAACTGCCTGTAAGGTCTATGATCCTTGGTATAAATCTCGGGCGATTCTTTTTAATCTCTTTGCAGACCTAGGTCAGGCAGCCTTAAGCCTAACAACTCCTGGGGCTATCTATAGTTCATTTAATTTAAAACCAGGAAGAGTCGTCTCTTTTAGACAACTCGTCTCTGAAGGAAAGATTGAATACGACACAAATATGGATAGAGGCGGAGTACAGGCCAGCTTAGTTGCTGACTTTGGTCCAATGCTTGGAGTGCCTTGTTCAATTAGTTATATGCCTACTTCAAATCCTTATAATACTTATCGTTTCGCGGGAATAAGCGCTTCAGCTTGCACTGCCAGTTCAGATAACGACATGGTAGTTAGAAACGCTTCAGATTATGATGACAACGATACAAATAACCGATCAGGCTGCGTTGCCTGTGCCTTAAACTTTGAAACTGTTGCTGGAGCAGCGACAAGATTCGCTCCCACTGTTGGATCTACTTTCTTTCTAGTTAAGGCCTTAGTTAGACTTTATAGAGGTCTTAAGGATCCGTTTAATATTCCAAGAAGCTGGGAAGCTAATCCTAATTACGTCTTAGATAGTTATAAGAAATTTGGAGAAATTCCTAAGAAATGCGTTAGAAGTTTAAGAAAAGGCAAGATGTGTCTTAAAAGTAAAACTGAAGAATCAATCCTGAAAAAGCTTTATGCAGTAGCTAATGTTTCTGTAAAAGGAATTAAGATTGATGGAAAAAGAGCCTTAGTCTCTGTTCATAATTGTGATCAACCAATTAAGTTAAGAATTAGTGTTTTAGGTAATGCTAAAGATATTAAAATCCCAGCGGCATGCTCCGAACAGCTTAGGAAGAAATAGTGTTAAAGAATATTGTATTACTACTTTCAATCTTTACTTGGACTCAGGCATCAGCCATTAGTTACGAGCCCCAGTGGAGTGGTAACTTTGAAAAGACTGTTAAGATGAGCTGCCAAGAAGGTGAATTCCAATGTGATGACCTTTGTGGTGAATCAACTTGTTTAATAAAAGAGAAAGTTTGCAGAAACTGTATTGGATCAAATATATTAATTACTCATATCTTCAGAGATATGGGCAGAAGTTATATCAGCACTGCAAATGAAGTTTCTTATTACGAAGTCCTAGATCTTCTTCAATCAGGAAACTTTGCTAGCTTCACTTCTAAATCGGTTTACAATATTGTTGAACGCTACGATTCAATGGCCTTAAGACAAAAGTTTCAATCATTATGTCCTAATGGGACAAAGTATCCTGTAGTTCTTTTCAATACAAAAGAGACTTCTCGCATCTTAGACAAGGTTCAATTTGTCCTTTGTGGCGATATGGCTTTTGAGATGACGGATGAAGCAGTCATCGACGTAAATAAAAATGCTAAATTTATAGATAGTAGCCTGTATTAATAACGGAGAATAAAATGAAAAATATTACTTTTTTAATTCTAATAATCAGTAGCACGGCCTCTTTTGCAGGAACCTCAGTCATTGAAAGACTAGTTTCTAAGAAAACTACAGAAACCTTTAGTTTATCAAATGGCATATATAAAAGGATAGCTTCAAAGACTGAAGGTAAAGTGAAGTTCATCACGAAAGTAGAAGGACAAGATAATTTCGAGGAAGTCTTTAATTTTCCCGAGAATGATGAGCTTTTTAGCGAGAAATTTATAACTCCCAAGTCAAATAAAGTTAAGATTAAATTAGTTACTCCGACCATTGATGGATTCGAAGGAAGAGAAGAGATTATTACTTTGGCTGCCAATATAACAGTAGAGAATGGAAAGGTACTAAACCTAACAATTGGCGGCAATTTTTTAAAAGAGATGATGGTAAATCAAATTACTTCAGAATTGAAAAACAGTATGGTTTTTAGTTTTCCTGAAGGAGAAGTTAATCCAGATAATATCAACGTTGTAAAAATGAAAGTTCAGCAATCAGATATTAAATGTATCGCTAAGGCCAATAAGCTTTACTGCCAAGAAAGCCTAAAGCTTCACGCTGTAATTACACTAGAGAAATAAGAAAAACGACAAAACGACATTTTGTTATACCAAAGAGGCCTTGTTGAATAACAAGGCCTTTTTTTAAGGTACCTTTTTTAAGGTACCTTTTTTAAGGTACCTTTTTTAAGGTACCTGGTCACTTGCATTTATGAAACGTCACTAAATTCTGAACGACGAAGACCATTTACCAGCAACTTTCTCTCAAGATCAGGAACAGTTTCGTTTAACCATCTTAATCCCCACTCATCTTTGAACCCATAGTGATCACAAATGGGAATCGAGAACTCTTCACATTGAATTATATTTTTCAAGGTACTAAAAGGGTACTCTTCGCATTTCTGAACAATCCCCGCTCTAACTGGGTTTTGATAAACATAGCGGTAACAATTGATAAAATAGTTATTTACTGAGATTATGCACCACTTATACCTCCCACCAAATACTTGATTGATAATCTTTCCGCGTTTTTGAATCTTCAGGGTTAATCTTCTATTAAACTCTCGCATGAATAAGTCGAGATTAGAATCAGGCGTTTTTATTATCATATGGTAATGATTCCCCATTAGGACGTAGCTAACTAAGTTTATCGGTATCATCTCATGCGCTTCTTTAAAAGAGGCCAGCGAGAGCTCCCAAACTTCATCTAAAGGTATTTGAAACCAATCTTGATTATGGCAACGACTCGTTACATGGTAAGGAAATTCAGAGGTTCTCACTAAGTTTTTTCTAGGCATTATTTCTCCAGTTAGAATTCAATTCACTATTTAAATTTCTTTTAAGATCATCAAAATATTAATCGGATACACCTCTCTATTTTTCTTTTTTACAAGTAACCAGGTACCTTTTGGGTTAGAATTTGGTATGAGCAAGAACGAAGAAATTAACCCCAAAGGGGAATTGGCGATTAGAGTCCAGGCCATGCCTGAAAATACAAACCCTGCTGGGGATATCTTCGGCGGATGGGTCCTCTCTCAGATGGATATTGCTGGCGGTCTCGTCACTAAGAAACTCACAAGAGGACGAACTGTCACTATAGCTGTGGATGCTATGACCTTTTATAAGCCTGTCTTAGTTGGTGATACTCTTTGCTGTTATGTGGAGATTATTAAGACGGGAAAAACTTCGATTACCGTTAAGATTGAGTCCTGGGTGGCCCGTCAATACGAAGATGTGCGCGAAAAGGTCACTGAAGGCACTTTTACTTACGTTGCCGTCTCACATGATAGGATTCCGAGGAAGATTGAAGCCTGAATTCTTTACAATATCAGTGACTTAAATTATCAATCGGTTAGAATCCCCCCTTATGAAGATTGTTTTTACCTTACTATTTTTGCTGTTCAGCTTCGCTCTGCACTCAAAGACCTTAATGGTTTCTCATAAAGGCGTTTGGAAGAATCATATCTACGCGCAAAACACCATGGAATCTCTTGAGCAGGCCTTAAAAAATGGTTATCGCGGTATTGAATTTGACGTGCATTTAACGGCCGATAAGAAACTTATCCTGGCCCATGATGTGGGCCTGAAAAGAGTGACGAACTGCAAAGGAAAAGTGACGGAGAAAACTCTTAGTTCTCTTTTAAGATGCAAGGTCACCCATAATACAACACTCCCTCTCACCCAGATCCTAGTTAAGAAAGTTAAGAAACCAACAAAGATGACGTCATTAAAAAGAGTCTTAGATAAACTTCTCCATAGATCAAACCTTGAGTTTCTATGGGTGGATGTAAAAGGTGATGATCCTAAACTGATTGACGCCTTAAGCGAGGCCCTTGTTGATGTTGGCGATAAATCTCTTATCTCTAAGATCATGATCAATAGCGTGAATGCAGAATTATTAACCAAGTTTAAAAAAGCCTTCCCACGCATCAAGACCAGTCTTGAAGGAAAATGGGGCAGCGAACCTTTAAGCCATCAGAAAAGATTCTTTCAGGGTATTGGCACTTCTCACGACGCCGTCTCTCTTAATGTAGGGATTGCTCTTGGTTTTAAGGGAAGTTTAAATATCTTTATTCGTAAGAGGCGCTTTTGGAAGCTTCTTAAAGCTTATGTGTCTGAGTCTAAGAGAAGAAATATTCCAACCGTGGCCTGGACAGTGAACAGCAAGAAGAAACTAGCTAAGCTTAAGAAGCTCGATCTAGATTATCTTCTAACTGACCTCATCAATCCTTAATTTATTCCGCTTTATTACAATCAGCTTCGGCAACCGAGTCATCTTTTAAGGCGACTTGATTGCATTTTAAATCAAAGGAAAGCATCGAGCTCTCAAAAGCACTTCCAGGCATTTCTGCCGGATAACCTGAAACACGACACTTGCTCATGCCCTTTTCACACTTAAACTTAAAGTTATATGGCCCATCATAACTTCCCTCACGAGAGGCCACAGCGGAGGAGAGCTTATCGACGGCCTTTGAAAAGGCAGGGTCTGCTAAGAGAATGAAGTCTGTTTTTGATTTATCAAAGTCACCAGAGAAGCCCCAGCTAAAGGGCGCTTCAGATTCAGAGTACCTTCTGGCGATATGAACCTTCTTATCGTTAACAATATTGACGTGAACAGAGTCTTCAGAGAAGTCTTCACAACCTCTGGCATAAGAGCCGCAGTAATACTGAACAATACTTAAGGCCTTCTGAGGGGCAATGATTATTGGAGCCGTCTCTTTTTTCTCTTCTTTTTGGCAAGAAAGAGTAAGGAGGATTAAACTAAAGAGAAGTATTTTCATATTGTTCCTTTTATAAATCTTTAAATAAATAAAATAAAGGTATTGAGGTCTCTCTACCCTCGGCTTCTTTTAACCTCTTGTACCCAAGTTTTTCATAGAGCTTTAAGGCGCCATCATTATCCCCATCTACACCTAAAGTGAGGCGCGTAAAGCCTGAGATTTCAGCGAAGACTTCGAGCTCTTGCATCATCATAAGACCTAAGCCTTTTCTTTGATGATCTTTTGCTATTTGAAGAGCGTGCACATGAGCGGTGGATTTTCCATCAGCAAGATCGGGGTCTTCATCAGCTCTTTTAGTAAGAAGCTGAACAATTCCTACAGTCTTAATCCCCTGACTAAGAATAAAGAGGATTCGATTCTCGCCTAGCTCAACGAGCTCTGTTTCTATATAGGCCTTAATTCTTGTTAACTCTTCTTCATTTCCACCAAAGCTAGAGGCAACCTCCATCACTTTGTTGATCTCACTCGGGTCAATGGATTGTCTAAATTTATAGTTCATCTTTTCTTTAACCAGCCACAAAAGGTTCCTGTGCTTTTAACTTGAGGATCAACAAGAGACTCCACTATTTCAAAACCCGCTTCATGGATCTCTTTTTCGAGCATTTCTGTCGTCGTTATATAGCGGTGAGGAAAGACTTTCTTTCCCTGAACCTGCATCCACTTCATGTCCCAGCGCTCTGGTCCGGTGCTATAGAGGATATGATTTTCGTAAACAAGATACTCTCTATCAGTCATCTCTGACATATCAGCGGCTTCAATCATGGTATGAAGAAAGAGAAGCCCCTCTTCTTTTAGGAGATCAAAAGAGAGTTTAAAAAAGTCGGCCCTATCTTTTTTCTCTACCAAACAATGAAGTAAACTACTGTCCACGACCAAGTCGACTTTATCATTTGTCTTTATGCTTATAATATCGGCGACCTCAAACTTAAGATCTAACTTTAACTCGCTGGCGTTTTTCTTCGCCAGTTCAATAGCCGTTTCAGATAAGTCATAGCCAACAACTGAAAATCCTTTTCTAGCAAGATTTAGCGCGGCTGTACCGGTTCCAGTTCCTAGATCAACGGCCTTTAGGCCATCTTTTGATTCAAAGAAATGATCGATTCTCTTTCCAATCGCCTGATTGATTTCGTGATCAAAGAGCTTAGAGGGATCAGTCTCTCCATCCCAAGAGATCTTATCCTTAGCCTTTAGCTGCTTATAGGCGTCTTCGTGCATATCGTAGTATTTCATAGGAAAATTGTAACACCACTTTTCTCGAAGGGCTTTTGATTTTTACAAGTACAGCGAGAGCAAGGTAGAATGCGAAGGTGAATAAGATAGAGGAAATTCTTTGTAAAGCGACCGGCTCTTCTCAAGTAAAGGAAATGGAGCTGATTCAAGAGCTCTGGAGTGGTTATGGAGAATTAAACCGGGTCTATCTAGATGATTCCTCGGTTATTCTAAAATTAATCAAGACTAAGACGGGTCAAGGTCATCCTAGGGGCTGGAACTCAAGCCTCTCTCATAAAAGAAAAGAGCTCTCCTATAAGATAGAACGAAAATGGTATCAAGATTATAACTCCCCTATTGATAATGCCCCCCTTCCAAAGCTTATTGATGCTGGAGAGGTTGGTAATTCTCAGTATTTAATTCTAGAAGACTTAAAAGAAAGAGGTTTTCAAGTAAAGCCTTCTCTTTCTTGGGAAGAGGTAAAGAGCTGCATAAGTTGGCTCGCTCATTTTCACTCCCATCATTTAAATTCAACACCAAAAGGATTATGGGCCATAGGAACTTACTGGCACCTTGGCACAAGGCCTGAAGAGTTAAGTGCTCTAAAAGATCAAAGTCTTAATGAAGCCGCTCCTCTTATTGATAAAAAACTAAATCAAGCAAAACATAAAACTCTTGTTCATGGCGATGCAAAGCTCGCGAACTTTCTCTTTAATGATTCTGGTGCCGCAGCCGTAGACTTTCAATACGTAGGCGGAGGCGTTGGTGTCAAAGACCTCGCGTATTTCTTGAGCAGCATCTATCGAGAAGATGAATTATTTGAAAAAGAAGCTGAATGCTTGGATTTCTATTTTAAAGAATTGAACGCCTGTATTGAAGTTGAAAGCGAATGGCGTGAACTCTACCCCTATGCATGGTGTGACTTTTATCGTTTCTTAAAAGGCTGGTCCCCAGGGCATTACAAGTTAAACTCCTATTCTGAACAGATGACTGAGAAGGTATTAAAATGGCTTTAACAATAAATCAACTTACCGAACTCTCCCTTGTGGCGAAAAAAGCGGCCCTCGCAGCGGGAGCCATTATCTCGGCTCAGCAAGGATCTAGCGTTGAAGTTATGTCTAAAGAAGGCGGAGAGAATATCGCTTCATGCGTAGTCACTGAGATAGACTTAGCTGCAGAGAAGGCGATTCTTGAAGTCTTAACCCCTACTCTTACGCCCTATAACTTAGGTCTTCTGACTGAAGAGTCTACTGATGATAGTTCGCGCTTTGATCATGATTACTTTTGGTGCATAGATCCTCTTGATGGAACTCTGTGTTTTAGCCGAGATGAAGATGGCTATTCCACTTCGATTGCCTTAGTGGCAAAGGATGGAACACCTCTTATTGGCGCGGTCTATAACCCAAGATCAGAGTCGCTTTATCACGCGATTAAGGATCATGGAGCCTTTAAGAATGACTCCCCTTTAAAGGCCCCCACGGGTTCAAAGGTTCTCACTCTCCTCTATGATATGAGTTATTCAAAACACCCAGAGTATGAAAAACAGATAGAACAGTTAAAGATTGATCTTGTTTCTCTTGGATTAGAAAGTCTCAATATTCATCATCTCGGTGGCGCCGTTATGAATGGTATCTCAACCATAGAAATGGCTCCGGCCCTATATTATAAATTCCCTAAGAAAGCAGATGGAGGCGGAAGCCTTTGGGACTTTGCTGCAAGCTCTGTTATTCAATCTGAAGCGGGCTGTTTTAATAGCGACTTTCAACAAAATCCACTTAAGCTTAACCGAGCTGAATCTACATTTATGAATTTAGATGGGGTTATTTATTCGAGCAGTGAAGATCTTTTGAAATTAATTCCAAAGATATAAGAAGTGCCAGGGTAAAACCTGGCACCATTTATTATTCACAAGTTTCTGACATTCCTATTGGTAATTCAATACTTCTCTTCATTTCAGAAAAGCTAGTACTTTCAGAATTATCTAAGATTCCCCACTCTCCGTTGAAAGAAGGAATATTTTTAAATTTAACCTCAATGGATAAAAAAGCACCATTGTCAAAATCAGGTTTAAAGATTTCAGCTATCAAAGTATCATCTTCATTGTATAGCTCTAAAGACTGATTCTCTTTATTCACTAAGAATTTTCCATTTACTAAGATAGGCTCTAAAAATTCTGTAATCTGGTTTCTTGATGGAGAATACTTATAGATCTCAAGAAGAAGCTGAAAGCTTCCATCTTCAAAGAAATACCCGTATCTATCATAATCAAACCTAGAGTCTTCCCCTATAATATTGAGCTCTCTAGGTTTTTCTTCTTTAAGCCTAGTGATTCGACTTTTCCCATTTTCACAAGTTGCTTTAACAAGAAGCCTGTCTTGGAATTCATCAAGGCTTAAAACTTTAGATGCATTTGGAGTTTGAGGTTTTTCCCCTAGAGTCTCTTTCTTTCCACATGAAACCGTCAGAGTTAATAAAGTTAAAAGTAATAAAGATTTCATTATTTATCCTTCTTTTCACAGTTACCAAAATCGTACTGATCTAAAGAGTAACTTTGCTCTGATCCCATATGATCAGTGACAATCATTTTATAATCAGCATTAAACAGATCATCTAAGTAGAGGTCTGATTCAAACTGGCTATTTCTTTCTATAACTCCGGCAAACCTATCGAGAGCCTCAGAGAAGGTCAAATCGTGATATCCAAAAGGTAATAAATACCGTCCAGAAGTACCCGTTTTTACGAAGTTTATCTTTCGTATCAAGTCCCCATGAAGAAGATTCCCTTCAACAAATTTTGAATATGAATCAAGACCAGTTTCAGAGTAATAACAGACAGATCTTAGCCTAGCGTTCTTAATAAAGTCCGTTGGCCAATCAACCTTAAACTCGATGACTAAGAGCTCTTCAACCATACATTGATCTTCTAAGATACAGCGGTTAACAATAGATTCCATCTTTCTATATTCTCTTCCAAAGGCCCTTTGAGTATTTTGAAAATAGGTAATACTCTTCTCTACTCTGTCTAAAGGAATCTTTCTTAAGCTTTCAATTTCTTTACTCAATCTTCTTATTTTATTTTCATACTCTAGTGAGAGTAAGAAGGCCTTATTTAAAAATCCTTGCCTTCTATGCTCATAGGCAGGAACTTTGAGACCAAATCTTTCCATTGAGACAAAAGTAAATCCCACTGCTGTAGAAGTGTTTTTATTAACTCCCTTCATCAGTTCCTTCATAGCGCTTAGAGTTTTCTTAAGATCATCTGAGGCCCCAAACTCATTCATACTTGTAGAGCTACCCCCAAGAGTCGTCACACTTAGAGAAGTCTCGCCGAACTTTTTGGCCAGAGTATAATTTTTCTCTAAACTTGTTTTTAGAGATCCACTAAAGCCTCCATAAGCGACATCCCCACCAAAGGCGACAGTTAAGTCCTTCTTCTTTTCAGAGTTTAGTTTAGACATGGTTAACATGACATTTAAAACAACTTTTTGATCAGTGTTCTCAACAAAGTGAGTCCCGCATCTTTTAATAAACTCTTGATGTTTCCCTTGATTGATCATTTCTTGATACTTCTCTTTTAAAACGGGGTTTAAAAGCTCTCTTTTTCCAAAGTTATACTTGGCCTGAACTAAGTATGAGAGGGAGTCTTGATAAGAATGATAATTCTTCACAAGCTTCGCATTCATATTTGCATTTGCCGTAATAAGCTTAAACTTTGCTTTTGCCGCAAGGTCCACTCCTATAGAGAGGTTCTTAGTTAGTTCAGAAGATTCCGTGATTAATTTTGAGCCAAAGCTCATCTTAACCACACCATCTTGAACATCGGCCCAACGAATTGATTCATAAGTTAGGCAGTTTTCTTTTCTGCTAAAAGGTAGGTCTAGGTCATAAGTATTTCCTAGCGAAAAGGGAGTGTCCTCTGAGTAAAGCATCTTAACGTCTGCTTGCGAGTTCACGGAATAAAGTAAGGCCCAGGCCACAATTAAAAATTTCATATTATCTCCTTTTTTTATATTGATTAAAATAAGTCTCTTAAGTTTTCTTCATTGAATGGGATCCATTTAAGCTCTTCGTCCGCCGACTTTAAGAAGTTATTTGAATCAAACTCTGGAAAATCCGGCATCTTATAAAAGCCCGTTACGTTTTGAACGACCTCTCCTCTTTCTCCATCCACTCCATATCTTCCTTTTTCACCATTGAGCCCTTTCTTACCTTGGCTTCCTTCAGGACCAGAAGGACCTGATCCAGCTTCACCATTAAGAAGTTCGCCTTCACCACCTGATCCACCAGTGCCGCCTTGGCCACCGATGCCACCATTTCCACCAGAGCCGGCCGTTCCAGGAGAGCCACCACGTCCACCAGGAACGTAAATATTTGGTGAGGTTCTTGGAATAATCTCTTCATTTGGAGCTTCGCTATTTACTAAGAGAAAGACATCTCCTCCGTCTCCACCTTTTCCACCATTTCCACCGTCTCCACCGTTTCCGCCGTTTCCACCAGCGCCACCTTCACCACCAGCGCCACCAGTTGAGGCCGATTGTCCTAACCAACCATTAGCATCACCGCCATTTCCTCCATGACCACCGTTTCCACCATTACCGCCGTTTCCTCCAGCACTACCGTGACCACCTCGTCCGCCAATTCCACCAACACTTTCAATATTGATAATGGCGTCTCTAGCAAAGGCATCTGTTCTGATATCAATGATTACGTTTTTATGTCCCTTTGAACCAAGGCTTCCATTACTTCCATGCCTCCCATTGGTTCCTATGGTTCCAGCCACTCCAGTGTCTCCAGATGTAGATCCTCGATTCAAACGTGCGTCTTCTCCATTGTTCCCATTTGCTCCTCTAGATCCAGGAGTTCCATGAGTCACACTTTCTCTATCAATCCCTTCATCGCCATTTCGCTCTAAACGGTCACCTATAATAGTGACAAAGCCTGAGATGAGTTTTGATCTGAGCTGAAGGTTTGAATGAACTCTTAGTTCTGATCCTCTTTCAAAGATAATTTCATCGCAAAGGATGTTTATCTTTTCAGGATTTTCTTTATTCGCATCAGGGTTAATGATCTTTGCCTTTCCACTAATGGTTAAGCTTTTACAACGAAGGCTTGAGAACTCTCTTACCTCATCAAAGTCACTTCCGAGTCTAAGAGAGTCTGCTACAATATTGACCTCTTCACCTTGAGCTGCGACTGCTGCTATTAAAGTTATAATTAAAATAAAATTCTTCATATTATTTCTCCTTTTTGTTTTTGTTATATTTAATCAAGCTTAATTTGCTCAGTTTCACCTTTCCATTCAGTCCAAACAAAGGGCTGAATTCTAACTCCGGGTAGTCCATCTTTTCCCATCTTTCCAATCAATCCTTTTTTTCCATGACTACCGACTCTTCCTCCTGAACCACTTAAGCCTGAAGGCCCAGTGCTTCTCCAGACTGATCCGTCACCGCCACGACCGCCGCCGCCGCCAGAGCCTTTAACTCCAGGAACTCCGCCAGATCCTGCCGTTGCACCCACGCCGCCTCTTCCGCCGTAGTTTTCAATCTTGAAATCGATCTTTTTCATTTTATTTTTCTTAAGCCACTTCTCTGGCTTATAAGAGATATAGACTCCGCCGCCATTTCCACCATCGCCACCGTCTCCACCATCGCCGCCATTACCGCCATGACCAGCATTACCGCCAGCACCTCCATGACCACCTCGAGAAGCGCCATAGCCATACTTTCCAGCTCCACCAGGGCCGCCATTTCCACCGCGTCCAGCATCGCCACCAAAGCCGCCATCCTGACCGATGCCGCCTACTTGGCCATTTTCTCCATTAGAATAGACTTCAATTGATTTCACTTTCTTCACTTCCTTAAAACTAAGCACCAAGCTATGGCCACGAGAACCATTCAATCCATGCTTCCCTTTTTTTCCACTATGCCCATTAGCTCCATGTCCGCCAGCGCCACCGTTTGTCCCTCCATGAGAGCCCCAGCACTTAGGAGGTTTTGGAAACTTAAACTCACAATGAGCATTTCTACCTCCGGCACCACCGCCACCATTTCCGCCACCAGAGGCCTTCGCTAGTTTTGGGAAAGCGCTTGGAACACCTTGGATCTCTTTATTATTAGATTCAATTAAAACGTTCCCTATAAGGAGATTTGTTTCAATTAAGCTAGAAGCGCCTATGATCAGCTTGCTTCCTGCAAGGAATTCAATACTCTCGCAATGAAGCTCCATGACTTCATCTTCTTTTAATTCTTCTTTAGGAGTCAGAGTGACTTCATTTTCAATGACAAGAGAAGAGCACTTAAAGTCTTTGTTAATAAGGAGCTCTTCGTCGTTTAACTTAAGAGTCCCAGCTAAGGCACTACTAATGTTAATCAATAAGGTTGCTGACAAGGCAGCGGTCTTTAAATAATTCATTTTATTTTCCTTTGTTTGTCTTAGTGAAAAAAAGTGACCGCCCGCGGATCAGCCTGATTTACAGGGGGGACCAGATCGATCGCGGGACAGTCGTGTATTTTTTTCACTCTTTAAACGTTCACAACTAAATATTTCTAGAGTGAGAGGAACTTAGGAAAAAAAATCCAAGATTTAAAAAATAAAGCTAATTTAGCGAATTTGTTTAACCAGCTGGTTAACCTTACCCATATTTGGAAGCTATCTGCCTGAAATTACGATCAGAGCTACCCAGTTGGGTAAATTGACAAAGGCAGTGCGTAATGGAAAAAGCAAGAATACAAAAGACAAATAGATTAGGAATTATCACTTTATGGATATGTTGAGAACACAACATGAACTACGTAGAAGGGTGTCGAGTAAGCTAAATGATGCTTTCAACCTGCACAGCTTCGCCAAGAAGTACGAACTTTCGTACTCGACTCTGTTTCGTTTTGTTAAAGAAGAAAAAGATATTAGCCCTATGCCAGTTATAGAGATCCTAAAAGTTTTAGGACTTAAGGCTACTGAAATTAATACCTCACTTGCTGAACTCTTTCCTCATAAATATCAAAACGGAAAAAATCAATTCTATAATGAAGAAGAAAAGTTTGAATTCAAATCAGCTGAATTCGAGCAATACCTCGCTGACCCTGGTTACTTTGATATCATTCAAAAAGCCTACCTCGGTGAAGGTATTAATAAAGAGCAATACGCTATTGAGAATGGAACGAATGGTCTTAATAGGATCAATACTCTTATAGAGAAGTCCATTGTTATAGAAAAAGACGGTCAGATTGTAGGTGAATCAGAGTTCTTCCAACCAGGAATTGATTCGGTCTTACAAGAGATCGTGAACTCGGCTTCTTACTTTGATAAGAACAAGATGGGCACAAACTCAAATCAGGCCTACTTCTCAACTGGAGAAGTAAGTAAGAAGAACAAAGAGTTTATCTACCAATGGCACCGACTTGGACGAACAGTTGTTCGAGCTAAGTTTGAAAATAAATTAATAGATGAAGTAACAAAGGCAAATATATCTAAGTTACTAAATTCAGATGAAGTCGATTCGAGCGAAAGTGAAAACTTAACCAAGATGTTTACTTCTCTGATCTTTGATGATTTTATGTTGCCGGAATCAGAAGAAAGGAGGTTACATTAATATGAAAGCGATAATGATAATCACACTTATCTGTTCAAGCATGTCTATGGGTTTCGCCACAGAAACTCCAATGGTTAAGATAAAAAGTGAAGAATCTCAAGAAAGAAGAACTAGAACCGTAAACCTCGTCATGGGAAATATACAAGATGTGCGTCTTATTGACCGCGGATTGGTTAGCCTTCGAGAGGCCATTAAAACAGAATCAAATTTTCAAAATATTAAACTTCCAACCGGTGATCTTCAGTTAAGAATTGATGCCAATTCAAATGTTGAAGAAGTCCTCTTTAACGACGGAACCCTTCTAGAAGGAAGAGTTCTAAGTGGTGGGACTGACGGCGGTGGCGGCTGATCCACTATTTTTTATCAGCAAAATGCCCCCAAAAGACCATCAACCATAAACCTAACATAGGCATCACAATCTGATGGGCCGTTAGAGATTCTGGTTGCATGGGGCTCAAGATATTTCCTAAATAGATCACCATCAAAAAGACAAGCATGCTCCAGAAGAGAATTTTTTGTCTCATCGAAGTAAGACTTACCGTCTTTAAATACAGAACCACCGAAGTAATAAAGAAGATCCCTTCAACAGCAAGAGTTCCATAAGTACTAGTCCAGAGACCGAGGCCAAATTTTGGCGCTGACATAAAAAGAGGAAGATCGGGAATATGAGTTACCCAATCTAAGATCCAATGAGAGAAAACACTTAGGCCTATGACTAGGCTTGCTTTAAGAGTTTTATAATAAAGATAGCCGATTCCAGCTGCCAGTAATGACCAAAGTAAACTCGCCACAAGTCCGTGAGACCACGGCACATGAATCAGATCCAGCCCATTAAAGGTTCCGAGGGAGTGATTAAAACGCACGTCCTCTAGCCCAAGCAAAACAAAGAGCGGAAAGAGAAGATCTAATAACTGAGTCCCCATAAAGAGAACTCCCAAAGATACTTTTGGCTCTATCTTTTTGGCCGCGAGTCCGGCGGCGTAGTGTCCTATAAACATAGGGAAATTATAGCATTTTATATTTATTTGTCTTTATTTCGCTTATGAAAATGACCAGAGACCTGCTTTAGGATTAAAATAGTCCTACCGATAAGTATTTATGAAAAGCGCCCTGATCTTGTGTCTATTCATCAGTTTTACCGCCTATGCGGAGAACTATAAGCGTAAGCTCTACCCACACTGGGTAGACGAGGACCGCGATTGCCAAAACTCCCGCATGGAAACTTTGATAAAAGAGAACATAGGGGATCTTAAGTTTAAGAAGAACAAGGGCTGCTCTGTGACTTGGGGAAAATGGTATGACCCTTATTCAGGTAAGACTTTTACAAAAGCATCAGATCTCGACATTGATCATATTGTTCCTCTAAAGCATGCCCATCAAACTGGCGCTGATTCTTGGACTCGTAAAAAGAGGCGCGCCTTTGCCAATGATCCGATTAATTTGATTCCCGTCTATAAAAGCCTAAACCGCCAAAAAGGCGCCAAGGGTCCTACCCGCTGGATGCCGCCTAACAAGAAGTTTCATTGTGAGTACGTAACGAGATGGAAAGCCGTTAAGAAGAAGTACGGCCTTCGTAGTTCGGGGCGTGAGCTAGCTTCTGTTCAAAAGAAGTGTCCTTAAAATAGAGTAGAAAAAGCAAGTAACCTATTCGTTTAAATTAATAAGGCCTTTTAACTTCTTCATAAAATCCTCCTTATCTTTTCCCTGAATAACAAAGCTTCTATGGGTTCCATTAGGTGTTATTTCAAGTTCAATATTTCTCCCTAAAGACATTCCGCCAAAGGTCATCATCTTATCAAGCAAAACAAAATTACATAGTGAAGTTCCTTCACCGTAAATATTATTCAACACTCCAGAGGACTCTCTGCCCTCTCTTATTTCTTCATTGCGTTTTAGTTTATTAGTTAAAGTCGCTATGATTGAAACGGTATCGCAAAGACCTACAAAGTCTGAATCATCTAAGTGACCAACGCAAGGAGTGCCGGACTCGGAAGGGCCATTTCCATATTCAGAGCTTAGGCCTTTATCAAAAAGCCCCTCTTCTTCAAGAAGAAATAGCTTATCATTAACGCTCATACCATCTTTGCAAGTAACATTAGGGTCTGCTCCAACTGACAAAAGGGTCTTTACTTTTTCTTGAGCTATCTTAGTGGCCATCTTTTTCATGGCCTCTTGCTGCTCCTTAATCTCTTCAGGTGATGGAGGTGTATATTGATAAGAAGTATCTTCAGTAAATTCTCTTGCTGTTAAATATTCATCAGAAGCATCTGCGCCATCTCCACTAAAGACAGGAGTTCCTGGAAAACCACCACCCATTCCGCCGCCAAAGCCAGAACCAGAACCCGGAAAGCCTCCCCCTTCAAGGATCGCGTTATCAAAGTCTCTCATGGACTCTTCAGCTTGCCTCTGTCCCATTTCAGTATAATAGAAACTCGGAGCTAAGGTTTGGCATAGTATATTCTCATTAGTAAAACCCGCTTTATGGTCAAAATCGACGTGTTCAGCGATCAGCTCTAAAAGCCCTGGAGTAGGATCTCCTGCCCAAGGGTTACTTCCCGCCATGAGTTCATTATTTAAAAGCATGTTTAAAAAGTCCTGGTCGACTTCTCCTTTAAGTATCTCTTGAATAAAGTCACGCTTAGAATCAGCATCCTGATGAAACCTCATCATTGAGTCCATCAGAACCTTCTGCTTTTGATCTCCAGTAAATTGAGCATCTACCTCTCTTAGAAACTCAAGGTGATCATCTCCGGCTTGCTCAACTAAATTTTTAAGCTGATAGGCCGAGGACATCTCACTTGGTAGTGGAATATTTGAGTCTGAGAGAGTTCTTTCAAATTCATTAAGAGCGTCGGTAGATTTATACTCAACATTAAAATCAAAGCCACCGCCTTCCATTGACATTTCTCTCTGGGCCAAACTCATGGCCACTTGAGAGAAAACTCTATCTCTTAAATCATAATTTTCAGGGCGGTCTAGTTGATATTGGTTCATGAGGACATCAAGTCTTTCTTTAGAAGTATTCTGATCCTGTCTTTCGCTGCCACCATAGAAATTAAACCCAAGAGTCATCGCTATAGTTGAGACCGTATCTTCGTTATCTTGAATATTGCCAGATTCATCAAACATTGTGTTCTGATTCATAAACCCGCCGCCAAACATTCCTCCCCCATTAAATCCTGGGGAACTACCTCCGTAGCCGCCACCAGAAGAGGTGCACTCCACGCAAAAGTCATCATTCGCCGTTAGGTTTGAGAACCCAAGCAGTAATAATAAAATGGACAAGGTTAAGGAAAATCTCACCCTAACTCTTCGGAGTTTTGTCGTTTTTTTTAAGGACATAAAAGGGTTGCTAATGAGGATGCGGGCCTTAAGTTTCTGTTTTTATATGTAGGCTCCGGCTAATAAAGTACAAGAGTATTTATCTATAGTTTTAATTCATGGCTAGTGCCTTAGTTATCCCTTAAAATTAGAAAAACTCTGGAGAAACTATGAAACTTGCCCTTATCTTAAGCTGCCTTTTTTGCCTTCCTCTTTTTGGAGCAAACAGACCTAATCTAAAAATAAAAGTTCAAGATGCCTTCGTCTGTAAGGACGGAAAGTCGCAAGGAGCAAAGATCTATTCTCGTTTTTGTAAGGCCAAGAATTATCATTCAACAAACCTATTTATTCACGCCGTTCCCTCTGCAGATGTGATCTTTGGTGAGCTCATGAGTAATGATGGAAATCGCATGGGAGATTTATTTAATTGGTGCGTAAGAGAAATCCCTGATGGACGAACTGGTCCTAGTTGCGTTCTTGAAGTGACTAATATTGAAAATAATCATAAAGAACAATTGAGCATAAATATTTCACAAAAAACCAATATGGCCGTTGTGAATATCTCCGTTCTTCCTATAGGAGTTCGTTTTAATGCGCGTATTGTAGAGACGGGTTCTGGGTCTAATGCTTCTAGTGAAATTTTTGAGATAATGGTAAGAAGATAATTTCTAAAAATGAAGATCTCAACAGGCCCTTGCTTGGCCTATTGAGATCTCACTAATCATTATTTATTAGGTTGTGGAGTCGTTCTTAAATAAGGCTTGATAACTTCAATCCCTTTTGTGAACTTCGCTCTCGCTTCATCATCACTTAAACTTGGAACTACAATACAAGTATCACCATCTTTCCAGTTTGCTGGTGTGGCAACCATATGATTGGCCGTCAGTTGAACCGAGTCTACAACACGAAGAATTTCATCAAAGTTTCTTCCTGTCGCTGCTGGGTAAGTAAGAGTAAGCTTAACTTTTTTATCAGGACCTATAACAAATACTGAACGCACAGTTAGAGTGTTAAGAGCATTTGGGTGGATCATGTCATAAAGATCGGCAACCTTGCGGTCAGTATCAGCAACGATTGGATAATTAACAGTCGTCCCTTGAGTTTCATTAATATCTTTAACCCATTCGTGATGATCTTCAACAGAGTCAACACTTAAGGCCATGACCTTACAGTTTCTATTATCAAATTGATCTTTCATCTTAGCGACTGTTCCAAGTTCAGTTGTACAAACTGGAGTGAAGTCTTTTGGATGAGAAAAAAGAATGGCCCATTTATCGCCAATCCAATCGTGAAAATTAAGCTCACCTTCAGTCGTCATTGCCGTAAAGTTTGGTGCGGTATCACCGAGTTTAACTGCCATAGCATTCTCCTATTGATTTTTGTTTAGGGGGGAGAATAACAAAGTCTTAGGTTAGTTAAAGCAGCATGGTGTTAGTTGGTCTTCAATGATCAGATTCAAGCCTAGAAATGATTGGAGAAATACCTCCCTTAAACACTAAAGTTTTAGCCTCTTTTAGCCGAGTAGATAAGTCGGGATGAACATCCCTAAATACAAGGATATACGGCTGAATCTTCATGAATTCCTAATGGATACATTTTACTTCTTAATAGCAACACTAGCTCTTGTGCCCTTATTTAAGCGCCTTAAGCTAGGATCAATGCTTGGCTATATTGTAGCGGGTATCCTAATTGGCCCCATGTGCCTAGGCCTGATTGATAACTCAAAGAGTATTGTTCAGTTGGCCGAGCTCGGTATAACCCTTCTTCTTTTTATTGTAGGCCTTGAGTTAAGCCCAGCCAGGCTAAAACAACTTCGAAAAAATATAATCCTCGAAGGTGGTCTTCAAATGACTTTGACCACTATTATTTTCTTTTTCATCGGAGTGGCCTTTGGATTAAGCTACCAAGCGGCTTTTCTTGTGGGCGCTGCCTTATCTTTATCATCAACCGCCTTTGCCTTATCGCATATGGCCGAGACATCTCAACTCACCTTAAGTCATGGCCAGACCTCTCTAAGTATTCTTTTATTTCAAGATTTACTCATTGTTCCCCTCCTGGCGATTATCCCCTTACTCGCAACTGACTCCAGCTCTCAGCAAGTGATGAGCTATTCAGGTATTGCCTTAAAGTTTGGACTCTTTTGCAGTTTAATTCTTCTATGCTTCTTTGTTTTAAAGCCAGCCATTTCATTTATTAAAAGAACACAAGATCCTGAAATATCCTTAGCGTCTTTCTTATTTTTAATGATTGGGATGGCCATTGGAATGGAAAAGATTGGTCTATCAATGCCTATGGGATCATTTATAACAGGGGCCTTCCTAGCAAACACTGAAATTAAAACAAGCATCAAAAGCTTAACCCTCCCTTTTAAAGGGATCCTCATGGGCCTGTTTTTCATGACCTTAGGAATTAATTTTGATTTCAAATTCATAGCCGAAAACTTGCAGCAAGTGGGCCTTCTCTCTCTTGGAATCATTGCAACCAAATCAATCATCCTTACGGCCATAGGACGAATTAAAAATGGAAACTTTAAATCTGGCATAAAAGTAAGTCTTCTCATTTCTCAAGCGGGGGAATTTGGAATTGTTTTAATCGGAAGTGCTCTTCACTTTAATATTATAGACACGCCTGTAAACAAACTAGTTGTCACCAGTATTCTTGTCACGATGATCACCGCTCCTTTTCTTGTAAGAATGACGAGCTTAATAAGAAATTCTGTAAAATCTGAAGAGATAGTCCCTGAAGAAATTCTTGATACATCTAATGTAGTACCTATTAAGGTCAATTCAAACCCAGAGACCAAAGCTGCGTAGTTTTTTTCTTAGCACAAGTCTGCAGGAACCAAGTCCCATCTCTATTTAGAAATGGCGGTTCCTTCATTAAAGGATCTCTCTTGAACCATAGGAAGTTCAAACTCACGAGCATCTCTAGGTACGTCTGAGATCATCTCTTTGTAGTCTGGGGATTGCGCGAGCATTTTTCCATGCTGTAATAATCCTGCGATCATTTCTTGTTCAGCTTCTTCAGCTTTTGAACAATTTAGTGGATAGGTCTCTTCAAGGATCCCATCTTCATCATATATCTCAAGTCTTTGCTTTCTAGCGTCAAGAACCATTTCAATATTAAAGAAGCCAAACTTCCATCTTAGGCGGTCTTCTTTCATATGTTCTAGAGTCATAGGATCATCATCAGTGGCTTCGAAAATATCTTTACCTGAACTGTTTAACGTAATTTTTATTTCTTTTTCAGGAAAGGCCCTTCCATCAGGAGCAGTACAAACAAACTCTGCGCCCATTAAGTTTGCAGAAAAGCTTAGCGCCAATGCCAAAAGTATAATCGATTTCATCTCTCTCTCCTAAGTTTTATATACCTCTTTAAAGAGCAATAAAGATGCCAATTAAGCCACGCAATTCAAGTCACTTAGATCTTGAGATTTGATCAGTTTTTAGACAGATAAGCAGTTATTTATCTCTAGGATTCAATAATTTCATAACCCAAAGTTAATTTGCCTAGCTCCTAATTCTTTATCAAGGACAAACACATGCCTAACTTGCCTAAAATATTGCTTTACGAGCGGTTAAGGAAAACTGACTCAAAACTCATTTTCATAAAGAAAAATAAATCCCTCTCCCCTATAACTTGGTCAATGAAACACAGGGCGCTGATGCCCAACAAACTATTGGAGTTTATATGAAAAAATTTATCGCTATTGCCGCAGCACTACTATCACTATCATCATTCGCTGGAAACCTAGACAAGACTGAAATTGTTTGGATTAAAGGTGCTGAGTCAGGACAAGCCGCTTACGCACAAGCAATGGACATGGTTGAAGAAATTAACGGAGACACTTGGGGAAGAACACGTTTTTCTTTTCTAAAGAGCTGTAATCCTACTCATTCAGACTTAGAAGACGGATCTTTTGGAAGAAAAGCTTATACTTCTACAAGTAGAGTAACATTTAACCATGTATCTGGTCTTTATGGAGCTACTGTAGTTGTTCGTTGTAAGGACTAAGAAGTACATTAAATAATTCTATCTCTCTAGAAGGGGCGCATTTAATAGGCGCCCCTTTTTATTTTTGCAAGTGACCAGGTACCTGATTTGCTTGTGGAATTAAAAAATAGATATGATACAACTACCTATGACAAAAAGAGATTATTTCGAAGGCTATCCTCAACATATAAGAGATCAAGTCGAACAACTGATTAAGAGTGGTAATTTAAAAAAACATCTACTCGCTAAATACCCCATTGGTCATCAGATAAATTCTGATAAGCAGCTATACGAGTATGCTAACGCTCTCAAACAGAAGTACATGAAGAAGTCTCCTCAGATCGACAAAGTAAAGTATGGAAAACAAAAAGACCTGGTTATCGATGCTCTTGGAACTCATACTTTTGTAAGCCTAAATCATGGAGGAAAATTAAAAAATAAACATGAAATTCGAATAGCGATGAGTTTAAAGATTGCACCAAAAGAGATGCTTGAGATGTTAGTCGTCCACGAGCTCGCTCACTTTAAAGAAAAAGATCATAATAAGGCCTTTTATAATCTCTGTGAGTATATGCAACCAAACTACTGTGAGGTTGAAGTTGATATGCTTTTGTTTCTAACTCTTTTAGATCAAGGTGAAGAGCTTTATTAGGCCTATTTCTTATTGATACCTATAATTAGAAGAACACTTTTTAAGACTCTTTAAAGGTGACAAATTCGCACCTTATATCCTCTATTTTTTACTTAGCTAGCCTAAACATGAATTCAGACGGAAAGCGCTGTTTTAGATTTGCCTAAGGAAGAGACTATCCAGTGAACTTCTAGGTAGTCTTTATATTCTCAAGCAGACCGCTTAATTCAACATTAGCGTTCTCTAACCTATCAACAAGAAACCTTCTATCTGAAATCCTTCTGAGAACACTTCTAGTTCCTACGCCAATACCAAGGCCAACTAGTCCTGCCACAGGACCTCCAAAGAAAAGAAGATCTTCTACGATCATCGAAGCGGCAATCCCTCCAGCCGATACAGATGTACTATGAAAAGTGTCATCGAGGGCCTGATCAACTTCTTTAGAACCCTTCCAAACAAAGAAACCATTTATAACAGCGTGTAAAGCTCCTGCAGATAAAGTGTTTCCTAAGGTTTCCCCAAAGAAGTTAGAGAGACCATTGTAGTTTTTAATATCTTCAAAATTTGAGCTGAGTAGGTTACGAAGATCATCTCTTGTTGCTCCTACATCTAAGATTTCATTCTTAAGACCTAGAGCAAGAGCTTTTTCTTTTACTTCTTCGAAGATGTCAGAGTTCACGGCAAAATCAACTTGTGAAACTGTTTCGTTTACTCCTTGCAAGTCAACATGCCCATTTACTTCCTTTATCTTCTCAATGACACCATCGGCATCATTATAAATTTTAACTTGTACATATTGGCTTGCGTCTCCATGATCGATTTGAACATCCCAACCTTTTTGAGCCCCGTCAGAGGCAAGGTGGGCATGAGAACCCACATTATTAATAAATGTGTTCTCACCTAATTGACCTTGGATTTTATTGAGAAGCCCACCAACAGAAGCGCCAGAGATCTCGTATTTTTCAACAATTAAGTCGCGGATTTCTTCAAAAGAATCAGCCTTTTCATTCATTAAGCTGCTAAAGGACTCAAAGACATCTGGATCAATTTTATCTCGAAGAGAACCATCTAAAATGATATCCCCTAAGGTGACTCCAGCCATTATCGTTGTGCCTAAGAAGTCATTTACATCTTTTTCAATTTCCCATTTTTTGATTCTTTCTACGAAGGGAGTCTTATCTGAACTTTTATGTTTCTTCATAAATTCAGAAATACTCATTTAGATCCTAGTTTTTTCTCTAGTTCAGAAACCCGGTTGAGGGCCTCGTCTAGTTTTTCGGCTAAAAGGTCGTTATAAGAGTCCTGTTTAGATAGCCTCTCTTCAACGAGTTCAAGGATCTTACTTCCTGAGACTTTATCGAACTGATCTGAAGTGTAAGAGCTAATCTCACTGGCTTTCTCAGTTACTCCCAGGTCATCGAGAACCTTTTCAGTCTCTTTAAGCTTTTCATCAACATTCTTCTTTAATTCAGAGCCGTCGTACTCAGATTTTATGGCCGTAGCCGTTTCTGTAGCAACGTCAGTGGCCTTCTTAAACCACTCCTTAGCCGATTTTTTTAGGTCTTCAGACATAAGTCATCCTTTTGAAAAATGATTATTAAGCAGCGACCTTAATTTTCTTAGCATAGATCTTCAAATAGTCTTCACTCCTTCTAATAGATTGAAGAAGCATTTCACAAACGCCAAAGATAGGTTCCTCAATATCTTTTGAGAAACTCTCATTAACTTCTTTCTTAAAGAAATATAGAGAGTCACTCTTATAGTGAATCGAGTTTTGAAAAGATTCCTTTTCTTCACCTTTAAGTTGATGAATCATGTCGCGGCATCTTTCATCGATTTGCCGGTCAAGCTTATTGGAGTTATGAAAGTTTAAAAACCAAGAATAGTTCTGTAAGTTATCTTCAAATTTAATACCAGTATTAATCTGACCTATCTCAAACCTTTTACTCGTTTTACCTTTTGGTTTGAACATAATTTTAAAGGAAGTCCTCACATTAAGGGAATAAAGCCGACCTGAACCGCTAAGTTTATTAACGTCACATTCTTCGATACTCAGACCTTCCTTCTCAAGAAACTTTTCATTTAAAGAGCTTCGGAGGATATCGGAGACATCACCAATAAATGAAGCCATTTCATGCTCAAAGTGCTCTCTGGCCTTATTAATATGATTAATATGCAGGGAATACTGTAGAGAGAGGGGTGAAAACTTCTTTTCGTTCATGAAACGCTCCTATATTTTTTAGCATTTAAAATGGCTTTTCTTTCGGGATCAAAAAATATTCTTTTTAATTCATTATAAAATGGTTCAATATGCTTGTTGTTAATCTCTCCGGCGAACTCTCCATAAACTTCCGTCAAGATCAAGAAGAGATCAAAGTAACTGAAGAACTTAAACTCAGGACAAGAAAACTCTTGAAGGCTTGGGGCCAAGAATAAGCAATAGATATTCTCTTTGGGATACTTTCTAGCAACGGCATTATAATATCTCTGAGTCTGGTTATCATGCTCCGAGGTTTTGGTCTTATTTTCTATGAGAAGAATATTATCGCCAAACTCTGCTACGATATCGATTCTCATAGAAGCGTAGGTGCCTTTTTCTTCAAAGGCACTAAGGGGTACTTCCCTACGAGTGATTACTTTATTAAAATCGTTAAAATCAAAGTTAAACTTACTTCCAATTTTTTCTATCAAAAGATTTGAAAAGTCTCCTGTTTGATAGGAATCCATAATTGAAGATAAATTATCTGAATAAAAATCTTCATGTAGCTCTTTTCCCAGAAATTGAAAAAGGTCTGTTTTGCCCTCAGCTAGTTCCTCAGGCATTGCTAGATTAATGAACTCATCAAAGTGTTCTTTCTCAACCTCTTCAAATAAATTATAAAAAGAGTCTTTATCAATTTTTTGAAATTTGGTTTCGTGCTTGTAAGAATCCTTAACGATTCCAGAGATACATGAAATAGCTTCAGCCGAGTCTTCTTCACTAATCTTGGACTTCAGCCTCTCCTTCAGTTCAATATCTATATAGACTTGAAAATACTGAAACAGATTCATCATCTCTTGCATTTCTTTTAGGGAGAGATCTCCCTTCTTATTGTCCATACAGATTTTATCGGATATCAGGGATAAATACTTAAAATTATTCGTCAGACTTGAGCAAAATCAGGAATTTAAAGGAAGGCCGCGCCAGCGCCCTTTTTCATTTCTACAAGTAACCAGGTACCTATTGAAAAGGTACCTATTGAAAAGAATCTCTGAAGCAAGTCACGATCTGCGAACTTAATTAATGTCCCGTATTCGTTCAAAAGAAGAATATTTAATAATTCCTAACTTTCGGGTTTAAAAAATCAACCGAGAAGACTCCCTATCTAGGAGAAAAATATGATTCGGATTCCATCGAAACACAAAAAAACCATTTCAAATGAGTTAAAAAAGTACACACAGATCATTCAGGGATTAATTGCAAAACCAAAATCATCAGAAGACGACGCAAGGATTGTTATCAACGACATTTTAGGTGACGTTTTAGGTTTTGATAAATACAACGAGCTTGTGACTGAGCAAAGAGAATCAAACGGTAGGCTGGACTATATCGTAAGAGTTCAGGGCAGCCCTTATGCCAAAAAGAAAACCGATTATATCGATTTTGTCATCGAAGCAAAGGCAGTTGGTCAACCACTGTCCAAAAAGTACGAAGAGCAAACCAGAACCTATTGCTTAAACACAAACACTCCCTTTTTCATTCTAACCAATGGAAAACGCTGGGAACTTTTCAAAGTAAAGAAAGGCACAAAAAACAAAAAGCCCAGTAGTGAAATGGTCCACTTCATCGACTTCTCAACTAACAACGACATAGAGTCCCTAACCGAAGATTTCTATGTCTTCTCAAAGGCCTCATACCTAGACGGAAGTTGGGACAAAGTTGTAGAGCACCAGAAGGCCACTAACGTTTCAGATATCGTAAGCATCCTACTTAGCTCTAAGGTAACAAAAATCGTCTCTAAGACTCTCCAAGATATCCATGACGTCAAAGTTAGCGAAGACGTCGTAAGAGATCTAATCGAAAATCAAGTTATCAAAGGCGAGTGTACTGAGCTGAACAAAAAGCTGCTCAAAGACCTCAACCAAACAAAACCCAAGAAAAACAAGGGATCTGAGACTCAAGGTGATTTCTCTGAAGAATCGTATTCAGATATCTCCGAAGCTCCAGGCCATCCTGAGTCATCAACTCATGAAGATGAGGAACAGACAGAAACAACAAGTTCAGATGACCAAAAAGAAGTAGCTTAAGAATTTCTAGAAGAAGGGCGCGCAAGCGCCCTTATCTCAAATTAAGAATATTTTGAAAACATAGGATAAGGATCCCGAAGCTTAGGCCTTTCCGATTCAGTAATCCGCACAGCACACCCAGACGCCGAAGTCCCAATATGATCACTTACTGCCATATCAAGCTCCATCTTAAGCACTTCCAGAGCCTCAGGACTCTCAGGAATAAATCCCCGCTCCAAAGCCTGCCGAATACGTTTGCGATTATAAAAGGACGGATACCACAGCCAAAAGAACCCAAAGCTCCCCACACTACAAAGAGCATGCAATAAAAAGAAATAATACTCACCTGTATAAATATGTAAAAATGGTCCAAAAAAAAGAGACTGATAACTAAAGCCCGTCTCAAAGCTTACTTTTTTGAAAAAACGCTGATCAATTAGTGTGATTTTTATTCTGAGCTCCCTGTAAATATTATCTTAACAGAAAGTCAGAATTGAATTGTCATGGGAATGTTAAAACACTCAATTAAAATGAGTTATATGTTTTCATTAGAAATTATATCCTTAACTCAATCTCCATTAATCCCCTGAGTGTTATATAAGCATTTAGAACGAGAAAGCTGTCCCTTAGTAAATCTGGATTTTTACCACCATGAAACAAATTATTTCTTACTCCATACCAAAATTCAATCATATTTCCCCAATCCTTATGATTTAAAATAACCCCCTTTCTTTTAGAACACTTTTGATTCTTAACCTTCCTTAAATCTGTATCATTCCATCTTCCATCAACTGTAGGATTATCGATATCATGTGATGAGTTCTTCAATGGTTTTCTTTTTAACTCTTCTATAACCTCTTGCCATGCATAAAATATCTCAAAGTTTGATTCTACTAAACTCAAATATCTTTTTTTAATACTCTCATCATTTTTCAGACTCTGAATCATTCCTCTATCGAATCCAATATCCGAAAAAAGATTATTTTTGAGGTGGGCTACAAAAGAAAGATATTGAAATACAAACTTTGAAAAGATATCCCCGTCTTCGTTGGCTTTTTCATGCCACACTATAATCAATGAACGGAAAATCTCTAATGTATCGCTAACTTCTTCAATAGTATAATGACAAAACATGCAACTATATTCAGTTGTAGCGACATTCCAATTTCCATTATCACCCATTTCTAATGCAGTAAAATAATCGGTCATTTGACCATCTGTCATATTCTCATCGAAATCATCCATTTCTTCAGAGGCTCCAGATCTTTTCAAAATATTTCCGCACATTAGACAATTCATCAGAGAACTATATCACAGTGTAGTATTTATAAAAATCGGGAATTAAATAGAGGCTTATATAGAACATATAGATAGATAGATAGATAGATAGATAGATAGATAGATAGATAGATTATCTTACATTTAACTAGGTCATTTTTTTTAACACAAGTGTAAACAAAAATCGCCCAACTAAATGACCAAGTAAAAGAAAGATAAATAGTCTAAAAAAAGTATTATTGATTTGTTCAGCTTTACGAAGTAAGGGACCAAGAATTCTATCCGCTAGTCTTGTTTTCCAGTTTCCTCTAATTAAAAATGCAATTGAGACGACCAGGATAGTAACCATAATACCCGAAATCACAGAATTGTTTACATTGAAAAACCTTAGAATAGCCTTCCCCCATACAAATACATAACCAGGCTCAATTTCATTGCTAGAACATTGATAACTGAACCACCCAAATGCAGAAACAGTAAACATAACAATATTAATTATTCTTTTATTCATGTTAATTTATCCTAGATTCAAAAAGTGTACTTATCATTTCAATCATCATTATAAGAATATCGGTAATGACAATAAAGAAAAAGCTATCTAAAGTTAAGTTACAACTTCTTTTGCAAATTTATTTTTTTTCGAAGATTCAATAGTTGGATCAAATTCAACAATGAAATCTTTTTCTATATACTCTTGAGCATCTTTCGAAAACTTATTACGAATGTCACCTTTGTAACATGCCATACTAAATATTGACTCATTTTTACCATTTACGACAAGAACTGGTGACAAGAAGTCATAAGAACGAGAAACACAAATTTCCTTAATATGCTCATGGTTATTGTAACTTGGTGAAAGTATAAAATCGATATCATTTCTCTTTAACAAAGTATTCAATTCAGAAACATATAACTCTGAACAAGTTAATACAGCAATCGTCCCTAATGGAGTACCTGAAAGAATATGAACATCTGAGCCTCGAGCAACCCCATTGCGTAATTCACGTGGTGAAATCGCGACCTTTGAACCACTTATAGTCTCTTTACCTTGATCATCTATAAAAACAAAACTGTTTACGAATTGGGCATCTTCTATCTGTGTATCTGGATTATCTTCAATTCGATATTGAAGACCTCCTAAAATCCAAACTCTTTTATCTCTGGCTATATCTTTTAATTTTTCAATACTGCTTAATGGTACAGAAAGTTCAGAGAAAACTACAAAGTTGCACCCTTTTGAATCAACATATTCTTTAACCAATGGAATTGTATTCTTTTCAAAATCTGATTTTTTTTCATTTTCCAATTCATCTTTTGTTCCAATCGCAGACCTACCAAAGCAAGCGACCTTCACTTTCTTTTTTGGGCTAGATCCATTATAGATTTCTTTTAACTTTAACAACACTATTGACTCAGAGTTCCTCAGAACAGGAGCAATTAAGAATTTATTAAACTCTAATATTTCTTGATAACCTGAAATTGCGAATTTCTCGATCGCCTCTATTAGTTCATCAATTGGATCTTTTCCTACATTCAAGTTCTTAAACAACGTACACAATTCCTGTGCCTTTTTAATCTCTCCCTTAGATATTAGAAGAGAAATAGTATGGGACAGTAATGTAAAATTATATTTAATTTCATCTTGATACTTAATAGCAAACTCATTAGCATCACTTGAAAATAGACCAGAGAGCATGGCCTTTGCAGCTATAGTCAATTCTCTAAAACGAGGCGTCCCCTTAAAGACTTCTGGAATTTCACTCACAGTTCTATACGCTTCCACTACGTTTCTACTAGAAAGACTCACTACGACTTGAGTATCCCATGCTGTTAAGTTGTAAGGTTCTTCTTTACAAAAATCCTTTGCATACAGAGATGCCGACTCGAAATCGTTGGCAAACAGTGCCGTTTTAATTGCAAGGGGATACTTCTGGCTAGCTGAGACTCCCACACAATGGCGGCTTAGATTAAAAAGCCTCACTAGTTCAATTGCTTCTGAAACTGAATTGTTATCCAGATTGTGGTAGCAAAGAAGTTTGTTAAAAATTAAAGTACTTTTTTGTCCGCTTGCAACTGAACTTCCAGATTCAAGATCTTCTTCACTTTTTATCAAAAGATCCAAAGATTTAAAGTCTTGCCTACTAATTAAAATTCGTGCTTTAGTTCCTGAGTCGACTTTTTCAAGAGCAACGATATCTTTACCACTTCTTAAGTTAAAAATTTTTTGTTCATCAATCTTTATCTCATGCTCAGCAAACAAATCCGGTAACAACTTCAATGGTCCTAGATGAATGACACTCGTTTGGGAATCAAGAATTGGTTTTATAGTATTTTTAATAAAGTCTTTAACTTCATCTTTAAATTCAGTTAGGTCATTAGACATTAGAAGAGAAACATAAAAGCCTAATATTTGTTGATATTTAAATACTTGATCATACTTTTCTTTGTTGTTTTCATTCTCGTAGATAATCAGTTCCGTATAAAACTTAAGTGTTCTAAGTATTTGACTCTTCAGTACATCTCTTTTTACAAAAGCTGTAGATATTTGAGCTAGTTTAAAACTTGTTCCATCGGGGATATAAGGTACTTCTTCTGGATTTGCGGATTGATTTTCCATATATGAAAGGAGTCCCGATACAATAAATTTTTCTATAGAAGAGTCCAGACTATTATCACTTAATACTAGTGAGAAAAAGTATAGCTTCTCAAAATCATGATACCAAGACTTAAGAAATTCTTTAAAAGGCACGTCACTTAGCTGGGCCTTATTATTGTTTAAACATTCAACAAACTGTTTAATCGCAGAAGGAATTGAGTATTCCATTTGATTAAAAGAATATTGACTATTAACCATACTTTTAAAGGTAAAGTTAAAAAAAGACTCTAATTGAGATTGGACTATTTCTTCATTTCCAGTCTGAAATTGAGAGTCCATGAAACGTAAAATTCCCTTAATTGAATTTTCTTCAATTTTTGATTTTTTCTTAAGAAGCTCAAGAGGAGGAGTGATACTTTCTTTTTTGTCATATGAATATGATCGCCACGCAGTAGATTCTTGAGTCCAAATCGACATTTCATATGAACATAGGTCCGCGATGGCCTCTCCTATCTTTGATGAAACGAGAGCTGACACAGGGCTAACCTTTAACATCTCTTCTATTTTGGTTGGTAATCGTGTTCCTAGGCTCATTATTAATACTGCGGATTTGCAGTTCTGAACGATTTGTTCAAACTCGGGTATCGTAAATTCCTTTACTATTGAAATACAAAATAAAAATTCTTCTTCATCAGGAGACATAGCTCGTTTAGAGAAATAATGTCTTTCAATTGATAATTCAAAATTTTTCCAATCAATTCCCGGGGAAAAAGGACGATCCAAATCAGGAAACAAATTTTCATTTGATAACTGAGCAAGCCTTTCGATGAGATAGCTTCTAAATTCACTCTTATTATTAATACTGAGAGATAAATAATAAGACAAATTATTATCTGCAAGGTCATCTAGAATCATTAATCGATCTAGAACCTCTGGAGCCTTAAGATCTTCTTCAAACTCAACGCCCTCGACAAGAGATAGACAAAACTTAGTTAATGTGTAATTTGCCTCATCCAAATGCCAACTAATTGAAAATGAATCTTCTATTAAATCTGGAACCAAAAGTCCCAGATAAATGAGCCGCATTATCTCTTTATCTATTATTCCAAATTTAGCCAAAGCCAACTTCGAACTTTTCTCTGTTCCACATTTTTTGTTTTTATACTTAACTATCTTACTGATAAGAATAAAATCATCCGGTGTGACACTTTTTGAATGTATAGCCCTGTAAACATGAATATAGTCATCTCTATCAAGTCGATTCCGTCTTGTAGCAATTAATCGATCCATAATATTCCTTCTGGGCGTACAAAATACTGATGCCCTTCATGAATAAAGATAACTTTATTGAACACATCTAAATCAAGCTCATTAGGAAGCCGCACATCCGCAAGCCCAGGCTTCTTCCCATCCGCTTCACGATCAACCTGACTTATAAAAATCAAGATACACTCATTCGCAGTAGCAAATTCTTTAAGCTCATCTACTTGGGACTGCAAGGAAGGCTTGCTCCTTACTTGATCGAGTAACTGAAGATAGTCGATAACCACAATTGATCCGGGGGTTACCTTTCCCGCAATATAGCTGGCGCTGATCTCATCAGAAAAATCAAAATGAAGATACTCATTATTCGCCCCTATACTCTCATCTAAATCGGCCACCTTAGAAAGCACATCCTTAAACGTGTACTCTAGAGAAAAGAAAAAGCACTGCCGCTCCTCCCTCATCCCTTGCACCAAAAGCTCAAGGGCAAAAGTCGTCTTCCCATGCCCAGGTCTGGCCCCAATAAGCATAAGATCCCCAGCATTTAAAAAACCAAGAATCTCCCCTTGGTCCCGAGGAAAAAGCTCCTCGCCTTTACAGGCAAGCAAGCTCCAAGAAGAAAACCCTTCCTCCCGTGCCACCACATCCAAGGCCTCATTAAGCGTCATCACGCCCGAGCGCTTAAGTTCCTTCGCCTTCTTCTTCAATACATAAATAGGTGCTGATAGTTTCACTGAAACCTCCAATTGTAGGTCTTCAAAACATTCCCTTCTTCTGCCTCAAACCCCAATTAAAGGTTAAGTCGCTTCTAGATTCAAAATCCTACACTCAGTGCTTTCCCTTTGAAGGGGGGTGGCGTGGATTCAACGCTATTTAAGAATAAGTGGGGATTGGGGTTTGAGCAAGGTGGTGTGCGAAATCAATTATCTAAAAGTACTTTATTTTCCTCAGTTTCCTTATTATAGGATTTGCAGGCGGTTTCGTGCATATGATATATATTCCATTTTAAACTTGAATATAATTCCGATTCCTTTCAATCTTTTCTAAAATTTCACTTATTTCTTCTGACATTTCATCAGTCGTAAATAACTTTTTCGCTTCTAGAAAAATTAATTTCGGATAATCAATCGCTTCAGGAAAAGAATTACTCGAAACTATACTTACATCTACCATATAATTTTCCAACAAAGCTTCATGAACTACATCTTCATCTGCTACACTAAGATCATAAGCACTAAGACAATCAACAAAACCAAAAAATATTCCTGACAACGTCTTTTGTTCTTCTGAAGGACTATATGGATTAAAAGTTGGATCTATCTTTTTCCAAGACCTATCAATTATTTTATTTAACGCAAACAATATATTTGGTTCTGCTCCTTGTTCAAAACCCACCAGGGAAGTAAGGATTGTCGCCCTAGACTCCTCATCTTCAGTAACTCTATTCATAATACCAATTTCTAATTCCATTTTTTGTTTTTTACGAATATATTCTAAATCAGCCGCTCTATCTTCGTTTCGATATTTCCATAATAGAAATGCGAATGGGGCAACAAGGAATAATCCCATCGTACTATATGCTCCACTGGGTATTATGCTTAAAAATTCCTTTAAACCTTGGGGTGTACTTGGCTTAATGGTCAAATTTTCTATTAAATGAAAATAGGTATATACGCCAAGAGCACAAGTCCAAAGAAAACATCCGAATATAGCAAATGGTCTCTCAATTCTTTTAATATTTAAAACCCAAACGAAGGGAATTGAAATAATAGCGATTTTTCTAAACATACCATCCAAGAACTTTCTGATTTTATAATTGACATGTTTTTTGTAAATTAAATTTACATTCATTTTAAATCCTTTGGTGAACCTATTCAGGCGACACAACACTGTAAACTGGCTCGTTAGCCTAGAAAATTATTTATCAATTTTTCAAGTCCACTTCCCTCGACCTAGCACTTATCCATGGGTTACAATAAATTTCAACCCTAACGCCTAATTCAGGCATTGATAATTTCAATCATTTTCTCAGCAACAAGAGTTAGATATAAATCAACTTCTTCATTAGACATACGCGAAACATATTCCTTCATTCGACTATCATCAAACCCCTCATCACCTATAAATCGTCGAACGATTACCTTGCTATCCACTCTTTTTATGCTCTCATTGTTTAAGTTGTTTTCATTCAATGACCCAAACCCTGAGAGTTCTCCCCAAGAAAATCCTTCCGAACTACTTTCATCGTAATGTAATCTTGCGTTTGGAGAAATCAGATAACTTTCAATATTTCGTCTGTTCCACACAATCGAGTGTACATTAAACCTAATACTTCCTTTTCGTTGTATCCCACTTCGGATGTCCAGCCCTTCTCCTGAAAATACATATTCGTCGGAGTCACAAATCAGAAATATATTTTTTAACTTTATCTGACTTTGAGGGATTTTAGATTTTTTAGCCACCTGTAACATATCATCTACAAATATTTTTTTTGCTTTCAATAAGTTTTCTCTAGAGTCATGATCTGTCCCAGAACTTCTTTCTATCACAAGAAAACGATTTTCAATATCTCCAAAGTTGTAATTAGTTTTTAACATCAACTCTTTAAAAATTGCCCAGTCACCAAGCCCATCTATAAGTACTAAATTTTCGACAGTATATAAGAGGCTTTTCCAAATGGGTGCTCCAAATAATGTTCCACATATATCATCTACTAACTTCACTTTTTTTGCAGTATCAGAGACGATCGTTCCATCCTCTAAAAAGACAATCCTATTGTATTCTGAATTTGAGATCGTCAGCAAATTATGTGATGTTGTAAAAACAAACCCTTCAACATTATCAAACGAGCTCCAAACTTTATTTATCATAGTCGGATGTATATGCGCATCTACCTCATCTAAAAGAAACAAAGAATCATCGTTATCAAACAAATCAATCAGGGCAGAATTTAATAATATTTGAAACTCTCCGTCACTTAAATTTTGTAAACTTACAAGGTTATCTCCCTTAGAAAAGATCATCTCTGTATTCTCAAGAGGAATAAAGCGAGACCTGCTACCTCCAGTAGACAAAGCTTGTAACATTTGAAAGAAATTACCAATAGCTTCACTTTGATTTTCAGAACTAGTAAATAAAGATAACTCAAATAATTGGGTAAAAATGACCGCATTCATTGAAGATCTAGGATTCGGTGTTAAGTTTTCTTTACTTCCCCAAGAAGTGTTTACCCTAATGTCACTAGTAAGCTTCTCTTGCTCATTATCAACTAGTCGACTCAAGAATTTTACGACTCTTGAAGACTCAAATCCATAATCCACTCTTCCTGCTTCCAACTCTTCATATGCGGCCTTTAATTTATTTCTAAATGTTGAAGGTAAGTATAATTGAAAATTGAATAAGGCTACTTTCAAATTAAAGTGATTCATCCATTTTTGAATATTCGAATCGCTTGTCGACAAAAAGCTAGCAACTAGAATTAAGAAGGGAGCCCATTCTTTCGTAAAAAAGAACTTACTCCTTATACTCTGTACATCCCCCTGCTTCTCAGAAAAAATACTTCTTCTAGACTGCCAATATAAAGAATTTAAATATTCTCTATATTTTGGACTAAAAGATTCATTAATCCCAGATGAGTATACAATGGAGCTATCAAATTCATTATTAAGAAATAGATATTCTAAAAAGGAAGACTTTCCACTACCATTTGTTCCCACCAATATCGTGAGACCTTTAGCAATTTCTACTTGTTGTGATTTTAGATTTTTATACTGGTCAAGTTCAAATTCCATTATTAACCAAGCTCAGAGATTAACTCATCAATATTTTTAAGACTGGCCTGAAGAAGACCTTTGATTTCTTCAGCATATTGCTCAGGTTCAAGTAGCTCTTCGGCTTCAATCCCATGAGGGCTATAGTGCGAAGCAGATAAGTTAGTCTCGGCCTCTAAAACCTTTTCAACTGGAATAAGCCAACTATGGTCTGTCTCTTCACGCTTTTTATATAGACTTAAAAGCTCTTTAAAATATTTCTCAGTGATACCATTTTTCTTGGTGAGCTTCTTATCATCAATAAGAGGTAGTTCATAAAACCAAACATCTTTAGTTTTCTTCTTCTTATCAAAGAATATCACTGAAGTTTTAACCGCAGAGTAGGGCAAGAACACTCCCGAAGGTAAACTCACAACGGTATGAACATTACATTCTTTAATTAGCTTCTCTTTAAATTGTTTATAAGCAGAGCCTGTTTGAAACAAAACACCTTCAGGTACAATAACTCCTGCTCGCCCATTAACTTTAAGCATCTTTTCCATGTGCTGAAGAAAAAGAAGTTCAGTGGCAGTGGCCTCAATTGGAAAGTTCTTTTGTATCATCTTCTGCTCTTTCCCCCCAAAAGGAGGATTGGCTAAAGTCACATCTTTTTTCTCATGGTCTTCGATAGTTCTAATATCACGAGCGAGAGTATTACCTTTTACAATTTGCGGGTAATCCATTCCGTGGAGGGTCAAGTTCATCAAACACATTATAAAGGGAAGTGGTGTTTTCTCTTGCCCGAAGAAAGTCTTGTTATTTAAAATTTTTCTATCTTTTGGAGTTTTCGCTTTTGGTGTCATGTGCAAATGAGCTTCGGCTAAAAAACCTCCTGTTCCACAAGCAGGGTCGTAAAGAGTTTCACCTATCTTAGGGTCTAAAAGTTTCACCATGGCTCGTACAAGAGCTCTAGGAGTATAGAACTCACCTGAGTTGCCACCACCTTCGCCCATGCCTTTTAAAAGGTCTTCATAGATATGAGAAAGGGTAAACATATCCTTACCAATTTCAAAATGAACTTTCTTAATCTCTTCGATTACATCACGAAGAAGATAACCGCTGTTTACGCGATTATTAGAGTTCTTAAAGATAGCAGAGATAATATCTCTTGGGTCGCCTTCTTTAGTGCCTGAAAGCTCTGATAGATACAAAAACAACTCATCATTAATAAATGAAGTAAGTTCTTTTCCAGTAAGACCTTTTTTAGAGTCAGTCCAAATATCCCACTGATAATCTTTTTTAAGAAGAGCAGTATATTTCTTTCCCTCAAGCTCTGCTAAATCAGCCCTCTCTTTCTCCTTGTCCGAGAAGAATTTAAGATAAAGTATCCAAGAAAGAACTTCAGTATAATGAACTGAACCACTTATCCCATCATCCGTTCTTAATATGTCACAACACTTTTTAATAATATTTGTTAATTCACTCTTTCCCATTGATACGTCCTATTTCTTTTTTGATGTCTTTTTTCTAGTATTTTTTTTCTTCACTGATTTTTTGGCTGTTTTCTTTTTAGTCTTTTTAACTGGTTTCTCGGCTTCTTTCGTTGCTATTATTTTTTCAAGCAACTCTTGACCAGTTCCTTCAGAGTTAATTTGTTCAACAAGTTGACCTTCAAATGCCTTAGCTAAAACTGACTCCCTTAACTTAGAAAGCAATAACAACTTGTGTTTATTATATTTTCTATTCTCAGACATATTCTCATTGATACATTTCAGAATTTCTACAATTTGGCTTTGTACATTTTTGGGTGGAAGTGGGATAGCAAAGTTTTTAATTTTGGCCATTCCTAAATCAGGTACTCCAATTCCTTTTACGTCTCTCAGTGCTTGTTTCAGTACAAATCCAGAGTCTAAAAATGCGTTTAGGAAATATACATCAACAATCGAGTGAATAGGTCGCATCGTACAGCATGAGTAAGATACTAGAAACTCAGTATCAACTTCAACAACTCGTGCTTTTCCAAGCCTAGCTCCAATTCTTGAATATATAATGTCATTTTTCTGAGGCTTAATCTTTCGAGACAACCTGTCGAAGTCCTCCCGAGAGATATATTTAGGTGAAGAGAAGTCTAAAATTCCACTATTTTTCAAATCTTTCGCCGAGAGGAAGATGACTCCCTTCTCTTTCGCTTTTGGCATTTGATGGTCAATATCAGCAATTATCGAACATACTTCTTCCAAACGAACCCACTCCCAACTATCAGGAATATCAAATGGCATCTCATCACTGGTAATTGGTGTAACTACTTGCACTTTCTTTTTCTTTGCAGAAACAGTCTTTTCTCGCTCTATACGGATTTTTTCGAGAAGAACACTGGCAGGCTCATCATTATCATTTTGTGGAGTGAATTCACCACGAAATGCCTTGGCCAAAAGTGACTCACGGTACTTTTCAAGTAACGTTTCGACTTTGATTAGGCTTTGTTCGGTAGCATTAAGTTTTTCAAAACAAGATTCTATTTTTTGAACTATTCGTTCTTGTTCTTTTATCGGTGGAATAGGTAATATTAATTCTTCAATCATTTTACCTGATATATTTGGCTGTGCCCCTCCATACGCCTTTGCGAGAATATCAGATGAAACATTTTCAAAATAGTAATTGCGAAACTGTTTTAAAATACTTCCTTCTACGATAATTTTTAAGTTCCCTACACGTTGATTAGAATACGCTTTTTCATTTCCTTCAAATATACCCATTTTTCCAGTTGTTGCTCCAGACATAGCAACAAGCAAATCTCCACTTTCAATAAGAAATGATTCATCATACACAGGATTAGTTTCAATTTTTTTTGTATTATCAAACTGAATAAATCCTTTCTGGATATTTGAAATTCGTATTACATGAACGCCTTTTTCCAAAAAGTCCTTACTTTTAAAAGCAAATCCATTTTTTAACGAAATAGCATTACCAACTTCTGTTTCAGCCCAACTCTCAGGTATATTCAATTCATTCATCTGACATTTCCATAAAATTCAAATAACAACTCATCAAACAGTCCAAGTAACTTCCTAGACCTAAACAAGTCAGCAAGAGTTGTATTCATTTCAATAACTTCTTTAGTTATCTTTAAAATATCAAAATGCCTCGTCTTATAGTCAGCAAACACACTTTGAAATATATTATTATTTTGGGTTCTTTCATTTTTGGTAATTAGTCTCTCTCCAAAAATAAAGTGCATCAAGAAATCGACTTCATCAACATTCTCTTCACGAGATTGAACAAACGAGTAATCAGAGAGTAATTCTTTATCTACTTCCTCAAACTTCATCTCTTCTTGAATAAGTCCTATGCTTTTAACTGAAGAGAAGGCCTCTGATATTTCAGAATTGCTTCCAAAAACCTTGAGTAGCTTTCTTTTTTCTCTTGCAAGAGATAGCTCATCTATAACTCTATCGGTTACATCGTAGATATTGGTACTCGACTCACCTCGAAGTTTTGCTTTCATCTCTGCAACAATTCGTGGGTCAACGTCTAGTATTTCATTTGGATAAGGCTTTAACTCAATAGTCCCTTGAGGCTTACCGTATGTGAGAATGTTTAGGTATTCATCATCGTTGGTCATCTATGCACTAATCCTTTCATCATAAATTGCTTTTTGAAATCCATTCACAAATTCTTTGGTCTCGTCCATTCCTCCAAGAACTTCTTTTATCCCTTGAATACCACCGTGCTGTGCCATAGCGGGAACTTGGAAAAATTCATTGGTAAATGCAAGAGAGGTGAACTCTTCACTTTGGTAAACACCTAATATATCAGCGACTAATTTCTCATGCTGTTCATTTTTTGACTTAAAGAAGTCAGAGTTTACTTCTTTGGCCTTTTGAATTCGCTCTTCTTTGGTTAAAAACTTTTCTTTAAATACAAGATTTGCAAGAACATCAAATAAGTCCACATCTCTTGTCCCATGTTTTTGAAAGAAAATACTCTTCAAGGCTTCCACACTGAACTCAAGTTCTTTAAGTGTTTCATCATTGAATTCATTTCTCTTAGTCACATCGCTCCAAATAGATGCAAGCGATTGCATATTAGGTATATGTTTTAACAGTGACTTTGAAGCGTAGAGAACATAATCATCGGCATCAACTGGTTTTCCACCCATGGTTAGAGTTTCAGTTTCTGCAACTATATCGACATGGCCCGAAAGAAACTGCTCACTCATACGGTGACGAATTGCACGAGTCTGTTCATCATCAAAGTCTTCATGTATTCCAGTTGAGTCAACTTTTGTCTCTTTTTGTTCCTCTTCACCAACGGGAACACCTGCCTCAGGTGACTCAATATTTTCTTCCTCATCAACAACAATTACACCATCATCAATAAACTCTTGAGGTTCATCATCCCACTCAGGGTCATTAAATAGTTGGGTTGAGTAGTTGGCGTATTCAAGGATATAAAAGCCAAGTTTTTCCCGACTCTTATCAAGAGGTTCATAAGTTCTTGTTCCACGTCCAATGATTTGTTTGAATTCAACCATTGAAGCGATATTTCTAAAGAGAACGACGTTCTTAACATTTTTAACATCAATACCTGTAGTAAGTAACTTCGACGTCGTGACAATAACAGGTTGAAACCTATCTAAGTCTTGAAATTTTTCAAGGTCAGCATATTTTCCATTATTATCTTTATCATCACCTGTAATACGAACAGCATAATCACCTTCGTACTCATCAAGTCCTAGTTTAGTTTTATATTTTTGAAAGGCTTCACGACAATACTTGGCCATATCAAGTGCATGACGTTGGTCTAAGCAAAAGACCATTGTTTTCCCAAGTGGGTCGGTTGAAAAGAGATGTCTCAGTAAGTGATAAGCAAAGGCCCTTGTTCTTTGAGGAATAGAAAGGCTTCTTTCAAAGTCAGGGGTTAAGTAATCTTTAATTTCAAGTGTCCTTCCTCTAACGTCTTCAATGCTTCCACTTTCAGGGCGATAGCCAAGTGCATCTATGTTAGAAGTGGCCCGTTTAACTATATAGGGTGCAAGGTAGCCGTCTTCAATTCCTTCTCTAAGAGAATAAGTAATTACAGGTTCACCAAAGTGAGAGTAAGTGTCATTAGACTCATCTCGTTTAGGTGTTGCCGTTAAACCAACCTGTATTGCCGAATTAAAATATTCAAGAAGCCTAAACCAAGAGCTTGCATCCTTACCATCCTGACTTCGCCTTGCCCCTCTGTGGGCCTCATCAATAACAATTAAATCAAAGTAATCGGCAGGAAACTCTTTGAACCTATCAGCTCTTCCAACTTGTTTAGTTTCATCCTCGTCATCAACACCAACTAAAGTTTGATAAATCCCAAAATACAAATCTCGACCTAAAGGAAACTTATCATCTTTGGGGGATAGCCTATAACAAGCATCCTTATCCATTGCATTATCAAAATCTGCAAAGGCTTGGTCTGCCAAAAGGTTTCTATCTACGATGAATAAAATTTTCTTAACTCGTTTAGCTTTCCAAAGTTTATAAACAAGCTGAATTGAAGTGAACGTTTTACCTGTACCAGTTGCCATCGCAATCAGTACTCGTTTCTTATTGCTCAGGATTGCTTCAATTGATTTATTAACAGCTTTTTCTTGATAGTAGCGAGGCTTTCGTCTTTGACCAATTTTCGACTCGTCGTAATATTCGTGAGTCAAAGAAGTTATCACTTCTGGTTTGCTCTCAAGACCTGAAAGCTCTAACCACATTTTAAATAGTTCTTCAGGTGTATGAAATCGTTCTACTGTTTCTTGTGTATTAGTTTTTAAATTATAAAATTCAATTTGATGACCATTCGTAGAGTAAGCAAACCATAGTCCTAACTTCTCAGCATAGTCTTTCGCTTGTTTTTCACCTTCCATGTGAGAAAGGTCTTCTTTCTTGGCCTCAATAACTGCAATTGATTTTGATTTTGCGTAACGAAGTAAGTAATCCGCAGTCCTACCACTATTTTTTTGGCGCTCTGCTTTTGAACCATGAAAAAGAATACGGTCTTTGGTTATGACATATTCCCATTCCACTTGCCATGGATGGTCGTCCCAACCCGCTTCTTTTAGCTTAGGTTCTATTAATTCTTTACGAGTCTGTGCCTCGCTTCTTCCGGCCATATTTCTTCCTTGAAATTAGCGAATCTAATTAGGTTTCAATGAAGATAGTTTAGTAATTTTAATAACCTAAGTCCATGAACACCGCCTTAATAAAGCCCTGGATCACAAATTGTATTCAAATAAATACTATTTGGCCTTTTCTAAAGTTTATGTCATCCTAAGACCGATAGGTTTTCATGGAGAAAGACATGTTATTTCCTTTAGAGACTGACTATTTAACTTGGGCTAATAAATACGATATACGAGTTGAGTCGGGCGAATGTAGCAAATGCGGAAATTCAGTTATTACTAATCTACCTTTTGCGTTCGAAGGATACCGTGGCCTAAAATCAGAAGACCACGGTTGTGGTGAGAAGTATACATGGAAAACTTTTGTTCCAGTTGGTGAGGATGAAAAATCCACTTGGAAGAATATCGCATCCTCAATGTAACTAGACGTTGTAATTCCGCAGGTGCAATCCCCACTTTTTCATTTTCTTTATCATGTTATTAGAAGCGATCCCTAGATCAACAGCTTTTTTGTAATTTTTCCAAAATTCATGTGAGCTATCTATTGACCCACGCCAAGCAAAGTAGCCAATAAGATTATTTGTATTGGGACCGCCTTTTAATTTTTTTTCCTTTCTATATGCAGATCCTCTAAGTTTCCTTTGAACTTTACCGACTTCCCTAATGATAACTTCAATAGACTCTCTATTCAGCTCTCCTGTCTTCATAGTTATCTGAATCTTGATTTCAGAAACTTTTGTAATCTTAAATTCTAATTCAACTTCTTTTGATGACTCGGAATATGTATGAAAATGATTCACTGACTCTTGGTAAGTATTTGTTTCGCTCAATGCAATCGTAAGTCTTTCAGGCATATTCCCAGGACCAGTTAAACAATAACCATTTTTAGGATTGTACCAATTAGCATCACGCTCAATTTTGAAAATTGATTCAGCTAATTTTTTGTGTTGTTTTGGAGTTGGCTCGTAAACCGCAGCATTAGTATTCATAATAAAACCTCATGTTGTGTGTATCTCCCTCATGGAGATGACCTTACTGGTCAAAAATTCAGAATCTCATTATTCTGTCATTAAAATCTATCAAGTCGGTTAATGATTGAGAGGCCCTTGCAGAGCCGATGTGAGAAGATAAAAGGCTGGCCGACAACGGTTATCGGCCAATTTCTTACAGTAAACCAAACTATTCGGCCGACCATTTAGTTCGGGTAACTAGTACTGAAAATTAAACTATTTCCATCATGAAGAAGCATTATAAAATTTAAAATATTTCTAATTAAGATAACTAGGTAGTGGCTAGCCTCACTTGCACAACCCAAAAACCAACCCAACCTCATCAGCCTCAATCCCAAACCCCATCAACCCCAAATCCTCAATCATATGCCCCTCACAAGTAGTCCCACAAAGAGAAACAACCCCCCTCTCACTCAAACAACGATAAAAAACAACAGCCGCACTAACCGAATACTTCTCAGCCAACCGAACCACCACCTCACTCTCTAAGATGTCCGGATTAGCCGACAAAGTCCAAAACCCCTGATAACTAACCCCATTCCCCAAACAAAACTCACGAAGCTCAACATCATACCCACTATCAGAATAAAACCTATTCTGAAGCACGGCCGGCTTCTGCTCTACTTCATTAAACAATTTTCTAAAATATTCAAAGTCATAGCAATTAGAAATTCCTAACTGCTTAACTCTCCCATCCTTCACAAACCCTTCCATGACCTTCCAGCCTTCTAGGGTTTCTTCAAAAGTATCCATGGGAGAATGCATGACTAGGGAGTCTAGATAGTCGGTTCGTAAATTTTTAAGCGAAGTTTCAAGGGACTTGGTTATTTGAATTTCAAGGGGGGCACTTGGATCGTAAGGGATGCTAAGTGGATCCTGACCGTTTACGGATGTATACTTGGTTTGTAGGAACAATTCACTTCTATCAATCCCGGAATTTGAAATGCCGAGTCCGACCCCTGGTTCATTATAATGTTTTGGCTGACAGGCGGTATCGATGCCTCTGAATCCAGTTCTTAGGGCGAGCTCGACTAATTCAGCCGTGCGTTCTTTCTTCCATGCGGTTCCGTATATTAGTTTCATGGGATATGGTACCTGGTTACTTGCAGAAATGAAAAAAAAGGGGGAACTGACGTTCCCTATCTCTCTTCTCATGTTAAAGTTGTGTTTATGAAAAAGAAAATCGAAATAGAAGAAGAAACCTACAATCAACTTATGAAAGCACAATTGAGAAATCCTAAGATGAGCATAGATGAAGTTTTAAAGATAGCTCTTCGAAGTTGGCTTAAAAGTCCTTATTCTGATCAAGTGACATTATCACCCGCACCTTGTAGCTTTGTAGTCGATGATTCAGATGGCTTTGGTCCAAAAGCTTAATTACCCTTTCGGGTACTTAGGGAAGAACAAATCGCAATTTGCGATTTCGAAATTCGCAATTTAAACTAACCCCATGTACTACGGCCCCCCAATAGAATACGACCCCCCAGTCTTCCGCCCTCCCTCAGAAGGCCTCTCCCTCCTAATCCAAGTAACAATAGGCTGCTCAAACAACAAATGCACCTACTGCGATATGTACCGCTCAAAAACCTACAGAGTCCGCCCGCAGCTAGATATCAACAAAGACCTAGAAGCCTGCTTTAAGTCAGGAATGAAACCAGACAAGATCTTCCTCTGCGACGGAGACGCCCTCGGTGCTCCTCAAGAAGTTCTTATTAATACGTTAGATAAAATAAACCAACTCTGGCCTGATACAAGAAGAGTCGGAATCTACGCCACGGCAGAGAACATCTTAGAAAAAACAGAAACTGAATTAAAACTCTTGGCCTCAAAGAAATTAAACATCGCCTACCTTGGTCTTGAATCAGGGGATGATAAAGTTCTTCATATGATCGTTAAAGGTAATACCGCTAGTGAGATGAAAGAGGCCTCACTAAAGATAAAAAGCTGCGGCTTTAAACTCTCGACCATTGCTATGCTTGGGGTTGGGGGGAAGAAGTATTCGAGGCAGCATGTGGAAAATACGGCGAAGATGTTGAGCGCTACGGCCCCTGAGTTCTTCTCTTTTTTGACTACCTTCTCTGTTCCGGGGACTCCCTATCATAAGATGGTAGAGCGCGGGAATATTGAGCCCTTAACTTCTAAAGAACTCCTCATTGAAATGCATGACATTCTTGAGCTTGCGAGCTTTGACTTAAACCCTATTATCTTTAGAGCCAATCATGTCTCTAATATGCATCCTCTTGGGGGAAATCTTCCCCGCGATAAAGACGTTATCTTAAAGACGCTTAAGGACTGGATTAGTAAGACCCCTGAAGGCGTTTATCCGGAAGCTCCGCCTCAGATGTAGTCGTGGAGATTTTTAGTAAATTTTGTGTTAAAATCGAACAATGAAAATCACGATATTTTGCCTATTCTTTTTGTTAAGCTGCGCTGGCCCAAGCAAATCAAAGAAAACCTTAGAAGATCCTCCACTTACCTTAACTCAATTGTATGGGGATTATTGGCATAAAGCTTCTGAAGGTTTAGAGAAGTTCGATCTTGCTGTCTTAAAAGTTCCAGATGGCCTACCAGTAAGGATTTTATTTCCAAAGAGAAAGATCCTAAAAGTGATTCAAGGGACAGAGGCCGATCTAGTATTGGTTTCTTTCAGAGATATAAGTGATCGCTTTCCTAGCATCGCAGTCGCTTATAACCATTTTAAAAAAGATAAGATCCTTGATCCCATCAATTCACCGGCGGGCCGAATGTGGAATCCTCGCTTAGATCACAATAAGGCCATTGGGCTGACAAAGTTATTCTTTAGTGAGTGCACTGATTGTGGAAATGGTAGCCGCTATTCTTTAACCGCTAGCTATTCAAAAGATTCTAAGAAGTGGGATTGGTCTGAAAAGATTGTCACTGAATTTGAATCTGAAGAAGAGGAATACTAATAATGGCACCTAGGCGGCCGACTAAGCAATGGTACCTGGTTACTTGTAAAAGTGAAATGGGAGGTTCTCCTTACTCACTTTATTCTGATTTACAGCGATCCTATGGAAGAAGTCCTTTCCCTTTTCAAAGCTCCCTAGCCTTCTAAAAGAGGTACCTGGGCGGCCGGCTAGGCTTACTTGTAAAGATGAAAAGAGCCTAAAAACCAAGGTATACCCAAGAACTGACCAAACTTTAAACATATCAAAACTACACGATTTCCCACTTCCCCCACCTAATTGCCCAAAACCTGAAATAATAAGCACTACCAATTCATCAATCAAAAGGAATCAACTTGAAGGCATTACTGCTCATATTCATACTAACGGCCTCCTTTTCCACCCAAGCAAAAGACAAAAGATTCTACCAAGAACCGACAAGCAAAAACGCCATCATAAAAATAAAGACTGAAACCTCAATCTCAAAACTGACCTTGCCTGAATCAATAGACGTCCTAATCTGGAACATCTACAAAGGAAAAAACGAACCTCTGGCACAGGAGATTAAAGAGCTAAGCAAGAATTCAGACCTAGTCCTCCTCCAAGAAACTCACTTAAATAAGAAAGTCTTGAACATCCTAGAGACTGCGCCGCAATCATTTTATATGGGAGTCTCCTTTAAAATGAGGGGCACACCAACTGGCGTTTCAACAGGATCAACCGTAGTTCCGAGCTCTGTTGATTATCAAAGAAGTAAAAGAGAGCTTGGTTTTACGACGCCTAAGATCTCTCTTATCACAAAGTATAAATTATCAAATAGAGCTGATGAATTATTGGTTATTAATATTCATGGCATAAACTTTGTGACCCTTCCTTCGTTTAGAGCGCAGATCAATGCACTCCTTGAAGTCATCAATGATCATACGGGTCCTGTGCTTTTTGCTGGGGATTTTAATACTTGGTCAAAGAGTAAGTATGAATTCTTACAAAGCACTCTAACAAACTCAGGTCTTACGGAGGCCTCTTTCCTAGAAGACAACCGCCTTCGCGCTCCTTTAATTAGTAGGTTTGAAGAGTATAGTAATCCCCTGGATAATGTTTTCGTTAGAGGAGCATCGATCAGAGAGGCCCTCGTCCTTGAAAATTACAAAGGATCAGATCATCACCCTATCAAAGTAAAACTCGATTTCTGATTGGTACCTGGTTACTTGCAAAAGTGATGACTATTTTTTAACAGCCTCTAACCTCTTCTCAATCTCCAAAAAGCGCTTTTCAATTTGGCTTAGATTCCTATAAACAACCGTAAGGTCTTGCTCAATTCTCCTCTCATGATCTTTAAACCGTTTTGAAAGATGGTCTAAATTCTTCATATCCATAAGAAGGTTTTCGTTCTTTAAAATAAAACGTCTTAGATGCATAAAGGCGCGGGCAATAAAGATTCCCATTTCGATGGCCTGCTGAGAGTTCACGACGAAGGATAAGGCGTAAGCGCCCTGTTCGGTGAAGACTGTTGGAGTTACGCCCTTTCGGGGGGTTAGAGAAGAACAAGTCGCAATTTGCGACTTGATCTGTGCTAACTCACTGGAATTTAGTTTAAAGCAAAAGTCTTCGGGAAAGCGCTCTTTGTTTCGTTTTACCTGCTCATTTAACCTTTTTACTTTAACTCCATAAAGCTCCGCCAAGTCTGAATCGAGCATGACTTTTTGATCTCTGATTAGAAAAATCTGATTTGTAATTTGCATTAATTTATTCTCCAAGAAAACCTCCAAAATCGTGGAGGCTATTATTCTTAGCTATAAAACTAAATGAGAATTTGATTTTCTTCGAGAAGTTTTTCTTTTGTGAAAAATATCCTACTTAATTGATTCGATAGTCTCTGTTAAAAAGGTTAATATAACCTGTGCAACTAGAACCAAACATCTACCCCATCGACCAACAACTCGAAGAGATTACAGCCGCTCTCCCAGATCACTCCTGCCTCCTCCTAAAAGCAGAAACCGGAGCCGGTAAAACAACCCGCTTGCCTCCTTATTTGATTTCAAAAACTAAAGGTAAGGTTTTAGTACTAGAACCCAGAAGACTGGCCGCTAAATTATCCGCCGAGCGCTGCGCAGATATTCTTGAAACTAAACTTGGCACCTTAGTCGGTCATCATATCCGTTTTGATAAAGTAACCTCACCGGATACAAGACTACTCTTCATCACTGAAGGTCTCTTCGTCTCATACCTCCGTGAAGACCCAAAGCTTACTCAGTACAACACCATCATCCTCGACGAGTTCCACGAAAGAAGCATCCACACGGACACGGCCCTTTGCTTGATTAGAAATCTTCAGGCGACGACAAGGCCAGATCTAAAACTCATCGTTATGTCGGCCACATTAGATACAACTGCGCTTGAGAAATACTTAACAGGAGCCAAGCTCTTCAACGTCCCAGGGCGAGTCTTTCCTGTTGAAATTGAAAATCATGAAATAGAGCCGATAGAGGCCATTACAAATATGCTCGCAGATCCGCGCTGCCCCCTAAACATCCTGGTCTTCCTCCCAGGTATGGGAAATATCAGAAGGCTTGAAGATGAGCTAAAGAGAAAAGTCTCCTCAGATATTGAAATAGTCCCTCTTCATTCAAGCCTACCTAAGAAAGACCAGAAAAAAGCGTTCACAGGAAAGAATAGAAAGATCATCCTCTCCACTAATATCGCAGAGACCTCTTTAACCATTCCCAATATAACTGGCGTCGTAGACACCGGAACCGAAAGGCGCGCCAGCTTTGCCCCTTGGAGTGGCATGCCTCTTTTACAATTAGAGAAGATCTCAAAGGCCTCTGCTATTCAAAGGGCCGGGCGAGCGGGGCGGGTTCAAAGTGGGCTTGTTTTTAGAACCTATAATCTCAACGACTACTCACAAAGATCATCCTTTACGCCCCCAGAGATTAAACGAGTTGAGCTCTCTCATTATATTCTAGATCTTATTGAACTAGGCCACGATCCAACTGAGATAAGCTGGTTTGAAGCCCCGGAAGAAAAGAATCTAGATAAAGCGCTAGAACTTTTAAACACTCTAGGCGCCCTTAAAGACAATCAGATAACTAAGCTTGGCTCCTTCCTCGCAAAGCTTCCCCTTCACCCGAGACTTGGTGCCATGCTCTACTCTGGGATGGAGGGCCCGGCGCTAAATGATATTCTTCTTGCCGTCTGTTTGATGAACGAAGGCATGGCCCTTTCAAAGCAGGCTAAATTTCACAGTGAAGATGAAAGCGAGGTTTGCGATATCACTCTTCAATTAGATCTTATTAAGTCTAATCACTTTCGAGACGACTCCTTAAGTGAATATCAATCTCATATGCTAGACATGAGGGCCTATAAAAGAGTCATCGAACTCTTCGATTCTCTTAGTAGACGTCTAAGACTTAAAGACAAGATTTCAAAAGTAAAAACAAAACAAAGCGATTTAACCAAAGCCCTTCTCGCGGGCTACCCAGACCGAGTCGCCGCCAAACGCGCCGTTGTAAAAAAAGGCAAGGCCGTCGACAGTTATAATTTTTGTATGGGACGAGGAGGAAAACTAGGAGCTAACTCCTCTCTCTTTACGACCCTCCCTGAATTCATCATCGTTCTTGAGGCCTTAGAAGATCCAAAAGCAAACGCCGCCATTGGAACAAGGATCGTAGCTGCTTCTAAAGTCACCGTTAAAGACCTGGAAGAAACCAACTCAATTTTTTTAGAGACGGAAACGGACAGTAAGTTCAACGAGAAAAAAGGCACGCTTACTTTAATAAAGACAAGAAAGTATGGCGCTATAACAATCTCAACAACTCCTCACACACCAGTAATTCCTAAAGGCGAAGTCCTAGCAGAACTTGTGAAATCAAATTGGCCCTGGCCCTTTGAAGATGATCATAAGTTTCAAGAATATAATAAGCGGGTTTTCTTTTTAAACGAAGCTGGAATCGAGCATAACTGCCCAGAGTTCACGGGTGAGATGTTTGAGCTTTTCATAGAGGCCATCGTTGAAGCAAAGACTGGCTATCAAGACCTTCAAAATAAAGGACTTAACCGCCTCATCCAAGATCAGTTATCCCCTCAGGATAAGTACGTCCTAGAAACAGAAGTTCCTTTAGAGATAAAATTAAGTAACGGAAAAACTTTTAAAATAGAATACTTAGATGACAGCCCTTTTATTCAGGCCCGTGTTCAAGACCTCTTCGGAATTAAAGAGCATCCTCGCATTGGAGAAGGTAAACTCCCTCTCCTCTTCAAACTCTTAACCCCAGCAAACAAAGTCATTCAAAAGGCCCATGACCTGCCCTCACTTTGGGGACCTTCATGGGAATTATTAAGATCAGACTTACGCCCGCGCTATCCACGCCATTACTGGCCCGACGATCCGGCCAACGCCGAACCAATCAGAATGAAGAGGCATGTTCAGTAAACCAGGGACAGCTCCTCTCTTCTATAGATGCTTCTTTAACGCCCCATAATCCATAATCTCCAAGAGAGAGGATAAAGCAGCCAAAGGAGCGCTCATCCTCATCTATCACCATGCGGGCGGTCTTTCGAAGACGCAGGCAGCGCGCCCCTTCAATATAAGGATAGGATTCATAGAAATCCTTCATGATGACTTCTACCTTTCGGTTAAGAAATTCTAATTCCGCTTCATCTTCAAAATTAGTTTGAACAATATCCCGTCCAAGATTAGTGATGAAGCCTTGGCAGATGGAATCATAGCCTCCCGCATTGGAGCTTAAAGAGAGAATATTGAGGAAGAGAAATAATGAGAGAGTTTTTAGCATAGATAGATTCTAGCGTTTCACTCTCTCAGATTCTGAGACTTTTATTGAGATTGAAAGAAAACTAGGAAGGCGCCTTAACCCCAAGCATCTTACAAGCATACTTAGCCGCTTTTTGATTCTTGATCAGGTGATGCCAAGCATCTCCATCCTCATTCACCATCTCCATCACTTCTGTGAAAGAGAACTTAGGCTCGTTTAATTCCTTTAAAGTATCGGCGGAGAGGCCTTCATATAAAAAGCCCTTAAATAATTTTGCCACTTCATGATTCTTTACCGTGCCGCTGCAGTAAGTATCCCCAGCAGTCTTGTCAGCGATGTCATAATGATTCACAACGATGCTTTTGATATTCTTAACAATCGCTTTTAGTTCGCGCTCAATCTCGGCGCCTTTCTTTTTTGTCGTTGGAATATAATAGATATTATTCTTTGATCCGTAATAAGCAGAGATCATCATGGCGATGCCAGACTTCTTATGCTTGATATCACTTAGGTAACCTGTAAGCGCGGTAGCGTTATGAGTTGTGGATTTTTCAACGGCGATAAGGTCTTCGTTGTTCTTAACGATATAGACGTAATGCTCTGGACCATCCCCTTGCTGATTGGTTAGGGTTGGGTATTGTTTCTTGATCTTATCAATTAACTGCTGCATCTTTCCGTCGGCCATAAAAACTCCTTAAGGATTATATTAGTTCGTTATTGTTTTCTTTCTTGCTGCTAAGGCGAAACCAATCCACCCTGCGATAAAACCAAGCCCGCCAATGGGCGTGATCATGCCAAGCTTTGGCGTATGCGTGACTGCCAGTAAATATAAAGACCCAGAGAAGACGATGATCCCAAAGATGAACGCGTAAGCGGGCCATGCGGGGACATCACGGTCTTTAGCCATTAGCCCATACGCGATAAGGGCGAAGGCGTGGTAGAAATGATAGTTTGAGCCAGTTGAGAAGACTCCTAATTCATAAGCTGAGAGTGAGGCTTTTAGGGCGTGAGCACCGAAAGCGCCGATCATGACGGCAAGGGCGCCGAAAACGGCTCCAATAGTGATGAAGTTTTTCATTTTTCTATACTAAACTTCAATTTATCAATAGTACAGATGCTCAAACGTTGATAAAAGGCAGTATGACTGGTTTTAAAGCATTCCCATTGATGGACTCGATCCTCGAGCAGTTGGCCCTTAAAGGTTATAAAGATCCTACTCCTGTGCAAAAGGAATCGATCCCTATCCTTCTTGAAGGCCGTGACCTCTTGGGAATTGCGCAGACCGGAACCGGAAAGACCGCCGCGTTCTCTCTTCCTATGATCAATAAGTTTGGGAAGAACCGAATAGACATAGAACCTCATTGCACCCGCGCCTTGATCCTAACTCCTACTAGAGAGCTGGCCTCTCAGATCATGGATAATATTGATGATTACGCCGAAGGTCTTAATCTAAAAACAAAGGTCGTTTACGGCGGCGCTCGTAGGCGCGATCAAGTGGAGGCCTTAAAGCATGGCCTTGATATCTTAGTCGCTACTCCTGGTAGGCTTCTTGATTTGATCCGCTCAGGGGATGTTAACTTTAAGCAGCTTGAGGTCTTTATTTTAGACGAAGCTGACACCATGCTTGATATGGGCTTCTTTGATGATGTTCAACTCGTTACAGAACAACTTCCAGAGACTCGTCAGACCGCTCTTTTTTCGGCCACCATGCCTGAGACTATTGAAAGCCTAGGTCACGCTATCCTCATCTCTCCTCTAAAAGTAGAGATCGCCCCCGAATCCTCAACCGTGGATCTGGTTGATCAGAAGATCTTCTTTTTAGAAAAAGCGAATAAGAAGTTCTCCCTAAATTCAATTCTAGAGAATAGAAAATATGAAAGCGTCTTAGTTTTTTGTAAAACAAAATTTGGCGCCGATATTGTTGTGGAAGACTTACTCAAGACTTCTGTAACCGCCGCCGCCATTCATAGTAAGAAAAGCCAAACCGATAGAGAGCGCGCTCTTCAAGATTTTAAAGATGGAAAGATCCGTGTCCTAGTCGCCACAGACGTCGCGGCCAGAGGGATTGATGTTGATAATATCTCTCTCGTGATTAATTTTAACTTACCTGAAGATCCAAGAAATTATATCCACCGCATCGGGCGAACGGCACGGGCAGGAAAGAGGGGCGTCGCCATTTCTTTTTGTGTTGAGAATGATTTGGTGCTTTTAAAGAGCATTGAGAAAAATATCAATCAGAAGGTCCCTGTTGATACGACTCAGCCTTTTCATAAAGAATTTCAGGTGGCTGCCAAAAAGAAGAAGAAACCTAAGAAGAAATATAAGTTCTAAATTATTAAGAATATATGATTTAACTCATATAAATAGAGGTCCTCTGTTTTAGATTTCTGATCTATTCCATGATAGATTGCCGCCTTAATCAACCGGACATTTACAACAGATAGGTTAATATGTGGAATAAACTCAACAAGTCTATGATGGTATGCCAAATGGCATTTGGTCTCTCATTTTACGGAGTCATGGCCATCCTCACTCGCTTTTTTTTAGAGGACTTAAAATATTCTGAAGCCGATACGATGATGGTCGTCGGCGCCTTCTCTTCAATTGGCCCTTTATTTGCCATTGCTGGTGGTTTTATTGCTGATAAGTTTTTGGGCGCCTTTCGCTCTTTAACTATTGCCTATTTTTCTTTTGCTCTTGGTTATCTTCTCTTAGTCATTGGCGCTAGTGCTGCAAATATCCCTATGAGTTTAGCCGGTATTGCCTTAGCAAGTTATTCCCGTGGCCTTATGTCTCCTAGTTACCCAAGTTTATTTAAACGCACTTTTGATGGACAAGAAAACTTTGAGAAAGGTCTCCCTGTTAATTATTCCGTCAATAACGTGGGGGCTTTTTTAGGTCAGTATCTATTTCCTATGCTAGTTCTGGCCACTGGTTTTAATGGAGGCTTCCTCCTCTCCGGAGCTATGGCGATCATGGCCTTTTCAATCCTTATTTATTCAAGGAAGTCTTTTGTAGGAATCGGGGCGAAGATAGATCAAGAATCCGTCAGCCCTAAGAACTGGGCCTATTTTGGTATCGTCTCAGTACTTATGATTGCCTTAGTTTTCTTTATGTTCTCAAATATGGAAATTGGAAAAAATATTGTCTACGCCATTGGGGCTGGAGCCATCCTATATTTTATCTTCTTGATGTTTAAAGCAGATAAAGCTGACACCCTTAATATGGGTACCATATTAATCATGATCTTTTTAAGCACGGCCTTCTTTGTCTATTATGGTCAGATGATGACCTCGATGACTTTAGTGACAATAAATACTATGCGCGGGGATCTCTTTGGCTTTATTCCCATCGCCCCAGAAGCGGCCATGTCCATGAACCCGCTTTGGTGTATGGTGGCCGGTCCGGTTATTGCCTTTATTTTTACAGGCCTTGAAAAAAGAAATATCAACCTGAGCACGGCGACTAAAGTTTCTTATTCTTTTATTCTCACTGCCATAGCTTTTGGGATCTTAACTTTTGCCGTTAAAAATATTGGATCAGATCTTATCATCCGCCCTGAAGTCTTTTTAGTGATTCACTTTTTTCAAGCTTTTGCTGAAGTCATAGTAGGCTCTATGGTCGTGGCCTTTATCTTATCTGTTGTACCAAAGCATATTGAGAACTTCTCAGTAAGCTTGTTCTCGGTGGCCATCGCCTTATCTGGAATTGTGGGGGCGGTTTTTTCAACTTCCATCGCCTTAAAAAAGGATCAAGAGATCACTCAAGAAATTATCCAAAGTGTTTACGGGGGCTATTTTAGCACCCTCACTATTTGGGCCGTAGTCATGGTTGTAGTGGCCCTTCTCTCTTCACTGCTTATCCGTAAGATGCTTGCGGCAACTAATCCTTAGGCTGATCTATACTCTTCCAGCGGTCCATCACAAGGGCCGCGGTTAAATCCCCAGTGACATTGATCACAGTTCTACACATATCTAAGATTCTATCCACTCCGAGAATAAGAATAATTCCGCCGGCGGGGATTCCTACATTTCCTAAGATCACAGAAAGAATTCCCATACCCACTCCGGGAGCTCCGGGGGCGCCAATAGAAGAAAGAGTCGCCGTGAGAACCACCATGAGAAGTTGCCCCATGCTGAGGTCGATATTAAAGACCTGGGCCAAAAAGATGGTCGCCACTCCCTGATAGAGAGCGGTTCCATCCATATTGATAGTGGTCCCAAGAGGAATCACAAATTGAGAAATAGATGGGGTTACCTTAAGTTCTTTCTCGGCGGTCTCTAAAGTGAGAGGCATAACTGAAGCGGAGCTTGAAGTTGAAAAAGCTAAGAGCTGAACGTCTCTGATCTTTCTTAGAAATTCAAGAGGACCCATCTTCGCTACAAACTTAACAAGTAATAAATAAAAGATAAGAACTAAACCTAGCCCTAAGATAACCGTAATTAAGTAAACACCAACTCCAAGAAGAGCATCGATTCCGACTTGGACTAAAAGCCCTGCTGTTAAACCAAACACGGCAAGTGGTGCCAAGTTCATGGCCCAGCCGATAACAATCATAGAGATCTTTTGAAAAGAATTTAAAAGACTAACTAGTGGCTTAGCGTCCTCATCCTTTAATGACATAAGGGCCACGCCTAAAAACATAGCGAGTAAGACAACTGGCAACATCTCTCCAGAGACTAAGACGCTAAAGGGATTGCTGGGAATAATATTTGAGACAATATTAGCGAAGTTTTGATCTTTGATAGCAACAGGCACTACTGACGAATCTGAAGCTGCCACTTCTAAGAACTTTGGATTGATAAAGCGCCCAGGTCTTATAAGATAGGCCACGAAGAAGCCCAGCCCCACAGAGACGACAGTTGTGAAGACATAATAGATTCCAATTTTGAGACCTAAGGTCTTAAGCTGCTGCAGAGAGTCGCTTGAGACAATACCTAAAACAACTGAAGCAAAAACGAGAGGGATGATAACGAGTTGAATAAGACCTAAGAAGATCTGACCTGGAAAGGCCAGCCAAGTGACGATGGCCTTTGACCAATCAACGCTAACCCAGCCTAAAGTGGGGCTTAATAAGAAGCCTACCAGAATCCCTAGGGCCAAGGCCAAGACGATCTTCACCCAAAGGCGCCCGTCTACTAAGTGATCAAGCCCTTCGGAGAACTCTTTAACCGCTTGGCGGCCTTTTCGAGCAAAGCTAAAGGGTGTAAAGTCTTTCATATCCATAATTGATTCCTATTGCCCTATCCTAACCTTTGAATTCCCCATGGCAAGGGGCTTTCCCCTTTTCATATGTGAAACCAGTTCCTATAATTTAGGTGTGGAACTATCCAAACATAAAAATCACCGTAACGCCGCTTACCTAGCTTGGCTTCGTAAACAAAAAGGCGTCATCTCGGGAAAGAAAGCTGAGTGCGCCCATCATATCCGCCTTGGCACTAATGGCGGAAGTTCCCTAAAACCTTCTGATTACTTTTGCATCCCTCTACTCAATGAATTTCATACCTCAGGATTGTTCGCTATTCACGGCATTGGTGAAGGGACATTTCTAGAGCTTTTTAAGTTAAATGAAAAGAAGCTCTTTATTGAATTTCTCTCTCGTTATCTAAGCGAGAAGTTTAAGACTGATGTAGAGATTAAAAGTACTGATGAAAATCATATTATCGCCGCTCTTATCGGGCTCATCGAAGAAGTGACCCCAAAGAAAGACCGCGCTTCAAAACCCAAAAGTAAAAAGAGCATCACGGAAAATGAGTTCTATCAAAAGTCCATGGAGGACAAGAGGGTTCGCGATAAAGAAATGCGCGCTCAGATAAAAGAGGAAGCTAAGCTTAATCCAGTTGAGAATACCAGTCCCACTTTTAAAGGGAATGAATTCTACGAAAAAGCTAAAGAGCTTAAGCGCATTCAAGATAGAGAACTTAGAGCGCAAATGAAGTCGACTTCTAAAAAAACTAAGAAGGCCTCTACGACAAAGTCAGATTATTATGAAAAAGCAAAAGAGTATAAGCGTCAGCGTGATAAAGAACTAAGATCAGAGTTAAAGCTTAAACAAAAAGAAAACCCTTCTGTTCAAAGCGCTTCTCAAACTGAGTACTATGAAAAGGCTAAAGAGTTTAAGCGCCAGCGAGATAGAGAATTTCGTCAAAAATTAAAAGAGCAAAGAAAAAAAGCAAGCCAGCCAATTGAAACACCAAGCGAACTATGAATATTATCACTCAAATTCTTTTGCCATTGATCTTGGCCTTTATTATGTTCTCTATGGGACTCTCCCTAGTTGTCGATGACTTTAAGAGGATCACAAGATTTCCCAAGGCCTTCGCCATTGGTTTTTTTCTGCAAGTAATCTCTCTTCCATTATTAGGATTCTTAATCGCCTATCTATGGACCACCTATTTTAACTTAAGCCCATCCTACGCAGTTGGGCTTGTGATCATAGCCGCTTGCCCGGGCGGCGTTACATCAAATTTAATGGTTCACTTAGGAAAAGGAGATACGGCCCTTTCGATTTCACTAACCGCTGTCATCTCGGCCATCACCTTATTCACTCTTCCTTTTATTGTGAACCTCTCCTTATCAACCTTTAACGGCTTCACCAATCCGGTTCAGCTCGATATTAGTAAAACAGTAATTGGAATCTTTTTAATCACTACTGTTCCTGTCTTTATAGGAATGATTGTTCACGCAAAGAAAAAAGAATTTGCTGACACTTGGGAGCCGCGCTTTAGAAAAATGGCGGCGATCTTCTTTATCATTATTGTCTTAGCAGCAGTTGCCAAAGACTGGAGCCTCTTGATCTCAACCTTTTCAACAATAGTGCCTTCTACTTTAGTTTTAAATCTAAGCACTATGATCATTGCCCTACTTGCCTCTAAGATCTTCAGCTTAAACGAAGGTCAAAAGAGGGCCATCACCTTTGAGTGTGGTCTTCAAAATGGAACCCTCGCTATCTTCGTTGCCTTAACCTTACTCGGTAATAAAGAATTCATGCTTCCGGGGGCCATCTATAGTTTATTGATGTTTATCTCTGGTGGGATTTATCTTCTCTCTCTTATTAAAAAAGATAAGATGCTTAAAGCCTAGCAAGCTGACCTATAAAGATAATTCAAAAAGATCCATAAAATCAAAGAGATAGGCGCTCAACTAAAAGACTCAAGTAACCGAAAAGAATACTGTGAGAACCTATACCCTTAAAAAGGGAATCCTATTTTCAATCATCACTTTGCTAGTGTTCGCTGGTGCATGGGATTTTAATCCTCCTACAGAGCTTAAGAGGTTTCCTGCCTCGGATGATCTTTGGGAACAAGTCAGTAATGGAAGTCATAGTTTTCGCCAGCTCGGTGAAGAGTTCTATGTGCCACTTTCAATGAGAAAAGTTGAAGGGGCCAAGGTTGTTCTTATCAACGAAAGAGTCGCCCAGATGCTAGGTCTTGAAACTCCTGAAGACATTACTAAGTTTGAAAAGATTATCATTGATCAGTTCGCCTATATGGTGGATCCAGAAGCAACAGCAGAAACAGAGGGCACCAAGCAATGGTTCGCCACTCGTTATCAAGACTCACATTCTAAAGCTGAAGGTGAAGCTCATGGCGATGGCCGCGCTTCATGGGCCGGAGAATTAGTTTTAGATACCAGTGACGGAAATAAAAGGCATGTGGACTTTGTTTTAAAGGGCACTGGACAAACTCCCCTTGCTTGGACCAATCATACTCAGGCCACTCATAAAGATGGGATGCAAGGACTGAAAGAAGCCGTGCATAGTTATATTATCTCTGAGGCCAATGCTCAGAACCAATTAGATACAACAGTAGATCTAGCGGTCATAAAGCTTCCTATGAAAAGGCTTGATAAACAAGGCAACGAAGTCTTTACGGCCATTACTGTAAGAGTGGGAAATCAAACTAGGCTTGCTCACCTTAGATACTTCACTGATGATCAAAGCCAGTTTAAAAGAATCTTTCATTATATCTTAAAACGCGATCTTAATTTATCTGAAGGTACGCAAATAGAAAAAGCTCATGTGGATAAATACTTAAAGCAATTTACTGAGAACTTAGCTGATGAGATGGCGCGCTATTATGATTTGCACGTCACCCATGGCTCCCCTACAGCGGGTAATAGAACCACTGCTGGATCTTCCATTGATCTATCGACTATGCGCTATCACGAAGCTCATCATGGAAACTTTAAATACCTAGCTGGCATGCAGATGAAGAATCAGGATAAACAGCTTCAATCTTATATAAGATTCTTATACCTTTATATGCAAGAGGCGAATTATCCCTACCCTGTGACTGAAGCCGCTGTTAAAGAGATGGAATCATATTATAGAAAGATGATTAATCAGAACTTAGAGAAGCTTTGGTTATCAAGGCTTGGCTTTAGTGATGCTGAGATCTCTCGCCTTAATAAAAGAAGTAAGCGCGAGTTTGTAGAGTTTCTAAAAAAGATGCATGAAGTAGAAGGAAAGAACCCGATTACTTATGCTGGAAAAGAAATGCTTCCTGCGGCCTTTGATATGAGGAGCATCATTTCAAACACGGCTCAAACTGAGATAGATGCCCTTACGAGTGATGAAGCCGCCTACTATAAATTATTTCAATCAGAAAAAACTTGGGACAGTTTAAGCGATACAGATAAAGCTCCATGGGAAGCCCAATATAAATCGATGTATGCAAGCCTTACCTCTCAGTTAGATCCCTCATTAGAGCAGAGAAAACGCTGGGCCAAGAAGTCCGCTTGGATAACTAAAGATAAAAGTGAAATCAGAGGTCAGTCAAAGTTAAAAAACCGAGAGAACGATCTTATTCAAAGAATGGAACTAGAGAGCGGCTCCCTTGCTGATTGGAATAAAGAAGCAAATGATCTGGCCATAGAATTAAAAGATGAAAGCCGTCCTGTCAGGGCCTACAATAACTTAGGTGTCTTTGGTGAGATAGGATCCGTTAGCGGCGGAAACTTCGGAGGCTGCAATAGGGCTATTCAAGGCCTTCTTGGCTCTCAGTAACTCCTCATAATTAAAGTAGAGAAACTTCTCCTCAAGCTAAACGGCATTCATAAAGATCTAAAAGTAATAATTTTCAATTAATTAACAATTTGATGACCTAAGACTTCATTATTTCTAATACTTTGTTAAAGAAGAAACCAGCAAAGGAGATCTATGAAGCTTGCATTATTTTTTATTGGACTACTAGTATCAACCCACCTTTTTTCAATGGAGCCCTATATAGGAGAAGGGAAAAAAGTTATTTATCAAAAAGGTAGCAAAGAATGCTTCTCGCTGGATCTAAAGACTAATAAGAAAGAAAAAATCGACATTAAGAACTGTCAGCAACATATTTATGCCCAAAACCTGTTAAAAGATCTTCCTATAAGTTCATGTAAAGACTTTAGCCTTAAGAAAAGAGTCACTAACCCTAAGAACAAAGTGACAGGACAATACAATAATAACTACTTTGCTGGCCTAACTGAAGACTGCCTGTGCGTAAACCTCTCAGAGGTTCCCTCTACGGCTTCATTTTCTAAGATAGACTTAGAGAAGTTAAGAGTGGTTAAGTTTGAAAACTACGATACTTGTAAATTGCTTTATCCAAAGAAGTACTTTTAAAGGTACCAGGTCACTTTTAGAAGTGAAAAGATATTACTTTCTAAAGGCCAACCCAGCTTTTTCTTTTTGAGAGACTAGGTCTCTTTCAATCTTATCCACCACATGCCCATGAAGAGACCCCGCTATGATCTTCTCTAAAGGTCTCCATATCCAGCGCGGCGTAAGTTTGGGTTTATAATTTGTCCGAAGCTCTAACTTCATAGAGCCTTCTTCAAGAGAGAGGTTTTCAAGGGTAAAAGATCCTGATGTTAAAGTGATCGCTTTGTTTTCAATATTAACCTGCTCGATGACATCAAACTCGAGGTAAGACTTACTTAGAGATTGATGAATCTTAGTTGTTCTCTTCACTAGATAACCGCGGTCATAAACACAGGTCGTAATATCTCCTACTTTTTTTATCTCACCCTTTGTGTACATGGGTTTTGGAAAGTTTAAGAGAAAAAGAAGTGAGGACTCAGAGCCTGTATCTTCATAGAATTGAAGTTTTTTCCAAACGTCATGAGAGCTAGCGGCAATTTTCCTAACAGTTAAAATTTTCTCTGACGCCAAATGTTCCCTGCCTCCTAAGTGGTTTTCAATCAATTCTAAGACGGAAGGTAAACCTAAGCAGGCCAATAGAGCTAGGCTTAGTAAGCTATTTTTTAAGGCCTGGTTTTTTAAAAACTTGAGCCGAGTTATTTTTCCCATAAAGAAGGCCAAAGATACTCCAACGACTGTAGGTAAGAAAAAGATGAGGCTAAAAGTGCTTCCACAAAACAATCCATTGAGTCCTGCCTTAAAAGAAACAGCAAGTGACTGATTTTTACTTATAAAAGCATCCACTATAAAAAAGCCTCCAAATCCAAGAGTTGCTAGAAGCCATAAAAAGAAGAAAACCTTAAAGACTTTGCACCAGTTAACAAATTTTTGAGGCTTACCTTCTTCAAAGAAAATCAAGCTAAAGAGCCCCATGTAAAAACCAATTGAAAGAGGAACGCCAAGGCTTATCCCCCATCCAATCACCGTGCTTTGATTTGTGATTTTTGTGATAATGGCTAGAGCTATTCCTAAAAGGAGTAAAATAAGAGAGCCAATGGCAAAAACTCTCATTTTATTCTTAAAGGCCGGCTCTTCTTGAGTATTTGTTAAGTCATTAATATCACTCATCTTGGTTCTCCAATGGTCAAAACTGAACATGTTCAAAAATAGACCAGATTCAATTTAATGGCAATCTTTTTTTGAACATGTTCAAAAAATACATTATACTAGATTTCTATGGTCGAGAAAAAGAAGAAAAAATCAGAGATTACAAAGGCTTACATATATGAGGGAGCTATTAAGCTCTTCACCAAGCAAGGTTTTGATAAAACCACTATGAGAGACCTGGCCTCTTCTTTAGATATGTCTCTTGGTAATATCTATTATCATTTTAAGAATAAAGACGACATCCTGATCCATTATTTTCGTATCCTGCAAGATGAAACCGTGTCCGGAGTCACTGACTCCCTTGAATCAAAGCTCTCTAAACAAAATAAAATCAAGAAGATCATTCAGACTAATATGGACCTTCTTAAGAAAAATAGCTCCATCACAAAAGAGCTTATTAAATCAACCTCGGGTCTTAGCCATCCATTGTCCCCTTTTGGAGATGAATTAAGGGACTGCCAAATGGGGGCCATAGAACTCTTTAGGCGCGCCCTCTCTGAAGATCAAAAGAAATCTGAATACCTAGACTCTCTAGCCTTTCTCTACTGGCTTTATTATTTAGGGCTTTGCCTCTTTTGGGCCAATGATGATTCTGATCAAAGCGCAATGACTGAAAAACTCTATGGACTAAGCTTTCCCTTAACTTATAAATTAGTCGGTCTCACAAGGATAGGCGTCGGAAAAAAACTTCTTATCCAAATTTCAAAAACGATGAGATCTATCCTCATGAAATAAAACCTACCTACTTATTCCAAAACCTTATTAAAAGCTACAGAAGTCGTTCACTCTTTACACTGGCGTTAAGTCTTACTAAAATCCCCTTATGAACATCTACCGCTTTAGCTTAAACAATAATGGCATCTTTGCTGAACTCGACTCTCAAGTCCCAAAGGACTCCCCTCTTAGAGAGGGAAAACCTGACGGATCTTGGCTGCCAAAAGTAGGTAAGGACTACCCGGGGGCGATCTCCTTTTTTACCCCCAAGGGCCTTTTAAGATACAACCAATCTGGGCTTAAGAATTGGCACTACCTTGTCACCGAAGGCGCCGCCCAAATGCTCATAACGGAAAAACCTGAGAAAGTCCTTTATGAGGACGAGTTTCAAGTCATTGTGGATTCAAAGACTGAGATTAAAAAGAGCTATCCCTTTGTATACGAGGGACCAAGTAAGGCGCCGATTCCTCCCGAGGATAATAGGCCTGAGTTCATCCGCCATCATTCAAGCCTGCAGGATTATTTCGCCTACGCCTTTTATTCAGGTTCCGATGAATCCTTTACTCAAGGAGCCGCTCTTGGATCAGACTTAGGTCTTAAGAACCTAGGCATCCACTATGAAATCCTAGCCCCGCATAAAAGATCCAGTTGGCCCCATGCTCACTCTTCTGAAGAAGAGTTTGTGTATTTTTTAGAGGGTGAAGCTCATCTTTGGATAAACGGAAAAGAAATTCCCGCTAAAGCTGGAGACATCGTTTATTTTCCACCTGGCTCTAACCTCGCTCATACAGTGATGAACAAAACAGATAGTCCCGTAAAGATGATTGTCATCGGCGAGACCAATGCCCCAAATGATCTAATCTATTATCCTGAGCACGAAAAGAGGAATAAAGAATGCGAAGAAGGTGGCTACTTTTGGAAGGACCGTCCTGAAGCTCCCCTTTTTAATACCCATAAAAACATAAGCGAGTTTGAACAAAAAGATTCTGGCGGCATTGATGAGCCTCTTCATTATTTCTTTAAAGGCAGAGACTTAGGACGGGCCCTTGGGGCCAAAAGAATCGCCCTTCACCACCAAGAGATCATGCCAGGCTTTAGATCAGGCATCCCCCATTGTGAGTCTTTAGAAGAAGAGTTTATCTTTGTTTTAAAAGGATCATTGATCGCGTGGATCAATGGGCGCCGCTATCCTATGAGCGAAGGCGACTCTTGCGCCCTCCCTGCAGGAACGGGAATCCTTCATACCTTTATCAATGACTCAGATTCTCCTGTAGAGATCCTTATGATCGGCGAGACTTGGAAAGATGATAATCAATGCATCTATGGCATCAACCCAGAATTACAAGAGCCAGATAAGCCCCTTCATTGGCATGACTGGCCGGAGCAGGACCTTGGAGATGAGTCTTCTCTGCCAAAAAAGATCAAGTAAAGCGGGCTTTTGCCGATAAGTTAACTAATGAAAATAATTGGCGGCAAGTTTCTATTCTCGCTCTTAGCGCTTCAGATCTTTTTGATCCAAAGCACTCTGCTCTTCGCCAAAGGTGGAGAGGGTTTTCGTTATGATAAAGATAAGATCACTGAAAGAAAGAATCTAAAAGATGCCTACGCCAGATTTAAGAAAGTCTATAAGCCTTATAACGCTGATCAAAGTAACCTCAAACCAGAAGTCTCTAAGCAATTAGAGAAACTCTTCACCTTAACGGACATGGCGGTTATTGAAAAAGTTCTTCTTCTAGAGTTCATTGGCAAGATTCACGAAGGTGATCTTCCAAGAGACACTCACTATAAAAACTACTATAGAGAAATCCTTTTTGAGATGAGCAGTCTTAAATTAAAAGATGAAAGGCTTATCAAGATAAGAGAAGATTTAATCAAAGGCATCAATTATCACCGAGAAGTTTTAGACGCTTGGCTTGAAGCCGCCAGACGAGACCGAGTAGATAGAGTTAAGAATGCTTCAGGCCTTTGGGTTCACTATGGAACAAGCGCCGGAGATAAGATCTTCTATAACCTTTTTTATAAGTTCATCAAAACCAACTTCAAAGAAGAATACCCAGAGAATATTGAGGCCCTCAGCCGCCACCTCTGTGTCCTCGTTTTCTAAGAGTATCCCTTCATTCTGAGGCACCCTAATAAAAGCAATTCAGGTACTTAGGCTCTCTTTTCGCCCTAAGCAGGAAGAGGTTTAAAATAACCTATGATCCTTTTCTTGATCTTTTCTGCTCTCTTTTATTTCTACTGGGAGAGCATCAATGAAATCCTCCTAGAGTGGCAGGAGAAGGTCATCGTATTTTTCTATAAACGCATCGAATACAGCGCTCCCTATCAGCTTGGATCTCGCGCCTATAAAGTCATGCTTAAGAATAAGTACCTCACCGCCTTTTTATTCATTGTCCTTTTATGGGCCATACACCTTTTAGTAAGTTTAGGCGTTATTGAAGTCTTTGGTCTTAGGCCTAGAAGCCTCAAAGGATTCCTTGGCATCTTCACCTATACTTTCTTTCACGGAAGCTTTGGCCACCTGATTGGAAATAGCTTGGGTCTCATCTTATTTCTTCCGGTCTTTATCTTTGTGAGAAGACAAAATATCCTCTTTCTTCTTTTTATGATGATCCTTATTAAAGGAGCTCTTCTGTGGTTCTTTGCTAGAGGTGGACAGACTATCGGCGCCTCAGGGCTTGTCTACGCTATTTGGGGCTACCTGATCTTTAATGGTCTGCTCTCTAAAGACCTGTCCAAGATCTTTCTCAGTTGCGCCTTGATCATCCCATCAGCTTCGATGTTTAAAGGCATGAACCCCCTTTACGTAGGGACCAGAGTCAGCTTTGAAGGTCATTTCTTTGGTATGGTGGCAGGTATGCTGGTGGCCTGGATCTGCTTTGACCGGATTAAGCATGATTGGATCGATCTAGCCCCTGAAGTGCCTTTGACTCAAGACTAAAAAATAAATATTTACATCCCTCTTTTCAGACCTATACCTCGGTGCTACACCCTGTTTTCACATAAAACCGAGAAAACTTATGAACAAGATCGCCCTTTTGTTATGCCTCTACCTACTCTCAACAAATGCTAGGTCTCAGGCCATTCAAGTAAAGAACAACACCTTGAACGCGCAACGAAAGAATCAAATGGTTCAGATCATGGCAGGGACCTTAAAGAATCAAAAGATGCCGGCCATTGTAGCCGCTGCCACTCTTGGAGATAAGGTTGTTTGGGTACAGGCCTTAGGTTACGCCGACCTTAATAAGAAGATCACCGTAAAGCCAAATTTCCATATGTTCCGTTGGGCCTCTGTGACTAAAGTCGCCACTGACATCATGGTTCAGGCCATGGATGAAAAAGGTGTTCTTGATCTTGATAAGCCTATTTCAAATTATTATACGACTCCTTTTAAGCCCTTTTATATCAGACGCTGTTTTACAGAGGCGAATCACTTAAAGTATTTTCAGTGCCGCGGAATTCATGGAACGGCTCCCGTTATAAACATGAAAAACTTTTGCTTTGACCCAAGTACTCTTTCTGAGTTTAAGAATAATAAAGGAAACCTTGTTTGGGTTTCTGATAAGAAGTTAGACCGCGGACAAGTTGTCTTTAAGACTAAAAAGAAGAAAGACCTATGCCGTATTGATTATAAGATCGACAATAAAGTTCTTGAAGCAAACGTAGAGCAAGTTACTTTAAAGACTCTCTTAAATCATAGATCAGGTATTCAGCATTATAGCCACCTAGGCCGTGATGCTCGTCCTCCTCTAAAGAAGCGTCAAGATAGACTGGCCGTTAAGAAAAGAAGAGCCAATAAAAAATCTCAAATGGCATGGGCCATTCCTTATATTTTCCCAAGACAACCCCTAGTGGCACGCCCTGGAAAGATGAAACTCTATTCTTCTTTTGGGCATAACTTAGCTGGTGTTATCTTAGAGAAACAAAGCGGAATGCTTTATGAAAACCTTATGGAGCTTTACGGATCGAAGATGGGCGCTAAGTCTATTCAGGCCGACTATCTAGGGATAGCTAGTCAGCGCGGCTATGGTAGAAGCTTTGTTTATAAAAGAGCTTCGAATAAGTGGGTTAAGAATAATTACACAACAGATAATAGCTACAAGATGGCAGGCGGCGGGATCATGTCGACTATCACCGATCTTGCTCGTTTTTGTGTTGGGATAAGTAACGACGGCTACTTTCTTAAAAAAGGCGTTAAGTCTTATTCTCATGATGGGGCTCATAAAGAGCAATCCATGTCTAAGCTAAACCTTAAAACAAACAAAGATGGTCAGAGGCAATGCATGGTTTTAATGACTAATACTGAGCACTCTAAAGTTGACCTTGAAGCCTTACGCGTGGCCCTTGATAAGAAGCTTAAGGCCTATGGTATTTGGAAGGACTAAAGACCTCTCAAGATCCAAGCTAAGTAATTATTATTACTTAGCTTATCCTCTAAATATTCCCGCATAAAAAGCCGATAAATGTTCATGAACAAATTAGTTCTTGGACTTCTATTCATTTCAATCTTTCAAAGCGCTTACGCCCAAGATGGCATAGGCGAGCTCTATCATTTTACTGAAGACGTGCGAAATATTGTTTGGGAGTCAGCTCCCCTTCCAGAAGAATTTGTTTTAAGCGAAGAAGATACTGATAGGGCCGCCGCCTATATAGGCCTTGATCAAGAAATTGGTGAGTACGCTTTTTCTCAAACCGAAAAGCCAGCTCCAGGCTCTGATCAACCTTGTCCACAACTCAGCAGTAGTGATGGCTCAAAGAAGGCCCTAGAGCAAAAGATAAAAGACAGAAAATATAACCTCTACTTTACTATGACCTTTAATGACGCCGAGGCCGTTGGTCTTGCCGAAGGCTTTATGGGTAAGAATAATTTTAATACCTTTATGCTTCAACAGGCCAATAGTGGCGGCAACTCAAAGGCCTTTGAGATTCAGTCTCTTTCAAAGTTAACTCAAAAGTTTAAAGCCAAGAATCCAAACTCTAATTTTGATTCCCTTGGGATTAAAGAAAGAGAGAAGCTTCTTATCGACTTTGCCAATGATACGGCTCAAATAGAAATCCCTAAAGGCATGCTCATGAGTGAGATCGCTATTGCTCACGCCATTCAGAACCCTTCTTCTTGGAAAGTAGGCATGAGTGAAATCAAAGATGAGCTTAGCTTTAATCAAAAGGTCTTAGTCGCCTCTCACTTAGGGGGAAAATTCTCGGATCGTTATAATTATGACCGCGCCGAAGAAGGCAGTGGAGTTGTTACGATCGAAGAGATGTTAAGCTCAGTTCGTGATGGACACCCAGGCGGCATCTGCCGAGATGTTTCTATGGCCCAATCTGCTATCTTAAAAGAACTTGGTGTACCTAAAGATAAGATCTATCAAATTGGTTATTCCACAGCCGGAGGCGGCCATGCTGTGGTTGCTATTCAAGATCCCGATAACCCAAAGAATATTGTTAAGCTCAATTATGGTTATGTCACTGAATCTAATGGAGCTGTTGGCTCATCTGCTTTAGTTCAAAACACTAGTCTTCCTGATTTTGGAATTAATAATAGAATCTATGATGCGGACGGAGATCCCGTTGGAAAACTCCCTACGGAAATTGGTGAGATTCTCTACGACAGCTCTGGTGGAAACAAAGGTAAGATCACTCCTCCAAGCCGTCATAATCTTCAAAAAGTAGGTGTACAAACTCCCTTTGGTGCCGGCAATGTTTTTACTGGAGAGACAAGCTCTGGAGATAAAGTGGTTGGGGTGACCTTGCAAAAATCAATTAACCTAAAGTACTTAGACAACGATGTAGCAGCGGGATTCATCAGCAGAAAGGGCGACCGAAGTACGGTTAGCATCTCTCAAGAAGCTTTTTACGTAAGAGCAAAATCAACTCTTAATTCTCCATCATTTGAACAAGGAAACTTTTCTTTTAGTTCAAGACTAGGTCTTGAGACTGAATTATTTGCCATGACAAACAGAGTAAAACCCAAAGGTAGTAGTGAAACAGAAGATTCAAACTACGACGCGACCTTCTCTCCCTTTATAGGAGCTAGTGCTAACTGGAAGAGTGATGATAAAAGGACCGAAGTTATCTCTGATATTGAAGTTGAAGGAAATCTTGTTAACAAGAATATCCAACTTAGCGGCGAAGAAGGCATGACCGTGGGCTTTAATAAAGCAACTTTCAGAACCGGAATGTCTCATACAGTAAGTAATGAAATGAAAGTCGTAGGTCAAACAGGTATTATCATGAGACAGATGGGTAGCAGTGCTCATTTTAGTGGAGGCATCTTAAAAGAAACCCCTACATCAAATCTTCGTGCCATAGCGAGCTATTCTGCCCCACTTAGCAAAGACGTCCCAGCCTTTTTACCAGAGGCGCAAAGAAACTTTGGGCTCTCTATTGGCGGCGAACAAAAGAAATCGGGGATTTATTATCAACTTAATTACAACCGTGATTTAGATAATAATAGCAATGCTGTCGGCCTCTCTGCCGGTTGGAAGTTCTAAGGGCCTTAATGACAGCCCTTAATCTCACCTTCTAAAGTTGGTCTATACTTTTCTTTAGCATTACCAATAACCGCATCACCATGCCCGGGCACTAAGCTTTCAAATTCTAGGTCTAAGATTGATCTAATTTCTTCAAGGCTTGGTTTAGCAAACTGAACCCAACCTGGACCGACATTGTAGGCCTTAAAAAAACCCATTTTGCCCATCATTTTCCTCGCAAAGAAATTACAAAACTCATCAGGCTTTGCCGTATTTTGAAGAGAGTCCGCAGTAAAAAGAATACCTCCATCTTGATTTAGCTTTAAGATAGCTTCAGGAGGATGGCTTGTTTCAAAGAATTTAAGACTCGCATTATCAAAAGGTAGGTCTGACTCATTTTCAATAATAACATCTGCTTTAAAATATCCATTGTCAGGGTGCTCAACAGCTTTTTCAAACTTTTTTGCGTAGACCTGACCTTTAAGAGCATATGCTTTGGTGTTAAATTTTTCTTTATAAAAATTATCATCTCGCCCATGATAACCACCAATTCTTAGCGTATTAGTAATTTTCCCGATGGATTCAAGTTGCTTTAGACCTTCTAGATTTAAGGGCATTGCATTCAACAAGGTTAACTCATTATTAAGAGGGTTCTTAATAATAGTCATCGTCTTTGAAATCTTCATAGGAAGAAGCATGGGCATTTTCACTTGCCCTTTTACATACCAAATATTCTCAAAGATTTTTTCTATATTACCATGAGGTAAAATTTTATTTAGCTTCGTCATAAGAATCCTATTTAATGGGAATTAAAATATTGGTTAGTAATTCATCAACAGGAGTTACCATAGGATCATTTAAGTAAACTTCCACACAAGGTGCTTCAGCTAATTCGTATCCCTTATCAAAAGCCACTTCAAAGCCCTTATCAAAAGCAATCCAGATATTTTCATAACTTCCTTCTAGAAGAAACTTTATGTACTTTTGTCCAGGCAAGACTTCTTTTTGCAATCCACTAATATCGGCATCTTTATTCGTTGGGATTGTAAAGGCCGCTTTATAGTCACAGACCTTTTTCGTATCTTCAGCAGCCATAGACCCAACTCCTAAGAACTCTGATTGAGAGAGGTCTTCGTTCATCCCATCCATTGCCTTAATAATTTTATCCCAGGCTTCATGAGCAATATCTTTAAACTCACCACCAACCGCTTGAGAAGCATAGATAGTAACGCTCTCTCTTGTAATCTCTTCCGGTTCTAAATTCATAGTAAAATTCATAACGATCTCCTTTGTTTTCGCTGTCATGCTCAAAGAATAGATCAATTTATCTCTCTGTTCTTTTCCCAAATTGCGAAATTCAGAAGGGGCGATATTCGTAACTTTTTTAAAGGCCTTATTAAAAGAACTTGAGGTTTCAAAACCTACAGATAAAGCTACTTCAGTAATAGAATCTTCCGTTTCACTAAGAGTCTGTAAACTTTTTACCACTCTCTCTCGTCTTAAATAATAAAAAGGAGTCTCCCCAGTGTAAGAGTGAAAGATTCGAATAAAATGGAATTGGGAGGCACCAGAGGCCTTAGCAATCTCCGACAAAGTTGGTTTTTGCGAAAGGTTATTTTCTAGGAAATCAAAGGCTCGGCTCATCTGCTGGTTTCTAAAGTTTTCATTCATTATAGTCGTCATTTAGCTAGTTTAGCATAATTTCGCTATGACAAATTGTCCCAAATTGCGAATATCCCCTTTTGATTTCCCATAATTTTCAAAAACTTAACAATCTCTTCACAAAGAAAATCTTCTCCCATGTCATATTGGATTCAAGCCAAATAAAGGAGAATTTATGGCAACACTCATTAACACCCTTGAAGAACTTAACTCTAACGTAGGAAAAGGAATTACTATCGTTGATTTCTATGCAGACTGGTGCGGGCCTTGCAAGGCCTTATCACCAACTCTCGATGAGCTCTACTTACAAAATGATGACAAGATAAAGGTAATAAAGGTTAACGTAGATAAGAGCCCAGAAGTGGCACAGCAGTTTGAAGTGCGCGGGATTCCTGCTTTGTTCTTCTTCAAAGAAGGAGAAGTCAAAGGTAGCGCAACAGGAAATATTCCTTTAACTGAGCTCCAAAAACGCGTAGATAACCTACTATAAAAAGTAACCAGGTACCAAAACTCTCTTCCTTGGTACCTGGTCACTTTTTTTACATTTCGCAATTAGCATCAACAAACTCTAACCACTTTTGAGTCGACTTTGGAAGACTTTCTCTACTTCCATCTTTACAAGAATTATAAACAACATACTTAGGTGAAGTTCCATATTCGTCTAGATAGTTTCTTTCAATCTTTCTAAAATAGATTTCGCAATTTCCGGCTAATAAATCTTTCCCCGTATTCAGGGCAGCATTAGCAGACTCGAGAGTGAGATGATTCTTATCTAGGTCTTTAATAAGTTCGTGATAAAGTCCATGAGGAGTAGGAAGCATTGAGAAGGTCTTGAGACGCATTCTTGAGGAGCGGACAAATTTTGTTTTTACCAAACGAGTCACATCAATTCTTTCAGATGAACAGCTTGAGATTGTTTTCTCATTTGATACTGCTTTTTGAAAGTTTGTATTAGAGTTGTCTGTTGTTCTCGGAACAAGAGCGTGGGCATTAGAAATTAAGATAAGTGATAAAACGATTAACTTTTTCATATAGTCTCCTGGGGGTTTGTTTCTTAAGACTAATATAAAGAATCTAGAAAATTCTTGAACCTAGAGATGCTGACTTCCTGACATATTAGAAATGCCCGTATTTTCAATGACTTACTGACTTAAAATGCTTTAAAAAGAAGGACCTAAACTCTTTATCTCCAAGATCGGCCAAAGTCGAAGGCGTAAAGCTTCCCCCTTCAAAGCCTGAAGATTTAGCAATCGTTACGATGGCCGGGTAGGAGCCCATGGCCTTTAGATCAAGGAGGATATTTTTTATGAGAGAGATCCTCTTATAAAAAACTTTAAATTCTTTTTTGCTTATATGACCTCCCTTTGATCGATAAGTTGATATCGGATTGGCATGATCATGCTCTACTCCATTTGTGCTTAAGATATCGAGGTCTAGACTTAGGATATAATCCCCATTGAATTTAAACTTTGGATTCTTAAAGCAATCATAAAAACGAATACCTTTTTCTTTTAAACTCTTTTTTTTCGTATGAAAGAAAGGAGACTCTAAAAAGGTATTAGGTATATCTGTTACGGGATAGAGGCGGTTTACCTTTGCCCCTATAAACTGAGCTTGGTTTAACTCTAGAATAGAAAAAGAAATGAGCTTCTCATCTTTTTCTACTCTTTTAAACCATGGAGGCATACAAAGGTGGGCCTCGTTAGTCAGCCCAGTAGCAAAGGCCGGAACAAGAACCTGAGCTATATCTGTTAAGGAGTTTTGAAAAGATTCAATCCTTCTTAAGCTTAGATTCTTTAGAAGATCTGAGGCCCTAAGGTACTCACCTTCATGCTTATAATGACTCGGGATAAAGCCTAGATCAGTATGAGAGTCAAAATGAAGGATAGGTAATCCCTTAAGGCTTTTAGTTTCTAGTTCATACTTAAACCAATGCTGAACACTATGATGGTGGGCATCTGTTGTGATGACTTTTACAGCCTCCGCAAAAGGAGCGTAAGTAGTTAGAATAATGATTAAGACTAAGGTTTTCATGAGGTTTTTCTACCAAGATTTGGCGTTTCGTCATAATGCATAAAAAGCATGATATAATTCAAATTATGCATTATTAACATTTTCATTTTTAGGCCATAACCCTTCTATCGAACAGAGCACTAAGCTCAACTAGGAGAAGAAAATGAAAAGATCAATAATCAAAACTCTTACAGGGCTATCCATGCTCGTAAGTTTACAAACTTGGGGAGCAGATTATGTTGCCCACGAATGGGGAACCTTTACTAGCGTGATCAATAAGGACGGAAAACAAATTCAAGGTCTGCATCACGAAGAAGAGGCCCTTCCTAACTTTGTCTACGACCTCTCGCGCGTAGAACAAACAACGCCTAATGACCCACCTATCTTTCGCACGCCAAGACGTAGAGGCGGAGGAAGAACGAGAGGTTTTACGCCGGCCTCAATGAACCTTATGCCTATCCCTACCTTTACTGAAAAGATAACTCAGAAGATGGAAACACCAGTGATCTACTTTTACACTGATAAAAAGATAGACGTTAAGGTAAGAGTTGATTTTCCAAAAGGTGTCATCTCTCAATGGTTTCCGAATATTAGTTCAATAAACCCTAGTGAAGAAGCTAAGAATGGCTATGGAGTTTGGGACATAGAGGTCTTAAAAACTAAAACAGCTGCTCTTCCTCAAACATCGGGAAATAGTATTTGGAATCCTTCAAGAGAAGTTAATTCTAATATTGTTAAGGTTAATAATGAACGAGAAAAACTTATCTTCTATAGAGGACTTGGAGATTTTAAGACAGCGCTTAAGATCACTGAATACAAAGATGTCTTAACTCTTAGAAACAACTCTCATCTTGATATCAAGGGACTCACTCTTCTAAATCATAGAGATACTAAGAATGAACTTCTCCATATTAAAAGCCTTAAGGCGGGAGAAGAAACAAGGATTTCTCTGAATTCACTTAAAAGCTTTGAAAGTTTCTTAAAGTATAAAGAAGCCGCTAAGAAAGTTATCGTTAAAGACCTTATCGCTTCAGGGCTTTATAGAGATGAATCGATTGCTATGGTGAACACTTGGGAAGGTGGATACTTTCAGACAGAAGGACTACGTCTTCTCTACGTTCTTCCAAATGAATGGACTGAAGAGATTCTTCCTATGAAACTAAGCCCTGCGCCTAAAAGTTTAGTAAGAACTCTAGTCGGAAGAGTAGAGATCTTAACAAGTAGCGATGACGCTTTAATAAAAGAATTTATTAAGAGGCCACTGCCTATCTTTAATATTAATGGCCGTGAATTAAAAGGTCTTGGGCATTTTCCTGAGCCAAAACTAAGACGAGCTTTAGAGCTTACAACAGATCCTGTTCTTAAAAGAAAGATCAATGACTTGATCACTTCTATGAACAGAGGATTTTTAAACTAAGGAAGACTTATGAATATCTTTGCCCTTGACTCTGATGAAGCAACTCTTCTCCTCGAGTACGAAAAAAGCGAATCAATCGCTCAAGTGGCAAAGGTCTTTCAGAGAGATCCCTCGGTGATCTCTCGCAGCTTAAAAAGCCTAGCGGAAAAACTCCCTGTCCTCGAAAAAGCAGGTGGCAAATGGGTGGTGACAGAACTTGGATCTAAATTCAACAACTGGACCACCCAGGCCATCCTCTCTCAACAAAGCATCCTCAATCAAAGAATTCAACTCAAGATAGCCTCTACCAGGGAGTTCGCCGGGCGCTATCTAATAGGTGCCATTGAAGAGATCTTCCCTAGCGAAAAGTTTCACGTTCATATAATAACCTTTGACGGAAATAGCGAAGAGCTTCTTCTTAACGGACAAGTTGACTTCGTCTTTGACTGTGGAAAGCCCTATGACCCACAGATTGCTTTTAAAAGACCGGCTAAAGAAGAGATGTCTTTAGTGGTCTCAAAAGAATTTAAAAATAAATATAAGGTTAAGGCCTCAGAAGATTTAACTCATCTTCCTCACGCCCACTATTCAAGAAATAACTTAGCGAAACTCTATTCCATGACAAAGGATCAAGTGAACATCGCCATTAGCTTAAATGATATAGCTCTAGTAAGAGAGGCCGTCTTCAACTCCATGGGTTGGGCCCTCCTTCCCACTTATACCGTTAAGAACGAGCTCAAGAATAAGGAGCTTATCGAGATCCCGCAAAAAGGACATTGGAAACAAAGCCCTTATCAATTTGGCCTGTGGTGGAATAGAGATAAGACTTATCTTAAAGAACATGTGCAAAAGCTTGTAAACTGGTTAGAAAAGCAGGATCTGAACTAAATAAAGCTTTATTAGTTCATCTTTAGTGCTAGCTTGAAGTATGTCCACACTAGAGATGCGCTATAAGACCTATGAGTTTGATGGCCTTGATATTCACCTTCGAACACTAAAAGATACTCAGCAGTTTGAAGATGTGGATAATGCCGCTGAAAAGCTCGGTATCAACTCTACTGTTTGGCCGCTCTTTGGAGTGCTTTGGCCCTCAGGAGAAGTTCTAGCCAAATTGATGGTCACTAAACCCATAGAAGGTCTTCGTATCTTAGAGATGGGCTGCGGGGTAGGACTTCCAAGTCTTGTTCTCAACAGTAGAGACGCCGACGTAACGGCCTCTGATCAGCACCCACTTAGTGAAACTTTTTTAGGTGAAAACACAAAACTTAATAAGAGTTCCGATATTCCTTTTCACGTAGCTGACTGGGCCAACTATGACGAGGAGCTCGGAAAGTTTGATTTAATCATCGGCTCTGATCTTCTCTATCAACCGGATCACGCTCCCCTATTGGCTAAGTTTGTCCATAATCACGCTAAAGATAAAGCCGAGGTTATTCTCGTCGACCCTAGAAGAGGGAATGTCTCAAAGTTTAAAAAAGAAATGACTCTTTTAAACTTCAGCCATGAAGTGACTTATTCTGAAGGTTTTAAAGGCCAGGTCATCAACTTTATCAGATAATTTTTTCATGAATATTACCACTGAACTCCTAGATCCCCATAACGAAGCCCTCTTAAAAAAACTCTTTTCCTGGGAAACTGATCCCAAAATTCATCCTCTTATCACTCCTGTTTTCAAAGAAGAAGATCAAGGAAAGGTAGTTAGCTTCGAGAAGTTCAAGGCCCGTCATTTAGAATCAGGAAATTATACCTCTGAGATCTTTGTTCTCTTCGCAGACAATATTCCTGTTGGAAACTTCTCACTTATGATGGACCCTGGGCACTTATTCCTGAAGGAAAAAGGCACGGCATGGTTAGGTCTTACTATTGGCGAGAGTGATTATTGGGGAACAGGAGTAGCTGCGAGGGCGATGGAGTTCTTTGAAAAAAGGGCCCTTCATCATAAGGCCCATAGAATTGAACTTGGCGTCTTTGAATTTAACCCTCGGGCTCAAAAGTTTTATAAAAAACTTGGCTTTGTTGAGATTGGCCGCCTTGAGAAATTTACTTGGAAAGACGGCCAACGTTTTGATGATATTCGTATGGAAAAAAGACTTAATTAAAAAGAAATGGTCTGCTTTCTTCTTGTAAATTAATCCTCATCACTCCATTTTGATTAAATTGATCAATGGTTATTGAAAAATCATCGTCTGTATCACAAGAAATATAAGAATCTGTTTTTTCAAATCCTAAAATAACTTTAGCTGAGGCGATCTTAAGGCTACTAAAATTCCCTATGTTTCTATAAGTGCTACTTTCTACTGTCTCAATTTCATCAACCACTAAGATAGCTCCTTTAGGAATATGCACTTTACCTTTAACAGGCTTATCTAATTCCAAGGTGCACGTCTTACCTAAAAAGCTAAAGGCTTCTTCTCCTTGCACTAGGGGCATTTCTGTTACAAAGACAATCTTCGATCCATAGTAAATATTAGAGAGCTTATCTATCTCTGATGAATGAGCATCTAAAGTAAATGAAATGGTAGTAGCTAGGGATAAGATTAATAATAGTTTGTTCATATTTCCTCCAAATTAAGTTGTTATCTAGCTACATAATAGAAAACCTAGGAAATAGATGAAGGGCCGTGTCCTGACTTTTTTGACGTGTAAATGTGAACACCTTTGTTTACAAGGCTTTCAAGAACATCTCTTCTTTGCTAGATTTAGGGACACTAAAGAGAGACAAAATGAAGATTATCATCCTATTAGGGCTTATATTGGCCTCTAATGCCCATTCAAGTATAAAAAGCTGTGAAAGCTTTGAACTCAGCCTAGAGTTTAAGGCACTTTCTCGCGTGTACTTTCTAAGAACTATGACAGCTAAAATGGAAGTGAAGAACTCTAAGGCGACTCTTCTATGGGATAGCGGTCATGAAAGTAAGAAGTGGCGGGTGCGTAGCACCGAAGGTTTTGTCTCAATCAAATCAAAAGAACTCAAAAAGGTCTTTGAATCCTATGTTGATTCAACATCCGCTGCTCGCTATGTGCAGCTTATGAACTTTGTTGAAGATTATGAGGATGAAGATAACTTTCGCTTCACTCCCCTAAACGAAGCAGCTCCTTTTCTAGGAGATAATTCTTTTCCCGCTTATGTCGGTGAATACCTTGTGAGTTTTAAATACTCAGATTGCGAGTAAATTCTTTAGATATGGGTTTTATGTTCATGTCTTATAAAAGCATTAAAAATGAGGTGGAAGAGCAGCTCCCACCTCAGTGGAGTTTATTCAAAAACGTAAGCGCTGCTTCCTTGAGGGGACTTCACGGTAAGCATATTATCAGACTCTAGATCATCAAAACTTAGGGGTCGTTTTGGATCTATATTACAACTCATGTAGGTTCTCATCTTCTTAAAATAAACTCTCAACCTTGGATTTATTTCATGCCTTCTTCCATTAACTAGAGTTGTGCGGCTTGGAGTAGTCTCAATTCTAGTTATAGTAAGAGTGGCTCCTTTTTCTATATGCACAAGCCCTGTAGAAGGAGCTTTTAGACGGAGCCTACATGCATTTGAAGCTAGCCGTACCGATGACTGCCCTTCATAAAGATCGACTCTTTCATTGAAGATAATCTCTGTTCCAGAGAAGGCCCTCTTTAAAAGCATAGGTTCATTGGCAGAAGCCCCTTTTCCGTAAATAGCTAAGATGATGACGGTCATGGCAAAAAGTATTCTTTTCATAATTTCTCCTTAATTTTGATCTATTCCTATAATAGTAGGTCTCGAAATTTCTTGAAGCTAAGGGTTCTGACGTTCTGACTTACTTGTCTAAAGATTTGTCAGTATTTAAGAAGCTGACATCTTCAGAAGTCAGAAGCTCTTAATATTAAGGACTTACAGACCTTTTTTTGGCCTCATCCTTGTATTAAAGAGAGTATGAATAAAGAAACCTATCTAAAGTACTACAGCCTCTATAGGGCCAATAAGCAAGCCTCATTTCTTCTTTATAAAGAAGAGGCCGAATTAACCCATTCAGAAAAAGAGCTCTTCTCTGCAAGAGTTCTTATGCGAAATAAAGAGTGGGATAAATCCCTTCTTAAATTAGAAAGCATTAAAACTGAGAACCCTTTTCTTAAGGCCGAGCGCTATTTTCTTATGGCCTCTAATTATCTTATTAAAAGTGAATACGAAGAATCAGCAAAATTTGGAAACCTCGCTATCCGCTACTACGAGATTGATGAAAATAAAGAAGGCCTATTTAAAACTTTTTATAATCTGTCTGTGGCCTTTAACCGCATTGGAATGGAATCTCTTTGCGAGTTCTATTTAATCCAAGCGGATAAAAACTCTGAGAACGCCAATCAAAGGTTCATCATGGATAGAGCTAAGGTTTGCGCCTTATCTTCTCGCTGTGAATTTGACGGAGCTGTTGGAATGCTCGATATGATGCTTGGTGATGTTGACCAAGAAGTTAAGTTTGAAGCAGAACTTTTTAAGATTGTTGCTGCTGATATCTATTTTAGAGCCGAAAGATTTGATCAAGCTAAAGAAGTCATCAATAGCGTAATGAACGCAAAGAGCACCAGAGAAAGAGGGCGCGCCCTTTTTTACTTTCACTTATTCTCCTTTATTGAGTCAGGAAAGAAGCTACCTTCAAAACCTGATTCAGTTGAGGCCCTCCCTGAGTTTTCTCTTCAATGGGATATCATCCTTAATATTATGGAAGGAGAAACTGAACTTGTCTCAAGTCTCTGGGAAAAGCTCTGCCAAGAATTTCCAAAGTTCTATGGGAAAGATTTTGAGTGTTTAGACCAATCTCTTTCAAAGGCCATCTTTAATACGGCCCTTAATAAACTTCTTCTTGCGGAACCTGCTGCGAGAGTCGACCTCTCTAAAGTAAAAGGAAAGAAGTCCCGTTTACTTCTAGAATGCTTAATCGAGACGAAGACTCCTGTTAGAAAAGAAGTTCTTATCGAAAAGATCTGGGGAATGGAATATTCACCTTCTTTAGATGCTCGTTTTTATAAACTCATTGAAAGATCAAAGGGGCTAATCGCTCTTAATATAAAAAATGAACATAATGCTTACTACTTAGCTTCTTAGGAAAATATGAACAAGATCTTACTGATACTATTCACTCTATGCCTTTCAAGTCGGGCCTTCGCTAAAAAACAAAGCCTGTCTTATGGGATCCTAACTAAAAGCGGTTTTTGTTCAGCGACTCTTATCAAGGCCGGCGGAAGTTGTAAGTTAGTAACTAATGCCCATTGTATCTCTGAAGGAGAAACTGAAGTTCTCTTAAAGTCTGCCTCTGATTATATGCCAAACTATCTAGGAACCTTTGCTGTCCTTCAAGGAACTGCTGACATTTCAAATAGTTTTGAAAGCAGAAAGTCAGTCAAGAAAGATTTTTTCTGGCGCTATGAACAAAAGTTTTTTAGTGAAAAGGAGACATCTAATACTAAAGTAAAAGTTCTCGCAAGTGATAGAACTAAGGACATGGCACTATTAGATGTTCCGATGTCTGTGAAAACCGGCGGATGTAAAGACCTGAATGAATTATGGATGGTTAACGAAGAAAAGATTACTGAAGAACCTACATCTGTCGTTCTCTCAGGGTTCACCACTAATAGTCGTTCAGGCAAGCCTCATGTAAAAGTATGGCATACAAGAGGAACTAAGTTTAGACTTGGCCTTCTTAACGAAGAGCCTTTCTACCGCCCAACAAAAATCACAAAAGAAACGTCAACTTTAGAGAATGTAGAACAGTTTTTAGTTGTTGATAATATTCAAATGCTTCCTGGTAATTCAGGAGGAACGGCTCATACTTCAAAAGGTCTTTTTGTAGGAATCACGACAAGGTTTCACCCGACTCAAGATAAAGTTTATATCATACCTGCTTCAGATGTAGTTGAGTATGCACTTCATCCAACTCAAACTGAGCAATCAATTGATACAAAAAATACCACTGAACAAGTTGGTGGTAATGGCGGAACTGATGGTACTGGCGGAAATAGCGGGACTGACGGTACTGGTGGAAATAGTGGTACTGATGGCGGTGGAAATAGCGGAACTGACGGTACTGGTGGAAATAGTGGTACTGACGGTACTGGATGCGTTGTCTTTGGATCAAAGAATATTTTTGAAGAACCTTATGAAGGCTACTTAAATGAGTTTGGAAATGTCATCTTGGCCATTGGTGGTAATCAAATTGATGGATCAGATGATTTGAAAGATCATATTGAAGGTCATGTTATCCAAAGAGATGCAAGTGGCTATCCATCTTTTGAAATAAGAAAGAATATCCTTCAGAGATTAAGTGGAAATTACTCTTTTTCTTCTTCAAGCAAGCGCTATTCAAAAAATAAAGATCATGTTCTTGGCTGGGAAGAGCTTACTTATGGTTCAGGTAATACAATTATAGAGGTTAGTCCTAAAGAGATAAAAATGGCAAAAAGCCTTCATATCGAAAAAAATAGTAATAGTGAATCTCCAGTTGGTTTAAATAAAAATTATCAACTTGAGAGAATTCAAAGTTTTAAAGTTGAAGCAAGTAGCGACTTCAAGACTATTATTCTAAAGAGCAATAGAGAGACTCTTACTTGTGATAATAGAAATTACTTAAAACTAATCTGCTCTGGAGAAAAGAGCTCTCTTTCTATCTCTTTAGATTCAGAGAAAGAAGCAAAGGCCAGATTTCGCCAAACATTTAAAACCACAGACTCACGTACAGACTACTTCTTTGGAAATCAGTAGTTTATAACTCCTATTCTGACTTTCTGACCTTTAAAAGTCAGAACCCTCCCCTTCATCATTTTCTTGGGTTTGTTACATTGATTGTACTAACCCCTCAAGGAGAAAAAAAATGAAAGCTTCCCTCATTGCCCTAGTTACTTTATTGAGCGCTAATTCTTACGCCCTAACAATTAGTTCATCAGCATCTATTACACAGAAAGTAGTCTTCTCTTACCAAGATAAGAAAACTGTCGTTAAGAGATACGCCAGCGCTTCTGGGAATAGACAAACAAGTGTCGACGGTGTCGTAAGGGAGAAGGTCGATAATATAAATTTCCCACTAGATACTGAAGCCAATATGAAATTAATGATGCTCGATAAAAACACTGTTCACCTACAGGATGACTCTGATGGCATCTCTCAAAGCACTCCGGCTAAAGTTAAAACTAGCTTTGGAAAGATTTCAAAGATCGTTATTAATTCAGAAGTCTATAAGTCACTTTACTCTGAGCAGCTTCAGGCATTAGGTGTTAATCTTTTTGGCACTAACTCCATTCAAGGAGATTCAATGAAATTAGACCTCTCTATTGATCTCTCTGACTTTGTTTGTTCAAGAGAAGACAGCGACCTTGTTTGTACTCAAGAGATGAGTTTTAAGCTTTTTGCTACTGATGAGTTCATTGGGAAAGCAGAGCTCTTTAAAATGCTTGATGAAAGCTTAAAGACTACTAATAGCTATATAGGCGGTCTTGACCTTAATACTACTTACTCTATTAGCGCTTTTAACAAAGTTTTAGAAGAGATTGATTCAAAGCTTAAAGTTAACGGAATTAAAGCTCATTTAAAAAGTGCATCGAGAGATATTAAAAAAGTGAAAGACTATATTGCAACGGATATTAGAAGTAATGCAGGCTACTCAACGATTAAAGGCGCTACAGCCGCTAACATCCTAGAAGAAATTAAAAACGCTCTTAATGTAGCTTACGATAGGCTTTAAAATGGTAAGGGAGCCTAGCTCCCTTATTTATGAATCTTTAGAAGTTATCACCCTAACGAAGTCTTCGACTGAAAGAGGCTTAGAGATAAAATCTTCCATCCCTGCTTCAAAACATTTATCTTTATCTTCAGCAAAGACATTGGCCGTCATGGCAACTACTCGAGGCCTATTCTCTCCATAAAGATCTACAATTTTTTTAGTCGCAGTTATTCCATCCATGACAGGCATCTGCATATCCATAAAGATTAAGTCAAAACTCTTACTTTCAATTAGCTTAAGACCAACTTCACCATTTTCTGCAAGTTCAACTTCGTAACCTAATTTTGCGAGCATTAATTTTGCAATATTCTGATTAACCAAGTTATCTTCTACAACCAAGATATTTAGAGGCCTACTTTTAGAAAAGTTACTATAATCGATCTTCTTTTTTAACTCTTTAGCGTTTTTACTTTCTTCTCCAACCTTAAAGGGCAAGCTAAAATAAAAGCGACTTCCTTTTCCCTCTTCACTATTAAACTGAAGTTGCCCGCCCATGATATTACAGAGCCTGGAGGAAATAACTAGTCCCAAACCTGTTCCTCCAAACTTCCTAGAGATTGAGCCATCTGCTTGAGAAAAGGGATTAAAGAGTTTTTCTTTTTGATCCTCTTTTATACCTATTCCATCATCTATAACTTCAAAGTTAATTCTCCCCTCTTGCTCAGCTTGAATCTTAACTTGAACAGATCCATTTTTAGAAAACTTAATTGCGTTTCCTAAGAGGTTAAAAAGAACTTGCCTAAGACGGATCTCATCCCCCACAACATTTCGTGGCGCTTTTTCGTCAAAGTCTAATTGAACGCTAACTGAGTGCTTACTGGCCTCATGCCCTAGGATTTGGATGCTTTCAAGAACGGATCTTTTCAAATCGAAATTGATCTCCTCCATCATCATATTGCCAGATTCAATTTTACTAAAATCTAAGATGTCATTAAGGACAGTCAGAAGTCCATCTCCGCAACTTTTAACAGTTCGAAGAAGCTTTAGCTGTTCATCAGATAAGTTGGTATCTTCCATCAGGCTAACCATGCCTAGGATTCCGTTCATAGGGGTTCTAATCTCGTGGCTCATATTGGCCAAGAACTCTGATTTTGCTTTTGTGGCCTGCTCTGCTTCTTCAAGGGCCACCTTTAAATTCTCTTCATTTTTTCGAATCAAACTAGTTTGCTCGTCAGCAATTACTTTCGCCCTTTCATTAGTCGTCTCTAAATTAGCGATATGTCCTGCCAACAAAAGAGTTAAGAGGACTCCTAAAAGGGAGATGATAGCAGACATAATATTCTTAGATTGTTTAAAAAGACTCGTCCTATTCCAACCAATCATAAAATTCTGTTGCCCAAGGGTAAATGGCGTCGTCATCTCAAAGTCTGGAATGGTATTATCTAGAGAGTCGGATCTATATAATAAATCTTTTTTATCAGTTCCGGATCCTTCGAAAAAATAAAAATCGAATTCCTTAGAGCTATCGGTTTTGGCCCCATTTAAAAAGCTAGCAGTTACAAAAGGAGCATAGACCCATCCCGTAATTTTTGCTCTTCTCTCTTCAATTGTTTTAGGAAGAAGTGTGGAGTTGTACATAGGGACATAAAGTAAAAAACCAGGTCCTCTTTTGGTGGCTTGAACAAGAGTAATCCTCTTTGAAATAGTAGGGGCTCCAGTATCTCGAGCTAATTCAGCGGAACTTCTTCTATTTGATTCAGATCCAATATCCAGACCTCGGGCCATTTTGTTTGAAGCGATGGGTTCTATATAAGTTATAACGTATAAAAGCCTATCGCTTCCTTCAGGGCGCTTCACCCCTGGAACTTTCTTGATCTTAAAGTCTTCAAAGCTCTCTGTTCTCACTTTCTTTAAAAATTTATCTCTATTATTAGCTTCAACAATATTGATATGTCCTACGCCACGAATTCCAGGTCTTCTTGCAACAATTTGTAATCTTTCAACAAAGAGCTTCCACTCATGACCATCAACATTTTGACTAGCGGCAAATAAACCGGCTCCCCCTTCTAGGGCTTCGTAATAATAACCGAAGTTGATTTTGATATTTTTAATTTGTTGATCAATCAATTGACCAAAGTATTTGATATCTTTTTGCTCGTCATTCTTTTGATAATAATAAAATGACGAAGCACAAATACTCCAACCAAGAAGTAGAACCATAATAGGTCTTTTACTCAGCGATTTTTTTGATAAATCAGTAATAAGAAACGCTGCGATAGAAAAAGAGGCTAGGAAAACTTGGAGGTGAATTAAGTTGTCACTTTGAGATTGTCCTACAAATGGTCCTTCCCCAAGCAAAGATCTCCAAATACTCGTTGAGCAAACTGTAAGGACTAAAAAGCTTAGACCTAATTTAGAGAGTCTTTGATGAGTTAGTAAAAGAAGTGGAAATAACAAAAATATAAGAGGTGAGAATTTTAAAAAGTTAAAAAGGAAGTATATTAAAAGTGAAGAAAATATGATAATTCCAAAGTTTTGAGCAAACTTTTTAACATTCCAATTATTAAAAGAAAGGTCGCCTTTTTTAAAGAAGACAAAAATGGGAAGAATGACTAAAGCCCCTACAAAGTCTCCAACAAACCAAGTTAGCCATACCTGAGAAAGGGATTCAATAGGAACAAACCCAGCTAAAAACAAACTTCCTGCACCAATAAGAGATCCTAAAAAAGTTCCTAACAAAAGCGAAGCTAATAAAACAGAAGTTGAGATTCGATAAGGAGAAGTTTCACGCTCTCCGCTCTTACCCGACATTTGTATAAAAAGAATCGACCCTAATGTCTCCATAAGATTAGCAGCCGATATTCCCGCAGCTAATAAAAGATCTGATTGATTGGTAAAATTAAAAATAAGAGAACCTATCAAAACCGCAGGCCAATATCGAAGACCAAATACAAAAAGCGAACCAATCGCTATTCCACTAGCTGGCCAAACGGGAGAGGCCGTCTCATGAAGGTCTGCTAAAGCAGAGCCTAAATAGGAAGCCAAAAAATAGGCAAAAGCTATAAGTAAGTATCTTAGAAAATTATTAGTTGGCGTCTCAATGCTTTTATTAAGTTTCATTTTAATCCAATCTTTTTAAGTACTTAGCTATTATACGAAGGTAGGTGGCTGGTTAAAGGGAAGGCATCTGCTGCCCCATCCGTTTGACCCTATAAATACTTGAAATAACTACATTTACCTATTCTTTTGAAAATAGATCCTAAGAAAAACCCTGCTTCAGCGTTGTCCTTATAGAAACCAAATTTGGAGGTTATATGAAGACTTTTAAGCACCAAGAAATCAAGTATGAGATTGCTTCTCCTTGCGATCAAGAATGGGCCCAAATGAGCGGTGATGACCAATGCAGGTTTTGTAGCCTCTGTGAAAAGAATGTCTATAACCTATCAAGTATGACTGATTTAGAAATCAACCTCCTATTGAAAACTGAAGAGAACGTCTGCACCAGAGTCTTTAAAAGAAGTGACGGAACCATCCTTACTGAGGACTGCCCTGTTGGTCTAAAGCAAGTTAGGTCTTATTTAAAAAAGAAACAATTCCTGGCCGCTGGTCTTTGTTTACTAACTATTCTTTTCAGTAGCTTTTCATATGGTGGAGAAAGTAAAAGACTAATGGGGAAGATAGCTAAGCCCTTTATCGAACTAGAAATTCAAGGGGAAGTCGAAGCCATCGAGACAGTGGGGCCTGAAGAGAACTGGGACTACAAGAATAAAGAAGAAACGATAAAAGAAGAAGATCAACATACCATGGGGTTTATGGTCCCTATTGAGTCTAAGTAAAAGGCATAAAAAAAGGGAGCCATCCGGGCTCCCTTTTAAAACTATATATATTTTTTAAATACTATATTTTTTTAACTTGTACTGCGCATGGTCCTTTTTGACCTTCACCTACTTCGTACTCGACCTTGTCGTTCTCGTTAAGGTATCCGCCACCTTCAATTCCAGTTGCGTGAACAAAAATATCTGCTCCACCTTCATCCGGAGTGATAAATCCAAAACCTTTTCCTTCATTAAAAAATTTTACTGTACCTGTACTCATGATCGTAATCCTGAAAAATGTTTTATAACACAAAATGCTATATATAATTTTTAACGCTTCACGAAATTTAAGTAAAGTAGTTTTGTTTCAAAAAAACTGAAGGGACAATATACCTATAACATACCGTAATTATTACCTTTTTTCCTAATTTAGAATTCATGCCTTTAACCCCTTGAATGGTGTCTTTTCAACAGTTTACGAAAAGATGACTTTAGAAATGGGCACTTTCACGGTTACAATAAACCCATGCAAAATCAAAAATCTTGGTACCTACTCTTTTCTTGTTGGCTCGTGGCCCTTATTTCTATGGCCGGCTCTCTATTCTTCTCTGATGTGATGGAGTTCCCACCTTGCTCTATGTGTTGGTATCAAAGAATTGCCATGTACCCTCTTGTCTTTATTTTTCTAGGGGGTCTTTTTCCTCTTGATACCTCAGTTATAAAATTTAGTTTCCCTCTTGTTATCGTAGGCTGGCTTTTTGCTACTTGGCATAACCTCCTTCACTATGAAATTGTTCCAGAGACAGCTACTCCTTGCCGCGAAGGGGTTTCTTGCTCAACAGTTTATTTAGACTACGGTTTTATCACCATCCCTTTTCTTTCATGGGTGGCCTTTTCAATGATAGCGGTCATGCTCTTTTTACTTTATAAAGAAAACAAAAAAAATAAGGAAGTATAATGAAAAATCAAAAATTAGTCGTTGGCCTCGTCGCCGTATTAGTCCTCGTCGGTTTTTTCGCCGCCGCTTTTTTCTATAATCAAAGTCAAAATGAAAAATATGGTTTCTTAGCTCAAGAAAATGCTGAAACATTTGTTCGTCCTCACTCTCCTACTATGGGGCCAAAGGATGCCAAAGTTTATCTAGTCGAATACTTAGATCCTGAATGTGAAAGCTGCCGAATGTTCTTTCCTCCAGTGAAACAAATCATGAAAGATTTCGAAGGACAAATCAGGCTTGTGGTTCGTTATATTCCTTATCATGGGAACTCAAAATTTGTTATCGCACTCCTTGAGGCCGCCAGAAAACAAGATAAGTTTTGGGAGACAATTGAAGTTTCTTTTAGAACTCAACCACAATGGGGAAGCCATCATCACCCACAGCCAGAAAAGCTATGGGAGTTTATTAAAGAAGTTGATGGACTCGATATCGCTAAACTAAAAGAAGATATGAAAGACCCAGCCATTCAAGAAGTTATTAAGATTGATATGAAAGACGCTCAGACGTTAGGTGTTCGTGGAACCCCAACCTTTTTTGTAAATGGAAAAAAACTTGAGCAGTTCGGAGTTGAGCCACTCAGAGCAATGATCAAAGCAGAGCTTGCAAAATGAGTGATGCATCTAAAAAAAGAAGATCTTTTGATTTAAAAGATATGCAAGAGCATGCCGCCTCTAAAGGTGGCAAGTGCCTTGCCACAGAATATAAGAACTCAACCTATCGTCTTCTCTTTGAATGCAAGTGTAGTCATAAGTGGAGGGCCACCCCACTTGAGATCATGGGTAAAAAGAACAAACCAGGAATCTGGTGCCCTAAGTGTGAAGGCCAATAGACTTCACCGCTCTATAGGCCGTTGAAAAACAGCCTTGAAGTAAATAACCCCCTGTCGGGGCATCAAAATCAAGCATCTCTCCAATCACATAATTTCCAGGTCTCTCTTTAAGCTCAAGCGAACTTGTTACTTCACTAAAGAGAACTCCCCCAGAAGTTGAGATGGCCTCATCGATGGGTCTGATTCCTTTCAAACTTAACTTTAGACCCTTAACAATTTGAGGGACTTCTTCTTTTTTTAAATTTGGGTATAGCTCTTTTAAGAGAATAAAGACTTCGGCCTCAAAGCCTAAGGCCTTTCGAACAATATTGCTAAGTGAGGCTTTCGCTGGCTGAGCACCAAGTTTCTTTTCAATTTCCCGAAGGCTAAGATCTGGTTTTAGGTCGAGCGAGATTTCGGATGATCCCTTCTCTAAGATCTCATCTCTTATCGCCTTAGATAGGGCATAGATCCCTCCCCCTTCTATTCCAAAGGGAGTCAGCATAGCTTCACCGCGAACCTTAACTCCATTAAATTCAAGAGCGATATTCTTAAGGGCGGTATAATCTATTTTCTTGATAAAGAATTCACTCCAACTTCTTTCAAAGCCGCAGTTCATAGGGAGAAAAGGAGCAAGCTTAATGCCCGCTTTTATAAAACTCGGGGCCCAATCCCCCTTTGATCCCGTCTTACCCCAACTAGCCCCGCCCATGGCGAAGATAAAAAAATCCGCTTCTACTTCAAGCGTTTTTTCTTCAACAAGGAATTCGACTTTTGCCATTTCTTTAAGAGAATTAAAATGATGACCTAGGTGTTGAGAAAAATGCGGGTTCTCTTTTAAAGCTTTTAGCCATGAAATTAGGATTTCAGCTGCCTTTAACTTCTTAGGAAAGATTCTTCCACTAGAACCTACAAAGGTTTCCACTCCAAGGTCTGTGCAAAACTCGCGAAGATCTTCTGGCGTAAATTCATTGATCATCTCACTGAAGAACTTTTCGTGAGGATTATATTTTTGAGAAAAACGACTAAGCTCTTCACTATGAGTTAGGTTAAGCCCGCCATTACCTGCAACTAAGAACTTCTTTCCAAAGCCAGAGGAATGATCATAAAGCTCTACTTTAAAGCCTTTTTTAAGCAAGAGGTAAGCGCTAAAAAGACCAGCTGGTCCTCCGCCAATGATAACGACTTTCTTCATAAAACTAGACTAGCATCTTTAAAAGCTTTTGATAAAGCTTGAACTCAGTGGAATCTGGGGACTTCTTTTTAAGATGATTATAGATGGCCAGGAAGTATTCCCTGTTTTTTTCATTCAATGGATCAAAGAGGTTCTCGCCAATGGGTTTAATAGGATCGCCTTTATCTAAGGATAGGTAGAAGAGTTCTCTTCCTCTTTTATCTTCCTTTCCTTCAAAGATGATCTCTTCCTTAATCTTCTTGAAGCCATTCTCATTTAGGAATCTACGCACCTCGAAGATATGGTATTGAGGAGAGAGTAGAAAGTCGCTCTGGCTAAGATCATTTTTCTTTAAAAGTGATTCAAGGATAGAGATCAATTCCATTCCTCCTATCCCTGCTATGCAGATAAGATTTCTCTTCGTCGTAAACTCTAGATCCTGGGCGCTTAATGTTTTTAATTCAAAGTTTTGAAATGGACTCGCTTCTAGGTTTCTTTTTAAGTCCTTCATGATGCTTGGGACTTGATCGACAAAGAGAACCTTGCTTGAGGGAAGAAAGGCCTTTCCTAATTTCCCGTGATCACAACAGGTATCAACGATGAGTTCGTAAGGCCTATCCACTAGGTTTAAAAGAGTTCTTAGTTTCTTATTCATTAAGCTTGGCTGACATACTCTTTGATGGTCTCAATAAAGGCGTCCCCATAATTATCACACTTGCTTTGCCCTACTCCGTTAACCATAAGAAATTCTGAATAGTCCCTAGGAAGGAGCTGGCACATATCATGAAGAGTCTTATCACCAAAGATCACATAAGGAGGAACATTCTTTTCTTCAGCCAGATCACGTCTCACAATGCGAAGGTCTTCAAAGAGATCAAGCCTGCCGTGAGTGGCATCGATAGTCTTAGCCGCTCGTTTTTGAACGACCTTCACTTCTTTTGTTTCCTTCATCATAAAGGAGACTTCACCCTTTAAGAGCTCACCACTTTTAGGGGTAAGGCAAAGGCTTCTGTATTCCCAGTTCTTAATAGCAATATACTTCATATTAAGAAGCTGCCTTAGAACAACATTCCAATGATTCTTTGATTTTTCTGCGCCAATTCCATAAACGGAGAGCTTATCATGTCCCCTCTCTATGATTTTAGCGTTCTTACTCTTTCTAAGGACGTCCATAATATGACCGGCCCCGAAGACCTGTCCTGTTTTATAAATAACAGAGAGGACCTTCTGAGCGTCTACCATAGCGTCCCAAACTTCACCTGGCTCTAAGCAAGCATCACAGTTTTGGCAGTCTCCGCTTTCTTCTTCAAAATAACTAAGAAGAGTCTTACGCCGACACTGTCCTGTTTCGCATAGGGAGAGCATTGAATCTAATTTATAACGGGCGACCTTTTTATAGTCTTCACCAGCATCAGTGTTCTCTAACATTTGAGAGAGCTTAATGACGTCTTGAAGACCATAGGTCATCCAAGCACTAGAGGGTTTTCCATCTCGTCCGGCCCTACCGGTTTCTTGATAATAACTTTCAATACTTTTAGGAAGATCGAGATGGGCCACAAAGCGCACATCGGGGCGATCAATTCCCATACCAAAGGCGATGGTGGCCACAATGATAATGCCTTCATCTTTATTAAAGGCCTCTTGCACCTGAGTTCTTTTATCGCTGCTAAGACCTGCGTGATAAGGCATGGCCTTATAACCTAAGGCGCATAATTCGGTAGCGATCTTTTCAACTTTCTTACGGGAGAGGCAATAAACAATGCCTGTATCTCCTTCATGATTCTCGCTGATAAAGCGGTCAAGCTGGATCATATCGTTCTTACGATCGGTGATACTGTACTTGATATTAGGGCGGTCAAAAGAAGAGACATAGATCTTAGGATTCTTCATGCGAAGCTGATGGGCTATATCTTCTCTGGTCTTAGCGTCGGCCGTAGCGGTTAAAGCAAGGATAGGAACATTCGGAAAGAGATCCTTTAATTGCCCAAGTTTCGTATAGTCAGGTCTGAATTCATGACCCCACTGAGAAACACAATGGGCCTCATCAATAGCGATCAGGCTTATTTCTAACCCTTCAAGGAATCTTCCTAAAGAGCCAGAGAGAAGTCCCTCAGGAGAGACATAGACTAGTTTTACAGATCCGCTTTGAATCTTCTCTTCTGCTTCTCTTCTCTCATTCATGTCTTGAGATGAGTTTAAGAAACAGGCTTCGACGCCATTTTCTTTGAGATTAATCACCTGATCTTGCATCAAGGAGATAAGAGGCGAGACGACTAAGGTTATTCCTTTAGAATAAAGGGCCGGGACTTGATAACAAACCGACTTACCACCACCTGTTGGCATGATCGCTAAAGAATCAACTCCATCAAGGATAGAATTGATGATCTCATGTTGATCGAACCTGAACTCAGAATGGCCAAAGGTCTGTTTTAATATTTCGTGAAGCTGTGCGTCTCTCATCCGCGTAATCTTAGCCCGAGGGCCCCATTCCTTCTATCCAAAAGACCTCTAGCTAGCCCTTTTTTCACTTTTTTTTGGCCTTTTTTTAGGTTCGTCACCAAATACCCGAGTCTAACAACAGGCTAACAAGTTCTTTCATCTGCTGCTTTGAATTATTCATTGTAGGACCAGCTTCCTAAACTTAATGGATACAAACCACCTTTGAGGAAAATCTATGAAAGTATTTCTATTGGCCATGACGGTCTTATGTTTATCCACTTCAGCTTTTGCTGAACGTCTTATTATTCAAAACCCAAGCGATATGAAATCTCTTCTAAGCCTAAAGTCGGTTTCTGTTAAAAAAGAATTCTCTCTTGGAGAAAATAAGTTTGTTGTCGTTGAAGGCATGGACACAAAGTCTTTAAAAGAACTTGTAAGAGCTGAGAAGATCTTTAGAGACGTAGAAGTTTCTCTTCCAGGCTTTGATCAAAAAGCTGAAAAAGCTGGTTCGGCTTGGCATGTGGACTCTCTTCAATATGATAAGTTTCCAACAATCCCAAGAGGAAAGAAGATCATCGTAGCTGTGATCGATACTGGTGTTGATTATAATCACATTGCTTTAAAGAAGCGTATTTGGAAGAACTCTAAAGAGATCGCTGGAAATAATATTGATGATGACGGAAACGGATATATCGATGATGTTAATGGTTGGGACTTTGCATCTGACGATAACGACCCAATGGACAGTGGTTCTCACGGAACTCATTGCGCAGGGATCGTTGCTGCTGAAAAACAAATCGGTGGAAACGCTCGAGGGATCGCTCCTCATGTTAAGATCATGCCTCTAAGATTAATTGGATCTCAAGGAAAGGCCTTTCTTTCTGATTCAGTAGACGCAATTAAGTACGCCGTTGATAATGGCGCTCATATCCTAACCAACTCATGGAGGCTTTATAGTACTTGGGCGACTTACTGGGATGAGGATGCTTCAAAGCTTTTAAAAGCTGCTATCGCATACGCTGGATCTAAAGATGTTATCTTTGTTGCAGCTGCTGGGAATGAAAGAAAGAACAATGATGACCGTCTTGAAGATGCTGCTGAAGAAAAAATTGTTCCTGCTGGATATATAGGCCTCTCAAATCTTTTCGTAGTCGCTTCATCTAAAGCTAAGGAAGGTGTTTCTGGTTTTACTAATTACGGAATCCAGTCAGTAGCTGTTGCAGCTCCAGGAAGTAATATCATGTCTACTGTTCCAGGAAATAAATGGAGAAAGATGAGTGGAACTTCAATGGCAACACCTCTTGTAGCCGGGGCTCTTGCTTACGGACTTGCTATGGGAATGACACCAGAAGAAGCGATGGAGAACATGAAGAGCACAACGAATAGAAGCGCTGTATGGGATACAAAGGTTCAAACAGGGCATATTAATTTATTAGATTATTTAAAATAAGAAACTTAAAAAGGGGTACTACGAATGTAGCACCCCAATATTTTAATCGTTATTCCATTTCATTCTTAAGTCGCTAAGCGATCCATTAAAAACATTGATATCCATATCACTTGATGTCCCAGGCACATTGTATAAACATGATCCTGTTCTGCTGCAGTTGATCTCACTAGAGAACTGCCACATAAAGTAATTCTTCCAAATCTCTGCCGGGTAATCTGTTACCGTCGACTTAAACCTAGCGTACCAAAGTTTTGATTGTTGGAAGAGCGGGTTGTTCTTAAACTTCTGATTCAGCTTCTTCGTTGTTGAGTGATTAGCGTAGACTGTAGGAATCTTACCTGTCTTTTCGTAGACATATTCCATAAAGACTTCAGCTTCATCTAGACTCATAAAGTTACTTGATCCTGTGTCTTCTAAATCCAGAATCATCAAAGTGTCTTCTTCTCCGTCGATCAAAGATAGAAACAGGTCGGCCTGTGCGATGGTATTACCGCGCCTTCCTAGGTGATAAGCACCCCAGAGGTATCCACGTGAAAGAGCAATATTCTTCCTCTCTACGTATTTTGAATCGACTCGAGATCCGATACTCGAGCGGTGGATGACTGCCACCATTTTTTGATCAGCTGCCATCTTGTTCCAATCGATACGATTTTGCTCGTATGCATCGATAATAATACTGGTGTTGTCATTGTTCCAAGGTCTATTAAAAGACGCTTGATCAGTGACTTCATCATCATCATTTGAACTTCCGCCGCCGTCGTCATTATCGCCAACATCTCCGCCAGTGTCTCCACCATCGTTTCCGTCATCGACATCTCCTCCGTCGTCATCAGTGCCACATGAATCTTTATTATCTAAAGGCTTCTCAGCTGAGTTAAGGCTACTCGTAACTTCTTTGTTACTCTCACAAGGTTGATCTTCTTCTTCCACACATGAGAACGTTAAAAACGCTATGAGCAGAAGGGCCAAATGGGTTCCGTGTAGTTTTTTCTTCATACCCTATTCATCGGGCGATAGAAGATTGGCCTTAGTGTACCTGTTCTAGTCGGTTACAAACGGGGAAAGAACTTCCCCGTGTAAATTGATCTTTTTTAGTCTTCTTTTGTTGGGTAATCGTTCTTTGGGAAATCTTTTTCAAGGAGTCCACAGTAAGTCATATAACCAAAGCCTACGATGAAAGCTACTCCAGTAATAACGGCCCAAACTCCAAATGAACTAATCATAATCACTCCCTCAAATTATTTGTTTTATTCTAGTACTAGTTTTGGCCTATTCTACTCAAATTGGCTAGGTCCGGGATAAGTCACCCCATTAAAGTTTTGACGCATCTTAGCCTGTTTTACGTAAACCTCTAAACGAATACGGTTAACCCCACCTAAAGGACGGTTTGATTCAGCTGCTCGCCATGGGTTAAAGGACATATTCTCGCAAGCTTCGCCTCTATTTTTAATAGATTCAGCGCTTTGCTGAGGAACCTCTAGACGACCAACTTTGATATATGGTGAGCGGCTAGTGCTCCACTTATTTTGAGAGTTCTCAATATCATTTCTTTTCTTGTCGTTATTAGGCTGAATATAAAAATCAAAACAAGTCTCATTCTTATCTAAATAGCTTGATAATCTTTCCCCAAGAAAATTTGGAGAAGCATTCTTTCTTGGAACCTTCGCCTTTGATTTCTTACAAGACTTAAACATCATCTTCATTGAAGTGTCCCCAAGCCTATAAGGAGTGGCGCTATGATAATTAATATCAAGAGGATTCCCTACTTTCATGGCAAAGGCCTTCTTTAAGATGCCTACAAAATGATCTCTTGGGTTGAAGAAAGCTCCTGCTGCGAACATGGCCACAGAGAGACCACCAGACTTTAAGGCCCCCATAAATTTCCCGTAATGAACCGGATCTTTAATAAAGAACTCTTTGCTGTTCATGAAAACAAAGTCATGAACAGAGTTGTTTCTTTCTACCCCTGTTGACTCTAAGTAAGTTTCATAAGGAACATCATAAAGCTTTACCGCCATTCCTCTTACGTCTGATTTCTTATCCGCTTTTAAATGATTAGGATCTCCATTAGAGAAGCGAATCATAGCATTGAAACTTTGATTCGAAGCGAAGAGCCCTACTCTTTGGTCTTGATTTAGCTTTGAATTATCTATGTTCATCTTTGCTTGAACGCAGCCATGATGCTTTGGGTGAGCATCCCTTTTCATGTGATCAGACTCTCCCGTAGAGGCCACTAGCATATCTCTAAATTGATGCTGGATAAGACGCGCCCCTTCCATTTCACTGGCTCCCCAAACTTCACCCTGAATAACAGCGGGTTGCTCCTCAGAAACTGAAACCGAAGCATAGCTCCTTTTACCATTTGATCCAGAACAGCTGGTCAAAAAGAGAGTTATAAATAAAAGGCCAAGAGTAAGTTTGAACATGTTTTCTCCTTAAAGTTATTTTCTTCATCTTATCAAATTCAGGGATCTTATTTAAGAGGAGGAATGCTGCCGCAAGTAACCGAGTAAGATTCTCAGCTAAGGAGTTTCTAAAGCTGAATTCTCTTGTTAACCTCTCATAAGACACTCTTAAAAGGCATGAACGTGATTGATTTTGAAAATACCTATTCTAAGCTTGGCCCTCAATTCTTTGAGGAAGTTCTCTTTCCAAAGTTTGAGAACCCAGAACTTCTTCAGTTTAATCAAGAGCTGGCCATGGACCTTGGGATTGATACCAAGGGCTCTTCAGAAAAAGAGCTGGCGCTTATCTTCTCGGGGCAAAAAATCTTAGAAGGTTCCATGCCTCTTGCCATGGCCTATGCTGGTCATCAGTTCGCTCACTTTGTTCCTCAATTAGGTGACGGTCGGGCCGCTCTTCTAGGAGAGACGAAAGGCTTTGATATTCAACTTAAGGGAGCCGGTCAAACCTATTTCTCAAGAAGAGGTGATGGTCGCTCTGCCCTAGGTCCAGTTATAAGAGAGTATCTTGTGAGTGAGGCCATGCACCAGTTGAGAGTTCCTACCACTAGGGCCTTAGCAGCTGTCCTTACTAATGAAAAAGTTCAAAGGCATTATCCAGAGCCTGGGGGAATCTTTACCCGCGTAGCCGAAAGTCATTTAAGAGTTGGAACCTTTCAATTCTTTGCCGCGAGAGAAGATACTGAATCACTAAAGACTTTAGTCAAATACGCTTGCACTCGCCATTACCCAGAAGCTTCGACTCCCCTTGAGTTTCTTTTAGCTGTGGCCAAGAAACAAGCCGAGCTCGTTGCCCATTGGATGGGACTTGGATTTATTCATGGCGTGATGAACACAGATAATTCCTCTATTGGGGGAATCACCATTGATTATGGTCCCTGTGCTTTTATGGATGAGTTTGATTTTCAAAAGACCTTTTCTTCTATTGATCAAAACGGACGCTACGCCTATATCAATCAAGGCCCCATGACTCAGTGGAATGTCCTAAGATTATCTGAGTGCTTAATTCCTCTTATTGATGAAGATTCAGAAAAAGCTATCAAGATCATTCAAGAGTCTCTTGAGTTCTTACCAAGTTATATCAAAGATAAGATCACAGAAAAGATGAGCGCTAAGCTTGGTTTAAAAGCGCCGAACGAAAAGCTCTGTAATCAATTCTTAACTTACCTTCAAGAAAATAAGCTCGACTTCACTTTGAGTTTCAGAAACCTTCCCCTTTTAAAAGATGAGAACCAGGATTTTTACCCTAAGACAAAGCTGCTGGAAGAGTTTCTTCCTACTTGGCTTGAGCAAGGAAGCATTGAGGGGCTCGAACTGATCAATCCTCTTTATATTCCAAGGAATCATCAGGTACAAAAAGTTATTGAAGATGTTTATAAGGGTGATCATCAGAGCTTTAAAGATTTCTTAGAAGTGCTTAAGAATCCTTTTGAGAAAAATGAGAAGCTTCATCATTTTCACCTTCCCCCTTTAGAGGATGAGAAAGTGACGGAAACTTTTTGCGGCACCTAGAAGCCGTAGATAAACTTATTCAGCTTAGAGCGCTCAGTTGAACTTAACTTAAAAGGCCAAGGGGGCATCTGCTTTGTCTTTACTAGATGCTTTATTGTAAGCACCTGGCTTTTTGTTAAAGCGGCTCTATGCTTTCCTTCCCCATGACAATTATTACAAGAGACCAAATCAAGTTTAATCTTTGAGAGCTTACTATTTTCTATTAAGGGAATCTTTCTTTTAAAGGGATTATTTTCAATATTTTTGACTTCACCATAGCTTTTTATAAGTAAGTTCCATTTTGTTATTAGTAACTTGTTCTTTAAATTTAACTTATTTTTTTCTCTAATTATTCTAGGACCACCTGGATGGCATCTAAAACAAGAAGTCTTGTATTCTGTTTCAACTCCCTTTGAATCAAGTTGATGAAAGCTCGCTTTAAAGGGAGTAAAACTTTTATCGACAACGATCGATACTTGGTCCCATTTCTTTGAGTTTTTGCCATGATGAGATTGCTTCATGAGCCAGATGTCTCTTTTCTCTTCTTGAATCAATTGAACCTTATTAAAGACAGGTTCTCCCGAGACGGTCTTTGATTCAATTGATTCAAAGAGAACCTCCCCTTCAACAAAGAAGAGGAGGAGGGATAGGAGCCTAAAAACAATCAAAATACTCATCATCAAGGCCGTCAGTTGAAAGCTTTCCGATAGAAGGCTTAGTAGGAAGAGGAGTTGTAGGGGGACAGAATCTGGCTCTACAATGGTTGATCTGAAAATCCAGCTCTTTCTTATGAGTGAAACTAAAGGCCACTCCATTTTGATTAAAGAGCTTGTAGGTATCGCCATTAAGAAAATCCTTAACAACCTTCCCTACAAAGAGATTCCCAGTAGTGCGGATATAAGATTCCCCCTGAACTAGCTTGTTTGAAACCTCAACTAATTTAATCTTCTTTGCTGGTACTTCTTGGCTTTCACAAACTAAGGCAAAAGCGTTCAGGCTCATAAGTAATGAACCTAGTAAAATCGTGTATTTCATAAAGACCTCCATCTCGTTAACACTGTGAAGGATTTATAAGAAACTTATTCGCATTTGAATAATTAATGAATTTACTATATATATTAAAATAACTTATGGACTTAAAACTAGATGACCTACAAGCCTTTCTTAATATTTACCAAGCTGGAACCTTTACTAAGGCGGCCAAAGACTTTGGTCTAACTCAGTCGGCCCTTTCACAGAAGATCAAAAGGATTGAAGACACTCTGCAAACAGCGGTCTTTATCAGGCACCCAAGATCTCTTAGCTTGACCCCAAGTGGCGAGAAGCTCTTAGCTTACGCAAAAGAGATCGCTCTTCGCCAAGATGAATTTCTTAAGAGCTTTGATCAATACAACCAAGAATTAAATGGGGTCATAAGGATTGCTGCCTTTAGCTCTGTTATGAGATCCATGCTTATTCCTCTTCTCGCCCCCTTTATAAGAAAGAATGCTGGGGTAAGTTTGGAGTTAACCTCCTATGAAATGCACGAACTTGAAGATGTTTTAAAGACCAATAAAAGTGACTTTATCATCACTGACTATGAGCCAAGTCTTGGGGGCATTGAAAGCATCAAGATAAGCACTGAAGAGTATGTGATTATAAAAGCTAAGAAGCACCCAAAAGCACCGCAAACTTTTTTAGACCATGGCCCTCAAGATAACGCCACTTCGAGCTATCATAAATTTATTGGTAAGAAACTTGATTATGAAAGGGCCTACCTTGGGGATGTCTATGCCATCATTGATGGTGTGGCCGAAGGCCTTGGTAAGGCCGTTATGAGTAAGCACCTCATCGATAGTGATAAGCGTTTTATTATTCAAAAAGAAAAGAAGCGCTACCTAAGACCCATTTGCCTCTCTTACTACTCTCAGGCCTACTATAGCCCCTTACAGGAGCGGGTTATGGCGCTTTTAAGTTCATTATAGGGACTTAACCCTTGTAATTATTACCTTTGTCATCTCTTTTCTCACTGCAGCATTAAAATATAAGGCATCTTAGCCCTAGCGGAGGAAATTATGAAAGGTTCAATTTTGGCAATTATTTGCCTAAGTATTTTATCAAGTGTCGCCCTAGCCGGTGACGTTAACGTTAAGGTTTCAGCGGTAGCTAACAGCTGCGGTGAAGCTGGTGTCGAGGCCTATAAGGCCTGTATCTCTAAGAGTAGAGAAGACGTTTATCGCACCATGGATCTTAATACTGAGTTCTCTAAAGAGGTTAATCTTGAAGATGGAACTTGTAAGGTCATAGCTGATTGCACATATTACGAAATCATTGATTAACGATTAATTGGTAAATATTTTTTCTCTTATTTTCCAAAATCGTTTCAATTCCATACGTGCCACGACAAAAAGTGGCATCTTTAAGAGTTCTTGTTTCTCAAGAACTTCTTCTAGGTTTTGAAATTCAACCTTACGCCCGGGATACTTAAGATGCATCCTGGTGAAGGTTAGATTAAAAGCGGTCACTGAAGAGCGAGAATTCAAATAAAAATATTCAGATAACTCATTGGCGTCAAAGTCAAAGTACGTCACCTTCAACCTTTCATTATCTTTTTTATCATAGTCGACTTCAAAGAGCATGGTATCGGGCTTCATAACATGAGCGTCTTTTAAGCTCATGGCCTCTTTTAATTTTTTATCATTGTCCATAAGTTCATGCTTGCAATGAACACATTCTCTTGCGGAGATATCATTTTCTAAGAGGCACTTATCACAGATCTTAAAGCGAAAAAGATAACCACATTCAACTCTTTCACCGTCTCCATGATCAAAAGCCCCGCGGCAGCGCCTGCCATAATGCTCGACGACGATTCCTGTCTCATCTTTAAGGCCCCAAAAGTCATTAACCAAACCGCAAGAAGGGCAAGGAACTTCAACAGGAACTGATTCAGTATTTGGTTTCTTATCAGCAATGACTGGTTTAAAGATATCGTAATTAAGACCTGTGTAATCAAGGATCAAACAGTCTTTCTTCCCAGGAGATAGCCTAAGGCCACGCCCAACAATTTGTTGATAGAGGCCAATAGATTTTGTGGGTCTTAATAAAGCAATAAGATCCACGTGAGGAGCATCAAAGCCCGTGGTTAAAACAGAAACATTAATCAAATACTTAACTTCTTTATTCTTAAACTCTTGAATGACCTTGTCTCGTTCACTATTAGAAGTCTCACCTATCACAATCCTAGTTTGCTCCTTTGGTAAGTAATCAAGAAGTTCTGTGGCGTGCTTTACAGTTGAAGTGAAGATCATCACTCCATGCCGGTCCTCACTAAGGTCAACAATATTTTTCATGATTGAAGGCGTGATTCTTTTTTGATCTTTTAGACTCTCCTCTAAATCCGCTTCGGTAATTTTTCTGCCTTCTGTTCTCTCTAGTAGAGAATCAAAGTCATAGCAAGCCACAGGAGAATCAATTTGAACCGGCAAGGTTAAGTAGTCATTATCGATCATGTACTTTAAAGAGAGTTCGTAGATGCATTTTTTAAAGAAGCGCTTCTCATGAGTCTTTAACTCTCCTCTATAGTGAAGTTCATAGATCCAACCTGAAGTTAACCTATAAGGAGTCGCGGTTAATCCTAAGATGCAAAGATTCGGGTTGAACTCTTTAAGTTTATTGATCACTCTTGAGTACTGCGTATCCGCTTCCATAGAAACTCTATGGCATTCATCAATGATGACGAGATTAAAGTCTTGAAAGACTTCCTCTTCCCCGTGAGCAAGAGATTGAATGCTTGAGAAGAGAACCTTTTCCTCAGTATCTTTTCTTTTTAATCCCGCTGAATAAATACCAGCGACTAGATCATAACTTTCATATTTTTGATGATTCTGTTCAACGAGCTCTTTAACATGGGCCAGAACAAGAACCCTTCCCTTCGCAAGCTTTGCTAAGCTAGCAATGACTAGGCTCTTACCAGAACCAGTTGGTAAGGTAATGACCGCTGGGTCTTTTCCGTTCTTAAAGTGCTCAATGGTGGCGTCGACGGCCTCTTGCTGATAGGCCCTAAGGGTGTACATAGCCGTATTCTATGCTTTTAAGGCCCCCTAAACAATAAATTTATGGTAAATTTAAGAGATGAAAATCTTGCTTATCTTTCTCTTTCTTATGGGCTCTGCCTCTGCTAATACGAAGTTTCTCTGGGTTCAAAAGGATCCTTTAAAGCTTGAAACCGGTGCTTGTCTTGAAGTCGATAAGAAACTAGATGCTTCCAATTTTTATAGGGCCGAACAATTTAGATATGCCAAGAAAGTATCTGCTAAGAAGTGCAAGCCAAGTGATAGAGAAATCTCTTATATCTTTAGCCCTCGAACCGGAAGATGTTTTGAAGGTGATTCAAAAACAAATGGAAAGAAGTACTTTGTCTCAGCTGATCTAAAGCATTGCAAAACAAAAACAACAGAATTTAAGAGGATTACAATCAACGATGTCTTTGCTTGTTTTGAAATTGATTCAAAATCAAATGGTTCTTTCTATTATAAAAAAATGCAGCCGAAATTTTGTATAGATGAAGACTCAAGCTTTGTCTGGGTTCCTTACAATGAGAGAAGTGGTCGTTGCTTTAGTATTAATCCAGAGACTATGGCCCGCCTTAAAACCAAAAAAGAAAACTGCCGGCCCGCAAAGCCCGTTTATCACTTTAAAAGAACGGGGCCCTTTAAAGGATTTTGCTTAGAGAAAAGCCCCTATCCAAACAACGCTTATTCATTGAGTGTAAAAGCAGATAATTGTAAAACAGAAGATACCAGTTTCTTCTTCTATAAAAAACCTGGCGAGCTTAACGGAAGATGCTATGAGCTTGATACAGAAACTAAAGGTGACGCCTATATTAGTAGGGTTAAGCCTGAACAATGCAAAGACTAGGAACTTCTATGGAAAAGGTTATCGAATCTCTTTTCTCTCCATTAAACCGAGAAGAGTTTATCAGCGCTTATAGGGAAAACAGACCTATTACCGCCCATCACGATATTGATAAATTTAAAGAACTATCCTCATTAAAATACTTAAGCTCACTGTCATCATTGCTAGAGTCTTGGCCTTCAAAGGTTAATGCTTACTCTCCAGGCATCCCTGATGAAGTCAATTCAACACAGGTAGATCCCGTTCAAGCGCAGAAACTCTTTGATTCAGGAAGTGGCCTTTACTTTGATGATCCTAATAACACTGAAGAAATCTTAGCTAAGACTCTAGAAGGTCTTCGCCAAGACCTAGGGCTTTCTAACCTGACTTATTCTCGTTCCTTGATTTACGCCATCCCAAAAGGAAAAGGCACGGCTCCTCATTTTGATCAAAATATAAACTTTGTGCTTCAGATTTCAGGAACAAAGAAATGGTGGGTGGCCCCTAATACTTCTGTTGAAAACCCAATGACACGCTATACGATCGGGACTAACCCCGATCCTGAGCTTGACTCCTACCTAGACGAAGACCTGCCCACTACTTTTCCAAGTGAATCAACTGAGTATGAACTTAAGCCTGGATCCGTTCTTTTTCTTCCAAGGGGAACCTGGCATAAGACTGAGGCGACGGAAGATGCCCTCTCTCTTAATTTTACCTTCTCTGCCCCTACTTGGATAGACATGCTTCAAACGGCCCTAAGGTCACGCCTGACGCAATCCCCCTTTTGGCGCGGCACAGCAAATTTCACCACTGACTTGGAGCTTCATACAGAGGCCGTTTCCATGTTTGACACACTACTCGATCAATTAAAACAAGATGTTCCCTCATGGCAGGCCCGAGACATCTTACGCGCTATAGAGATGGAGCCAGAGTAAATTAGACGAAGTTTCCTAAATAGTGCCATAATTTTGGAAATCACTTTCAAAGGAATGAACACATGGCAGAAGAAAAAGGATTAAAGAAACCAGTTAAGCTTAAATCAGAGCTGGCTTCTATGCTTGGAGCAACTGAACTTCCAAGAACAGAAATCACAAAGAAGCTTTGGGATTATATCAAGGCCAATAAACTTCAAACAAAGACTGAAAATGGTGCACCAGAGAATGCTGGTAAATATATTGTAGCAGACGCTACTCTTTTAACTATTTTCAAGAACACTAACTCTACAAGTAAGTCTGGAAAACTGACGAACCTAACGGCTCTTCAAGAAGGACAAACCATCAACATGATGCAAATGGCAGCTGTTGTTGGTGCAAATATAGAATCTTAGAAAGTTATTCTGGGAACTAATTCTTATAGCGGATCATTATTTCGTTCTTAAGAGTTAAGTTCCCTTTTCTATAGTCTAAAATCCCCATTCTCATTAGGACCTTCATCGTTCTAGAGAACTCTTGATCATCAAGAATATATTCTGTGTGCTCTTTCCAAAGGATATCTAATTCTTGTTTAAGCTTGCTATCGCGGATCTTAAACTTCCCTAGATCTCTTAGATGATAGATCAAAAAGGCATCTTCTTTGTCTATTTCAAGTCCAAGCTCATTAAAGATAATATCAATCGACTCAATTCCAAAAGGCAGTTTATTAACCGTTGGGACATCATTTAGGAACTTACTTATAGCTTCAAAAAGGGGGCCTACCTTTACAACGACATTTTCATAAGCTGCTGTGGTTCTCTTACCTGAGTCTAGGCTTTCTTTGATACAGCGGCTAAGGAGCTGATTGATCTTCTCCTTCTTCTCAAAAGGTAGTTTCTCAATAATAGTGTCTAATATCTCTTGCATAGTCTTTCTCGGTGTTTAGGTAGCTTCTTCTACGCCACCTAGCATTATAAGTAAAACCCTTCCAATACATAGAATATGCCTGTTATATTAGGACTAATGAAAAAAGGTTTAGAGAAAGTTCTTAGGAACTTGAATACATTCACGGCTGAGGACTACGAAGAAAAGCGCCAGCTTCTCATCCCTACCTTTGTCTTAGCTTTTCTCTTCTTTTTTCCCTACTACCTGATTATTGTTATCCCCGCTCATGGCGTTGATTCTATCATTTTTAAAGATGATTTCTTCTCCGGGATATTTGTCATCTCTGGCTTTCTTTCGAGTTGGTTTTTTTCAAGATATATAAAGTCCGAATTTGTACTAGGCCTTCCTTCAATAGGCTGTCTCTGCGGTTCGATTTACTTTATGCTGAATCCGGAGTTTAACGAACTTAAGCCATATCTTTGGACCTATTCAAAGGTCTTGGCGCTAATCTTTGGAATCATCTTAACCGGTATTCGCTTTTACTCGATTCTGATTGTAACCGCCATCACTCTGCCATTTGTTGTTTATTTATTTATTGATCATATTCCTATCTTTGAAATATTAGAAAGAGATTCTGTTATCTATATGATGTCTCTAATTACGGTAAGTATCGTTTATAAAAGGAGCGTCGCTAATCATACGCGAAGAAGAGAGAAGAATGAATCTGAACTTCTAAAGTTTTCTTCAGAGCTTGGTACTTGGAAATGGAACTTAACAAATAATGATGTCTACTTCGACGCTCGCTATAAAGAAATCTTAGGCTATGAAGATCATGAACTTAAAAATGATCTAGAAACCTGGAAAAACCTCCTAGAGGAAAGTGATTTCAAGCAAGCAGAAGTGGCTTTTAAAGATTATCTTGAGGGAAGAAGCCCTCACTACGAAGTTAAGTTTAGAATGAAGCATAAGAAGGGACACTGGGTTCCTATTATCGCTAAAGGAAAGATTGTTGAAAGAAACTCTCAGGGTCAACCTACCCTCTTTGTTGGAACTCACTTTGACTTTAGCATCCTTGAGGAGTTGACTCAGAGCCTTGAAAACGAAAAGTTAAAATTAGTTCAGGCTTCAAAGATGGCCACTTTAGGAGAGATGGCCGCTGGTGTTGCTCATGAGATCAATAACCCTCTGGCGATTATTTCAAATGCTAATAACCTTTTAAGAAGAGACCCAGGAAAAGAAGGTAGGATTCAAGAGACAACAGAGATGGTTCAAGGATCTGTTGACCGAATCGCTAAGATTGTAAAAGGTCTTAAGAAGTATTGCCGAGTAGATTCTGAGATGGAGAAGAAAAATATTAATATTAAAAAGATTATCTTAGAGAGTCTTGATATCTCTAGTCTTAACTCTAAAGGAACTAAGGTTCGCTTGATAAAAGATAAGCTTGTTGACCAAGATGTTTTTTGTGATGAACTTGAAATTGAACAAGTCTTAATCAACCTTTTAAATAATGCTCTTTATGGATCTTTAAGCACAACTGATCCATGGATAGAAGTCTCAATGGCGCGAGCTGATAATATGATTGAGGTTATGGTTAAAGATTCTGGAAAAGGAATCTCTGAAGATATTGTAGAGGATCTCTTTAACCCCTTTTTTACAACAAAGCCTGTTAATGAAGGAACCGGTCTTGGACTAAGTATCGCTAGAGGAATAGCGATGGATCATAAAGGCAGCCTGACCTATCAACTTAATGACGGCCATACTGCCTTTGTTTTAAATCTACCTATTTCTTAAGTGCGCTTAGAGCTGCTCCGTAGTTAGGCTCGTCAACAATATCTCCAACTTGCTCAGTATGAAGAATCTTGTTGTTCTCATCAAGAACGATAATAGCTCTTGAACAAAGTCCTTTTAATGGACCGTCAGTCATCTCAAGTCCCCAATCTTTTGCAAAGCTTGAACGAAAAGCAGAAAGAACTTCTACTTTATCAATTCCTTCAGCTCCACAAAAACGTGATTGAGCAAATGGAAGGTCTGCAGAAATATTTAAAACGGCAACACCTTCAAGCTCAGAAGCATTCTTATTAAATGTTCTAACGCTAGTTGCGCATGTTCCAGTATCAACACTTGGGAAGATGCTTAAGATCTTCTTTTTTCCGTCCCATGCTGAGAGGTTAACTTCAGATAAGTCATTTCTCACTAGGTTAAGAGCAGGAGCATTCTCACCAACAGCTGGTAAGTTTCCTAGAGTGTTAACAGGATTTCCTTTTAATGTAATTGAAGCCATTTTGTTCTCCTAAGTTTAAGTTATGGTTCTTGGAGATGGATTATACCAAAGCTTTCTCAAAAGAATAGAAAGCAAATATGGACAATTAATTCAGGGCGAGTGAAGATAACTCATGGGAACTATGCTCGAAAACCTAATTGAAACCATCAAGAAAGACTTTCTCTCTCTAGAAAAGATATCTGACCCAAAGCAAAAAAGAATTGAATCCTCACTATTAAGGCAAAGAATTGACTCAGCTCAGAAGCTCTTATCAGGGGATACTCTGGGGTTAAGTGAGTTAGAAAAGATAAAGAACTCTCTTAAAAACTAAGGCTTGTCTCAGGACAAACAAAAGCCTCTAGTCGTTTCTTATAATCATCTTCAAATTCATCTCTTGAGATCTTAGAGAGTTCAAAGAACTTTGAATTCTTTAATTCTGAGAACAGATCAAAGGGAAGAAATTCTTCAAGAGAGTTAAGACCACCATCTAATTGATCAACAAGATTTGAAAAGGCCCTAATATAACCAAAGGCCTGATCTTGCCTTTTATAGCCTTCATAAAAAGCGCTGACGATTTCTGCTTTTTCAAAGAGCTCAAGATCATTACTGATTCCAAGATCCACTCCCCATTGATCCATAAAAGGTCCCACGGGAACCAGGAATTTATGCGAGCGTCTTAAACATTTTGGTTGGCGCATAGACATATGGCGGTGATTCTCTTTTGAAGAGAATTCTTTATTCACTTTTCCTGTATAGACTAGGATCTTTGAATAAGAGGGATTGAGTTGATGACCTAGTTTAAAGATCTCATTAAAGAAGGGATCACTCTCATCCATTTTCCATTGAATCATAACTCTATCAAGGTCACCAAAATTATGCGCCATTAAGGGTGCTGATCTTAAGAAATTAATATGATCTCGTTCTTCTCGAAGTTGAATCAAGAGGTCTTCTTCTTTCTTTATCTCACTTAGAATAAGTTCTCTCATCTCGCTGGCGAGTTCAGTCTTTTTATTCTTAACCAAAGCGCAATAAGCTCCGATGGCCACAGATAACCAAGTTCCTTCATGAGTGCTTAAGACCTGACCATTATTTGAATTATAAGACTTTCTATTAGTCACTTGGGAATAATCCCAAGTCCAAGAGTCCATCGTAACCCGCGCCATTGGTTCAATATACTTTTGAATCGAGCCATCTTTCCAAAGGGATTCTCTAATTTGATTATCAACATCAGTAGGAACAAAGGTTCCGGCCGTGCTCCAGTGAGCAGAGAGGCAAATATGAAAGTATTCAGCGAGGTCTATATTATTAAGAAGTTTTAGGTTTTTCTTATAGAATCTAAGCTTTTCGATAAAGGCGGTCTTAGGCGTACTCGATTCAAGCTCCCCTTTAAATAAAAAAGGAGCTGTGCTCTCTACGTGCTTTAGCAGAATATTAGGAGCAATTCCCTTGAGGACGGTCCCTGATTTTAGTCTTTTCTTGGCCATAAGCATGCATAACACGTGAATATCAAAAAGGAATGGAAAATTCCTATTCATATGTATATTTACGAAGTAATTTGCCTCCCATGAGTGATGACGAGATTCGACTTAATAAATACATAAGCCAAAGTGGCCTTTGCTCCCGTAGAGAGGCCGATAGCTTTATCGACCTTGGTAAGGTTTTTATCAACGACGTTAAGGCCGGAACTGGTGATCAGGTTAAGCCCGGAGATAAGGTTCGAGTTAACGGACAAGATATCGCTCCAAAAGATAAAGAAAGGCTCATCCTCATCGCTTTGAATAAGCCGGTTGGAATTGTCAGCACTACTGAAGAAAGTGAACGCTCTAATATTGTCGACTTTATAGGTCACCCGACGAGGATCTTTCCCATTGGCCGCCTCGACAAGGATTCACAAGGCCTTATCTTTCTAACTAACGATGGAGATCTTGTTAACAAGATTTTAAGAGCTGGAAACAATCACGAAAAAGAATATATCGTAACTGTAAACAAACCCATCAATGAAAGCTTTGTAGAGGGAATGTCTGCAGGAGTTCCCATTCTTGGTGTAAATACTAAAAGATGTAAGGTCGAACAGGTTTCCCAATTTGATTTTAAGATAACATTGATTCAAGGTCTTAACCGTCAGATTAGAAGAATGTGTGAGCACTTTGGTTTTGAGGTTAAGAAATTAGAAAGAACCAGGATCATGAATGTTTCTTCAAAAGGTCTTAGTGCAGGGGATTGGAGAGACCTAGATGCTGAAGAGCTAAAGACCCTCTTTAAATTAATAGAAGGTAGTTCATCAGAGGCCAGTCCAAAAAAGAAAAAAGGGCCTCCAAAGAAGCCCTCTAATAAGGGGCAGATGAAAAAAGCCCCGATCAAATATAAGCCCGCTCCTCTTAGAACCTCTAAGAAGAAAAAGCGTCGTTAACTTAGTTCAGACAACCAGTAGCAGGAATAAGAATTCCTAACCTTGAGCTCTCTAAGACAGTTCCCTGACCAAAATCAATTTTAACTTGTTCGATGTGATTTTTTTGGCATTTTCCAAAAACGATTCTTGGGTTCTTACTTGTCTCGATCGTTACAGTAACCGTAACATCAGCGTGTCCAAAGCGATTGTGGGAGTCATTCACAATCTGATCTAGAACTTCTAAATCACAGCCTTTTACAGTTGCTCGTCTAGGGTCAATCTTAATAGTATCTTGTCCGCCCATAATGTATTTAAGATTGAGTTCAGTAAAAGTTCTATCCTCACGGGGAGAATCTCCCCCTAACCTTGTTACGCAACGTAATTCATGAACACTTTGCATAGTCTTAAAGACCACTTCTTTAGTGTCAAATAGATCGCTTGCAAAAGTTGTCCCAGTCATTAAAACGGCCATCATTATTAGTATCTTTTTCATCTCTCTCTCCAGTCTCTCTCGAGTGTTTTGTTAAGCTATAAATAGCCTCGATCAAGTCATAAATATAATTAAATTTTCAAGTGGATGTAATAAGTCAAACTTATACATAAGGAAGCAAGGCATCTAGACTGCTAGTGAATTGGCTCCTAATATCTAGGTTCTCAAACCAAATAAAGGATAAGATCATGAAATTACTCATACTTAGCTTACTTCTTCCAAGCCTTCTTATGGGCCAGGACTTTAGTAAGGTTCAAATTAAAACCATTAAGATCTCTAAGAATATTCATATGCTTCAAGGAGCAGGTGGAAATATTGGCGTTCTCTCAGGTAATGATGGTGTCTTTATCATTGATGATCAGTTTGCCCCGCTTACCAAGAAGATCAAGGCCGCTATTTCAAAGATTTCAAGAAAGCCTATTAAGTATGTCTTTAATACTCATTGGCATTTTGATCATACAGGCGGGAATGAAAACCTAGGTAAGAGTGGAACTGTAATTGTGGCCCATGAAAACGTAAGGAAGCTTCTTTCAAAAGATCAGATGCTTAAGGTTTTCGGTAAAGAGCTAAAAGCCTCACCTAAGGTCGCCCTTCCTGTTATTACTTTTAACTCTAGGATTAATTTTCATTTAAATAATGAGCACCTTAGTATCTTTCATGTTCAAAATGCCCATACCAATGGAGATGGGATCATCCACTTTAAAGAATCAAACGTCTTTCATATGGGTGATACTTTCTTTAAAGACAAGTTCCCTTTCATCGACGTTCAGCATGGTGGCAGCTTAAAAGGAATTATCCTTGCCGCTGAAAAAGTCTTGGCCATGTCTAACTCCAAGACTCAATATATTCCTGGACATGGAGACTTAGCGGATTATCAAGATCTAAAGAACTATGTAAAAACTCTTAAAGATGTTCAATTACGCCTAAGTAAGTTCAAAAGAAATAACACCAGTCTTAAAAGAGTACTTAAGAAAAAGCCCTTGGAGGATTTGGATAAAACTTATGGATCAGGATTTATGAAAACGGATAAGTGGATAAGTATCGTATACCCAACTTTATAATAATCTTTGGGCCTAGTTACAAACTAGGCCTTCTCTATTTCCATCAAGATAAAGTCCCATAACTTCTTCCTTATCTTCAACGACTCTTCAGCCGTCTCTAAAATTTCATAAAGCTTAACTTCGGTATCCCCTATGAGATCGATGCATTTTTGTGCCATTGGCCCATGTTCGTCACCATCAAGTTCAATATGCCTCTCTAAATAATATTGGAATAGGCTGTCTGTATGTCCTGACTTCTTTAGTACTTTTACAATTGGTTCAAATATTTCTGGGATTAATTTTTCTCTACCATAGAAAAAAGAAGAGGCAACTCTATGAACCTCACCATTAAGGGCTAAATCCAAGTGATAACTTACGATTTCTCTAATCTCTCTTGGTAACAAATCAAAGTTTAGATTCTTAGAAAAGTTATCAATAAGGTCAGTTTCGGCATCAAGCTCTTTCATTGCATTTAAGTATAAGGAGTAGTGACTCATCACTCTCCCTTCTCTGTCCATATCACTTTCTTCCCCTAAAACTATTTCGTTCACCAGACGAACAAGCTCTGGGCTAAAGCTAGAATCATTCCAAGGAACCTCAATACATGTGACCTTTCTTTGAAGTGACTTCAAGAGACTCATAAAGTCCCAAACCGCAAAAACATGATACTTCATAAATATGCGAATATTCTTAAGAGAATCAAGGCGGTGGTAGAGTGGGTGCATGGATAATTCTTCATGCTTTTTGCTTATTATATTGAGATTCATAAGCTCTTATATCAGCCAAATCCCAATGAGAAAAGACCTCCTAAGAGCCTCAAGTACGCTAAATAAATATAAATAAAAGCCGATTAGTATCTTGAGAGGTAATCATGAGAGCTATCCTAGCTATTTATTCGTTAATATTTATCAATTTTCAATCCTTTGCCGGTGAGACCAAACCAAACTTGAAAGCTATGGTCACCAAAAAATATGCAAAGGTATTAGAGTCTTCTTATAAAGAGGCTATTAAGGAATATACTGAGAACAGGTCTACCCCTCACAAGTTATTTTCTTATTTTAGTAAATCTGATGCAGCCTATCTTAAGAAGTTAATGGAGGAGAAAAATGTCTCAAGGCTTCCTAAATTAATTTCTTATAAAAACGGACATTACCTTTTATTTAAAGGTAACAAGATTTTCCTATCTCCCAGCTTTGCTTACGATCAAGAAATCACTTTTAACGGAAAAAAGTTTCTTTTTGATAAGAACTTAACAGTCATCGAGAACTCTCAAAAGCTACAACGCTTTATGGGTGCGGAGAAGATAACTTTCTTTACAGCTTTTATAATGGATGAAGCTCAAGCCTTTATCTGCGGAGGCTTCTGCGTAGGAGCCTTGGTTCTTGGAACAGTTGCTCTTGGAGTAATGGCAGCTTCAAAAGTTAATAATTTCATGAATGGAAGCACAGGAGATTTAAAGGAATTTAGAGACGGTATTAAGGAAAAAAGAAAACAATGTGATACGGACTTAAACAATGTTGAAGCTCATTCAAGCTATTTTAGTAAATATAATAAATCTCCAGGTTCTTTTGAAACTTTCGGTAATTTAAAAAAGGTTTCTGACTTTATAGAAGATAGTTCTTCTGATCAGTCAAAAGTTCAGGAGCAACTTTACAAAGATTATGGGTTTGATAATTTAAAAAATTGCGGAGAATTTGCAAAAAGTTACCAATCTAAGATCGGCATAGCGAATAAAAAGAAAAACAGACTAGCTGAAGCAATGGGAGAGAGGTCCCAAGATACCGACTCAAAAGCTTCTATCTGCACTGAAATAAACGAGTATATCGATTGCTTAAATCAATTTGATCAAGTTCATAAAGGCCATGTAAAGCAAGGTAATGGCTATAAGAAGGATATAGGAGTGTATTATGAATCAGATGCTCATTCTAACTCAAAGTCTAAATAATAGTAGAGCAATTTGATCTCCTTCGGCTTACCTAAATTTTACAATTAAAGTGTAGGAAAACTAGATCGTTCTCTCGTAATATTAAGGAAAGCCCTTAGTTAAGGAGGACATTTGGGAATCAATAGAACTTACATTCTTCTTTTACTAAGCTCACTATTTTTGCTTCTCCTTATCCTTACGCCAAAATCTCAGGCAAGTGAAACCTTCGAACAGTGGAAAGTTAAGTACGCCAAGAAAGCTAGTAAGCGTGGCCTACCCTATCAATTTGTTATGGATACTTTAAAGGATGTTAAGTTTGATCCTGAAGTAGTAAAAAAAGATAAGAATCAAATCATCCTTAGTAAGAAAGCTGACTATCAAAGCTTTATGAAAAGATGGCTCCGTGACTCTCCCTCTCGAATTGAAAGAGGAATCCTGGAGTTAGAAAAAAACCGCGTCCTTCTAGAAAAAGTAGAAAAGATATACGGCGTTGAAAAAGAAATCATCGTTGCCCTTTGGGGCGTTGAAACACTCTACGGCGATATAGTAGGGAACGATAATATAGTCCGCTCACTCTCTAGTCTTGCCTTCGATGGTAGAAGAAGAAAGTTCTTCGAGACTCAATTAAACGCCTCCCTTAGAATCATCCGTAAGGGACATGTAAAAGTAGAAGACTTCGTAGGCTCTTGGGCCGGAGCAACCGGACAGTGTCAATTCATGCCGTCAAATATTAATGTCTACGCAGTGGACTTTGATGGAGATGGTAAGAAAGATATCTGGAACAATAAAGCAGACCTCTTTGCCTCCATTGCAAACTTTCTTAAGAAAGCTGGTTGGAAAAAGAATAAAAGCATAGGCTCCCTTGCTCTTAACTCTAGAGAGTACGAAGGCTCTTTAAATAAGTATAGATCGAGTAAGTCTTATCGAAAGTTAGGCTTCACCGATGTTGATGGTGGGGAGCTTAATTCACGAAAGTGGCTAAAAAGAAAAGCTTCTCGTATCACCATGAAGAACTCTCCTATTGTTTTAAGGGGTAGCAATTATAAAGTCCTTAAGCGTTGGAATCGCTCTAGCCTCTTCGCGGCCTTTAATATCATTCTTATGGATGCTTTTAAACAAAAGAACTCGATCAATTAGTTTGGTATTTCAGATACTTACCTACTCTAGAGCCTATTCTTAAAGCCCTTTAATAATGCTAGGATGAACCCAAACATACTTAGGGACACAACATGCTTATTGTTATTTCGCCGGCCAAGAAACTAGATTTTGAAAACCTAGCTCCATTAAAAGATTTCTCACAACCTCTCTTTCTAGAAAAAGCAAAGCTTCTTATCAAAGACTTAAAGAAATGCAGCCCCTCCGAGATTTCAAAGATGATGGGCCTTAGTGAAAACCTCACTAAGCTTAATATTGAAAGGTATAAGACTTTTAAAACTCCTTTTAATCTAAAGAATTCAAAACAAGCACTTTACGCTTTTCGTGGTGATACCTATGTAGGCCTTGATGCTGATTCTATGGAGAGCAAGCAAGTTAAGTTCGCTCAAGATCATTTGAGAATCCTCTCTGGTCTTTATGGACTAGTCTCCCCTCTTGATCTTATTCAACCTTACCGCTTAGAAATGGGGACAAAGTTTTCTTGCCAAGGAAAAGCTAATCTTCATAAATTTTGGAATGAAGCTGTTACTCAGAAAGTAAACGAGCTCTTAGATAAAGAAAAACAAAAGGTTCTTATAAACCTAGCGAGTAAAGAATATTTTTCGGCTATTGATTTAAAGAGCCTTGAGGGCGAAGTTATTACTCCCGTCTTTAAAGAAAAGAAAGATGATAACTATAAGATCATTAGCTTCTTTGCCAAGAAGGCCAGAGGAATGATGTCTCGCTATATTATTGATAATGAAATTACCGACCCTAAAGACATCCTCGCTTTTGATAGGGATAATTATAAATACAATAAGAAGCTCTCCACTCCTAGTGAACCAGTCTTCACAAGGTGAGTACACCTAAGACAGAAAGCTGGGGCTTTATCGCTTTGATGGCCCTTCTTATGTCCTTTGTTGCCCTGGCCATCGATGCCATGCTTCCGGCTTTAGGGCAGATTGCTATAGACTTAAATGTTCAAGATAGAAATGATGTTCAACAAGTCATCTCATCCATATTCTTAGGTATGTCCTTTGGCCTTATTTTCTTTGGTCCTTTTTCAGACTCCTATGGAAGAAAGCCAGCCATTTACTTAGGCATGAGTATCTTTATTATTGGTTGCTTGATTTCAATCTTTAGCCAGACCTTTGAAGTCATGATCTTAGGACGCATCCTTCAAGGACTCGGCGGCGCATCTTGTAGAGTGATCACCATTTCTATGATTAGGGATAAGTTTGAAGGGGCTGAGATGGGTAAAGTCATGTCTCTTATCATGATCTTCTTTATAATGGTTCCCGCCCTAGCACCATCAATAGGTCAGCTTATTTTATTAGTAGCCACTTGGAGGGCCATCTTTTATCTGATGCTTCTTCTTGGAGTGATCAGCATGATCTGGCTCGCTTTAAGGCAAGAGGAAACCTTAGTTAAAGAGAAACGTCTTAAGTTCTCCTTTGGTACCATTTGGAATGGAGTCAAAGAAACTGTAATGAACAAGGTTTCTAGAAGCTATACTCTTGCAGCAGCTTTTGTTTTTGGAGCTTTTATAAGTTACTTAAGCTCCTCTCAACAAATCTTTCAAACTCAATATGGAGTTGGGAAGCTCTTCTCAGTCTATTTTGGTGTCCTGGCCCTTTCTATTGGTTCTGCTTCTTTTGCAAACTCAAGATGGTTAGAGAAATATTCAATGGAAATTCTTTGTTTAAAGGCCCTAAAGTTTATGGTGGCTTTTGGATTAGCCTTCTTTCCTATTGCGCTTTACTTCGATGGAAATCCACCGCTTCCTCTACTTATGATCTATTTGATGGGAACATTTTTTACTTTAGGAATACTCTTTGGAAACTTTAATACCTTAGCTATTCAACCACTAGGTCATATAGCTGGCGTGGCCAACTCAGTGATCAGCTCAATTCAAACATTTATTTCTGTTTTAATAGGAGGAACCATCAGTCACTTTTATGATGGTTCCATCTTGCCCATAGTCGCTAGTTTTCTAGGACTTGGTTTAATATCACTCTTGATTGTTAGGAGAATTATTAATGCCCATCTCCTCGAGACAGCCAGGAATTCCTAATCGTTGAGTAGCGGCGCAAGTTAAAACGTCTTTATACTCATAAGTTTTATCTTTGATAGCTTCATAACATTCCATCATCTCACCAGCACTCATTCGGTACTGACAAAGCTCTACAGGGATAGTTTCAAAAGAGTGCTTGCTTACAAGCTCTTCACAGCTTTTCTTGTCATATGCTGGGACTTCATCGGCACACATGGTGATCTCTCCTGCCATTGAAGAGAATGATAATAAAGTGGCCATCAGTACTAATACAGATTTCATAAGTTTAACTCCTAGTTAATGCAGTGAATCATATCAGCTTTTGGAAAAGTCTAAAGACCCCCTGTAAGGCTTACAAAAATGATAGTAATTTTGGTGACTTAGAAGGATATTTCTTCTGCTAAGGAGGTATCCACAAGGCCTTTAACCATAACGTGAGTGATAAACGGAAACATCAGGAAGACCCCTCCTTCGTCTCTCATTTTTTTCCAGTACTCAATCGTTCTCTTAGGAACAACCTCTAACTCTTTATAGGTATCTACTTCTAACTTCATCACTTCGTGCTTCTCTATCTTAAAGCTTTTATCTTTTCTTGAGGTGTCTCTATCAAAAACAATAGCTTCATAGTTTGAGACAATATCTTTGACTGAGAACTTATAAAAAGACTTTCTGCTTAGAACAAGATCCTCGTTATATTTTCTTAACTCTTCTACTATTATACGAGGATCTAAAGCTGAGAACTGAACGACATCATTCCAAAGGCAATTGAGGATGGGAAAGCTTTGCTGAATAAGCTCTTCCCGACCAATATACTTTTTAGAATAATTTTGAAAGAGGTCCTTTTCTTTATCCATTTGATTTAAAGGAACCAAGGACTTACCTTCCATATTCTGTGGTTTTAAATGGTAAATAAAACTCATCTTAAAATCTTAACAAGATTACGAGGCTTGTCATATTTAATAATATTAAATCTTAAAAACTTAGCTATAATAGAAAAAACTAATCGAGGCACCAATATGAAATACTTAATTCTTACTCTTTTTATTCTTCCTACTCTAAGCTTTGCGGCAACTAAGATGGTTCCCCTAGATATGAAGCCAGGGCTTTGGGAATATAAAACAGATATAGGTACTGATTCGATTATGGCCCAGGCCATGGCGAATATTCCTCAGGCTCAAAGGGCCATGATGAAGAAGATGCTTCAAGCAAAGATGAAGGATGTTAATAAGCCTGTTAAGCAATGCTTAACAACGGATCAAATCAATAATCCAGAAAAACAATTTAAAGAAGCTCTAACTAAAAATGACAATATGAAAGATTGTAAGATGCTAGCGAAGAAAAGTACTAGCAAGCTCTTCGAAGGGAATCTCAACTGCCCAAAGTCCGGAAGAAATATTTATATCAAGGTCATCGTTAAGAACTCGAAGCATATTATTAATGATGTCAAAATGCCTATGGGGGGCGGAGCTCCTAAATTGATTCAGTCAGTAGGACGCTGGATCTCTGCAAGTTGCCCTAAATAGGGTCATCCATAAATATCACTTATAACAATCATCTAAATATTTAATTATATTTATACATCCTCCTATCCTATATTCCTCGAAGACGCCGCCTAGGCTTAACTTGAGGAGAGAGTATGAAAGCATTATCATTATTATTATTTGGATTACTAAGCATCAATATGGCTTCGGCTCAAAGTTTTAACTTTGCTAACGAAGAAGTCTTAGAAGTTCTTTTAGACACCAGCCATTCAACTGTTCTGAAGATCGAAAAAGATACCTTTATCCCCAATATCATGGGTTACGCCTGTCCTGTTCCGGCCATTAATTTGAACCGCCATAATGTTTGGGAACGAGCCTTAAGACATAATCAATTTGCTGGCTTTGGTGTAAAGTCTTTCGCCCTTCAAATCAAAGATCCCAATATGAGATTCTGTGATTGGCCTGTGTCAACTGAAGTCTTTGGTGAAGATTTTATTGTTGGTGCCGAAGTTAAACTAGAAATAAGAACTCTCCGCGAACTGATCAAATTCACTGATCATGCTGGTATGGAGAGAACTATCCTGAGAGAAACTATTTCAAGCTCTCTCAATAACAAAGAATTGTTTTCACAAGCCCGAGTTGAACTAACAGCTCGTCAATAATCTCTCCCAAGGGGGGTCAGAGATGGCCCTCCTCATTTCTTATAATCCCTCCCTAGAGGTAAGTGCAAAACCGGGTCATTTTGTTACAAAAGAAGGCCAATCATAATGTATCGAATTATTAGATAGGAATCGTATCTTTATTGCTTTTATAAGATCTTCGATTTTAAGGAAAAAACGATTTTATTTCAACGACTTGTCTCTAGTTTCGTCACGAAGGGAGAAAGTTACTCAAAGGGCTGACTCCTAATTGAATCTTTTATACAAAGAGCTTGTTAAAAACTTGGAGATAACTATGAAATCACTTTTCGCCATCACGGCCTTTATCCTTTCTATGAATGCTTTTTCAGCCAATCTTAAAGCTACCGTTAAAGAATCTTTCTGCGGGGAGATTGACCCTTTTGCTGTAGGAGATGCTTGTCTTGTTTATTTAGAAACAAAAACAAATCAGAAGCTGGCCCTTCTTATGGACTTTGATCACTTTCAAAATGAATACCTTGAGAATGAATTAAAGGATCAAGCCGTTATCATTAATACTGACCTCTTAACAAACCTAAGTGGCGATGTTTTAGCCGAGCTTAGAAGCATGGACTCTTCTTACTATTATCAAGAGGCGCAACTAGATGCCCTTTCGCTTGTGAATAACTCAGAGATGGATCAATTCTTACGTAAGATTGGTTCGGGCTATTTCTCTATCGGATCACTACCTAATGGTTACTCTACTTCTCAGTTAGAGCTTAAAGACTTTAGATTTAAGAAGAATTTTAAGAAATGGTTAAGGCAAGAAAAACAAGAAAAACTAGAACTATGGAAAGACCTTGTCTTAAACTCTGGTGAATATGATTACTTATCATCTGAAGAAAGAGAGCTCGCTTTAAGCAATCCTGAACAATACCTTGGGGTTTCTCACTTACTTGAAATCTATGAAGTCTTTGAACTTAAAAAAGGAACAAAGATAATAGGCTACTACCTCGAGATCAGTGACCATGTTCAAGCTGCTGAATACCAAGATGGAGCCTGGATGGAAGTTCTTCTTAATCTAGAGCAAAAGATTGTTCGTAAGACTGACGAATCAGCTTAGTTTATTTTCTTCTCCATCACTAAATCAGTCGTTTCATAATTGAGCGACTGATAGAGGTGGATTGCGCCACTATTAAAACCAAAAACATGAAGACCTATATGAGTGGCGCCATATTTCTTAACTTCCTCTTCAAGAAGAAGCATGGCCTTACGGCCGAATCCCTTGCCTCTATGCTCGATATTCATTTGAATATCAGCGATAAAAGCTTTTCTTGAGCCTTTTTCACCTCTAACAACAAACCATAAATGCCCAAGATAAGTTTCCTCATCATCTGTAACTACATTTAAATAGCTATCTTTAGTTTTGAACCCATCAGGAAGGTAGCGTTCAAAGTCTGCATGGGCGATTTTATCTGCTTCTTCTTTAGTCAGATTATTGGCCCTCATCTTATCTTCCGCATAGGCGGATCTACTAAAAGGGACGAATTCCCCAAATTCTTCTTCGCTCATAGGTCTTAATTTAATCATCTTTTCTCCATGGGTTCACTTCTAGTTTAGCCTGAAGTGAGCACTAATCCCTTGTGCACCTACCCAAAAAAACAATGCCCCCTTGTATATCCCTTGCTAGAATACTCCATGGTTTCACAGCATCAGTACCATAGTAATATTACAAAGATTTGCCTTCATTCTTTTATGACAGGCCTTAGGCCCTTTTTGCCAATCCTCTTTGTTTTTCTAAAAGGTCTCGATTATACCTATCTTCAAATTGGCTCTCTCTTTTCTGTAATGGCAACTACTTCTTTGATCTTTGAAATTCCCGCCGGCTCATTTGCCGATAAATATGGTTCAAAGTATTGCCTCCTTCTTTCAAGCCTAATGCTCGGGACTGCTTTTTTTCTAGTAGGATCTATTGAGCGCTATGATCTCATGGTCCTAACCTTTGCTCTTTGGGGAGCGAGTAAGTCCTTCTATTCTGGAGCAGATACAACGCTTATCATCGAGTCCTTAAAAGAATGTGGGAAGTTAGAGAAGACTTCAAAATACTTAAGTAAGAAGTGGGCCTGTTTTTATTATGGACTGGCTTGTGGGGGACTTCTTTGTCCTCTTTTTATAAAGTTTGATTCTGCCTATGCCTTTTACTTTTCGGCCATCCTTTATTATCTCTCTATTCCCGTTTTGATGACAATCAAGCAGCCTCCTCTAGATAAAGGAGCTCATGCAGAAATTCATCATATAAAGACTGTGGGAGCTTATCTTACTTTTATAAAAAATGGAGTGAACTATCTTCTAAGGCATAAGACTGTTAAGTATCTTCTTCTCTTTGCAGTCATGTTCAGCACTTGTTCCATGATCTTCTTTCAGTACCTTCAGATCATGCTACTTGAGGCAGGGGTCCTTAAGATTAATTTTGGCTTTTTCTACGCTGGCTTTACCTTAACGGCGGCCCTAGCTTCACAGAAAGCTCACACTCTTGATAGGATTCTAGGAGAGAAAAGAACCATCTATCTTCTTTTATCATTATCTCTGATCTCACTTTTTGGAATCAAGTTCTTTGCTTTTTTTCCATTAGCGCTCATTCCTATCATGGCCATGCAGCTTCAAGCTGGAACCTTTATTCCCATCATGAGTAATTATCTAAATCATCATATTGAGTCTCATCATAGAGCTACTTTAAATAGTATTAAGTCTTTTGTTGGGGGATTACTGATGGCGATTTGCTCCCCTATCGTAGGGCTCATTTCTGATCAGTATGACTTCAGAACCGCCTTGTTTTGCCTTGGCTGTTTTCTCGTTCTCATAGCCTTAGGACCGGCCTTAAAGATTAGTGATAGGGTAAGTAGGAAGGCCGCCTAATTAATTCCAGTTCAGGCCAAAACTAAAATTATGTTGATGATCTGTACTTGGTAGCCCTTGTACTTCTTTTCTTCGCTTATCGACGAGGATGCTATTATTATAAGAGATGCTCATATAATCATTAAGCGCGTAGGAAAAACTCAATTTATTTGAAAAAAGAAAGTCTCTATTAGCGGCATTCGCTTTATCAAAGGTTTTAATTTCTTTCCACCTAGCCTCTTCAGAAAAACTGAAGTTTCCATAACTAACTCCAATATTGAATTTAAAAACATGAAGGAGGGCCCTTTCAGTTACCTTATTAACAATGGCATTTCCTAGGGCATCTACATCTGGATCATAATGCTCGAGATAATTATAAGTAGGAAGATAGCTTAAACTAAGCTCTGTTAAAGTATCATTCTCAAAGATATCCCACTTTATTCCAAGCGGCGCTAATTCAGCATTGTACTTTTGAACGTAAACATCATTCTCTTTAGTTTTCACAAGACTTAGATCACTTGTATAACCGATATGCCCGAAGATCTTATTTACATCAAACTCTTGGGAGATGTTCACTGAAGTTTCTCTTACGGCTATCTTAGAGAAGAGATCGACTTGCCTATCGTAAGTGTGAGAATATTTTAAAAGGTATTCGATATTTTCTTGGTCTACATTTCCAAATTCTAAGGACCAATCAACTTCAAGTTCTTTATCAAGAGATTTATAGGAGAGAGTATCGAGGTTGGCTTGAAGATGAATATTCTTCCAATTATCCTCACTAAAAACCGACTCTTTTGCTTTTAGCTCGTCCGTTTTTTCGTCCATTTGCATTACCTTAAGAGGCTCTTTCTCTTCCACGGCAATTAAAGAGTAGCTGTAAAAAGTCATACATAAGATGAGAAGTATTTTCATAGTCTAATGATAAAGCGGCATAGTTTTTTTTACTATCATATAAATTATTTTCCCCTAGTATAAATTTAAATAAAAATCAGGGAGATTAAATGAAACAAATCATTTTGTTGTTAAGCAGCCTATTGTCGCTTTCGGCTCTAGCCATTTCACCTACCGTGAGTAAGTTAGAAACAGATACAAGAGCTTTAAAGTCAGACCTAAGTAAAGTCCAAGGAAAGCTAGATAATTTCAAAAAGAGATTAACTGACCTCGAAGAGAAGTTGGCGATACCCTCCCATATTGCCAAAGATTTAAGTGATCTCGACGAAAGTATGTCTACTGTAAAAAAAGTTTCAACTGTCGCTGGATTTGTTCCTCCTATTAGATCAGAGGCAGAATCAGTCTCAGATGGAATTGATGAGATTCAACCACCAGTAACTAAGTCTAAAGATATCATGCAAAAGATTGCCGATACTATAGAACCTATTCGTGAGAAAGTGATTGAAGCTAGAGATCAGATTGCAAAACTTGAAGTTAAGATTAGCCAGTTTAACTCTCAAAAGGTTTCTCCCTTTTATCAAAAAGTCCTAGCCGCTCAAAGCTGTGTAGATAAGGCCGTTCCTGCAAAGAATACTTGTATGCAAGGAAAGCTAGATAAGAATGCTGACCCGGCAGATAAAGTAGTGGCCCTGGCCGATAAAGGCTTAGAAGCTCTTCTCAAAGATATTGATAAAGTCGACTCTATGCTTGAATCAATCGAAAGCCCCTTAAAAGCAATTGGTGCTCTCATCAGCGGAATCAATTTTCTAGAGCATGGCCTTCATATCATGATCAATCCTTTCTTAGACTTAGAGAAATTCTTGAAGAGGCATTTTACCGTAAAGTTCTCTTACCCAGACTTTCGTCATCCTTGGAAGAAAAAATGGATAAAGATTAAACTTAGTGGTGCTCAGATCATTAAAGGAATAAATCATATTATTAAAGAGATTAAGAAGAAGTTAAGAGGAGCTCTCTATAAAGCAGCAAAGCTTTTTGGGCTAAAAAAATTGGCAAAGAAGTTCTTTAAGCTAATAGATAACCCTCTTAAGTTTATTCTAAAGAAACTACATCTTAAGATAAAGATCAAGATCAAAGGTTTAGGAGATCTTCATGGTCTGGGCCTAAAGCTTGAAAACCCTCTCAAAAATCTTGGGCTGGCCTTAAAAGGTTTTGATGTAAAGTTGAACACACCAAAGATTACGGCCTGTGGTGAACTCTCAAAGATGTGTAAATAATAAAGAATAGGCCTCTAGCAATAGGGGCCTTTTATTTTAATAATGAGTTTGAAACTTCAACCGCCTTCTTCATATCAGGCAATTCAGTAATCTCTGAAACAAGCTGAAGATATTTTACAATCCCGTTTCTATCTAAAACAAAGACCGCTCTAGTTAAGAGTTCTTTATCTCTTATAAGAAGACCCGTTTTCTTTCCAAACTTTCCATACTTATAGTCTGAATAATATCTAATATTGGTAAGCTTTGCTTCGTGAGCAAACCTCATTTGGGCCATAGGCAGGTCTCTAGAGATGGTCACAAGATCAACCTCAGGGCTAATATCCTTAGACTCTCCTAGGATGTGAGTTTGCTCCTCACAGACCTTAGTATCAATAGATGGCACTATGCTGATAATGGTAACCTTATTCTTAAAATCAAAGCCAAGCCCAGTTCCCCGCGCCTTTTTTACAAAGCTATCACCAACTTCAATCGAACCTTTATAAAGCCTTAGGCTTTTACCTCCAGCTTTTACAGCTGTTCCAGGACGAATTGACTTCTGATTCACTCCAAAAGAGGGCTTTTGAGGCGCCTCATTCTTCTTCGTTGCACAGGATAGAGTCATAAGAATTATTGAGATAGAGATAAGTAGTGTTTTCATAGGCAGATTATAGGAAAACTAGGAGCCTTTGCAAAACCCAATATAATGCTTGGTGCCTAATGTTTTATTATGCTAGGTTCCTTTTTATGAGCAACCAATTTAGAGACTTTAACTTAAAGGAAGAACTCCTTAAGAACCTAGAAGAACTAGGTTTTACTAAGATGACTCCTATTCAGGAAAAATCTCTTCCTTTAGCTCTTAAAGGTGATGACCTCATAGGTCAGGCTAAGACAGGTTCTGGAAAGACAGCAGCCTTCTCCCTTGGAATCTTAAATGACTTAAAAGTGAAGATTCAATGGCCTCAGGCTCTTATCCTATGCCCAACCAGAGAGCTAGCTGAACAGGTAGCTGTTGAGATTAGGAAGCTGGCCCGAATGCTTAAGAATGTTAAGGTTGTCACTATCACGGGTGGAACTGGTTATCATCATCAAGAAAGCTCATTAGAGCATGGAGCACATATAATTGTTGGAACACCAGGAAGAGTGGCTAAGCTTATCAAGACTAAGTTCATCTCACTCAGAGAGATTAAGACCTTTGTTTTAGATGAGGCGGATAGAATGCTCGACATGGGCTTTTATGATGAGATCATGGGAATTGAATCTCTTCTTTCAGAAAACCGTCAAACACTTCTTTTCTCAGCAACCTTTCCTGAAGCGATTGTAAGACTAAGCGAAAATGTTCAGCGTTCAGCAACCATGATCAAGATCGACTCTCTTCACGAAGAGGGAGATATTCTTCAGCACTTTTACAGATTAGAGAGTCATAAAGATAAAAATAAATCAGTCTTAAAGCTTTTAGGAAACTATCTTCCTGAAAGGACCATTATCTTTTGTAAGACTAAAGTCATCACAAAGAACTTGGCTAAGTTTTTAAAAGACAATGGTGTTCTGGCAGAAGGAATTCACGGCGACTTAGATCAAAAAGATCGAACTAAGGTTCTGACTAAGTTTTCAAATAAAAGCTTATCTGTCCTTGTGGCCACTGATGTCGCCGCTAGGGGACTTGATATAAAAGACCTCGCTGCCGTTATTAACTATGACCTCCCTATGGACTCTGAAGATTATGTACATAGAATTGGTAGAACTGGGCGAGCAGGAAAAAAAGGCCTGGCCTTTAGCTTTTACTTAGATCCAGAAGAATACCGTTTAGAAGAAATCTCAGAGATCTTAAAGAAAGATTGCGTTGACTCCGTTCTTCCTGAAGAAAAAGAATTTGTTATAGAACCACCTATGAAGACTCTCTTTATAGCTGGCGGAAAGAAACAGAAGCTAAGACCTGGGGATATTCTAGGCGCTATGGTTAAAGAAGCTGGCCTCGAGCCAACTGATGTTGGAGATATCTCTATTCTCCCCATCTCGACTTATGTCGCCATAAAGAAAGAGAAGATTAATCAGGCCATTCAAAAACTTAGTAATGGTAAGATCAAGAACCGAACTTTTAGAGTCGGTCATGTCGATTAATAACGCCCTTCAATAAGCCACTGACACCATTTCTGGTTCCTCATCGCCCCTTGCATCGCAAGAAATGACCTCTCTGACACTAAAATGCTGCGCTTTTTTTGGCATCGGCTTTGCTTTAAGGAAAGTACAAACAAATTGATTATGAAAATCAATCAAAGGAGAGAGAGATGAGTAAATCAGCAATAAGAAGTTTAATTTTAATAGCAGCAGTTCTTTATATAGGACCAACTTTTGCCGGCCCTAATAAAAAGATCGTGCTCGAAATGGGTCAAGGTGGAGAACACTACCGGGGAGCTCAATCACTTCCTTTAAAAAGAATGATAAAGGCCCAACACCCAAATATCCGTTTAGAGAATTTTGAACTCCTAAGAGTTCGTGTTGTAGGAAAATCTAAAAATGGAAATGGAACAGCATCACTGTCCGTAGGACCTAGAACATCTTATCCAGTTTACTTAAATGGGAATAGACAAGACTTTCATGTTAACGCTCCCTATACCTTTGACCGTCATGTCATTCAAAACCCTAAGAACAATAGCAACGGGCCTTGGAAGATTAACCTTCAAGGTAATATCAAGATCAAGCGAATCGTAGCTGTATTAGAGCGAGAAGTAGTTCGCCCACCAAGAAGAGCTCAGGCCTCTTGCCGTGTAAAGCTTGAAACACTTTGGGGATCAGATATCAAAGAATTCCATGCCACTTCTTTTGGAAGAAACCCTCGCCAAGCTCAGGACAACGCTTGTGCTGAAGCCATGCAAAAATGTAGAAGCTCTAGATTAAACGTAAAGATCACTAAGTGTTCTGTTAAGTAATCAATAATGTAGGGGCTTCCGAATGGTGGCCCCTATCTCCGAGTAAAAAGCTTTCTTTCCCACTGCCCCTAATCCCTAAATTCCTCTAAAATAGTCAAAGGAGTCCAAGTGAGAATTATCATCTTTATTTTTTTCAGCATAAGCCCGCTTCTCGCCCATGAAGTAAATTGGCAAGATAAGGTGCTAAAGAATCAAATCTTCGACTTAAAGTCTAATGTGGAAAATAGTTTGGAAGGTAAGTACTTATGTTTGGCTCAAGATTCTGATCCGAAAGAGTCTATTTTTATAAGATACGCTGATGATATTGAACGCCTTAGACAAATCCTTCGTTCTGATAAAACTGACTCTATAAATTATCAGCTTGCTAAGTTCTCCTGCCATAATTTTTCAAAGATGCTCTACCTACAAAATAGTTCTCTCGTAAAAGACATGAAGGATTATCATATTGAAGACCTTGAAAAGGACTGGGGAGTAAAGATAGAGCGCGATCCAAGTATCGAGAAGTTTCCTATGAACTATATAACTCTTCAATCTAAGGAAGATGGCTATTTTCATGCCATCAACGCTGTTCTTCTAGACACTGAGAACCCACAAGACTTAAATAGTTATGTTTTTATAGAGCCACAATCTGACTCACTTTATTCAGCCTCTCAGTTAAAAGGCTTTAGTGAAAGATTAATGAACAAGGATTTTAAAGGCGAGATAAAGGTTGGCGTTGGCACCTTTGATTCATTTAAATTTAATGGTAATATTTGGCAATCATTCTCTAGTTATCAACAAGAAGTAAATATTAAGTAAGACTATTGAGATGAGTTCAATTGCCCACAAGCCGCTAAGACATCATCCCCTTTCACAACTCTAATTAAAGTCGGAATCCGGTACTCATCTAAAACTTTTTTAAAAGCCTCTGTCTTCTCTCGCTCTGGCCTTTTATAATCTGAACCAGGAAAAGGATTAAAAGGAATGAGGTTAATATAGGCTGTTTTATCCCGAAGAAGTTCACCCACCGCTCTTGCATCTGATGAATCGTCATTAAAGTCTTTTATTAATAAATATTCATAAGTAATAAATTGCTTTCTGCTAAGTGGAATCTCGTCGATATAGCGAATAACTTCCTCAAGAGGATACTTTTTATTGATGGGTATCAATTCATTTCTTTTTTCAGTAAAAGGAGAATGGAGAGAGAGGGCCAGGTTAACTCTAGGCATTTCGTCAGTCCATCTTTTTAACCCTGGAAGATAGCCAGAAGTTGAAATCGTAATTTTTTGCGGACCAATTGAAGCTCCGTTCTTACAAAGAAATATTTCGCAGGCATTTTTAACAGAATCAAAATTATGAAGTGGTTCCCCTTGCCCCATAAAAACAAGATTTAAAATTCTCTCATCCCCTGGTCTATTCTCTCGGAGCCAAGAATGGGCTAAGAGGAACTGACCTACGATCTCAGCTGTTGATAAGTTTCTTTTTAACCCTTGGGTTCCTGTATAACAAAAGGAGCAATTCATAGCGCAGCCAACTTGAGAAGAAAGGCATAGTGAATATTTTTTCTGAAAGGGAATGAGTACTGCTTCAACAGTACTTTCATCTTTATATTTTATTAAAAACTTAACTGTTCTATCTTCAGACTCCACAACAGAGTCAATAATTGGCAATGAGAAATCTAAGTGTTTATCAATATAATCTAGATGCTCGGTTGAAATATTTGTGTAGCTTTTAGAGACTCTTTTTTTCTTATAATAATGGTTATATAAAATGGATGCTGCGAAGCTATTTAACTTCGTGCTTAATTGTTCAAAACTAAAATTATAAAATGATTCTTTCAAATATTCCTCACCCACTAGTAAATACCACAATCTATCGTTCCTAAACAGCTTTTATGCCTGACCAGAGTTTGAACAAATTATCCTTTTTTTGACAATGGAGCTATATAAATTCAGATAGTTAAACCCTTTATTTTGGCTACTCCCTTGCACTTAAAATAGTATGAAAACTCTACTCTTCTTTGCCCTAGCTTTAATAAGTACCCCCTCACTCTCAAGCGAGAATAGCTGTGAGGCCTTTGATTTAAGGGACAACCAGGGTTCAATGAGTGAAGTTATTATCAGCCAGCAAGATGAAAATATGGGGACCTGTTATGCAAATGCCATAAGTATGGCCAACGATGCATGGACTTATTCTCATAAAAAAGATGAAGTCGCTAATAGTAATCAAATCCTAAGAACTAGCTACTTGGCTCTAGCCTCTGAGTTTGGAATGAGTGAAAAAAGAGACTTCTCCAGTGGTTCTCAAAAGAATGGAAGGCTTTACTTTGAGAGTGGAGGGATAGATTCCCTTCTCAACCTTATGCTAGTAAAGAGAGAGTACTGTACAACTAAAAATGGAAAATCTCTTCTTGAAGAGATCACAGATCAGAAAATGTATAAAGATCTAGTTGCTCTTGGTAACATTTATCAAACTTACTCGAAGTCTTTTGATAATGGCTCTAATCTTCTAACAGATCTTGAGAAAAAAGAAGACTTCAAAGAAATTGTAAAAAAACTTACTGATTCTAATAGAGAAAAACTTTACAGCATATTAAAAGCAGTTGCATCAGAAGATAAAAAGGTTGGCGGACAAGATTTTATCCACAGAGTTATTGTCAATAGTTGTGAGAAACTCGAAGAGCTAAAATGGCATAAATATAGATCTTTTGCTTTTGAGGATGTGTTAAGCCATACACATAGGACTAATTTGAAAAAAGGGTTTATCAATCATTTTAGTAAGAAAGAAAATGCTCAACCACTTATAATCAGTTTTTGTAAAACCGCTGTTCAAGAAAGATCCAAAAGCTTAGATAGCATGATTGAAAGTTCTGCTCCAGTCCCATCAGACGAAGTGTTTTCAAAGTATTGTGGAGCTCACGCTAGCCTTATTGTTGCTCGTAAGGAAGTAGCTGGCAATTGTAAGCTTGTTATTAGAGACAATATGAATTGTGATGATGAAAGCGCAAAGAAAATGAACGCAACTTGCGATGGACCTGACTTTGCCATCGATCAGGACTATTTCAACTCCTTCATTATGAGCATCAATGTCATCACAGAATAATTAATAACTTACCTCCTCCTTTTTCGTCATAACCCTCTATGACGAACTTAAGCCTATAGTTTTCCCCTTCCTTAAAGACGTCCCTTCTTTATAAGTCTATAAAAAACAAAATTCACAACATGTGAACACATATATGACCATTTTGTGAATTTTGATTTACGAAAATAAACTGTCGGTCTACTTTGCGGTCAATTAACAAAACAGTTCGTATGAACGCACTTTAAATCTATAGGAGATTAAAATGAAAACTTTATTAATTGCAGTTGCATCACTACTAATGGCATCAAGCGCTATGGCCCACACACCAACTCAGAGTGATTCTTGGTCAACTATCAAGAAACATTTCTCAAAAGTTGTTGTTAAAGAGCCTTCAGTAAAATTAGACAATGGACCTATGACTTCAGCATTCTTTGTTTGTAAAGAAGGGAATCAACTTAGAACTCTTAAGAAGCTTACAAAATGTGTTAACTGGAGACGTGTTGGTGGTGGAGATAACGACAGAAGAGTATGTACTGAAGAAGTATCTTACTTTGGTTACGCAGCAATCGAAGGAACACGCGAAAGATGTACTAACTACAGAAGAGTTGGTGGAAGCGATAATGACCGTAGAGTTTGTACTAACTACGAAACTTATAACTACACTCTTAAACTTTCTCACGAAGTTGCAGTTCATAAGGCTCCAAGAAACAACAGAGACCATGACCGTATGGGAAGAAAACTATTTACTAAGACTCTCTCTATTCAAGATTGCGAATAGATAATAATCAAAAAAAGGCCCTTCGCCCCCGAAGGGTCTTTTTCTTTAAAAGGGAAGAATGCAAGAAGTAAGCGAAAAACCCAGAATTTCCATCTTTGATTTCGATAATTATCGAGATTTTCTTATTAAGGCAGGAATGCCAGATGGACTCTACTCGCATACATCAAATAACTTCAGGTCTTGGGCCAAACGCCTAGGCTACAAATCAGCAAGCTCATTAACCATGGTTATCAAGGGACAAAGAAGCCCTAGCTTTGAGATGGTGAGAAATTTGAGTCATGATCTCAAGATGACAGCGAAAGAAACGCAGTATTTTGAGCTCTTGATCCAACTTGAAAAAGCTTCTAACAAGAACCGAGATCAAAAGAAAATTCTCGAAAAGATCACGGCTATTTCGCCTAAGAATACAAGTCATTCACTAGAGTTAAATGAGTTTTCCTCCATAAGTGAGTGGTACTTCTTTGCTATTAAACAACTGATCAACACAAATGGTTTTATTGAAGACTACGAGTGGATGTATAAACGACTTAGAAAGAAAGTCACTATCTCTCAAATAAGATCAGCGATTGATATTATGCTGGATCTAAAAACGATTAGCAGGTCTGAAGACGGTAAGCTTACTGTCTTAAAAGAAGGTCTTAGCACGGCCAGTAAGATCCCAAGTTCCGCAGTGAGAAAGCATCATTTTGGAATGATCAATAGGGCCTTAGAAGCTGTTACAGAGCAAGATATTAGCGAAAGACAACTCTCCTCAGTCACTCTTAGGATTGAGAGCGAGAAAGTCGATGATGCTAAGGCTGAATTAATGGAATTTATGAAGAACTTTAATCAAAAATATTCAGCCGTTAAGTCTGATGAGCTTTTTCAATTAAACTTTCAATTCTTTCAACATACTAAAGAGATATTTAAACACTAGGAAAACTGATGAAATTAATTATTCTCATTCCCCTTCTTTTTTCAAACTTAGTCTTTGCGGCTGATATTGTATTCATTTCTGGTCAAGAAAGACTTCAAGAGATTGAAAGATTCGAGCTTAGGTCGAATGCCTTAGTTGAAGCCTTTAGTACGGGTGATATGGTTGGTAATGGCGGAGGACTTCTTGAACAGAATTTCTATCAAGCTTATTACCTGGTTCAATCTGCTATAGAGAATTGTCTTTATGATTCTGTTTGCGCTTTGACTTCTAAGCAAGAAAACCTCCTACGAGCTATTAATCAAACTTATATCTTAAAGATTGATCAAGAAACTCCTTTAGTCTTTTTAAAAGAAGAACAAGCTGGTGGCTTCTTTAGTGAAGATGAAGGAAAAGAGACTAGACTAGCTATGACTGGTTTTTCAGAGAAGTTCCCTATCTTTATCAATACCACTTTAGCTTTAAGTATTAGTGAAAACATCCCTGCGATAATTGGTATATTGATTCACGAACTAGGTCATCAAGCCGGAGTCTTAAATCATAGTGCTCTTGATGAGCTCTCTATAAAAGTAAGATCTCTCTATGATGATAATTGGGTAGAGAGTAAGATCCGCGCTGGTGGACGCCTTTTAAACGCCAGACTCTTTTCTTCAAAAAATAATTTTACAACAGCTAGCTTAAGTTTAGTCTTTGATCAAAAGGTTTTAAGTCTAGATAGTTTAATAGCCAAAGAAGTTTCTTGCCTCCCAGGCGAGAGTGTTTATGGGTTTTATTTATCAAACGGAGCTTGGCAAAGACCAACTTCATCTCGAAGTAAGTTCACCATTGGCCTAAATTATTGGATTGATATTTATTGCATGGATAATGAAGGAACTATTTGGCCGATTCAAAAAGACCTAAAGTTAAAATTTGAATTTGAGAAACTCTTAGACTTTCTCACAAAGATAAAAAGTGTTGAGGCCCAGATTAACTAGGCTTCAATCCTTAGTCTTCTAAATTCTCTCCGCCATCTTCCATCTTTTGGGGTCTATTCCAATAACGAAACTGCGGAGTCCACTCTTCTTCACCAACTCCCGCTAGGCTTAGGACATTCCAGATTGAGCAGAACTCATCACCTGGCCCAAAAGGCGTTGCGTTCTTTCTAAAGATCTTATCCCCTTTCTTAATATAACAAACCATTCCTGGGTAATTTCCAGCTGAAGAGCTGTCTTTTTCATAGGCCACTGACTGTTCAGAGATATAATCCCCTCCTCCATGAGAGGCCATGCGAAACCTCCATCCACGATCGTTAGCCATCTCTCGCTGCTCTCTGGGACTATTCTTTGAAACCATAGCAACAGCAAACTTATCTTCAAGATGAGGGAGAAAAGGATTCAGGCCATCGGCCCAAATAGTGCAGTAACGACAACCTTTGCCCATATTATGAATAAGAAACAAAGTCTCTTTATCACCGAAGAGATTCATTAAAGAAACTTCGCCCTCTAGTGTTTCAAAAGTATAATTCTTAACTTCGACTGGAGCATGATCTTTTCTTAGCTTACTAAGCTCTTTATATTTCTCATAGATTTCCATTTGAAGAGCATTGATTCTTTCAGTCGTCATAGCGGGTCCTTTCTCTCAATAAGTTTTATGAAATTATAGGGAAGAATGAAATGAGATTGTAGCCACTATGCAACATAGTCGGCTAGATCATGAGAAACTTTGAATTGAGCATAAAATCATTGGCTTTTGATAAGCATAGGATCAAAGGAATGGGCACATCTAAAAACAGATGGACCCAAGCTTAATTAGTGAATCGTTTTAACAAGCTTACTTACATCAAACTTTAGGGCCTTAGCCTTTTCTACAAGTTCAGTATATCTTTCGGCATTCATTTTTGGATCACGGCTAAGAATCCATAGGTACTTTCTAGATTTATCGCCTACTAAAACAGAGTCATAGTTTTCGTCTAAGTCTAAGATCCAATAATTCCCTGAAAAAAGGAAGAAGCGAAACTCTCTTAAAAAGAACTGCACTTTTAATTTGGCATTAGTTTTTTTATCTTTTACCCAAGCGCGACCTTCTGCTTGCTTAAGCTCTCCCTCAGGACTTCCAAGGTTACAAGAATTAAGAACCTTCAGATCTCCATCATGCCTTAATGAGTATTCAGCCTTAGTTGCAGTACACCCTTTTTGAAATTTTTGAGGGAAGCTCGCTATCTCATACCAAGTTCCAAGGTATTTATCGATACTTACATAATCGACTGTTTCTAAGGGACTTCTTCCGGCAAATGAAAATTGAGCCGTACATAAAAAGACTACTAGGATTAATGCTTTCAACTTCTTCTCCTCTTTAACGTTTAATGAGTTGAGATTAGCTTATTTCGATGAATTAAGAACGTAGACAGGTCTTAGGCAGAAAAGATTTTAGGTATAAGAATAACAATAAAACGATAGTTTACGACTCATTTTGTCATGCAATTATCTTAGACCATCCTTAAAAAATTGAGTTAAAATAGGAGCATAACTTTTTAAAGGGAAAGTACTATGCTCAAAGATATCTTAACAACTGACCTTGAGTACTTAGCCATTTTTTCTTTAGTTTTAATCCTTCCTAAGATTATTCAACGAGTTAAGATCCCTTCAGGTATCACGGCCCTTTGCATTGGTATCGGTATATCAATCCTAGACCCTTCCCTTAAAAACGATCAACTCTTTAGGTTTCTTTCTCAAATTGGAATTACCTCTCTCTTTTTATTCGCTGGTCTTGAAGTAGATTATGATGAGTTAAAGGAAGATAGAGTTTATTTGAGTAAATACCTTATTAAGTTCTCAGCAGCGCTTCTGGTCATTACATTCTTGGTCATGAAAGCCTTGGACCTCAGCTTGCAAAACTCATTTATCTTATCTTTAGGTATCTTTACTCCTTCTGCTGGGTTTATTTTAAACTCTCTTCATTCTTTTGATATTTCAGAAGATCAAGAATACTGGGTTAGATCTAAGGCCATCAGTAAAGAAGTCCTCTCAATTATCCTTCTCTTCTTAGCTCTTCAAGGTAGTGACCCTAAGGCACTCTTGATATCTTTTAGCTTTTTCGTAGGCCTTTTTCTCATTTTGCCTTATATCTTCAACCTCTTCTTTAAGTTCATCTCTCCCTACGCTCCAAACTCTGAGATCCCCTTTCTTATTACATTATCTTTGATCTCTGGGGTTCTCTCAAAAGAGCTTGGTGCTTATTATTTAATTGGGGCCTTTATCGTCGGACTTGTTGGATCGCGTTTTAAAAGAAAGATCTTCAAAGAAGGAGAAGAGGTTCTCTTTAGATCTCTTTCAGGCTTCTTTAGCGTCTTTTTGCCCTTTTATTTTTTTAAGGCAGGTCTTGGATTAAGTATTGGAAACTTTACTTTAAAAGCTGCTGGCATTGGAATTGTAATCGCCCTTCTCTTTATTCCTTTAAGGATTTTTCTCATCAACTATAGTTTAAAGACTTTTATCTCAGAATTTAAGATGAATATTTATAAGATATCCCTTTCCCTAATGCCCACCCTTGTCTTTGGATTGGTCATCGCAAATATCTTACTAGAGAGAAAGATGGTCAGTTCAGAAATCATCTATGGGCTTATTGTATACACGCTATTAACAAGCCTTTTACCCACAGTCTTTTTCTTCTTCAATAAGGGAAAGGCAAAGGCCTAATCCATTTTTTTGGCATAGCCGATATAGGAGAGAAGCGTCGATTTAGTAAAGCTAAATCGAAACTCTGGATGAACTTCTCGCTTAAAGAGTGATTTCCAAAAAGGAAGCTCTCCAAAGTTTGGTCTGATCCCCATCATATGAATTGTCTTTAGTTTTGCTAGCTTATTCATCTTGTCTAATTCTTTAGGCGAGATGAAGAGTCTTAAGATATGCATATGTTTTGGCGTCTTAGGTAAGAACCATTCAACTAACTTAATGATGACAAAGTAAGCGAGGATATTCTTGCTAAAGGTATGAAAGAAGAAGATTCCATTAGGCTTTAAGACCCGGCTCGCCTCTGCCACCACTCTTTCAGGTTCTTCGACATGCTCTAAGAAATCCATGGCGCAAACAGCGTCAAATTGATTATCTTCAAAAGGTAGTTCATAGGCGTTGCCGTACAGGTAGTTTGCCGTCTTTGTTGTGTCATACTTGCGAGCAATCTTTAAGCTCTCTTCAGACATATCAATTCCACTAACTTCATGTTTACTTAGGGCCATGGCATTACTTAAAAAGCCAGCGCCGCAACCTATATCTAAGACCTTTTTAGATCCTTCGCCTAATTCTTTTTCTATCGTCTCAAGAACCCAAGGGTTCTTTAATTTACTCTCTGCTCTAAGAAGAGCAATCGGATCATCATTAGCAATTAACCAATCTTCTCCGAGGTGGTGGTAGTAGTCGTTGTTGACTGGTGTTTTGCCTGAAAGAACTTTTTCCACGGTATGCTCCAATATAGTATTTGATAAGTGAGAAATATAATTGTGATTAAAAACTGCCCTTTAATAAAGCTCTGAAAAAGCTCGTGCTCTCCGCTCAGAAGGAGGTTTGAAGTCAGTGTTTCAAACCAATAAAGGGATAGTGATAATAAAGTTATTGGATGAAGAACAAAAAGAACCGAATGAAGCCATTGTTCAGCTGCAGGAGATTCTTCATGATGAATGAATTCATCTTTTGTAATAAAGAGGCATGAAAATAAGGCCAGACCAATATAAATGATCAAGTTTGTTTTACTTGGCTCTACAAATAAAACAAAAGAAAAACAGGCCAAAACAGTCATAGTATCAAGCGGATGACCTAGCCTCTCCCATAAAGGAAGGCCTCTTTTATGATGAAAGTAAAACTCATCAAAGAAAGTAGCTCCTGCCTGAAGGATAAAAGGAAATATGAGTAGGATTAACCCTAGGCTCATACTTTTTCTCCAACAAAACCTGCCACAGTAAGACCAGGGCCAAAGGCAACACTAAAGATCTTAGTTCCCTTCGCTACATCCTTATCTTCAATAATCCTTTTCCAAACATGAGGAAGAGTCGCTGAAGACATATTTCCTCTATCTTTTAAAACGGCATTTGAATAAGAGACTTGCTCATCAGTTAGTTCAAGAAGGCCCATGATCTGTTCAATGATCTTTGGTCCACCAGGGTGGATGGCAAAAATAGTTGAATCTTTATCTTTTTCGTAATCAAGCCCGGCACTTTTGAAAAGCTCGACTGTATAATTCTTTAAGTTTTCTTTGATAATTCTTGGAACAGTTCTATGAAGAGTCATTTCAAGATTATTCTCTCCAAAGCCCCAAGTCATGGCCTCTTCAGAGCCAGGGATGATCTTCTCTTTCATCTTAAGCACATTGATTCCATTTCCCTGAAATGTACCTACGTTAGCATTAGGGTCAACTGAGTATTTAATAGCGCCATCAGCAAACAAAGTCTGAACCACAGTTTGTTCTGGAGATTGTGCCGTCACGTTAAAGTGATTTGAGCAGATCTCTGTATGAACAATATCCACTCGCTTCTTATCAGTCATGCCTTTAGCCACTTTGATAGCCGGCATAGCTGCGTAGCAACCCATATGATAAAGATGAGTGATTCCTGTTTTGTCGGACCATTCATTCTTAGGGATGATCTTTTGACCGGCACTAGGAGAAACATATCCTGTGCAGGAGACATGAAGGATCTCTTCTGGGGCGTCTTCTTTATCTTCAAAGAAAGAGTTAAAGACCTTATCAACAGTTCTCTGATAAAACTCTGATCTCTCTCGAAGATTAGGAGAGAAGTTATTTTCAATGGTAAAGAGTTCGTTGTTCATGACATCGAGATTTCCAAAGTCCCTGCAAAAGAATGACCTCTTTGTGATCCTATCTTCTTTTACAGCAAACTTTTTAATGATCCTTTCGTCGAAGGTCTCTGCCGTGGCAATGGATTGAACCTTTGCCATCCAATGAGAGACTTCATCTTGAGCTACTTCATTAGAAGGTTGATGAATCTTAAAGTCTGAAATTATTGTTGTCATTGTATTGCCTTTAATTGAGTTTTTTTGAACTCGCTAAGTTTTTCATTTAGGTTTTCAAGAATCTTTGCCACTCCGTCGCGAACTTCGACAAACTCGTCCATATTCACTTTTAAGTTACAAAACATCTCCATGGGGATATCACTGCACTTCTTCTCTAGGCTCTTGCCTTTTCTTGTCAGCTTAACATTTACTTCTCTTTCATCTTTTGTTGATCGGGCGCGCTCTAAGAGTTCATTCCCTTCTAGCCTTTTTAATAAAGGAGTCAGAGTTCCAGAATCTAGATGAAGTCTTTTCCCAAGATCTTTGACGCTCAATTTCTCACTCGTTTTCTCCCAAAGTAGAAGCATGACAAGAAACTGGGGATAGGTAAGTCCTAGTTTTGTTAGATAAGGCCTATACACTTGAGTCATGGCCCGAGAGGCGGAGTACAAGTTAAAACATAAGGCGTCTTCAATCTTCACTTCAATCGTCATAAAAGCACCAAAAAAGAGGGACATTCCTCGTAGGGCCAGAAACTAGCACCACAATTAAGTTGTGCGCAACCTAAATGACGAACTAAGTAAGCTTTCATTTACCTTGCCTAATTTTTGTCTTATTTTAGAGGCATGAATATTACGGAAATCTTCAAATTGTTCTTTAAACTAGGAATTGTGGCCTTTGGCGGGCCTGCTGCTCATATCGCTATGATCCACAAAGAAGTGGTTCAAGAGAGAAAATGGATGAGCGATGAGCATTTTCTAGACCTTGTAGGGGCCACTTCTCTTATTCCAGGACCTAATTCTACAGAGATGGTCATCCACTGTGGTTATCAACGCGGCGGTGTCCTAGGCCTTATTACGGCAGGTGTCTCTTTTATCTTTCCCGCCTGTTTGCTTACAGGAATCTTGGCCTATCTTTATACCTTGGCCTATCAGATCCCAAATTATGAAGCCTATCTTATTGGAATAAAGCCCGTTGTTCTTATTCTTATCTTCCAGGCATTAAGAGGTCTTTGGAAGAAGGCCATCAAAACAAATGAGCTTATCATTGTAGCCGCTTTAGTTTGCCTTTTAGGTTTTACTGGAATTGGTGAAGTCTTTGCTCTTTTTATCGGAGCCGCCTTCGGTTTTATCCTTTTAAAAGGGAAGGATCATTTTAGACAAAACAGTATCGCCCTCCCCGCCATTTTTTGGGTCTTCACAAAGATTGGCTCTGTCCTCTTCGGAAGTGGTTATGTCTTAATCGCCTATCTTCAAGATGAGATCGTTGAAAAAAGAGCTTGGCTTACGAGCGCGCAGATTGCTGACGCCGTGGCCATTGGTCAATTTACCCCAGGACCTGTGCTCTCAACTTCCACCTTCATAGGTTATCTCTTAAGTGGTCCTTGGGGGGCCGTCGTAGCATCGGTTGGAATCTTTCTTCCCTCTTTTATTTTTGTCCTAATCTTAAACCCTCTCATTCCAAAGATGAGAAACTCAAAGAACTTTTCGCTTCTATTAGACTCCGTGAACGCTGGGGCAATTGGCTTAATGGCCTATGCCCTTTACCCTTTGGGAAAGATTTCATTTTTTAATCCAAAGGCCATTCTCATCTTTATCATCACCGCTTTCATTGTTTGGAAGTTTCCAAAGGTGAGTTCAATAAAATTAGTAAGCCTCGGTCTAATCCTAGGAGTACTTTCAAAGTTTATAATCATCTAGAAAAAGAGAAGACCCGGGCGATCCTTTAAAAAGGTTCGCCGGGGGGACGAAGCCCGGGTCATTATCTATAACAAACCTAATCTTTTTCTTTAATCTCACAAGGGACATAGTAGTCTGCTTTAACGCTGTAGCGGGGCTCGCCTTTTCCGTTAAAGCTCTCCGAGATACTAAAGCCAATAGGTTTGATGGATGCTTTTTTACTCTCGCTCTTCATGATTCTCTCTAAAGCAGTACCTCGGCACTTTTCATCACGAATGGCAGTTATCTTTCTAATGATCTTCTTATCAAACTTTCCTTTTTCAAAGTCATTGTTCAAATCCACTATTGAATCAATCGCCACTTGCTTATTATCAAAAGCATGAGGCACGTAGAGATGGGTTCTTTCATACTTATACTTAATGCCAAACCTTCCATGAAAGTCCCTTGGTTTTCTAATACTTTTAATTAAATCCGAAGAGCCGCCACCAATTCCACCTAGAACTCGATCAGATGAGCCTCCGCCAATTCCACCTTTTTCGATTCCAGTATTTCCACTGAATTCACTAGCAGAGACCTCTGCTTGCAAGAAGCCAAGAAGGAGTAGTAAACAAAAACTTCCCTTTGCTAGAGAAACTAAAGATTGGCAAACAACTCTAAAACCACCTGCGAAACGATGCATTTCTTTCTCCTGTAATATTTTTCTAACTTTGCCGACATATTCCTTATTAAGAGTAATCAACTCGTCGTATCCCTCTTTAGAAATGTCTGTAACGTCATATTTTAATTCACCTTTGAATTGATTCCTTCTTTTTCTATTTTGCTGAAGCTCAATAATGGCCTTCACAATTCCAAAAGAAGTTAGTTCATCACTGATGAAATAAGCATTTACTTTATTAATATAGAACTTATCTTCTTTTTTAAGAACGATCTTAGACTCAACGAGAGTCATAACAAGATCAGCACCATGATCCCCATAGTTCTTATAGATAGAATTCCAAGAGATCCCTACATCTTCAGCTAGTGCAATATCTAAAAAGATATCAAGGAGGACTGGTTGAGATTCTAAAATCTTAGAAAAATCATTTTGTAGGTTTGTTTCTAACTTTCTTTTTTGGGTCTCTTCTTTTAGGAGGTGGTATTCCTTACTCTCTTCTTTATGCCGGCTCTCTAGCCAGTTCTTTCTTTCTTCAAAGTCGGCACCGCTTTCTCTTAATATCTTTAAACCTAAGTCTATGCCGGCCCTTTTCTTTCCATTTTTTATTTGACTGAGCATTGCTGTGGAGATGCTCCACTTTTTTGCTACTTGGTCCATAGATAGACGGGTTCCACCTAAGTAGTTTTTTAATTCAACAGCAATCAAATTATTCATTGTCGTCACATAACCCTCTCTCGATTCTGATACCCACTCATAACTTAACTCTTAATTATTCAAATGGTTTTTGAAGAAATTCTATCCTGGTGCGATTTGCACCCCCTTATTTCTTCGTCATGACGAGAGGCTTAAGGAGAGACTCAGCAAGCAATAGATATTTCTTGACCAGAAATTAAGTCAGAGAGGCTCAAAAGAAACGAGGAAAGCATAGAGCAAAGGGGAATTCATTAACCGCTGTTAATGTAGAAGTTTCGTGCATTTACTCGAGATTTGAGGGAGATGTTTAGATTAGGTATAAGATTATTAACCACAAGTTAAAGAGATCTACTTACTCTTTCCTCTTTATGAGTTACTCGCTTGCACTTAAGCTCACGGATATCCATTGATTTATTTTTGCAGTTTCCATAGGCTTTTTGACAGATATTCATCTTAAAAGGAATAGAGTTTGGAAGTGACCCAAGGTGCTTCTTATAATAATCAAATCCATTGAGAGTCCAATTACTATGCACACTAAAGTGAAGGTGACGGTTGTTAGATCCTGTAAGGCCTGTGTTTCCTTCAACACCTAGGAACTGTCCTACCTTTACAACTTCTCCTGTCTTAACAGTGATTGAATCCATATGGGCGTAAAGCACAAGAAGACCATCTGATCTAAGAATCTTTAAATGATTTCCAAAGCCAGCTCCACATGAAGAGTTATGCTCACTACATTCAGAGTAAGAGATAACAATACCCGAAGTACTTGAGTAGATTGAAGCAGGGTCACTATCTTTTATTGAGGCAAGGTCTAATGCGTATAAAGTATTCTTATAAGTATGACTATTTCCCTCGGGAGATTTTGTCCCTTGATCACAAAGGACTTCTCGTTCTGAATCAAAAGGATAACTTACAAAGGGAAGCTGCTCTGCGAAGGCAGAAAAACAATTGAGTAAGATTATTAAGAGCAAATAAGATTTCACCTACTTGTCGTAACATACTTCGTGATGCCATAGGCAAAACTTGTAATCATTTCAGGCTTTATTAAGACAATTTTTTAGAAATCAACTATCATTCTACCACTACCATAGGAGCATGAATGGAATACCTTCACACAATGATAAGAGTAGAAAATCTTGAGACTTCATTAGATTTTTTCGTTAACAAATTAGGCTTCGTACAAATAAGCAGAGATGATTATGAAAATGGAAGGTTCTCTTTAATCTTCTTAGCAGCACAAAAAGATGCCGAACTCGCCCGAGAGAAAAAAGCTCCCGTCATAGAACTTACTTATAACTGGCCCACGGAAAATGTTGAACCAGAAAGACTCACCTCAGGGAGAAACTTTGGTCACCTCGCTTTTAGAGTTGATGATATTTACAAGACTTGCCAAGAATTAATAGATAAAGGCATTGAGATCAATAGGCCTCCACGAGATGGTTATATGGCCTTTATCAAATCCCCAGATAATATCTCTATAGAGCTCCTTCAAAGAGGTGATAGGTTAGAAGTCATTGAGCCTTGGAAGAGTATGGAAAATAAAGGGTCTTGGTAGAATAGGTGAAGAAGCTCTCTAAGATTAAAAGTGGTTTTTTTAGTAGGCAGCTTGGTATTGCTAAGCTCGCTTTAAAAACGGGCAGCTCTTTGTATAAGAACAGAGATATGGGCATAAAAGATCAGCTTAAAAATAGCATCGAAAAGTATGCCACTGATATTGCCGACGAGCTTAATGTCATGAAGGGCTCTTTTATGAAGGCCGGTCAGATGCTCTCCCTTCTTGGTGGCTCTTTTCTTCCTGAAGAGGCGCATAAGATTTTAAAGTCACTAGAGAATAAGAGCTCATTTCTAGAATGGGAACAAATCAAGAAACAGATCCCTAAAGAATGGCTTGAACAGCTATCAATTGAGACTGAGCCTTTAGCGGCAGCAAGCCTTGGTCAGGTTCATTTATTTAAAGATCAAGGGCAAGACTTTGCCATGAAGATTCAATACAGAGGCGTCAGAAAGGCGATTAAGAATGACGTTAAGGCGCTTAAGCTTTTTATGAATGCCTTAAACTTGCTGCCTAAAGAAATTGATTTAAACGCCGTCTATAAAGAGATTGAAGAGATGCTTACTGAAGAGACTGACTATCTTCACGAAGTGAGAAATACGGAGAAATTTGAAAAGCAACTGATCCCCTTTCCCATCTTTAAGGTTCCAAAGATCAATCATCAGTACTCTAATGAAGATATAATTACGACTGAATACTTAGAGGGCCATTCTCTTCACGATCTAGATTCCTTAGGTCTCTCTCAAGAGCAAAGGAATGATCTAGGGCGTGAGTTTATGCGCCTCCTTTTCCTTGAGCTCTTCGTCTTTGAAGAGATTCAAACAGACGCGCACTTTGGAAATTATCTGTTGATTACAGAACCTGAATTAAAATGGGGGCTTCTAGATTTCGGCGCGACGAAAGTTCCGAGCAAAGAATTCATCGCTCACTATCAACAGCTCATCATTCTTCTAAGTAAGAAAGACCGTGATGGCTTTATCGAAAAATTAAAGGACATGGGTTATATCTCAAGAGATAAGCCTTCAGATCTAGATTTGTTCTGGGAATACGCTAATATTATTGGCGCTCCGTTCTATGAAGAAGTTTATGATTGGGGAAAGACAGACCTCTCCATACAAATCTATGAATTTATCCCTAAAATTATCAAGTCCATCTCCGTTGGAAATCCGCCATCAGATTCTGTCTTTATCGATAGAAAGATCGCCGGGGTCTATTTTATCCTTCAAAAATTAAAGGCAAACTTTGATGTTAATAAGCTCTTAAATGAAGTAATCTCCTATAAGAATCAGGAGCAAGCAAAATGAATATAGCTGTCTTATGTGTTTTTATCTCTTTTATCCTCCCTACTATCTGTGCAGGGATTGCCAAGATGACGGGCGGGTTTAAGATGTCTCATAATGCCCAGCCTAGAGAATTTCTAGCAAGCCTTGAAGGCAGAAGCGCTAGAGCGAATGCTGCTCAAATGAATGGTTGGGAAGCTGCCCCTCAATTTGCAGCAGCTATCATCTTGGCCCTTCACTTTAACGGAAGAGCTGACATAATTGATTGCACTGCCATCATTTTTGTCATCTCAAGGATCCTTTATTCAGCAGCTTATATAGGTAATTATTCGAGAACAAGGACTTCACTCTTCTTTGTAGGCACTGGCTGCACATGGTTTCTCTTTTACTTGGCCCTAAGCGCCTAATAATTGAAATTCTTACCTAGTAAAGGACACTCCGTTAGAAACGGTGATATTTCCTAATCTATGCAAGTAAACGTCCGATTTTTAGAGAATTTAAGGCTCGAAGCCAACTTTGATGATTTCAGTATTTATACTGATCAGCCCATCCGTTATAAAGGCGATGGAACCGCTCCTAGCCCTTTTGACTACTTTTTGGCCTCCTCTGCTTTATGTGCTGCCTACTTTGTTAAGGTTTATTGTAAGGCAAGAGACATCCCTACTGAAGATATCAAGCTAACTCAAAACAATATTATTGATCCAGAAAACCGCTACAATCAAATCTTCAATATTCAAGTAGAGCTTCCTGAGAGTATTAGCGAACATGACCGTCAAGGAATCTTAAGATCCATTGACCGTTGTACGGTAAAGAAAGTTGTTCAGACAAAACCAGAATTTAAGATTGAGACAGTTAATGTTCTTGGAAAAGAATCAGGTCTAATCTATGAGCATTCAAAAGATGATAAGACTAAGACAATGATCCTAGGAAAGGATTGCTCCTTAGAAGAGACGATTAAGAATATGTCTGCTCTCTTAGGAAATCTAGGCATCAATATTGAGATCGCTTCATGGAGGAATCAAGTTCCTCATGTCTGGTCAGTTCATATTAGAGACGCTGACTCTCCTATGTGTTTTTCAAATGGAAAAGGAGCGACTAAAGACGCCGCTCTTTGTTCTGCTCTCGGGGAATACTTAGAGAGAATAAGTAATAACTATTTCTATAATGATTATTATCTAGGTGAAGAAATCAGTAAGGCTGAATTTGTTCATTATCCAAATGAGAAGTGGTTTAAATCCAAAGATGATGAATTGCCAATGGGACTTATGGATAAGAGGTTTCTTGAAGTCTATAACCCTGAGAATGAATTAAAAGCTTCTCACTTAACTGATACCAACTCAGGAAATACGGAGCGCGGTATCTGCGCTCTTCCTTATGTTCGCCAGTCTGACCAAGAGACTGTCTACATTCCTGTTAACTTAATTGGCAATATCTTTGTCAGTAATGGCATGAGCGCTGGGAACACAAAGTTTGAAGCTAGAGTTCAGTGTTTATCAGAGATCTTTGAAAGAGCCGTTAAGAATCAAATCATCATTGAAGAGATCACTCTTCCTGAAGTTCCAAGATCAGTCTTAGAGAGCTACCCAACAATTCTAGAAGGCATCAATAAACTTGAAGAAGCCGGTTTTCCTATCGTGGTTAAAGACGCCTCTTTAGGCGGAAAGTTTCCCGTCATGTGCGTGACCTTAATGAACCCCAGAAATGGAGGAGTGTTCGCTTCGTTTGGAGCCCACCCTAAGTTTGAAGTGGCCTTAGAGAGAAGCTTAACGGAGTTATTACAAGGAAGAAGTTTTGAAGGACTTAACGATGTTCTTCCTCCTACTTTTAATTCCTTCGCTGTAAGTGAACCCAATAATATTGTTGATCATTTTATTGATTCAACAGGTGTTATCTCTTGGAAGTTCTTTAGTGAGAAAGCAGATTATGAATTCTCAAAGTGGGACTTCTCTGGATCTACAGAAGAAGAATACAATTACTTAATGAAGATCTTAAACCAACTTGAAAAAGAAGTTTATATAGCAGACTACGAAGAGCTTGGAGCCAAGGCCTGTAGGATCTTAGTTCCTGATTATTCAGAGATCTATCCTGCTGAAGATCTTATCTGGGATAATCACAATAAGGCGCTTTCTTTTAGAGAAGATATCCTTAACCTTCATTCTTTGACTGATGAAAAAATAGAGAATTTAATTCTTAATCTTGAAGAGAGTGAGATTGATGACTACACAAAGATCTCGGAGTTAATAGGAATAGAGTTTGATGAGAACTCCTACTGGGGACAGCTTAATATTGGCGAGCTTAAGACCCTATGCCTCTTATCTGTTAAAAGATTTGAAGAGGCCAAAGACTTAGTTGATGTTCTCTTAACCTTTAATGAAAATTCAACCGAACGTAAAAGTTATTACCGCGCCCTCTCTGCTCTTTTAGATATAGAGCTTGAGGACGAATTAAGCTTAGAGGATTACCTTCCTAATATGACCAGGATGTTTGGATCTGAAGTCATGGATAATGCGGTTAAGACTTTAAGCGGAGAAGTACGCTTCCTAGGTCTCTCTAAAACGAGTACGAAACTTGAAGGGCTTGATAAGCAGCTTAAGCTTATTGAGAGCTACCAGAAGCTACAACGGGCCAGATCATAGGTTTTTTCTCATAAATTCAATCACTTAGATAGATTAACTCATGACGAATTAACGCTATGAATTAATTTCAATAAAGGCCCTCACAATGTCTTTTTAAGTTAGATTGCGCTTTATGAAACCAGCTGAAGTCTTTAAACATATGAAAAAGGATCCTTATTTCCTACTTAAGGATTACTTATTAGATATGCTCTTTTTAGGCACCCTGGTCTTTGCTCTCTACTTCTTAAATATAAATTTAGAATTCAATTTTCACCCAGCCTTGTTTGCGGCCTTTGCCTTGGCCATTCCTTTTGGTTGGCTTGTTGCAGCCTTCTTACATAAGGCCGGTCATGAGAATGTCAGTAAGGGTCCTGTTAATAAAATGATTGGAGAATTTGTCGGTCACTTCGTTGGCTATGGCTTTCATAATTTTATCTTAGTACATACCTTACACCACCTTTATTCCGATCATAAGTATGACCCTGTCTCTCCGAGGGGAATGAGCTTTACTAGATACTTACTCTCTCCTAACAAATACATGATTAAGAATACAAAAGAATTTTTAAGAGATACTCATCAGAATATTGAGAACTATGAAACGATCCTAGCACTGCAAAGTTTTGTTTTTCATACCAATATGGTTCTAAGATTAATGGCCTGGTTTATGATCTTTGGTCCCGCGCTCTTTCTCTTTTTTTATCTCCCTGCAGTTATAAGTAATATCGCCATCCTCGCCCATATCAATTATGTTTGCCATAGAGACTTAGAAGATGGCTCCGTTGAGGTCTTCAATATGAACCACAATGCCTATTATAAGTTGGCCAACTTCGTTACCATGGGCGGCTATTTTCATAAAAATCACCATCAAAACCTCAGTTTATTTGACCCACGTAAGTTAAATAATGAAAAAGAGAGACTCCTGACTTTAAAAGCCAGCATAAATGGGCCACTATCTAAGTTAGAAATAAAACCAGATAATTCCTCACTAAGAAAATACTTTAATCTCGACAGAGTTTGGGAGGAAAAAGGCTCTCTTTAATGCAGTTTCTAAAAGATATGCGAAGTAAACTTAGCCTCTCCGGCATAAGGCATATCAAAGGACCTAGAGGCCTTAATTTCATCAAGCTTATGTTTCATTTTAAACGAGATAGCCTAGGCGCCCTCGAAGAAACAGAGAAGCAGTTCGGAGAAATTGCGAGCTATGGCTGGCCCATCAATACTATCATCATCTACTGCCCAAAACTAATTAAGCAAGTTCTTGGTGACAAGAATAAGATCTACGTTAAGGGAGCTCAAACTGATGAGATGAAAGTTGTTATGGGTGAAGGTCTTGTTACTAATAACGACAGAACCTCTTGGTTAAGAAGTAGGATCATTGTCTCTAAAGAGCTAGGACCCGCGCCAATCGCTCTCTTTTCAAAAATCATTGATGACTTAACTCTTCAATTGGTAAAAAAATGGAAGTCACAAGAGAGTGCTGAGTTAGACTTCTCTCTTGAGATGAGAAACCTCACCTTTGCCATTGCCGGAAAGACCCTCCTCGGATCTGATCTTACTAATGAAGATGCCAGGATTGTTGACGAGGCGGTTCTCTTTACTTCTAAGATGGCCCACGATCATATGTTCGAACTCTTTCCCCTGCCTTATTGGGTTCCCACAAAGAAAAACAAAGAATTTCATTTTCATAATAACAACCTCTCCTCTATTGTCTCGCGCCTATTAGCTCAAGAAAAAGAAAACTCTAATGAGAGCAGCGCTCGGAGTATCCTGCAAAGATTAGTTTATGCAAAGAATCCTGAAACAGGCGTTGGTCTTAGTGACCAAGAGCTTCGCGATGAAGTCATCACTCTTTTGATCGCTGGGTATGAAACAACTTCTAATACACTTTCTTGGATCTTTGGCCTTTTATCAAAGCATCCTGAGGTTCAAGATAGGCTTAGGCAGGAACTTCAAGAGAGTCCAGAGGAGATAACCTCTATCAACTTTAAGACCACTCATCCCTATCTCTATCAAGTCATTCTAGAAGGGATCAGAATGTATACGGCCATCCCCATGTCTTCTCGAAGAAATCTTAAAGAAGATAGCTTTAACGGCCAAAAGGTTCCTGTTAATACCTCTGTGGTGATTCCGGTTTGGAATATTCACAGAAGCGAAAAGCATTGGGATAAGCCTTTGGTCTTTAACCCCTCTCGCTTTGAGGGTGTTGAAGTTAACCGCTTAGATCATTACCTCCCTTTCTCTAAGGGAGAGAGGCGCTGTGTTGGAGAGAATTTTTCTTTAATTGAAGTCGCCATTATTGTCTCAAAGGTTCTTTTAAGTTTTGAACTAGAGTTAATAGGCACCGAGCTTCCAAGAGCAGTCTCTCATGTCAGCTTAAAGCCTCATAAGGGAATGCCTATTAAGATTAAGGAGACCTTGAGATGAGCTTATTAACAAAGGTCGATCAGCGCTCTTATGGAATGGAGGTTAAACGCTATACTTATTATAGCCAAGGAATCTCTTCTCTTATCTTCATGACCCTTTCATTGTTTCTTTTAAAGGATACCGCCTTCTTTCTCTTATTTCTTTTCGAAGGCATCGGCCAAGTCTTTCTAACTCTGCAAAATAAAAAAAGCTTAGAGAAAAATGATCTGCAGATCAGTTATTTTAAGAAATCACCTTTAAGTAACTTTGCTCTATTTTCTTTTACTATTGTGGTTTTATCCAGGGTCTGGTTATTCATTTCTTTATACCCAGCCCTTGAAAGTTTGGCTTTAGGTATAACTTTAGGATCTGTCATCGTTTGGTATCTCCTCTTTTTTAAAAGTAGCCTTCGACGAGATATTATTAGTGGCAGTTTTATTACTCTCTCTTCATTTATTATTGGTATTGCCTACCTATTAACCGGCAATGATATTCAGATTGGAATTAACTTTGTTTCTTACTCTCTCCTGATTCTTTTAAGCACCCTTTTTATAAAGCCTTGGATAGCAGAGATCTTAAATATAATCCTTTGGATCCACCTCTTTATCTTGGTGGCCCTATGATAAAAAACGAGCGTTATCATTATTTTGACTATTTGAGAGCTATCGCCATGCTCTTAGGGATTCCCCTTCATGCTTGCCTCGCTTATGGGGAGATTGAATACTTCTGGGTGTTAAAAGATGAAAGTCACTCTCACCTTATAGATCAGGGACTAAACTTTTTAAGGCTCTTTAGAATGCCCCTCTTTTTTGCCATCAGTGGCTTCTTTACCGCTCTAACTATAGATAAGGGACTTTTTTTACAAAAGAGAACAAAGCGGCTGCTCTACCCTCTTTTGGTTTTCTTTCTCCTTATCGTCGTCCCTTTAAAGCTCGCTTGGCTGGCCATGGAAGTCCCTGATCAGCTCTACGCTTTAGATATTCCTTTTTTAATAGAGCACTTTAAAGAAAGCTTCTTTGCTCCAAGCTCGAATACTCAGTTTCGGCACTCTCCAAACTGGGGACACCTTTGGTTCTTGCTCTATCTTTTCTTTCTCTCTCTTTTAACGGTACCAGTTAGAAAGATATTTAAGATTGATTTCAAGAAATACTCGACCATCCTTATTCTTAGTATGAGCATTACCTTTTTAAGTTACTTTCTCATGAAGTCACATTGGGTGGATCAGCCTTTTAAGATGTATCCTCTACCATCGCTCGTTATTTATTATGGGAGTTTTTACTTCTTTGGTTGGCAACTCTTCAAATTCAAAGAACAGAGCCTTTCTAAGACCATGGCCCATTCCCTTTTAACCGTGGGAAGCCTGCTCGCCATCCTTAGATCAAACCTTGAGGTGAATAGTCATTTAAACTTCTATAAGATAGCTCATAGTGATTGGCAGCTGGCCGTCTTGGCGACTGTGGCAACTTGGTCAATTGTCATTGGTGTCATCTATACTTTTAAGCATCATTTTAATAAAGAAAATAAGAGCATTAGCTATTTTGTGAAGGGATCATACTTTATCTACTTGATTCACTTGCCTATCATCATCCTCTTACAGATCCTCTTTAATAGGCTTGATTCCCATTGGGCCATCGAGTTTCCCCTCGCCACTCTTGGTAGCCTTTTCTTTTCAGTTCTGATCTATCATTATTTTATAAAAGGTAAGTTTATCGACCGGTTTCTTAAAGGAAGCTACTGAGTTACTTTAAAACCTCAAAGTAACAAGTATCTTTTTCACCTGAATAGCTTTTAGTTTCAACAAAACCAATCTTCTTAAGAACCTTTATTGAAGCTGGGTTATCACTATCAGAAGAGGCGATTACCTTTTTTTCATCTAGAGTATTGAAGGCATAATCAAGTAATGCTTTTGAAACTTCGGTAGCGTAACCATTTCCCCACTCTGATTTACAAAGCATAAAGCCTAGCTCGGGAGCATCAAGAATAGTTCTTTTTAACATGAACCAACCTATAACCTCTTCCGATTCTTTTTTTACCAGGGCCCAAACAGTTTTGCTTAGAGACCACTTACTAAGAAGAGAAGCCACCTTCTCATCACTTTGAACTTCTTTGAAACCTGTATGCTTCATAACTTCTGAATCTTTCATCATGATCAAAAGCGAGTCTAGGTCATTTATTGTAAAACTACGTAAATAAGTTCTGGGGGTTTGTATAATAGTCATGCTTGATTAAATCTTTAGTCTCTGAATGATATGAAAGCCGTGTTCACTTTTTATAGGCTCTGAGACTTGATCAATTTCTAAGTTATGCACGGCCCTTTCAAACTCGGCTACCATCTGCCCTGATCTAAAACTAGGAAGCAGGCCTCCCTTTTCTGCTGAATCACACTCAGAGAGCTCTGTTGCCAATGAGGAGAAGTCCTCCCCGTCATTTAATTTATTTAGGACGTATTCAGCATCTTCAAGGTCTTCAACTAGGATATGCCGAGCCTTATATTTTCTTCTTGAGTCTGTACTCATAATTGTCCCATTAACAAAGAAACAGGAATCTTAACGACTCCCTTCTTCACTCTAAGCTCACCATCTAATTGAACTTGAGGCATATGGGCGTCAGTTGGCCAAAAGACACAAAAGTAACCTGGAGCATTTTGAAGCCCTAGACCTAACTTGCTAGGACTTTCATAAAAGCTGATATCTCTTTCAGTATTATATTCTTTTTTAATCTTTAACTTTGAACTGTCATGCCAGTAAATTGTCTCTCCACCGCTTATGGTCCACTGGATATCAACATATTCTCGGTGGCTTTCAAACAAGGTCTTCTCAGCGGGCTTAGTGGCGTAGCTTTCAATGGAAGCGTACATACCATCTTCAAGCTCATACCTTTGTTCAATAGTCCCTATATGCTGGGCTTGGATAAACTCAAAGGCCTTATCCCAGTATTTCCCAAGGGCATAAGTTTTAAAATTCTCTACGCGATCAAAGATCATGATTATTTCTCGATAACTAATTCAATGCCGTCTTTTTTAATTATGATCTTTTTCTCTCTATAGAGCATGCCTATGGAGTTTTTAAAGGTTTGCTTACTCATGCCAAGAGTCGCCTTTATGTCATCGGGCTTGCTCTTATCATGAAGATCAGACTTGCCTTCATTTTCCTTAAGGTAGTTTAAGATAACGTCTTTAGAATCATAGAGGTTTTGAATCCCTTGGACCTGTAGAGCGCAGTCCACTAGACCATCTTGTCTAATCTTCTTAACAACGCCTTTTAGGACTTTCCCTGGAATGATCTCTTTAAAGATCTCATTATGATAGATCATACCAATGAACTTTCTGTTGATGACACATCTATAACCAAGCTCTTCTTTAAGGGCCGGAACAAGGTCAACTTCTTGACCCTCTTCAATATCAAACTTTGAACTTTGAATATGCTTACCAAGCTTAGTTGTTCCGTAGATCTTCTCAGTCCTCTCATCAATACAGACTCTAACAATATGCTCTTCCCCATAACGGATAGGCTCTTTTTGTTCAGTATCAGGGATAAGGAGGTCTTTGGTGATTCCCCAGTTCATAAAAGCGCCAAAATGAGTGGTCTCCGCGACTTTCATAAGGGCGAATTGTCCAACCATGGCATTAGGAAAGTTAGTCGTGGCGAGCAAACAATCGGAGGTATCAAGGTAGATAAAGACCTTTAATTGATCCCCAATATTAACCTCTCTGGGCCCTAGCGACGGAGGCATAAAGGCCTTCTCATCACTATCTGCCGCTTTTAAGTAATATCCAGAGCTATTTTCGTCACAGACTTCAAGCTCATTTAAAACACCTACATTAATCATATAATCACCTTTTGCCGGTACACTACACCATCTTACACGAAGCGGCAAAGACCATATTCTTCGTCATGTTAGGAATGTAACACAATCCTAACTTGATTCTTTTTTAGCCTCATGAAATACAAGGACTAGATAAAAACTTAAGGAGAATTTATGAAACTATTCACTCTTAGCCTACTACTACTTGCAAGCTCAGCTTTTGCTAATAATATTGATTCTGTATACCCGAAAGACTCAAAACTGATCACTGAATTAAAAGAAGAAGTGATGGAAGCTGCCTTAAAGAAGTACCCTTGTATTGACCGTTTTGGGCTTACAGAACTAAGCACTGAAGTTGTCGTTGATCAGATCGATCAAGGTGTTCGTGACTTATATTTTACAACAGTCTTCAAGGCTAACTTTCATAATGAGTACCACCCAAGTACGGCTGAAGTTAGAATTGAAAGCGTTCGCTATGATGGCTCAAATCCAACTATTGATTGGACCGAAGTTTTAACAGTAAAAGGTTCTGTTCTTTGCGAATAAAGGTTTGTTTTAGTTTAGGGGCGCTTGCCCCTGAAACTAGAAATGCTTGAGCTTGATTTCCATTTTCTTAGATTCATTTTCTTTTAATCTAAATTTAACTTTCTTATATTTTGGTGCACCAAAAAGGATTCTTGGGTTATTACTAAAGCCAAAACCTTCTTTAGGTATTCCAAGAGCATTTGTATTCATTTCAAAGTCACTATTTTCATCATGATAAACAGCAATGGCATACTCTCCAGGGGCTAAGTCTTTTAAGACTATCTCCTGAGCTACACTTAAATCGAGAGTAAAAGGAGTGGCCCCAGAATGATCTTCAGGAAAACCCTCAGCTCGGTCAAATAAGGCGATCTGCATATGGCCTGTATTGTTTCTTAGTTTCTTAAAACTAAGAGACACTTCAGAGGCAAAGCAATTAAAGCAAACAAGAAAGAGAAGGAGTGTTTTCATAGGCCTGATTATAGTCAGCTCCTCTTCAATATGGCCTTCCCTATGTCTTTTTTTCAAAGCACGATTTCAAGGATTTATAAGCTAAAAACCATAATATTGTGTTAGAATTTGAGAAATGACTGAACTCACCTACCAAAAAGACGGACACGACGTTAAGACCTCTCAGTTTCTAAGAAACAGAGGGACTTGTTGTAAGACAAGCTGCTTGCATTGTCCTTATGGTTTTACTCTAAAAAAAGAAGGCCTCAAGTTTCTTCCTGTTACTGAAAGTAACTTTTCTCAAGCAGAAGAGCTCGCCCCTGATGAGTCGGCCACGCAAAACTCGGTTGCCGCAAGCTTCTTAGCTTCAGCTTTCGGAGAAGCAAAACCAAAGACTTTTATCTCTAAAGAAAATATGTCTGACTTTCTTCTCGTTACTTTAAAAGACGAGGTATGCGCTCTAGTAAAGAAAGCGGGTCTTCAGGCGACAGAGATCTTTTATGCGAAGCATTTTGATAAACAAGGGATCGATCTAGATAGCATAAATGGCTCACTCGTTTAAAGGAAGTTTTCACCAACTTCCCAAGCCCCTCTATAAAAGTTAAAATACATCCATGAGCAATAATCAAAAGATATTCTGGCTAAGAAGTGAATCAAAAGAAAATGAATTCAGAAGGGCCTTAACCCCAAATGACTGCGTTCAAATAATAAAAGAAGGCCATCAAGTCATCGTAGAGGATTGGAAAGATTCAATCATCCCAACTGAAGAGTATAAGAAAAGTGGCTGCCAAATTAAGCCCGCAGGATCTTGGGTTGAGAGTGCGCCAGGTTCCGCCATTATCATCGGCCTCAAAGCGCTTCCTGAGAATATTGAATCCTTTAAGCACACTCATATTTACTTTGCTCATTGTTATAAAGAACAAGAAGGCTGGATGGAGCTTATGCAAAAGTTTCATCTCGGTGGCGGACGGATTATAGACCTAGAGTTTATGTATGATGAAAACGGAAGAAGAACAAATGCCTTCGGCTATTGGGCCGGTTACGTCGGGGCTGCTCTTGGGGCCTTATTCTCTTCGGCCAAAGATCTAGAAGCAGCTAAAGATGAATTAAAAAGACTTCGTCAGTTCTCGGATAAATCAAAGCTTATCGACTTTGTTAAATCTCATAGTGGATCTGTCGGAGAGGCCATAGTCATTGGCGCTAAAGGGCGTAGTGGCGCTGGGGCACTTGATTTTCTAAGCAGTGTTGATTGGAAAGTCACTGGATGGGATCAAGCGGAGACGAGTAAAGGCGGCCCTTTTTCAGAGATCTTAAACTATGACCTCTTCGTCAATTGTGTTTTAGCGATGAAACCAATGGCTCCTTTTATAACAAAAGAATTAATTAAAACTAAAAACAAAAAATTAAAGATGATCAGTGACGTAAGCTGTGACCCTGATAGCGAATGCAACATGGTGCCTCTTTACGAAAGGGCCACGAACCTAGAAGAGCCTCTAGTAGAGGTTATTAAGGGTGAACACTCAGTTCATCTTTGTGCCATTGATAACCTGCCATCGATCCTGCCCAAAGAGAGCTCGTTTGATTTCTCAAGTCAGCTTGCTCCTCATATCATTAATTTTGACGAGAACTCAGGTCCCATAAAGGGGGCCTTAGAAGTATTTGAAAAGATTGGTAGGCCTCTTAAAGGCTAATTTAGGATTCTACTAATTGCTTTATAACTGATCCTATTGAAGAATCACTTACACCAGCAAGGCTTAAGAGCTCTTCAATCTTAGAAAAGTCATCTGAATCAACTGCTTTATAGAACTCATCGATCAAGTCAGCTTCAGCTAGCTTCTCTAGGATCAATGAGCCTTCGTCGTCCTTACTTAACATCTTATTTTATTTTAGTAAATTCTACATCTTTGGCATTCATACTCGGGTCATGCATATCAATATAATCATTTTCACAATCAACATCTAACCATATGTTTCCATCAGTACTGATAAATTCATCTACACTAAGGTTGTATTTAAAAACCATAAAGAATTCTTTTGCTATAGTGAGATTATTTGGACCAACACCAGAGAGAAAGGCATATTTTCCGCCGGCCATAAGATCAAATTTAACATGACCTTTTTTATCTTTAGCGTTAACTGATCCGTCGCTGTTATAAGAAGAAGTAAAAGTACTATCTTTTAGACAGCTATAATCAGGGTTAGCTGCAAAACTGTTAAAACTAACAAGCAATGGAATAAGAAATAAGAATGACTTCATTATAAGCTCCTGATGATTTGAATCATCCTAAGCATACCTAATAGGTATAAAAGAATCAGAGGTATTGAAGAGTTTACTAGGTGTGTTCATAACTTATACATAGCTAAATCACTGGAATCATTCAACTAAGTGACCCCATTTTCCCACTTTGATAGTCCCTCATGGCCTCCTTGATTTCCCCTTCTGTATTCATAACAAAAGGACCTCTGGCCACAACTGGCTCGTTAAGAGCGGCACCATTAAGAAGAAGAGCTTTAAAATCTTTAGAGGCTTGAATCTTTAAATTGTCTCCACCTTTATCAAAGATCAGGATGCTTTGATCATCAAAGGATTGATCCCCGACTTTAGCCTCTCCTTTCATCACTAAAACAATAGTGTTTGAATCTTCTTTCAATGAGAAATTAAGTTCTTCTCCTTCACTTAAAAGATCAAACATGTTGATCTCACTAAAGGTTGAGATCGGTCCTTTTTGATTATCAAACTCTCCAGCAATTATTCTCAGAGAACTCTTATCCCCAATTTTAATCATTGGTATCTCTTCATTATCAACACCTTGATACTTAGGCTTAGTCATCTTATCCTTCGCTGGTAGATTCACCCAAAGCTGAACCATCTCAAAGACTCCGCCTTTTTTAGAAAACTCAGTAGAGTGAAACTCATCATGGACAACACCAGCTCCCGCGGTCATCCATTGAACCCCACCTTCTTTAATAACTCCTCCACCACCGGAAGAATCACGGTGTTCTACCTCTCCTTGATAACTAAGAGTGACCGTTTCAAAACCCCTATGAGGATGTTCCCCTACTCCGAGGCGTTCACTTGTAGGAGAGAACTCTTTTGGAGAAGCGTAGTCCATCAAGATAAAGGGACTGATATAATCATTCAGTTCCGCCGTTGGTCTTAAAAGACCATGAACATAAAAGCCGTCTCCCACCCAGTGGCGGTCACCTACTTTAAAACTAAATTTTACTTTTTTATCACTCATATAAACCTCTTCTATATCCTAGTCACGAGATCAGTCATCTCCAGTCGAGACTTTGGGATCTTAGCATTAAAATCATCTTCTGTTTTATAACCAAAAGACACAGCAGCTACTGCTGTTAACTTTTGTTCTTTTAAATTAAATTCTTTATTAAGAACTTCAATATCAATACCTTCCATAGGAAGAGCATCAAGACCAAGAACAGCGGCGCTTAGAAGAGAATTACCAATATTTAGATAGACTTGTTTTTCAAGCCAATGAGGAAGGTCTTTGAATTCATTAATATGCAGGTTAACAAACATCTTTCTCCCGCCATCCATCATCTCTTTAAGTTCAGGGGTTGCATAGCGCCCATCTTTATCTTCTTTTTCTAAGATATGATGAAGGAAGTCTTCGTCCATATCTGTTCTAGAGCAAAATAAAACCACATGAGAAGCGTCTAAGATCTTTTGCGAATTAAAGGCGTACAGTCCCTCAGTTCCTTTTGTCAGCCTCTTCTTTCCCTCGGTAGTCGAAGCAATGATAAAATGCCATGGTTGAGCATTTGTGCTTGAAGGGCTAAGCCTTAAGGCCGCTTCAACTTGTGACCATATCTCTTCTGGGATTATCTTATGAGAATCAAAAGCTTTCGTTGAATATCTCGTCTCTAGTGCATTAATTAAGTTCATTTTAATCTCCTTTTTGTGTATATTACGCTTAAGGATATTTTTAGCAAGTACGCACATTAAAGGCATATAGGCACAAAAAGGATACTGTAAAAATGAAAGGTGGCAAATGCCCTGTAGAGGCAGCAATTGATGTATTTGGTGGAAAATGGAAGAGTGTGATCCTCTATCATCTTCTCCCTGGAGCGGTCCGCTTTAACGAGCTACAAAGGCGAGTTGGAGATGTGACTCAAAGAATGCTTACCAAACAACTTAGAGATTTAGAAGATTCGGGGCTTATTCATAGAGAGGTCTATGCGGAAGTTCCCCCGAAAGTAGAATACAGTTTAACAAAGAAAGGCAGAACTCTAGACCCTATACTTCAAGATTTAAAAGTATGGGGCGAGAAATACGCCATGAACATTCTTAAAAAGAAAAAGGATCAAAAATGACAAATACTTATACGCCTCCGAAAGTTTGGAAACATATCCCTAAAGATGGGGGAAAGTTTGGCAATATAAACCGTCCTATCTCAGGCCCTACTCATGAAAAGGTTCTTCCCACAGGGAAGCATCCCTTTCAGCTTTATTCACTAGGAACACCAAATGGAGTTAAGATAACCATTATGTTCGAAGAGCTCCTAGAACTTGGGATTAAAGAAGCAGAATACGATGCCTTCATCATTAATATTATGGAAGGAGAACAATTCTCTAGCGGCTTTGTGGGAATTAATCCTAATTCAAAGATTCCTGCTCTTGTTGATAATTCAAATGAAAAGCCGATTCATCTTTTTGAATCAGGGTCTATGCTTCTCTATCTTGCAGAGAAATTTAATTCTTTTCTCCCAAAAGATCCTGAAGGAAGAGCAGAAGTTATGAACTGGCTTTTCTGGCAAATGGGAAGCGCTCCTTATTTAGGAGGAGGCTTTGGCCACTTCTATGCCTACGCTCCAGAGAAGTTTGAATATTGTATTGACCGCTTTACGATGGAAACTAAGAGACAGTTAGACGTCCTTGATAAGAATTTAGAAAAGCGAGACTTTATGGCCGGATCTGAATACAGCATCGCCGATATTGCTATCTATCCTTGGTATGGCGCCTTAATTGAAGGCAAGCTCTACGAAGCGGGAGAATTCTTAGAGGTAGACTCTTATAAGAACCTCAAACGTTGGGCCGCTCAAGTGGCATCGAGACCTGCTGTAAAGAGAGGACGAATTGTGAACCGCTCATGGGGCGAAGAGAACGAAAGACTAGTTGAGCGTCATAGCTTTGAAGACTTTAAAGGCCTAAAGCTTTAAAGTCCTTCTTTAACGGCGCCCTCTATGACACTGACTACTTCATTAAACTCAATATTCTTAAACTGAGGATATTGATATTTGGGGAGTAACGTCTTTTTCAAAATAGGCCCATAATTTAAGGATTCATCTTGATTCAGAGGAATGGGTCCACCAGGCTTTTTATAAAAATGAACTCCCCCTATAGAGACCATCCCTTCTTTAGAGATAGTTAATGAGCTTTGTTCATCAATTCCTACTCCGTAAAGAGTAGAGAGTTTATAATCAAATTGGGTACGAAACATAAACCCAAGAAGTCTTCCTTCTCGGTTTCTATTCATATAGTGCGTGTCTGTGATTAAGCCTTTCAAGAGATCGATTCCTAAGAAGCTTGAATCAATAGTGATCTCACCAGCGTGCGGGTTCTTAAGCACATAAGAACTAGAAAGACCGCCCTTTAAGGCAGAGAAGATATACTCTCCCATGACGGCTAATCCAGCTGAGGTACCAGCAATGGGTACTCCTAAACGGACTTTCTTAAGGAGGGCCTTATGGGCCTTCGTGCCTTTAATTCTTAAAAGGTAACGAGACTGATCCCCTCCGGTAAAAAAGATGGCTTCGGCTTTTTTAATCTTATTAATGATAAAGGCCTGATCTCCAGCTTCTTTAGTTAGAAAAGAAATGGTCTCAATGCTATCGACAGGGACCTTGCCCGTCTCTGCCATATTCCAAAGGTCATGTGTATAGCGTTGGTTCAATTCTGGTTTTGCAGAGATGACGAGTACATCTCCCCCGCCTGCGGCTTCTAGAAATTTGGTAAAGCCTACCGATTCATTCTTGGCTCCACCTAATAAGAGATAGAGCTCTTTAGAACTCGCCTCTACATCTTTAGAATTACCTATTTTATTATAGAGATAACTTGAATGCTTTCTCTTTTTTAGACCAAAGATTACTTCTCCAGCCTCTTTACTTTCATAGACGTCAATATGCTCATGACCGATCTTTGGAATTGAGATAAAGCTATGATTCTCTCCCCCTAAAACCTTCTTATCGTAATGCCAAAAGTTCTTTGCCCGCTCAAAGCGGTTCTTCCCCTGCAACATAGCTTCACAGCTACGGTCCAGGCTATCAGTTCCTTTATCTTCTTCACTCATGAGATAAGTTAACCTATTTGAATTGAAGATCTTCTTTAAAGACTTAACTGAATAACGGCTTAGGTATCTCGCCCGGTCAATAGGGCCATAGATATAATGATTATACTCTTGGCAATCTTCAAAATTTTCTTGAAGCTCAAAGTTCCCTTTATTAAAAGTGAATCTCGCCTCATCTAAGAACATATATGAACTTGGATTGCTTGGAACAAACTCAACCTCTGCTTTAACTTTTGAGTTGATCTTAGAACCAATAGCATAGCGCTGAGTGAACTGACCGCCGGCGCTATGACCTGTGATCACTATAGTCTTTAGATTAGGAAAGAGTTTTGATTCTTCAAGTTCTAAGATCATCGTATCAAGTAAAGTAAATGAGCTTACAGAATCACTATCTTGACTCTTATATCCATACTTCCATTTTGTATTCCAGCGGTTTCCATAATAGATCTCTCCACTAAGCCTTTGATCAGACTCTCTTCTAAAATGTGGCGCCACGATCATGGTTCGCTTTTCTACTCCATGCTTCTTAGCCGCGATCACAGTATCAGCGAAATACTCATCTCCGTTTCGAAGAGCGCCGTGAACAACAATGACGAGCCTTGAGACTTCTGAATTTCTCTTAGAGAAATCATGAGTGCTGTAATAAGTGAGGAAGTTATCTTTATAAAAGAACTTCGCCCCAAAGGCCTGAGTTGAGAGGAGGATAAGAACTAAGAGTGTTATTTTTTGCATGACAGCACGTTACCCCAGCCGGCACAGATAATTAAGTAAGTTTGAGATAATATTGGCCTACATCAAGAAGCTGATAACATAATTTCAAAGAGTTAAGTTGTTCTCTTAGAGTTTATCCACTCGTTTAGCTCTAAGACCAAGGGCATCCATTCTTTTGTCTCAGGTGAGGGGTTAAGAGATAGATCTAGGGCCTTCCGCATTGATGCTTCTTTGTCTGGGTATATTCTTGAAACGACCTCATAACAAAGATAGAGGTCCCTTGTGAATTTGCCTTCATTAACCATAACAAGATCAAAGGCCCCTCGAAGAATCCGCCTCATGATCCAAACGCAGTTTGACTTAAGCTCCTCTGGATCATCTTTATCTTCTTCGATATATGAAGGGAGTTTATTTCTTACTTCATCATCAAGATAGAGAGAATGCCCCAGCATGTCTTCTAAAAGAAAAGGCTCTATAGAGTCAGAGAGGTCTTCACCAAAGACACATCTTGATTGGGTCTTGATAAGTTCTTCCCAGATTGAGCGGTTTCTCTTTGGCGGAGTTTCTCTTAATTGCTCTAAAGAGATAACAGAGATTTCTACATGGTTACAAAAAGGAAAGTCTTCTTTAATTCCCTTTTCAAATTCATCCATCGAGCGCGGTTCATCTCCAACTTCAATTCTTGTCACAGCAAAGCTGTCAAGATCAGAGATGTATTCAACCGCCTCTGCTTTTGCTGCGCTTCCTCTTATATAAACAGAGTGAAGCTCTGGGCCTATCTCTTTTTTATAAAATTCGATGGTTCTATCAACAACCTTACTCCAAGAATTTTGAAGAGGAATCTTGGCATCAATTGATTTCACAAAGCCATCAACACCCAACTCTAAGAAACTTCCCATTTTCTTTATTTTGATAGGTTTATTGTTCAAAATGAAGACCCCGGACCTTTTAAGAATTCAATTTCTTCAGGGGTTGATCTTCTCCCTAGGATTTCATTGCGGTGAGGATACCTTCCAAATTCATCGATGATCTCCTTATGTTTAAACTCAAAGTCTAAGCTTCCTTCTAGGCCAGATTCAGAAAAAAGCTTTACAGCCTCTTCGTGCACCAGTTGAGATTCACTATGCATAAAGGGCATGTATAAGAAGGCTTTTTTTATCGTTTCTAATTCTTTGGCTTCCTTCATGCGGCTCGCCTCTTGTGAGAGCATTAGAGCAAGAGAATCAAATTCAAAGGCGCGCCTGTCCCCTCGAAAAATATTTCGCGAAAATTGATCAAGAACAAGGATCTCTGCGAGACGTCCCTCAATGCTTTTTCTCCAAGAAAAGAGTTCTCCTCTTACTGCTTTTTCATAAGTCCCTAAGAAGTTATCTAAGATCTTTTTATCTAGATCATCATCTTTTTTATACCAATCTTTTGGTTCTAGTTCCTTAAACCAAAAATCTAATACCTTATTCATTTCATCCATATCATCTTCCTTTTATGTCTCCATAAGACTAACAGTAAATAAGTCATTTTCCCTAACACCGAGTGACAATTTCGTAAAAACGGAATGATCTTCCAGCTATAATTAGCTGACAATTAAACTATAATAAATCTCATAACTATTTCTTTAAAATGCCTCTTGGAGGGCTAATGCTTCGATCTCTCACTAAGTTCCTGTTTTTCGTTTTTCTAAGCCTAAGCTTTGTATCAAGCCCGTTGTTGGCCAACGAGCAAATTGATGCCTTTAAGAAGATGCTTGAAAACCCAAACCTACCAGAGAAACAAAAGACACAAATTAGAAAAGCTTTAAAACAATTCCAGGCCATGGATAAAAAAATGGCTTCAAAAACCGACTTTAAGAATTCCAAAGAGTGGTATGGGCACTTTAAATATACTTGGCAAAAAAAGCAGGGCGAGATGAGCTCACTTTATAAAAAAGAGAAAGCAAAAGTGCGGGTAAAGACTGAAGCTAACTATAAAGTCTACGAAGCAGCAAAATATCAAATAAACAGAGATTTTAGAAAGAAGTTACTAGAAACGAAAAGATTTCCAGAGTCCGTCAAACAGATCAATAACTTTGATAACGATGCTAACCCTTTCCCTGGAACTGTAGAAGAGATGTTCCTCAATCATATTCATGCAAAAGTCTTTGAAGCAAAGAAGAAGTTCGCTGCCACTGACGAAGAGAAGATGAGACTAAAGATTACGGAGAAAGTGATGTTACAGGCCCTGAGTTCTAAGGCCCTCTCAAGTAATGATATCAACTACCTTATTAAAGAGATCAAGCGCTACCATACAGAGAATGAAAAACGCCATATCAAGCATTTCAATTCTAACCGTAAGGCCAAGAAAGAAGGTGTTTCTAATTTTATGAAGTTTGCAAAAGGAATAAATTTTACCACTCCTCCAAAGGACAATTCGAGGTTCAAGGTTAACCAAGACAGAGATTACCTACTCGCAATGGGAGAGCTGAAGTGTCTGTCTTTTAGTGAGCCCCTTATATATCAAAATTTCAAAGTCCTAGATAAATCTGACCTTAAGAGGATTAAGCTAAAAGCTAATACTGAGATTAGAGAGATGAATAAGTTAATCAAGATTGTCATAACTTCTATGGATCTAGAGTATGTCTATAAGAACTCTAAGGCCCTCCTCGAGAGTGTGAACTCCTATAAGAGAAAGAGCGTTGATTATAGAGTTAGAGATGCTTATGGAAAGATTAACAAAGATGATTTCTCATTATCTAAAGAAAGAGAGAGCGCAAAGGCAAAAATCAAAAAATGGACTGATGACTTTGTAGCTAAAGCGAATTCTAAGAAGTTAAAGGCCAGCTCTCTCTATTCAAAGAATCAATATTGGTATGGAAACCTGGCCTCTTTTAATTAGACTCAAAAGAGATCTTCTTGGCCAATAAGTAGCCTAGAGCGCAAGAGAGTAAGGTCACACTTATGGCAAGCAGCCCAGCTCTGGAGAAACCAACCAACTGCCCCGTGGCCGATTCACTGATAATATAGCCACCGATAAACGTAGCGCTCGCCGAACCAAAGGCACGTAAGGAGTTCACAACTCCCATATAACCACCTCGCTCCTCAGAGCTTGGTACGGCACTAATCAAGGTCATGCAAGGGATCATCCTACCGCTAACCATGATCATAAAGAATGATCCTATTAATAAATAAGGCAATAAGGACATGGGGCCTGCGTTTGTATAAAGCAAGATGGGAGCAATCGAAACTACAGCAACTAGGACATAGCTATTTAAGGCTCCCCACTTATCGGTTAGAACTCCAATAAAGCGCGCGGTCAAGATAGTGCAGAGGCCACCGGCCAAGTACATATACTTAATCTCTTCAACAGCTATTCCCATATTCTTAACAGCGTAAGGAGCAAGAAAAGGGATGATCATGAACATGCTCATGGAAACTGAAAAGATAAAGATAAAAGAGAGGCCGTAACCTTTTACAAAGACAAATTCATAGTACCTTTTGATGACTTTAAACCCACCGATACCCTTTTCATTTGAAGTTAAATTAGGAAAACTAACGGCAATTATAAAAGTGATCAAAAAGACAATTCCTGAAATAACAAAGAAACAGGTTTCCCATCCGTAGGTATCCGCGATGAGAAGACCTATTGGGAGACCAACTACACTTGCTACAGAGAAGGCCGTCATCAAAACTCCCATGGCCTTTCCTCTTCTTTCGTAGGGAACAATATCAGCCACAATGGCCAAGATCAAAGCCCCAACCATGCCTCCAAAAGAACCGGCTAATATTCTAGCCGTTATCAAGGTTGCAAAACTATCGGCCATTCCGCAAAGGACAGTCCCAAGCCCGAGACCAAAGGCCATTAAAACAAGGAGCTTCTTTCTATCGAACTTATCAGCGAAAGTGCCAAGAAGGATCGCCGAAGTTCCAGCGGCAAAATTATAAGAGGAAACTAAGCTAGCAAATTGAGTAGGAGAGATTTGAAAGTCACTCATAAAACGCGGGCCAAGAGGCATGATAATAACAAAGTCTACTAAGTGGATAAACTGAACCATGGCCAAAAGAAGAACATACAACCATTCACGTTTTTCATTGTACTGGATCAACATATCTCCTTTAGCGACTACAGCTCTAAAACCTGCTTCACCTTATACCCATAAAGGTACCTGGTCACTTGCAAATATGAACCATGTAAACCTTAGAGCATTATCCAAAACCGTTTTTTATTTATTCCAGATTCAGTAGGAACTATATTTTCAAGGACTCCCCCATTATGAGAAATCGTTTTCTCAGATCCAATATTACCTTCATCACAGGTTACAAGCACTTTTTCGATTTGAGGAAGATTGACCCTTACATACTCAAGTGAGGCTTTGAAGATGGCCGAGGCGTATCCCTTTCGCCTTTCATTGGGAAGAACGGCATAACCGATATGCCCTCCTGCTTCTAATAAGAAGTCTGTTAGCTTATGCCGGATTGAAGTCCTACCAACTAATTGATCATCTTCATTAAAAGCAAATAAGAAAGAACAGGGGACATGATCTTTCGGTAGAAGTTCTCCCTTTGGAAAACTAGGAAGGATCTCAACATATCGATCAAAGTCTTTATTCGCCAGAGTTTCCCAGTAATGTGCGTAGGGAAACTCTCCCCAAGCAGCTTCTAGGCTTTCTAAAAATTGTTTTTTATCAGATTTTTTTAAGTATCTTAGAGTTATCTTTTCCATAGCTAGTAGACCACATCTTCTTGAGAAATATTTTTCCGAAAAAGTAAGAACTCCGCATCTTCACTGGATTGGTTTTCTAAGTAATGCTTCTTCTCTGAATTAGCTAAGAAGCAGACAGAGTCACCTTTTTTTAAGAGGCTTGACTCATCTCCCTCAAAAGCTAGAAGCTCCCCTTTCGTAACCACGAGGATTTCATCTAGAGCCTTATGATAATGAGGCTTAGAAGACCTCTTACCGGGCTCTATTTTTTCGCTATAGAGGAAGAGCTGCTTCGTTTGAAAGATCTTAGCTGAGGAAGAAAAAGCATAGTTCTCGACTTCTGGTTTTGAATGAATAAGTTCTTCTTTTTTTCTAATTTTCATAGGCTCAGCTTATCAATAAAACCTAAAAGAACGCCAGAAAAAGGCCATATTAGCCGTTCCTTTATGGCCAATCCTAGGGTAAACCTAGCCATGGAACGAGAAAATAAACTACACCCAAGAAACCTACATACTCAAAAATACGACTTTGAAGCCCTAGCAATGGCCTACCCAAAGCTTTCTGCCTTCGTGAAGATGAACCAGCACGAAGCCCTAGGGATAGACTATTCAGACGCTAATGCAGTTCTTTGCCTTAATCAGGCTCTGCTTCTTCATCACTACAAAGTTGCTGATTGGTCAGTTCCAAAGGGTCACCTTTGTCCTCCAATCCCAGGACGTGCGGATTATATCCACTATATTGCTGATTTATTAGCTGAAGGAGACGATTCAGAAGTTCCCGTTGGAACAAAGGTAAAGGGCCTAGACATTGGAACTGGAACTAGTTGTATCTACCCAATTCTTGGGAATAGTATCTATGGCTGGAAATTTGTGGGAAGCGAGATTAATCCTGAGGCCATTAATAATGCCAAGATGATCTTAAGCTCAAACCCTACTCTTAAGAAAAATATTAAGACCCGATTTCAAAAGTCGAGTAGCCATATCTTCAAAGACTTAATTAAGCCTGATGAGAAATTTGACTTCACTATGTGTAACCCTCCTTTTTACGCTTCTCTAGAAGAGGCCAATGATGCTTCTGATAGAAAAGTGAAGAACCTCAATGTGAATAGAGAAAAGAAAGGAAGTACGCCAATCAACACAGAAAAAGGTTCTAACTTTGGTGGTGTTAAGGCAGAACTTTGGTGCCCAGGTGGAGAGACTGCTTTTATCAAAAAGATGATTAAAGAAAGCGCTACTGTTAAAGATCAATGTAAGTGGTTTACAACTTTAGTTTCAAATAAAACGCACTTGATAGAGTTCTATCAGCTTTTACAAAACTTAAAGCGAGCGGAAGTTAAAACTATAGAGATGAGTCAAGGCCAGAAGATCAGTCACCTCCTAGCTTGGCGTTTTTAAAAGACTTACTTTCCTGTTTTTAAATAGGACTTTAGTCTTTCTTCAACGTGGTCTCTATTTATTCCAAGTTCTTTTGCTAACGTTAGAGACTTCTCGTCAGAGAATTGATGATCTTTTTTCAAGTGAGCACCTAACCACAGCCCCACTCTATTTCCTGAACTGCAGTGAATAAGAACTTTTCCTTCTTTTCTATTCTCAACAACCTTTGAAGTAATCGAATCAAGAAACTTGTCACTAAGCTCAGTCTTCATACTCATTGGAATATTATAATACTTAAGACCTAAGGACTCGACGGTCTTACTTTCTAAAACCTCATCATGCCCTTTTTCATTCTCAGATCGAAGATTAATGACTGCGGAGAAACCAGCTGCCTTTAACTTTTTCAAGTCTTCGTGAGCTGGTTGACCAGAGAAGTATATATTGTCCCAACGATTTCCTTGAAGGTTTTCAACAATTTCAACATTACTTTCTTTAGGTAGTGAGTCGTGATCATGATGAGAACAACCAAAGAGAAACAACGCACTCAGTAACAACATTTTCACAGTAGGGTATCCTTTGTAAAATTAAGTTAATATTTATTCTTAAATACTGACAAGTAAGGAGCTGTTTGTGAATATTAATAAGCAATTGATGATAAAGCTCATCAATCTTTAACCTTAGTTAGGACTTTAAATGAAAACAATGTCTTGTGATATATGCGAAAAGAAATTCTCTGCAGATAGTTTTGATGAATGGTTTAAACTTATGCAGGGTCACTACATGGCCGATCATGCCGCCTTTATGGAACAAGCTAAAAATAAAAGCAAAGAAGAAGGCATGAAATGGATGTCTGATATGAAGACGAAATTCGAAGCTCTGTAGTTTTTATTCGAAGATACAGCTACGAACAACGACAGATTCACTGGCCCCTTCTTCGTCAGGCTTAAGCTGCTTTACTTTAACATTATCAAGATAGCCACCAAGTGTGTCTCCATCAACAAAACCTTTAAAGCTTAAACGTGTTCCAGCTCCTGCGCCTCTTACGACGAGAGTATAGGTCTGCCACCCTTTAACTTCAGAGTTTAAAGAGGCGATAAGATTTCCATCCCAATAAACATCAGCAGCATTTGTGCTTTCATTCCCCTGAACTCTTGGAGAATAATCAAAGCTTAGAATATAGTCTTCAGCGGCGTCAGTATCGAGAGTTTGATAAACCTCAACATCACTTGCGCTAAAACCATTCTTATTATGAGCATCAAATTCTAATTTAGAGTTTCCATCACTTGGGGCTAGGCCTCCAATTGTTTGACCTGTTTGAATCTCAATCCCAGCATCGCTAGAAGTTAGATCGGCATACCAAGCGCCAACTTGATCAAAAACACCCCATTGGTTATTGCCTAAATCATGTCCTTCCTCAAAAGAGCCATTAACTATAAGATCTGATCCTAAATAGACAATAGTATCGCTACAAGCTGCAGTTTCATCATCACCTAGGATTGGAGTCTCACCAGAAAGAGGGGCACTAGGAGAGGCCACGAATACGGTCTCCACGTCCTTCTTGCAACCAGCAAAGAGAGTGATCATAAGGATAAGGACTAGGCTTTGAATCTTCATAAAGGCTCCTAAAAGGATTGATAATCTCCTCTTTAAAGAGCAAAGTAGGTGCCAAATTTTGATAATAAATTTAGGTAGTTATGAACAAAAAGAAGTTATTTAGATAAATGATGTCAACGACTTGGACAGTTTTTGAGAGGTTTAAAATGAGGGAAGACTGGCTTCCCCCCATATAAAAAGAATTACTTACAAGTAGAGACGTATTGTCTTAATCCACCAAGTCTAATCTTTGAAGTCATAAGTCCTGGGTATCCTACTACTATGTTGGCAAAGACCTTATCAGTAGCTTCTTTCTTAGAAGTATAAACTAGGTGAAGAAAAGCTTTTCCGTATAACTCAGCATTATCAACTCTACGAACATGTAGGTTTAAGTCTGTAAGCTCGAGGACCTCTTCAGTTGAATCAAAACCAGCATTAGTAACCATTGCTGTTAGGTTTTGACCTTCAAGCCTAAGGCCTTCTTCTTCAAGGTTTTGTATTTCTTCTAGGCTAAGATCTAGAGTTGTTTGCATATCAAATTGATAAACATAATGAAGGTTTGGCCCTTCACAAGTTATATCTAAGGCCATGGCGCTAGAAGTGAATAAGAAGGCAAGTACGGCTAAGAGTTTCATTTTTTTCCCTTTGATTATCAATAGATATAAATTTTCATTAAAAGATAGGGCTCTTATAGAGACAATGAGATGGATTGGCTTGGGATTACTTTAGATGGGCAAAAATTACATATTATTGGCTTCTCTTAATCAATTTTCGTCGTATATTGATCCAAGATGTCATTAAGCTTAGAAACCTGGCGTCTTGCCGATAGTGAAACCTTTGATTTAAAAAGAACCTTGCGGCCATTATTCATCTTAATAACAACCTTCATAGATTTATACTTAATAAACTGCTTTTGAATAAAGAGCTCTTTATCGCCTTCACTTAAGGAATCAAAGTTATCTAAAGCAATAATGGGAATCAGATCACTTTTCTGATCTTTGTTATTTATTAACTCTACTGTTTCAAAGGTGCTCCCCTTGAATCCAGAGACCTTTAAACCATTCTCTTTCTTCTTCGTATCATCGTATGAGTTTCTTCTCTCTCCTCTATATAAAAGGACATTTGGAATATACTCTCCGTTTACTATGACTCCACCTTCAACCTGACGATCGATTATCGAAGCTACAGAGCTTGCTGGACCTGTGATTGCCTTTGCCGCACCTAAAGAGCGAAATGAATCAAGGGCACTATTAAGATTCTTACGCTCCCTTTTCGATTGGCCAGCTCTCTTTTCTTTTGGTGACGGTCTTAAAGAATTTGAATCCGTTTCAGCAAGATTTTTTTCTTTCTTTTTAAGTGGCGCTAATTTCTCTTGGTCCTTAAGAATCCTCTTGCGTGATACTGATAAAACCTTTTCTTCTTCTTTTAATGTTTTTAGCTCTGAAGATAGCTTCGCAATTTCTTGTTTTACTTTATCGTTCTTTTTATTAGAAGCGACTTTCTTCTTTTTAGCTTTTTGTTTATTAGCGGCTGAGGACTTCTGAGCCTTGTATGCTTCGAAGTCACTTTCTTTATCTGATTGTGGATTTATATTCTGTTCTAGAACCTTTGTTAAACGGTCGATCGGATCATTTTGAGGCGCCGTTACAGTTTTCGCAGAAGGTTTACGTATGTCTTTAGTCACTTTAGCTGGTGAGGTAATAGGACCTTTGCTTAACACCTTACCTGCCTGCAAATTATTATTCTTTAACTCTCTAGCGACTTCATTTTTCTTTTCAACGAATTTCTCTAGGACTTCATTAGTACTAGTCAGTTTTTTATACTCACCCAACTCTTGAAATTTAAGATCTCCAACCCTAGGTTCTAAAGCACTCTTTATTTTTTTTGTACTCTCTAGAGATTTCTTTAGTACTTCCTCATCAGCTCCAGATATTTTCAACAACGTAAATGAGTCGTCTATCATCCCTTCAATAGTTCGTGCAGCTTCGTTTAAAATCTTTTCAGGGACATCCCCTTTAAATCCATTCGAAGTAATATTGTCGATGTTATTGATTGTGCTTTTCGTCATCTCAGATAATTGAATAGAGGCATCCTCTTTAGTTACAAGTGAAATCTCTTTAGTATCCGCTTCCATAAAGACAGTTAACTGACTTCCTATATCTATTGGCTCTACAGTAACCGTTCTATCTCCATTTGAATCTACTGAGTCTATAAATTGAACTTGTTCAGTCGCCTGGATTAAAGAGTTCACATCAGTAATACCAGGCTCTACTCCGCCAATAACAGCTGCATTTGATAATTTAAGGACGTCGATTTCATCTTCTTTTTCATTTGCTCGCTCTTCAAGATTATTTCTTCTATTAGTTGCATCTTTAAAAACTTTATCAATGCGAGTAACGTTCATTTTATTCTTTACCCATTCCGACTCTCTCATTTTAATTTTTTTAGATAATTTTTTAATTTCTTCTTCATCGACAGGAATTAACTTCTCTAGTTCTAAAATATTTTTCTTAAGTTTCGTTATTTCAGCTTCGTCTCTTTCAACTTCTCTTTTGAAAAATGATAGTGATGAATGAGCATCATTTTGGATCTGCCTTACTCTTACTAAATCTGTTATGGTTGTCAGTTTCTCTTTTTCAAGTTTTTCTAATCTCAACTGATTTTCAAAAAGTTTATAACCAAGACTTGGATCCGATGACACTAATTCTTCGATAATTTCTTCATTAGCTTTAGATTTTTGAAGGCCACACCACATTTTCCCCATTAAGTCTTTCTTCTTACGAATAAACTCGTCCATTTTAGATTGATCATCTTCAGAAAGAACTTTATGTAAAGGGTATTTGAACTGTTCAGCCATTTTCCCAACGACTTTCTCTTGAAGAAGACCAAGTTCACGGAACTTCTTTTTGCCTTCATCTGTGTTTGAATCTATCGGTGAGTACTCCCTAAGGAGATCCTTCCCTATTCCTTTATAGTGCTGTTTTTTATCAGGGCTCATGAAGCCTTTACTATCAGAAGAATAGCTCGAACGAATCAAGTCACTACTGGTATCATGACAGAGTGACCTTAACATCTCCCCCATTGGAAAAGAAAAGTCATACGATCTCATTTGTGAGGTTATGATTTTATGATCGATACTTCCATCTGACTTTTTAGCATCCGCTAAGTTTATTCGTGAGGCAGCATCAATGAGATTATCGATGGCATTACTACTTTCGGTTGTAGCGAAAGCAAAATTAGTTTGGAAGAATACTTTTTGTAAGGTCTTATAGAGTGGTGAATTATTATATTCTTCGCCTTTACTCTCCTTAAAGAAACCGGAAAGTAAAAAGCTTGAAGTATATTCATCAGAAAATCCAGTTCCAAAGTCTTTTTTACTATAGTCTGTCGTCATCTTATTTTCTTGTACAATCTTCGCGACTTCAACCATTAGACGAGCATCAGACTCAGCATTCTTTATTTCCTCAGGACTATTCGAATATTCGACAAGATTTGAGAGGTTTAGTGCTTTGTTGATATACTCATTATTGACATAGGCAGGAACTTTATTAGTTTCATACTTAGGATTTAGGTTTCTACTAAAGAGGCTAGACTCTTTTTCCAAAGTAGTCTGAGCATTCTCAAAACTCCTTGAAAAACAGTTTGAAGAAACACCATCCCCATACATTTTTTGAAGTCTTTGATACTCCGAGAGTTCCTTTAAATAACCAGCTGGAATAGAGTCCTCACCACTTCCAAAAAAGCCTAGTTCCGTCTCAAGAACAATGATCTGATTACGTGATTGAATTCCCATATGCTTAGTTTCAATACAGTCGCAATAATCTTCTGCTGACATATTCTCGCAATTTAAATTATCAGCAATGTCTCTTATCCCTGACAGGTCTAAGACTGAACTGACTTTTTCAGAACATCTTACAGTTACTTTTTTATTGATTGATTTATCCATATAGGAAAAGACAGAGGGAAAGGCCCAAAGCTTTGGAGTGACTATAAAGGACATGAATATTAAAAGGGCAGTCTTTCTCATCTCTCTTTATTATCGGTCGAAGTACCTGACTACGTTAATCAAGAAACAGGTTAGCCCATAATTTTAATGAGTTACTTAAATATAAAAGGGAATTAACTGATAAATGTTAGCCCTAAATAGTTGGCGGTATTTCAGAAAATTTAAACGAAAGGAATGGTCTCATCATCTCTGAACCAAGAAGTTATTGAATGCCTTGTGCTCTCTACAAGCTTAACCTCATGAGGGATATCCTTAGAGATAAAGACCACAAGAGTTCCCTTTCTAGGCTTAATAATTTTTTCGACCTCAGATTGAGAGCCTTTTTTGTAGAGGATCAGTTCTCCTCCCTCTTCACAATCATTTAAATAAAGGCAGATACTAATATGACGGTGGCGAGAATTCTGATGTTGATCTAAGTGGCGATTGTAAAAGCCACCTTTACTATAGATAGAAAACTGAGCTTCAAATCTTTTTAAAGGGAGTCTAAAGTAAGAGCCAATAGATTTCATCATTTTGATCAAGTGCTTGTTTAACTCGCTTAAGGATTCATTTTGATTCCAATCCTCTATCCAGCGAATCAAACCATTTCGGATAAGACTATTTTCACTACTTTTTGAACCGCGGCCAATCTTTGACTTTGAAAAAGAAGCGAGATTTTCCTTATCAACGAAGCTCTCTCGTAATGAGTCACATAAGTGATCTTCAAGATAGTTCTCCATAAAGAACCAACTAGACTCTTCAAGAGCAGAATTTATATGATCTAATTTCGAAGCATCAATAAGCTTATTCAAAAAATCTCCCATTTGGACTGAAGACTATAGTTAAAGAAAACGCGCCAAGGCGTAGCAAACTAGCCTAGTTAGCTATCATTGGCAATTGAGCTCGTAAGCGAATAAGCTTTACTTAGATGCGTTAACCTGTGTGTTAAATTCACTTAAACCGAAATCCATAGGAGAATCACATGGCGAAGGGACAAGATAAGGGTGGAAAAGACAAGGCCCAGAACAAAGATAAGAAAAAGCTAAGCATTAAAGAAAAGAAAAAGATCAAACAAGAGAAAAAAGATAAGGCTGCAGGAATTCTAAAGCCGACTATTAATAGCGTTCTTACAGACAAGAACTCTTCTAAAGAAAAATAAGTATATAAATAGGGCCAGAACATCTGGCCCTTTTCAATTATTGTTTAGACATAGAGGTATGCGGGTACTCTGCTTGCCGATTTTGAAAAGATAAGATTTGAGGCTGAAGGATCTTTCCTTGATCTATGACTAAAGCCCTTCTTATCGTTTCATTCTTTTGCCAACTATCTGGACCTTCTAGGACAGTTCTTAAGTAAACAATTAAAGCTGCAGAAATGCTTCGAGAGGCACTTTCCCATAGATACGAAGGGGTATGATCTACAGCATAATAATCAATGCTTCCCACTTTAAAAGTTGGTTTATCAAAAGAAGTTGGTTTCGCGAAAGAAAACCCCATTCCTTCATCACAACTCACATCAATGATGAGGCTATTCGGTTTTAAATGTTGAACTTCATCTTCTTCAACAAACATAAAAGGATCGTTGGTATCTTGAAAACTTCCATTCACGATGATATCGGCTTTACCTATGAGCTCTTGAAATGGACTCTTGATTCCATCATGCTCAACAACAAGAAGCCTAGGCTCAGCACCTACGCCTTTTTCAATTCTAATATAGTGGCAATCAAGAACTTCTTCTCTGACTTCGTGATCAGGTCTTTGAATACAAATTGTTATATCTCTATAGCCTCTGGCCTTCAAAGCATAGATCGCGCCCCTACTAACAGCTCCGAAACTAAAAATAAGAACTTTCTTCTGGTCACCGTAATGGCCATCAATTCCCTTTAATTCTAAAGCATGAAGGACACCGCAGTATCCAGCCATTTCATTATTCTTATAAAAAGTATGCCGGCCAATATTTCCATTTGGCCCCCAAACGAACATTTCTTCAAATGCTATAAGGGTGAGTTTTCTATCGATGGCCACTTGAGTGACCTCTCGCCCTTGAACACAATGTGGGTAGCCCCAAAGGATCCCACCTTTCTTTAGTTTTTTAAAGTCTTCTAGGACTGGCTTAGCCATAATGACATTACCAAGCTCTGTTAATATATCTTCCCGTGGCATGGTAAACCCTGAAGTAAGCTCAGAGATCTCTTTATCTTCAATATTAAAGGGAAGCCCATATCCTTCTTCAAAGATGAGCTGCTTTCGAATCGGCTCAGGAAGACGGCGTAGATGATCAGGATGAATTGGCACACGCCTTTCATTTGGTTTCTTTGAGGTACCAATAACACCGATATTAAGCATAACTATCCTAGGAAACGGTTTCTAAAAACTCTAAATCTAGGATTGATTACAAGGCTTTGCGGAAGTCACAGAGAGCTATAAAAAAGCGTCGATGTTTAAACCTAGCCTGCCGCTAGGTCAATAGCAACTAAATGAACTATTATATTAAGACTCTTCTTCGAATCTTTCTTTTTCAATGAACTTTATATGAATAGCGATAGGTCCTTTTGGACCAATGCTCATTTCAAATTCTACTCGGTCGTTCTCATAGAGTCTTTCTCCACCAAGAGCCGTTGAGTGAAAGAAGAGATCCTCTTCATCAGAATCTGGATCGATAAAGCCAAAACCTTTTTCTTCATCATAGAATTTAACGACACCTTGAAGCAGAGTTCCTTCAACGTCTTTCTTAGTCTTAGGCTTAACAATGACATCGCCCCAAACAATCTCAGAGATCGCTTCAATCTTATCGCCTTTATGAATTTTCTCTAATTTTTCAATCACAGCTGCTTCAGTCTTTTCTTCGACGATGAGGTTGGCCCTCTTTCTTTTCTTAGTTTTCTTTGTATCGTATTTAACAAGCTCTACATTTATCGACATACTTCCTCTTTAGTAAGACCTAAGCCTTACCTTGATCATTGATTCCTATGAACTTACTTATATCATTTAGTTCATATTTAATAGGGCTTCCAAAGAGAGATTTAAACTTTGTGAGGTAGCTGTCTATAAACTTCTTATCTTGGGCACTTATGGGCGATTCTTTGAGGTATTCTTTGTTTATAAATACCTCGTTGCTCTTAAGAGTGAATAGCCTTCCACCAGTCATGCCAGAGCCTATATTCTCTAAAGCTGGGCCTAAAATAAAGACACTTCCTCCGGTCATATACTCACAAGCATGAAGCCCGGCACCTAAGATCATGGCCACAGCTCCAGAGTTTCTGACAGCAAAGCGGTCCCCTGCGAGACCATTGAGGAAGAACTCGCCACCAATCGCCCCGTATAAACAGGCGTTCCCCACAAGGACATTTGATTCTGGCGCTATATGGCTCTTTTTATAAGGAGAGATAATGACTTCTCCACCGCTCATGGACTTAGCGACACCATCGTTGGCCTCACCATAAAGACTTATCTTCATGCCCTTACAAGTGAAAGCGGCAAATCCCTGTCCAGCACTTCCCTCTAGGTTAACTTCAGCGCTTACTTCCTTGAGAAGAGACATCTCTCCAGCAAGGCTTGAACAAATGGCCCTTTGGCTTGAATGAATCAACTTTGATGTCTTTAATTTGCCCTTCGACTTTCTAAATTCATCTAAAAGTTCTTGATTAAGAGAATTATAATCGACTTCTGTATAAGCGACTCTGTGGATTTCATGCTCGGAGTCTTTCTTAAAGTAATCAAGGTTGAGATTAGATTCACTGTAGACGTCTTTAAATCTTTCATTAAAAACTAAACAATCATTACGCCCAATAAGATCTTCAAAGTTCTTAAAGCCCATGGAGGCGACAATCGCGCTTACATCTTGAGCGATATAATGAAAGAGTTTTACAGTGCTTTCAACTCTCCCTGAATACTTAGCCTTAAACTTAGGGTCTTGAGTTGCGATTCCTTTTGGACAAGTGTTCTTATGACAGATTCGGGCCATGATACAGCCTTGAGAAACAAGAGCTAGTTTTCCAAACTCAAATTCCTCCGCCCCTAGAAGACCTGCTTTTACAATATCGGCTCCGGTTAAAAGGCCTCCGTCAGTTCTCAAGGTCACAAATTTTCTAAGACCTTGAGAGACTAGCTCTCTATGAACTTCAAGAAGTCCAATCTCAAAAGGAAGTCCAGTATGCTTCATGCTCATCAAGACGGCAGCGCCAGTTCCGCCACTTCCACCAGAGACGTGAACAATGTCAGCTCCCGCTTTTACGACTCCGCAGGCAATGGCCCCGATATTCTTTCCTGATACTAATTTGACACTAACTTTTAGGCTTGGTTTGAGCTGCTTTATCTCATAGATAAGCTCGGCTAAGTCTTCAATGCTATAGATATCATGCTGAGGTGGTGGAGAGATAAGATCTACGCCAATATTAGAAAAGCGCGCCTTTGCTATAGTAGCGTCTACCTTAATTCCCATTAACTGACCACCCTCTCCAGGCTTTGCCCCTTGAGCGATCTTTATCTGAATTTCGTCCCCGGTAACTAAGTACTCGGCGCAAACACCAAAACGACCTGAGGCAATTTGCTTAATCTTTGCCGTTAATCCATTTTCAAAATAATAAGGATTCTCTCCCCCTTCGCCGGAGTTTGATCTTCCCCCCATTTCTTTAAAGGCCAAGATAAGATCTCTTTGAGACTCAGCCGAAATAGAACCAAAGCTCATAGCTCCACTGCCAAATCTTTTAACAATCTCACTGGCCGGCTCTAACTTCTCAGGCTTAGCTGCTTTTTTAAAGGTTAAGAGGTCTCTAATATTTAAAGGGTAAGCATTGATTTCATCATTAAATTGCTTCCATAATTCAAGCGCCTTTGCATCATTGAATTCTAAGTCTAAGGCCTGATGAATCAGCCTCGATCTTTTTGAAGTAAGAGAGTGCCGTTCTCCTTTTTTTTCTGAAGCATGTTCTTTATAGATAAAGTTACTGGGCAAGGCGCCACTATGTTTTGATGAGTAGCTTGATTTTTTCGTGATCTCAGCAACAAGATGTTTTATTTCTAGCCCACCAAAGGTTAATTTATGCTCTGGGAAGAATCCCTTTAGGATTTCTTTTGCAAGGCCTATGATAGTAAAGAGCTCGGATCCCTTATATGAGCGAAGCACTGAGATTCCTCTCTTCGCCATTACTTTTAAAAGACCACCTTCGAGAGCCTTAATGATCCTTTGTTCTTTTTCATCAATATTATAATTCTCTATTTCTTCACTCTCTCGAGACCTAGCTAATTCTAAGACCAGATAGGGACAAACAGCGCTAGCTCCAAAAGCGATTAAGACGGCCAGTTGATGAGAATTCTTGATCTCACCTGAATCAATAACAATTGAAACCCTTAAATTGATTCCTTTATTATTCAAGGCCATCTGAATTGAGCGCATAACTAAGATAGAGGGAATAGCAGCTCGGTCCTCACTAACTAAACGGTCACTTAAGATAAGGACGCTGGCAGCGTTTCTAACTACGTGTAAGGCTTCAGTTGTAAGTTCTTCGAGTCTTGCTCTAAAACCCTCTTCACCTTTTTTTACGTCATAACAAATATCAAGCTCAGAAACCTTAAGGATAGAGTCTTTTAATTTTTCAAGTTGCCCTAAGCTTAAAACTGGCCCTTTCAAGCAAATCCCTTTTTGAGGTGGGATCATCTCTTTTGGTTCAAAGATATTGGGCGTTCGGCCCAAGTTCATACTCAAGTCAGTCACAAACCTTTCTCTTATATAATCAAGAGGTGGGTTAGTTACTTGAGCAAAGTTTTGAAAGAAGTAATCATAAAAAGACCTATGCACTTCACTTAGAACCGGAAGCCTGGCCGTGTCTCCCATTGAACCAAAGGGCTCAGTGGCGGCATCAATCATTGGGTAGATTTCATTCTTCAAGTCTTCTTTAGTTATATGAAACTTTGAAAGATAGTACTCTCTCTTCTCTTCTGAAATCTCGATACTAGGAGTTTTATAATCAAGAGGTTCCAACCTAGCGTCAAAATGGGCATCTTGATAATATTTGGAATCTTCAGGGTTCTTAAAAAGAATCTCCCCTGTCATTAGATGAATAGTAACTGAGCGTCCTGCGTACAGAGCTCCTTGCTGCTCGATCTTGTCGGCATCAATCTCAAAGGATCCTGCTTCACTACAGACATAAAAATGATCTTTAGTTCTATGCCACCTGCATGGCCGAAATCCATTTCGATCAAGCCTAGCACCAATTCTTTTTCCATCGCTAAAAGTCACAAGAGCAGGACCATCCCAAGGTTCCATGGCCCTAGACCAAAATTCATAAAAGCCAGACTTCTCAGAGCGCGCCGGAGGAATCATGATGGCAAGGATTTCATTAAGGTGTGGAATAGAGCTTCTATACTTTAGGGCTTCCGCCATTCCGTTTAGGTTCCCTGAATCAGAAGTTCCTTTTTGAGTTAAGATCTGATCAACTTCAAGCCCAGCTGATTTCTCTCTGGAGAATGCCGCTGCCTTATTCCCTTCGATAGTATTAATCTCTCCATTGTGAGCAATCAAACGAAAAGGCTGAACCTTATCCCAACTCGGTAAAGTATTAGTACTAAAGCGTCTATGAAAGATAACAAAACGAGTTTTATATCTTGGGTCTTTTAAGTCTGGATAAAACTCCTCTAGTTGAGCTGAGGTCGCCATGGCCTTATAGATAATAGTCCGGCTTGAAAGTGAGGTGAAGAAGAACTCCCCTCTGTGTCCCGCCTCTCTATGCTTTGAGCGGGTCATTTGTTTTGCCATATAAAGGAGATTATTAAAGGACTCGTGAGTTCTGCAATGCTTGGGTCTTAAGATAAAGGCCTGGATGATTCGCGGCGCCCGAGCGATGACTGAATCCTGTAGAGCTTTTTCATTAATGGGAACTTCCCTATAGGATTCAACCTTTAGATTATAATTATCAAAGGTTCTCTCAAAGATCTTAATTGAGGAATTAAACAGCTTCTCGTCCTTAGGAACAAAGAGACATGCTACGGCATACTTATCACTCTCTTTTCCAAGAAGCTCCCAAGGAATACTGGTCATAATCCCTGCACCATCTCCGATATGACCAGAGCGGTCAGTTCCCCCTCGATGCTCTACATTCTTCAACGCAGTAAGCCCTGAGATTAGGATTTCATGAGATTTTTCTTTTTTTAGAGATGTTAGGAAGCCTACGCCACAGTTTGAATATTCCATAGCCAAAATCATACACAATTTAACCTAGAGGAACCACTGAGCAATCTGCATATTGATTTCTAAAGTTAAAACCTTTCGGAGGTATTACCTAAGCTGTAAGATGCCTTCAGTATTATCTTCCTCTTTTAGCTTTCATTAAAGCGATCTTTTCCAGGTCTCTCAGGTAGAGATTTTCAATCTTCTCTCTTGCCCATGGGGTCTTTCTTAGAAACTTAAGAATAGGTTTCATGATTGGCTTTGCCTCTTGCTCAAAGGCCCTGATCTTTGTCATAGAGAGGAGTTCTTTATAACCATGAAGATCAATGATATCTCTTAAGATCATCTCTAAAGTTATTCCGTGTAAAAGATCTCTTGAATTATCTGAATCACTCACTTTTCACCTATCGCTAGTATTCTATATTTATTAAATGAAGCCCTCTAGAAGGCGCCTTTGTACGTATGCCATGAATTTTACCACTACTCAATGAAAGATCTAACTCTTCAATTGAAAGTCTTCCCATGCCAATATCCCATAACGCGCCCATAAGATACCTTACCATATAGCGAAGAAAGCCAGTTCCTTGCACTTTTAGAAAGTAGATCTCATTTTCAAAGGTTAGGAAGCTTGTTTTTTCAATAGAGCACTTTAAGAGTTCTCTATAGGGTGAGGCAGGGTTAGGACCGGGTGAGCAAAAACTTGTAAAATTATGCATACCCATTAATTTTAAGCAGGCCTGATTCATTTTATCTAGATCAAGCTCTTCCGGAAATGTGTAGATAGTTTCAGAGAAGGCGGCGTTTTCATTTTGATCAATGGTAAAGTAGTAATGATACTCTTTATTCTTACAATCTCTATTTACATTAAAGTCCTCATGAATGAATTCACTGCTAATCACTTTTATATCATCAGGAAGTTTCGAATTCATACCTCTAGTAAGATTCTCTGGTTTTACTTCCCTTGGAAGAACAACTTTGAGAACCTGTCCACTTGCGTGAACACCGGCATCAGTCCGGCTTGCGCCTATAACTTGGAAGTCCTTATGCTTAGCTATATCTGAGACAACCTTTTGCACATGGTTTTGAACTGTTTCTGCATGCGTGGTTTGAAATTGCCATCCATAATAATGAGTTCCCTTATAAGAGATCTTTAGCTTATAAGTGAATTTTGGGGCCGTTTCCACCCTTTATCTATTGATGGCTTTACAAGTACCAAGACCTTTAGGGTCCATACACTCAAGTTTATCAAGACCAGGAAGGTCGAAGACCGACTTACTTTTTAGAAGGCTGCAATCACTTTTACTTATTCTTGAAGAGACTTTAACTTCTCGGTTTTTCTTATAAGGCCAGTAAGTCCCAAACTTAACTTTATTAATCGCAGGGTAAACTCCTTTATAGCTCCCATCGTATCTTCCCTCTGGGGTATAAAGATTAGCTACCTTAAATGAAGAGTTCTTCTTAACTCCACTTAGACGGATCATCCAATTCTTACTTGGTTGAAAATAAGTTAGAGTTGTATGCTTCTTTCCAGAACGTTTTGAAGTATGACTGCTTAAACATTCATAAGGAGAATCATAGAAATGCGCCTTAACTTGAGTAGAGGCTAAAAGAATAAATGCTAAAAGTAGTGATTTCATAAAATCCTTATAAGAGATTGATTACATCATTAGTTTTGCTAACCCAAGAAAACTTAGGAAGCCTATAATATCTGTGATTGTTGTAAGGATAACCGTACTCGCGATAGCCGGATCAATCTTTAGTCTATTTAGTAAATAAGGAATTACGGCTCCTGAGAAACCTGCGATCAAGATATTAATAATAGTAGAGATCGCTATTACCACGCCAAGAGCTGGTATCTTAAACCAAAAATAAGCAATGGCACCAATCACGATGGCGAAGAACAGACCGTTAATCAAGGCTAAGGACACTTCTTTTTTTATTGTATCAATAGCATCTTCTAATTCAATCTCTCCAATAGAAAGCTGCCTAACAGTCACGGTCAAACTTTGAGTTCCAGCATTGCCTCCCATAGAAGCAACTATTGGCATTAGGATTGTTAAAGAAACATAGGTCTGAAGTGTTGAATCAAATAAAGCCACAACAACAGAAGCGGCAATAGCAGTCAAAAGATTAACCCCTAGCCATAGGGCACGTTGTCTTGCGGCCTGACCAATATTATCGGCTTGCTCCACTTCAGCATTCAATCCAGCTTTTCCAAAGATCTCTTCAGTAGCGCGGTTTTCAATCAAGTCATAGATATCATCAGATGTGATCCTACCGAGAAGGACTCCTTTTTCATCTATAACGGGAATAACCGGAAGGTTATAATCACTAACCTTTTCAACAACATTCTTTATATCTTCAAAATGATCCGCTGCAATTTCATTCTTTTTAATATCCCCTTGGTCTAAAGAGGTCTTAAACGAATCAAGTGGATTTAATAAAACAAGTTCTTCAGGTCCAATAGAGCATACAAACTCTCCTGAATCTTTAACAATAAAGACTTGGCTGATTCCTTGAATCTCATTATTTTTTTTCATGAGCCTGAGGCGGCTAATCGACTCTCCAACAATTTCATCTTCTTTGGCCGAGAAAAGCTCTGCTTGCATATATGCGCCAGCAAGATCATCTTCATAAGAGATCAGCTTTCTAATGGTCTCTTGGTCTTCAGGATTGATGATCTTAAGAATATCTTCAGCACGAGAAATATTCTTCTCTCCAATATGCTTTAGAAAGTCGGCCGCATCATCGGTGTCCATCTCTGTGGCAATCTTCGCTAGTTTTTTTACTCCTAGTCGATCGGAAGCTTCTTCTTGAAGATGAGGAGGCATCTCAGCGATAACATCCGCGAGTAGTTCACTTGGGATTTTTTTTAAGGTTGTTAGATAGAGTTCTTCATTATGATCTCGAAGCTCAAGAAGGAGTTCTTTTATATCAAAAGGCTGAACGCCACTACTATCAGTTTGATACAGACCGATCAGGTGATCAACTTCCGCCAAGTTCTTTGAAATATCAATTTCAATATCATGATCATTCAAAGTGATTGTCCTAGGCGCTATAGAAGTATGTATTTTGTCATAGAACCCAATAAAGTTCAATCTCTCTCAAAGAGTATGAACTATGGATAAAAATGATCAAGATTTAAAAGCTAAAACTTACCATTCTCATTCTTCCAGTCACTTCGAGGAGGTACCTTTTCAGTAGTATCCCAATGCTCAACAATCTTTCCCTCATCAGCTCTAAAGAGGTCGTAAAATGAAGTATGCTCTCCTCTATTTTCGCCCTCTGTTACAGATAAGATAAAGTTCCCTTCTCCTAGCACTCTATGATTGGTTTGATACTCCATAATTTTTATTTTTTCTTGAATCGGCATTAAACTACTATGCTCAACAAAGGAATCCTTATCGATGAAAGCCTCAGCCTCCACCTCTTTATCTATAAATACTGTTTTAATAAAGCGAGAAACCAACTCTTTATTTTTATTGGTAAGGCTTAAGTCTTTTATCTCAGTAGAGCCACTTATCATATCACCAACGCGAAGCTGAATATTATCCCAGTGCTCAACAACTTGATCTCCTTCATATCTAAAGACTTCAAAACCAATTCTTTCAGTGTCAAAGTTATATATTGTCTGACCAAAAACATAATCTTCATCTTCAAATAATCGAACAATCTCGACCTTTGGGTTCATCTTAGATAAACGTTTGAACAACTGAGCTAGACCCTCACCACCTTCGAGAGTTTGAGGATTATGTTGAATATATTTATCTTCATTAACAACCTTTACTGATTCAGGGTCACCTGTTTCAATCCCTTTAAGTAAATCAAATACTCTTTTCTTTCTTATTGAATCCATTTTACTCCTTTAGGTTTCTACTGAATCTAGAGTGATTCTCCACAATTGAAGCCATCAATTTTCTCCCCTAATGCACAGGCCCTCTTATCTAAGAACTCGGTACAAAGGTGAACCATTAACTTGCGAATCTTCCCTTTGACATCTGAATGTAACTTTTTACGGTAATCATCCCTCTGTCCCTCACCTTTAAACGCTGTTTGAACATCATGATTAATAGCGTCTTCATCTTCTTCCGTTTGAAAGAGCCATACGGCATTATCTTTAAACTCAATTTCAAAACAAGTCGATGAACCATAAAGATCAACGAAGCTCATACTCAAGAGCCCTTGATCTTCAAATCTCATGCTAAAGACAGTCTGCCCTGGGTGTGAATTTATTGAGTCTATAGATAAGAGAAACTGATAATATTCATTATCTTGGAAGCTATTACTGACTGACAGCTCTAATCCAAATTTAATCATTTTTTTTCTACAATGTTTTCCATTTTGACCAAATGGGAAAAAGTATTTTTCATTGTTCACTGGGCATTCGTAATCATCAGAGAGCTTATCATCTATGATGGGAAAGGTTCTTTTGACAAGGGCCCTTATTTCTCGAGGGGTGATCTCAGATCCTACAGGAATCCTCCCTTTCTTTTGTATTTCCTTTTTATCCTCAGTTATAACTAACTGATCGAAGACCTTCTCTTCAATCTTCTTATCAATCTCAAGATCTAACTTGTAAGAAGAATCTACCAATGTAGCTGTCGACTCTTGCCTAGCTTTAAAGAAGAGAGCAAACAGGAGAATAGCTAGGGAAGCAATGAATAAGACCCATTTTATTTTTTTTGATTTATGAGGACCTTTCAAGTGAACTTCTTTAAATAAGAGAGGGTTCTTTGAAGGAAACTCTTTTTGGGAAAGACCTTGAGCCAGAAGACTTCTTTATCCGTCTTCGGGCTTGTTACTTTTATTCTTTTCTTTTTAAGGAGTTCTTCAAGACATTTCTCGAGGTCTTCTCGGTTAAAGTCTTCAATATCTAAGATTTGTTCATCAGGCATATCAAGAAGTATCAATTCAAACGACATGGGCTCATAAAAAGAAAGTACTCCTAAAACAAGTTCTTCAATCTTCTCAGCCCTATCACTCATCCTCAAACCCCTTCTAAAAGGTACCTGGTCACTTGCAAAAATAAAAAAGTATACCTAATAGGTTAGATCAACGAACAAGAAAAAGCTTCTTAAATCTATAGAGTAAGTACTTAAGCAATGATTCTAAAGAAGTATCGTTAAATAATCTATTGTTCACTAACTCTCTTTCACACATAAAAACTCCTCATTTTACTTACTTCTGGCATAAAGCCTGTTTAAAGATTCTGTTAAGATCTTATTAGAACTCTTGTGACCTAATGTTTTTCTATAGATGCTCTCACCAATGACAAAGGAATAGATCTCAAAAGCGATTTGATTTGAATCACTTCCTTTATCAAAATGTCCTTCCTCAATACAATGATCAACCGATCTAGAGATGGCCTTGATAAGACTGCCTAGATGAAATTGTAACCTCTCCTTAACAAGCCCTTCTTTTTGATCATACTCAATACTTGCAGCAACAAAAGGACATGCTCCCTCAGAGCTCGACCCCAGCCAACCAACCCAATTAGAAAGAATCTTCTTTAGCCTAGGCAACCCACGCTTTGATTTAAGCGCAGGCATCACAACATTTTGAGTAAAATCAACGGAGGCATGATCAAGGATCATCACATGCATCTTTTCTTTGGAGTGAAAGTGAGCGAAGAGCCCACTCTTAGACATGCCCACTTCCTTTGCAAGATTTGCAATGGAAACTGATTCAAAGCCAAGCTTTCGAACCAGAGGGAGGGCTGCATTTAATATATCGACTTTCGTATTTCTTGCCTTATTCATAGGTCAATAATAGCACGATCGTTCGTTTTATCAAAATCAAAAGAAACACTATATCTACCTGATATTAGGTAAATCAATCACCTAATTCTTCGAGAGCCTTAGTCTGTTCACTATTTCGATCATCAATCTGTTTCTTTACGTAGATAACGCCAGCAGCGATAAGAATAACAACAATATACTTTATATATTTCTTCATTCCCTACAATGACATTAACTAAGGAGGAGGAGTAGTTAAAAAGGAACTTCATCGCAGTTCATATTTTTGATATGACAAGAATGAGCCTTTCTCAACTTAGGATCTTTTAAAGTACAGCAAATATGCTTTGCCATAAGCTTACACTTCTTTTGAATACATCTTGGAATCTTAACTCTCGAATCATAAGCACATTCTACCGGAGGGACTAATAAGTCAGCGCAATCTTTATTAATCTTTTGATTGAGCTCCTTACTAAACTTTGGATTGATAACATCTGATTGGCATTGATTCTTACAGCCCATGTCCCTTACCACTTGGCAGTCCTTATCTGAGAGACAAGGCTTCCATTCTTTTAGAACATAGTCTTTCGCCCTAAGGCTTCCTATCAGTAGAAAGAAAATAAATAAAAGCTTCATAGGAGATCCATTTTAAACCCGTAAAAATTAATTTAATCTATCGAAGTACAGAATCTCATAAAGACATCTTGATGACCTTCTAAATCAAAGTCAGCGGCAATTGAAACTCGAACAATATAATCCTTATCACTTTCTTTCGTTGTTCCTTGTGTAGAGGTAGCAGGAATTGTCCAGTAGCAGCCCTTAAGCTGTCCATAACTCACACAATGCTTACTCTCTTCAGGAAGAGCGTTGATCATCATTCTGATCAACTTATGATTAAGATCTCGTTTATAATTCTCGCGTTGCTCTGGTGTTTCTCCCTTAGTAGGAAGATCAAGAGAGAAGACTGAAGGCGTAAAGCCAGCATCAGCTAATTCTTTTGTGACAAAGTTTATCTTAACCCCATCTAAGTTCTTTTCCATGAAATCAACAAAGCTACGAGTGTTCTTATAAGCACTCGCAATCCTAGAGTTCATTGAAGGCATGTTCTCTGTTAAGATCTTAACTTGAAGATCAGTCGCCTTATTATCACAAAGCACTAGGTGATTTTCGATATAACTCATATACTGGCTAGCGCTCTCGTTAGCTACGCAATAACCAGCAGTACAGAGTCCTCCACTTGGAAATTTAGAACCACTTACATAAGAGATGGTGCTCGCGTCCCTTAGAAATCCTTTTTCTCCAAAGAACTCTACATTCGGGCAAAAGGTTTGATCCAATATAAAAACCGGACCTATAGCATCTGCACCATCGTTCGTTTTTCTTGATTTCTTTAATGTCTCTCTCAATTTTTCTAACTCTGGAATTTCAACTCTAGGGTTAGTAGGTATCTCAGCAATAATATAGGGAATACTATTTTCCTTAGCGACTTGTTCTAAGATCCTCTCTAATTCTTGAACCATATCCTTACCGCTATCAACAGGTAGATCAATAATCTCTACATTCTCGGCGCAAGCAGCTACGCGACGGGCCTGATCATTAGTCCCGCCATAGCAATTCGGGGGAACGATAAACTTGATATCTTGCCCCTTAAAGTGATCTCTTCCATGATGAATCAACCCCATCATAATCGCGTATTGAACAGCGAGGCCGCAAGAACCAATAGCAGCAGGCCCAGTGCTTTTAGTGATATCTTGAATCGTTTTATTTAGTTCTTTAGAGTCAACAAAAGGCTGCTCTTCAGAAGACTCTCCAGCAAGCTTCTTTAAGATGCTTAAGCAATCATAAGGAGTCATAGCAATAGATTCTCTTCTTCTGACGTGCTGAATCTCGTTGATATACTGAGGATCATTATTCATCACTTGAATAACCGAACCAAGCTTTCCAAAAAGAATTAAGTTAAAATTTGCAGTATTAGAGATGGCTCCATTAATAATAAGAGTGCTTCCCTCAAAAATCGAAAGACTCTCTAGATCATCGACCTTTAGTAATTCAAAGTCGTAAGCATAAATAGATCTCAAAATTTCTGCATCAAAGTTTTGTGGAAGTGAATCTTTATAAACTATACGGGTTTTAAGCTTTAAGAACTTATTCTTCCTAAGGACAGCAAGAATTGGCATTGCCTGTGAAGAAAAAGAGATCACGCTCTCTACTTTGAGATTGGCTTCTTTTGCGATGGCCCACTCTAATAAACAAGAAAGTGGATGACCGAGTCTTATATAATCAAAAGCCGTAGGCAGCTCACTCAGGTCTTTCTTACTTGTTTTATCAGCTTCTTCAAACTTCTGAAGGAATTCTTCTTTGGCCCTTTCTTCATTATAAATATCAAGTCTATGAGTTGTTAGCCTAAGCCAGTCCTCTGGCATGTACTTAATCGCTTCTTTTAGTTCTTTCATCATATTAACTTCACTCATTGTCTAACTAATGGTACGCGTCAATATACATGAAAAAAATAAAAGAGACTAGGGCCTCAGGCTAAGCTCATTTAAGGAAATAGGGCTAAATTGGAGGTAATCTAAACTATTTTTCTGGTGGCTAAGCCCTCAGTTAACTCAACTCTACCATTTTTGAGGAACTCTTTTGATGTCCTTTATTGAGTAGCCCATATCTTTAACTCTCTTGATTATCATAGCTAACTTCTCCTCACTCATCTTCCAATCCTTTGCCATAATCCAAACCCACTTTTGGCTAGGAACACCTATTACTGTCCAAGAATAATCCTCAGCTAAATCGATGATTAGATAGTGAAACTTCAAAGGCCAAAAGGGACTAATCTTCCAATGGGCATTGGTTTTATGATTTTCAATCCAGCCCTTTTGAGGAATCGATTTTAATTTTCCATCAAAAGAATCTTTTCTCATTGTGAAGTCAATATCGATTCGGCTCTTCTCAGCGTTCCAGCTGTAAGACTCAATGGCGTTATGGGCACCATCTTCAAACGAAGTTAATCTTCCTGCGATAACAAACCACTTTGTCATAAAACGATCCATTTCTACGTAGTCGACTGTTTTTCTAAACTTACTACCTGATTCACAGCTAAAACTCATAAGACATACCAATATAAATAAAACGTTTTTCATTTCTTACCTCTTCATAGAAATACCATGGACTTAGATTATTTCACCTCCAAAAAGCCCTTGTCTAGGCGATGTAAAAGCCATGTCGAGTAAACTCTCTGGTAAGCTATAGATATGAAAAACATATTTATCAGCCTTCTTCTAGTTCTCTTCTCCACCTCTATTAAGGCAGAGGAGCTAAAGCTTGTAGGCACAGCACTTGCTGAGTTTTCTATCTTTAAAATAGATGTCTATCAGATCTCTTATTTTAAAGGGGCTGAGCATGAAGAGCTCCATCTAGATTATAAAACTAATGTTAAAAAGAAATACTCAATCATGGGCTGGGCCGAGGGCCTAGAGCCTATTCTTGAAAAGAACCCTGAACATAAAGAAAAGTACAATTGGATCATAGATCAGGTGGTCGATTTAAAAGAAGGAGACCTTTACGTCATTAAGAAAAGGAAGGCTAAGGTTAGTATGTATAAGAACTCAAAGCTAATAGGTGAAATTGAAGATAAGATTATAGCTTCAATGGTTTTTGAGCCATGGCTAGGATCAGTACCTGTTGATAAAGAAATTAAAAGAAAACTTCTCAAGAATAACTAAGAAGATATTATGACGCTTTTAAAAATTATAGTCCTACAAGGATTTTGGTATCTAGCCGTAGCTTTTGGTTACCAATACCAATTATCTATTTTGATTGCAGCGGTTATCATCTCCGTTGTAAATTATATTATCTATAGGCCTTCAGTTACTAAAGGCCATTATTTCTTTAGCCTCTGTTTCTTTGTTTTATATGGGTTTGCCCAGGAGAGCCTATTTGAAATATTAGGTCTTGTTAACTACTCTCAAGAGAACTTCCCTCTTTGGTTGACCTCTCTCTATTTTGTCTTTATTGCCTATTATGGTGACCTCTTTAATTACCTCTCTAAAAGAGGAGTTCCTCTTCTTTCATTGATAGGTGCTTTAGGGGGAATAACTTCTTATTACGGTGGAGTAAAGATCTCCCCTATCGAAGTGCTTTCCCCTCTTTATTACCTCGCTGTGGGAATTGGATGGGGAATATTCTTTCCCTTAAGTATTAAATTATTCTATGAAGGTTTTATGTGGAACAAGATTCTAGATGCCAGTTTATATTACAGTTTTGATAAAAGTGGTTTTATAAGACATTCCAAAGAGTTCGAAGAGGACTACCTTTTTATTCCAGATGCGAAGGCCCTAATCACCGGGGGAACTTCCGGTATTGGGCAAGCTGCTTCTCATGAGTTAGTAAGGCAAGGAGTGAAAGTCGTCATTACAGGAAGAAACGTCGAAAAAGGTGAAGCCGCTGCTAGAGAGGATGATAAGTTAAGTTTTGTTTCCTGGGATATGGCCAACTGGAAAGAGATACCTAAAATAGTCGAATCTCTGGAACCTTTAGATTATATTGTCCTCAATGCTGGGGGGATGCCTTCAAGTTTTCAAAGAAATGAACAAGGCATCGAGATGCAATTCGCCTCTCAATTGTTTGGCCACTATTACCTTATTAAAGAACTACAAAAGAAAAATAAGCTTAAAGATGAATCCCGCATTGTATGGGTAACGTCTGGTGGAATGTATCTAGCGAACCTTGATTTAAAAACTATTTTTGAAAACGAGAAATATGATAAAGTTAAAGCATATGCCAATGTAAAGAGGGCTCAAGTAACGCTCCTACCTTTCTTTAAAGATGATTTTCCCAAACAAACAATCACTGCCATGCATCCAGGCTGGGCAGAAACTCCAGGAGTTAGTTCTGCTATTCCAGAGTTTGATAAGAAAATGAAAGGCCGATTAAGAACGCCTCTTCAAGGTGCCGACACAATCCTTTGGCTCTTGGGAACAAAGAAAGCAATTGTGTCAGGGTCTCTTTATTTTGATAGAAAAAAAGTAAAAACTCACTTTTTTTGGTTCACTAAAGCCAGCGAAAAGAAAATGAAGCGTTTGGTTGAGGAGTTAAAGTCTAAAGTATTCTAAGGCTTTTTTTCTATACCACCACATACTAAGTACGCCCAAAACATGCCCAGTCTCGATACTCTGCCTCTCTGGATAACCACAGCCCTTCCATAAGGAGACCTGAGTAGCGGTAGGCACTGAAGAGTCTCTTGTAGCAATAAGCATTTTCAGTTTCGATTTCCTTCTGGAGCAATTTTCTTCTGGATGAAACTTAATGTTTTCGCGCAAGTAGTTCTCGTATAGCTCAGCTGACCTTAACCCTAAGGCGTTCATATGATTTGTCCTTAAATCTTTAACTTTTTGGACCTTACTTTGTGCAAAGATTTTGGCAAAATCTCCTCCAGCTACAAAAGTATAAGCTTTATCAATATTTAGACCACGCCCAAGGATCATAGCAGCTCGGGTACCCCCCTGACTTCCTCCCATAACATAAGTCTTTTTATAATCACGGACTCTTCTCAAATCTTTTAGGACGGAGCTCGTTTGTATAATAGACCTCCAAAACCCCTCATCCATGGCCTTTACTGTATCGGAGTTAAACTTAAAGTCTCTAACCATCGAAACGGGAATTACGACGTCAACCCCTCTATTTGAGAAGTACTTAGCCAAAGTCTTCTCAAGGACTGTCACTCCTGAAATGGTAGGAAATAGAATGAGCAATTCTCCTTGTCTTTTTTTACGAGCCCTATAAAAAGTATAGTTAAATTCTAATTTCCTTGGTCCCTCTGAGATATTTTTCGCCAATTCGTATTGAATATAATTCCTCTTCACCTTGATAGGCTTCCAAGTAGCTTTGCTAAGAATGTTATAGTCATTCAAAGAATTAGAGTAAAAATCAGCACCAAATGCTAAGGAGAAAGGGCAGATAAAGGCTATTAAGATCAAGATTTTCATAGGAGCTTCTAACATACCTAGAACTTAGACATCATTAGACAGATCCTAGACGAATGTTTTTTATATCATCATTTATTTTTTATTCAGATAGAACCCAAAAGATCTCATTACGTGGGCATGGATAGGTGCCTGAGTATACTTATATATATACCAGGGTAGAGATGGAACAAACTCATTGATCGAAGCGAGAGTGAATTCGCCATTGGCGACCCTTCTAAATTCTAGCCAGCCAGTGTTAGAGGTATGAGATAAAAGACCTCCTATAATATGAAATTTTTCTCGATCTAAATTTGAATTATCTTCAATATGTTCAAGTTTTAAAAGAGGTATTGATATTCCAAAAGCATAAAAAGAAATCAGCTTTCCTTCATTTCGAGCCACTATCAAGGACTTCATATACCGAGGTAACCAGCTCATATAGGAATCACTTATATTCTTACTAGATTTATTTTGAGTGTTTTCCAGTCGTTGAATAGACCTTACTGTATTGTCCGTAAAAACTTCTTTATTCTTTTTTCTTGCATTTTTTTTCGTAGAAATATTTTTAAGCATGTCTCTATAGGTTCGATACTTAATATAAGGCTTTATCAAGGGGCTAACTTCTGGAAATGGCAAGTCACAAGTAAGACTATCAATAAGGGGAGAAACTAGCTCGTAATCAGTTTCACCAAAGATTTTCACCCAGAGCTTTGAAAAAGCTGTTGAGTTAATAGGCATTGAGATGAGAATCTTCTTTTTATCAAAATAGTTTGTTGTTTCGAGAATGAGATCTTTGTAAGTAAGAGACTCTCCGTTTACAACATCTATCGTTTTATTCTCAAAATCGCTATTTTCAATACTGGCTACAATGATGTCCACCAGATCATCAATAAAAAAAGCCTGAGTCCTACTTTTCGTCCACTTTGGTAAGATCATCCCTGGCAAGTTAAAGACCAAGTTTTTGAGAATTTCAAAGGAAGAGCCTCCATCACCAACGATCATACCAGCTCTTAAAATAGTTAAAGGTATTTCAGTTGCTTTTAGGACTTTTTCAACTTCTAAGCGGCTCATCAAGTGCTTGCTTACATTTACTTCAGGTAATAAGCCTCCCAAATAAATAATTTGTTTTACTCCCGCTCTTTTACAGGCCCTTGCAAAGTTATCAGCGATTAGTAAATCGGCATCTTGGAAATCTCCTTGAAATAAACGCGTTGAAGGCATCATGGAATGCACTAAATAAATGGCTATATCTGTTCCGGCTAATGACTCCTCCGTACTTTTAAAGGAAAAGAGGTCAGTCTTCACCCAAGTCAGATTATCTTGTTCAGCTTTTTTACTTCCTCTGCTTAAGCCTCTTATATTCAGATCGGGCCCCATTTTCTTAAGTAAATGCCTTCCAACATACCCTGAAGCGCCGGCGATAGTTATATTTGTCATACTTAGGTTTTCCCTTCGATGAATGCTACACTTAATCTCTGCAACATTTAGCGTCTAAGATCTGTCTATTGTTTCAAACTATTACTCTGTTATTATCGTTAAGAGGATATCATGAAAACTATTAGAATTAGTGAAGAAGAAATTAGTCAATTTTCAGATCGTAAAAGAGTTCAATTTATCAACTCCCTTAGCGGGTTTAAGCCATGTAACCTTATTGGTACAATTAATGGGGAAGGAAATTCAAACTTATCCATAGTTAGCTCTGTTTTTCATCTAGGAGCTAATCCAGCCCTTCTAGGTTTAATTATAAGACCAGATTCTGTCCCTCGGGATACATTAATCAACCTACGTGAAACTAAAGCCTGTACCTTAAATCATGTAAATCAAAGTATCATGGCTAAAGCACATCAAACCAGTGCTCGTTATCCCAAAGAGATAAGTGAGTTTAAGGCCTGTGGTTTAACTGAAGAGATTTTAGAAGACTTCAAGGCTCCATTTGTGGCCGAGTCAAATATAAAGATGGCCCTCCAGTTCGTTCGAGAAGAGAAGCTACCCGAGAATGGATGTCATTTTATCATTACGAGAATCACTGATGTCTATATTCCTGAAGAATCTTATAGAGAAGATGGAAGAGTTGATATTCATAAAGCAGACACAGTTTGTGTTGGAGGTTTAGACACCTATTATAAAACTGAAAGGCTTCACAGGTTTTCCTACGCAAAACCTAGTAGCCCATTAAGTATTCTGGAGGATTAATAATGTTTGGATTATTTAAGAAAGACCCTATTAAAAAACTTGAAACTGCCTACCGTCACAAAATGGAAGCCGCCGTTGCTGCACAAAGAAACGGAGACATTGAAAAATTTAGTGAGCTCTCTTCTGAAGCTGACAAGATTGATAAAGAGATTATGGAGCTAAAAAAGGCAAGTGAATGAAGTTCTCTAGTTCTGCTTTGAACCATCCGCAATCACTTTGAATCTTCATAAAAACCTCTTTTTTAAAGAGTTACTTTCACTTTTTGATCATCTAACTCGGCAACCTGCCCTTCTCTAATCTTGCATCTTTTTCTAAGCTCTATAGCGCCATCAACCTTTACTAGGCTCTCAGCAATCTTGGCCTTGGCCTGTCCGCCACTCTCACAGATTCCGACGATCTTTAAAAGATCACATAAGGAGATGAATTCCTTACCTTTCAAACTAAATTCAATCATATCAATTCCTGTTTAGGCCTTTAGAATCTAAGCCTTTATCTCCCTAACCTATAACAATTATTTTACTCTTGCGTAAAGCATTCTCATTCGCTAAACCGTCAGAATGACGAAACAGACAAAGATCGAACTAGTTCCCTACTCTCCCGCATGGAAGAAGTACTTTGAAAAAGAAAAAGCAGGCTTAACGGGCCTTCTTAGAAGCAACCTCATTGAAGTTCACCATATAGGCTCTACGGCCATAAACTCCATTGCGGCCAAACCAACCCTTGATATCCTAGTAGAAGTACATACCTTAGATGGCATTCAGGCCTTTCAAGACGAATTCAAGCGAGCCGGACTGATCTGGCAAGATGACTTTGATATTAGCGAAAGACTCTATTTCATCAGACTGGCCCCAGATGGAGTCACTCACCTGTCTCATATCCATATCTTTGATAAGAGCTCAAATCACGTAAAGAACCACCTAGACTTCAGAGACTATTTAAATGCGGAGCTCGAAGTCGCCAAAGAGTACGAAAAACTAAAGCTCACCTTAAACGAGAAGTTTGATGAAAAATCAGGCATGTACCTCGCTGGTAAGAATGAATTCATCGGAACCGTCCTAAAGAATATCACTTAAAGACCTCGATTATCTTTATTGAGTTTTCACCTATCTTCTGATAAATCCTATTCTCACTTTCAGGAGATTCACATGAAGCTTATTACAATCTTATTTTCAGTTCTTTTCACTCTTTCAGCTTTTTCAAAGGTTGAGATCCACTGCGAGCTTTATGATTCAGGTCAGGCCAGCACGAGAAAGAAATCAATCAACCAAAGAATCAAGCAACTTGAAGATGCTGGTTATAACGTTAATATAACAAATTTAACTTCTGCCATCGGCGGAGCCAACGATACTTATTCAGCTGATGACGGGCAGACAAGAAAGCAACTTAAGGGGCGTATTCGTCATGAGAAATGTGCTTCACTTACTTATAGAATAAAACGCGCTCAGTAGGATTTAGAAATTTTCAGAAGAATAGATTGAGGTGGCGATGCCACCTCGAATTTTAAACTTGTCTATCTTTTAACGAATATAAAGTATCACTTCTTTGACCCCTGGATTAGGTCCAGGGATCGTCCCTGAACCAGGCCAATAGCGAATCGATCCAATAGCATAAAACCAGTTACTATGACCGACAGAACCATCTATTAAAGTATTATTACCAGTATCAGGTTCGAGTCCACCCCAAAACCTGGATGTATGATCTGCATTGATCGCTGTGTATCCAGCAATACTCTCTGAAATGGGATTAGAGGTCTGAGTCCATCTATTACCACCATCGTTTCCATCTAACTCATCATAATGAAGCCAGAATTCAAATTTACTATCTCTTTTAAAGTCACTTAAATGTGTGAGTTGTGAATATAGATCAGCATTAATATCATTTGTGTTTTTTTCTTTAGCATCATTTTTTGAAGCAAAAAGTCCACCGGCCGTTTTATGAACAAAGAGACGAGTCCAGCCACCGCCATTAAAGTCCATTTCGCAATAAACATCAAAAGGAGCTTTTGGCCCGTCTAGATCAACGTCAATCTCATAGGACCCTGAAGGTTCGGTATTGCCATAAAATGTTTGAATATCTAAGCATGACTCAAATGTTTCTTTATTAAGCGTCGTTACCGTACTGATCTTCTTGTTACAATCATTAAGACCTTCTTGATCAATACTTTTAACCAGAAAACTATATTCAGAAAGTGGAGTTAGATTACTAACCTTATATGAAGAATTTCCGGAGCTAATAGTTTTAACCAGCTTCAACGGATCAGTAGCTGTTTTTTGAAAAACGGAGTAACCAAGGCTTCCTGGAACTTCCTGCCAGTTTACAACGACAGAGCTATCTTTTATGTTCGAAACACCATCAACGCCGCCAAAGAGAGTTCCAGCAGAGCAACTCTCTACATTCCCTTGTCCAATTACTGAGCCATCAGCTACGCCTTGAATTATCTTATCTTCACAAGAAACAAGAAAAAGAAAAGAAAAACAAAGCATTGATCGAGTAATAATTTGTTTTGAAGTCATAGCTAATCCTTTACTTAAAAAGCTTTGTTAGTCTTAGGCCGTAAGCTGTATCTTGGCGATCGATAGCTTCGATTTCCCCAAAAACGCCAACCTTAAAGTCATTTATCAGATTAAGATCAGAAGACATATACGAAGTTAGAATACTATTTTTCTCTAAATTATTAAGGTTCTTGCTATAAACGGAATAATAAGAACCCATGCCTATAAGTAAGTTCTCAATTCCTTGATACTTAAGAGTGAGTCCCATATTTACTTTTCGATCACGGCGAACAAAGGGAGTCGTTCCATCACTATCAACAGCGGATTCTTCAGTAACTCCTAAGGTTGGACCAAAAGAAAAACTAGAGGCGTTAAAAAGAGCACTACTGTAAAGGTTTACCTCTGGAGAGAACTGCGCATAAGTACTTGCAGTATTCCCTAAGCTAACTGACCTTTGAGTATTAACGTAAGCACCATAATTTAAAGTATATTCGTTATTAAGAAGAGAATATTTTTTAAGACCAATGATCTCAAAGCCGATCCCATAATTGTAATTATTAGAGACGCCTTCGAGTTCAGCCACTTTATAGTTCTTTTTTCCAATATCAGTATAAATAAGAAAGTCATATTTATTGGAACTACTTCGGCTCAAGACGCCAGATTTTAAAATACCAGAGCGTTTAACCGAGATAGTGTCGTCCGTCATTGCGACTTCTTTTTTTAGCGATGGAATCACAAGCATATCGCCCGGTTCAAGCTTTTTAGACTTTTTCAAAGTGACACGGTTAATTTCTAATATCTTTGTCGTCCATCCCTCTTTTCCATAAAGTGGAGACAGCCCAAGCTTATGTAAGATCGAGGAGATGGTTTCTCCTTCCTTAACTTGGTGAATACCAAAACCTTCGGAGAAGGCTTGTCCTGATAAAAGAATCAAAGTTAAAAGCGTGAGTTTCTTCACTATTCCTCCGTTAAACTTGTTGCTCGCTAAGCTAACCCGCTAAATACATGTTATTTGCCGCAAGCTTCCACTATTTATAGTTACAATATCTGTGCCGCTCTAACTTGTTAATAGTTTGTAAATTGTTCATTAAAATTTCAAATTGGCACTAGCTCAGGCCAAAAGAAGCCCCTTAATATAAGAAATATGAACTGTTACTGAAAAAATCCGAATATAACTAGCTTAAATTACTTTGAAAGTGAGAAGGCCATTAGACCACCTATGCTTTAGGCCGGAGAGACTTATCTACCTTTCCAAGTTTGTCCGCCCAGTTTTCAGGAAAACCATCATAATAATGAGGCCAACGCTTGCCCTTAATCCTCTTATAGAAAAAAGCATATACAAGCCTCGATTCTGAAAGAAGACCTACTGTAAGTAAGTAAAAAGGTCCGAGTATTTTAGATTGAATAGAATGTCCATATTCGTGGTTCTTATTTTCTAAGCCTACAGGAACATAGGAGTTATCCTTTTCTGTATAAAAAACGAAAGACCCCAAACTAATAGCTCCGACAGAGTTAAGCTCTATAAAATAGCGTTCATTTTCAAAGTAAGACACCTTAATTTTTTTTCTTAGGTAAAATGATATAAAAAAACAAAAGCCTAATATATTTTGGAATATTTCCCAAAAGAAAAAGAATGTTTTTATTAATATTTTCATTTATTTAATTTACCTAGAAGTAGTTCGAAAGTCGAATAATGAGTAAAGAGTCATTAGCCAGGATGACGAAACGTTCTTTACTTCACTCAAGAGAATGTTTTATGCGTTCTTTTCAAAGCTTAACAATTTTGATTTTACATCAACGCCGCCAGCAAAACCTGTTAACTTTCCTGACGCTCCAATAACTCTGTGACAAGGAACGATGATCGATAAAGGGTTCTTACCATTAGCTCCTCCTACTGCTCTAGAGGCTTTAGGATTACCTATTCTTATCGCCAGCTCTTTATAACTGATGGTCTCACCATAAGGAATCTTCTTTAGCTCATTCCAAACCTTCAATTGAAAGTCAGTTCCGATGGGATCAAGAGCTATAGTAAAGTGTTTTCTTGTTCCCAAGAAATACTCACGGATTTCGGTCTCCGCTTCTTTTAAGACACGATGATCCTTATCTTCAACCTCAGCCTTAACCCTTACTCTATCAGGCTTATCATCTTCCCAAAGAAGGGCTGACAGGCCTTTGTCTGATCCAATTAAGGTAAGCTCTCCAACAGGAGTCTTCATCTTCATATAACTATTCATGACTTACTCACCTTTATTTTTGATAATTTATTCGCGTAATGCTTCCAAAGATATACGGCTACATAGGAGCGCCAAGGTCGAATAGATTCCATATCTAAAGACTTATGCTTTTCCATGGCCCGTTTCAAGATAAGATCTGACTTAGGAAAGGCGTCCGTATCTCCTAGTCCTCTCAGGCGAATATAATCAGCCGTCCAAGGACCAAGCCCCTTGATCTCTAGCATCTTCTCACTTAATTCATCGAGATCTTGGAGAGGATTGAAGTCGATCTTTTTCTTTAAGACTAACTTAGAAAAATCTTTGATCGTCTCTCTTCTTTTTTGAGTTGTTCGAACCCGTTTTAAATCAACTTTGGAGAGAACCTTTGGCGTCGGAAAGAGTCTGACCTCTTTCTTCGTCACGGGGTGAATAACGACTTCTCCATAAGCTTCAATCAATTCCTCAACCAAGCTGCTTGCCTGCTTTAAGGAAACCAGCTGCCCCAGGATAGTACAGATTGATTGCTCAAACGGATCCCAGCTTCTAGCAATACGAAGCCCTGGGTATTTCTCCCAAAGCTTTCTAAGGCCCTTATCCTTTTCAAAACAATTAGCGATAATGATAGGATCAGAATCAAGATCAAACATCTGCCTTAGCTTTTGCGTGATCGATAATAAGCTGGCCGTATCTTCAGTGACGACCTGAAAATCAAGCTGAGACTTAGCTTCATTATTCACTACTTTTATAAAACCAATATCTAGAGAAGTTCTAAAGACCCTTTCATAAGAGAAGTCAGTAATCTTCTCAACACCAGCAATTCTGTGAATAGCATAGAACTTTAAGATCTCTTCCCAATTAAAGGGCGGCCGATAGGATAAAGAAAAGGTAATTCCAATATTATCATCCTTAGGCTTAAGTTTTCTAAACTCGCTAGGGCTTTTATGAAATCTTTTCTTAAAGGCATCATTAAATCTTCGTATAGAAGAAAATCCCGCCGTCATCGCAATAGTTGTCACCTTTAAATGAGATTCAGAGATCAACTTTCTTGAAAAGTTCAATCGGTTATTATTGGCAATCTGCTTTGGGGTCTGCCCAACCTCTTCTTTAAAGAGCCGCCTCAAATGCCGAGCCGACATGCCAAACTTCAAAGCAAACTCATCCTCAGAAGTTTCAAAGTACCCATCCATTGAGATCACTCGAAGGGCCCTTTGAACAACGGCGGACTTACCATACCAGCCTGGAGAAAAAGGAGCGCACTCAGGACGGCACCTCATACAAGGCCTAAAGCCAGCATTCTCAGCTTCATTAGCATTTAAATAGAACTCAATATTCTTCCGCAAGGGCCTAGCCGGACAGATCGGACGACAGTAGATTCCCGTCGTCTTTACCCCTATAAAAAACTTTCCATCAAACCTATAGTCTCGCGACAGCATGGCCTGATAGTAGATATCCTCTTCCATAAAAAAGAGATTATCTCAGATCGAGCCTCCATACTAGCCATTTTCGGACATAGTCGAAATTTTAAGGGTACCTGGTTACTTGCTCATCTGAAAAGCGCCAGGGACCTAATCCTTTAGAGATCATTTAGCTAAACTAGCAAAGGCCAAGGCCGTCATAACGATTAAGGTGACACAGCTAATTAAGAAGACTCTATAACGAGCAGGAACATAATTTGAATTAATATGGATATAAGCATGAACAATCCGGCAAAGAGCATAGATCCATGCAAGAACCAAGACCACACTACTTACAGAGTTAGTAATATAGAAAAAGAGACAAAGGACATAGAACAAATTAGGCAATTGAAACTGGTTAGCAATATTATTGGATACTTTAACGACGTCTTCTGGCCATGCACTATTATCTAAGGCCGCTTTATTTCTATCAACTCCGCCAGCCTTAATGGCCCTGCCTTTTCTGAGACCCAAAATAATAAACATAACGAGGGTTAATGTAATCTGAGTTAGTACGGGTAAAAACAACGAAGAGAAATTCATAAAACTTTCCTTTAGTAGAGCCATTTAAACGTCTTTCTTTAGATTATTCTATGAATTTTTGAAGTGAACGTATAGCTAAACTAAAACTATCGCAGCAATAATCAAGACCACAATAACTGCTATCACAACTTGAAAAGTATAGCTCTTAACCTCTTCAGGTTGCTTAAACTCACCTGTTTCTCGAAAGTGAGGATCATTAATATTGTTGATAACATATTGAAGATTTCCAAGTGGAGTTGTCCCTGTAAAGTCATACAAGACCTCCCTCTTTTCACAATAGACGGTATAGGGAACTCCCCTAACATCAAAGCGATCGGCAAGATCAGGGCTCTCCATTGTATCTATTTCATAAACGCTTAGTTCAGGATTATTCTTCTCTAAAGCTTCAAAAACCGGTGCCATTGTTCGGCATGGCCCGCAGGTAGGAGAGAAGAATTTTATAACAAAAAGCCCTTTCTCTTTATCTACAGTTTCTTCGAAGTTATCAACGGTTAGTCTTTTCAATCTAAGCCTTCTTTTGTTTTAGTATCCACTAAATTTGGACATAGCAAAATAGCTAAGCTATCCTTGCACAAATATGGATTTAGATAATTATATTGAATATTTACTTAATGAAAAGAGTGACTTTTCACCTTGTGAGAAACTCTTTGAGAATGCTCTAAAAGTCAGTTCCACTAGAAGAGGAATGCTAGAGTTTACTCCTCCAAATTTAAAGTCCGCGAAAAAAGCCTATATTTACTCCTGTGGAATCCATGGCAATGAGACAGCTCCCATAGAGATCATTAGTGATCTTATTAAAGACCTGGCCAATGGAAGCTTGGTCCTGACTCATCCACTACTTATTATCTTTGGCCATGTTCAGGCCATGAGGGAATCAAAGCGTTTTCTTTTCGATAACCTCAACCGTATGTTTAATGATAAATACAAGGATTTTCCTAAAGATCATCTTGAAGCATCGCTAGGTAAAGAGATCCAAGATTCTATAAGTGACTTCTTCCTAAAATACGATGAAGCCGAAAAAGTTCACTATGATCTCCATACCGCCATTAAGCCATCCGCTTACAAGAGGTTTGCTATCTATCCCTACTTACATGACCGCGATCATTCTCAAGATCAAATCAATATCATGGCAGCAATGGGAATTGAGGCCGTCCTCCTAAATAATGGGCCAGCCACAACACTTAGTTACCACTCAAGTTTCAAGCACTCTGCTCATTCATTTACCTTAGAGTTAGGAAAGGTTGAGACATTTGGTAATAATATTAGAGAGAATTTTTCTGAAGCTGAAAATGTCTTAAGAAAGCTTATCTCTCAAGAGAAATTAGATATGACAGGAAAGAGTCCTGTCATATTCAAAGTAAAAAAAGAACTTATTCGCCATGAGAAAGACTATAGCTTTAATATAGCCGACGATGCCCCGAACTTCACAAGCTTCCCCAAAGGAAGCGTCCTTGCTGGGGATAAAGTTGAAAAGTATATCACGACTGAGGAAGATGAAAGGATCGTCTTTCCAAAGGGTGATGTTAAGGTTGGCCAGAGAAGTGGGTTGGTAGTAGTTCCTACAGCTATTGCTGGAAGATCTATTTAAAGAAACATAATTTATTATTATCTAAATCTCTCACATATCCAGAGAACCTAGGCCCCTTTTCACTAGGTTCCCCATCACATGAACCGCCAAGCTCTATGGCCTTAGCATATAACCTTTTTACTTCATCTTCCGTTTCAACATCAAATCCAATCATTGTTCCATTACCATTTGTAGCAGGCTCCTCATTAAAAGGGATGGCCAAAGCAAAGGAGAAATTTTCAAATTGCCAAAAGTTCATTCGGTCGGTTCTAAAGCTCTGGCATGAGCCCATTCCTTCAAATAGAGAATTATAAAACGTGGTTCCTGCATCTAGGTTATTTGTTCCTAGAACTGTATAACTTATCTTCATACCTCTTATTCCTTTACTTTTTAGCGATGAGAAACAACTCACCCTTTTTGTATTTCCAAGCATCATAAACCTTAAAACCTATCTTTTTATGTAAATCTATAAGTTCATCAGCTGTAAATTTTGTAATCTCTGGAGCTTTCCCTACTGACGTCAGCAAAGGAAGGAGACCACGAATAAAAAGATTCATCTCCTTAATACAACCAGAGCTGGAGACCAGATAGCCCCCTGGCATCAAAGCGTCATAAGCATTTTTTAGTACCTGATCGTTATTTTGAGTTAAATGTAAAATACTGTGGGCCATAATCACGTCATAAGTCTCAGTATGAAATGGAATCTCTTCTACTGATTTAACTTCAAAGGTAACATTTTCTATTTGTTGTTCATTTTTTTTCTGGTTTGCAATGTCGATCATTCCTGATGAGTAATCATAAGCGATAATTTCTTCTACAAACGGACTATGAATCAAAGATGTAGTCCCTGTTCCACAACCAAATTCCATAACAATAGAATTTTTGTTGAAAAGCTTTTGAGTTCTCTTTAACTTTTCTTCGTAAACAGCTTCAGACGGAACGGCCTTATTAGCGTATTTAAGTGATACTTTGTCCCAAAATGTTGCTGCTGTAGACATGATTAGCTCCTTGTTAGGTATACTATACGGTTGCATTAAATATTATTAAATGCCAAAATACACACAACTTATATGCATATTTGCAACTATCATTATGGACTATAAAACACTGAATTTTGACTGGAATAGGGCGAAAGCCTTCCTTGTAACTGCAGAGAAAGGTAGCTACTCCGCTGCGGCCAAGGCGCTAAACCTTACTCAATCGACTTTGGGAAGACAGGTTCAGGCCCTAGAAGATGAGCTTGGTGTGGTTCTTTTTGAGCGAGCAGGAAAAGGAATCCAAATTACACCTATAGGCTTAGACCTAGTAGAGCATGTCAAATCCATGGCCGAAGGTGCTAGTAAGATTTCTTTTGCAGCAATGGGGCAGTCAGAAGATTTAGAGGGCATCGTAACGATCACTGCGAGTGAGGCGAATTCTGCTTTCTTGCTTCCTCCTGTAATTAAAAAAATCCGAAGCCTCGCTCCTGGAATAAAAATTGAAGTTGTTGCAAAGAATGATTCGGCTGATCTCAGAAAAAGAGAAGCTGATATTGCGGTTAGGAACTTTCAACCTAAGCAACCCGACCTTATAATGAAACAAGTTTCAGACTCTCAGGGTAATTTTTATGCCACAAAAGAATTTATAAAAAGTAATGGTCCTTTTAAAACATTAAAAGATTTATCAAATGCTAACTTTGTTAGTGTTGGTGATCTAACAGGGTACATAGAAGGTCTAAAATCGTCCGGAATAAACCTTACCGAAGAGAACTTTCCAATTTTGACTGAAAGTCATTTTGTGCATTGGCATCTAGTAAAGGCGGGATTAGGTATCGGTGTTATGCCTGATTATATTGGAGACAAGGATAAGTCTGTAGAAAGAGTCTTGAAGTCTTTCAGCGGGATGAGTTTTCCCACATGGATTGTTTCTCATAGAGAATTAAGAACTAACCGAAAAATTAGATTTGTTTTTGATCAACTAGTTGAATATTTTTCTTGATCCTTTAGAAAAGGCAGTCTTCAAATACGACTGCTGGAGGTGGTGGATGCCACGTAACTCCTTAAGTTTATTAACTGATCTTTGAAAGTAACTACAGATTACTACAATTCATAAGTTTGATTAGCTTATCGGTAGTTGAATGTAATTGGATAATAAATCGTAAATTCCGTAAATTGCGATTCCTTAAAATCTAATCCTTCAATCCCTCTTGAAACACATTGTTCAATATTTTTAGGAAGTTTTTCATTCTTAACTGTTTTTACAGTTTTCACTCTCCCCTGCATATCAAAAGTTATCGCGTATTCTAAAAGACCCATCTGAGGCTTTTGTTTCTCTCCTTTTCTAAATTTTCGAAGGTATGGAACATAGCATTTCTTAAAGGCAATTGGGCTAAATGAAGTAAGTGTATTTTTGAACTGAATAGGTAATTTAGAATTTGAGAAATGAAGAGTTGTGCTTTTGGATTTACTTGCAGTTGAACAAGATATAAAAGTTGTTGAAATACATAACAAGAAAAGTATTAACAAATAATTCACAAGACCTCATTGACTATGAATTTTAAATTATAAAATAAAAATTAAACAAAGAACATAGTGCTCTGCACTGGCGGTAATGGAGGTGGCGGAAGCCTCCTAACCTACTTATATTGTTGATTGAATCTTGAAAGTAACTACAGAATGCTACCGTTGCTAAAAAATCTTAGCCCTATTACATAGTAGTCATAAACAAGCTTCCGGAACGATCCTGTTTTAGCAGTCGAATATCTTTTTTCCCATTTCTATTAAAATTAAACTTTAGAGATGTACACTGGGTTTGGGTCTTGTGACATGGGCTTAAAGTTTTCTTAACCAGACATTTATTTTTACTAGATGTAGAGCTCAACTTTTGATTTTTGTCTGTTAACATAACTTTAAAAGATGTTGTGAAATAATTCTCATTGTCAAAAAACAAAAGAGATTCCCTAAATGCAGGTTCCTGTCCCGCACATCCGTACTTTGATCTGACTTCCTTTACACCTACGTAACAACTCTTTCCAATTTTGAAATATCCCTCGAGCTCATATTTCAAATCACTCACGCCACATTCAAATTCACGAAAACCAGTATCACGATGAAGCCTGTAATGGGACACACCAAGGAGCTTATTAAATGATATTAAAAAATCCCTCATAGCTCCAGGGCCACCATCCAAACTTGCCTTCATTCTAATAGCATAAAATTGCTGGTCACTATCTATTTTCAGAATTTCACAACTGTAGAAATAAGGGGCAATCTTCTCGGTTTTATTGGTTTTAAATACTCTTAAAAAATGTTCATAATTATTCGGGTCATTTTTGTTAATGATTCCCATTAACAACGTCTTATCTTTCTTTGAGCAAAGCTTTGATTCACCACCTTGTACCATCCCACATAACCCGTACAATAAAACTATTATCAAAAATGACTTCATGAAATTCTCCTGAGAAGATTTTTCAACTCTCTCATATCAATTAGTGAAAAATTGCTTTATATAAGATTAATTATGCTGTTTATCCAGCAAATAGTTTCTGTTCACGGTGGTGGAGGTGGTGACAACCTCATAACCTCCTGTATTTACTAAGTAATTTCTGAAGATAACTACAGAAGGATAAAATACTACCCAAAACTTCATGCAGGTGTTTTTACTTCGTATGATGTTCGATTATATAATTTAAAGTTGTCGTAGCGTCTTTATCAGACGGAAAGACGGGATAAAAAACCTTTTTTATTTTTCCGTTTTTGATGATTAAAGTGATTCGTTTAATCAATTCCCGACTTTTAAACATAAAAGTCGGTAAGGATAATTCTCCAGTTAACTCAAGGTCCGAGTCACTAATTAAATCAAAAGGAATGTGATTTCTTTCTTGAACTTCCTTTAATACTTCAGGTTTCTGGACACTCAAACCAAAAATATCAAAACCATATTTACTAAACTCATTATTTAAATCTCTGTATGCACACGACTGTGGGGTACAACCTCTAGCTCCGGGAATAGCATCCCAAATTTCAAAATCAATGGGATCTTCAAGACTACTTCCAGCCTTTGGGAAAATAAAAAGCACACAGTTTATTAGTTTTGAAATATTCAGTTTTTTACCACTAGACAGTAAAAGGCTAAGATCAGGTAGACTCATCCCCGTTAAATGGTCAGCCTTTCCATCATCAATTGGTTTGGGTAAATTTTGAGGTAAATCTTCTGATACAGTCATGACATTGAAGTATCCTGTCTAATTTAATTTGTCACTACCGCTTTTGAGACATTCTTTAATCTAAAACGATATCACCTAATGAATTTAAGGGACGAGAAAATTGAAGCTAAGCTTTACCTCATCATTAAAAGAAGCAAAGCCTTTGGCAATTGTGGGGTTATTGATATTGACGTCTTTGAGTCGAACAGGAAATGCCCCAGAAACTACAAAAGAGTTTTCTTCTACCTCTGTGAATATCTTAAAGTTTAGCCTCACGTTCTTTCCTCTTATTTTTGCAATCCCTTGAACGGAGTGCTCCCCTTTGGCCAACTTATACTCACCAGAAATAGTGACAATAATCTCTTTGAATTTATCTACTTCTAAGCAATCAAGCTGCATTTCTTCCGTCCTGCTTTCTTTATCAGTATCCATACTCATTACTGGTATAGTGATTTTCAAGTCCTTAATGATTTTATTCTCAGTGTCTTGTCTCCACTGAAGTGTGTACTCCTTGGCAAAGCCTGGGAACTTGACCGTGATAAAGCCAAAGAGTGAACTTTGCATTTCAAATCTAAAGTACGACTTTGAGGACTCAGCTTCTTCAAAATTCTTAGCCTCATATATAAGGGATTTTTGTTCTATACTAGCGTGAATCGAAAAACTAAACACCATAAGCAAAATTAACAATAAGTATCGGATCATAAAATTCCTTTTTTGATATAGGGTACGTGATACTTTTTTGAAGTCAACGGGAGCCCTTTCGGTTTGAGTTGTTAAATTAACGGATATGCTCCGCGCACTCAGGCGGGCGCTAACGCTTTCTTTTCGTTTGCGACCTCCACGCAAAAAAACCACCCGCAGGGTGGTTTTTTTGGTGGAGGTGGTGGGAATCGAACCCACGTCCAAGACAGTTTTTGAATAGGGCACCACGTGTGTCTTCTGCGTTTTTTGCCCGCAGACAAGGCTGTTCACTTTACTTACAAATGACAACGTCTGGTGAATTTTTAGCGAGGAGTCCCGGCGTCCTCATAGCTTAGTTAGACAGCAAGCTAAACTGCGTTGCTAGTTTCTGTTTATTGGCACTAGCGCCTCATGAATGGTGTTGCCTATTAGGCAGCCATTGCAGGTGCGAACGAATCGTTAGCAATTATGTTTGGTCTCTTTTTTACTGGGCCGAGAGACCAACCCAGACACGCACCCTAAGCGTCCACTGATCCTGTCGAAACCAGGGCACCCCCACGAATCGTAATCAGTTTCCACATAGTGGAGAGATGAATATAGCATAGAATATTTGGGGGGGCTATGATGACTCAAAGGGTTAAGAGCTCTTGAGAATCTCTCGATATCTATTAAGATGGTTATATGTTCATAGTTCTTGCCGTTAGTTCCGTTTTCTTAGTATTTGGTCTTCTTTTAGGACTGAATTATTTCTATTTTACGAGTAATGCTAAGACTCTTCCCGGGCGGGTCCACGCTATTGAACGCTATCATTCACGCACAAACAGAAGAACCTCGACCTACTACCGGCCTCTTATCGAATATGCCTTCAAAGGGAAGAACTATATCTTCCCTTCAAGTTTTGGGACAGGAGATATTGGTTGGTCCATTGGTCAGAGGGTTCAGGTTTACTCTCTTGATACTGGGCCTGAATATGTCCGCCTAAAGTCTAAGGTTCACTTTCTCTTTCCCCTTATCTTTTTGATAGTGGGCCTTGCAGGATCGAGCTATTATTTTTTCAATCACCACTCAACTTTCATCTTAAGTCTTTATGCTGCAGTAATGATCCTTGCTCCCATTGCCTTTTATCAATTCTTAAAATCAAAGAACTTAATCGATAAAATCATAGAGGGATTTTTAAAAAATAAGATCGAAGATGCTGAGACTATGAAAGGTAGAGAGATCTATTTTGAAAAGGCCCTCTTAAATCAACTTACTCAAAAGAATCAAAAGGTCGCCTTTATTATTACACTTGTCTTGGCGATTGGATCCTCCACAGCCCTTCACTTTTCTTGGGGGAAAGCTAGCAATCGTTCTAAAGAATTCATCTATGGATTGAGTTCAGAATGGGCAAGGCTTGAAGAGATTAAGAGTTATATGAATGATAAGAACTTGGTTCTCTCCATGGTCTTAGGCTTCTTTACGGCCATGTTTATCTATAGCCTTATCTTTCAAGTTCTTAAGAAAAAATAATCAAAATTAGTTTATCCCAAGCGATGATATCTGCGGCCACAAGATAGAGAATTGAAATCAAAAGTAAAATTTTCATGAAGTCTTCTTTAACAGTGTTAAAACCCCTTGTAATCCCGTCATGACGAGGGAACTTTACATTTCGACGCGTTAGCCAAAAAACTATTCATTAGGCCTAATCTTTTGTATTTAGAGGCATTAATAAATTGAATGATGAGGAGATTACGATGAAGTATCTAGTTCTCGCCCTACTTTTTAGTAGCGCGGCCTTTGCCGAGTTCAGCAATGAATCAGAATTAACAGTTATCTTAAACGGTGGAAACACTGAACAAGAGACTTGGAATTCTAAAACAATGAACACTTACGCTAAAGATAAGAACACTTATAAGTTAGGTGGGCATTATTCTTATGGGAAAGCTGACGGCACTCTTAACACAAGAAATAACGATATCAATGCCCGTTATGAAAGAGCTCTTAATGAAAAGTGGTCTCTCTTTACTGCAGGTCAAAGAGAAGAGGATTTCTTCGCCTCTCTTGATTACCGTTGGAACTATGACTTAGGTGGAATCTATAAATTCTTTAAGACTGACAAGCAAAAATTACACGCTGAAGCTGGTTATCGTCGTACTCTTGAAAGTGATCTTTCAGGAAGAAAGACGAACGGATCAAAGCTTCGTCTTTATACAGAGTACACAAGACAACATAATGAGAACCTCTTTTTCAAACTTTGGGTAGAAGCTCTTCCTAATCTTTCTGAAAGTGATGATTGGCAAATTAACTTTGAGCCAAGTATGAACTTTAGCCTATCTAAGACTTTTACTCTGAAGCTAGCTTATCTTCATAAGTATGATAACGAGCCTACTCTTGGATCAAAAAATAGTGACTATCAATACACAACTTCTCTTATCGCGAAGTTCTAAGAAGGAAATATTATGGACATGACTAAAATCACGGAACTTGCCCTTGCTTATGGGATGAAAGCTTTAATAGCTATCGCTGTTTTAATCTTAGGCTTATTTGTTATTAAAATGATTACTGGGTTTGTTGGTAAGGCCCTCAAGGTAAGAAATGTTGACCCTACTCTAACTCCTTTTTTAAAGAGCTTAGTTTCTATGGGACTAAAAGCCGCTCTCATGATCTCCATTCTAGGAATGGTAGGCGTCAAGACAACTAGTTTTGTGGCCATCTTAGGTGCTGCTGGTCTTGCTGTAGGTATGGCGCTTCAAGGATCTCTAGGGAACTTTGCTGGTGGTGTCCTTATCCTTATCTTTAAGCCTTTTAAGGTTGGAGATGTTGTTCAGGCTCAAGGCTTTACTGGATCAATTAAAGAGATTGGAATCTTTTGTACTATCATGAAGACTCCAGATAATAAGACAATCATCATTCCAAATGGTCCCCTAGCTGGTGGACCTATGATTAACTTCTCAACGGAAGCGACGAGAAGAGTGGATTGGACTTTTGGAATTGCTTATACTGATGATCTTAAGAAAGCTCAGAATGAATTAATGGCGATCCTCGAAGCTGATGAAAGAATCCTAAAAGAGCCAGCTCCTTTTGCAAGAGTTGGTGAATTAGCGGATAGCTCAGTTAACTTTACAGTTCGCGCTTGGGTGAATGCTCCCGAATTTTGGAATGTTCACTTTGATGTGATCGAAAAAGTTAAGATGACTTTTGATGAGAAAGGATTGAACTTCCCTTTTCCTCAACAAGAAGTGCATGTTATTGGCGCTCATCCAGTTAAACAATAAGAACTCAAAGGCACTTAGGAGTTACTTAAGTGCCTTTTCTATTACCCTAAAAAGAATCATTCCCCCTAACATACTAAGCACAAAGACCACCGCTTTTAACTCTCCTGTTACAAGATTAACCATGGCAGGTCCTGGGCAAAATCCAGCGAGCCCCCAACCGGTTCCAAAAAGAACAGCACCAGAGATAAGCTTTTTATCAATAGTGGTATTCTCTGGAAGGAATTGTTTTTCCGCAAAGAGCGGCTTCTTTCCTTTAGTAAGTTTAAAGATGATGGAATGAGTTGCAATGGCCCCGATCATGACAAAGGCCAAAGAATAATCAAATTCTCCAAAGAGGTCTAAGAAGCCAATCACTTTACCGGGATCTGTCATTCCCGAGATTACAAGCCCTAGAGAAAAAAGAAGTCCTGCAATCAAAGCAGCTAAGTTACTCATCACGATAGAGCTCCCTTGATAGCGACGGTGATTATGCCCGCTATGATAAAGGTGACAGTCGCTAAGAGGCTTCGTTTGGCCATGCGAGATATTCCGCAAACGCCATGACCGGAAGTACAGCCACTTCCAAGACGAGTACCAAAGCCAACGAGAACGCCTGCGATAATATAAGTAGGGAGAGAGAAGTTAAATTGATAGCTAAAGAGTTCAGGCCTTACTTGAATAAGAAGAGCTCCCCCAATGACAAGGCCCGCAATAAAAGAAAGGCGCCAAAAGTCATCCTTTTTAGGAATTCCTAAGCTAAAGCCGATAATTCCACTAATTCCAGTAATCCTCCCTAGCGTTCCGAGCATTAGAGAACTTGAGAGTCCTATTAATGCTCCTCCTAAAAGGGGATAGAGAATTGATTCCATATTTTTTTCCTAGTATTAACGCTTATCGCTTAAAAAAGGATAACAAAGCTTTTACAATAATCAAATGATAACAGACTTAAATAAAGAACACCTTTATAAGCAGCCCATGAGGCGCTTCTTCCTTTTAATGAAAAGCAGTCAATTTATAGGACTCACCCTCCTTGGCAATTCGTTTATCATTTTGCTCTCAGGTGTTTTTTACTTTGTTGAAGTCGATGACAACTACCTCGTTACAACCTGGTTAGACTCCCTTTGGTTCTCTTTTGCTACGGTAACAACCGTGGGCTATGGAGATATTGTACCCATGACTGATGCAGGAAAGATCATTGGTATCTTCTCTATGGTCATAGGAACGGGACTCTTTGCTGCGTACACCGCTCTTTTTGCCAATGCTCTTTTAGGGCGAGAGTTTAAGAAAATGGATCGTAAGATGCGTCTAATTAAAAAGAATGTGGATGGTTTGAAAGAAGACTTTACTGAGGAAGAGGAAGAGCTCTTAAATGTCATTGAAACTTTAAAAGATCAAATGGAAAGACTCGAAGAGAAGATTAATAAAAAATAAAGCCCCTCTTTCAAGGGGCCTATTAAATTATTTTAACAAAGCTGTTAATTCAGTGTTCCCGCCAATTAGTTTTCCGTCGAGGAAAATAAGCGGATAAGTTCCCGTTCCACCCATGGCCTTTAAGGCATAAGTCTTAAGTCCTGGAACTTCAGTGATCTTAATTCCTTTGGCGGTTAGTAACTCTTTAGCAGCTTTACAGTGAGGACACCCAACTTTAGTAAAGACAGTTGCCCCGTCGCTTACGACGGCATCTTTATTGATGAAGTTAAGCATTGTATCAGCATCACTTACTTCAAAAGGATCTCCTGGCTTATCTGGTTCGATGAATTGCTTTTCAACCACTCCATCATTAACCAGCATTGAATAGCGCCATGATCTTTTTCCAAAACCAATGGCCGATTTATCAACAAGCATCCCCATGCCTTCAGAGAATTCTCCGTTTCCATCAGGAATCAATTGAATATTCTCTGCTTCTTGATCAACGCCCCAAGCTTCCATAACAAAACCATCGTTTACTGAAAGGCAGATAACACTATCCACTCCATTTTCTTTAAAGATTGGAGCTAGGTCGTTATAGCGCGGTAAGTGAGTTGATGAACAAGTTGGCGTAAAAGCGCCAGGCAATGAAAAGACGACTACTTTTTTTCCTGCGAAAAGATCTTTAGTCGATACATCTAACCAGTCACCATCTTTTCTTGTTTTAAAAATTACTTCTGGAACCTTTTGTCCCTCTTTGTTTTCTAAATTCATTTTATCCTCCAAAATTATCTAGTGTTTGTTGTCTTAATATTCTTCTAATTTTGTTGTCGATATCATCTAGTGCATCTACTGCCATATCCCAACTCGTATAGATTTGTTTCTTTGTATCTGCTTGAAGATCCCCAATTGCGTAAAGTCCTTCAATATTTGTTTCACCTTTACTATTCGTTTTAACAAAGCCCCTACCGTCAACCTCAGCTCCTATAGCAGTGGCGAGTTCATTATAAACAAGCATGCCTAAAGAGACGAAAGAGATATCACTCTTGATCTCTGTTCCATCTTCAAGAACATATCCTTCAAGGATGAGCTCTTTAGCATTACCGTTGATATCTTTAATAGGTGATTTCTCTATAGTCACCCCATAAGCCTCATGAAGCTTTTTAACTTCATCATCAAACTCAGGCTCTTCACCATTTGTGAGAACAACCATATCTTTAACGTCGTAACGCTCTTTTAAAAGAATCGCAATCCACCCTGCTACGTTTCCATGCCCTATGATCGAGGTTCTTTTGCCATGAACATGATGCCCATCACAACGAATACAATAATCAATCAATTGAACATTAGCGTAAGGAAGAACTGGTTCGATGCTACCTTGAATATGAGGTTGAACGTCCATCACTCCCGTGGCCAATACAACGGCAAAAGCCTTTTGAGTATTCTCTTTTTCATCAATAACTTCAAAGCTACCATCATCAAGCTTCTTGATTTCTTTGACTGAAGTTCTGATGACTTCTAAGTTCTCAGCAAACTTACTTTCTTTTATCCAAGTAAGTGTGTCTTTATTAGGGTTAACAATCCCCTTTTTATAATGCTCATAGCCTGGCATGTTTTCGACTTTAGAGACCCACATCTCGCGGCTCTTCTTTCTGGCCTTTCCTGAGCCTAAATAAAGAATAACTCTTTCATTATTTAAGACACCTCTTAAGGCCGCCATTATACCGGCTGCGCCGCCACCAATTACTATTGTCTTTAAATCATCTTTTGTTTTCATAAAACCTCAGCTTCTTACTTAGTTAGTTTCGTCTATTATTGAATATAAGTGAAATCGATTGTCTAAATGTTACGATAGGTTTTATCTATCAAAAATAGATCCTGATTATCAATACTTATGAGGGTATTTTAAGGCTTAGTCCTTCTTTTTAACAAGGACCTTCTGACCACTAGGGAGCACAATAATGGCCTCTAGGGCCTTGGAGCTTTTAAACTGCTCTGCAATCCATTTATTTCGATTCTCGGCTGAATAATCGAGGAAGTTTTCCGGTGTGTCAAAGCTTGGAAGCCTAAGGTAAAGGTCACTATCTACACCTTCGAGAACTGGAGTCACTGCATAGCTTTTTTCATTTAAGGCCAATACCTTATTATCAAAATTTAAATTATTTTCTTTCCTAGGGGTTTTCACACTAGCTATAGAACGTCCTGTTGCTGCTGGCGAAGAAGGATCTTTTGAAACAGTTCCTGCTGAAGTGCTTGAAGATGCCCCGCTACTTCCTCCCTGACTAACGGCTGAACCAACTTTTCTAGGGCTAGAACTACTCTTTCCAATACTTCGAGGTATTGCCTGTCTTATTTGACCTGCTTTTTGAACTTCTCTAGTTATTTCTTTGGCTATCCTTTTCGACTCCGGTTCTAAGCCGCTGAGAGCAGGCTGATCTATATTTTGTCTTTCAGGAAAAAGTGCAGGTTTACTACGACCGATTTCTGTGTATTCCTTATTTTCTTTTTCTTCATTTTTTATAGTAATTTCTTTATCTTCTTTATTTTCATTTTTTTTATTTTTGCTCAGATAATTTGTATTATCAAATTGATTAATATTTGAACTATAATCTTTCATTTTACTAACAACTCGCTTTTGACTAGCTAAATCCTTAGAAAGTCCGATGTTACCAATTTGCATTCCTTTTAATTTGCCTTTCTTACTTGCTACTTCTCTTCGCATCAACCTACTCTTTTGCTCTAATTCATTTGCTTCTTTGGTGTTTTCGTAAAAGCCCGATGAAGAACTCCCTTTAGAAGAGATGCCAGAGATATCTATTCCTCTTTCTTCGAGTTTCTTTCTCGTCGCCTCAGCTAATCCTTCTCCTAGTTGTTCTATATCCTCAAGACTATCAATTGGGGCTTCTGAAAAAATCCCTCCGGTCGTAAAGGCTTTTGCTATCTTGCTTACTCCATTATTTACTTTTGCCTTCGCCGATTCGACATGATCATCTCTAGAAGAGTTAAAGACTTCCCTCAGTGTTGAATAATCCTTTACTGCCGCAGTCCCGATATTACCTATGTCCGCATGAACAAGACTTACTCCCTGATTAATTCCTTTTATCGGGTTGTTCTTCATATACTCAGCAAGGTTTACCCCAACGGACTTTGATGATTCGGGACCATTCTCTCCAACTTGCTCATTAACTGAAGATAGTTTTACATGATCCAGATCTTCATTAGCGGCACTTTTATTTACAAGTTCTACAGCTCCTTTGCTTGCAAGTTTTAGAATTTCACTACCCTTAGCGACTGTTTCAGCGCTTGAGTTAACGTCGACTAATTTTTTCAATGCAGGAGTAACTTTTTCTACTATAGGCTCTCTTGTCTCTGTCTTTTTGATCTGAGATTCTTTAAGAATATTGATTGTTTTTTTACTCTGGTGTCTTACTATTTCCGTAAAAGCTTGTGCCTCAGAAGCGGTAATCTTTCCTTTATTATCAAGAATTGATAATGATTGAGTGCTTAATAAATCTGCATCCGCTTTGGCGATTCTCTTAATTTCTTCAGATTTTGTTATTAATTCAAATTCCCCTGTTTCTATATTTTCAGAAATTATTTGAGCTTTTGGTATATCTTTATTGCCAGTTAACATTGTCTTTCTCTTAGGAGCTATGATTCCATCACTTGACTCCTCAACAAATTCATCAATTTCTAAACCAAGAAAAGTCTCATTAATCCTTTTACGAAAAGCAGAGTCTGTATAAGGGTCTTTAGCTGTTGACTTAACTAAATCAAAGTTTAAAGGCTCAAGTTTTAGAGAGGGAAGTTCAAAGGAACTCGTAAGAAGATCTTTTTGAAACTCCAAATTCGTGATGACCTCTTCTTTCTTTTTACTTTCGAGGTCGATTTCAGCGATTCTAGAATTGTTAAGTTCTATGGCTTTTGTTGTTGATTCAATTGTCCCTTTAGCAATAATGCTAGTGCTTTTTGCGTATCGCCCCTTGGACTGCGTGGCTTTCTCTACCTTTTTACTAGCCTCAGCCTTCCGGCTTTCCAAGGCTGAGTTATCGGCGATTAAATTCGATTTCTCTGAATTAAGACTCACAGCTCTTAATTGATTAAGAACAATTTTCTCATCAATCTCTGCCACCTTTTCTTTTGTCTCTAGGATTTTCTCAAGTATTCCAGAACTATTCTTATCCTTTCCAATTTCAAATACAACCTTCTCTACCTCTTCATCAACCTCTATTTTCGAACATATCAGTTGAGAAAAATTGAAGTCCTTTACTTTCAGTAGGTACTCAGCCTTTTCATCATCAAAAACCTCAAGGTTTTTTCGGTATTGCTCTATGAATCGTTGACGGTAAAAGCTTAAGCTCTCAGTATTAGTCCTTCCCTCCATTGTATTTGGATCAAATGGACCGAGTCCGGTTAAGATATACCTTCCATTTTGCTGTGATAGGAGCATCTTTTCATAACTCATCGTAGTTGTGTAACCTTCGACTGTAACCATAGAGTCAGGTAGGGCTGCCCTAAAACTTGATGAGACATTTCTTTTTAGCTCGGATTTTAACCTTTCACACTCTCCTCTTAAAAAAACTGAAGTTGGTAATTTATAAGCCGCTTTTTCAATGGCCTCTTGATCTTCATGAATACTCTGAGTAATTTTTGATTTAGCATTATTGACCATACCAGACTTTGTAGCGACTCTTCCGAGATAGTCACTAATATCTAATTGAGACCTTTCATAGGTTTGGGTATAAACCTTATAAAGAGGCGACTTTGAATATTTAAGACCAAGTTCAGAGTTATTTGATAAAAAGTCAGAAACCATACTAGCTCTTTGAGAATCAGTGACAGTGCTCGTATTTACATTTAAAGCATTAGAGAAATGGGAATAATCACCTGGTTCTTTTTTCCAAAAAGTCTCCCTCTTAGCTAAGACATCTGCTCCATCAGAGTTTCTCAAAAGAATTCCTGCTTCGGAACTTTCTCCTTCATTTTTAGCTATAAAGGAAGCAATGTCCCTTATGAATTCAGCGTCCGCAACTTTCGAGTCAAGATCCATCAGTTTTATATTATTAGTGGAGCGAACTTTCTTTAGCAATTCAGAGTCGTATAATGCAGGAACACCTATTTTTGTGTCAGCACTATTTAGAAAGTTATCTTTCATAGTTTTTTCAATCTGATCTAGTTCTTCTGGGTTTAAACAAGAAAAGAAGTTTGCACTAAGAGGGAGCTTAACTGCTGGATCAGAACTATAAGCCCCAAGAAGCGAGTTATAGTTACTCAAATCTCTCAATAGCTTTGTACTACTTGGATCTCCAAATGGAGGAAAGAAACCTAGCTCTGCTAAAAATTTATTTTCCATGGGAGTTGAAAGTGGCTTAGGCTCAACTTTTTTTATACACGCGCAATGCTTATTAACATCCTTCTCGTTAGAGCAATCTAGCTCTCCAGAAACTTCTATAAATTTTTCTAATTCAGATTTTTTAGGTTCTACAAAGCCGCAAACAATCGTGGATAGAGGGCCTAGCATATGAGAAACAGTCGACTCGAATCCCCTATCTGCATAAACAGAATTAGTTGCTAAATAAAGAATAACTGCGAAATAAGTCTTTAGCTTATTCATCTACCTTCTCGAAGAGAGCGTTTAAATCTGCTACTTTCATTCTGGTTCTTAATCTTACTTTTGACTTAACAACTACTTCTGATCCATCGCTATTTTCGATAACGAGGCTATTTGTTTTTAGTTTAATAAACTGTTTTTGTATAAATTCTTCTTTCTTATCGACTGATAATGAAGAGAATGAAGCACTTTTCACTCTAGGTTTCCCTTTTGAAACGGCTTTATTAGTTGAGGTTTTTGCTTCATAAGAGCTCTTAGAGCCTAAGACTATTGATTCCGATGAGATAGGCTTTACTCCATCAAGGTCAATACTTCTTGCTAAAAGAGCACTTGGAATAAATTCCCCGTTCACTACAACTCCGCCAGAGACTCTTCCTTCTATCGCCGAAGTAGCAGCAGCTGATCCTCCGCCACCACCTGAGCCACCTAGTGACCCGCCTCCAAAAGACTTAGATCTTGCTGGAGTTCTAGTACTCGAAGATACTTTTTTCTTTGCGGCAATTACCTTGGCCTTTGGAGCCTTAACAACTGGAGTAGCAACAACCCTAGCTTTTTTATCTTCAACTGCTATCGGGTCAACTCGCTTCTTTAAGGCCGTAGTCTGATCAGTTGTTTCTTTAATTTGAGAATCAAGCTTTTGACTTATAAGCCTATTCTTTTCAATTTCATCTCTTAATTTTTGAACCTTTGGATCAACAACTATTCTCTTCGGCTTAACAATACTGGTCTTTTTAGTTTTTGCATTACTCCTCATCCTCTTACTTAAGATCGCCTTTACATCAGCAGAACTTAAAGTATCGAGCTTCTTTGCCGCCTTTGGCCCTGAAACTGAACTGGTGACAAAACTTTTTCTCTCAAAGGGAACTTCTTTGACCACTGACGAAGGAGAGAGTGGTGGGCCAAGAATTTTTTTAGAATTAGCTAAGATCTGCGCCGGCAATTTAACAGGAGCTGGACTAGCAATTGGAGTAGGAGCAAATTCAGTTGAAAATTCTCGAGGAATCAACCTATTTGAACTCTTCGGTTTTTTACCCATGCTTGCTATCTTTCTTACTTTTTGATTTGTCCCTATTGATTCTTCAATAATGCTTCTTATATCTTTGGGTGTTCCATTTTCTCCGCGGGCCCTAAAATTCATTTCACCTAGAACTGGTTCCATGGCCTTGTCGAAGTTTGTAACATTATTCTTATGTTCTGCTTTGACTGCATCAGGTGCATTACTTCCTTCAATATTATCAGTACTATTGTTAACCATGGCGACAAGAGTCGAGCCTACTTCTTCAGTTAAAGTTGGATCGAGGCCTTCTTTAAGACCTAGGGCCGTAGATGAAGTAAGGATACCAAGAGTTTCCTCTGTAACCTTAGCTGTTTTTATAGCTTCAATATTTTCAGTCGAAAATTTAACGGCACCAGAAATATCAGTGGTTAGCATTGGAGTATCTGCGATTGTTTGATCAACTAGACTTGTGACTGTAAAAGGAAGATCGTTTTTTCTATTTTTAATACTTAAGAATTTTTCGACATCTCCTACATCATTAAAGAACTCCATCCCTAGTCTAAGATCTTCATCTAATAAGGAAGGTTTTCCATTTGTAAAAGCTTTAACTTGATCAGAAAGTTGATGGTTTAAGTATCCTTGAGTCATTCCTACGTGAGCTCCCATATTAGCTTTAATCGGGCTATTGCTACGCTCAACTCCTGAAACTTGACTGCTTATCGTAGAGGCGGGCTTGAGATTATAATTTCTAACCGATGCCTCCTTGAGATTATCAATAGCCGATATAATCTTACCGGCTAAGGCTTCTTTGGTATCGATGACTTTTAAAAGGTCAGAGGCTTTTTCACTTTCTTCTTTTTCAGTCTTTACTAAACTATTGATGAGTGAATCTAAATTTGTTAATTTTTCTTCTAATTTTTCTTTTTTCTTTTGATCTGCTCGGCTATCACTTAACCCATTGATCTCGTTTTGTGTCTGCTCAATATCATTTTCAGCCAAAATAATCCGGGTACTCATATCATCGGTTATCGCCTCTAATTGATAAAACTCATTCTCTAAATTTCGAAGGTCTTCATGAACTTTTCCGACTTGAACCTCAAGCTCAGAGGTACTAAGTTTTGCAAGCACCAATCTTCTTTTATCTTCTTCATCATTTAAAACATGATTTTTCCATTCTTTAATTTGAGTTGAAACATAACTAGCTCCACACCAAAGGCGCCCCATTTGATCCTTTCTTTCAAGGATGTAATTGGAGATCTCTTCTTTATCTTTCTCAGTTTTATTTTCAAGATGATCAAACTGTTGTGCCATTTGACTGAAAAGCCTTTTTTGAATAGAGGAAAACCTCATAAGCTCTTTTACTCCGTCAACTTTTTTAGGGTCTATATTCAATAGCTGAGACATTAGACTTCTGCCCTGATGCCGGTACAAACCTTCATTAAAAGCGTTCATATTTTTTCCACCAAGAACATTTGTTCGAACATCCTGGAGAAGGATTGATCCAGAGTTTGCACATAGCTCTTTAGCGAAAGGTTTCATGGAGTTTTTAAATTTATCTGTGCTTAGTTGCTTCTTGAACTTAGAATCATCAATCACGGGGTTTTCATCATTAGCTAGTTTCTTAAGATCACTTTCTTTAAAGCCAACTTTCTTAACTGCTTGAATCATCTTTTCAAAAAATATCTGTTTACGTCCAATGTACTTTCCCTTTTCATAAGGACCAAAGCTTTCAAAGGTTCTCTTCATTGATTGATAGATAGGAGAATTGGCATAGTTTGAGTTGTTATCACCCTTAACAACAAATTCCTTAATCCCCTTTTGCCAAGGCACTAAGGCTTTATTGTCAGCATATTGAGCTCTAAGGGCTGGATCAATCTGAACTCCATCCGTTCCAAAATTCATAATCAAGTCTCTATGAGTCTTTCCCTTTAATAAGATATCAGGATCCACCTTAGCAATACTCTTAGCTACTTCTTTTAAAAATTCATAATCCTGATTTTTTTCATTATCAAAGTTCTCTGACTTCGCTGACATAATCATGCCTTGAGAGACTAGAGCTTCATCAATATACTTTGAGTTAACATAAGCTGGAATATCATCGTTTTTAGTTTTTGCCTCTTCGAAGGCACTTTTCGTTGAATTTAGAACCCTCTGATAAGCTCTTGCGTGAGGACCACCACTATTGATATCAAGGCAGGCTTCGTTTTCATCGTCACCATACATACTAAGAACTTGTTGATTTAAAGCAATGTCTTGAACTTTTTGCGAAAGATGTTGAAAGTTAGAATTACCGAAAAAACCAAACTCTGTCTCTAAGGTTCTAATCTGATCTGGAGATAGAGCAGGCTTGCTTTCATACTTATTAGCAATACAGTCACAATAAGATTCTATCGGCTGATTATTACAATCTAAAAAATTCTCAATCTTTTCAATATGACCTAGGTCTGCAATCGGATCTTGTTTTTGAGAGCAAGTGATCTTTAACGTTACACCATTTTCTTCAACTAAGAATTCTGAGGGTACCCACGGAAAAGCAAAAAGATTTGCGCAGTAAAAAGTAAAAAGAATAAAGATTAGGCTTCGTTTCATTGACTCTATTATCGGCTAGTTTAATGGATTACTTAACTCAGGAATGTAAGAGTCATTATAGTTTCGGATACTTAGATGGACTCGATGCGCCTAAACAAGGGTACTAGGCCTGCCCACTATAACTGTCAAAAACTCTAACACCCCATGAAAGCTTTTCAGAAAGCGCCCTAAAAACAGCTCTTTTTGACATAATTAATCCATGAAAAAACTGCTCTTACCCTTAGCGATTATCGCCCTTCTTGGCCTCTCCTGTAAAAAACAGAGCCTTGAGCCAGCTTCTGCTGATAATTTAGAGACCAACTCATTTGAGGTTAGATCTAGTGAAGCTCTTCTTAATAAGGAAGTGCTCATTAATTTTGAAAAAATAGAGCATAAGCCTGCTCCAGGACTTCCTCCTATAAAGTGGAAGGTTAGCTACTCTGGGAAAAGTACAAGGTCTGAGATCTCTCGCGCTCACTCTTATTTAGTCGAGTATATTATTAACCTTCAAGACTTTCTAGAGCTCTACCCAGTAGAACAATTCTATTACCTAGGTGTTCACGAAGAGTTTATAACAAAGCTGCAATCATCTCTTGTTTTAAAGCAAGAACTAGAAAAAGGTATTGAAAAACTTAATAATGCCGATTTAGAACTTTCACGCTACCAGATGCTACAAAAGATTTTTGAAGACATGGATTTAGCCCTCTCTGAAAAAGGGATGAACTTTGAGGTAACGGAAGACTCCATTGAACCAGTTATAAAAATAGGAAGGCGTAAGAAAAAAGCAAAGGCCCTAAGAGACCAACTTAAGCTTTATATAGCTGATGGCGAAGACCTCTTACTCGAAGCCAATGTTGAATACAGTATATTAGAAGCCGGTAAGATTGAAGTTGCTAAAGTAGTGCTTGAAAAGATCAATGAGCGACTAGGAAAATCATTACCTGAAGGCACAGAAAACGATCTAGAAAAAGAATTTGAATTTATAAATTAAGTTACACGCAGGTGTAAAAACTCTCTCCAATCCAAAAAAAGAGCTCGCTAAGGCGGGCCCTTTTTTTTTTAGAAGCTCCCCTTAATTAAAGCTAACTGTTGAATCTGATCATTGATAATTGAATCGCTCATGATCTTTGTTAAGATAATATCTAGCCTTAATCTTCCACCATAAAGAATAGTAAATTCAGTACCAAAACCTATATAGAGATTGCTAAGCATTTTATCGCGCAGGAATCTTTTATCAGCATCGATAAAAACAAAGTCAGTCTTTAAGAGGCCTGTTCCAAAAATCCCTTTTATTCTGCGGATAAAAAGAGGAATAAATTTAGGTCCTGAGTAAATATCATGGATAAGATAGTTAAATTCTAACTTTCCAGTATAAACTTCGTTTCCAAAAGCGTCATTAGATTGAATGCCATAGAATTCATGAAAGGAGTAACCGGAAAAATCATTGGCACCTCCAGCATAGGCAACACCACTAGAGAGATCACTCTTATCTAATTTTTCATAAGTGGCTTGAGTGAGGATATCAAACTTATAATGAGGGTGTAACTGAAAGCGAGCTCTCCCTCTATAACTTAGGTAATCAAGGCGCCCAATAGTATCTGTTTGAGCAACGCTTAAATCAAGACTTGCGCTTCTCAAGAGATCATCGGAGTGGATATTTTCCGTGGTAAAATTTAAGCCCGCTAAGTATTTTTGATACTTTCTATTTGAGATAAAATCTATAGTCCTGCCTTTTGAGTATGCGAGGGAGGGGATCAACCTTAACCAGCCAAAGTAATAATCTTTTTGAATGACAGCTCTTACGGCTTCAATAGAATCAGGAGTCGGCTTAGTATTAGAAGTTAAGAATTCTTTATAATAACTCCCTGATAAATTAAAGTAGTGATTATTATAGAGGTAACTAGCGCTCCCTCCTGTCTCATCATTATTTGAATAGATCTTATAGCTTCCTGAGATATTATGAACATTTCCAGGATCATTGATACTTGTCGAGAAGACCCAACCGGCCGTGGAGTCTCCTCCTGAGTATCCAATGCCCCATCTATGTGGGAGGAAGTGGTCCCATTCGGGATATGAACTCTTATCTTCTATATAATCAATTTCAGTTGTAGGGATTGAAGTCTCATCTTTTTTTAATTCGATTCCTGAATTATCATCAAGCCATTTTTCACAGTTACCCCTCGCTGTATAGATCCTCTCAGGATCTTTTTCAAAGAGCACCATTGTATTTTGCTTGTTTCCTTTTAGGTGAACAATCCCTTTTAACTCATCTTTGAGGTTTGAAACATAGCCATTTCTAATATTGACTGAATAAATATTTTCCGATGTTTTCAACAATCGGTGGGTCCCACAAGATCCGACAACTTCCAAAGAGTCATCGCTTTGAAAGAGAACCTCGTCTTTAGCTGTGTCTAAATCCACTCTTAAGTATTCATGGTTAGGCTTCGCCTTAAAGTCAAAGAATCTAAAGCTAACAAACCTTTTGCCATCTCTTTCAACAACTTCAGGGTTATACAAGGTGGCCATGGGAGGTAGATCAAAGATCAACTCATCCTTACCATCTCTTCGCTCCCAGATCTCCCAAGTATTATTATTAAAGAGAATTCCAAGATAAGATCCATCTTTAAAACGAAAGAGGTATTTTGCTTTTGGCCAAGAGATCCTCTCAACCACTTTTGATTTCTTACTTGAAAAGAGAAGCCAGTTGATAGGGTTTTGAGAGCTAAATTCCCTATAGCTTCTTAAAATAAGATAATCATCATGAGTATTAGGTAAGATGCTTTCAATAACATCAGGAAGCCTAAGGGACTCTTTGCTTTTCTTAGAGAGATCAATCACCTTTAGGTAATCTTCTCTCAGATCATTTACTTGATTGACATAGATTTTATCTTTTACCAACTGAACACCTGAAGAAAAAATAGGATGCTCTGTCTTTCGTAATTTTATTTGGTTAAAGCTTTTGGCCAAGGAAGTTTTTCGAAAGTTTTTCATATCGAAATCAATTGATTTTACAACTTCACTTCTAAAGATTGAAAAGAGTGTTTGATAATCAACGCCTAAGCAATCTTTAAAGGACCAAGAAAGAAAACCCGGGATATTATTTGAATTTTCTCGAACTAAACAGGCAATAGAGCCTGGCTTTCTGTCTTCAATCCACTTAGAAAAATGAGAACCAACCCAATAAGCACTACTGCCAAATGGGTAGACTCCAGGATCATCAATACAAACAGAAGTCTTACAAAAGTTCTTTGAGATCATTCTGTTTTTAAAATCAAAATGGAAGAGCCCTCTTGTTAGTCTTCCTCCATTAGTAAACTTAGCTTCTCCCCAAGTGGCGATACCTTCAGAGAACCATCTAGGTGTAACTCCGTTTAGTTTTCCATCTGAGCCCATGAAGTAACGTAAGAACTTCATAAAACCTGAGGTTTGATCTAAGTGTAAAATATGAATCAATTCGTGGAGAACTAAGGTTTTAACCCAATCTCCTCGAGTTACTAAATGCTCAATTCCGTGTGGGGGTGCCGTGTTAAGTTGGATCCAGGGCCTAGGACGGACAGTTGCTGCCCCATTGGCTCGATCAGAAACCCGGTCCGACACAAAGCGATCAACTAAAATATGTAGAGTGTTGAAAGGTACATAACCAAAATATTCAATTACTTTCTTTCCATCTTCAGAGAGGATTTGAGCTACGCGTTTAACATAGGCCTCATTCTTCTCCGTGGCGTGAACCTCAATGTCCATGGTACCGAAGGCGGTTTCAACGCTAAGAGCATATGTGAATTTCTCGTCTGTTAACTCAGAAGCTGACTTCTTTTTATAGATTGTCTCAGCCATTACTGGAGTAAAACAGTTAAGGATAAAATTTAGCGCAATGGGTAAGAATAAATAATAAAAAGATTTCACGACGTTGTACCTTTAAAGGGTCTTTAATTTCCTCTATAATTCTACCTATCTTAATGATTAAGAAAACAATAAATCTATAACTTAAGGAGTTTTAAATGACACATCCTCTAAAAGGCTTAACTCTCGTATTGACGTTAGCCTTATCTTTAGTGGTTTCAAGCTGTGGTTCTTCAAACAAGAAAACAGCTGCTGGAGATGACGTTTCTGTTTCTTCAACTGATGACATGGATTCAAGTGACGTTGATCTTGAATTAAATGCCGATAGTGATTCGGGTAAGACAGGTCCTCTAAAGACTATTTACTTTGGTTACAATTCTGCAAGCTTATCTTCAGACACTAAAGATAAACTTCGCGCTGCTGCCACTTTCCTAAAAACAGCGACATCAGTTGATGTTCAAGTTGAAGGTCATTGCGACGAGCGTGGTGGTGTTCAGTACAACCTTGCCCTAGGAGAGAGAAGAGCTAAAGCTGTTCGTAATTACCTAGTAGCACTTGGTGTATCTGGATCAAGAGTTTCAACTATTAGTTTTGGAAAAGAACGTCCAGTTTCTTTTGGTCATGATGAATCAGCTTGGGGTCAAAACCGAAGAGGAAACTTCGTCATTACTGCAAAGTAATTAAGACATGTTCAAGCGATCAATAATATTTGCATTTATTGCATTATCATTAGGGGGCTGTGGTCTAGCGACGACACGCCCCAAGCTTGAAATGAGACTAGCTCAAACAGCTTTTCTCGCAGCTAAAGAAGCGAAGTCTCAAACTTTAGCTCCAGGACTCTTTAGAAAAGCAGAGTTCTATTATCTAAAAGCAAAATCTTCTTATAAAAGAAAGTATTTTAATAAAGCCAAGCAATATGCCGTCATCTCTCAAAAATTTTCTGAGAAGGCTGAGTTTATCTCTCGCCGAAAGGCAGCTCTCGAAGTCACCACAATACCTCAATAATTCTTCAAGGATGGTCCCATGAAATGGACAATATTACTTCTTTTCATCATTTCTCTTAATAGCTGTAAAACTCAAGAAGAAATTGCACAGGGACAAATGGTAGAGACCTTAAACCTACAAGTCTCTGAGTCTCAAAAGATCACTGCTGAAGCCACTGTAAGGATGCAGCAACTCGAAGAAAGAATGAATAATATTACAGGGCAAGTTGAAGAGAGTGGTCATCAACAAAAGACTACTGTTCAAAATCAAATCAAAGAACTCAAAGATAAGTTAACTGTCGTTGAAGAGAATAATAAAAGCCTTAACACTGAAGTCGCTAGTTTGAAGGCTGAAGTGGCTGATCAAAAGATCTATCTTGATAAAGTTTTAAGCAGCCTAACAAAAATGACAGCTACAAAAACTAAATCAAGTAAAAAGGTTTCAGCTTATGACAAGGCCATGGCCACTTATAAGAAAGGTAAATATAAAGAGGCTAAAAACCTCCTTCAAGACCTGCTTAAGAAAAAGCTTAGTGGATCTCAGCGTTCAAGGGTCCTTCATAATCTTGGTATGTGTTCTTTTATCTTAAAGCAAGATGATCAAGTTCTTATCTACTTTTCAAAACTTTTTACGGATTTTCCCAAAAGCGGTTATAATAAGAACGGCCTCCTCTTTCTTGGTAAATCATTTCAAAGAATGAATAAAAAAGAAGAAGCAAAACAAACTTTTAATGAATTGTTAACACGCTTTCCAAAGGCAAAACAATCTGGTGAGGCTAAGAAGTTATTAGCTAAAATCTGAGGATAGAAATGAAAATGACTTTTTCCTATTTAGCACTTCTAGGGCTATTTCTTTTCTCCTGCACTAAATCTAAGCCTACCAATCCTTTTCATGAAGTTGTTCAAATCAAAGAAGATAAACTCTCCCTTGTTTTTAGTCATAATATAAATGGAGAAACACACCCTTGCGGTTGTAGGCACTTCCCGCTTGGAGGCCTTCCTCAAGTTGCAGGAAAACTTCATGAGTTGAAAACTACAGGATCAGTGATCCTATTAGATACTGGGGATATGCTTTTTCCTTCTCCAAACCTTCCACCAACAATGAAAGACAGCTTTACTTTTGGTGCCGAAAACCTCGCCGTTGGAATGGACCTTATTGGTTTAAACTATGCAGTTCCTGGAGATCAGGATTTGGCCTTAGGAACTCCATTTTTAAAGAAGTTATTAGAGAAATCAAAGTTCCAATACTTAGTTATGAACTTTGCTAACGAAGCAGAACTTCCTCATAAGAAACTCGTTATTATTGAAAAGGGAGAACATAAGTTCTTTATGACAGGTATTGTTGATCCAGATATTCTCCCTCCAAAGTTTCAAGGACTATTCACAACACCAAGTACGGCGCTTAAGGCTTTTATGCCAGAACTTCAGAAGGCGGGTTATTCAAAGGATAATAAGAAGCATAGATTCATTCTTCTTTCTCACTCAGGAATGCCAAACGATCAAAAGCTAGTCAAAGATTTTCCCTTTATCGATTGGGTTTTAGGGGCGCATACTCAAAGTTTTACAAAAATTCCATATGAAGAAAAGACAACAAAACTAGCTCAGGTCCTTTCAAGAAATCATTATCTAGGCTCAATTGAAGTTGATTTCTCTGGTGATAAAACCAAAGATGCATGGGTTCTTCATGAGATTCGTGACGAACTTAAGGACAAGTTACGGCCAAATGCATTTTCAACTTTTATCGATGAGCATAAAGAGAAAGTAAAAGTCATTCAGATCCAAGAGCAAAGCCAAATGGCCAATCATACAAAAGGTCAGGTCACAAAAAAAGCTACTGCTAATTCCTGTGTTGAGTGTCACGAGCCTCAAGTTGAATTTTGGAGTCAAACCCCCCATTCAATTGCCTATGCTACTTTAATAAATGCCAATGAAGATAAGAACTTAACTTGTATTGGCTGTCACTCTTTAGGCTTTTCTGAAGTTGATGGGTTTGCTTTCCCTGACGAATTGATTCATATCGACAAGGAAAAATACAAGATTACAAAAACAGATAAGATGAAGTACTCAAAGAAGAGAGAATCAGAAGAGGCCAAACTCAAAGAGATAAAAAAGACTTACTGGCAAGAAGTGGGTAGGGCTTTTAAAGGAATCGATTCAATTAGAGAGCTTCCGAAAAAGAAGGTTCAAAAGCTTTCAAAAGCTTGGCTTAAAAGAGACGAGAAAGCAGGGGTCACTCATAACTTCGCTAATGTTCAATGTATGAACTGCCACCAACTCCATAACGAACATCCCTTTTCCATTTCTTCAGAAATCACGCCTCAAGCGAAGGTTGAGAACATGAAGGAAAAATGCCTAAATTGTCATGTACCTGATCAATCACCTGAGTGGTATGACGTTCAAGAAAATGGAAAACCAGGGGCGCCTAAGCATGATTTAGTTAAGAAGAAAATGGATATGCTTGCATGCCCTAAGAATGAATCTTAGATTTCTTTTTCAATAAAATCTAAAAGCTTTTTCCTATAACGGTGGTCATGCCGAAAATAGACATCTATATGATGTCCCCCAGGAATAGGCCAAAACCATTTCTTCTCACTACCAATATTGTCATAGATATATTTGCCATGCTCGGGCTCAACAACAATATCTTTTTGTCCATGAATAATAAGACTAGGGGTTTTAATATCTTTTAAATGTTTATAAGAGGCGAAGCGGTCATCTACTAAGATAAAGGCAAGAGGACTTAGAACATAAGTAATAGGGATTCTTTTTAACTTATTAAATGCAATCCTTTGATAAGAACTAAAAGTTGAATCAAAGACCAATAGATCCACATCTTTTTTATGCTTAAACTCAGTAAAGGAGCGAGCCATAATATTCCCACCAAGACTCTGACCATAAACAATAAATTTCTTATAACCCCCAGACTTAAAGAGATCATGACCGTAGTTAAGAGCTGCTAACCCATCCTTATTAACCCCTTGTTGATTAGGCTGACCATCTACAAGTCCATAGCCTCTATAGTCAAAGATAAAGACATCATAACCATGCTTGGTAAGCCAAACTAGGTTAGCAAAATGGCTCGAAAGATTTTGAGCATTTCCATGAAAGAAGATAAAGAGGCCTTTTGGTTTTTTGAGTTTTTCAGAGTTCAGTAAGAACCAAGCATGAAGCTTAGTCCCATCAGAAGCCTCGAACCAGCGCTGCTCGTATTCAGTTTTATATTTTTCTGGAAGAGCGTGAAGAAACCGATCCGGCTGATAGAAAACAAAACTACAACTGGACATCAGGATTAGAGAAATAAATAAAATCAGCTTCTTGGCCATAGAGCGCCTTCCCTTCTTCTATTCTTTTTTAGGCGCCATTATGCTAGGATTCCATTCTAATGGCCAATAACGACAAACTCATTCTAGGAATAGAGACCAGCTGTGATGACACATCTGTCTGTATTCTCAAAGGAACTAGCGACCTTGATAACTGGGAATTACCAGAAGTCATTGCCATGAAGTCCTTTGACCAAGACGAATTCCTTGGAGAATGGGGCGGAGTTGTTCCTGAACTTGCTGCACGGAACCATTTAGCCAAGCTTGCCCCTGTTTTAGAATGGATCTTTAAAGAGGCCAAAGTTGAAGCTGACCAAATTGACTTGATCGGGATTACAACACACCCGGGACTTTTAGGACCGCTTCTCACTGGCCTAAATGCTGGAAAGACTCTAAGCCTCCTTCATAAGATTCCTCTTAATCCAGTCAATCACCTCTACGCTCACCTTGAGGCAATACACCTCACTGAAAAAGTAAGCTATCCCTACCTTGGCCTAATTGTCAGTGGTGGGCATAGCATGTTTGTCATAGCGACTGGCCCAACTCAATTTGAAATGATTGGAACAACCATCGATGATGCCGCTGGAGAAGCCTTTGATAAAGGCGGAAAGCTTATGGGCCTAGACTATCCTGCCGGACGAATCATTGATGAAAAGGCTAAAAAGGGAAATCCTAAGGCCTATCCTTTTCCCGTTGGATTAAAGACTTCAAAGAATTGTAACTTGAGTTATTCAGGAACTAAGACTTCTTTAAGATTCTTCCTAGAGAAGAATCCTGGCTTTGATAAGTGGGATGACCTTTGTGCTTCTTATCAGTTTGCTATCGTTGATGCCCTCAGATTAAAAAGCACCTTTGCTAGAGACGTGGCCTTTGAAAGATTTGGAAGAAATCTTCCCTTAGTCATCGGCGGAGGAGTTGCTTGCAATAGCCACCTTCGAGAAGTCATGAAAAATGAGCATGAACAAGTCCATATTGTGGCCCCAAAGTACTGCACAGATAACGGCGGGATGATTGCCAACTACGCACTAAGAACAATGAATGAAAAAGCTATTGCTTACCCTGACTGCCTATTGATTGATGCTTTTGGAAGATTCTTAAGCAAAGAAGATAAAAAAGCATTCTCAAAAAAAGGCCCTTCTCTTGAGTAAACTTCCTTTTGCCAATAAAGACTTAGGTCAACATTTCTTAAATGACGACGCTATCATCGAGACGATTACTTCAGATTTCTCAGAGGTTGCTGATGTCATCCTCGAAGTTGGACCAGGGCCAGCTGTCTTAACAAAGGTTTTAGCAAAACTAGATAAACCACTTGCTGTCGTAGAGAAAGACAGGCGAATGGTTGAATATATCAGTGAGCATGTTGAAGAAAAGAATATCTTCTTTATGGACGCACTCAAATTAAACGAAGAAGAACTTCTAAGTGACCTTAGTTGGAGTGAGAGAAGAGTTTGGCTCGTTAGTAACTTGCCTTACAATATAGCCTCTCCCTTAATCGTCAATTTCCTGCAATGGAAATCAATAGATCAGATGACCTTGATGGTTCAAAAAGAAGTTGGCCTAAAGATCATAGGAAAAAGCGCAAAAGGCAAAGATGATATGAATTCTTTGCACGCTCTATGCTCTGTTTTCTTTGAAGTTAGTGAGCTTTGCAAAGTTCCTCCGGAAGCCTTTCTTCCGCCGCCAAAAGTAGATTCAATGGTGGTTTCATTTAAAAGAAGAGAAATCCCGGAAATTGAACCAGAAGAATTTAGAAAATTTGAAAAATTCTTAAGGTCCCTCTTCAGGTTTAGACGTAAACAAGTTTATAACGTTTTGAAATCTCAATACGATCTAGAGAAACTAGACCTTGCCTTTACAAGGTGCGACATCCCTCGCACAGCAAGGGCAGAGACTTTCAAAAGAGCTGAGATTCAGCTACTCTATTCTTTTTTAACTAGTTAATTTTTCTGGAATTTTCATGAGAATAATTGCCGTCATCCTTGTCGCCTTCCTTAGCCTTCAGGCCCAGGCCAACTATGCTGAATTCTTTGGAACGGCTCCATCAACAAGTTCAGTTGGAAATCAAGCTAACTCAGATGAGTTTGACCCTGCAAATAATTATTATATCCCGGCCCTAATGGCCTTTAGTGATACTTTAACTTTTTCTACCTCAATCGCATCAGTTAGCACCGACTTTGAGCCTATTTCAAATATTGTTATTAAAAACAGCACAAACTCAACGACAGGAACTGAAAATAGCGCCGTTTCTACTGATTACCCAAACTATCTAGGCACTACTCTTCACGTCACTCTTCCTATTGCAGTCGAAGGAGCAGGAACAGTTTCGTTCTCACTCTTCATGCCTCTTGGAAAAACAATGGAGACTAACTCCGGTGATGCCATCTTGCCAGAATATGTTATGTACCGTTCTCGTTATAGAAGAACCATGATGCATTTAAATTATGCTCATAAGCTTAATGATAACTTTGCCTTCTCCCTTGGAGCTCATATTGGTTTTCAAGCAGGCGCCAATACAACGAATAATGTTTCACTAAACGGGACAAGTTTTGGCACGAGCGCAGGATTAAAGACTGAAGTAAAGCCTTCCCTCGCGGCTATTCTTTCTACAGTTTATAGAAAAAATAATTGGTCCGCTGCCTTTACCTATCAACAAGAAATGAAAAGTAACTTAGAGACTCAGGCTAATGGTGTCATCAATGACCCGACCTCCGCTCTCTTTCAAATCACTATTGAATCAATGATCTATTATGATCCACATATCTTTCGTTTTGGAGGAGCTTATCAAGTTGGGAATTTTACTTTTTTAGGAACTCTTGAATACCAACTTTGGGAAAACTACAAAACCCCCGTTATAAGAGTTAAAGATCGTGGCGGCGTTATCATAGCAAGTGATGACTTCGAAAAAATTCAATTGAGAAATATTCCGGTTCCAAAGATCGGAACGACTTTTAAAATAAATGATAACCTCTCCCTCATGGCCGGGCTCTCTTATAAGCCTACTCCTTTGAAAGGAAACTTCTCTGGATCAGGAAACTCAGTTGATAGTAATAGCCTTATCATTACTGGTGGTGGAACTATCTCAATGAAGTTCTTCGGAAAAGACTTGGATTTAAGTGCCGGTGCCCAATACCACAAGCTTGAAGAACTCAATGTTACAAAGACCCCGAATCAGGAAGATGGTTCTGCAGGAAGTAAGATCGGTGCCCCTGGATACAAAGTAGGTGGTAGTGTCATCGCAGCAAGCGGAGGACTTCGTTTAAAGTTTTAATATGGGAAAAAAAATCATCGCAAAACATAAACGTGCCAGTTACGACTACTTTTTAGAAGAAAAGTTCGAAGCTGGATTATCTCTGGTTGGTACTGAGGTTAAAAGCCTTCGTGCTGGAAAGGTTAGCATCGCTGAAGCCTGGGTAGATATTGATAAGAATGGAGAGGCTTGGATTCAAAACATGACCATTCCTCATTACGAATTTGGAAATATTAATAATCATCAAGAAACGAGAAAAAGAAAGCTTCTCTTAAATAAAAAAGAAATCGAGAAACTACTTCATCAAGTAAAAGCGCAAAAGATGACCATCGTTCCTACGATCATTTATTTCACAGGTAGTTTAGTTAAGATGGAAATTGCTCTTGGTCGTGGAAAGAAAGATTTTGATAAGAGAGCTGATAAGGCCAAAAAAGACGTCGAAAGAAAACTGCAACAGCGGGACTATAGCTAGGCCTTTAGTCTTACTAAACTCCCTACAAAGGTAGGGAGCCTTTAATAAAATAATGTGATGAAACCTTTCTGTTTAACTTCTCTTTTTTGAGAGCAAGCTCGCGAGCTTTTCTAAGATCCGAAGAAATATATTTCTCCCGAAGTGACTCACTGCTAGAACAACTAGTCCCCACAAATAAGATTCCCACTAAGATTAATATTTTCATAACTGCTGCGTTCATAAGAAACCTCCTCGTTCCTTTAAAACCCCACAAGAAAATCATATCTAGAAATGTTAATTTGGGTCAAAGATTGGAGCTTCCTTAGTAATATCCATAACATAAATAGATAGTTACCTATGTTAACTTACTGAATTCACGCAAATAACGCCAAGAGTCTACAAATCACCTATGTAATTATTCGTAAATACCTAGAAAGAGGCAATTATTTAAATAAAAAGATCTTAAAATCAAGAAACCCAATGAAAGACAGCGTAACCATAGCCACTGAGGAAGATTAGCCCCGAGAGCTTCCCGAAGTTCTTTTTGATCAATGGTAGGAGCATTAGATAAAGAGCAGCCCCGCCAATAAGACAGAGCTCTACGTGAAAGCTCTGTTTGATCTCAATATCGTAGAACCCTAATGAGCCCAGAACAAAGGCAACATTAAAGATATTCGAGCCGATGATATTCCCAGTTATCAGTTCAGTATCCTTCTTTTTGATGCATGCGATCAGGGCCGTTACAAGCTCTGGAAAACTAGTCCCAAAAGCGATGAAGATGGCCGAGATAATATAAGAGCTAACTCCTAAAAGTTCTCCTATCTTGGTACCGCTTAAGACTAAGAGCTCTCCTCCTGCGTAAAGCAAAGCAAAGCCTAGGATAAGTTTCCCAGTCGTCATAAGACCAATCTTTTCAGGGCTCTCGTCATCTGGAGAAGCTTCGATCCTCCCCTTCTTCATCTCTTGGAAGGTTTGAAAAAGATAGAGAAGGAAGAAAAGACTAAATACTCCAAGCGTCAAGAAGTTAAGCTTCCCGTAAGTTAGAACTCCGATCAAAGCCAAGGTAAGAATTATATGAATAAAGAATTGAATTTTAATTTCTCTTTTCTGTACCACTAGGGTCGTAATGATTCCTGAAACCCCGAGAATTAAAAAGAGGTTAGCAATATTAGAGCCTACAATATTTCCAAGAGCGATTTCGGGGTGGCCACGATAACTGGCGAGCTGGCTAACAAAGAACTCAGGTAGAGAAGTTCCAAAGCCTACAATGAGAAGACCAATGACTAAAGGAGATAGACCAAAGTAGAAGCCAATCTTCTCAGCACTATCTAAAGCAAACTCAGCTCCGAAATAGAGGATTCCAATAGCGAGAACCAAAAGCAGTACTTGTGCGAGCATAATTTTAAACCATATAATTAGAGGTATCTAATCTTAGCTTAAAGGCAATAAATGAGAAAGTTCTTCGACAAAATGGGTTTATCCAAGTTTAGAAATAACAGTACTGTTTTCTTTATATTCGCTGATATTTGGACTTTTTACTATATCTATAAAAAATTTACGAACAAAGAGAATATTGATCAACTCATTGAAATTGCTGCAAAAGGGCAAGGTCTTGATAGCGCTCATTTAGAAGGTCTTTACACGCTTATGACCCAAAGCTTAATCATGCTCTTGGGCTTAGCCGCCCTCATTCATATTGTTAATTATGTTCTTTATAATAAAAATAAGAAAGCTGCCATCGCCTACCTTAAGCTTTACGCTTGGTCTGCTGCTCTACTTTTTCCACTATGGGGATTCTCTGTCTTTGCTGATTCTCCCCCTGCCGCCATCATATTCGTAGCACTAGGAGGGCTTATGGCCTTCAATGCATTCGGACTTAGGGTTTATCCTTATCAAGAGAAAAGTTAGGAACAAGAAAGCTAGTCTCTTTAGGCCTAGTCCAGATAGGTAAGTCTCTCGCCATTCCACTTAGAGACTGCATACCAGAGAGGGCCAACATAAAAGAATCAAAGGCGTGCGGGTTCTTAATTAAGACTTCAAAGTCATGATCATAGATAAATAGATTCGCCTCTTTCTCTATCTTTTGAACAAGATCAATTCTTGTTTCGATACCTAATTCGATATCATTAAAGTTTTGAATATGTTTTTTCTTAATGATTCCTGATCTTAGAAGCTCTATTAAAATAATAGGGCCAAAGGATTCATATAATTTTAAATCACTTGGGAAATGTCTTCTTAGGTAACTAAACCTAGAGAGGATCATAAGACTAGTATTACCAAAAGAATCATAGCTTGAATTAAAGAGGTCAAGAAGTTGATCGTAATAAAAATTCCATACCCAAAGATCAATAGGTCGGTTCCAGTAAGGAAGGTAGCCTTTTTTGAGCCTTCTTTTAAAAGACCTACTTAGAATATGCTCATGAGATTCTTTATGAAAGACGTCTCGGGAATAATCTATTTCATCGTGGCTATTTCTTTTTTGCTCATACCTCTTTGGATTCTCATCCGCTAATCTCTGGTCTTCTTTAATCAGCTCAGTAATAAGGTCGTTAATATTCTTAACTTCTTCAACTTCGCAGTTTGTGATTCCTGGACAATCAAGAGAGCAAGGATGGCAGGCAGGTTCGCTTAGAGGGAAATCAACGACGAGGTCTTTGACTTCAAATTTTTCAATCCAGTTTCGAACAATATCTTCTCGGTCAATTCCAGATTCGTCTTTTAATTGAAGAAGAGATTTCAAGGCCCATCTTTCATGCTCGGGAAAATATTCTAAGAGGCAGAAAAAGAACTTATCTTTTCTACCACCTTTCATACTCATGCCAGCAATCTTTTGATTTGCCATAGATTTTAAATAGGTTCGCTAAAGGGGGGATTCGATATGAAACTCTAGCTTCTTCATACCTGCTTCTAAAATAGATTTAGATACTAAGTCTGAACTAGCAGGATCATGGATTAATAAAAAGCATCCACCACCTCCGGCACCACAAATCTTCATACCGAGATTTGGAACCGTCTCCTTAAGATTATTATACAGTGATTTCATAGAAGGAGTCACAATTCCTGGGAATTGATTCTTTCTAATTTCCCCTTCTTCACTGATTTTTTTTAGAAGAAGTGCATAATCACCTGCTTTTAAAGCCTGATAAGCTTGTTGGCTTATCTTAGATATTTCTTGCAACCCAGAACGCATTTCATAATTTTTATCAAAGAAGCCTTTATAAACTTCCCAATTATTCATTCCTGAGTGGCGCTGCTCACCACTGTAAACGAGAGTGATCGACTCTTCGAGAGCCTTTTTAAGTTCTTTTGAAAAAAGCTGCTCTACCTTGATTGAATCAACACTAGGATGAAGGGCCAGGACTCCCCCATGAAGAGCGGGGTAATAATCTTGATAACCAGCAGGCCCGCTATCTAAGATTCTAGATTCAATTCCATTAACAACTTTAATCGCCTGGTCTTTATCAAGTTCCCTATCAAAGAATTCACAAAGTGCTGAATAGAAACTTACACCCATGGCAGATGATCCACCGAGCCCAGCTCCTGCCGGAGAACCGGATTCTAATTCAATCTTAATTCCTGTTTTAATTTTAAAATAGGCTAAAACCTGGCAAAGAAACTTCAAAGGTCCAAAGGTATCCCCATTTAAATTCTCTTCTGTAAAAGAAGAGAGAGAGAATTTATTCTCACTCTCGTAATCTTTAGAAATAAAATGGATATGGTCTTCTTTAATCTTAGTCAGTTTTACATTCGCCATAAGCGAAGTAGCAACGTTCATTGTTACAACGTCTTTTAAGATTAAATTTATTGGGCTTAAATCGAGGGTTCCCCCTACTAAGTCGACTCTTACAGAGCCATTAACTTCAATAGTCACTACTTTTCCTCTTCTGACCAAATTCCAACATAAGGAAGCTCTCTGTATCGACCAGCATAATCAAGACCATAACCAATAACGAAGTGATCTTCTATTTCAAAAGCTAAGTAATCTATTTTAACTTTATGAACTAGCCTAGCTGGCTTAAAGAGAAATGAACAAACCTTAACAGACTTAGCATTTCTTCCTGAGAGTAATTCTTGAAGCGCTTTAATTGTATTTCCGGTATCGACAATATCTTCAACGAGAAGGACATGCTTACCTGAGATATCTTTTCTAAGATCTAAATGAATCTTAACATTTCCTGATGATTCTGTTTCATCGCCATATGAAGAAGCTCCAAGGAACTCCATCTGAACTGGAAGATCTAACTTTCTTACTAGATCGGCCATAAAGATAAAGGAGCCGTTTAAGACACCAACAACGATGACTTCCTCTTCTCCCGCATAATCTTTTGAGATCTCTGCCCCAAGTTCAGCAATTCTTTTTTGGATTTTTTCTTCAGATAGGTATACATCAATGGCCATAACAGCCTCCCGGATTTTGTCCTTAATTGAGACTGTTAGAATTATAGCATAAGAGACTGATTTTCAAGGTTAGTCTCTAAATAGAAGTTTCAGTGGGCTCAGGAGCAGCTTTTCTATAGCTAATAAGCTCTTCTTCTTCATGATACTCAAAGTGATTTCCACATCTAGCTTCATAAAGATCAGTTTCACCAACGAGAACTTGAGCGTCGTCTTCAACATTCTTTCTAAAGGTTTTAGTTGCAGGGGCACCACAAACAGTACAAATAGCTTGCACCTTATCCACTCTATCGGCCACGGCCATTAAGTGAGGGATAGGACCAAAAGGAACGCCCCTATAGTCTTGATCAAGTCCGGCTAAGATAACTCTAATTCCTCTTCGAACTAATTTCTTAACGATAGGAATAATATCTTCATTGAAGAATTGAACCTCATCAATGGCCACTACTCTTGTTGAATCATAAAGATGCTCAAGGATATCTGAAGAACATTCAATAGGCTGAGCCTCAATACTTTGAGCAGAATGACTTACAACATTTTCATCATGGTAACGATTATCAATCATTGGCTTGAAGATCTGAACTCTCTGTCTTGCGATTTGAGCTCGCTTTACTCTACGAATCAACTCTTCTGTTTTTCCAGAAAACATTGGTCCGCAAACGACTTCTATATGTCCATAAAGACTTGGTGCTAAGGCAAATGGAGACACGTTACCCCCTCGTAAAATATTATATTAGTGTCCGAAATTTTTTTATGTGTGTCTTGGCAGTTTGGCCGCTTAGGGGCCTATAGTAAATGCTGGCCGCCGGAAAACTTTCCTGATTTCATTAACTTAAGGATTTTAAAAATCTTAATATTTTCTGACTTTATAAAGAGATGACGACCATCAAGATCATGACAAGAAGCAGTATAAACGTAAAACCTAGGAATATCACTGGTGAGACTAGGATTACGAGGCTTTGAATATGTGAGAACTTAAAATTGTTCTTAAGTCCTGCATACAGATAAAAAAGCATCCCTATCCCTTGGGCCATTGATCCAAAGACCGGTAGAACAAGAAAAGTATAACTAACTAAAGAGTGATTGATGACCTGGTTCGTCTTTTCCTCTACTCTTCCTTCAACTTCAAAGAGGTCCGCAAAGAATTTGATGAAGCTGCCCCAAAGCCTTGTATAGAACCAAATAAAAAGAGGAAAGAAAACAATCTGTAAAAGGATGCCCCAAAAAACGAGACTCTTCCCTTGGCTATGAAAATTAGGAATCAATAAGGCGGTTAAACCCTCTTCTTCGCCGTGAACCATTGAGAAAGCTTGATAACCTAAGTGTATTGCAAATAGTGAATAGATGCCTTGAATCACAATAAAGATCCAAGAAATACTCATGGCCTCTACAAAATGAAGTTCAGTATCATCAGCTTCGTTCATTCCAGTGGGAGTATCTTCTACTAATTGAAAGTGACGGTTTTCCTTAATATCAACTTGATGATCAGACACGGCATTTAAAAGCGTATGTGTCTTAAACGGATGCAGAAAAGCGTAAATATAGTTTGAAAGTAAGTTGATCATTATTTTAAGAAAAAATCCTTTAGCTTAGAACCTATACCATTTAAGTTATCGAGCCGATAATGCAGCTTATAACCAAGTTTCTTATTGGCCAAAATAACTTCCTGCTCCTTAAGAATAACATGAAATTCTCTTCCTTCAATCATCTTATTGCCACCCCAATTGACGACATAAGAGCTAGCACTTAGATCACTTGCTTGATCTAAATCAGATATCTGATCAGCTTCCACGGAGAAGAGGTCTACTAAGTTTTTAAAAGCAAGATTAACTGCCTCTCCAGCTATTTTAGTTGGAGAAAGAGCTTTAAAAGCCTTAGCGTAATTGAACTCAACATCTATTTCCTTTTCTTCAGGAAAACTAAGCTTCATAGCTTTTGGTCTCTTCGTAGGAATCGCTCTTAGGTCCCAAAAATCTTGAGCCTTTTTAAAGAACAGCTTTATAGATTTAGGATTAATGGCAAGGATCTTATTTTCTTCAACTAAGTGAATATAACTACCAGGCTGTGTATTATATTTTTTAAAGACCTTTATATGAGAAGAGCTTCCATCTTGTCTCTCTATGGTGAGGCTTGCGACCTCGTCTTCAAGCTCTCCATTTTTTAACCAAGACTGCCCACTGAAGTTGATCAGCTCTTGAAGATAGTTATTGATAGCTTCGTTCTTAACCATCATTCCATTTGGTGCTTTAGGCGTTGTTGCTTGAGCAATAAGATCAATTGAGAAGGCCCTATTTCTTAAATTATTAAGGCTCAAGCTCTTCCAAGCTATCTTCTTGGTTTTAAACTCATTTCTAAAAAGGTGTGTATCGATAAAGAAGTTCTCTTTTAAAGAGAGCATCGTTTTAAATCTCAAATACTTTTCAGGATTTTTATGAAAATTTTTCTTATCGTAAGTTCCTTCGTTTGGAGAAGAATCAAAAGCCACCATTTGTTTCGTTTGCCCGTCTTGAGTCACTTCCATGTAAAAGCTTTGATCAAAATCAAGTTTTCTTCCTAAACGAAAAACGATCTCACCTTTATCAAACTCGAAAGTTAAAGTAAGAGCCTCTTTATCAAAAAAATATTTTCTTTTTTCTAAGTTGTATTCCTCAGGACCTAAGTACCTTCTGACTCGCATCCGGCCTAAGATATCTAAGAATTTTTGTAAACGAAAGCCATCCACAAGTTCTCCAGAACCTGTCATAAAGAACTCATCTTCACGAATCAGCTTAAAGCTTGTTGTTGATATCTTTCTCATATCACCTAAGTTCTCAGCATCGATCATCTTATGCTTCTTTAATTCTGATTCTTTCTCCGCTATTCCGCCTAGCTCCTCAGATTGGTAGGTATAAAAGGCCAGCCCCGCAAAGATAAGTGTCAAAAAGAGAATCCTCTTCATCTACAACCTTATCCTTCGCCGATAGATAACAATGGCAATAATGATGAGGCTCAAGGGAGCAAAGAGAACAGAAAAGTAAAAGATGATTCCCAATTGAGGAGCGCTGATAAAGACCGGCTCGTCATTGACGACTGGTAAATTAAAAGAAATCAGTCTATCTTCGTTCACTAGCCAACTTAAAGAGTTAAGAAAGAGTGAGAAGTTTTTGGAGAACTTTTGATAACTATTGATAACAAAGGTTGAGTTTCCAGAAAGGATCATCCTTGTGGCCGTACCTTTTGCTTCCCATGCGGCGTAAAGACCAAGGGGACCTTTTGTATCTTCCTCTTGATTGTAAGTAATCACTCCTGATACGAACTCTTTTAAACTAAGCTCTGCCCAACTCGCTGGAAAAGGTGAACTCTGGGCAAGTACGGAGAGCTTACCTTTGCTTCCTTCTATCTTTTGGATTGAAGAGACAAGAGGAAAGAAGACTTGTCCTTTAAATTCTTTAGTTATGGCGTGTTCAGAGTGATATCGATCAAGCATAGGAACAGAGCCATTACTTCCATTGATATGTTTTAACCTATCAACGACAAGATTATTTCCAATAACAACCCCATAACTGCTTAACAGTTCCCTAAGATCCGCAACCTTATCATCATCAACGTTAGGGTCTAAGGCCACCATCAGGCGGCCACCGCGCTTTAAGTAATTCTTGATAACTTCTAATTCAATAGGATGAAAACCTTGCTTTGGACCCCATATAATAAGCGCCGCCACAAAGCTTGGAAGTTCTGAATAGGCTGAGAGCTTTACAGCTCTAAGATCATAACTTCCCTGGGCAAGAAGCTGATTAAGATAGCTTCCTCCCTCATTCTCTTTAGCGCTTAAGTTTAATTCACCATGGCCCGTACTATAGAAAACGATAGGATCCTTTTCTCGGCTTACTTTAATAATGGCGTTCGTTATAGCTAGTTCAGAGAGGTTTGTTACCTTCTCTTCTTTACCAGAGAATTGAACGAGAACTGTTCCAGATTTTTCAATTCCGTACTTACTAACAAGTTCTGGCCTGACTTGAATATCGATAAAATTAATTTCAATAGAAGCATTGTCTAAAAGATAGAGATCAAGCAAGGCTCTTATCGTTCCTTGTTCACTCTTAGATGAGAAGATGGTCAGCCTTAACCCTTTACCTAATGTCTTTAGGATGCGAGTTGATTGATCTGTTAAAGAGTTCTTCTTATTCGCAGTGACATCCCACTGCTTAGGGTTTTTAAAAGAGATATAATTGATAAAACCTAATATTCCAAAAAGAAGAACGATTGTAACAAAAGACTTACTCATCCCTCTGAAGAAGCTACTCATATAAAACTGATAGAATTCTTTTCTATAAACAACCAGCATGACTAAAGTAATGATTAGAGCTAGCGAAGTTGCACTTAGGTTTAAAACAAGTTCCTCTGGTATCGCAATCCATAGAGCTATAGAAACAAGATAGAGTAGCCCGTTTAAGATGATAAAGAGTTGTTTATACCAGGAACCCATTACCAGTTCCTCGAATCAAGAGATTCTCTTGTTAAAAAGATGAAGAAGCTTAGAAAGCTTGCAAAGTAGATAAAGCTATAAGACTTCATAGCTCCTCTTACAAAGGCCTCAAAGTGAAAGGGAATAGATAAGTAACTTAGAATCTGACCTACAATATAGTTTTGTGAAGCATTAGCTGACATGACCAAAAGCATTGAGCCCAGAAGAAGACAAAAGCCAACGAGAGCCGCCACCACTTGGTTTTCCGTAAGACTTGAAGCAAAGATCCCTACTGCTAAATAACTTAGAACACTAAGAAAAATTCCTAGATACCCACTTGCTACAATGGCCCAATCTGAATACCCGCTAACGGCAAGCACTACGGGAAAGACCAAAGTGAAGGACAGCATAAAGAAGGCTGAAGTGGCACTTGCGAAAAGTTTCCCTAAGATGATTTGAATATTTTGTAAGCGAGAATGAAAGAGTAGATCTAAAGTGTTTAACTTCTTCTCTTCAGCAAAGCAGCGCATAGTTAACAAAGGCGCCATAAAAAGAAAAATGAAATTAATATTCCCAAAGATAGGAAGAATCACAGACTGAGTAAGACTCGCTGCTGCTGTGGCATCTTTAGAGAGCACTAAGTAATTAAAGAAGAGCCAGCCTATAATAACGCAAAAAAGAGCTGTTAAGATATAAAGCATGGGAGAGAAGAATGAGTCCTTTACTTCTTTTTTATAAAGAATCCAGATACCACCTAAGTATTTCATCGAGCTTCCTCGGTTAAACTTCTAAAGATATCTTCAACATGAGCTTTCTCTTTTTTTAGAGATAAAAGATCTGCACCAGATTCAATTAATATTCTGCAAAGGTCTGCTCTGATATCATTCTTTTCTGTCGTTGAAAAAGTAACGACTCCTGAAATCCTTTCAATAACGAGCTCTGGATAATTAAAGTTTGATTTCCATTTATCATCCCAATTAGGAATTTCCATTAAGATAGTTTGCCTAGGGTTAAACTCATCTTTGATTTGCTCTAATGTTCCAGAGCGAATAATCTTCCCTTGGTTAATAACAGTTATATGAGAACAAAGAAGTTCTACTTCATGAAGATGATGAGTCGATAAAAAGATAGTATGACTCTCTTTTAAAGAGAGGATTAAGTTTCGAATTTCATCAATAGCAGCTGGGTCAAGCCCAACCGTTGGCTCGTCTAAGATAACAAGTTTTGGATTATGCACGAGAGTCGCGGCAATCCCCACTCGCTGTTTAAAGCCTTTTGATAAATTCCCTATTAAACGACCTAAGTTCTTTTCAAGACCACAGCGCTCTATAGCTAAGTCGCGGAACTTCGTTTCTTTAAAACCATGCAGCTCTAAGACAAAGTTTAAATAGTCTATGACCTTCATATTTAAATATAAGGGAGGTTGTTCCGGAAGAAAGCCTACATGGTTTTGGACTTCTTTATGAGAGAGGGTTTCTTTTCCAAAGATCTTTATCTCACCAGTGCTTTGTGGAATAAGACCCGTGATCATTCTCATGGTGGTAGATTTCCCCGCACCATTAGGCCCAAGGAAACCATGAACTTCTCCAAGGCCTACATTAAAACTAATATTATCGACGGCCTTAACTCCAGGGTACTCTTTAGAAACCTGAGTAAGCTCGATTGCGTGTATTTCGCTCATTGGCAGTTATTGAAATCCTTTTCAAAAACATTGTGATTACAGAGAATCCTACCAAATTAAGCAACCTTTTGAAAAGCCGAGCTTTTCCCTCGGGTTATTTAAATACCTAATTTCTTAAGGCCGAAGTACAATAGGTCGAAAAGGAATTATGGAACATATTCAATTGTTTAAGACTTTAACCAAGATCGCTAAAAAGATTGTGATCTCTACCCACCTTCACCCCGATGCAGACGGCATTGGCTCACAGATCGCTCTGGCCATCGCTTTTAGAAGCATTGGTAAAGAAGCTATTTGCGTTAACGAAGAGCCTCTACTTGAGCGCTACAAGTACTTAGACCCTCACAATACAATCATTGGTTATGAAGAATATGAGAAAAACCACGCCGATGATGAAATCGACCTCTTTATCGTGGCCGATACTAACTCTCTTGCGAGAATTGGAAAGGTATCTGATCTCGTTCAAAGATCAAAGAACCTCCTCTTTATCGATCATCATCCCTGCGCGCCTGAGCTAATGGCCATTCACTGTATTGATACATCTATGGCAGCTACTGGTGAGCTAGTTGGAAAGTTGATCGAAAGTTTAAAAGTAAAATTTAACGAAGAGATTGCTCTTTCTTTATACACTTCAGTTTTAATTGATACGAGCTCATTTAGGTACCCAACAGTCACTGGAGACACTCATCGTCTTATTGGAAAACTTTTGGACACTGGGATTAAACCCCCTAGCGCTTATAATCAAATCTATGGAGCAAAAGAAATTTCTTATATGCAGATGCTTGGAACAGTTCTTTCAAAAGCTCAAGCCACTGATGATAAAAAGATTGCTTGGCTAAAACTAACTGAAGAAACATTAAGTAAGTTCGCAACGGACCCTGAAGACACTCACGGGTTTATCAATCACTTATTAATCTTAGATAATATCAAAGTAGCCTGTATGTTTCGGCAGATTGGCCGCAGAGTAAAAGTAAGCTTAAGGTCTACTGGTGAGATTGATGTTGGTATCATGGCGAATGCCCTTGGTGGTGGCGGTCATGATCATTCAGCAGCAACTATTATTGATGGTTCAATTGATAATGTTATTAGAGATACTATTAAGAAGCTTCAATTAATGTTAAGCCGAATTGATTGCTAATCCTTGAGAATATTCTCTAAAGCAGCTCGCTCTTTATCACTGAAGTTAAAACCTCCCATAGAGAGAACACTTTTTAACTTACCGTGGGTGGCAGGATCATTCGGATTATTAAGGCCTACATCCCCCACAACTTTCTCTTCTGCCTGATCCATCTTTTCTTCTTCTAGTCCTGAAACTGAAGCTGGGGTTGGCTTTCTGATCTTTGCCGTCTTTCCAGCTAACGCATCTTTTGCTGCTTCGTCTAAGTCCGGCAACTTTTCTGCTTTGAATTTTGCCATCCTAGCTTTAGTCGTTTCATGGTTTTGATTTATTTTTGCAGTGTGCTTCTCTACTTTAGCCCTGATTTGAGCTGGAGATAAACTCTCACGCTTAAGCATGGTGATCTTCTTTTTCTTAGAAGCACTCTTCTTAACTCCATTAGGAGAAGTTTTTTTCTGCGGCGGAGAATCGATAACAGAGAATACTTTCAGGGTAAATCCTTTGTTAAAGTACCCTACTCCCTTATTTTATCGTAAAATAGGATCTATCTCTCTCTACGGAAAGGATTAACATGAACGAGAATTTAAAAACTGCTAAGTTAGTGATTTTTGATATGGATGGAACGATCCTTGATAGCGAACCGCTGCATGCCCGAGCAATTCAATCAGTCTTTAAAGAGTTTGGAATTGAAATGTCCGTTACCGAAATTATGAACCGCTATGTCGGCTGGGGAGATAACAACGTCTACAAGGACAAGCCCGAACTTCATCCAAAGATTTCAAGAAGCGAGTTCATTGGAAAAAAAGATAAGATCATTGAGGAACTTGTAGGTGAGATGACTGAAACTGACTTTAAATCCCTTTTTGCTAAGGACTTCTTTAAATTTCTAGATTATCTAAATGAAAGTGAGATCAAGACCTCACTAGTCTCTGCAAGTGAGAGGATGACGGTAGATCTCTTCTTAAAAAAAGCCGGCATCTTCGATAAGTTTGAGTTTAGCTTAACTCGCGATGAAGTCTTTAAAACAAAGCCTTCCCCCGGATGCTACTTAGAGGCGATGCGATTTCTCGAGGCCAAGAGTAGCGAGACTATTATCTTTGAAGACTCCCACCACGGAGTATTAAGTGCACTTGGAACTGGCGCAAAAGTTTTCACAATGGACTTCAGTTTAAATGACAAGCAAGCTTTCCAGAGTGTTGAAAATCAACAGTTACAGACTAATGGCAATTATTCTTGGCTCTTTTAAGAGAACTAAATGAATATCGATTAAACTCATTTCTTGATCAAAAAAGTTAGATCAAGTAATTGTTTTTAGTCAATTTTGTGTCAATTCCTAAAGAGGAAAATTTTTCAACCGATCCTTACCTTGACCCTAATAACTAAACTGTTAAGTTATGGCTGAGCTTTTTAGTTCATCTTAAAGGGATCAAAAGGATTTGATATTTATAATTTTGGTTCACCTGCTGTTCGTTTTCTCTACCTGTACGTGTTTTACAACGGAACCAACATTCAAAAGAAACGACGTTTCTTTTGAGAGAGCGCCATGAAAAATTTATTACCTAAAAGAGTTAGAACATTAACGATTGCCCTACTATTTACTAGTTTCACTATCTTCTCAACCTCATGTGGAGATGGCGGAAGCGCAAAGAACATTCAAATTCCCGGAGTCATTGGACCAAAAGTAACTCTGTTACAAGACAACGTCCTTATCTCTATGGTTTTTGAAAACATTCATATCCAAGGAGGACTTCGTTATAACATTCCGAAGTACAACAACTCCTATATTGAGATCTCCCCAGATCTTCAATCAGACGGAACATTAATGGCCGTTTCAGTTAGTTTACAAGATGTCTTTGGTGGTGGTTTAGATCAACTTGATCCACAGGCTCTTCCAGGTGGTCGTCCCCTTCCAGGTGTTGCTAGCGGAAGACTTCCAGCAGTTGCTTTTACAATTGAGAAATTCAAGAATATGAGTTTCTACTTAGGACCAAAAGTCTTTGGTATGTTTGTTCCTGTTAAAGGATTAAACATCGGTGGATCAATTGTTACAGCTAGATTTTACACAGGTAAAACTAGAACTGGTAATATCTCACTAGTTGGTGAAGATAATAATGGCGAAAACTCTGGGCTTCTTCTTATGTTAGACATGGGATCAAGTACTACGAAAAAGCTTAAGAAAGTTGCTAAGAAATTTGATTAATTAATTCAAAAATATAAAAGAGCCTCTCAGTTCCTGCTCCAGCAGGGTTCTACTGAGGGGCTTTCTTCACAATGATCTGCCAAACATTACCCGTGGACTTATCATTTCGAATCTCTACAAAGACAGCTCCAGGAATATTATCAATATCATTCTGAACCCAGAAACTGCTACCTAAGATCGCCGTAATATTAAAGAGACCTTGATGGCTATTCTTATCAATAAAATATTTTAAAAAGGTAAGCCTAACTGGTTCCTGAGTCGTTCCTAACTTATCAAAGGTCTTCATGTCTTGAAGCGCTTGGCGGGTTTGATAATCTTTAAGAGGCTCCTCTAAAAGCTCGAGCATCTTATCTGTGAAGATAAAGTCATTTGTAAAAGCCTCCATATTAACTCCCACCTCATCAGCTTGCTGCTTTACTCTTACTAATCTAGCAAGTTCAAACTGAGATACCTTTTTAGGAATCGGCGTAGGTCTAGGAGTTGGAGTCGCCATAGGCGTAGGTACAGGCTTAGCCACGATAATTGGTTTTGGCGTAGGCTTAGGAGTTGGCTTTGGCGTTGGAGCTGGCGTTGCCCTAGGAGTTGGTTTCGGCGTTGGAGCCGCAAAGATAAAGTCTCCTAAACCTTTGTCATCAAACTCTTTTAAAGCACCTGGTAAAAAGATTGAACCTTGCAAATATCCTTTCTTCTTTTTAGAAAGGTTATTCTGAACGACGCTAAAAAGATTCTTTAAGTGACCGATTTTAAGTTCTCTATTTTTGAAAATCTTGGAGAAACGGGCTAAGCATTGTTCCCCATAGCCTCCGCTATTAATCACAGCCAAAGTATTAGCGCTCTTAAGTAATTCAAGTGGCTCTTTCGCGTAGCTAATCCCATACAGACTATCATCTTCACTACAAACAGTTTGGATCAAGTCTTTTTCTCTTTTACATGAAAGGATAATCTTCTCTTCAATTTCTTTCATTGAAAGGAGCCCACAATTTGACCCCTCTTCCTTACAAAGATAAGCCAGACGACCTTGAGTGATATCTAATCGATCAGGCTTACTTAAGTTTCTTCTAAAACTACCTAGCCACTTTCCTCTTTGTTGTTTGGTTTGAAGAATATATAGTTTTTCCTCATCTCCAGAGATGTATTTATACTTTGCCCGTCTGAGAAACTTCTTCATTTCAATATTTTGAGGCTTACAAGACTTAAAGTTATTCTTCCATTTAATTGAACAAGCTGAGTCATCCATTCCAAGTCTATAAAGCATAATATTGTAATTCTTAATAGCTTCGTAGGCATAGCTTATGGTGAGTAAGCGGTAAAGGTACCTAATATAATCAATATTCTGACTTAAGAAATAATTGGGACATGAACTCTGAAGAGGAAGCTCTTCGGTCCATCTATTATTCCACTCTAGGGACTCAGGAGAGACGAGCTTATCAAAGTACTTATTTAAAAAGACCTCATCTTTAAACTCGAGTTCCCTATTGTTTTTATTTAATTCGTAATCTGGATGTATTGGTCCGTAAAACTGGTCGAAGTTTTTCTCTCCCAGAAAGACCTGGTCATAAAAGGCGTTGCTTCCGTTAGATCCGAAAGCCGCCAAAGATTTTACCAGCAATAATATGGTAAAAAATAATTTTATAAACACTCCTATTCAACTAAATAAAGACTCAATGCCGGTACATAAGTGATTATCACTAATGCTATCAATAACAAGATAAGAAACGGAAAAGAGGCTTTATAAAGTTCGGTTACAGGCTTATTAAATCTAAAGCTAGAGATAAATAAATTAATACCTACAGGAGGAGTAATATATCCAATCTCCAAATTAGTTAGAAAGATGATGGCCAAGTGAATGGGGTCAACTCCGAATTCTGCTGCGATTGGTGTAATCAATGGAACCACAACAATAATGGCAGAGAAGATATCCATAAGTGATCCAACAATAAGCAGGAACACGTTTAAAAATAAAAGAAAGCTATATTTATTGGTTAAGTATTCTCTCATGAGATCTAAGATCTGCATGGGGACTTCTTCATCGACTAAGTAGTTAGTTAACCCTAAAGCGCAACATAGGATTAATAAGATTCCACCAACTAAACTCATAGAGTCCAAGATGACGCTAGGTATATCCTTAAAGATATTTAAGTCTCTATAAACAAAGCACTCAATAACAAAGATATAAAAGGCTGTAAGGGCTGCCGCTTCAGTAGCTGTTGTGAACCCACCATAGATACCAACAAGAACACCAACAGGTAAGAGTAGTTCTAAGAAGGACCCTTTAAAAGCGGCTAGAAGTTCTTCTTTATTGAACTTAGTCTTTCGTTTGGCCATGTTTCCATTTTTAATAGACCAAGCTGAAAGAATAACAATGAGTAAAATTCCAGGGATAATTCCTGCAAGAAAAAGCTTATCAATATCGACCTTGGCAACAAGTCCATAAAGAATGATAGGCAAGCTAGGTGGAAATAATAAACCAAGTGAGCCAGAAGTGGTGATCAACCCTAAACTGAACTCTTCAGAATAGTCTTCATTTTTTAAGATTGGGTAAAGAAGTCCACCGAGGGCAATTATCGTAACCCCACTAGCTCCTGTGAATGCTGTAAAGAAGGCGCAGATAACTAACGAAACAATCGCTACGCCACCGGGTAACCAACCAAGAGCCGCTTCGGCAAAGCGAAGAAGCCTTTGAGGCGACTTACTTTCTGCCATCATATAACCAGCAAAAGTAAAAAGCGGAATTGTTAAAATAGAAGCCTGAGAAGATATTCTATAGATCTCGATGGCCACAGCTGAGAGTTCTACATCAGTAAAACTAAAGGCCGTTAAAGCAAAGAGAGACATGATGATAAAAAGAGGAACGCCAAAACCTGCTAAAACAAGAATAGAGACAAAACTAAGGGTTTCAAGCATGACTAGCTCCTTCACCCTCTTCTTTTTCTTCAAAACTTTTTAAGAAGAGAAAAAAGAACCGATAGGCAATGAGACCGAATCCAATAGGAATGATCCCTGTTAGAAATCCACTATGAATTCCGAAGAAGACAGGCTTTCCATATTTGAGTTCGCTCAACATAAAATCCCATGATGCTGAGATCAACCAAACTAATGTTCCAGTTGAGACTATTGCTATTAGCCTTTCAATCCAAACCTGAGCTCCAAGCTTATTCTTACTTTCTAAGTACTTTCCAAGGATATCAATTCCGATATGAGTTCCCCTTCCCGTAGCAATGACGCCACCAAGAAAGGTGCTGACAAATACAATATGCCTAATAAAAGGGTCAAACCATAAGAAGGTGACATCGAACCACCTCATGATGATCACTGTCGTGCTTAAAAAAAGCATGGTGAGTACACAAATGACAAGTCCAACACTGGCGAACTTCTCTACACCTTTATCAATTGCCCTAAAAAATCCCAATTGTTTCTCCTAGAGATGAGTCTTTAATAACTTCAATGCTTCTGAAGAAAATAGTTTTCCTTCAAGTCTCTTTATTATCTTTTCTCTAAGCGCTTTTCCCGTTTGAACATCTGAATCAGGAAATTTTGAGAATTTAACACCAAGCTGTTTCATGCTCTCTAATGCTGCTTCATTATCAGAGATATTCGCTTCAGATACTTTTGCGATATATTTTTCTGAGATCTTTTTAACAACATCTTGATACTTAGCTGGGATTTTTTTCCAGCCCTTATTACTTAGGAGAAAGGCCCCCACAGAATAAGCGATAGGAAAGTCAACTAGGTACTTAATTTTTGTATTCCACTGAAGAGAAACAATTCCTAATGGAGGAGCGTATGCTGCTTCGATGATACCTGTTGAAAGAGAACTCAATACATCCGGAAGGGGAAGTGGAATTGAAACAAGTTTCATCTCTTCAATCATTGAAGAAACAAGTTTATCACCTTCCCAAGACCAGATTTTAACTCCATTGAGAGACTTAATATTCGGTGTTTCTTTTTGACTTACAAAGTAAACAAGACCTAACTCACTAAAGCCAAGATTCGTGAATTCATTTTTAAGAAAACCTTTATTAAAAAAGCCTGCCATCTTTTGAACCGTTGACCAAGCTTTCGCTCTATCATGCAAAAAAGTAAAAGGAAGCTCTACAACCCTAACATCGCCATTAATATCTCCAAGGGTTTTTCCTGTAAACATTCCGCCATGAAGTTGACCAACCCTGATCTTTCTTAAGACGTCATGTTCATCACCTTGAGAACCACCAAAATAGATTTTATATTTAACCTTACCATCAGTAGCTTTTTTAACTTCTTTGGCCATTTTCTTCATTTGTTTAGCCCAGTTAGTTCCCTCAGGAGCTAGGACACCAAATTTTAAGGTTACGGCAAAGAGCTGAGTCGTAAAAAGAAAAGCTCCTAAAACAAATAGTGATTTAAACATAATTCATTCCTTTAATTAAAATATTTCTTTTTCAAATCTATCAATGATTTCAAATCGTTTTAAACCAAGGGCCTGAAAGACTCTTAGGTTTCTTTTTTCAAAAGCTTCATCTAATTTCTTCTTAAATGGATTCCACTTCATTTCAGCTTCAAATTTCTCTGCCGCTTCTTCTAAGAACTCTTTTTGAATCTCGTATTCTTTTTCATCCACCATTGGAACAATATAATGTTCAATAAACGCTGCTCTTGCGAACCAGTTATGTGGGTTTTCTTTAATGGTCTTTAGAAAGATCTCTTTCCCCTTAGCAGGATTCCCGCCTAACATTTTGGGACGACTTGCCTCGTAAGAACCATAAAAGACTCCACATGCGCCATGATTAAAGTTTGGATCAATCTCGCAAACATAATCAAACATCCCTTTGGCCATTGGTACCAAAGTAATAAGTGTCATATTAGTTTTTTGTAAGTTAACTAGAGAGCCTAAGGCCTGTCCTGTGAAAAAGACCGTCTCTAGATCTTGCTTCCCCGTTCCAAGTTCATCTTTAAGAAGAGCCTTAACATCTCCAATATTTTGTTTTAGATCTTTCCAAGAGATGCCCTGCTCTTTTAAATATTTCAATCCGTAATCAAGGGCCTTTGAATAATTATAAATTGCCTGATTTAAGTTTTCTTCTTTATCATTTTCTGCCAGCTTATCTGCAAGGTATTCAGTTTCATAAACACCAAAAGCGTAGCCGGCATAAGCTTTGGTTAAACTTGCCAAAAGATCATCATCATTTGGAGCTAAGTAATGCAACCCTTCTATAAGTTTAATATTTCCCATGGCTCCGCGTTTAAAGTTTTCCCAGTTTCCATCTGTTTCCATTTCTTCAGTTGCTTTATAAAGCATGCCTGAAGTGGTCCCGATGGCCATGGTTCTAAAGGTTCCACAGCTTGAAAAAATGAATAATAGGGCGAGGATGAATATCTGACTCTTCATTTAAAAAATGCCTTTTTTTTAAGTTTTTAAATATTAACACCCTCTATGTTGTCCTAGATATCAAGTATTTACAATGATTTGGAGCACAGGAAAGTCGTGCCGGGGCTCCGTTTAGAGAAAAACTCCGTACTATGGTAAAATATCGATAATAGATGAGTTAGCTCTCATTCGTTTTTAGCAAAGGAGTCTATTTGAGAACTTCCGAGTATGTAAGCGAGCTGGCCACTTCAACAAACGCTTAATCTAAGCCTAGTTGGGTAGTGCTGCCGGTATTTCGTTCAGAAAGGCCATTAGCACTTTAACCAATTAGGAGATCTAAAATGAAACCGACATTTAAAGCAGACAAGTTGGGTCGGATAAGCCCATCTGAACTTGATCGTTTAACCAAGTTAACGAGCAAGCGTCTTAGCCTCAGACCAAAGAAAAGTATGACAAGAAGTAAAAGCGTTCGCCCTCTTATGAGAGTTGTCTTAGAAGAAGAGAAGTCTGAGTAATCAGATTTAGCGCTTTCTGTTAAAAGTTGAATCGATGGATTTTAGAGTGGCATCTCTGATGAGCGCCAACTCTTTAATCCTTTTTTCGTTGAGGTACTCTACAAATCGAGTCCTTACTAAAAAGAGATGGTTGATATAAGTCTTATATATGGCCTTAAGTTCATTGAAACAAAGTTGCTTTTCTTCTTTAGTCAGCTTCTTAGCCTCTTGATCAGGCTTAGCTAAGGAATCACTTAAGATAATTGTTGTGAATTCTCCATTGCAAACCCTTTTCTTTTTTTCAATATATTTTTCGATTCCATTTCTATAGTCATCAATCTTTTTATCAAAGTCTTCAGCTTTTAAATTCTTTAATTCAATTAAGCTAGCATGAATAACGGAAGAAGCCGTTTTTGGAGCGGTCGCCTTGATTGCTTCTACTTGTGCAGAAAGAACAAAGGGAAAAAGAAGGATGATTAAAAATCTCATAATCTATAATAGGTCTCTAATTTAGTTTAGTCCAATAACCCTTATCTTTTAATTCATGAAGCACTTTATCTAAGGGAAAACCAACGACGTTTGAGTAAGATCCCTCAAGTCTTGAGATAAAAAAGAGGCTTGATCCTTGAATTCCGTAAGCGCCGGCCTTATCAAGGCTCTCACCTGTATCGAGGTATTTCTCTAATAATTCAGGATCAATCTTTTCAAATGTTACTTTAGTTGACTCAAAGAAGCTGTGCTTAGCCTTTTTTGTAAAAAAGCTAACGGCCGTTATGACTTCGTGGGTCTGATTTGAGAGTTCTAGTAACATCTCTGAAGCCTTTTCTCGATTATAGGGCTTTCCGTAGATTTTATCCCCAAGCACGACAATGGTATCAGAGGAGATGACCAGAACATTTTCTTTATCTTCAAGAGACTCAAAAACAGCCGATCCTTTTTGTTCAGAGATATCGATAGCGAAGGTCGAAGGAACTTTAGAGTCTGAATGCTCTTCAAGATCTGCAGTCACAATAGTAAAGGGGATGTTTAAATAACCTAAGAGTTCTTTTCTTCTAGGAGATCCGCTCCCTAGGATAAGTTTAATCTTTTCTTCTTTATTTTTTTCCATTGATGATCTTCCAGAAAGGTTTTCTGGTTGAGTTTAGCACTTCACGGTCCGTATCAACAATGATTTCAGATTGCCGGCTAACAATATAATCTTCTAAGGCTTTGCGGTAAAAGCTTTGATCGTAGACCATGCTTTTTGTTAGCTCTCCTCGTTCACTGGCCTTTCGTCTAAACTGTTGGGCCACAACAAGGTTTGTTGTCTCTATTCTTCTGGTATATTCGAATAAGAATTTCAATCTAAGGTTTAAGTCTTCACCTGGTTCATCAATCTTTCCCCAGAGTCTATAACCTGAGTTTTCAGCCAGATCTTTTCTGCTTGGGTTTTCTGTAAAAAGAAACTGGCTATGCTTCTTTAAGAGAAGTTCACGAGCTATCAAGATCGAGGGGATATTACTTGTCAGATATTCACCAATTTGAAACTTAAGAGGATCTTCGTGGGCAGCTATCTCTCTTCCTTTTGCGGCCACTTGATACCAGACGCCTGGTTCTAAAGTAAAACGCTCGATGTTTTCAAAACCACGATAAAAGAATTCAACAGGAGATTCACTAACTTCTTCTTTGAGTACTAGCTTTTGTTCCTCATAGGTTCTTCTTTTAACAAAAGATTCTCCGCCTAAGAGGACCACAAACTCTGTTTGCATATTCTTTCCGTAAACGGTCCCATTGGGCATTACGACGAAAGTATAGGTAGGTTTATTATTTACAAATTCATTATTCTCGCTAATTAGTGCATTTAGTTTTTTATAATGTTTTAAAACTTTTGTATCTTCAGCAATAAAATTCGAAAGATCTTTTTCATCTAAAGTAATCTTTACTTCCTCAATATTGGCTTCGTTTTTACTAAGAGGTAAGAAGAGCTTATCGGTTTCTCTCAAATTTCTTTCTTTATAAAGTAGAGACTCTCTATTAAGGACTAAGATATTTCCTGAATTAATTCTTAGATGAATGAAGTTCTCACTCTTTCCGATATTTATTTCTTTAAAGCTTAAAGAGGTATTAGGAGAGATCCTAACGAGGGTGCCATCCATCATAGCAATCCATGCATAACTATCTGACTGGGTTATAATTTCATCTAGCTCTCTAACTGAGGATTTATATTGAGAGGTTGAAAAACCTTCTCCTCTATAAATTCGGCAGTCTCCTACGCATTCTAAAAAACGCCCTACTAACTCTTTTAAGTTTCTTTCCGTTAAGTTTAGTTTCCACTCTGGCTCTTGATCCTTACGGACTCGGGATTTCTTCCAATGATCTAGGCTTAGCCAGTTATCTGGCTTAATCCGTTTCCATTCAATCAAGCTCTTCTTAACTCCTTTAAAGTTAAACTGAACGCCTTGATTCTTTCTATAAAGCTTAAATTCATCAATATTAGAACTATCCCCAGTCGCTTCCTCTATTGAGTTCTTAGAGGCCGCCTCTTCTATATCAAGCATGGCATCGAGCTCGTCGAGGTCATTGGCTCCGGCACTAAGAACTGCTCCGAAGAGAAAAAGGATGAGAATCATATACTTCATACTCATCTTTTCGGTTGAGACATTCTCAAAAACCAGTAAAATCGGCTAATTAACTAGCGAGGGCAAAGGCTTCCGCGATAGCTAGTAAGTAATTGAAATTGCACCATTTAGAAGTTACTATACCCGCTTCACTATAGAGTAGGAGACCAGCCGTGAGTGAATCAGATAAATCAGTTGAAAGTTTTTCTTTTGTTAAGACTGAACATGACATTTTAGAGTTCTGGAAAGAGAAAAATATTTTTCAAAAGTCTCTGGATAAAACTAAGGGTAATGCTCCGTATATCTTCTACGACGGTCCTCCTTTTGCCACGGGTCTCCCTCATCATGGGCACCTGGTTGGATCAATTCTTAAAGACGCTGTACCAAGATACTGGACCATGAAAGGCCGTTACGTTGAAAGACGTTTTGGTTGGGATTGCCACGGTCTCCCTGTTGAGCACGAGATTGATAAAAAGCTTGGAATGTCAGCTCAAGATGCTGTCAAAAAACTTGGCATCAAGGGCTATAACGACGAATGCCGAGGAATTGTTCAACGCTATACAAGTGAATGGGAAAAAACCATTACAAGAATTGGCCGTTGGGTAGATTTTGAAAATGATTATAAAACTATGGACGTTACCTTTATGGAATCAGTCTGGTGGGTCTTCAAGCAACTTTGGGATAAAAAGCTTATCTATCAAGGAACTAGAGTCGTACCTTTTTCAACCGCTCTTGGAACTGTCCTTTCAAATTTTGAAGCAGGACAAAACTATCAAGATGTTCAAGACCCGGCCGTAACAGTACTTTTTAAAGTCAAAGAAGCTGATACTTACTTAGCTGCTTGGACAACGACTCCATGGACTCTTCCATCTAACCTTTGCCTCTGTGTTGGGGCTGATATTGATTATGTCTTAGTAAAAGAAAAAGATTCCGGAAAGAAGATCTACTTCGCTAAAGAACGCCTTGAATCTTATAGTAAGAAGCGAGAGTTTGAAGTTCTTGAAGAAATGAAAGGATCAAAACTTAAAGGAATAAAGTACGAGCCCCTACTTCCTTATTTTAAGAAGTATGAAGCTGACGGCGCCTTTCAAGTCCTTAATGACGACTACGTAACAACAGACGCAGGTACAGGTATCGTTCATATCGCTCCTGCTTTTGGTGATGATGATAATAGAGTCATGAAAGAAGCTAAAATTGATGCCATCGAATGTCCTATTGACGATAGCGGGCTCTTTACTGAAGAGGTCTCTGACTTTGTAGGTCAATACGTAAAAGACGCTGATAAAAACATCATCAAGAAATTAAAAGAAGAAGATAAGCTTTTTGAACAATCAGTCCTAGTTCACAGTTATCCTTTTTGCCCACGCTCAGACACGCCTCTTATCAATAAGGTCATTCCGTCTTGGTACGTCAGTGTTGAGTCTATTAAGGACAAGCTTCTTAAATCAAACGATCAAGTACGCTGGGTACCTGATCATTTAAAAGAAGGACGTTTTGGTAAATGGCTAGAAGGCGCTAGAGACTGGTCTATCTCAAGGAACAGAATTTGGGGAACCCCGCTTCCTGTTTGGAAGAATGATAAGACCGATAACTTTATTTGTATCGGATCAATAGAAGATCTTAAGAAGCATTCAGGTGTTGAAGTCGATGACCTTCATAGAGAAAGTGTCGATGGTATTGAATTCTCCGTCGAAGGAGAAGAAGGTACCTACAGAAGAATCACTGAGGTTCTCGACTGCTGGTTTGAATCTGGTTCTATGCCATACGCTCAACTTCATTACCCTTTTGAAAACAAAGAAGTCTTTGATCAAGGCTTTCCAGCAGAATTCATCGCTGAAGGACTCGATCAAACTAGAGGGTGGTTCTATACTCTAACCGTTTTAAGCACGGCCCTTTTTGATAAGCCTGCTTTTAAGAATGTTATTGTTAACGGAATTGTTAATGCCGAAGACGGTAAGAAGATGAGTAAGCGTTTAAAGAACTACACAGCCCCAGATGAGTTGATGGAAGACTTTGGCGCTGACGCTCTAAGACTCTATCTCATCAATTCGGGACTTGTTAGAGCTGAGGATCAAAAATTCTCTGACGCTGGAGTAAAAGACATGGTTCGCCGTGCTCTCCTTCCTTGGTTTAACTCATTTAAGTTTTTCTCTACCTACGCCTCGGTAGATGGTTGGAACTCAAAAGATAACTTTAAGATCGGTGATAATATTACTGACCGCTGGGTTCTCTCAAATCTTCAAACGCTAAAGAAAAATATTTCCACAGAAATGGAAGAGTACAAACTTTATAATGTTGTTCCCGCCCTCTTTACTTTTATTGAAGACCTTACCAATTGGTATATCCGTCTCAATAGATCACGGTTTTGGGGAGAAGGACTCAGCGACGATAAATGCTCAGCATATTCAACTCTCTACACTTGTATCAAAGAACTCTCCACGGCCATGGCACCATTCTCACCATTTTTAAGTGAGTATGTTTACCAAGAACTCTTGAAGTTCAATCCTGGAAGTGTTGAAGCGGAATCAGTTCATTTATGCGATTACCCTGTTGCAGATGAATCAATGATTATCCCTGAATTAGAGGATGCCGTAGATAGAATGCAACAAATCATCCTTCTAGGAAGACAAAAAAGAAATCAAGTACAGATAAAGGTTAAGACGCCTCTTTCTACACTTACTGTTCTTCATAAAGAAAAAAGCACTCTTGATGAGATCTCAAAGCTAGAAGGCTATATTCAAACTGAGCTCAATATAAAGAACGTTATTTACTCACAAGATGAAGATAAGTTCATCCGTCTTTTCTGTAAGCCGAACTCTCCTGTTTTAGGAAAGAGATTTGGTAAGAACTTTGGCAAGATTAGAAAACAGATCGAGGCCTTAGGCGCTGCTGAACTTGGTGAACTAGAAGCTAAAGGTGAGATCACTCTAGAAGGCGAAGCCTTCAAAAGCGATGATATCTTGGTCTTCAGAGAAGCTAAAGAAGGAACCCAGGCCCTATCAAACAGATTCATCTCAATTGACCTCGACTGTGAGCTCAACGAGGACCTTATTCATGAAGGACTGGCAAGAGAAGTGGTCAATCGTATTCAAAAGACGAGAAAAGACCTTGATTTCAATGTAGATGACCGTATCAACGTCGGCTATGAAGGTGACCCTGAGCTGGTTCAGGCCATCTCTAAGCATGCTGAGTACATCAGCCGTGAAACGCTCACTGCAAAACTTGAAAAAGGACTCTCAGGGGATTCTGTGGACTTTAAAGTCGAAGCCTATGAATTGAAATTGAGCATTCAACGAGTTTAGTTTAATTGAACAATAATATCGGGGAGTTATAAAAAAACTTATTTCTCCCTTAGTCTGTGCCGATGAGTCCCTTAGAATATAGTTAACGAACTGATCTATGGGGCGAAAACATGACGAATATCAAAAAGACTTTAAAGCAGGCCAACCCTTTCAAAGGGAAGATTCAATTCGAGATCGATGGTCAAACTAAAACCTTATTCGCCTATGACTTATCCCCTAAAGATGATGTTGAGTTTTCAAATACACTAATGTGTCACTTTCAAAATCTTGGTCTTTCAAACACTGAAAAGCAACGCCTCTCTGCTTGTGATAGAGAGAGAATCTACTACTTCTTAAAACTTGCTGAAGAAAAACTAGAAGACTACGGTCAGAGTTTTGTTGATAGAGTTCAAAAAAGAATTTCAAAGAAGAATTGTTCTATAAAAGCTGAAGGATTTGGAGCTTATATTGTTTTGGCCGCTCTTCACTCAGGAGATATGCCAAAATCTAGCAATATCTGCTTCGAGATTGAAAACTCTCCCCTTTCTCTTTTCCCTAAGAAGTTCATTAAAAAGAGAAAACCAGGGTTTGAATTAAGAGTTATCGAATCAGGTAAAGACTGGCTCGAGCCCTACAGCACTCTTACGACAGCGCCTTCATTTTTAAAAGCTGCCTAATTGCGTAACGCCTCTCATTTAAAGTAATATTGAAGTCTATGAATAGACTTCTGTTTGTATTGTTATTTCTTTACTCCGTAGGAGCAAAAGCGAATTACCAATACTACAAATTTGATGTGCAAAAAGTAAAAGTAAGTGACAGCTCTTACAGGCGTTATATCATCCCTCAGCTTAAGAGTTTATTAAAAGAGTATTATCATATCTTAGAAAAAGTTGACCCTCTTCAAAAAGAAGTCCTTAAGATCAAGGCACAAACCATCGCTATGCGCTCTCGTTGGGAAGTTACCAAAGAGCTCTGTTTAGAGATCTCTGAAGAATGTACAAAAGGTCTGCGTGAAATCTATCACCTTTCAAGAAGCCTAGATAAGAACCTATCAACTTACTTAAATGAAGATATGAGTTTTCCAACAGAGAGCGAAAAGGTTGATTCGACTTTAAAGCTACATGGCTCTTTAGATAAGCTTTTCAATCTTAACTATAAGAACCTTCATGCTATGGAAGAATACTTAATAACTTTTGGTACTCCTCTATTTCCCTATAACAAGATTCATAAGAACTTAGGTCAAAATCTTCACGCCATGAACTTAACTTGTGAACTAGCGATGACGGGAAAACTCATCCCGGAGATACAAGAAGAGTTTGATTTTGTTTGGAACCATTTCTTTAAGACGATAGAAGAGCATCTTCTTAGTCATAAAGGACAAATCTATTTTCTCAAGAGGCTTGGGGAATTAAATATGGCCTGGAATTCTTTTTCTATGAAGATGACTAAGGGGAATCTAAAAGTTCCACCTGAAGTTTCTAATATTGTTAAGTTGATGCACAATCGCTGGAATTCTATTTTAAAGATTGTGTTACGGCATAATTAAAAAAAAGGCCCTCCGAAGAGGGCCTTTCTATTATGGTCTTAGATCTTTCCACCACGACCGAACTTAAATTGTGTTTTCTTTCTGCGTTTTTCAGCTGCTTCTGTTTTTTCTTTCTTTTGAACTGAAGGTTTTCTATGCTCTTGACGTTTTCGATACTCACGAATAACTCCAAAAGATTCGCACATACGCTTGAATTTCTTCAGCGAACGCTCTACACCTAGCTTCTCATCTATTGTTACCTTTAAGGCAGTGTTCTTTGGCGCCATCAGTCATCACCTCCTCTTCCATAGCACTATCGTCCTCTACTGAGGCACTTGAAAAATTGATTCCCTAAGTTAAGATAGCCCCTGCTCTAAGTCAATGGCAGTAAGGAGTTTCCTATGGTGACAAATGAACAAACTGGTCTTTTTGAACAATCTTCCGATCATCCGGTCCAGACAGTAAATGACTCAAGGCGTCCATTAGCCTTCAGGGCCCGCCCAGACGACCTCGAAGATTACGTGGGACAAACTCACCTTTTTAAAAGATACCCCTTTCTCAAGGGAAGCTCCCTGCCCTCTATCGTTCTTTGGGGGCCACCTGGAACGGGGAAAACAACTCTTGCCCATATTCTGGCTAAAAGAAGTGGCCTTGAATTTTACAGGTTCAATGCAGTTCTTGGGGGAATAGCAGATCTCAAGAAGTTAATCTCTAGTGCAGCAGAGATGAGAAAGATGTTTGGTAAAGAAGCGGTCATCTTTATTGATGAGATCCATCGTTTCAATAAGGCCCAACAAGATGCTCTTCTTCCCCATGTTGAAGCGGGAGACTTTACACTCATTGGCGCTACAACGGAAAACCCTAGAAGTTCGGTGAACCGTGCTCTTCTTTCAAGACTACAGGTTGTTCAACTAACACGGCTAAGTTCATCTGAAGTCTTAAAAATTCTAGAGGCTACATCTCAAAAGTATAAGATCCAGACTCCTCCTATGGCCCTAGATTTTGTGGCCGAATATTCAAGAGGAGATGCCAGAACCGCTCTCAATATCTTAGACCTTATCCAAAGACAAAATAATGAGCTTGGAGATAAGCCTCTCGACTTTAATCAAATTCAAAAACTCATCTTAGAGAACTCAAGAGATTACGATAAAGATAGAAACCGTCACTATGATGTTATCTCTGCTTTTGTTAAAAGCATGAGAGGCTCAGATCCTGATGCTGCTCTACTATGGCTTGCGGTTATGATTGACGGCGGAGAAGACCCTGTTTTTATCGCTAGAAGACTGGTTGTTTTTGCTAGTGAAGATATAGGAAATGCCGACCCAATGGCCCTAGTCCTAGCGACTACTACTCTTACGGCGGTCTCTTCTATAGGTATGCCAGAAGCTCGAATAAACTTGGCCCAAGCAGTCACTTATCTAGCAGCTGCTGAAAAATCGAACGCTGCTTATAATGGAATTAATAGAGCTTTAGAATATGTTGAATCAACTTCTACAATAGAAGTTCCTAATCATCTTCGTAATCATCACGCTGATATTAAGAACTATAAATATCCTCATTCATTTGAGGGGGGTTTTGTAAAACAGAAATACTCGACAAAAGATCTTCCTGATTTTTATGAACCTGTTGATCGTGGGGCTGAAAAGGGGATTAAGGATCGGCTTGATGGGTATTGGAACTAAGAATTAATTTGGTTTTTAAATTAAGATACTATCCATTGCCGCTGTGTGCGCCCTTTCGGTTGCACACGCTTCAATGCTAACTTCGCATCAAATTGCTACGCAATTTGACTGCGAGTTAGTCCCAACGATTATAAGTTACGTTGGCCTTATCAAGATAATCTTTCGTCATAAAGAAATAACCTAGATTAGTCTCGATATAACAAACGGCTGTATTAGCTCTACCAGGAAGGATTAATTTACAACGGTGCTTAGCTCTACCGTGTGAACCTTTTCCAAAGTTTAGATCTTTTCTTGCACAACCAAGCTCTTTTGCGAGCTCTCTAATAACGTAAATTGCTTCCGCTTGATAATCTCTTCCGTAATCTCTCATTCCATCTAAGTCAGTAAGGCTTACAGAAAAAGTTCTACTGTCTTGAGTATGGCCTTCTGTAAAAGCGTCGTAGCATGATTCAGGTGAAGCTTGAGCTACACTAGTTAGGGCTAAGGCTAAAAGTAATGGGACTAGGATTTTTATCATAATTAGTTCTCTCAAATTGCTGATCGCTTCCGACCGAGTGCATAAGTCAAGTTTTTGGATTTAGTAGATATACCGACGGAATTTCGATAAGGCAAAAGTTTTAGTAAACCTCAATTAAAACATAAACTTAGAGTATTAATGGTGAATTTATTTTTTTAGTCCAAACTTAAAAAAACTATTAGCCAAACTGATACCAAGGTGGAATATTAGGCTCGTCTAAACAAAGAGGTTAGTTTGAAGTTATTTCTTGCCCTAAGTCTTTTTATTCTAGTAGTTACTGAAGCCCAAGCGGTTTCTCATTATTATCCCGATACAACAAAATCGAAATTTCAAGATTCGAATATTAAAGATGACGAACTAAAATCAGTTCTCTTTGATGTCCTTATTAAGAAACATGTTCGTAAGAAAAATAAAGCTGACGTCGTGGTTAATAACTGCGGTGAAGCCAGCGGTAAATGCTACGGTCAAATAAGCTTAGGATATAGAGGAGCAAGAAAAGTTCTTTTCGGAAAGCTTCATTTAGAAGAAGACTCAAACGGTTACTTTATCAAAGACGTATATTGCAGAAAGAAGATCTCAAACGCTCAAACACAAATCGGTCCTAATATCATTCCTAACCACGCTCTTATTAACTGTGAGCATACTTGGCCACAGTCTAAGTTTAGCGGTCGTTTTCAAAAAGGAATGCAGAAGTCTGACCTTCACCACCTCTTCCCTACTGACTCAAGGGCCAATAGCACTAGAGGAAATAATGAATTCGCAAATGTTATGGGTGACCCTCTAGAAGATGAATGTTCTTCATCTCGTTCAGGAATACCTAAGGGTGGTAGTGACAGGTTTGAACCACCAACAGAACATAAAGGAAATGTTGCTAGAGCACTTTTCTACTTCTCAACAAGATACCAAATCAAGATTTCAGAGCAACAAGAAGCTTACCTTCGTGAATGGCATATTCAAGACCCTGTAGACGCTAGTGAAAGAGATAGAAATCAAACAATATTTGAAATTCAAAAGAACAGAAACCCTTTTATTGATTACCCGGAACTAGTCGATAGAATTCAGAACTTCTAGTTTATCTAAACCTCGAGTTAACTTCGGTTAACTCGAATTCACATGCTGCCACTTCATCTAAACATTTCTCATTTTTCTGACAACTCGAAATATAGCCCGCTACAGTCTTAAAAGTTCCATAGTCTTCTAACTTAAATACTTTATCAAAATGATTAAAAGCCGCGCAGAAGTCTTTATGCTTGTAGTAATAGTTTCCTACTTCAATTTGATATTCAGCTTCAGCTTTCTTAGCGAAAGCAATATTCTTTTCAGCCTCACGAACCTTTATATTTTCAGGATAAAGATTAATAAACCTCTCAAAGGCGGCTATAGAATATGGGATATATTTCTGGCCTTTATTTTTAGAGATAAATTGAAGATTACAAAGTCCCATTCTAAACAAGGTATGGGCCCCATCTTCAGAAAAAGGGTTTTCTAAATGAAACCTCTCGTAGAGCTTTAAAGCGTAGTGGTACTTCTTATCTCCATAATAAGCATCTGCTAAACGTACTTTTACTAATGCCATATTAATGAAGTTTGGAAATTTTGTTACAATCTTATCAAAGCTTTTTACGGCCTTTGAATACTTACCTTTTTCTAACTGCTGCATCCCTTGGTCATACAAAGCTGCAGGATTGACCGCTTCATCAAAACCAAAGAAGGCATGAGCTCCTTGAAGGCTTAGGATTAAGTAAATGGCACAAACTAGCTTTAAGATCATAATTGCCTAATCTCTAGACAGTGGACTAAGAGAAAGGCAATAAGGCCTACCAATTTCCAGTGTCTTAAGGTTTAAAAGTTCTTTCTATGGTTTCTAGTTGCACAGGCCGTGCCAATGATTAATAAGGACTTGAGCTATAAGAGCGATAGGAGTTGCTCTTTTCAAAGTTATTCTGAGTCGTTTGAAAGTGATAGAAATTAAAAAGCCTTCCCTTAAAGCCAGTTCTTCTAAAGTAAATATCAGCGTCACGTCCGATATCTCTTACTAAGCTTATATTCTTACTCTCTAACTTCTTAAGATAAAGACTGCATTCTGTACTAGGTCCTTTATGACAAATAGTTCTACTAGCTCTATTTTTAGCGACCTTAGCTAAAAGATGAACATCCGCAAAACAGCGTTTTCCTGCTTTGATAAAATCAACTCTAACAGTCTGTCCTTTAATATTTTTAATCTTATAAGTACTACTTCCCTGTTCAGGCATGCATTTTCCGGAGTGATCCTTTAACCCTTTAACAGGGGAGCAGATCCCAGGAATTTCTTTCTTAGCTTTCTCATAACCCATATTAGAAGCGTAACTCTTAAAGGATTCTTCGCCCGCTTTACACTCAACCTCATAGAACTTGGCCAAGGTTACATACTGGAACTCCCAATACGCATTTGTATCCACAGTGTTTTCACTCTTAACCTGGCGTTCTGACTCCTCATAAGCCTCCTTGCTAAGATAAGAGCAAGAGCTGAGAAGTAAAAGTGTGAATAGAATAATTCCTATCTTCATACCTTCTTTATCGGACACTTCTGTAAATGACTGTAGTTAAATGGGAGTTAGTTTTCTTAATTTTCTAGGAAAGACACTTAAGTAAAAACCTCAAGTGCCTGAAAAGACAAGCCCTCTTTTCAGAGGGCCATAGATATTGTTTAGAATAGGCTACTAGGGTCCATATTTTCTAAGTTATGCTTAACACTGTTTAGGAACATTCCTCCAAGCTGACCATCAATCACTCTATGATCATAAGTATGAGTTCCATACATCATAGACTTGATAGCAATAGCATCATCAGCTGTTACGATAGGACGTTTCTTAATCACACCTGAAGCAAAGATACCTAGTTGTGGTTGAAGAATAACAGGAGTCGCCATAAGCGTTCCAAAAGAGCCAACGTTCGTAAAAGTAAATGTTCCGCCGGTAATATCATCCATAGAGAGCTTTTTATTTCTCGCTTTCATAGCAAGCTCATTAACCTTTCTTGCGATTCCTGTAATGTTCAAGGAATCTGCGCTCTTAATATTTGGAACAACAAGACCATTTCCTGGAACTGCTACGGCGCAACCGATATTAATATCTTTTTTAACGATGATATTATTTCCATCTACTGAAGAGTTAACTAACGGATGCTCTCTTAGTGCTTGAATAAGAGCGTATAAAATAAAATGGGTATAAGTTAGAGAGATGCCTTCTTGTTTTTTAAACTCGTTCTTAAACCCTTCTCTGAATTTAACAAGCATCGACATATCAATTTCATCTAATGAGTTCACGTGTGGTGAAGTCAGTTTTGAATCAACCATGTTCTTAGCGATGGCTCGTCTCATATTATCCATTGGGATAACTTCAATTCTCTGCCCAGTAGCTGTTACTTCAGCAACACCACCTGTAGGAAGAGTTGTACTCGCTGGCGCACTTGGTGCTGCGGCAGCTGGAGCTGCTGCGGCCTGAGTAGCTCCGCCTCTATTATTTTTAAAATTGATAAAGTCATCTTTGTTAACTCTTCCTGCAGCTCCGCTTCCTTTTATATGAGCAAGTTCGCTTAAAGCAATTCCGGCTTCTTCTGCCATGGCCTTAACTAGTGGAGTATAGAATCGTCTCTCTGAAGGGTCTGCTTCGGGTGCCGCTGTAGGAGCTGGTGTTGCGGCGGCTGCAGGAGCTTCTTCCTTAGCCGGAGCTGCTGCGGGAGCTGAGTCAGAACTACTAGCTGAACCATCAAAAGCAATTGAAAGATCATCTTCAATAACAGCGATCTTAATTCCAACGTCTACAGTTTCCCCTTCAGGAAAAAGAATTTCCCAAACACGTCCCTTCATTGGAGAAGGAATCTCTGATTCAACTTTATCAGTTGAGATCTCTAGGAGGATTTCATCGAGGTCAATCTCGTCGCCGGCCTTTTTATGCCAGGTAGTAATTGTTCCATTTGTAATAGACTCGCCCATTTGAGGCATTACGATTTCATGCTTAGCCATAATTTATTCCTTCTTTTTATTTTAGTAATTAAGGGCACGTCCCTTTGCTGCTAACACAGACTCCGCGAGAAACTCTCCAAGAGTTGGGTGCGGGTGAACGGTTGCAAATATTTCTTCATCAATCCCTTCCATTGTTTTGAAAAGGGCGTATTCGTGAATCAACTCAGTAGCGTGAGTCCCTACAATATGGGCCCCAAGCATCTCTCCGTGTTTTCCAATAAGAGTTTTAACAAACCCATCTTTTTCATTGGAAGCCACAGCTTTTCCATTGGCCACAAAAGGAACGTTTCCTACTTTGTACTCAATGCCTTTTTCCTTAAGGGCACGCTCGGTATAACCAATCGAAGCCACTTGAGGCTGACAATAAGTACAGCCAGGAATATTCATCTTATCCATAGCGTGAGGATGACCACCACTCATATGTTCAGCAGCGATAACTCCCTCATGAGAAGCAGCATGGGCAAGGAGTGGAGGTCCACTAACATCACCAATAGCGTAGATATGAGGAAGGTTTGTTTGGTGCATATCATTCACTTGAATAAAACCACGATCAGTTTTAATACCCAGTTTTTCAAGACCAATATTTTCAATATTTCCAGTCATACCAACTGCGATAAGACCTTTTTCAAATTTGTATTCAGTTGTCTTCCCGCCTTCGACAGCAGTGATGATAACTTCTTTAGAAGTTGTTTTGGCTTCAACTTTCTCAACACCTAAAGACATCTTGATGCCGTATTTCTTATAGGCCTTTTCAACGGCTTTAGAAGAATCAGTATCTTCGATAGGAAGTAGGTTCTTTTGAAGCTCAAAGATATGAACATCAACGCCAAAAGCATTCCAGAAATAAGCGAACTCAACACCAATGGCGCCAGCTCCAATTATCCCAATACTCTTAGGAAGCTCTTCCATCTTAATCGCTTCCCAAGCACCAATTAATCTTTTCCCATCATGCTCTAAACCTGGAAAGGTTCTATAGTGAGCGCCAGTGGCGATGATTAAGTTTTTGAAACTATAAGTATCTGAATGACCTTTCTTATTTTTTACTTCAACTGAATTAGCGCCAGTGAGAATTCCAAGACCAGAGATTACTTCGATCTTGTTTTTCTTCATCAAAAAGCCAACGCCTTTTGAAATACGATCACTAATGCCCTTGGCACGCTTAACAGCAACTGCGCCGTCTAGCTTTATTGATTTCATATCGAAATCAATTCCGAGGGACTTCATGTCATCAAGCTCGTGAACAGAATGGGCCGACTTAAGAACAGCCTTGGTTGGAATACAACCTTTGTTCAAACAAACACCACCAAGTTCTTCAGCTTCGATGACGGCAACTTTCTTACCTAGTTGAGAGGCTCTGATGGCCGCAATATATCCGCCGGGTCCTGACCCGAGAACTATAACGTCGAAATTTTTCATTGATTTCTCCGGTTTGTACCTTTAATCGTTTTGGGCTATATGTCTTTAATATCAGATCACTTTTTAAGACGGGGAGGCCCCGTTGTCAACGATAGTAGAGCCTCTAGGTCATTGAAATAGGGAACATATTGAAACATCTTAGTACTGACGAAATCAAAATTCTTCTCCAGTTTTTCCCGCAAGGCGTCGTAGCCTTTGACCTTGAAACAACAGGACTCTCTCCCCTTGTGGATAAGATCATTGAGATCTCAGCTGTAAAGGTTACCAAAGATGGGGTTGAGACCTTTGATCAGTTAGTTAATCCAGAGATTAAGATTCCACAATTCACCATTGATATTCATCATATTACAGATGACATGGTGAAGGATTCCCCAAAAGTGGCAGAGGTCCTTCCTGACTTCGTGAAATTTATTGATAACTATCCATTGATTGCTCATAACGCCAAGTTTGATGTGGGCTTTATTATTTATGATGTTTTGCAAAATAAACTCGCTCTTCAAGAAGCAAAGGTTTACTGCTCGTGCGCCATTTCAAGAAGGGTCTTCACTGACTTTCCTAATCATAAGCTTGGCACACTTGTAGAGAAGCTCGAGATACCGCTAGAGAATCATCACAGGGCCCTCGATGATGCTAGGGCCTGCCTTCAGGTTTTCGCAAAAGCTCTTATTAGTTATTACAAGAAAAGAAACAATACGAAGATCCTCAAAGACGCTTTTCTCTTTAAGACCAATAGTTATGGCGAGAATCAGGAACTCAATATTCCAAAGCATCTTAAGAAGCTTGAAGTCCTAGTCCCTGCTCAAGAAGTCTTTGATATCAAATACAATGGCGGCAGCATGAAAGGAAAGTTCAGGCCAGTTAAGCCAATTAGCCTTCTTCCTATGCCTGAAGGCATGATCCTTTACGCTCACTGCCTGACAAGTGATCTCTATAAGTCCTTTGCTGTGAAGAAGATCTCAGACTTTAGAGAGCTAAGTGATGAAGAAAAGGAATACCGCTTAGAATCTTTGAATTTACTTAACAATTGACCTCACACGTTATACTTAACTTCTATGAATTTAATTAATAAACAAAATATGGGATTAAGACTTCAACAGCTCATCATCCTGGTGCTGCATCTCATCCTTTTAAAATGGATTCATTACGCCCTTACAGAAACTGGTCAGGGAACTATCGAAGAAGTCATGTATCACTTTTTTGGAATGGCCATTTATGGTGCTGCTCTGATCCGTGGTTGTGCTTGGTGGGGCAGAAGACTCTATGTAAAAGAGGGCGGGCATGTTCGACCTTAACCTGGTTGGCAAAAACTCGAAGAACAATCCCCTTCCCCAAGGCCTTAAAGACTCTTGGAAAAAAGAACTTAGAGAGGCCATAAAAACTTCCTCTGCCCTAGAAGAAATCCTAAAAGTAAAAATCCCAAGAACGAGTTACCCCATCTTTATTCCAAAAAGATTGGCCTTAAAGATATATAAAGCCGGAAGTGAAAGTATCCTCTGGAAACAGTTTGTTCCAAGGCAAGATGAAAACTCCCCCCTCGGAATGGAAGATCCTATTGGTGATCATAAGCATTCAAAAGAAGGCAGGATCATTCACCGTTATAAGAACCGCCTGCTCTTTCTCCCGACTCCCCTATGTCCAGTTATCTGCCGTTACTGCTTTAGAAAGAATGAACTAGCAGAACCAGACTCATTATTTGAAGGACAATTAAAAGAAACAATCGCTTATTTAAAAAAGCACCCTGAAGTTAATGAAGTCATCCTCTCAGGGGGTGATCCTCTTATTATGAGTGATGAAAAATTAGAATCAATCCTTAAGGCCTTCGCCTCAGTTGGATCCATAAAGTATTTAAGGTTTCATTCAAGAACTCCCATTGTTCTTCCAAGCCGGGTTACAGATTCTTTTTGTGATCTTTTAAATAAGTACGGCCAAGTCTTTAAGAAGCTTATTGTTGCCCTTCATTTAAACCATATAGACGAAGTGGACGAGGAAGTTAAAAGGGCCATTGATAAACTTAAGAATTCGCGGGTGGAACTTTTAAGTCAATCTGTTCTCTTAAAAGATATTAACGATGATGTTCAATCTCTCATGGATCTCTTTATAGGACTCTCTGATCTTGGTGTAAGACCTTATTACTTACATCACCCGGATAGGGTTAAAGGCGGCATGCATTTCACCTTAAGCCTCACGGAAGGGCGTATGCTCTATCACGCTTTAAGAGATGTTCTTCCTGGCTGGAGCCTTCCTCAGTACGTCATCGATATTCCTGGTGGTCATGGTAAAACCCCTGCTTATAACCCAGAAGACTTTGACTTCAGTGGTCATTTGATTTCAAAGGACGGGGAAAAGCTTGTTATCCCTCCTATCCAACAATAAATATTTGGATTTTATTTAATTAAGGTTCTGTTTTCATTAGATGTCCTAAAGATTTGCCTTATAATAAACATGAGTCTAACCTCTTACTTGAATTGGGGGCATCTTTTGAAAAAATTAGTCTTTATTTTTACAATATTTTTATCGTTAAGTGCCTCGGCCGGTCTTAATTATTATGACTCGATCACAAACGAAACTGGTTATCAGTTAAAGTCAGCCCTCGCGCGGCTTCTTAAATCAACTCATCGTTCACAATCATACGGCGCTCTTTTTAGAGTTTACTCTGAGACTGATGCAGATCTTACATACGATAAAGATGGCTCGATCATGGATATGTATTCTGAGCGTGCAGTTTCATCAGACCCTTATACTTTTAAGCCAAATCAAAAGAGATGCGGAACTTATAAGAAAGAAGCTGATTGCTATAATAGAGAACACCTCTTTCCTCAGTCTTCTTTTAATAAGAGAAGCCCGATGAGATCAGATATCTTTCATGTCTACCCAAGTGATGGATATGTTAATAATAGAAGAGGACGTCTGGCTTTTGGTGAAGTTTCAAATGCTGATTGGACTTCAAGAAATGGATCAAAAGTAGGAACTAATACATTTGAAGGTGTTAAGACAAAGGTCTTCGAGCCAATTGATGAATTTAAAGGCGATATCGCAAGAGCTCTTCTTTATTTTGCCACTAGATACGAAAACAACATCACTGGCTTTAGCCATGAGTGGCTAGACGGAAGTAGAGAGCAAGTTTATAAGCCATGGTTCAAAAGACTTCTTCTTAAATGGCATAAGCAAGACCCTGTTAGTGAGCACGAAGTTAACAGAAATAATAAAGCCTATTCTTTTCAAAAAAACAGAAATCCATTCATCGATCATCCAGAATGGGTAACTATGATCTGGAAGGCCAATTAATTTCTAATTGGCCATACGCAACATCATTGACATAAAACCCCACCGAAATTATATTTCAACCATCGAGCGGCGGTAGCACAGTGGTAGTGCGTCTGCTTGCCATGCAGAAGGTCCCGAGTTCGACCCTCGGTCGCCGCTCCACAGTTTTATCTTTCTCCCAAAATTCGCCCGTCCGCCAAGACTCCCACTGGGGACCTTTAAATGGCAAAGCCATGCAGACTTCAGCAAAAAAAAGCTCAATGAGCTTTTTTACCCCGAAAGGAACCCCCAAAAAAGACCATCCCACGCCCCAAGAGATTGCTGAAGCCCGATTTTATGCACATGCACCAATACACCCAAAACAAGGCACCCAAAAATCCCCTCCCCACAAAGCAACCCCCCGAAATCCCACAATCACTAGGACCTCTTCAATACCAAAGTTAAAATAGAAGAAAGAGAATCAGGAGGTTTTCATGTCTTCAAAAAACATTCAAAAAAGACAAAACACAAAACCAAATAGGCCCAAAAATCAATTAGCAGCCTCATCTAAGACTCCAAGCCTAGGGGCTTCGACTTTTCCTGAAAAGATAGTAGGCATCTCTTGGAAGGCCATCATCTTTTTATCTTTAGCCACTATGTTTGTTTTCAATTTTTATATGATTAAAGAAGTAAATTCTATGAGAGAGCAAATTCATGCACTCAGTTCAAACTCTAATAAAGAGGTTTTAGTAACCGTTGATCAAAAGTCTAATCCAAATACTTTAGAAATTGATTACTTCAATCGCAAGATTGAGAACTTTAAAGATGAGCTTTTAAATAAGATTTCTGAGATAAAGACCAATACAAAAATAGAGACCATAGTCACACGATCTCCCTCCTCGGCACCAATCGATAGAAGGTCAGCTATTACTCAAATGGGAGCTATCGATGTTATAAAATACACCGTACAAAACCCAAGAGCTTATCCAAAGTACTATCGCTACCTCTCAGAAGAATCTGCAAGAAGCAGAGAACTTAGAGACCTTCTTACAGATATCGTTAAGCACTACACTTCTACTCATAATATTATAGGAAGCGACAGGAATGAATACAATCAAGTGTTGGCGTTTAGAGATAATGTTTTAAATAATTATGCTGACGCTAAAGAAAAGGCGAATAGAACCTGGAAAAGGATCTACACTCCAAAGATCGTCACTTATAATTATTAGGAAAAGGGCTTCTTGCCCTTTTATCTTAACTGTCTAAAAAACGAACACCCAAAGTAAAAACTTCACTCAACCCCCTTTAAATTCATTTTCAAGGTAAAAACTAAGAAATCAATTTACAGTGAGGATCGAAATGAAAAATATATTTTTCTTAATTTGCCTAATATCAGTTTTCTCAACGGCAGGGGCAAGCGAAAGAGTTGTTTACGGAAATGACTTTGAAATTATAAGTAACTCTTATGAAGAAGAATCTCAATCCGTTTCAATGGGAAGCAATACAATAATCCTTGAAGGGGATAAGATTGAAGCGAATATTCAAATGACGAGTGGTCCATCTTGCCTCTTTGAAGGCGTAAAGCTTGAAAATAATATTTACGGTCCTACAGAAGAGCAAAAAGTTTATGGTGAGTCTTGCCGAGTTATCTTAGAATTTAAAACAACAGAGTTCGGAAAGACACTAAACCTCTCTAGTCATGGAAACTGTGTTTCTTTTTGCGGAGCAGGAGCTGAACTAAAAGCTTCGGGTTTACAGAAATTCTAAATACCCTAAGGGGAGAAATACTCCCCTTAAGTTTCTCTTTACTGCCATTCAACTTTTCGCGATAATCTTATCCATGTCCCTAAATGAACCTTATAGCATTCTCCTTATCGACGGTAACGACACTAGAAAAAAGCAAACCTCTTCTAGGCTCCGTATGCAAAACTTTGTAGTTGAGACCGCTCAAGGTGGGTTTCATTGCGTTCATATGGTTGAGAAGCAAAAATTTGACCTGCTTATTATCCAGGGCGATGAGTTAGAGGACATGCCAGCGGAAGAGGTCACTCTCCTCGTTCGTAATATCCATACTAAGGCCGAACTTCCTATCCTCGCCATCCTATCTGAAGAGGACGATGAAGAGGCCAGCGGTCTTATTCAATCTGGAGTGAACGAAGTTGTCATAAATACTGGTAATTTCAACCTAATCCTCAAAGAGATTGAGAAGATACAAAAGAGTACTCCCAAGAAAAAATGACGATATTTCTAGCATTTGCTCCTCGACAAAACAAAATTGCTCTCCTATTATGACGCGACTTGATGATTATAACGTGGGATATCATAATGACTAAATTAATATTAGCCGTGCTTCTTTTTTCTAGTGCGAGCTTAATGGCTGCTTCAAATGTTCAGCGTGTTAGCAATGACACTATTTCTATAGATGGAGCCTACTCTCAAAAGACGATGACTCAATCAGAGAGAATGAGAAACCTCAGAACTAAGCTTGAGAAAAGAACTGAACAAGTTCTTAAAAAGAAGATTGAACAGCTCCGTTTTCAACAAGAGCTAGAACTCTCTAAAAAGATTCAGAAAGCTTTTACTGAAAAGATGAGTAGACTTGATCAAGCCTTTGCTGAAGATGAATACGAAGACTCTTCTGCTCTTTAAATAAAACGCTCTATTAAGAAGGCAGTTTAAATCTTTAAACTGTCTAATTTCCTGACGGCCTAGTGTTATTTTTTCAATCCGATATTAGCATCCTCCCGAAATCCTATTAAAAGACCTTGGCACGACTCTTGTATCTATTCTTATAAATAAACTTATGAGGAGAGAATTATGAAGTCTGCAATCATTAAAGGTGCTGTTGCCCTTTCAGTCCTAGGATTTACCTTTGGATCTAATATTGTTTACGAATCTTCATGGCAGCCTTCTATCTTTAGAACCATAGCGAATGCTGTAACTGTTGAAGCTCTCTCTGAAGAGAACCTAACTACTGAATTTGAAAAGTTAAAAGGACAAATAACTAAGTCTCAAGAAAGCCAAGTGGCGCTTCAGGCTAAGATAGATAATGAAGAAATTGGCCTCTCCGAGCTCTTAGTAGCACGAGATGAGGAAATGAAAGAATTTAAAGAAGATTCAGCCAATGCCTTTGATAGAGCCCAAGACTTTAAGGACTTTATAAAAGGTGATAAGGAGCATGCTCTTTTTAGTGAAGTAGAGGCCCTCGCTCCAACCGTAGACGAGTTATTTAAATCAAAATTAGGATATAAATTAAATCAAAAGATCTCACGTGTTCAAGAGAGAGAGCTTCTAGAGCAAAAAGCGGCAATCGCTTCTACCAATGAAAAACTATGCGAAAACAAAGGTTTATTAGAAGATATCAAGGCTCAGATCGCTGGTCTTCTTAAAGATAAAGAAGAAGTCGTAGCGGAAGTTGAAGAAACTGAAGAAGTAGACAACGCCAATGGCTTTAGCACTGACGTATCAACATATGCGGATTTCTTCTCACATATCCAAGCTCAGCAAAGATCATTCTTTGAAATGAGCCCACCTTCATTCATGGCCCCAACAAGCAATCCAATGGCCATGTTCATGATGATGTCTATGTTTAAGAATCAAAATCAAGGTGCTAGATCGCAGGTGAATACTTACTATATGAACTCATCTCTCCCAGACTTTAGTCAAAGAGCAAGAGTACAGGCTAGTCCAGCTTTTGGAGGCTTCTCACTTGATAATAGAACCCCAGCTGCAGAGAATTTCATGCCAAGGCTAATGCCTAGCTTTGATGGCCTTCAGTACACAAGATCAATTCCAACATCTGCGAGAGCAAATGGTCTTCAAAGTTCAATCTTACTAAAATAACATCTTTGCACCCCCCTGCTGCCAACAGCGCGCGCGGGGGTGTATATAATTTAGACAGTCCTATAATTTTTACCACTTTTCACTCCCTAATCAGCTACTTACCCCCCTCTTTTCTGGCACAAGACTTGCTCTTATAAAACTACAAGATTTCAATTATTCGGAGAGAGTTATGAAAATGACAAATTGGAGATTAGGATTTTATTGTTTCTGCTTAGTGGCTACTTTTTTAGCTTCAAACGTAGCGACTGTTAAAGCGCCTACTAAAAGAAAGATAGCCTCAAGAGGCTTAGCTTCTGATGTAAAGATCGCAATTGATAAAGCGGCTGTCGAGGAAGTTCTTATCGTCACTCCTTTTGGCATCATTTATAAAAGAACAAAGTATGCTGAATCAGTTCGTATTCAAGTAAGTGACAATAAAAAGCTTCTTAAAGAAATTAAGCAAAAAGATGCTGCTCTTGAGAAAAAGATCGCCGAGATCAAAGACCTTAGATCAAAGAATCAAACCGCTTCTCATGTTATCGAGAGTGCTGTTAGTAAGCTTGAAACTATGAAGTCTGAAAGAGGAGAATTAGAGTCTAGGCTTATCGCTACAAAAAGACTTCACCAACAAGAAAAACAAAAACTTGATGACGATATCTCTAAATTAAAAGAAAGTATTGCTTCAGAGACTGAGCAAAAAGATTCTGAAAAGAAACTTAAGCTTGCTGCCCTTGCTGAACTTGAGTCTGCATCCCAGAATTTCTTAACTGTTCAAACCCAGTTAAATGAAACAAGCGGAGAATTAAATACTGCTAAAGAAGATCTTATTAAATTAAACGATAGAGTTGCTGCCTTGGGTACTGAACTCGAAGGAAAGCAAACTAAGATTGAAGAGCAGAACCTCAAACTTACCGAACAAGAAACTCAGATTAACGAACAATCACAATCTCTAGCTGCCTTAAAAGAAGCTGAGTGTAATCAACAAGAGCAATTAAAAGACCTCGCAAAACAAGTTGAAGCCTTTGAAACTGAAAAGACTGAAATGGACGAAGTTCTCGCAGCCCTTAAAAAAGAAAAAGAAGAAACTGCTCTTGAAAGAGCCAAAGAGAAGAAAGAAATTGAAGCACTTATGAATCAATTTACAATGTACGCTTCGCTAATGGGGCAACAGCCTCAACCACAAATGCCTATGATCCATCACAACCCACTTACAGATTCTAGTATGGTGAATTGGGACCAATACATGATGCTTTCAATGATGGGGAATATGAGCCGTCAGGGCGGAGCTAGTCCTTTTGACTTTAATGGTGGTAACTCTCAAGTGAATAGTTATTACTATATGCCTCAAACAGAAACTGATGCCTTTTTATATAATTCGGCCATAAACCCAATGGGAACTTCATGGGGAAGCATAGGTCCAAATAATTACTTTGGAGAACTAGGACAAGGCTTTGGTGGCTACCCAGGAGGCTTCGCAGCCCCAATAGATAGCCCTCTAAGCGCATTTTCAAGTCCTTCTCAAGGCTTTGACTTTGTAGGCGGGAATATGAGCCGTTCAAGAACTCCTGCAGCTAAAGGCTTCTTTGCCTTCTAGAGTAACCGTCCTTTCCGCTCTGCTTTAGAGCGGAAAATTCTTCCACTTTTTCCTAAATATTTCGTCAAAAGTTTCGATCAGTAAGGTGCATGAGTAATCAACACCATAGAAAAGCCCATTCATCTGAATCTACCATCATAAAAAAATGTCATGTTTGTGGATTTGTTAATGAAGGACAAAAAGAAATGGAGTCTTGTTCAAAATGTAAAAAAGGCTTCCTCCCTCTCAATTACTTTTCAAAGGTTCATGCCAAAACTTCTGAAGAGTTCAAGAACCTATTCGCACGCTCTGAAGACCTTCACCCAGACGACCTCATTAAAGGCATTACTGTTCTTTGGTAATTTCCTTCTTTACGATTAATCTCATTTAGTCCAATATTGCTAAGCTATCAAAAGGATTACTGTGATGCGTTTAAACTTAGCTATACTCTTGATTTTACTTACCTCTTCTTGTGCTACAAAGCCTAGAGAAGTTGCTGTTGAAGTAAAACCTAATGAAGAGCAAAGCAGTCTTAGACCAAGGTCGACGATTCCTAAGCAATACCTAGAAGTCTTGGCCTTCATCTCTATCAATCAAAGAAAGATCATTAATGAGATTGTCGATCAGCAAGGACCGCTTCTAAAAAAGTACTCTGATTTAATGGGTGTTTCTGAGAGAGAGTATCAAAGCTTTAAGAATATCCTGAAACAAAACCTGCCAAAGCTAATCCAATACAACGAAGCAGATGCTTTTCAGTTTCGAGTTCAGGAGCTTCTCCTAGATAAGAAAATTAAGCTTAGTTCTATTCGCCCTCAAAATCAGTAAGACAATAATACTTATAACCAGCCTTTGCTAATTTCTTAGACCCACCTAAATCTGGAAGGTCTACAATAAAACATGATTCAACAACTTCTCCTCCAGCTTGCTCTACAAGAGAGATGGCTCCAAGAATAGTTCCACCAGTTGCCAGAAGATCATCAACGAGTAAAACCTTTTGACCTTTTTCAATAGCATCAACATGAAGTTCAATCGTATCGATTCCATATTCTAATTGATAATCTTCGCTTAGAACCTCTCCAGGTAATTTTCCTTTTTTACGAATAGGAACAAAGCCTAAACCCATGTTGTAGGCCATGGCCGCACCTAGAACAAAACCGCGAGCTTCGATCCCAACGATCACGTCAATATCCCTATCTTTGTACTGATTAACCAGCCCATCAATAGTCAGCTTAAAGCCTTCAGGGTCTTTCATAAGAGTTGTCACATCGCGAAACATAATCCCCTCTTTGGGGAAGTCAGGGATGGTTCTGATTTTAGATTTTATGGGCATATTTTCTCCGATTTAATTCTCTTACACTCTATTGAAATTACGATACATCTTCAATTACCACTCTTTAAGCATCGCAGCATCCTAAGGCATTTTAAGACGATCATGGTAGTGTTTTTCTATGAGCGAAGTACACACACAAGAATCGGTCGCTACAAAAACAATTGATAACGGCCCAAAGAAATCTTTAAACTTACACCCTGTCATCACAAGGCTCCTCGAATCAAGAGGGCTTGATGAAGAGGCTATCCGGGAATTCCTTAGCTGGGATTTACTTGAGATGCCAGATATCACTTCCATGTTAGACACGACTAAAGCTTCTGAGCGAATCATCAAGGCCATCGTTAATGGTGAGAAGATTGGAATCTATGGTGACTACGACGTAGATGGAACTACAAGTTGTGCTCTCTTTCATCACTTCTTTGAAATGCTTGATACTACAGTAAGCCTCATTCAACCAAGCCGCTTTGTGGAAGGCTATGGTCTACACCCAAGTTCAATTGATAAGGCCCAGGAAATGGGTATTGAAGTTCTTGTTACTGTTGATTGTGGAATTTCAAATAATGAAGCCGCAGAGTATGCAAAGCTAAGAGGCTTAGATTTAATTATTACTGATCATCATAAAGATGCTCGTGAATCAATGCCTGATGCCTATGCCATTGTTAATCCAAATAGAAGAGATGAACCTGAAGACTCAAAACTAACAGTCTTAGCTGGAGTTGGTGTAGCTTTTGCCATTTGCTGGGAGATCAAGAAAATTCTAGAAGCAAAGGGTGAAAAGGTTCCAAGCCTCTATCCTCTACTTCAATGGGTGGCCGTAGGAACAGTTTGTGACATGGCGAACTTAACACCCCTTAATTTAAAGCTTGTCCGTCATGGCCTAAAGCAAATGCACGAGACAAAGTATCCTGGAATAAGAAAGTTCTTCACGAATGAAGAAAGACTCGCCAAGTTTGTTCCTAGTGAAAAACTTGGGTTTAATATTGGTCCCTTAATTAATTCAAAGGGAAGACTCGATCATCCTGAGATGGCCTTAGAGTGTCTTATTGCAAAAGATAATGACCGCGCACATGAGTGCTACTCACACTTAGAGATATCAAATAGAGAAAGAAAGATCATCACTTCTGAGGTTTTTAAAAGTGCCTCTGAACAAGTGCTTCAAACAATGGATGGTGAAGAGCATCTTCTCACCATGGTCTATGATAAAGAATGGCATGAAGGTGTGATTGGTATTGTGGCCTCTCGTCTAGTTGAAACTTATAAGGCTCCAGCCATAGTTTTTACTGATTCAGAACAAGAAGGGATCATTAAGGCCTCTGCTAGAAGTGCAGGAGAGCTAGATCTTTTTAGCCTTCTCAAGGCTCAAGAACACCTCTTTATTAAGTTTGGTGGTCATAAGGCTGCAGCAGGGCTTTCAATGCCTAAAGAGAATCTCGCTCAGTTGAGACAGGCCCTCACAGATAATTTAAAAACGGTTCCGAGTATCGAGAGAACTGTTCAAGACTATTACGACCTTGAAATCCTTCCGAATGAGATAAACCCAAGGCTCCTCAAAGAACTCGAAATGTTAGAGCCTTTTGGAATGGGTAATCAAAAGCCACTCTTTAGGGTCAAAGGTTTAAAGCTAGCTTCTTTTGATATTCTAAAAGAACTTCATGTTAGATGGAATTTTTCTTATAACGATTCTTTTTATAAAGGAATTAGTTTTAATTATGTTGATAAGTTTGGCGTAAAGTCTCCAGATGATTTATTTTCAGCTTCTCAAATGGATGAAGAGCTATATGTATATTGTCAGCTAGGGATTAACCGCTACCGAGGCAACGAATATATTCAATTGATGGTAAATCGTATAGAGACAGAGTAACTCTCTATACGAAGAAATTTATATGAGAGTCTCTCACTTTCTTAATCGAATTTTTTTTTAAATCTTCATCAACAAGTTTCCACAGTTCCTCATCAACAACTAAAGTTAAATTTGCGTTCTTCTTTAGAGCAATGGCCGGACAACTAGGATCATCTCGCAAAAAGCGGTTTAAAATATCAGCCTTATGAGTCCCTTTTACCATAAGTAAGATAGACTCTGACTTTAAAAAAGTTCCAACCCCATAAGTAATTCCTTTAACAGAATCTTCTCGAAGGCCTAGGTACTTCTTAGTAATCTCTGTTAGCTCAACTTCTCCAAAACTAAAGTTTTCATCTAGGTTAGGTTCATGAAAAGCGACATGTCCATTTAGCCCAAGACCTAGAATAGTAGAGAACTTTGTAGGAGCTTTTGTTTCGCCAATTCTTTGTAGCCTTTGGCGATAATCACCTAGGTGCTTTTGAAAAAAGTCATAGAACTTATTTTTTTGAGGACCGTCTACAATGTCATCGACTTGAAAAAGAAAGGTCTTATCTATCCAATCAGGCTTTTCTTTTCTCCACAGAGAATAAAGACCTTCTGGAGTACCTCCAGCTGGGATAAAGAAATCTCTTACACCATTTTCAAATTCTCGGTGCATCCATGTTTGAGTCATTTGATCAACAAATGTACTATTTAATCCAATTAAAACTTTCATAATTCTAGGTTAAGCGAGAAGATATATTCATGGCAAATCAACTACGAAATATGGTCATTACTGCCCACCCCGACGATGAAACTCTCTTTTTTGGAGGAACTATCCTTTCGCGCCCAAATGAAGAATGGACAGTTGTCTGTTTAACAGATGGAAATGCTGATGGACGCGGGGATGAAAGAATGGCCGAACTAGAAGAGGCCTGTGACCTTTTAGGTGTTCAATCGGTCATCAAAGCTTCTTTTGAAGATACTTATGATCAAAACCTAGACCAAAGAAAGTTAAAAAAGTTTTTCGCCTCTCTACCTGAAGTCGATGCTATCTATACTCACGGCCCGCTTGGGGAGTATGGGCATCCTCATCATATTCAAACATCGTTTGCAGTTCATAAATTCTTTGAAGGCACCCCAATCTGGCATCCGGCCATCAATTGCTTTGCTACAAAAAGAGAAGTACTTACCGAGGCTCAGTATAATAGGAAATTAGAAATTTTAGCGAAAGTATATAATCAGGAACTCATGCGCTTTAGCCGTTTTATTCACTTCCCTTCAGAGGAACTCTTTACTCAAAGCTCTCTCGATGAAGTTGAAAAGTTAGCTCAATACTTATTAAGCCAAGAAGTCGACGAACCAAAAGGGCTCGTCAACTATAAGGCTTTCAAAGATCACCTCTCACTCTTTAGATCATCGATCTTTGAGAGGGCCTTTTAATTATCTTTGAATCTCTACTTTTTCGATTCTGATCTCTTCAGTAGGTCTATCCATAGGTCCTGTCGCTGCAGTTCCGATAGCTCTAACTATATCCATACCTTCAACAACTTTACCAAAAACAGTATGACGACCGTTTAAATGTGGAGTTGGCGCTAGTGTAATGAAGAACTGTGAACCATTTGTTCCTGGTCCAGCGTTCGCCATTGATAAAACACCTTCAACATCGTGAGAGAGTTCAGCTTTACATTCGTCTTCGAAGCGATAACCTGGTCCACCTGTTCCAGAGCCAGCAGGACAACCACCTTGGATCATGAATCCTTCGATGATTCTATGAAAGATAAGCCCATCATAGAAATTTCCTTCTTTCTCTGTTTCTTGGCGACCTTCAGCAAGATTGATAAAGTTCCATACAGTCTCAGGACATTCTTTAGCATAAAGCTCAATAGTAAAGTTACCTAGAGTCGTATTAAAAACGGCCTTTGCTCTATCGATATCTTCTTTGTGATCATTCTTTTTAATTTCATTTTTTCCAAACATTTGAACTCCTATAATTAAAATCGTTGTAATTTAAACTTGCCCACAAATTCGCTTGGATTGTTCGAACCCTTAGGGATATATAAAAATATTTTTTGGTCATTCTTAAAAAACTCATTTATATGTAACTGAAATATTGGCTCCCGCTCTCCTTTTACTGAATAAGAAGAGAACATTTCATATGGGATATATCTAATATTTCTATTGAGAAGTCCTCTTTTACTTAAGTAGGCTTCAAACTCAAAGTGATTCATGCATAATGATATTAGAACAGGATGTCCCTTCTCCATTGCAGATCCATTTAAAAGACCTATTAGTTTTTCATACCCTTTCTTATTCTTTAACAGTGGATCAATCCAAATAAGATTAACCTGCTTAAATTTGGGCGCTCTAAAGGTTCTGATATCTGCTTGAATCTTATCGCTAAGGGTAAAGAAGAGTTTTTCTTCATCGCTAAAAGGAAGATATTCAGACTCCGTTCTTTTCTTCAGCTTATTCATTTCCACGTTGTACATATACTGAAGCTGAATAGCCTCTTCGTATTTATAGCTATAGCTGCTTATCAGGGTATTTATATTTAAGTAGCGCGGAGAGATAGTCCTTTGACATGAAGCTGTTTGTGAAAAGTTCGCCCAGTTTGGAAGGTCTGAGAGGAAGTACTTTACGACACCAGATCCAGAAAAATATTCTTCTAAGTTTCTTCTCTTCATCTGCTTATCAGCACCAGTCGTGCCACAGCCTGTTAAAAAAAGAAGTCCCAATAATAAAAATTTCAATATTATACCCTACTAAAAAAACTAAGCATATTGCTGATGATCTCTTTAACCTTTAGCTTTCCATCCTCTAAGTTCTCGGCACATAAAGTGTAAAAACCAGGTTCTGAATGAAAACCATTTGGGTCTAAAGAGTTGTTCTTTTTCTTGTTGTATTCGGTTTGAAGATGCTCACAAAGACTTAAGTCTCTTTTATAGCCTTTAAGCACTAAAATATTATCGGCCTTTAGCGTTTTAAGTTCTACCTTTGCATCCCCTATTTTAAAATCAGGAGATTCTACTGTTAGGTACCAACCCTCATTATCAATAAGCTTATCAATAGAAGTAATATAGGATTTTAACAGTATCTCAAAAGGAGGCTTTGGTTCTGTAGGCATAGGAATCTTAGATTTCATATAATCTTCTAACTCACGCCACTTAAAGACTTCATCCCGATAGGCTTCCATCTTTAAAGTAAAGTTTGTCTCTTCTTCTTTAATAAAGGTATCTATCTCAATTGATAACTCTTTACTGAGACCTTCAAAGGGAAGATCTCTATCAGTTACAAGCGTCAACTCGTTTCCACTCTCCTTCGTCCACTCTTTCAAGTTTAGAAGAGCCCGCGCCATATCATCCCCTTCCCCATTTAAAACAAGGTGAGGCTTTGCCGGTTTATTTTTTAAGAACTCAAAACAATCCTCACCATAAAAAAGAGGGCCTTCGTCTTTTAATGAAAGTTCATTCAAAGCGGGGCTACCACCTGGCCCTAGCATGAGAGGGATCTTGTTCTCTGATGCATCAACAACGAGGTCAAAGTCTTCAAAGGACTCTAACTCTTTTCCAAGAGACTTCATCATCTGCTCATCAAATTGTTTATAGAGTTCAGGATTATCTTCCTGCTGAGATTCAATCAATTTTTTGGGGTCAATTTGATAAGTTACTCTAAAGAGATCAGCAAGACGTGATCTGTTTTCAAGAACGTCTTCTGGTCCTAAGAACCTTTTGGTAACTCTTAGAACTTTTGCGCTCTTAATGGGAACGATTCCCTTAAGCTCGTCTGAATCACTAAATAATGTAACAGCGGCCTCTAATTCATTAAGGGCCCTGGCCATTTCCATAGCAAGAGCTCCACCGCCTAAAACAGCAACTTTCATAGGGGCCGAACATACCACGGCCTAATAGACTTTTAAAAGAGGATCGTGCTAAGCGTTATCTTAGGTTATAGATCTTAGTATCGCCTTTATCCGTGGCAGAATGCTCTGCAAACTTATACATAAACTCGATAAAGGGTTTTAAGGCCTCAAATGTTGGATAAGAAGTATCGAACTCACAGCCATAACGCATATAGGTTTCGCCTGTATTATCGACATATTCTTTACCATATTTCGATTCCACTATGACGGGAATATAAGTGCTATTAGTAAAATAGAATCTTAGAGTGACTTCAGTTCCTTGTTCAAACTTCTTTCCACTTTTAACATCCCACGGAACTTGAAAGAGGCAACCATCAGAAGAAATATCAACAAGCTCGACAGGATAGATCACGCCTTCTTGTTGGATAACTGTATAGCAGCCAAGGAAGTTTTGAAAAAGAACACGTTCAAAGGTTCTTCTCTTTTCTTCAATATTTTCGATTCTCTTGGAGTTAAAATCTAATACTTTTTCCGTCATGATGTCTCCTACGACTTTTGTTCTACAAGCGTATCGGAAAATGTAGGTTGAACTAAAGAGGGTAAAAGGTTCGTAGTTAAAAAAAACAGCTAATTAGCTATTTTTTTGACCAAGCAGGATTCTCGGTTATCTCTTCATGCACTCTAGAATAGGATTCTAATCTTGAGTGAACTAGTCGACCTTCGTAGGAATCCGGGTCTAGGTGGGGTTTAAAAAAGGCACAGCCTTTGGTTTTTTGAGTATGTTTACAGTCCGAGAACTTACAATTCACAGCTCTTTCTTCAAGATCAGGAAAGAGCTCTAAGAGGTCATCTTCGATTAAATCTTCTAATGAAAAAGAGCGGATTCCAGGGCTGTCTATAAGAGAGAAGTCACCACAGTCGATGATCTCAGACCAGGTTGTGGTATGAGATCCTTTACCGGCTTTACCAACTTCTTGGGTCTTAAGCTCAATATCCATTCCTGCAAGTAAGCTTATGGTCTTACTCTTTCCAACTCCGGACTGACCTAAAAATATAGCTGTTCTTCCCTTAACAAATTCTTGAAGTTCAGCAGTCCCATTTTCAATAAACCGTTTTTCAGTCTCTGGAAACTTAGCTGAAATCTCAAAACATTCAACTCCAAGATCTTTAAGCCTATCTACTTCAAATTTAAAATCGAATTGATCTGTGAACTGATCCATCTTATTAAAGATCATCACCGGCTTAATTCCCCACTGACTGGCCCTAAGTAAAAAGCGATCAGAGAAGCCTCTTTTAAAGTCAGGCTTAGAAACGGAATTGAGAATGATAAGAAGATCACAATTGGCCGCTGTTATCTTTTTCTTTTGAGTTCTAGGGAGAAAACGAAAGATCTCACTAGATCTTTTTTCAACTTCAGTGATCACACCTTCTTCATCTAAAAGAACGATGTCACCAACGACTATATTATTATCTCTTTTAAGAAGGTTGCCGAGGGCGGTGGCCATGATCATCTCTCCAGTATCGATGAGCTTACACTCAAACTCTCTAGATGATGACCTGTATACGCGCGCCTTACTCAATTGCTTTTCCCCATGTTCATAAATCCCCCCGGAAATAAAACATTCTTTGGGTCCATCTGTCCCTTTAAAAAGGAAAAAAGCTTGTATTGTCCATCCGTGAAGTATTCGCCAATAAATTTCTGCTTGATGATTCCGATGCCATGTTCAGCAAAGGGAGAGCCACTCCAGCCTTTAACGGCCTTGTAGAGTCCCTCCAGCAGTTCTTGGCATTGCTCATTCTCCTCTGGCTTTGGCATAAAGTTAAAATGTAAATGAGCATCACCAAAATGACCAAAGAGGTTATAAGGAACGCCACCCTTAGAGAAGCCTCTATAATAATCCATTAAATCGCTGAACCTTTCGGGTGAGACTTGAACATCAGTCCCTTTCTTAGTCACTCCCATCTTAGTATTCACTTCAAAGATGGCCCTAGGAATATTCATTCGTAACTGCCTACATTTGTTAGCTGCGATCTCAAAGATATCTTCTTCAGGAAGTTTAATTTTAGAGAGAAAGCTCTCATAGATCTCCTCGAAGTAGATTGAATCAATTTCTAAAAAGATTAAGTCTTTCCCCGTGGCAGGACGATCCTCTTCCTCAAGATAGGATAAGGAGTTTTCGTCAATAAGTTCACAGGCATAGATCTTATCTCTCAGGTTTTGGACTGATTGATAGATTTCTAAATGATGAGAGTAATCAACTTCCCATTTTGGGAGCATTAAAAAGAGATAGATCACCTCTGCTTTTGGCGTCGTCTCAAGAGTTGCTTCAGTAATAACCCCTAACTGCCCTTCTGTCCCAATCATGAGATCGGTTTCAACCTGCATGCGAGGGAACGGAGCATTCTTGTATATTGAATATTGCTCAAAGCTTTTTTCATAGGTTTTCAAAAGAGCGGCCTGATTTTCAAAGAATGGATGATCCTTTAATTCCTTTTCTCGGCTTAATACTCTCTCAATACCTTCATGATCGAGATACTTACACTCCACAACTTGGTTTCGAAGAGTCCCAAAACCAAAAGCGCGCTCCCCTGTGCAGGAAGTGGCAAGCCCGGAGAGGACTCCGGCCAATTCTTCAGTGGGAGAGGTTCCCACTTCACGCCCATTTGCTAAACAAAACTCCTTGGCGTCCTTCCAAGTCACCGCTCCACGAACAACTAGGCAGCCTTCCTCATTCAAACTCATCTCAGGTTTAATAACGGATAGGTCTCCCACAACTACATCCCTATCCTCAGCCCCTAAGGCCTTCTCTAGGATCTCGTAAGGAACAACGGTTGATGTTCGTGAGGTATGGTAAAAAGTCGGTAAACTCGAGCAAAGATGCCTGGATACTTCCTTCGTGTTCTTAAAAGTTTTCGATATTAATGCCATTGAAATAAAGTCTAACATAAAGATTTGCAATCTTACCCTGTTAGAGATTCACAGTTATTGACAAAGCTCAAAAAAAGCCTTAATTTCACACGGTTCTAAGGATTCATTCTGGTCTTTGCTGCGTTGAATAACGCAATAGTAGCCACGGATAGATTGTAATCCAAATTGAAAATGTGCAGCCGTAGCTCAGCTGGATAGAGCTTCCGCCTTCTAAGCGGAAGGTCCCTGGTTCGAATCCAGGCGGCTGTGCCATTTCACTCCCCCTAAAACAAGAAATCAAGACTCTTCAAACCACAGCACCGGTTTGATTCGAACCAGAACTGGTTTGCCACCCCAAAAAAATAGTCCAGCGGACTATTTTTACCATTTAACAAATCCCTACAAGACCAGCCCCCTAGAAACAGTGATTGGGGTGGAGGCGGCACGAACACCCCCAAACCTGAGACCCCTTTGCCCAAAAAACAAAACCAAGATAAAATACCCACAACCCAAAAACCGAGAAACAAATGCAACTCATCCTAACTCTACTCCTAAACCAAGCCCTAGCCTCAAGTTTTATAACCTGCCAAGTAGAGGCCAAGGTTGTGTCAGCCAAGCCAAATGATCTTCAAGTAAGAATCTTAAAAGTAGTCGAAGGAAAATCGGGTTTCGGAGACTGCGGATTCAAAACAGGGCAAAAGAAAAAGATCACTCTCAAAGAAAAACGACTCTATTCAATAGATGATAAATTAAAACTTACCTATTCTGAATATAGCGGGAAGACTCCTACAGGATCTGTTCATACTAAAAGTTGGGCACTAACTAAATAGAAAGCTTAGTCACCACGAACCCAATTCAACATCTCATCTTTTAAGAGTGGGCCGACAGCCCCTTTGATAACATTGATACGCCAACGCCTTTTTGAATTCCTATTAAGAACAGTAAGAATCAAATCGGCCTTTGGGTCTGAACACTTAATAACTTGTTTTAAATTGAGATCTAAGCAGGTCTTAGATAAGCGGGTCTCACTTGAAAAAGAAGGAAGTTCCCAAATAGTTTCTTCTTTAAATTCCGAATCTCTTTCACTTTGATTATAAAGACTAAGAGTAATCTTTGTTTGGATAAATTCTCCGGATATTTCTTCATCAATTTTTTTCACATTAAACTTAGAGAAAGTATTGGCCTCTGCCCCTTCGATAATCCACCAATTTTGAGAATTAGCTTCGAAGAAATCTCCCGATTCTTTAAACCAATCAGTTTCAAAGATCGCCCTTGGTTGCCCGGTAGGAAGACCATAAGCAGCTCTTCTTACATTAAAATCAAGAGCCAGGAAGCGCTCCCCTCGAAGACCAAAAGCCTCCTCGGCTATTCTTTGAAAGTTAAATCCTTCTGAAATAAAGAATCCTCCATAGAGATAGAGGTTAGCAGCGCGAACATCTCCAGGTCCATTAGAGCCGGAGTTTAACTTTACATCTGTGCCGTTAAAGGCAATGTCCCATTCTTTACTTAATGAAGCGCTCTTTGCAGAGAGTTTTGAGCTTGTTGCCTTTTCAATATCTACGTAAGTATAAACATTTGTCTCAGGGCTTTTAATGCACTCTTTGTATCTAGGGTTCGTATATACGTTTCCACAACCGGCAGCTTCAAAGTCTATAAAATAACTAGCCTCACCTTCTGGCTTTACCCTAAGAGTAAAATACCCCGGAAGAGATCTATCATCGTAGTAATCAACGACTTGAATCTTATAATACTTGCTCGATATTCTTAGAGAATAGACTCTAAAGTTAGGCCAGATAATATGATTGGCTTCATCATAGGCGTACCAAGAATTTTCAACGAAGAAATCGAAATTCTGATCTCCCATATACGGAGTTAAAGGGAGAAGATAGGCATCTATGCTTGGGCTTGAGTCGAGCTTAGGAGACTGCACGACTTCACGGCAGCTCAACATAAAAGTTAAGCTAAAAAGAAGAATAAGATTTAAACTCGTCTTCATTTTAAAGCACCGTCATATTAAAACCCACGAAGAAGGATCGTCCCTCTGCTGGTCTATTATCTACTTTAGGATTTACTAAATCTTGTCCAGCATCTCTGGTCTTATCTAGTAAGTTATTAATACTAAAGAAAGAATTTATCTGTTTATTAAATTGATAATTAAGTTTTAAATTTGTTGTTAGAAAAGAAGGGCTTATATCCTTATTATCCTGAGCTATATAACTTGCACCTGTATAGTTAGTGCTACTAATAAGAGAGAGGCTATCAACAAACTGATAAGCGGCTGAGAACATTCCTGAATACAAAGGCCTGTTCGCTAAAAGAAGATTTGAGTTTCTATTAATTGTTTCCGTATAAGAGCCATTTAGCTTTAGATTAAGTTTAGGTAAAACTTCTGATTTAACCCCAACTTCAATCCCTCTACTAATGACTTGATCTAAGTTTTCATAGGTAAAGATTCTTCCGCTTCCATCCCCTCTGCGTTCAACAGATTCGATTAGATTAGAGATCTTATTTAAGAAAAGATTTCCATATAATGAAGACTTTGAAAATTGAATTTCTTCACCTATCTGCAGGCTTACAGATTGCTCAGGAGAGAGGTTCTTATTCCCGACAACTATATAGTTGGCCACTGATGAATGATCCAATGTGAAGAAGCGCTCTTTAATTGAAGGGGCTCTATAGCCAGTGCCCACGGTTACCCATGATTTAAGGCCTATGTTTCCAAGATCCGTGTAATGAGAAAGGTTCACTTTAGGTGACACGTGCGAGCCAAAGTCTTTGTCATATTGATAACGAACTCCAGGCGAGACTTCGAAGTTTCCGAGCCAGAAAGTATCCTGAACAAAGGTTTCATAAGAACTTATCGATTTATTCTCAATATCAATTGTTTTGACGATATTTCCTGGAACTGCTTCAGTTGTTGTTTCTTGATCGACTATATTTTCACGAATCAAGATACCTGTTGTAACTTCATGGTCACCAATCTTTATATTCTTATACTTTAAATCAAGTCTTCTTCCTTCAAAGCGAGTTTCTTTTAGAGTCTCAGTAAAAGGAGTCAGCGGATTATCATTTAAGCTCAACTTATCTCTATTTATTTCATAGTTCAGTTCAGTTTTGAGAGTGCCGGCTCCTAGCTTCTCCTCTGTTCCGATTTTATAGTTTTGAGAAGTTGTATCTGTGGTATTTAAGCTCGCTCCAAAAGCACTTGAGCTATAAGGCCTAGAGGTTTCAGACTCAACCTTTCCTCTTAGGAACATTCCTTTGGCAAAGTAAGTTCGGCGCCCGTACTTACCCTCAATCTTTAAACTTCCGTGCTGTCTTGTTGAGGCGGCACCATCTTTTGTTATCGATGAAGGATCTAGGTCAAATGAATCTTGATCTCTATGGCTAAAGCTAGCTTTTAACCCAGCTCTTCCGATCTTTCGATCCATCCCCACTTTGAGGTTTCTATTGCCGCCACCTTCACCATTAGAGACCCAGCCACCAGAGCCTTCCATTTCAATCTTATTCTTTCGGCCAACTTTCTTTGTAACAACATTGATCACTCCCCCCATGGCCTGAGACCCATAAAGAGAAGATGCCCCTCCTTTGATCACTTCTACTTTTTCTATATCAGAAGTAGAGACTTGGGTAAGGTCAAAGCCGAAGCTATTATTTTGGGAGACTGGTGTTCCATCAATCATCACGAGGACTGAGCTTTCGCCAAAGCCTTGGATTAAAGCGGACTTACTTCCTGCTCGTCTCGATGTACTTGTGGTTGAGACACCAGGGATTTCTGTTAAGGTTTGGGAGAGGTCTTGATATTGCTGTTTCTTTATCTGTTCGTTACCGACTACTTCTACCTTTACGGGTGCATCAATTAGGCCGTCACTTATCTCTTCTTCACCTATAACCAAGATACTGCTTGAGTCTTGTAATTTAGCTTCAATTTCTTGAGCTAAAAGAGTTCCAGAAAAGCACTGCAAAAGCAGAGAAAATAATGTTAGATTTAAATAAATTGACACGCCAAACTATTAGCATTTATAACGATGCACGTAAAGTTAGTTCATAAACCGAGGAAGCAAGCCAATGAAGAAGTTAGTCCTTATTTTTACATTATTTCTGTCACTTAACGCACTTGCAACTGAGCGTACTCCATTTACGAGTATAGATTTTGGAATCTTCGCTGGTTGGGGCAACTTTATTAAGGTCCAAAACCCAAGCCACTTTAACGGAGACAAGTCTCACTTTCTTCTTGAGGTGAATGGTAAAGGCTATAAAGACATCCTTAAAGAAGCTAAAGAGCTTTATGGAAAAGACTTTAAATGCCGCCTTGCTGAGCATTTTGTAGAGAGTATGGGAGAGCTAGGAGTTTTAATTGATCAAACTGTTAACTTAAAGCTTTATATCTTTGATGGAGGTCATGAAGTGATCACTGTTGAGAATGTTCCTGTGACAGCTGAGAACCTTGAAGAAATTCAGTTTGAAACTAATCATTGTAAATAGAGTTTAACTCGGTTGATTGATTCTTATTAATCAACCGATCTTTATTAAGGCAGTGAAGCTCTCATCATTTCAAAGAAAGCTGCTGCCCCTTTTTTACTCAAATGAATCCTATCTCCTAAATAATTTTCTCTATCAAAAGCATAGCCCTTTAGTGTTTCCTCATTCACCCCTTTGATAATCTTACAGCGGCTTCCAATGGCCTCTATAAAATACTCTTGAGTAGTTACTCTCAATTCATTCTTTTCGACTAAGTCCTTATAGTAAGGAGGCGAAGTGATAAAAAGGCATTGCTGCTTATCATCGAGGCTGGTTAACAACTTTGTTACCTTAGAATTAATATACTTTTTATTAAAACCCATTGAGTTCCCAAGAAACTGAAAGACAACAAAGTCAGGTTTTTCTGAGTTTAGGTTTTCAAAGGCAGAAGTACGCGATGAACCTGTGCAGGCAAAAGGTTTTATAGCAATAGAGCGATTGAGATTATGCCTTCCCTTTCTTTTACAAAGCCATTTTGAATTCTTTGATTTTAGTTCATCTCCCCAATGCCTAGGGGAACTAGAGCCAAATCCAAAGACATTGAGGTCTTTAACATTTGGACTAAGATGCTTATAGACGAGCTCTCCTAAGAAACCTTCACTTTGAGAATCTCCTATATAGAGAAGAGACTTTACTGAGGAAGGAGTTCTTTCTTTATGAGTGCAACTTGCCAGCAAGATACTACAAATCATAAGAGTTTTTTTCATGTTATAGCCCATCCATTATTTTATCTAGAGATTTAGACTTAGATTTTCTGTAATTATTCTTATATTTAAGACTTACATGCCTAAGGTATTTAATAGTGTCCCCTATTCTTTTCTTCCTAAGATCAATCTTCAAAGGAAAGGGGTCCATCTTACTATTTTTCTTAACTGACTTTGGGTCTGAGATAAACTTCATTAAATATTCATCGCTAAATGAATCAATCTTTCCATTTGAGATTAATTCTCCATCCTTCTCACTTCCGAAGCCATCAATGCTATGACAAGCTACACATTGCTTAATAAAGTTCTTATAACCCCATGAGATATTACTTGAGTCAGCATTCGTGGGTATGAATTTTGAATCAGGATTATCTTGAAGCCTGAAGCCTGTTATCATAAAAGGCCAGTGATCCCGTCTTATGGCTGCTTTATCTTTATAGTCCTCTTTCCAGATCAAATAAAATGGACCTAAGTTAGAAACCACATCTCTATAACCACTCATTGTCGTGAAAGGACGTTTGTCAGATCTTTCAAAGGCTAGATAAGATTTTCTCTCTTTAAACTTATAACCTTCGATCATTGGCTCATAGCCTGTCGTGGTTAAGACCTTTATATAAGGTGAGTTTCTCCATTTCTTATCGGGATAGATTGTATTTAAGATCTCCTTCATAGAAAAAGCATTATAGAACTCAAAGGACCTTGTAGAGAAATTATAGACTTCAACTTTATGAACCTTATAATTTTTCTTTAAGTCACTAAGAGATAGCTTTACTTTATTCTCGAAACTAACTTCTTTCGAAAAAGCCAAACCACTATTAAACAAAATAAGCATTATTATTATTTTCATTACTAGAGGTTAACGGCAGATTGGAAAATTGTCTAAAGCCTGCCAGAGTAAAAGACTCGGTTGATTGTACTTCTCAATAAGTAATGGATTGTTTTTACAGGAACTTGTACAATTTACAGAGTGAAGCTCTCCTTAATATTTGTATCATTTTTACTAGTTCTTAACTCCTGTTCTTGCTCTAAAGATAGTAGCGAGGACAAGATCATTACCTTTGATTCAACTTGGGAGAAATACCATCTCCTTTGTAACTTTAATATCGCCAACAAGAACAGGTGCAACGAGCTTCAGGCCATGCTTGATCAGTTTGGCCCTGAGCATGTAACAGAGAAATCTCTTCAAAAGCTGGTTCAAACTTGTGCTAACAATCAACCAAGTGCCTGCGTTGTGCTCAGTTGGTATTTCTTCCGCGTTAAAAAATATGAAAGTTCGATTAAGTTCGGAAAGGATCATTGCCCAAAGAGTTCTACGGCCTGTTTCTATGTGGGTGAATCCTATAGCCTCCTTGGCCAATTAACAGAAAGTCTCCCTTTTCTTGAGGATGCTTGTAAAGAAGGAGAGGCTGCAGGTTGCGAGAGGATAGGTCATTTTTATCTTGGTGAACAAAAGTATAAAGGGGCGGTTAAGTATTTTAGAAAAGCTTGTGACTTAGAAGAACCTTTTGGTTGTTATAACTTAGCCTGTGCCTACTCTTTAATGAAAGACATAGACCTTGCCTATAATGCTTTAGAAGAGGCCTTTCAACTAGGATTTGAAGATTGGAATACTGTTTTAACTGATAAAGACTTAATTAACTTAAAGAGTTCAAAAGACATTCCTGCCCTTATAGAATCTTATAAATAGTCTCCCAATAACTCTTTGCAACGTTTAGGAAGAGCCGCTCTTTTTTCCTTAAAGTATTTATAATGATCCCAAGGTTCAATCTTCTCCTTACCTTCTTCGGTAAACCACCAATCTAAGCTTTCATCGCAGCCATCAGTTTCAGCGGGAACTTTTTGAGAGATACATTCTTTTGAATCCTTTGGGCATTTTAAACGTACGTGAAAATGATCATCATGACGATACCATGGCCTTATTTTGGACATCTCTTTGGTTGTAAAACTTGATCTTCTTTTTTGGCAAAGGAGCCTCTTAATCGCAGGATTGATAAAGATCCTTTCTACATTTTCATGGGAAGCATAGGTCTTTAAGACTTCCCATTGTGTCTTAGTCCAAAGCTTTTCATTAACTTCTTCTCTAGAGGTTAGGAAACTTGGGGCACTTATAACTTCTCTCTCTTTCAAATCTAAGTTTTTCTTAGCTGGTATTGTCTTAAACCAAATATCAACGTCGAGACCCGTTTGATGAGAGTTATGACCTGTTAATGAAGGGGCTCCACGAGCGTGTCCTAAATCTCCAATGAGAATTTGTTCATTCGTTTTTTTTAAGACTTGTTTTGAAGTTTCTTTTAAAAATTTGATAAGACTTGGATGTCCCCAAAATCTTCCTCTTGAGAGGCGCATAACTTGGAAACCAGGACCACTTGGAGGCAGGGAAACTCCTCCATCTAAGCATCCTAATGAATAATAACCAATGGACTCGGGGCTTTTATCAGTTGGTGTTTGAGAACTAAGGGTCATATGACCAATAGGAACCTTCGCGCAGGAACTCATAACAAAAAGGATTAACAATAGTTTAGAGTTCTTCACCAAAATTCTTCCTAGATAAGGGTTGTCCCATAAATGTTAGGTAATTAAGATTTCCAAGGGTATGGTTTAAAGCAACAAATGAGATGATCAAGGTTACAAGACAAGAGATTAAATAACCCATGCCATAAAATTGGATACCTGCCTTCAAAGATAAAAAGCTCAGCCCGGCGTTTAGAACAAAGAATATTCCATAATTAATCATCGCTTGCTTAGCTTGCTTGAAATAAAGAAGGACGATATTAAGAACTAAGAAGAGAATCTGCAAATAGGCACCTATAACGCCATACTTAAACATAGGCTCCATCATACTTGGCAGGTGTAAGAAGCTTAAGATCTGTTCTGCAAAGTACCAAACGATAACTGAAACAAATGTTTGAATCTTCAATAAGCTTATCGTTGTACTCTTTAAGGCAGCGATGATCTCATTGACTGAGTTATCTAAAAACTTGAGATTATTCTTACTTTCAATAGAGCGAAAGTAATAAGCATACTTAACATAGAAGTTTGTTTCTACTTGAACCAAGAAAACAGCAAAGCTTGGCACAATCGTTAAATAAGCTAGAAACATCGCCGTATCATAGTACTGATTGGTATAAAAAAGAGATTCTACTTTTTCACCTACTCCTCCAAACCAAAAGATAAATTTATCTACCCAGATACCTAAATAATAAAAAAGCCCAACGAAAACCATTGTCTTATACTTCTTAAAATAAGAAATAAACTCGAGGCTTACATAGTCAAAATCTCTAAATTCTGCAAAGAGGTTCCTTGTTAAAAGAAGGGCAATAGCAAGTTGTCCCAGCGTATAGCCCAAAATATAACCTACGAGATCGTAGTAATTACCTAAGATGAGAGCCCCTGCGATTGAGAGGACTCCTCCAATAAAGAAGCTTATAACGATTTGATGATAGTTCTTCGCCGCACTCAAAAAAATCATATTTAGCCAGATCGTAAGAACGCTTATAAAGAATCCCATGGCGATAAGTTTTAAGAGAATATCGTAATCAAAGAAAGAATAAAAGATCCCACTGACCAATGAGCCAACCATAACAAATCCACAAAGAATGGTGAGGAAGACATTTCGAAAAGTGGTTAGATCACTTATATAAAGTTTATCTGCTAAGAACCTAGTAACAGGCATCTCGACTGCACCAAATATAATCAGGCTTCCTGCATAGGTATAACAAATCATGGCCTTCAAGACATAAAGGTCGTGGTTATCTAATTGCCTTTGCGCGAAGTAAGAAACGAATGCGACAGAGAGCACCGAGATCAGCCATGGACCTGTACTTATAATGATGGAGTAGATAGTTCCTTTAATATTTCCTAAAAGATTATCGTGCTCAAAATACTTGGTTAGACGAAACCCTATTCCAGCCATACTTGTTCCTACATACTACTTGATAAGTAGCGATTATAAACATTCATATAATTAGTTACGGTCATATTCTCTTGATAGTACTCTTTTACTCGTTGGTAACCGTTCTCACCCATCTGTAATCTTTCTTCTGAGTTATTGAGAAGCTGGCTTATGGCCTTTCCTAATTCCTCTGGTTTCCCAAATGGAACGACTAATCCACCTGGACCTAGTTCGATATCTTTTTTAGTTGAGCCATTAATAAGCTCGTTACAGCCACCAACATCAGTCGTTACAGTTGGAATTTTAGCAGCGTACCCCTCGAGAATAACCATAGGCTGCCCTTCAGAGATCGAAGATAATACAAGCAGGTCAATCTTTGAAAAGTATTCTTTAATGTCTACTCGTCCGGTAAAGACGATATATTCTTCAAGACCAAGAAGGGATACTAGCCTTTTACAGTCTTCATAATAGTCTTCATCTTCATCAGTTGGACCCATTATATAAACGACAAATTCTTCAACTTGATTTTTCACAAAGGCTATGGATTTGATAAATGTCTTAATATCTTTAATAGGTACGACCCTACCAATAAGTGCTATCGCTAATTTTTCATTTGATACTTTATTAGCCGCAAGTTCTGCAAAGTCTTCTAAACGGATTCCATTAGGAATAAGTTCAATCTTTTCCTCGTCGGCTCCATAGGCAATCTGTTTTTCTTTATTTCCATTATAGAGTGTCGTGATGACGTCAGCCCTATCGTATGAGACTTTCGAAAAGAAGTGAAAGATCTTAATCCACCACTCTTTAAAATAACTTAAATTCTTTTTCGCTCTATAGTCTTTATCCGTATTATAAATCCAATCAGCTTGATAGATTTCAATCTCTCTTTCATGACTGTAGATTCCGTGTTCAGTAAGAATAAAGGGTCTTTTATACTTAACACTTGCTGCTGCTCCGAGTAGACCGGCATATCCAGTACACAAAGAATGATAAAGGTGAGCCCTTGGAATATCTGCTGATAGAATCTTAAACATTGGATAGTGTGTAAATCTCCATGAATAAAAATAGTCAATAAAGGAAATACCTGAATTTCCCTTAAACTGCATCTCATAGTATTTAACCAAAAAGTCCCAAGCTTCCTTACTTTCCATTAAGTCCATAGGATCACAAATTCTTTTATCGGGATCAAAGAATGTGCTATAGAACTCCTTAAACTGACTAACATCACCAGTCTTTAGGCCAGCGTGGAACTTCATTAACTTTTTAAAATCAAAGTCAATTCCTAGCTCTTTAGTTTTACCTTTTAAATTATAATCAAAGAGATAGCACTCCTTGATTAATCGAACATTTTCAGGGATGGGGTACTTATATTCTTTTTGAGAGTCTCTAGTAGCCCCGATATAAAGGATGCTGTATTTAATATGAGGAGTCTCTTTAATCAACTGATAGACACAAGTAGAAACACCTCCAGCAACGTATGGATAAGTTCCTTCAAGAATAAGACAAACATCACTCATTTAAACTAACCCATCGACATAATGTTGAACGAGCTCATAGCCCACATCACCAAACTTCTTGTTTTTTAATGACTCATTGAGAATAAAATCTAAGTAGTCTGGATTATTATAATTACTTACTAAATTTAAAATCAGGAATTGATTATCTGGGTCACATAAATGATAAACTTCTTCTACTAGATACTCGACTGTCTCAAGGCTACCTTTATAACCAATTCTATTTAAGAACTTTAACATTTGACTTAACTCTTCTACCGATTCCCAGCTTCTCAAATAGGTTTTAACGTTCTCGGAGACATAACTACCAAACTTATTTGTAAAAGGTAGGTAAAGATCCCATCCCACATTTTCAATGACAGAGAGAAGTGAGAACAAGAAATCTTTCTTCATCTTACTCGGGTTGAATTTGGCTAAGACCCTCTCATCAACCAGAACATCTGGATTAATTTTCATCATCAAAGGGTCTTTCCCAAGGATCTTGATTAAGCTTTCGACACAAGATTTTTCGATGAACTTGTTCTTATTCTGCTGACTAATGAAATAGAGCCTTTTAAATATTTCTTCATTAAAAACTATAGCAGAACATTCAATGGCCAAAAAAGTATTATTATTGGCCTTAGAAGTTAATACGTCTTCGATATATTTTTCTATGGTCTTTTTTCTGGAGAAAGACAATTTTTTGCTTCTAATAATATTAAGAATAATTTGATGACCAGAATGAGAAGGTTCAGTTCTAAGGTTGATAAATTTAGTAACAAGACCTTCGTGATCATAACTATCATGATGATAAAGTGAGATAAGAGCATAGTAACAAATCTGACTTTCTGTATCTAAAGCTAGTTTCTCAATATGAGCCGCTGCTTCTGCATTATCGTAGACAGCAATAGAATCAAGAGCAGATATAGTTATAAATTCATTATATCCACCTTGAATAACTTTTCTTAATAACTTGTAGCAATCTTCATGATAGATTTCCCCAAAAAAAGTTAAGACTCGAAACCGAACTTGGTCAGTACTCTTGATAAAGAGCTTAGTTAGAGGTTCTACAACAAATTTTTTATCGAGAGCTTGGAGTGCCCATTCAAGTTTTACAAGTACATCTCCATCAGTTTCAACTTCATACAAGCTAATTAAGAATTCTCCCGCCTTTTGATGTTGAACTGTACCAACCTTTTGAATGACTTCTGATTTTAACTCTGTAGTATTAGCGTCTGAATAAAGCTTTTTAAAATAGGGAATTGAGTATTTTTGTAAGAGACTCGCCATTCCACTAATAGAGGCTAAGACTATCTTTCTATTGCTGTGATCTAAGTATTGTCTGTAGAAGAAGCCATCGAAGAAACTTCCGATTCTCTCCAAACCAACGATACAGGCCAATAATATTTCTTCGTCTTCAGTCTCTTTGGAAATTTTCTTAAAGAACCTGATTCCCCTAGGGTCTTCAAGCTTTTTAATAACTTCAATAGACAATAAGATAAGAGGTCTATTCTTATGCTCAAAATTAGATAATACGGCTGGAACTAATTCGAAGAAGTGATTCTCACCGATAGTCTTTGTAAGATGATAACGTTTGGCAATCGCACTTAACTCCCAACATTTTTTAAGTGAGGCGACTTTTAAATATCTATACGTAACTGGTGACTCGAAGAAGTTGTCATGAAGTTTAATGCTTTCTGCTTTAATCTTGATATTTTCAAAGTCTCTAAAGTAGTTCAAGCAAAAGAGGCCAATCCCAATTGATTCAACCTTGGGTTCCTGGAGTAGAACCTCTATGAGCTGAAGCATGGCAAACATATGGTTTACATCTTTCTCTCTCCAAACCCTTTTAAAGAGAGTTAAGACCTCATCTTGAGTTTTTATTTCACATAGTTCTTTTAGTGAATTCGTTCGGTCAGACCAAACGGGTGAACTTAGCCTATCGAGAATATTGTTTAATTTATCAATCTTCAATTTTCGACCACCAGTCACTAGATTCTTTTACTTTTTCGTAGAGTAAACCTACTGCTTTAGAGCTTTCACAATCTTCTGGTATTTTATCGTAATTCTTTAAATTATAATTCGCCTCTGCTCTATAGAATCTAATTTTTGCCCTATCTTCTTCACTTAGTTCATTTTCTAAAGCTTGGTCAGCAATATCGAGAACTTTAGTAAAATCTTCTTGTTGTAAATAGATCTGCGTTATTTTCAAATATAAGTGAGATTGTTTGGTGTTTACCTGCAATGAGAAAATAAAATCGTAAAGGGACTTTTCGAGGAAAAAACCTTTTAACGAATTGTCTAAGATTCCTAGGAAGTAGGTATCTAGATAGAGTTGACCTCTTGTATTGTAATTATGAAAGTCGTTGGGAAAACGCTTAATATTTTCGGCAGCGATATCAATTTTAGAAAACATCTTTTTTTCAATCTTATCAAGAGCATTGTTAGCAAAATAACGAACTTCATAAGAGATATCATCAAGTCCCTTCTTTAGTATTTGAACGCTCTCTTTCGTAAAAGAACGGGAAAGTTTTTCGATGGCATTTAGTTTCAAATCAAGATCTTCTTGATTGAAAATATCTAAATAAGGTTGAATCTGATAGTTTTCATAGAGTTCATCTTCAATTTTTTCGTCAGACACACCTTTTATCAGCACTCTTTTTTCAGTAGTGTAATCATTAAAATTTTCTTCTCCCATAGGAATATCATACACATCGATCTCAGAGTTTTTATAAATTCGGTTATATAGTGGCCCTAATAATAAAAAGAGACCTATAGAGATAAATCCAAACACCGGTAAGAAGATGTCTATGACTAAGAAGGTTGCGCTGTTGACGGCCTTCGAGCTTCTTTTGTAAATAATCCAGGCACAAAGAAAACTGCTTAATGGATTTAAGACATATAGAAATAAATCAGCATCCATAAATTTAGAGACAATCCCCAAAAATAGAAACAATTTAATAAATATAATGCCCAAGATTGAAATCACTTAAGACAACTCCCCTAAGAATTTTTCAGTTCCAGACATTCCGCCTTTAAAGCCAGCGCTCTTAAGTTCAAAGCTAATCCTTTCATTATCACTATCTAAAAACTTAAACTTACCAAGTTCTTGATGGATTCTTTCTTTAAAGATGATAGTTCCTTTGGGATCAAGATTAGGAATCGAGAGTAAGAATTCGTCTTCACTATTTCCTTCAGCAACACAGTCCCTTCTTCTCGTCATCCGTAAACAAGCATCACTGATGAGCTTACGATAGGGAATCTTCTTTATTTCACTTATTTTTTCGTAGTTTTGAATCTTGATTTTTAAAATTGCTAGAGGAGAAGAAACTTTTTCGGCGACTTGCATTTCTTCTTCAAGCCGTTCCACAAAGTAGTCATTCTTAAAGATGTGCAAGGTTTCATCTAAGACAGAGTATTTTGAGTAACCTTCGTAGTTAAGGGCATATTGCAAAGAATGTCCCAACCACTTTACGAGAAGTTTCACTTTTTTAAAAGAGGTCGGTGTGTACTTTAGAAATGGTATCTTATGAATATTTACGATGGCATGAATTTCACCAGAGACTACAACCGGCATTGAAATGACTGTTTGCTTTGCCCAAGACTCGTATTCATCCTTGTTCGATACATCCTTAATCGTAACAAGAGTCTTATCTTTAAAGGCCTTTCTAAAAAGAAGATCCGTCGTAGAAAAGGCATTAACTTCATCTTTAAACTCATCAGTAAAGGGAAAACCTTTTGCCAGTTTAAAATTGCCGTCGTTAAGATCACTATCTTCACGAATATAGATACTGGCCCCTTCTACATCTAAATGTTTATGTAGAATAACCAAAAAATTAGGAAATAGTTCATCGATATTATTTCGAAATAGCCCTAGTCCAATATCATAGATTTCTTCAAGTGTTTCTAGTTTACTAACAAGCCTCTGCTTCATCTCACTTAACTCTTGCTCTGATATATCGATCTGTCTTTGGTTATTTTCAATAACAATTTCCTTTTCTTCAACTTTTAAGTTTGCTTCAAAAAGGTCACGAATCGTCCTTTGCTTTAACTCCCCTACTAGCATTGAAATAAAAACCATGGACAGTGGCATAGAGATAAACTCAAAATCTAAGATCGTCTCAACTTCATCGTAATCGAGTTGAGAGTTTAAGAGTAAAAAATATAATCCTGCTGAAAAAAGTGATGCAAAGATTGAAATTCTAAAACCATAGAATGCAGAGATAAGAATACTAATGACAAAGTAAGGGTGGGGCGTAAATCCGAGCATGGCAGGGTTTTCATTATTATTTAAGTAAAAGAGGCCCGTTACACCTAGTACGATAAGAACAATAAGAAAAAAGTCTTTCAATTGATTCAGATTTTTCATATTAGCCCTGTATTGTTTCCATTACTTTTCTATAAAGATCATTTGGGAGGATGGGCTTATTGACGTAAACCAACCCATTCTTATTAACTAAAGAGAGTTCGTCATTCTCTAAATGCTTAGCAGTCAAAAGGATAATTTTTGTTTCTTTATTTATTCCACCAGATCTCACTTCTTCAGCGAAGGAGATGCCGTCCATCTGATCCATCATATAATCTGTTATGATCAAGTCATAATTCTGTTCTTGAGTGAGCTTTAAAGCAGATTCAGGATCACTCTCTGTATCAACTTTTATTTCATGAAAAGTGAGCAAGCTAGTAAGCAGAAAGACGAATTCTTTAGAGTCATCTAAAACGAGGAGGCGTATTTTTTTATTTTCCATAAATTCCTAAAACCAATGATTCCAAGAGAACCCGATATTTCCGGAGTTCCCAGTGCTAAAGTTATCTGTTTCTTTAAAATATTCAATATATCCTCGCCAGCTTTTGGCGATTCCGTAAGTACTATAAATTTCGCCTAGGATATCCCAAGCTTTACCAAAACCAATATTTCTCTTGGTATCTCCACCAAAAGAATATTTAAAAGCAGCTTTTGTTGTCTTGTTAAACTCGCTACTTAAAGTAAATTCTTTTCTTAAAACAATAAAGTAAGAAGTTGATCCTTCACCATAAAGCCTTTTCACATTAGCCCCGGAGCTCGACAAAGATCGCATATAGACCTGAGCTCCAACATGGAATTGTTTTCGCCCACCAATTGGTGCAAGGTATTCCATATTAGCAAAAACATTTTCTCCATCTTCATCTCTAAAAGTTACTGAATCAAATCCTAAAGACGCATCCCAAATATCTTTTTGCATTAGATGCATTTCACTAAAGTAAGCTAAGAAGCTTCTAGAGTAAGACTTCTTCTCATTAGCAAGTTCTGGATTTTCATACTCTGCGTGAGAGTTCTTGTAAGTCAGAAAAATTTTAATCCAGTCAAAGCGCCCAAAGTACCCATTCATATAGATAGGAGCATCTAAAGACTTGTGACCTGTTGTCACATAATAGCCGATTTCAAAACTATCTGCTTCGTTAAAGAAAGAAATATGCGGAGCAATAAAACCATGGTTTTGAACACCTTGATCAAAAGTCAGAACTTGATTATGCCATAACCCTATACGGTACTTATTCTGCCTTTTCCCAACTCTTATATCATTTTGGTAGTAAGAGTAATTCTTTGCAATATGATACTTTCCTAAAACTTCTAAGTCCCAAGCATAGTCAAATTTAACCGCTTCTTGGGCCTCTTTCAAATAAGTTTCTTGTCTCTTGTTTTCCTCTGTGTACTTTCTTCTCGAGTAAAGAAAGTCTAACTTTGACCTAGCTGAATCGAACCTTCGAAGTTCAATTTCGTAATAAACGATGACTGTTAAAAGACTAGAGTCTTCAGGGTTCCCTTCTAAAAGTTTGGTTAGAAGTTCATAGGCAGCTTCTCTCTTTCCAGCTCTTTCTAAGCAACGGATTTCAAGTTGCGTTTTATCGACTTCACGAAACTTTGTATTCTTCCCTGGCAGTTCTTTTGCTAAGATCTTCGAGCAGAGTTCAACTCGCCCTTCTGTCTTTCCTAACTGAAAGTAAACTTCCTCAAGCATTCCTAAGCTGTATATATTTAGGTTCTCTAACTTAGTAAGCTCCTTAATCTTCTCTAATTTTTCTTCAGCACTAGCGTAATCTTTCTGTGAAATATCATGACCGGCTAGTATTTCAAGACTATCTTTGTCTTCTGGATTCCCCCTTAAGAATCTTTCAAAGTAAGGGTAAGCAGAACCAAAGTCATTAAGTTCGATATAGTTGTAACCTACTCTCTTCACGAGACCTAGATCATTTGGGTAACTATCTAGTAAGTCCAAATATATTTCTAAGGATTCCTTGGGGTTATTAATCTCTTCAAGTATCTCTATAATTCGGCCTTTATATTTTTCTAAATTAGTCTTAATCTTACCCATACGGTAACGAATATTGCCCATAGGAATAATAGGAGAAACATTTGGGTTATTAAGTAACAAGCTTGGTTTATCTCTTCGTCCATATTTATTAAAAGCTAAGACCTGATTATTCATTAAACTATTAAAGACTCTTCTCTTTACCTTTCTCTTTTCAAGTTTAAAGATTCTTATATAGATATCACGAGCCTTTTTCTTTTCACCGGATTCATAATATTCCTCCGCTAAGTTTTCAAGGTATTCAATATTTCTTGGATAAGCTCTAGATAGGCGGCGAAGAACAACGATTGCATCGCCATGCTTCTTCATTTCAGAGAACCTTTTACTAACATCAAATAAAATTTCACTCTTAGCCACTGGTATGCTTTTTAATTCTTTGTAGAGTTTAGCTGCTTCATCCTTATCGCCGCCTTTAAACTTAGATTCAGCTACAATAAACTTCACATTATAATTATTAGGTAGTTTCTTTAAGAGCTTAAAATGAATCTTCTGGATTACTCCTTGAGAGTCAAGCTTCTGATAATGAAATAAGATTCTCTCAAGGTGCTCAATCCGAACGAGGATGTCTTTACTTGGGATTGAATCTAAAAAAGAATCTGAAAAGGCGAAGCGTGCTGCCTTTTTATCAAGCATAAAAAGAATCAATTCTTGATTGAGCGCCCCTGTATGGTCCTCTTTTAGGAGATAAGCTTGAGAAAGAAAGTCATTATATGAATAAGGTGCTTGTTCGTTTAGAGTGTATTTCTTTAGAAGTTCAATGGCATTATCTACTTGCCGAGTTGCAAGAAAGTAATCAATCAGCTCTTTTGTAAAATTGATATCTTCGACTGTTTTTAATTTTTCAAAAAGCCTATTAGCATCATCGTACTTTCTTAACCATCTATAACCGTTAGCGGCTTCAAGAAGAATGGCATCTCGGTCTTCCTCTTTTTTGGCCAAGGAAGCGCGTCTTTCCATAACTTTTAGTTTTTCGTAAGGGATTAAGTTCCAATCATAAAGTTTTTCTAACTCAATTAAGTAATCAACATTCTTTGGTTTTATAAGAACAAGTTTCTTCTGCAGCTCTAAAGCTTTTCTCGTATCCCCATGAATTAGGAAGTACTGCTTAATCTTTTTAAGCGCTTGAACATTATCATCGTCAAAGGCCTTGACTTGATTAAAGTATTCAAAGGCCTTTTCATATTTATAAGAATGGAAATAAATCATTCCAAGCTTCAACTTTGAAGGCACCGTAAAAACGGTAACAAGAGTTATGGCGAATAAAAATAAAATGAATTGTAATCTGCTAAAAAGTATCACTTCCTATGATCCCTCTGTCGTTAAGAAATTCCCTTTAAATCCAAAGGGTTATCATTAAAATTTTAGTCAACTTTCTGGGTTTTTGAAAGACCTTCATCAGCATTAGGGAGGGCATAAAACTAAGGAGGTCCTGAGTTATGATTCGATTAAAATTAACAACTTGGAATTCTTGAGTAAAAAACTCTAAGAGAAATTCTTTTTATCAAAGTAAAACAGTCTACTTTTTGGTCTGATAAAGCTTTCTCTATGCTCTTGAACTGAATAAGGCTTACGTCTATATCCAGGCTTTTTGGGGTCCGCTGCACATTCTCTTTGAAACTTAACAAGCTTATCTAGAGTATCAATCATAGACTTTGGTCCATTGCCTAGAGATTCAACTTTTTGTTTTGAGAGCTCCTCTAAGAGTAAGCTTACAGATTCAATAGTTGAAAGACAGCCTTCAGCCGGCTGATGTTTTATGGAAAACTTAGAGCTTTCATTTGAATCAAAACAAACTCTAGGAAGGGCCTGTAGATTCTTGCTTTCTCTAAGCATTTTTTTAGCGCAAGGCCAGGTTCCATCTAAAACAAAGATAACATTCTCTCTATCATCGCCTTTAGGAAATTCTTCATTCTGACTTAAATTAATAGCTTCTTCTCCGGGGTAAAGGAGAAAGCATCTTTTAGTAGTGTCATTGATTAATTTATTTACAAGATTATCTTCACTGAAGTCTATACCCATGATCATCATTGAGTTAGATAAACTCTTTTGCGTTAACCTACCTGTTCCAATCCTTTGCTTTTTTGCTTCCTTAGGATGAATCAAGATAACAACCTTAGTTTTAGTCTCAAAACAACTTATCTCATCACAGAGACAAGCTTTCTTTGAACGGAAACATGAATAGCAGCGGCCTGCTTCAGCTAAGTTGTTCGTATTCATCTTTTGAATAACCCATGGTAATTGGCTTGTTATTTTTTTCAAGAAGTGGTCTTTTTATGAGTGAAGATTGATCAATGAGCATATCAACTTTTTTAGAAGCACTGAGCCCATCATAAGTTTCTTTATGTTCTCTATAGGTTCTACTTTTCTTATTTAAAGGCAGCTCCCCTAACTTCTCTTTCCAACGACTAATGAGGGCCTTTGTTGGTGGCGCTTTTTTAAAGTCATGGAATTCAAATTCTATCTCTAATGACTCAAGGTGTTTCCTTGCTTTTTTGACAGTATCGCAATTAGATATTCCGTAAATTTGGTACATTTTGTCTCCCTTCCGTAAAAGGGAAATATAGAGAAATTATGCTTTTATGACAACCTGCTCATTTGTAGACTTACTTCGTCTTTTCAAGGCTTTCCATAGCATAAAAGGAAGAGATCCATTTTCTTGGCTTGTTTTGAACGCCGCCATGATAATCATGTCGGCTTTGAATGTATTAAGGAGACGAACAGGCTTCTCAACTCCGTCACGAGTCTCACATAGCTCTGCTTCAGAGATAACATGATTAGTACGACAAACCGAAGGCCTATTCTCATAGACTTCACAAGCTCCTTCACTATTAAGGAAAGGGCAAGCTCGCTGCTCGTAGGAGAATTGATAGAAGAGCTCTGACTCATTTCCCGCTTCAGCTAGAAGGCGGAGCCTTCCTAAGTCAACCATCGCCCCACCAAGGACTTTACTAGCGAGAAGTTCAGCTTCATCCCTAGTCACGCTAACTTGAGTATGACAGCAAGCTGAACAAGACTTCTTACAGGTCACATTTTCTTTTACGATGGGATCTTCAAAAAGTTGATTAATCTCAATATCAATTAATTTATGAGTAAGCACCGCTCTTGGTATTGGGGAGCCTAAAAGCCTGAGCTTTTTCTTTGTTTGCCTGAACAGCTTCTTAAACAATTTCTCGTCTTTTAGCCTTTCATAGGTTTTATATGCGATTGCTGGAAAAAAAATCTTAACCTCCAAAACAATATCCTATTAAAATTATACGAGATAAGTTTAAGTTGCCTCGGCAAGGGGCAATCTTTGCCATATTAGCTCCTCTGAAGTAAATCTAACTGATCGAAACAACATAGGAATAGTCAATTGAGCTTGCTTTGCACCTTGAAAAATCTGCACTTATCATACGGGACCAAACTCCTGTTTAATGATGCAACTATTAATATTCACACCGGAGATAGGATTGGACTCCTAGGCCTTAATGGTCGAGGAAAGAGTTCGCTCTTTAAAATACTCACGGACCAAGTGAACCCTGATATAAGTAGCCCTCCGTTTATGTTTGATAAAGCCAAAGGGGTCAATGACCCTCAAAAGGCCTTTACTGTTTTTCAAATCCCGCAAGACTTTGTGGTCGTGAAAGAAAGACCTATTAAAGAATACTATCTTGAGTATTATCCTGAATTAAGTAAATGGCATAAAAGACTTATTGAACTTGAGAGCCTCGTTGCTACCGATGAAAAATACCTGCACGAACAAAAAGATTTATTTGATAAGCTTGATCATGCGGACGCTTGGAGGCTTGCCTCTAATTATGAAAATTATTTAAAGTTCTTTGAAGTTCCCGATGTTGATGGTGATGTTTTAACTTTAAGTGGCGGGGAGCAAAAGAAGATCCTTCTAAGTGTAGGGCTTTCTTCTACTGCTAATTTGGTTTTATGGGATGAGCCTACCAACCACCTTGATATAGAAACAATTGAAAGGTTTGAAGACGAGCTAAGGCAAACGAATCGAGCCTATATCCTTATCTCCCATGACAGAACCCTTCTCTCAAAGGTTTGTAAAAAGATCTTTCATATTACAACTGGTGAGATCAAGGAGTATGAAGGCTCTTATGCAGATTACTTAGAATTTCTTGCCGAGAAAGAAGAAGAGAGAAAGAGAGTTCTTGCAAGACTTAAGAACAGCTTAAGAAGAGAAACAGATTGGATGCGCCAAGGGATTAAGGCAAGAGGGACTCGAGCGAAAAGTCGCGTCGATAACTTTACACAACTAAAAGGCCAAGTTGAGAATATCATTTCTCAGACAAGAAAAAGCATGAGCCTTAATATTTCCTCAACTGATAAGAAGCGTAAGAAGCTTCTTGAGTTTAAGAAAGTAAGTTTTGGATTCGATGGAGTTAACCTTTTTGAAAATATAGATCTCATTATGACCAAAGGTGAAAAGATTGGTCTTATCGGTCCTAACGGAGTTGGAAAATCAACATTAGCTTCACTTATCTCTGAAAAATTCAAGCCTACTGATGGCATTGTTCAAAAAGCTGATGATATTGTTATTAAGTACTTTTCTCAAAAAAGAGACGAGCTTGATCTAGAAAAAACTCCTTATGAAATTCTAGGTGATGGCAGCGAGTTTATTTTCATGCCTGATGGAAGACAAAAACATGTCATTAGTTACTTAGAAGACTTCATGTTCCCAAGAGAAGAAATCAATAGACCTCTTAGAACTTTCTCTGGTGGTGAAAGAAGCCGGCTTCAAATGGCGCTTAACTTAAAAGAGCCAGGTGATATTTGGATCTTTGATGAGCCTACCAATGATCTCGATTTAGAAACTCTACAAATTTTAGAGAAGGCCTTAATGGATTTTGAAGGATCTATTATTCTTATTAGTCACGATAGAAGCTTTTTATCAAATATTACAAACCGCGTTTGGCTTTTAGATCAAAAGAAGATTGAATTCTTCCAAGCTGGTTATGAACAGGTTTCTCCCTATCTTGAAGCCTTGGCCCTTTCAAAAGAGTTTGAAGAAGAAAGTCAATCTGAAGAACTTAGTAAGTCTGCTGGAGCGCCTGTTCCTCAAAAGAAGAAGAAACTTTCAAATAAAGAAAAAGATAGACTAAAGAAACTCCCAAAGCTTATTGAAAACACAGAAGCTAAGATTGAAGAGCTAAACACAATAGCAGTAGATCTTGGAACTAAAGAGCTTACCCAAGAAGAATCCAAGCAATTAGCTGAAGTGGCTTCAGAAATGGGCACCTTAGAGGAGTCACTTCTTTCCATGTATGAGGAATTTGAACTCCTTCAGGCTTAGAGGCATAATAGAGGTATGTGTCGTCTCTTTGGATTTAGATCCGTCATTCTTAGCCAGGTTCATAGCAGTTTAGTTAGTGCTGATAATGCCTTGGCCTTTCAAAGCAACAAGCATCCTGATGGTTGGGGAGTTGGCTACTACGTCCAAGGCACCCCTCATATTATCAAGTCTTCTGAATCAGCCGCCATTAAAAGTAATCTCTTTAAGAAAGTCTCTGGTGTTGTTTCAAGCCAAACGGTCTTAGCCCATTTAAGAAACTCAACTCAGGGCGATAATACCCTTCTTAACACCCATCCTTTTCAATTTGGTCAATGGGTCTTTGCTCATAATGGAAATATCAAAGATTTTGATAAAGTTAAATCTAAGATAACCGCCAGGATAAACCCTGAATTAAAAAGGTTCATCCTCGGAGAAACCGATAGTGAGATCATCTTTTTTTACATCTTAAGTTATTTAATGAAGGAAATGGATATTTCTCAAAAGAACTGCGAAGCCAGCAAAGTCATTAAGGCCAGTAAAGAAGCTATCAAATCCCTTGTCGAAATAATTGGTCCTTTTTCAAGAATTGATGACAATGGCGAGACTGAGACGTATTTAACCTTTCTTCTTACTAATGGTGAAACCATGGTCGCCCATCAAGGCGGAAAGAATTTATTTTACTCCACTTATAAAACGAAGTGTGGAGACCGTGATAATTGTCCGTCTTTTACAGACGCTTGTGAAAACCCATCAGTTGATGGCTATATCAATCATCTTATTTTCTCTAGTGAACCATTGTCTGGTGAGAATATTTGGCTCCCTATGAAAGTAGGAGAGATCATTGCAATTGATAGTGATATGAAGATTATCCTTGAATCCGTTGATCAATAACAAGTTTTAACTTTCCCGTTCTTTCATTATGAATAAGCTCAGACTCTTCGACTTTTATAAAATCGACATCTCTAATATGATTTTTATTAACGGCCTCAAGATACATAGGTCTTTCTTGGTAGAAATTTTCTCTAAGATTAGATAACTCAGAGCCTGACGTATAATGAACGATCAGCTTATCCTTACCCTCAGAGTTTAAGATGAGCATTTGAAAATTAGAAATCTTCTCAAAAAGGTTAAAGGACCTAAAGACTTCTACAAGATCATCACGACTAACAGTCACTGGACCTATTCTCGCTCCTTCGTCAGAGCGGCCGAGTAGCTTAAATTTACCTGTAGATACCCAACAACCCATATCTCCAACGGGGTATCTAATGATAGGCATAAGAGTTCTGCAAAGATTGGTAAAAGTTAACTTCCCAACCTCTCCCATCTTAGTAATCGGCTTATCATAGTCATCAAGGATCTCCATGATGGTTCCAGGAAAAACATTATGCTCAGAAGGTCCACAGTCCTCGTCTATATATCCTAAATGTCCACCATCAACACTGGCATAGCCTACCGACATAAACTCAGCCTTCGGAAAGACTGTCTTAAGTATTTTCTCTTGTTCAGGAAAAAGTGATTCCCCTCCGTAAAGAACTCGGTCAAGACCCAAGGTCTTTCCTTTTTTAATCAAAAGATCGGCCATAGCAATAAAGCTAGTGGGAACTCCCGCGAGAACATTGATTCCATATTCCTCGACGGTCTTAATCATATCTTCTAATTTCATTCCACCAGTCATAGGAAACTGAGTGATCTTCGTTTTCGCATTTTCAAGTGATTTAGTGATGAATAAAAAGGAAGCGTAGAGGTCTCCTGAATAAAAAAGATTCCCAACTCTATCCCCTTCTTTCAAACAACGTTTATCCATCCCTTCACCGAAGAGCGTGGTAAAAAGCTGCCACTCCTCTTTTGTATAAACGGAAAACTTTGGTTTCCCAGTTGTACCACCACTTTTAAAGACAACCCCATCTTCAATGGGTCCTGTTAAAAGCTTATTATCTTTAAAGTCATTGAATTTCCAAAAGTCTTCTTGATTTACAACAGGAAGTTTCTCTAAAGTTAAATCGTCTTTAGATAACTTTGAATAGAGCTCTTTATAATAAGGGGACTGAGAACTCGCTAATAGGATAAGCTCAATTTCACTAATCAACACGACTCATCCCTTTTATCTAAAACACGAATAAGTTTCCCCGAACCTTTTGTTCTTTTAAAAGAATCTCCTTTTATAAAGTTTACTTCAAAGTAAAGACCTTTTTCTTTCACCGCGACTTCTTGCAGCTCGTAGTACTGATCTAATATAACCTTTGTTAGTTCACCTTCCGTAAAGGAAGTGAACTCCGTATCGATAAGAAGCAAGACATGATCGAGGCCTTCTTTCTGATCAATCAAAACCTGTAACTCACCTGAGTAATCAAACTTACTCTTTAGGCAAAGGTCAAAATTTTGAAAGTTCAAAAAAGTTCCTCCGGCTCTAAAGATATCTCCCGCTCTTCCCTTTAACTCAAATCGAGGTGTCTTCCTATCACAAGGACAATTCCCGGGAACCCAAGCTCCGAGATCTCCTAGATCATAACGCTTGATCTCCATGACTTCTCTATTCTTACTTGTAAAAACTAACCGGCCCACTTCGCCAACCTCACAAGGAGAATCTGATTCGATCTTTAAGATCTCTAAGCTTTGATTACTATCTAAAAGATGATGAACTGATCCTTCACAATGGGGACACTGAAAGCCTAGTGGGCCCGCATCAACAGAGCCGTAGGCAGCAGAACGAATGATCTTTATTCCTAGCTCTTTCTTAAGCCAAGTTCTTTGCTTTTCAGAGAAATGCTCTCCGCCATAGAATATTTTTTCTATCTTTCCATACTCTTTAAATCGATCAAGGTTCGCCTTAATAAGCTGGATCAAATAACTGGGCATCCCAAGTAGAGTGTTTACATGACCTTCGATGATCATATCACCGACCATCTCTAAGTTTTCATAGGCTGCCATAGGAAATTGAACCGCTTTCAAGTTCTCTAAGATCGTAAAAAAACTAGTAAAGCCTCCATAGAGCCCTCCTCCAAAGAAGAGGTTTATTACTCTATCAGTACTCGGCTCAAGTCCCGCTGCAAAAAGCCCCTCGGAGGCATTCTTCATTTGATCATGATAATCATCGTAACTAAATAAACTTAAGGCGGTCTTTCCTGAAGAGCCACCTGATCGAAAGAAGAGCTCTGCTTTATCAATATTCTCTTTTGCTAATTTTTGAAAATCACTCTTACCGATTATCGTTCCAGAAAATTTATGAATAGGTTTTTCTTCAAAGTCACTTAGACGATAGATATCCTCAGCTCCCTTAACTTCGGCCCTTACTCGCTTCATAAATCGGGTTAAAGCATAGACTCCATCATGAGGTTCACCTTCATAAGAATTTAACATCTCACCAAGCTTAGTAACTCTAACTGTGCCCCCTGCGATAAAGATCTTTGATAACTCGGCTGCATTTGATCTATCTGAATAAAGTCCAACTGTTTGTAGGTAATGCCGCCAAGGATAAAGCGTTTTAATAATATCAGTTCTCGGTAATGGCTTTACAATAAGAGTTCTAAACAAAGGTGATGGTCGTAAGCCAGGGTTCTTTTCGACAATGATCCTAAAACTCTTATCTTTGTCTTCATAAACGGCTGAGAGTTCCATAGGAATTTCGAGTTTTGCGAGTTCAACTTGATTGGTAATCTCAGCTTGCTGTTGAATATCAAGAACAGCTATTTCTTTTTTATCACTTTCAGATTTTAAGACTTCAAAAAGTCTCTTGCTGAATTCTTTGCATAGTTCAAAAGAGCCTGTTTCTAAGTAAAGAACTTGAGGTGAGCTACAGGCCTGTTGATCATTACAAACAACCTCAAAGGCCATCTTCTCTAAAGCATCCGGGTTTTCTAAGTTTTCTTTATCAATATACGAAAAAGAGATCTTATGACCCCAAGGAATAAAGCGGGCGCCTAAAGGCGCAATACTTTGTACTTCTCTTACAGCAGCTTCCCCGCCCCAAACAGAGACCCCATCAGCAACGCTAAGGAGCTTTATTAGGTTTTCTTTTTCCTTACTTGAGATTCGTAGTATTCCAATCTTCTTAGAGATCTTACCAGTCGGGTCACAAGAGATAAGAGCCTCTAGGGCCAGAGCCGTAAAGTTATTGTCTCTAGAACTTATCTTTACCAAGTTATTATTTAAACTTAGGAGACCTTCAACCACGGCTAAAAAACTTAGTCCCTCTGAGTTTGAAGGCGTTATATGAACAAGAGTTCCGATAGGAGAAAAGGCCTCAAAAGCAGAATCAGTATAGCTTTGCTTCTTAAGCTCTAAGCTATCAACACCACCGAGCTCTTTACTGATTTTTTTAAGTAAGAACCTTTTATCGCAAAAAGCTGCTATTTCATCTAAGAGGCTAACATCACTAAGTTCTCCTAAGAGGTTTTGTCTAAAGCTAATATCGCTTATGAGTCTCTTTGAAAAAAGATCACAAGCATCTAAAACTTCTTGCAGTTTAAGATCAACACCTAATGAGTCGATCACTTCGGCTTCAATTGAGTTTAGGATCTGTGAGGTATTATTAGAATCGATCCACTTTCCTTTAAAGAAATGTTTCATGACTGACCTCCTGAAAACTCTTTCAAGATCTCTGAGGCTGCGATGGCACAACTTTTATTCTTTGATAAACCCGCTCTTCCGATAATCTTAAAGAAAGGTGTCTCTAACCCACATGAACATTCTTTTGCTTCATGTAAGCTAGCTAAATCTCCCATCAAGACACTATTGGCAGGAACAGAAGTTATGTAGGGACTAATAAAGTTAAGATAACCAGTCTCTCCATAGTCCATAGGTTTTAAGGTTTTTACATCGCGAATGATAATTCTAGAATAAGTAGGAATATGAAACTCATGATTCTCACATTCTACATAAGGAACACAATGCTCAACACTCCCAAATCCATCTCTCAAATTTTTTCCAGGAATTCCAAGACCTTCTTCTAAGTTCTTATAAAAGACGGACTTCTCAATTGCTTTTTCTTGGTGACCTTTCCAGCCACCTCCAAAGAAAGTCATCGAATCAGGATGTAGCTTTAAAGGCCCTACACCTAATTCTTTCATCTGCTCCAAGGTAAAGTTCATAAAGGCAGGAAAGCCAAAAATCCTCACAGGAAGACCTTCTTCTTCAAACCTCTTAAGCGCTTCTATACAACCAAAGACATCAAATTTATGTCCACCTTTTGTATATCTTAAGGCGTAGTGAACTGAGTTGATAGGAGCAAACTCACAGAGGAAATTATCCGTATAAGCAGTTCCTAACTTCGAACCTTCTTCAGGTTCATATGTAAAAAGAAGATAGTTAACTTTATCTTTTGAGCGCCAATCATAATAATCAAAGATATTGGCAACCATTTGCTGTGCCGACCTAATAGTCCAAGAATCAAAGAACATCTGTGATTTTTGCCCAGAGGTACCTGATGAAGTTAGATGAACATCTATATCTTCGTCTTTAACTGACTTTATCTCATGCCGCTTAAAGAAATTGGCTAAGATATAGGGAATCTCACTTATATCGGCAAAGCTATTCTCATCAAAATCACTCTCAAGGCAAAGAGCTTCGTAGTAGGAAGAGTTTTCTCTATGCCAAGAAATATTTTCTCTCATCGCCTTCATGAAAAGATCATTATTATCTTTAAAAGGAATATAAGGATTCTTTAATAAACATAGCTCTTCAACAGAACTCAATTTTCCTTCTCCAGGAGCTTTCAAATTCATTTATTTACTCCAAGACTCTTTAGGTTCATTTCAACCCATTGCTCTACATATTGATTCACAAAAGGAAGGAAACAATCATCTATATGAGTTTCACTAAAATCTAGGGGCACCATCGTTCTCGTAAGAAGAACATAGTCATGCATAACCCCATCCTCTTCTCTCATGGCAGGATACAAAGCTGATGGAAGGAACTTATTTTGTAATAAAAAACAAATCACTTCGTAGTAATCGGCTCTCATTAAAGTTTCGATATAATAGATACCCTTTTCCTTCATAGAGAAGATCAACTGTTTAAACTGATCTTCTAAATCGCGAATAGAGTTGTTTGCTGTAATCAAAACACAGTAATGATCCTTTTTACTAAAAGAAGCGAAAATTTCAAGGTCACATTTCTCCGAAGAGATAATGAGATTGGGTTTATGAAAAGGATAAAAGATAGATTCTTTGTCTCCCCTAAAGGTTTCTTCAAACCTCTTCTTAACAAACATAGGAGCGTCGATATATTCAAAGTCCTCTTCATTAATTTCTAAGGAGCTATCACTCTTTAGGACAGGACAGGCATGTCCTACAGCAGGATGCCCTTCGCTTCCTAAAACTTCACCAATAGAATTATAAAGTGGAATCATCTGAGGTGGAACTCTTTCAACTTTACTTCTTCTTTCAAGAACACCTTCTCCAAAGATTCCCATCAAAGTTAAGGTTTCGTAGTGCTTTATTTTTCTGGCGTTAGGAAAAATCCCTAAAGGTTTTAGTCCATTTGCGATTAGCATTTTCTGTGAACTAACTTCTATAGTCCTACTTGTAGCGTAGAGAGAATGAACCTTCTTACCAACATGTAGAACTTCATCAATCCCTGCACCTAATAATTGCTTAGCAAGCCCTCGCCCTCTATAAGAGCGATTCACTGTCATTCCCGTAATTTTCCCAATCTTATATTCAAGATCAAGTTCAAAGATACATGAGGCAGCAATAGTTGAAGTGTCTGTATCTCTCATGAGAAGCCAGAGAGTTTGGTCCTTATCAAGGATATGCTTTTTCATCACATCCTTGTTGGTTCCAACTTCGAGGGGATAATCCTTTCCATAAATAGTCAGGTATAGACCGATTAACTCATTGATATCGTCAATATTGGCCCTATCTATTATCAGTCCCATAATTCCTCTTTTACCCACTGGTTATCATTGCTTATGCGATGTATCATAAAAAGGCTAAAAGCCTCCTCTTTTTGAAAAGAATACAGGCGAAAAGACTAAGTAAGTACATGATTTTACTTAGCTAAATTGAAGATCCTTTCCTGCCGATGAGTCTTTAGAGGTTATTATGAATAAACTTACGATTCTTCTTATTTTGCTCCTTCCCTTTAGCGCTTTTGCAAGAAAGCCTGCTGTAGAACCAGTTACGGGAATCAGTATCGATGAGTACAAAGAAGTCCCGCCAAGCCAGGCTAAAGGTTTTAATTGGAACAAAGATGAATCTAAAATAACAACTGAGGCCGTCGCTCCAAAAGGAGATACTTCTAAGTTACCAAGCCGATCAATCTCGGAGACGACCGAGCCAAGCTTAAAGCCAGCCTTTATCTTAGTTTTATTATTAATACTCCCTTTTGGAATTTGGTTTTTCATGAATGGAGAATTGGATGAGCCTGAGAGTGAAATTGGTTTTCAAGAAGATGAAGAAATCGAAGACAATACATTAGCCTTTCCAAAATCAAAGAAGAAAGATGATGATAATGACGATGATGATTTCAATATTCCAAAAGCTTCTTAACTAGAAGCTTTGCCAAGAGCCATTTCCTCTATAGAAATAAACCCTTCGCGTATCGTTATAGCTAAGGGTTAACTCTTTTACCCCATCACGATTTAGATCAACTGCCGTTAGTTCATACTTTCTTTGATGGTAATGGTTATGCTTAAAGCTCTTAAACTCTTCCCAAAAAGCCGGCCCCTTATAAGTAGAGATCGTGCTTAGGTTATTTTTATCGATTGTTAAGAAGTAAAACCTAGCTTGAGATTTAAATTTTAAGAATTGAGTCACTCCTTCAAAGAAGTGAAGGACATAAACCTTAGAGTCCCTGGATAAGTTCTTACTCGTTATGCGATAAAGACGGCTATGCGCCCCAGTCGTTTCAAGCTTAAAGCTATAGATCTTTTCTTTATTATAGTTATAAACATAGACCCAATCTTCACCGTCTTTTTTCTCAACAACAAAAGATTCATTCTTATGATCATTATTTAAGTCGATCTCGTAATAAGGACTTCTTACTTTGTAGTTATATTTATTTTCTGATTGAGGGGCTACGATACGAGTCAAGTCCCCAGAGAGAAGCTCCCTGGTAAACCTTTCATCTTGGGCCTCAGCGAAGAGCCCAAACTGTAACAAGAATATAACGCCAAGCGTTCTGACGGTCTTCTTTTCCATAGATTTATTATACTTCAAGAACTTAGCCTCCGCGCATTTCTTTCAAATTGGGACAGCTTGTTATAGGATACTAATTCACACAGACACTTAGACAAGAGGCACTCTCTATGAATTTTCAGCTGGCTTACATCAAGAATTCACAACAAATCGTCCTTAAGGATTTTGGTGAAAACCAAACTCAATCTAAAGGCAAAATTATGGATATTGATGAACTGCCGAAGCTAAATCTTCAAGGACTCTTCCTTCCAGAAGAACTACTTCAAGATACAGAGTTTCTTGGAACTCTTAACTCTACTACTGAAGTTAATCCCATTAGAACTTCTGAAGAGTTTGGACTCGACTTAGATAGCTTTGAGGCCCTCTCAACTGAATCAGCGACTCCTTATTTTAAGAAAGTATATGAGTCATGGATTCTACAAAATAACCTAAGTCTACTTGAAGAGATGACTAATGTTTATAAACACCTCAACTCTCTTTGGGCCAATGAGAGAACGGCTTTCTTTGAAGAACTTTGGAACCTTTTAAAGAGAAATCTTGGTACAAGCGAACTTACTATTGTTTATAACGATGTTAAGAAAGCAAAGAAGGAAGGCGAGAAAAACAAGCTTATACGAGTTAAGGTCCATGGAAAGCTAAAAGCAAACCCTGAAGAAGGCGGAGAGCTTGAAGCAAACCTAATGAAGAATTATGAAAATATCTTCAGCCCTGTTTTTGAAGTGGTTGAGTTCAATAAAGAAAAAGGACAGCTTGTAGCCCTTTGTTCTATTAAGAAAAGCCCAGTCATCATCATGGCCAATGTTTATGGATTAACTAGGCTTCAAAAAACGATCCTAAAGACTCTTGTAGACGGCCTTCAAGAAAACTGGGTTTAGTGCTTTGCTGGAAACATCAGTTTCCAGCCTTTAAATTCATATTCATTCTCAAAGCCATTTAGAATTTCATATGATGCCAAGTTGTCATGAGGCGCTCGCACTTGATAACCGTTCAGTCTTGAATCATAGCTTTTCCACCCTACAAAGCCTCCACCAATGGCGTTCAATGATTCTTTCTTAACCTCTAGAGTTTCGTTAGTAAGGTGTTTTACTTCGAGCCAGCCAGCATTTGCTTCTTTTTCTCGATCATTCTTTTTAATTAAGATTTCTTTTTGAAAGATCTCTCTCTCCTTTTTCTCATCAACAATTTGCCTTCGAAAATGAGCCACGGGATATGAAAAGGCAGGGTTCCAATGAATGGTGCAATCTCCTCCCTTTCTTTCAAATCGATTATCTTCCATACAAACTTTTTTTCCAATTTCAAAAGGGATTTGTTTTTCTGAGTCTTGAAAACGATACTCCACGGAGTATTTTTTAACTTTCCCTATAATCCCTTTCCTGTCTTTTACTTTTAGAGGAATTGATTCTTTAAAATCAAAACGAAGGGGTAACCATACTTCTTGATTCTTTTTTATTTCCTTGAGGCTAAAATAAGTTAGAACAATAGTGCTTCCATCAGCTTTTATCTTATTAAAATCCCCTTCTTTATTACTCCACCAAAAGTTAAGTCCATCATCAATACTTTCATCATTTAAGATGTTTCTATCTGGATAAGAGAACACTTCATCTTGAAGATGTCCAAAGAGAGAGAGGAGACTATGATCATAATTTAATTCAAAGGACGGATCTAGCTCTGTTAAGAAATCCTCTAGCTTCTCTCCTTTATTCAACCAATAGAGCTTCTCCCCATAAGGCAGAGAAATAATTAACCTTGTCATCTCCGCTGCTTGATCTTGGTAAAACTCCTTCATTCCTTTCTTGTTCATTTTAAAGTCTTTGATTTCAAAGAAGATCTTCGTATTTGGCTCAACAATACTATTCATCAAACTCAAGGGAACATCTTCAAACTTCAGGTTGAATTTTTTCATCCCTGATTTATTATCAAAAGAATAGGTGAGACCATTTTCTTTCTTTATTAAGTCAGTTCCATATTGGCCGACAACCTTAGTCTTTTTATCTACAGAGCCTAAAGAGATTAAGATATCACTTAAGGAATCATCTTTAAGTAATCCTCTCCAGCTCATTTTAATATTAAAAGACCAGCTTCCACTCTTACTCTCCGAAGCTTGAATTGCCTCACTGGTTATAAGTTTTGTTTCGAAACTCAATTCGTTTGGAAAGAATTTTCTTTCATCAGAAGCATCAATTAAGAGGCCTTGTTTTTCTTTTTGATTATAGATATTTTCAAAGGCCTGTCCGAGGATCTTTTCTCTAAGATATCTGTTTCTTCCAATATTGAGTTTTCTTGAATCTAAGATTCCTTCATTCTTTAAATTCACCTCTAGTTTTTCGGCCTTTAGAGAGGCAATCCTTATATTTCTTATTTTGAGCTTATCAACTTCGTGCTCTAATTCTTGTTCATTTTGCGGATAGTAAATCCTTCTTTTCTTACCTCCTTTTTCACCTTCACAACTGACTAAAAACCCTAAAACACCTAATAAAAAAATGATCTTTTTCATACTTACCTCCGTGGTCAGAAACTAGTTCTTAGGAGGAGTAAAAGATATTTAGAACTCGATTTAAGCAGGAGGTTTTTCAGATATGAAAATATTATAAGGATTGTTTAGGGTTTAGGCAGGATAAGGACCTGAAATTAAAGGATTTACAGAAAATGGCTTTTTTGTCAGTGAATTCTCCCTAAGCCGTCCAAATCTTTGATAATTTGATCTTTCATGATGGCTAAACTGATCTTTCTATTCACTCTTTCGAGCTTTCTTCTTCTAAGCGCTTGCGCCGATAAGAAGTCTAAACTCGCTCCTGCCTGGGATGGAAATAACACGAGTTATTCTCCTTTAAAAAAACCGGCCCAGAAGATTAATAAGAGAGAGATCAAGGTCAACGATGAGCTCCTGCGAGAAATGGCAGAGCATCTTTTTATCCTCCAAGAAAATGCAAGTGAAGAACTAAAAGTATCTGAAGGATTAACCTTTGGAGCCACCCTCTTTCACTATTTAGGCAGCTTCGGAAACTATAGTCTTGATGCTGTTAATATAATCAAGCTGATAAAAGGTTTTGAAGAATTACTCGGTGAACCTATTGATGAAAAGATAATGCATGTTGTGGATCAAGTTGAAAGCTTAACTTTTTCAAAGAAAGGATCTAAATTTAGAGTTAAGATTCAAGGCAAAGATAAAGAAGGCATCGTTTATTTTATCAACGAAGAAAGCGATGATGAAGATTCTGCTCTTAAAAAGATAAAGTTCTTTCAGGCAAGAAATGGATCTCATGTTGACTTTGAAGCTGTAGATACTCTCGCTGAAAGGACTGAGTTAGTTCAGTTTGTAAAAGAAACTGGCAAGAGAGATTCTCTTCATAAAGATATTGCCAAGAATATAGAAACCTATTTCTCACAGGAAAAGCCTGCTCCGATTATCAAGATGACCTTTGAAGGAATGATTGTTCGAGTTCTCACAGATACTATCTGGAAGAATATCAACTTTAACTTCAAATACGGTTGGTCTATTCCTCTTTTTAGAGTGGATGGAAAAAATATCCCTGGATTTGTTCTCTATTTAAAAAAGAACTTGGCCAAAGTTAAAGTTTCAATAGATCAGTAACCTAGTTTTTCTCTCAAGATCTTATTCAGATGTAATCAAATGTTTATTGATCCCCGCTCAATTAATGAGACACTTAAGGAGATGGAACCAAACACACTACTACTTGAAATCCCTAATTTACTCGACGACGACTTTTACGCTCCAGAGCTTTTTATCACTTTAAAGTATCTTGTTAATTTCATGGCCAAAGACCCTTGCGATTATAGGAGTGAAGATGATAATACCCTTGGTGAATTCAGGACTTGGACTATTCAAAGGGCCTGCGATCCAGAGATCTCTCCTAATGCTAGAGAAGTGGCCAAGAATTGGTTTCATATCTTAGAAGAACTAGCCACTGAGAGAAAGAAGATCATAAAAGAACTTTATCAATAGGCCGTTATGGATTGGTTTTATTTTTCTCTTATAGGCGTACTTTGCTTTATCCCTGCTTTCTTTTTGGCCATTAAGCTAAAGGCTGGAATCAATAAATTAATTTCTAATGAAACAATTGATGAGAGCTCACCTAAATCATGGCCTGGCGATTTAGCGGCTACTCTAATCTTCTTTTTTTATTCTGTATTAATGTATCAGTGGATGCCTAACTAAGAACCAAAACTTCCGAGGGTTTCGCCACCTAGAACATGAAAATGAGTGTGAAAAACGCTCTGACGCCCGTTAACACCTAAGTTTGTAACGACTCTAAAGCCCTCTTTCTCTAAATCATTTGAAGTCGTGAATTCTTTTATAGCAGAAAAGACTTGAGCCGTATTGACCGGCTCAATATCATTTATATTTGTTGAATGTACTTTATTGATAAAGAGATAATGTTCCTTGGCCTGGGGATAAATATCCTTAAAGCCAAGGACCTCTTCATTTTCAAAGACTTTCTCACAAGGGATCTCTCCCTTAATCATTTTGCAAAAGAGACAATCACTCATCTATTTATCTTGCTCAGGGTTTTCTCGAGTTACATCAACTCCGATTGAACGGAGTTTATTATCAAGATCAGCATAACCTCTATCAAGGTGATAAACACGTCTAATAGTCGTCGTTCCTTTTGCAGCAAGGGCAGCAATAATAAGAGCTGCACTGGCCCTAAGGTCAGTTGCCATAACAGGAGCGCCCGTTAATTTGAATCCACCTTCAATAAAACTTGAATTCCCTTTTACTGTTATGCGGGCCCCAAGTCTTTTGAGTTCAGGAACATGCATGAATCTATTTTCAAAGATATTTTCACTAATTAGTGAATTTCCATCAATTAAACAAGAAAGGGCCATGATCTGAGCTTGAGCATCAGTTGGAAAACCTGGATATGGAGCTGTATCAACTCTTGTTCCTTTAAGTTCAGATGGTGAGATCATAAGATAATCAGCACCCTTCTCAATCTTGGCACCCATAGTAATAAGTTGATCAGTGATAAACTGAATATGCTCAGGATTAAAACCTTCAACCTTAAGTGAACTCTTAGTAGCAAGAGCCGCCATAACGTAAGTTGAAGCTTCAATCCTATCACCAATGGCTTCGTACTCTAATTCACAAAGCTCAGATTCCATTACACCTTCAATAGTTAGTGTTTTGGTTCCAATTCCTTCAATTCTAGCTCCCATCTTATTAAGGAAGTTAGCGAGGTCACCGATCTCTGGCTCTAAGGCACAGTTTTCAATAACTGTTTTTCCATCAGCAAGAACAGCGGCCATAACTAAGTTTTCAGTGGCTCCCACGGAAGGAAAAGCGAGTGCAAAATGTGCTCCCGTCATCTTCCCTTCAGCCTTAACATAGCCTTCTTCAAGGGTGATAGTAGCGCCCATCTTCTCTAGGTTCGTTAAATGTAGATCAATAGGTCTTGCACCGATAGCACAACCACCAGGGAGAGAAACCTTAGCGTTAGACTTTCTTGCCATCAAAGGACCGAGAACAAAGATAGAGGCCCTCATGGTCTTAACTAATTCATAAGTAGCTTCTGTGCTGGTTAAGTTACTAGCATCAAAAGTTGTTATATTATCATTCTTAGTGATCTTCACTCCGAGCATCTCTAAGAGCTGGCACATCGTTCTGATATCCCTAAGATCCGGAAGATTCTTTAAGTGAGTTAATTTTGGGTTGAGAAGAACACCGGCCAAGATAGGAAGGCATGCATTCTTTGCACTTGATACTTTTACTGAGCCTGATAATTTAGCAGGCCCGTTGATTACGAGTTGATCCATAATTTATCCATTCACGCGTACGTAGTTAGTTGACGATTAGCGTTGTAACTTAATCCCTTGTAAAAAGCGATTGCTCCCCTGCAAATCAGGTAATATTTTTACATGATTGAAGCCGGATTGCTCGGCTAAAGGTGCTAAATTACTAAGATGATTCTCATGGCCCTCCATAAGAAGTATTCCATCAGGGTTCAAGGCCTTAAATGATGAATCAAAAAGCTCCTTAAACCATTGATCATATTCTGCTTCTTTTAGATAAAGGGCCAAATGTGGCTCGTGCATATCTACCTGATCATGGACCAGCCCTCGGTCAGCTTTCTCCTTTATGTAAGGAGGATTAGTGGCGATGAGGTCAAAACCTTCTTCTAGATTTGAAAAGCGGTCTGACTTTATGGTCTTAAAGCTAGTTTTCTTTGGCATAAGAAACTGATGCCTAAAGTAATTAATACGGGTCACCTCTAAGGCCTTATCACTTATATCAGAGGCGGTGACTTCAAGAGCTCTACCTACTTCCATAGCAATTGATATTGCAATACAACCAGATCCAGTTCCAAGATCGAGAACTTTATTTTTATCGATGGATTTCTTTAAGAAAGAAGCCGCAATCTCAACTAATGACTCTGTCTCACTTCTAGGAATGAGGACATCTTCATTGACGTAGAACTCACTTCTATAGAAGTAGGCCCTATTGGAGATGTATTCAAAGGGAACACCCATTCTTACTTGAGAAAAGAATTCCTCAAGGGCGGCTCTACTCTCAGAATCACTTCCGACTCTATAATGAGTTCTTAAAAAGAGGTCTTTTAATTCTTGTTGAAAGCGATGCCAATTTAGTCCGGGATAATGAGCGCTTAGGAGGTCAATTTCTTTATCAAAGAATTCCTTAGCTAGCCCAAGTTCACAAGGCATAACTATTCTTCTTGACCCTTAAGTAACTCAGCTTGATTGTGAGCATTAAGAGCATCGGTGATTTCAGACATAGCCCCCTCCATAATCTTATCAAGATTATAGATAGTAAGACCGATTCGGTGATCAGTCAGGCGTCCTTGAGGATAGTTATAAGTACGGATTCTCTCAGAACGATCACCAGTTCCAATAAGTCCCTTTCTTTCAGCTGACTCAATAGCATGGGCGTCTTGAACCATCTTATCGTAGATTCTAGTGGTAAGAATCTTTAAGGCTTTTTCTTTATTCTTTAATTGAGATTTTTGATCTTGGTTAGCAACAACAGTATTCGTTGGTAAGTGAGTTACACGAACCGCGGAGTCAGTTGTGTTAACAGACTGCCCACCAGCACCACCTGAACGATAAACATCAATACGAACATCATTCATATCGAGTTGAAATTCAACATCTTCAGATTGAGGCATAACAGCGACAGTAATCGCTGAAGTATGAACACGACCTTGAGATTCCGTTTTAGGAACACGCTGAACTCTATGGACACCTGACTCAAATTTTAATTTTGAATAAACTTTTTCACCAGAGACAGTGAAAATAATTTCTTTAATTCCCTCGCTTCCTTCAGAGATTGATTCCATCTCTGACTTAAAGCCAAGGTCACGAAAATAGTTTTGATAGGCACGATAAAGGTCTGCTACAAAAAGAGAGGCTTCGTCACCACCGGTTCCAGCACGCATCTCCATCATAACATTTTTATCATCCAGAGGATCTTTAGGAAGTAGCAATAAAGTAAGGTTCTCTTCCATGCCAGGAATTTTAGACTCATTTTCAGACAGCTCTTCTTTGGCCATCTCACGCATATCTTCATCCTTTTCACTTTTAAGGATGTTCTTGCACTCTTCGATGTCGGCTTTAACAACCTGATATTCTCTGAATGCTAAAACGAGCTCTTCAAGGTTTCGGTGTTCAGAACTAATAGACTTAAACTCAGCCTGCCGATCATATAAAGTTGGATCGGCCATTTTTTCGCTTAGTTCTTCGAAACGCTGAACGACTTGCTCTAGCTTATCAAACATACTCATAGAATTATCTTACCCATTCATCGATTCGAAGAACTCATCATTGGTCTTCGTTTTTTGAAGTCTACTAAGCATAAATTCCATTGCATCAATAGTGTTCATTGGATGCAGAACTTTTCTAAGTAAGTAAGTTCTCTGAAGAGTTGCCGGCTCCATAAGAAGGTCTTCCTTACGAGTCGATGACTTATTAATATCAAGAGCTGGGAAGATACGTTTTTCAAGAAGTTTTCTATCAAGTTGAACCTCAGAGTTACCAGTACCCTTAAATTCTTCGAAAATAACTTCGTCCATTCTTGAACCAGTATCAACAAGAGCGGTAGCGATAATAGTAAGTGAGCCACCATTTTCGATATTTCTTGCAGCACCAAAGAATCTTTTTGGTCTATGAAGGGCGTTTGAGTCAACACCACCTGAGAGGATCTTTCCTGACGGTGGAACAACAGTGTTATAGGCACGGGCCAGACGAGTGATTGAATCAAGAAGGATGACAACATCTTTTCCTGCTTCAGTTAAACGTTTAGCTTTTTCGATAACCATCTCGGCAACTTGAACGTGACGGTTAGCTGGCTCATCAAATGTACTTGATACAACTTCAGCGTTTACGTTACGTTTCATGTCCGTTACTTCTTCTGGTCTTTCATCAATAAGAAGAACGATCAGGTGAGCATCTTTATGGTTATCACTAATTGAGTTTGCAATGTCTTGAAGAAGAACTGTTTTACCAGCCTTTGGTGGAGCAACGATTAAACAACGTTGACCAAAACCTTGAGGAACAAAGAGATCAATCATACGAGTTGAATAATTTGTTGGCTTACTCTCTAGGTTAATCTTTCTCTCAGGGTAGAGAGGTACCAAGTTATCAAAAAGAACTGTTTTCTTATGATCTTCAGGTGAATGACCATTAACAGTATCAACCTTTAAAAGGGCGAAGTATCTTTCACCATCTTTTGGTGGACGAATCTGACCTTCGACTGAATCTCCTTTTCTGAGACCAAATCTTCTTATCTGAGAAGGAGATACATAGATATCATCCGCTCCAGGAAGGTAGTTGTATCCAGGTGATCTTAAAAATCCAAAACCATCAGGTAGGATCTCAATCACGCCGCCGCCAAAAATATCTTGTTTATTTTTTGCGTTAGATTTTAAGATAGCAAAGATCACTTCGTGTCTTTTTAGTGAGCCAGCATTTTCAACTTTATGCTCCTCGGCCATCTTGTTAAGTAGTTTAATTTCCATTTCCCGAAGGTCGTTAAGATGCATTCAAAATTCTCCTAAATATTTATTTTTATTTTTGTTATAGATTAATCAGATGATTATTTGGTTCTAGTTAATATTGTTTGGTCGATCCTTTTAAAAATTTCCGAGGGTTTTAAATTTAACGGATTTTTTATGAGATTTATCGGTAGGATTGTTTTCATAATAACAGCGCGAGTTAGGATGTCAACAATAACGCCAAGCAAAACCCTTGTTTCTATGCGCCAACCAAGGTAATTGAAAACCTATAATGAAAACGATAGCCCCTTACAATTCAGAGAAGTTTGCAGGAAAACACCTTCTTTCCATAGATTATGGAACAAAAGTCATGGGCTTAGCCTCTTTTAATGTCGGTCGCGACCCTTATCCTCTGTGCTTTGGCAGGATCATTTATAAAAACGACGAAGAATCTATTAAAGAAATACAGGCTCATATAGAAGAAAACGCCTTTGATATCCTTATTTTAGGTCTGCCCCTATACACAGACGGAACTGATTCAGAGATGACCAAGAGAGTACGCTCCTTTGGTGAGGCCCTAAAGCTAAAGACGGCCCTTCCGGTCTATCTACAAGATGAAACCCTCTCCTCTTTTGAAGCGGAAGACCGCATGAAGAACTCTCCGGCCTATAACTTTAAGGTCGACATGAAGAAGATTGACGAAGTAGCTGCGTCAATTATTCTTGAAGACTTTCTTGCGACCGCTCAAAACTAAGTTAAAATAAAAGAATGAAAAAACATCTTTGGATACTCCTTATAGGAGCTCCGGCTTTTGCCATATTTTTAGCTGCCATAAAAGTTTACTACTCAATCGCCATCTCAAACTATCAAGGGGAACCTCGAATATTTGAAGTTAGATCTGGAGAGAGCTTCTCTAAGATCAATGGAAGGCTATCAAGTGAAGAGCTTATTAGTTCAGCAAAGTTATTTTACCGCTACTGTAAGACAAAAGGTCTAATGACAAAATTCAAAGCTGGTCGCTATAAGATTGAAACCGGCTCAACCATGCTGGATGTAATTGAAATATTAACGATCGGTAAATCAATCACAACTTCCGTTACAATTCCTGAAGGAAAGAATCTTTTTGAAGTCGCTGAGATTCTTGAGAAGGCTGGAATCTGTTCTAAAGACGATTTTATCACCGTGGCCAAAGACCCTAAGTTCGCAAAGGCCCTCAAGGTTCCCTCTGATCGCCTCGAAGGATACCTCTATCCTGATACTTATGGCCTAACCGAAGGCATGCCTGCCAAAGATGTAGCGCGGACTATGGTTTCAAATTTAAGAAAACAAATCTCAAGCTTAGATTTTAAAGACGCTCCTAACGGACTTAACCTTCACGAAGTTATAATCTTGGCCTCTATAGTGGAAAAGGAAACCGGCGCTAGGGTTGAGAGACCTATCATCTCTGGGGTCTATCATAATAGGCTTACTAGAAAGATGAGACTTTATAGTGACCCGACGACCATCTATGGAATTTGGGAGACCTGGAATGGGAACCTACGTAAGAAGCATCTTCAAGAAAAGACCGCTTATAATACTTATAGAATGGGCGGACTACCAGCGGGACCTATCGCCAATCCAGGACTAGCTGCTATCAAAGCAACCTTAAATCCACAGAAGCATAACTATACTTACTTTGTTTCTAAAAATGATGGAACCCATGTTTTTACGGAATCATATAAAGAACATCTAAAAGCCGTTGATTATTGGCAAAAGAACCGTGCTAACCGAAAGGGAAAATCATGGCGTCAGTTAAATGAAAAAAAGAAATAGAGGATGGGCCTTTGCTCCTTTGAGCAAAGGCTGTGATCAAGTCTAATTAGTAATCTAAACCAGACTTTCTAATATGTGTTTTTGGCTTGGCTTCTTCGTTTAGAATATGAGAATCAACAACTTCTGCTACGATGATTTCATGATCGCCTGGCTGGGTCTTAGAAATCATCTTACATTCAATAACTGACTTAGCGGCATCAATTAAGATTCCGTCATTATCACTTATCTTATGAGGAATTTCAGTAAATGGACTTTCATCATAACCACTCCAGAAATGCTTCATATAATTAGCTTCATGATCTCCTACAATATTAATTGTAAAAGTCTTTCCTGAACGAATAGTATTGTATCCTTTTCTATCAGGGTTACAGGCAACAGCAATTAAGAGAGGCTTAAAACTAATTTGCTGAACCCAACTTGCTAGGTAGCCATCTTTTTGGTCACCATCTTTAGCGCAAACGATAAACAATCCAGATGGGATATGCCCTACTGCCTTTGCGGCTTCTACATCACTCATTTCTTCTTCTCCTTATTTTTGTTTTTATCTTTTTTTCTATTCTTCTTTTTTTCTTTTTTAATCGAGTCAACTACTTCTTCAACTGGTCTTTCAACTTTTTCTACAGGAGCCTCTATGATCTTAGGTCTTCCGAGACGGGCCAGGGAAAAGCGGGCCGAATCTCTAACTGCGACTTCTGTATCGAGGCTTAAGACTTTTAAGATATCTGGGGGAGTTTTGAGGTTTCTTGCTACTAAGACTCTCACCATTAAAGATGAGTGAGTAAATAAAGTGGAGAAGATCTCTTTTGAGGCATTTTCGGAAGCCGCTATCGTCCGAGCAACACCTGGGCGATCTTCTTCAAGATAGCGCTTTAAGCTTTCAGCATTGGTTTCCCTCGCTACTTGATCTAAATACTCTGCCATAGCTCCTCCCTAACTCTAATCCTACGAATTACGCTTAAACTGTCAATTTAATTGAGTTTTAGCAATATTCCCTCAAGTTAGGGCTCTTCTTAGCCGAGAAGAGACAGATCATGTTCCTAGTAACGGGAGCATTTTACCCATCTGGGTTCTAAGTCATGGGCTTGCTAAAATAGCAGTTGGTAACCCGAGACTTAAATTTTGATGGAAGTCCTACTTCCTGGAGGAAGAATGAATAAGAAAACAATGGAAAAATTTAAGGAAAATCTCCTTCTTACGAAGACTAAGATTTTAAACGGAGGCATCCTTCGCTCAAACGAAGATCTTCATATTTCTTCAGATGATCTTCCAGATGAGGCAGATCTAGCGAACAGTGTAATCAATCAACAAGTTACTTTTAATATCCGTCAAAGAGAGCTGTCAAAGCTACGCTTTATTGACGAAGCTCTTCATCGAATTGAAAAAGGAACCTTTGGTTGCTGCGAAGAATGCGACGAGGCCATCGGGGCTAAAAGACTAGAGAATCAGCCTTGGACAACTCTTTGTATCGAGCATGCTGAAGAAGCCGAAAGAGGTACTAGCTACGCTAAGATGGGTTAAAAAAAATTGAAATTTTGAAATAAAAAAAGCCAGCTATATGCTGGCTTTTTTATTATTAAAAGGACTTGTTCGTACGGCAATACTAAAACCCTTCATTTTGCATTTTATATCGTGAAATATTATTAGTTTTCGATAAAATAACCTGAAGTTCATCTTCGATAGTTACAATCTTTCTTTCTGCTTTAGGCATTTCATACTTATTTGCATCTGTGTTTGCTGGTGCTACTTGAACTGCAAGTAAGATCAAAACCGGCATAGCTGCGAATAATCCTAAAGTTAAAAAGTTTTTCAAAGTTTTCATAGCTCACTCCAATGTTCTATGTTGATCCCTGGGTTTTCATAACCCTTCGATCGTTTCCCTACTTCTCTTAAAGCAATCCCAATGCCAAGATTGATGTTGTGATATCGGTATGTTAGATGGTGCATCTAGGTCCTAGGTGCAAACCGACCTATTTTATCGGGAATTCTGACCTTAAATAGGGATCATTTAGGACCCTGGCCCCAAAACTGTCTAAAACTTGAACAGTGGCCAATAAAATAGTGGTTCCACTATGGGAAATCAGGGGCAAGTCCCCATATTCACGAGGCTTTCTTTGGCAGGCCCTTTGCTTATAAGTTAGACACAAGAGGCTTGGTCGTAGGGTCCAATCTTACTTGTAAGTTAAGGGAGTTCTTATAAACATGAAATGTGACATCCGTAGAATTTTTAGCACGACATCACTATTGGCCTCGGTCCTTGTAGTCTCGTCTTTATCCACTTCTGTAGCCATGGCCAAAGGATCGAGAAAAACTTCTCTTCCAGCTAGCCTACTTAAAAAGGTTACCAAGCCGGCCAAAAAGACTTCCCTAAAGCCATCTGAAAAAAGTTACTTTAATCTAAAAGAGCTTCACTCTCGTTATGTAAGTTGGGGTGTGGATCCAGAAAATAAGAAATCATCAATCAACCTTCTTGATGCTTGGAGAAAGTTTGAAAAGAAAAAAGATATCGTTGTAGCTGTTATTGATACAGGAATCGACCCAGGACATCCTTTTCTTAAAAGCAATCTTCATGTTACTCAAGGTAACTCTAGCCAGACTAATTACGGCCTAGACTTTTCTAAAAATAAGCTTAACCTTTATAGACCAAGCGATAGTCATGGACATGGAACTCATGTTTCAGGAATCGTAAGATCAGTAAATCCAGAAGTTAAGATCCTTACTTTAAAGTATTATAATCCTCAGGCATCAGGTCAGGATAATCTCAATTCAACTATCAAAGCGCTTCGTTACGCCGTTGATCAGAATGTTGATATAATCAACTATTCTGGAGGTGGACCAGAGCCAGCGCTTGAAGAACTTCGTATTCTAAAGCTAGCTGAAAAGAAAGGCATCTTAGTAGTAGCAGCCGCAGGAAACGAAGAGAGCAATATCGATATTAAGAACAATGCTTATTACCCAGCAAGTTACGGTCTAAAGAATATTATTACTGTAACAGCTCATGACCAAGCTCTTAGGCTTTTAAGTTCATCTAACTATGGAAAAGAAAGCGTTGATATTACGGCTCCTGGTTATAGAATCCGCTCAGCCCTTCCTAATGGAAGATCTGGTTACCTAACAGGAACTAGTCAAGCAACGGCCTTTGTTAGTGGTGTTGCTGCTCTTCTTAAGTCGAAGCATCCAAACTTAACGGCTGCTGAATTAAAAGAAATCATTAAGTCATCTGCTAAAAAAGAAATAACTCTTCTCTCAAGATGTTCTTCAGGAGGAAGGTTGAATGCTGGTAAGGCCATCAATCTAGCTGAAAGATATATCAAAGCAAAATCTCTTAAGAGAGAACTTGCTAATAAGAAAGTGGCTTCTGATACAAAACCAAAGACAGGAAAGATAACTTACCTTAAAGCTAACTAAGTAAAGAGTAAGAAATACTGATACACAAGAATACTTGCTGTCGAGATGGCAGCAAGAGCAATCCCAGAGAGAATCAAGAACTTAATCCTTAAGATCCCCAAAACTTTATAACCTACAAATCTCTCCCAAAGTGTAGAGGTCGTTAGTTTTCTATGATCTAACTCTTCCAGAAAGTCGTGAATTAAAGGGGCGTATCCATGAAAGGAATGATCATTTAGCATTTGAGAGAGTTCACTTGGTTTTAACGAGTAATCACAAAGCTCAATACAAAGATCTTTAAACTCTATCCAATAGAAGCTTCTATCCTCATCAGATTCACCTAAAAGAAAATTAAGAAGAAGTTCATAGCGATGAAGAAGGTCACGTTTATACTTAATGGCGTCAGTGGAGTTTTTTCTCTCTAAAGAAGGCCATTGCTTAACAAGCCTACTTCTGAACATCCAATAATCATCCTTTAGCCCGTATAGACTCTTTTCACCAAAAGCTTCACCCAGAGGAGTATAGGATAGTTGAAACCCACATCCTTCACATTCAGAATCAGTGACGAAGACGCTCTTACATTTTGGGCAGGTTTTGACTGGCTTATAGTCATGACCATCTAAAAGGGGGGTGCTTAGCTTTTCTTCCATTAATAAAGTGTATCTGCCTAAGCAATTTATTGGCAATGGTTTAATAGGAAAGTTAAGATAAAAAGGTGAATTCATTATTTAACAATCCAAGAGTGATTACTTTCCTTCTGCCATTTCTAGGTGGACTCTTATTCCCTACAGGTTTTCCTATGGGTGAGTTCAAGGGATTGGTTATCACTCCAATGCTTGGGATGGCTCTTTTCTTTTTAGCTCTACACTTTCCCCATAATGGAGAGAAGAATGAGAGTGGATCAAGCCTTAAGACAGAGTTACTTGCCCTACTCTTTTTCTCCCTAGGTTATTGCATTGCTGGTTATTACTGGATTCCTCATACTCTTAAAGAGTTTGGTCAAATTCCTTTTCCATTTAATCAAGTCTTAGGCCTACTCTTTTCATTGATCATAGCTCCTCATTTTCTCCTCTTTATTCTGGCAAAGAACTTAGTTTCGAAGTTTAAATTAAAGAGCATACAAGTCTTTAAAAGCCGCTCAGGAAGAAACCTCTTCTACGCCTTTATCATCACTGCTTTTGAGTACTACACTCCTCAACAATTCCCAGGTCACCTAGGTCAACCTTGGTTAACTATAGCTCCTTATATAGGACTAGCTCCTATTGTCGGTACACCAGTCTTTTCCTTTCTTAGCTTTTGGGTAGTCCTAGCTCTTGTTGATTGGATTAAAAATAAAAGCTTAGATAAGCTTGCCTTCATTACCTTCACTTTATTTCTAATCGTTAATATTAGTTTTCCTCTTAAGAAGTTAGGAGTTGGTGAAGTAACTCAAACCAATATTCGTCTGGTTCAGGCCAATATTGGTAATTTTATGAAGATTCAATCTGAAGGAGGCTCACTCTCCTTTATGCAAGAGGTTTATCAAACTTACGAAGACCTAAGTACTAGGGAAACAAAGAAGCCCCTCGATCTAATTGTTTGGCCAGAGACTGCCTATCCTAACCTCTTAACTTCTGAGCTTTTAAAGTCCTATCCAAGTTCAACTCCTGCTCTGTTTAAAAAGATCATTGATAAAATGGATGCCGAACTTTTTATTGGCGGTTATGACCGAAACACAAAGGCAGCGAGAAGAAACTTTCAAGGTGAGTTCAATACAGTCTTTCATTTTGATACCTTCAAAAACTTAAAGAATGTTTACCACAAGATGAAGCTTATACCCTTTGGAGAAGGACTACCCTTTGGTCCCTTCAATGAATTTCTCAGCAAGCTCGTTACGAATGTTTCTTATTTCGCTGAAGGAGAAAAATACACTCTCTTTAGAACTAAGAATAACACTCCTTTTATTGCTCATATTTGTTACGAGATTCTCTTCTCTTGGTTTACTAGTGATTATCTCAATGCCCAGAAGGTTCAACCAGAGTTTATCGTTAACCTAACCAATGACTCTTGGTACGGGGACACGAATGAGCCCTATCAACATCTATACCTCGCCCATTGGAGGGCCCTAGAATTTAATATCCCTATAGTTAGGATGACAAATACTGGTATCACTTCAGTTCTCTATCCTGATGGATCTGAAAGTAAGCGCACAAAGATTGGTGTTAAAGAGGTACTTGATCTTGAATTGCAGACTACTAAACGTAAAGCGACACCCTTTCAAACATATGGGTTCTTAATTACATTATTTTTATGGTTGATCCTAACCGCTATTAGCTTTTCTCTTTCGAAGATAAACTCTAGAAAAAGCCTTCCTTAAAAAGATCATGCAATTGAAGAAAGCCTAAGAAAGCTCCCTCTTTAGAGACCACAGGAAGAACATTTAATGGGTTGGGTTTATTACTTTCCATCAATGAAAAAGCTTCTGAAGCTAAAGCAGAACCTAGGATCACAACTGGTTTTTTGGCCATGATATCAATGGCCTTTGTCTCAAGACCCATATTATCTTTTGTTAAAGTTCTTCTTACGTCACCTTCAACAATAATCCCGGCAAGTTTATCATCTTCGAGGATGGCGCAGCCACCAACTGGAAGTCTTGTCATTTCAATAAGGATATCTTTTAGTGGTTGATCTTTAGTTCCAGTAGCGCAGCTTTCTTTTTTGACCATAACATCTGAAACCTTGAGGCGCATACTTTTGCCAAGTATTCCTCCAGGATGAAACTGAGCAAAACCCTCTTTAGAAAGCCCAATATACTTTTCAAAAACCACGGCCATAGCGTCTCCCATGGCCATGGCCAAGGTTGAACTAGTGGTTGGAGCTTGATTATTAACGCAGGCTTCCTTTTCTACAGAGCAATCAAAAACATGGGCGCACTTCTCACCAATTGGTGAATCTACTACACCTAAGAGTCCAAAACAGTTTTCTTTTTTCATGGGAAGAAAGGGTTGAATCTTAATGATCTCTTCAGTTGTTCCAGACTTCGAAACAAAGACGATGGCATCATTTTCAGTCAATCGCCCAAGGTCCCCATGCATGGCCTCAGTAGGATGCAAAAAGAAACTGCTTAGACCAAGAGAACTAAAGGTTGAGGCGAGCTTTTGAGAGACATGGCCAGATTTTCCAACTCCACAAAAATAAAGGACCCCTCTATCTCTTCTTATCTGATCGAACAAACCAGTTAGAGAATCGGTATCAGAGGAGCTTAACCTGCTTGAAGCTAGTTCAAGAGCCTTTGCCTCAAGTATCAAAACATTCTTCATTGTTTCAAGAAATTCCACCTAATCTCCAAAAGTTATGGCGTAGTATCGGGTTGCAGTGTTAAAATTATCACAATGAGTACTAAAAAGAAATTTTCAATTTTTGCACTATGTCTAATGATGCTTGCTAGCTGTTCGAGTTACAAGCAATTTCAGTACGTGACTGAAGAGTTTGAAGTCCCGACCAAAGTCTTCAAGAGTGACTATGCCCAAACCTGGCAAGCGGTCCTTCAAGTTATGAAGACCTATGACCTAGAAGTGACAAATCAGGAATCCGGTGTGATCAAGACGAGGTGGATTGATAATACGCTTCAATTAAATTTCGCTGATAGTTTTGGAAGTAGTGATGCTGTTAAGGCCGCTAAGTTCAAGCTTATTATAAATGTCGTTAAAGGTTTTAGAGGCACAAGAGAAGTTAGTAAGGTGACAGTCTTTCGTAGGCAAATGGTTGAGCAGGACTTTCTTCAAGGTTGGAAGATCATCCGCTCAGATGGAATCATGGAAAAAAGTATTATCTATAGAGTCGAAAGAGAACTTAAGATCGATAACCGCCTTAAGGCCATTGAAGAACAAAAAGCTAAAGAAGCTGAATCATCCTTCTAAATTGTCATATTCTTAATACGAAATTTCTTCCAGTATTCTTTCTTAATATGATCTCTACCTTTTGGAGATAACTTACCTGTTATCTTTGAAAGAGCATAGTCCATCTCAGAAAAGATATCTTTATACTTCTTTTTTTGAATCATCGTTAAAAGAGAAGTTTCAGCCTTCTTAAATTTTAAATCCCCTATAGTAAGAATAACTTTCTTGATTAAGTTTGTTCTCTTAATTTTTCCTTTCTTCTTTTTAGGAACATGATAATTCTGTTTATCATAAAGCATGGCCCACACCGCAGGTGCCATTTTATTCAGGCTCATGGCTCGAATATTCTCTAGAGCTTGGCCACGAACAATCATCGATTTATCTTTGAGAGCAAAGGCATAAAGACCATCATAATTAGATGCTTTTAAAGCATTCAAAGTCTTTAAGCTCGCCATTCTCATGATCCAGTTAGGATGTTGAATAAAACGAGAGATAAAAGGAGCAGACTTCTTCCCAACAATCTTTCCAAGGAGAAAAGTAGCTACCCATTTATTCTTATCAGGAAACTTTGAACTCTTCATAATCTCAATAAGCGCTGGAACGGCTGCTGGACCAAAAGAAAGGGTCTTCTTTTTAAGTTCTGCTAATTGTTTTTTAGTTAGATTTTCCTTTGAGTAATCGCTAAGGATAATCGCTTTCACACCTTTTAACTTTGCGGAGTTAAAGTCTGTGCGAGATGATTTATTCTCAATCTTTGCTTTAGAAAAAGCACTGATAGAGAAGAGGCAAACTACTAGCAGGGATAGGATTTTCATAAGGGCTCCTTTAGCCTAACATCTTTTCAAATTCACTTAATAATTCTTCAGCTGATTTTTGTTCACCTTCATTTGCGGGAACACCCATTTCAGCGTCAGCATCTCCAGCTTCTTCTACTGGAAGTGGATCAGGTTCATCAACGGGAAGAGGGTCTGGCTCATTCTCTGCAGCTGGCTCTTCAATAGGAAGAGGGTCTGCTTCTGCTTCAGGCTCTTCAACCGGAAGAGGGTCTGCTTCTGCAACAGGTTCTGCTTCTGCTTCAGCCGGAGCACTGGCTGGCATTGCCCCGCCACCTGCTTCAAGAGCTTTTTTAAGTTGTTCATTTTCTTGCTGAAGTCTTTTTAAGTTAGCTAAGTCTTCTTCGATGATTTCATATTCTTGAAGCTTCTCTTTAAGCTGATCTCTCTCTTGAGTAACCTCAGCGAGCTTCTTCGAATCCCCATCGTCAGAGCCACCACTGCCTGCGGCAGCTAGAGCAGCTTCAAGTTCAGCAATCTTTGCATTTAAAGATGAGATCTCAGCACTATTATCTGGAGCAGAAGCAGGAGCACCGCTTGAGGCTTCTCCTAATTTCTTTTCTAATTCAGTAATTGTTTTATCTTTATCACCAATAGAAACTTTTAAAGAAGCAATCTCAGCATTCTTTTGATTAAGCTCTTCGCTACTAGCATTACTAACTTGAACAGGTGTTCCTCTTAATTCTGAAGTTGGCATCACTGAAGGAATACCATCTTCAATATCAAGTCCCCCTCCTCTAAAAAGAGAAGACTTAAGAGCAGAAGAATTTTGAATGATTGAATCTAAATAATTTTTTACAACTTGCGCTGGTATCTGGTGCTTAAGATCGTTAAATTTTCTTCTGTAATAAACCCAGTAAGCTATGAGTATGACAAAAAGTAATCCCATCAATCCTATAGAGATAGATAAGGTTTCATCTGTAAATTTTGTTAAAATTAAATTAATCGTCTCTTTCACATTCAATCCTTGAATTGCCGTCATTAGTGGGCACAAATACTTAATATAATTATAAGTTTGGCCCGGAAGCACGTCAATGCAGAGGATTAACTTCCCTTAAAAGAGAAATGATCAACTAATATTCTTGATGATTTTACTTTGATTTATTCAGAGTCTGATTCGAGCTTCTTAACCACTTCATCGATATCTTCTTCACTAAGGGCTTCTTTGGTTGGAACAGCATAGGATTCGTTGAACCATTGGCCTAAATCAATCATTTGGCAGCGGTCTGAACAAAATGGCCTGAATTCTCCATCATAATAATTGAACTTCTTTTCACAGTTTGGGCATTTTACTTCGAGCTTTTTATTCATTCGAGCCTTCCTTCATATTCTTTCTTTATCTGAGCAAGAAAATCAGACTCTTCAGAAAAGCCTCTTCCATCTATTTCTGAAACTGAAACAAGCCCTTTTAATGAGTTGGTGATAAAGGCTTCATCCATATTTTCCCATTCTGGTCTGCTAATATTAATCTCTTCTACGGCCTGACCAAGTCCCTTCATAATATCTAAAACAACAGACCTCGTGATTCCATCTAAGACAGGTCCTTCTAAAGTCGGTGTAAAAAAGCGGCTCCCTTTTCTAAAGAAGATATTACTTGTTGAACATTCAGCAGCATGACCTTCTCTATCGAGAAAAAGACAATCATCTAAATCAAGTTCAGTAGCTTTTAAAACTTCTAGAGAAATCTCTAGATAGTTTCCATTCTTTAAAAATTTAGGCAATGAGCTGCTTCTTTGTGGATGCAAACAAGTTCTTAGTTTTAAGGGCGAAAGATCATTCTTTTTGTGTTCTTCAATTTGAGTTAAGAGATCGACTTTATCTTTAGATCTGATCATGGTTAAGCGCATTGATTTAACTTTAGACTTTTCTTTTGTTCCAATCTTTTTGGCTTGCTCTAATTTTTTTTCAAGTTTAGAAAACTCTAGATCTTTATAGAGAAAACAAAATGATTTCTTTAACCTATCAAGATGCTGATCCCAAAAAGGAATCTTTCCTTTAGTGATGAGCAAGGTTGTAAAAGGAGTCTTTCCTCTAAGAATTTCTTTAGAATTTAAAAGTGAGAGTAGCTCTTCTTTAGAAGGCTCTACTCCATTTAAAAGGGTCTGATTACTCATGCCTTATCCTTGCTGCATTTAAGCCAGCATGATAGCTATTTGATGACTAAGAATAAAGGTAAAGAAAGTGACGAATTCTATCATCAATGCGCCCCTTGTCATGATCGGTTTTGGATCTCAGGCCAAGGCATGGGCCCTTAATTTAAGAGACTCAGGTCACGAAGTTCTTATTGGACTGCGAGCAAATAGTCCTTCATTAGAGACCGTTTCGTCTTTGGGATTTAAGAGTTTCGAACTAGGAAAGGCTAACTTTCCCAGCTCATCTGCCATCTTACTTTTAATTCCAGATCATCTTCATGAAGATTTTTTAAAACTAAACTCCCCTTATATTAAGGATGGATCTCGAATCATTTACGCTCACGGGTATAGTGTAACAAAGTCCTCCTTGCAAAATTCCTACTCAAAGTACTCTCACCTTCTTCTAGCACCCAAGGCCATTGCCTCTGAAGTGCGCTTTCAATATGAAACGAAAGGAAAGCTTGGGGCCTTATACTCGACCGAGTTTGCTCTTAATGAATTGAGCGATAAAGAATTTCTTGATGCACTCTCAGGATCAATTGGGATAACAGCGGGACCTTATAGTGCTAGCTTTGAACAAGAGATGAGGGCCGATCTCTTTTCGGAGCAGGCCCTACTTTGTGGCCTCATCCCCTACGCCGCTCTCACTAGTTATAATAAACTGCGCGCTAAGGGCATCCCTAAAGAAGCCGCCTATATGGAGTGCTGGCTTGAAACAAAACTCATCTGTGATGCCATGGTAAAGATGGGTCCAGTGGAGTTCTTTAAACTAATAAGCCCCAATGCCCTTATCGGGGGAGAGAAAGCACAAAAACAATTACTTAGCCCAGAGTATCTAAAAACTTTGGATGGCCTTATTGAAGATATTTGGGATAAAAACTTCTTTAAGGAATGCGATGAAACAGATATTTCAAAGCTTAAGAATGAGGTTCTAGAGTTCTGGCAAAACCAAGAGTTAAGCCAAACTCACGAAGAGCTATCTAAGGATTTATTTTGAAGATTCATACGACAAGAAGCCTAAGGGCCACGAAGATACAAAAAGGTTCAAGCCCATTACAGATGCTTACCTGCTATGATTTTCAAACCGCTCAATTATTAGATGAAACAGATATTGATCTTCTTCTCGTAGGAGATAGCTTAGGGAATGTCATCTTAGGTTACGAGACAACTGTCGAAGTCTCGCTTGAAGAGATGATCGTTTTTTCTTCCGCTGTAAAAAGAGGGGCCAAGAATAAATTTGTCGTAGCCGATCTTCCTTTTGGAACCTATTCAACCTTTGAATCGGGAATTGAAAATGCCACTAAGCTTTTTCAAAGATCTAAAGCCGAGGCCATTAAATTAGAAGGCGCTAGCGAGCATCAATTAAAACTAATCAAGAGACTAACTGAAACAGGAGTTCCTGTTATGGGTCATATAGGTCTTACTCCTCAATCAGTTCATGAACTTGGTGGTTACTATGTTCATGGTAAAGATGAGAAATCTCAAGAGAAGCTTCTTCAAGAGGCCATAGCCCTTGAGAAAGCGGGCGCTTTTTGTGTTGTTCTTGAATGCGTAAAAGAAGAGCTCTCTAAAAAGATTAGCGAATCCATTAGCATTCCCACTATAGGTATTGGTTCTGGTGATTTTACGGACGGACAAGTTCTCGTTACCAACGATCTTTTACATATGGGAAAGCAAGACCCTCCAAAGTTCTGTCAGCCTGTTGCCAATTTTTATGAATTAAAGAAAACAGCTATAGAAAAATATATAGAAAAAAATAAAAACATTAACCCATATAATGATGGAAAATCTCTTAACCATTGATAGTGGAAACACAAATACAACTGTGGGCCTTTATTCAAAAGGCCCTCTCTCTGTATGCCCTTTAAAAGATTTTAAAAAAGAAGAAAATCAAAATATAACGACCGTTCTCTACTCTAATGTGGGTAAGTCTTTTGAGAAATGGGATGGCCCTAAGTTTATCAATATAAAAGAACACCTGATCGATAACTCTCTTCTAGATATGCCTGTTAATTATGGTGAAAGTATTGGCGAAGACCGCTTGGCAGCTTGCTACCAAGTCTTTCAAGAATGGATTAAATCTAGAAAAGTTAACCGCGCCATGGTGGTCGATGCAGGAACCTTTACGACTATTGATCTAGTCACAAGAGACGGATTTGAAGGTGGTCATATCTTTCCTGGAACTTCGACTCTTATTGATTCTTTCAAAGGCGGAGCAAAGCTACCCGAACTTGATCTAACAAGCCAAGTTCAAGATAAAATGATTCCAAGGTCAACTGAAGACGCTATGAAGGCCTCTATCCAACTGGCCGAAAGAGGCCTTTACGAAAAGTGGTGGGACCTCTTTCATCCTGAAGTCATCGTCCTCTCTGGAGGATTGGCCTCCTGGCACCAGAATTACTTCCCTGAAGAGCTTGTCCTGAAACCGAATATCGTGCATTTAGGTCTTCAAGAAGTCTTTATCAACTCAGCGCAACAATAAACCGTTGCCAATAAGCTAATTATTTGAAATATATAGCGCCTATGAGAATCATACTCGGAGTTTGCGGTTCAATATCCGCTTACAAATCATTAGATATTGCTAGAGAGCTTTTTAAGAAAGGCCATCAAGTTAGAGTGGTCTTAACTAAAGGAAGCGAGAAGTTCGTGCGCCCTGAAGTCTTCCGTTATCTTGGCTGCGAAGAAGTTTACTTAGCTGGGGATGACTTTATTTATCCAGCTGAAAAAAATGACTTAGAAGGAACTGTTCTTCATGTCACTCTAGCAAAGTGGTGCGATCGAGTTGTGGTTGCTCCTCTCTCTGCAAACTTTTTAGCAAAGATCGTAAGAGGCGAAGCTTTTGATCTTCTCTCATCTCTTCTTCTGGCCTTGCCAGCTAATATTGAGCTTCTCTTTTTTCCAGCTATGAATACTGAGATGCTCTCCAATCCTTTTACTATAGAAAATTTAAAACTCTTAAATAATCTAAGCCAAAAATTCTCTCTCTTCGTTCACCCTACAAGTTCAGGTCTCTTGGCCTGCGGGGATAAGGGAGAAGGAAAGCTTGCCTCTGTAGAAGAGATTGTTGAGATCACAGACTGCTTTAAAGAAGTTAAAAATCCTAAGAGTATTCTGATCAGTACAGGAGCTACTAAAGCCCCCTTAGACTCAGTCCGCTACTTAACAAATAGATCTTCAGGTCTAACAGGTTATTACTTAGCTAAAGAAGCGCTTAAACTAGGTCATAAGGTTGTTCTTATTGCTGGTGAAGAAAGCACCTCAAAATTAAACTTACTCATCAATATACCTAATATAAAGATCATCTATGTAAAAACCAATAGCCAGATGAAAGACGCTGTTGAGTCTTCCTTTAAAGAAGCTGACTGCTATATTTCAAGTGCTGCCATAGGCGATATTGAATTTGATATTAAGAATCAAAAGATAAAGAAATCTGATCTTAGCGATTCTCTTATGATCACTAAGGCCTCTGATATCTTAAAAGGTATCCTAGAGATAAGAAGACCTGATCAAAAGGTAGTGGGCTTTGCTGCTGAAACTGATCTTAGTGAATCCCTAATGCAAGAGAAGCAATCAAGAAAGCCGGTTGATCTCCTTGTTGGAACTAAAGTGAACAACGGCCTAACAGGTGGAGAGCTACAAGGCTTCGCTACAGATAGGGGCCAATATCTCTTCTTAGAAAATAATCAATTCCTAAGGGCTGAGTTAAATAAAGAAGAACTTGCGGCGCTTATCATTGGAAAGGTTCTGTCATGATTGAAATCTTAAGAACTCTTAATCAATTTGATGTCTTTAGAAAGAACCTAAGACCAGGAACAATTGGATTTGTGCCTACCATGGGAAATCTTCATAAAGGTCATATGAGCCTCGTCAAAGAATCTCTTCGCCATAATGACAATACGATTGTTTCCATTTTCGTAAACCCAAAGCAATTTGGACCAAGCGAAGACTTTGAAAAATACCCAAGAACTCTAGGGCGAGATAATCAGGTTCTTAAAGAACTTTATAGACAAGAAGAATTCAAAGGAAAGCTTCTTACTATCTTTGCTCCAGAGAACCCTGAAGAAGTTTTTCCGCCGGGCTTTAGTACAAGGATCTCTGTTGGAGATTTAACAAATAAGCTCTGCGGAACTAACCGCCCAGGTCATTTTGATGGAGTTACTACTGTTGTCTACAGACTCTTTAGTATCATAAAGCCGCACAAGGCCTACTTTGGTCAAAAAGATTATCAGCAGTATCTGGTCATTAAGAAAATGATGGAAGACCTTAAGCTCGATATCCAATTAGTCCCGATGCCGACTAAAAGAGATACTGAAGGGCTAGCCCTCAGCAGTAGAAACCAATACCTAAATAAAGATGATAAGTTGGTGGCCTTAAGCTTACCTTCAACACTAGAATCAATTAAAGAATTGATTCGAAATAACTATTGGCCTGAATCATATGAGAAGGCCTTAAACTCTGCATCCATGACAAAAGAATCTCCCGCTTGGGATTACCTTGAAATTCTTGATGCTAAAACCTTAGAAGAACCTACAGAGAGAACCCATACCATTATCTTGGCCGGGGCACTTAAAGTTGGGAAAACGAGGTTGATAGATAATAAATTGGTAGAAATAAAATATGCTAGATGATGAATTCCATATAAGTAGAGAATACCAAGCCAGCCTGGTTAGTATTGTTTGTCCTAAGATGCCTGAACATAAAACTGAAGCGGAAACAGCTAGGTCCTTAATTGAACTCCGTGAGCTTCTAAGAACTCTTGGCGTTAAAGCAGGTGAACAGTATTTTCAATCAAGAAAGACCATCGAAGCAGGAACCTTTCTTGGAACTGGTAAATTAGAAGAGATTGCAAGGAAAGCAAAAGCTGAAGGCTCAAAACTCTTAGTCTTTGATTTCGAACTAACTTCTTCTCAGATTAGAAATATCAAAAAGATTACTGACCTCTCTGTTGTGGATAGAGTTCATGTTATTTTAGAAATCTTTGCCCAGCATGCTCGGACTAAAGAAGCTAAGATTCAAATTGAAATCGCTCGCCTTAAATATGTTCTTCCAAGACTCTCAGGATTTTGGTCTCACCTTGGCCGTCAAAGAGGTGGTGTTGGTGTTAAAGGTGGAGAGGGTGAGCAGCAGATTGAACTAGATCGCCGTATTATTCGTGAGAGAATTGAACACTTTAAGAAAGAATTAAAGACGGTTGAAAAATCCCGTGTTGAACAAAGAAAGAAGAGACAAGATAAGGCCATCACTGCGGCCCTCGTGGGTTATACCAACGCAGGTAAGAGCTCTTTAATGAATAGAATGTGCCGAGTCGATATTCTTGAAGAAGATAAACTCTTCGCAACTCTTGATTCAACATTTAGAACTTTAAACCCAGACACAAAACCACCGATGATCTTAATTGATACAGTGGGGTTTATTTCAAACTTACCCAATACTCTTATTGATGGATTTAAAACAACTCTTGAATCGGCTCTCGAAGCAGACCTTCTTATTGTTGTTTGTGATGTTAGTGATCCTCACTATAAGAAGCATATGGAAGTTACTGATCAAGTTCTAGGTGAACTTGGTTTAAATGATAAAGAAAGAATTACAGTCTTTAATAAAAAAGATAAGCTTGATGATCCCTTTAAGGGCAAGATCATTCAGCGCTCTGTCCCTAATAGTTATCTTGTTTCAAGTATGATTGAAGAAGATGTTACTCATCTTCGCGAAAGTATTATTAATTACTTTTTAGAACAACAAAGTACTTATGAACTTTTCGTAAAATACGATGCAGGTCAGGCCCATTCACTTATTGTTTCAAAGACAAACGTTGAAGCCACTACTAATTTAGAAACTGGAATCTTTTATCGAATAAGAGTTCCTGACTTTATTTTTAATGGACTAGGTCTTGGGCAGTTTATCCTCTCTCCAACAGACCCTATCTTTGAAGAGTTAAATAACCTGTAACCCACTATAATCACTACTAATTCGTCACCATTTCCCAAGTGACGACATGACGAAGAAATGATGAATCATAAGTTCACAGATATGGATAAAATTTCCATTGTGGATTAAATTCTCCTCAGTTAAGAAATTGCAGAAAAAATAGTTGACGTTATTTTTAATCCCGCAAGGGAAGCTGAAGTTGAAAAGGTAGCTGCATTTTTAAGACTGTAAGAGACGAACCACTCTTACTAACTTCCCATTCCGCACTTGAGAGGCCCGGCTGAAAAGCTGGGCCTTTCTCTATGGGGCTTACTTTAAAAAAATATCCGTTCGAAAAACAAGAGCACCAAAGAAAATCGCCAGAGTGATCAGGATTCCAAAGACTGTAAATTTCCAATTTTCTTTCATAGATAAATTCTAAAGCAAGGATAGGATTTTGTCAGATAGTGTTAAGGGTTCAAGGGGCTTTTCTAAAAAAGCGTCAATCTCAGATCCCCAGAGTTCCTTCTCCCCCGAAAAGCCTAGACCGATCTTCCGCGCCTTGCCTGTCTTCCATCCAGCGATCTCATCTCGCTGCGGAGCGACTAAACCCGTATCAAAGATAAGGATATCGGGCTCAAACTCAGGGATTCGAAAAGAAGCATCTTCAATAGTTCCAAGGGCATAGACTTCCCAGCCGGCATCACCTAACACCGTCTCAAAGAACATGCGCACCATATCTTCTTCTATAATACAGAAAAGTCTTTTTGCTTTAGTCATGATAGGCTGAAGTTACGGAGTAACCCATGGAAAGTAAAATAAAAATATTAGACTCAGAAGCTCAGCTGCTCTACGAGTTCAAAATGGATGAAGTTGAAGCTGCCTACGCCAAGGCTCAAGAGCTTGAAGAAATGGGGATTGAGGTTACTCTTACAAGACCAAGCCTTCCTGAAACTCTTGGAAATACTCTTGGTATGAATGAAGCTGACAGAGAAAAGCTCCGCTCGGAGATTGAAGAAGAAGTAGAATCTCACAACGAAAAGCCCACTTGTGGTGGTTGTGAATAAACCATCAAGGCTTCAAAACTCAAGAGTTCTGTTTAGTTCTTTATTTTTCAAGATTAATTTTTTCCCCTGGCTTTTGTTCTCAATCTTCATTCCAGATCTAAAGATTAAAGCTCTTTTCGCTCTAGTTTCTTTTTCTTACTCAATGTATTTAGATAGAAAATTAAAAAGTTTTAAGAGTCCTTTTTTAAATTCATTCCTAATTCAATTAACTTACTTATTTATATTTTATATTTCTGCTGTAATTTCCAATTATATTGGAAGTAATCAAAATGTAGTGGGACACGTTGTTTTTGTTTCTTTTTTAGTTAACCCAATTCATCTTTTACAACTTCTAACAAATTGGATAATTCTAAGAAAGAATACTAAAAAAAATTAATCTATTTTTTTAGAGGAATCGCAAGAGCCTTCTTACCTTCATCCGTCAAAGGACCAGAGTTCTTAGGATCGATTGTTGCCTTAACATTTACTAAAAGAGAAACCAGTTCAATCTCGTAGTTTTGCTCCATCACCTTTGGGTTCTTAGAGCTTAGTTTAACAAGACCAATCGGTTTAACTTTATCACTAATCCAAAAGTCTACCACTTGGCCGTTGTTCTTCTTTTGATAATGGGTGGCCTGTAAGTTACCGGCAGGCACTTCGATATTCTCACTGCCTACTTTAAACTTATCTATCTGAGATTTATTTGAGAAGAAGAACTGCTCTAACTTTACCCCTTTATTTACGTTTAAGTATTCTGAGGTTAATTGTTCAGCTTTTTTTAACTCAGGAGTTTTCACATAAGCCGCTTCAACGCTTAGTGGACCATCGTTGTGGATACCAAGAATAAATTGTTGCCACATCTTTTTTTGAATAAAGCCTGAGGTTTCAAAATAGTATTCAATTCCAAGGCGAGTAAAGCTTGATTCGGTTATATAGATATTGAGTTTTGATGAGATGCCGTTAGATTTCATGGAAAATTCAGAGCCTGAACCACTTTCAAAAACATCTGCTGCAAATCCAAGCTGAGCAGTAAAGGCCATTAGTATAATTAAAGTCTTCATTTAATAGCCCTCTGAATCCATCTGATCTAAGAGCTTAACTTCTTCTTTTCTTCTAGATTTGAATTGATTGAGTTGCTTCATTATATCGGCTTGCTGAGCGGCTGACATAGCAGGAGCAGGTTCGGCTGATGGTCTTCTTTGATTCTGAATCTTGTGTCCACCGAGGTCTTTAACCCTAAGTCCATTAGAGGTGGCGGTACTTCCATTTTGAGCCTCTAGGGCCTTGATCCTCTCCTCTAAAAGCTTAATCTGAAGGCTTTCATCAGCAAAGCTAAGGGAGCTTGTGAGCAGGAGAATGGCGCCTAAAAAGAGTTTCATATAGACCTCGTAAGTTGATTATAAGGTCTTATCGGTACCCTACCTAAAAGATAAAGTATTTTATTGTAAGTACTTGGAATAAAAAGGGCCGAACATAAGTTCGGCCCCCTTTATATAAGAATAATTTTTCTTAATTCTTACTCGTCGTCGCTACCAGCAACATTGAAACCTTTCAGTTTGTCAGCAAGTGTAGCTGATTGAGTAACTTCGGAGTGTCCACCTTTGTTCTCAGAATCAACTGCTGATTTAATTGAAAGTGCAATCTTCTTAGCATCTTTATCAAGAGAGATAACCATAGCTTTAGCTGTGTCACCTTTTTTGATTACGTCTTCCGGCTTCTCTACTCTTTCTTCAGAAAGTTCAGAGATATGGATAAGACCTTCGATACCAGTTTCAAGCTCAACGAAAGCTCCAAAGTCAGTTACACGAACAACAAGTGCTTCGATAACTGTTCCAACAGGAAGTCTTTCTTCGATTTTTTTCCAAGGATCTTCTTCTAGTTGCTTAAGACCAAGACAGAATTTTGTATTGTCCTTATCAACTGTAAGAACCATACCTTCGATCTCGTCGCCTTCTTTGAATTGCTCAACAAGGTTAACGGCTTTCTTATTCCAGCTAACATCAGAGATATGAACGAGAGCGTCCACTTCTTCTCCAAGGTCAACAAAGATTCCGAATTCAACAACAGACTTAACTTTACCTTTAGCTTTAGAGCCAATTGGGTATTTCTTTTCGATGTCAGTCCAAGGGTTAGGCTGAAGTTGTTTTGTTCCAAGAGAAATTCTCTTGTTCTCAACATCAACTTCAAGAACTTGAGCTTCAATCTTCTCACCAACAGTAAAATGCTTAGCAGGATTCTTGATAGCGCCAGTCCAGCTCATTTCACTTACGTGAATAAGACCTTCGATTCCGTCAGATAGTTCAATGAAAATTCCGTAATCTTTAACAGAAACAACTTCGCCAGAAACAACTTTTCCAGGTTGGTATTTTTCAGGAGCAACTTCCCATGGGTTAGGCTGAACTTGCTTAAGACCAAGAGATACTCTTTCTTTTTCTGAATCAAACTTAAGAATCTTAACTTCAATTTCGTCACCGATATTAAGAAGATTTGAAGGATGCTTAACACGTCCCCAGCTCATATCAGTAATATGGAGTAGACCGTCAATTCCACCTAGATCGATGAATGCACCGTAATCTGTGATGTTTTTAACGATACCCTTAACAATCATTCCTTCTTGGATTTGAGATAGAATCTCTCCTCTTAATTTACCACGCTCTTCTTGAAGAATAGCACGACGAGAAAGAACAATGTTTCCACGTTTTTTGTTAAACTTGATAACTTTAAATTGCATTGTTTTACCAATGTACTTATCAAGGTAACGAGTTGGACGAAGATCAATTTGTGAACCAGGTAAGAATGCCTTAACACCGATATCAACTGATAATCCGCCTTTAACTTTAGCAACAACTGTACCTTCAAGAGGAACACCTGATTCACAAGCATCAGAGATCTTATCCCAAGCTTTAAGAATTTCTGCTTTGTCTTTAGAAAGAACAAGGTTTCCAAGTTTAGACTCTAGTTTTTCTAGGTAAACTTCGATTTCGTCGCCTTCTTTAATCTTAAGAGTTCCATCAAAATTTTGGAATTCTCTTACAGGAATTAGACCTTCCTGCTTGTAGCCAATGTCTACCATTACGTAGTCTTGACCGATGGAGATAACATTACCGTTGAAAGTTTCACCTTCTGAAAATTTCTTCGATACCTGAGTTTCCATTAACTTTGAAAAATCAGTTGTCTCTGCCGTTTCTTCTTCTTCGCCGAAGACGATATCAAAACCGTCCATCCACTTTGCTTTTAATTCTGTTGGTTGCATAACAACCCTCCTTGCGGTGACCGTAGTCACCATTCTTTTAATGTCTTAGATTCCGCTACTGCGGGAGGACTAAGATCAATACGAAAACGCGCGCAGAATATCGAAATTACAGGGAGTTGTACAATAAAATCTAGTTTTTTGGGGCCGTAGAACCAGCCTTTCTGAGGCGGTAACGCTCTCTTCTCATGACCACTTTTTCATAGGCCCTAAAGTACTGATTTTCTTGGTTTTCATAGGAGTGCTCTTTGCGGATCTGTCCGGAGGCCATTTCTATTTGGTCTTGATAAGTATCCGGGTCGGATAATAACTTCTCCCACATTCGTACTATTTCCCTCACATCGTTGTTCTTATAGGTCTCGCCGACCTTCCCATAAACGGAGAAGAATTCAACTGTTGAGGGGTGCCTCGGAACTAAGATTGGCGTTCCTATACTGATGGCCATTAAAGAGAAGTCATCTAGTCCCTCTCCTTTTAACAAGCTCATCCAAAGATCAAAGTGCTGAATATAATTTGAAGGCTTTCCACCTGAGTAGAAAACAACATGCTCTTCAACCCCGGTTTCTAAAACTTTTTGTTTTAGTCCCTGATAGACAGATTTCTCTGACCATAGGCCTTCAGTTACAAAGACAAGCTTGATCGGTTTTTTCCAATTAAAGTATTCATTGGAAACTTCTAAAGCTTTTATATAAGACCAAAATTTGTGCACACTTTTATCTGAGTCAGAGACATAGATGCCAATAGAATAGAACTGCTCGAACTTATCAAAGATCACCGCTTCTTCGTTAAACTTTTCATCTTCAATTAATAACGGCGGCCTGACTTCAATCTTACGAGCAGGCATGCCTAAACGACTCCAGGAGTTTTTAACTAAATGTTCAAACGGAACAAAGATCATATCGCAGCGTCTAATCAGAAGCCTATGCCATAGGACACGGTAATTCTTTTTAAGTTCAAAATACTGCGAATGAATAACAGAGACTTCTTTATTACCTCGAAGAAAGAAGCATATGGGCCAAAGAATGTTCAGCTTATAACAATGAACTAAGGCCAATTCAGTATCTTCTAAAAGTGAAGAGAGAATGGTCAATTTTGGCCATAAAAAGAAATGTGTTTGAACAAGACCAGGATGATAGTTCTTTTTTATCTTATCGCTATAGAGGTGCTTATCAATAGGAGAATCTTTTAGGCCGTAGAAGACAACTTCACTACCTCTAGCGAGGGCAATCTTAATATCGTGAACAAGGCTTCTCTCTCTGGCTTCCCACCTATTCGTTGGACAAACAAAGAGGATCTTTTTTTTCACGGCATTCTTCCAGGAATATGCTCTTCGATTTCACCTTCAACAGAGCCAAACTTAAGCTTCGCCTTTAGTTTTAAAAAGATTCGGTCGGCATCATTGGAATACCAAAAGCTAATAGTACTTTTTTGTTTCTTTGTATCTGATTTTGGAGGCATGGCCACAGTATCTAATCTAATAGCCTTTTTCCAAACCCCAAGGGCCTTAACTTCATCATTCACGCTAGCGACGGTGACAGTAAGGCGCCAAAACTTTCCTCTCGTAAAAACGGGAAACTTATAAACGTCTCCCTTTTTCAAGGGTAATCCCCTAACAAAGAAGAGCGTCGACATAAAATCCTGATAATACTTTGGAATATAGGCTTCTTTTTCAATATTTCTAACTTCGTTATTCTTTTTCTTAAGGCGCTTATAAAAGAGATAGGTCTTCTTCTCTTCTTGATCAAAGAGCTGAAGGTCATCCACATCTTTATTAGACTCTCTTTGAACAAGTGAATACTTAATAGGAAGAAAGTCTTTAGAAGAAACATAGGTTTCAACCATATCATCGGCTTCATAAACGTATTTATAAAACTTACTGGTCTTAAAAAGAGCTCTAAAATGAATGGCATCTCTCTTAGCAATCTTTAGGTTTCCTGTCGTAACAAAACGAACATGACCAGCTGTTATCCCAAGATAATTGATGGCGAAAAGAAACTCTTCACCAACTTTATAAAAGGGAGAATAATTCTTCCATGTCTTTTTAGAATCGATATCAAGATCAAGTAACTCTTTGGGATAATCCTCAGGTAGACCCTCTTTCTCAATAGCAGTCCTACTAGGATCGATCTTAGTTTCAATGACTTCTTTCTTAGTGCTAATATTAATGATCTTTTTTACTTTTATATCTTGCCTAGAAATCTTCTCTTCTTTTTTAACCTTAACCGTCTCTTCTTTTACAGAAGGGTTAGGTTCTTCTTCTTTTTCCTCGACGATAAACTTTGCGAATTTCTTATTTTCGATATTAAAAGTTTCCGCAAGATCCGGAGAAACTTGATCAGAGAAGACTTTATCCTCAGTAGAAGAACATGAACTAATAATTAATATGAGAAGGATAAGTATTTTGTTCAAAGCTTTACCACCTCATCGACAGCTTTCTTAACAAGGTCTTCCCCATTTAAAAACTCAACTTGTATCTCTAAATATAAGATCCTTGGATCCTCAGCAATCTTTCTCATCTTAACCATGTCTTTTTCAGTCGTGACAATATAGGCGTCATGTTCATCAGCTAATTTTAGCACATCAGCTAAATCATCTTGATTAAAATCATGATGGTCAGGAAATGATTCAGTCTTGATTATTTCCGCACCAAGAGAGTCAATTAAATTGAAGAATGATACAGGCGAAGCTATTCCAGCAACACAAATGACCTTCTTTCCTGTTATTTCTTTTAAATGAAACTTCTTTTGATAGGTAGAGGAATAAAACCCTCTAGGACGATAACGCATTTCCGCCACCGGCAGGTTCGTTGGCAAATTCTTAAAGATAAGATTCTTTAGATTTTGAAGTTGTGTTGGATCTACTTGATCAACTCTCCCGATGATAACAAGATCCGCATCGAGCATAGCGCGAAAGCCTTCACGCATATAACCCCGAGGAGCCACTTTATATCTATTTAAGGGCATCAACGCGTCAAAGAGAACAATATTAAGATTTCTTTTTATCTTTAGGTGCTGATGACCATCATCTAAAAGAACAACGTCAGGCTTTACCCGTGGAAAATAGTAATCGAGATTCTTTGATCTCTTTTTACCAACGACAATAGAAGCATTCTTTAACCTACGGGCAAGAAGAAGTGCTTCGTCTCCGTATTCTTTAGGATTAAAACCAAGCCGTCTATCCGCCTTAATTATTCCACTTGAATGCTCTAATTTTCCTTTATAGCCCCTCATTAAGATAAGAACGTCTTTTTCAAGAGTTTCTAAATACTCTGATAACCACATGGTAAAAGGAGTCTTCCCTGTTCCCCCAAAGGTTACGTTACCAATAGAAATAATAGGCACGTGATATTCATTTGAGGCAAAGACATCGTAATTATAAAAGAATCTTCTTAACCTATAAGACCATTCCCAAAGTAAAGAAATAGGGATTAAGAGAAAACTAAAAAACTTCAAGAAGCCGGTCATTTTCTATCTCCTTCATAAGAAGAGTTTATGATCGAAGCCATGTACTTTCCAGTTTCAGAACTATCCCCTTTTAAGAGGTCTTTCGTTTCTTTAAGCTTATTCTTTATTCTTGAGTAGGACTCTTTATCAGAGATCCACTGATTTAAAGTTTTGAAGATATTTGTTTGATCTACTATATCTTGGATCAGTTCCGGAAAGAGCCTTTCTTGATGAACAATATTTGCTAAGGCCACTGGTCCCTTATAATTTACAAAAGAATAAAAGATATAAGAATTTAAAAGAGACGTTTTATAGCAAACCACAGTCGGCACTTCAAAGAGAGCGCAGGCCAAGGTTACAGTCCCACTTGCGGCCAGACAAAGATGCGCTTTTCTAAGCGCCTCGGGCAGGTTCTTATCTTCGTAGATAAAATCAATCAGTGCTTCATATGGACTATAAAGATTAGGATCAACATTTGGAGATTTTACCAAATGAACTCTTACATTCTTTTTAGTTTTTAAGGTTTTCACCGTTTGAATAAATTCAGGTAATAAGTATTTAACTTCGAAGTTTCTAGAGCCAGGCAATAAGAGAAGATCAATTCCGTTTTCAAGTTCTTCAAATTCTCTAGCTGGTAGTCCTTGTGCCAGCTCATCTTTGTAGGTTAAATAAAGAGGATGATTGACCCCATAAACTCGGCTTACCCCTCTTGATTCAAACCATTCTTTTTCAAAAGGAAGAATAGTGAAAAGAGTATGAACGGCTTTCTCTATAGCTTTTGCTCGCCAAGGCTTCCAAACCCAAGCCTGAGGCGCTACATAATAAAGGATTTTGACACCTTTCTTGCTTAGCCTTTGAGCTAGTCTTAGATTGAAGTCCTGAAAATCAATTAAGATGGCCACTTTAGTGCCTCTATCAAGAACTTCTTTTTCCATTCGCTCTAGGGCTTTTTTATAAAAAGGAATCTTGAGAATGACTTCACTAAAACCCCAGCTGCTAAAATCCTTTAGATGATAAATGAGAGAAACTCCCTTTTCTTTTAATAGCTCTCCCCCTACACCCCAAAACTCTACTTCTTCGCATTCTGATGTTAATTCATCAAAGAAGCTAAGGGCATGCTCTTCTCCAGAAGGCTCGCCGGCAATAATTAAACAGTTAGGGTTAGTCATCTATATTTTAACAGAGCTCCTAGACTCCAATGATTTTTGAATACAATCAATCCAATGAACCACTTGAACCCCGTCTTTAATGGGAACAACTGATTCTGTATTATTTAAAATTGAATGATAAAAATGATTTTGTTCTTCCTGGAGATGGTCAGCTTTCTCATAAGGATGTTTTACAATTTGATCCCCAGTTTCACCTGGCGCTGCAAAAGAGTAGCTATAGTTCATAAGGTCTACAAAAAGGCAGCCCTTTGAACCTATGATCTCTAATGACCTAGCTTCCTGAATATGACCTCTCCCCGAAGTCACAATGGCTGAACGACCTGAATCAAAGCTTAATGAAGCCGTTACATGATCCCACTTATCCGTACTTATCTTATGCCCCTTTGCTTGAACGCTTGAGGGCGCTTCTTCTAGGAGAAACCATAAGAGGTCTAGGTCGTGAATCATTAGATCACTTACAACATCCACATCAGTAGCTCTTCCTTTAAAAGGAGCGTAACGATTGATTGTTATAGTAGAGTCACTTTTTAAATGCTCTGAAATCTTAGGATTATTTTTAAGTGTTTTCCACACCGGATGAAATCTCTCGCTATGCCCCACTTGAATGACTAAACTTGGATCGGCTTTACTCAATTCTTCAAGTTTACGAGCCGTTTCGATAGAGTCCGTTAAAGGCTTTTCACAAAAGACATGCTTATTATTTTTAATAAGCGTTTCACTTAAAGAGAAATGATTTGAGGTTGGCGTTACAATAAGAGCAGCATCAATTTGATCAAGGACTTCATTGAGGTCTAAGACTACCTTAACATTAGGAAATTGCTCAGAGGCCCTCGCGGCACCTTTAGCACTGGCTTCAACGATACAAACAAGCTCAGCACTATGATGGCCCAAAACTTTTTGCACATGCCACTTCCCTAAAAATCCACAACCTATAACGGCTACTTTTATTTTTTCCAAAATATTCCTTACGACATAAAGGGAGCAATTCCTACTTCACTACGTCTAATTTCAGAGGCCATTTCTTGAATGATTTCATTTTCTACAAATTCTTCCATTAGCTCTTCATGATCGATGAAGGCCCTCGGTGAAAGTGCATTTGCTTCCATCATTCTATAAAAATCTACAACTTCTGAGATAACTTGCTTTGAATAACCATTTCTTCTAAGGCCAATAATATTGATGCCTTTAAGCCTGACTCGGTTTCCATAACCAGTGCAAAAAATGGGGATATCTCTATCGACTGCTGAGGCACCACCAAGATAAGCACCTCTTCCTAGAGATACAAATTGAGAAATCTGGCAACCACCACCTAAGACAACCTTGTCTCCGATCTTTACATGACCGGCTAGATTAACAGAGTTAGCAAAGACACAATCATTGCCAACTTTTACATCATGACCAAGATGAACATGGGCCATAAACATATTACGGTCACCAATCTCAGTCTTTTTATTTTCTTTTAAGGTTCCTCTATGGATTGAGACATATTCTCTAAAGAGGTTGCCACTTCCAATCAAGGTTTGAGTTGGTTCGTTATTATAAGTTTTATCTTGAGGAGGAGCGCCTATTGAACTGAATTGAAAGAATTCATTATTATCCTTAGCAATGAGAACGCCATCTAAAATAACATGAGGATGAACTGTGCAATTATCACCTAGCTCAACATTTTCGCCTACTATTGAATAAGCTCCGATAGATACATTTTTCCCAAACTTTGCTCCCTCACTAACAAGGGCCGTAGGGTGAATACTTACAGACATAAGACTCCTAAAGCTTTACTGAAGCCATAACAGTTGCTTCAGAAATAATGGTATCGCCGATAATAATTTGACACTCGTGAGAGTTAAAAGGGCCTCTGATCTTTACACACTTACTTTTTATAATAAGATCCATTCCGGGGCCAATAGGCTTTCTAAATTTTGCATTACTAACAGAAAGAAGAACGACTTCCATATTACTTTTTGATGGATCTTCTATTGTTCCAACTAAGGCAAAAGCTGCAGCTTGAGCCATCATTTCGATTTGAACAACACCTGGAAGGATTGGGTTACCTGGAAAATGACCTGCAAAGATTGGATGATCTTCTTTGGTTCTATAATGAGCTACAATTTCCGCATTTAATGTTTGCTTAGGCTCTAAGAGCTCTCCTTCCTTTATTTCGATTCCTGGATAAGTAACTGACTCAACTGAATCAATAAATAAGAAAGGCTCCCTATGAGGGATAAAATTCATGACTTGTTCTTTATTCATCAGCATATAAACCTCGATTATTTTCTTAGGGATTCTTTTCTAACAAAGGCAATCCCTCTCATCCATTCTTTAAGGGGTCTTGCAGGATGACCACCAAGGGTCGTCTTTGCAGGCCAATCACAATTAACTAAGGAGCCACCAGCAACCTGACAACCAGGACCAAGCTCCATATTATCACCCATGCCAGACTTACCGCCAAAGACTGTAAAGTCTCCGATTCTCGAACTTCCACCAATGGCCACATGACCACAGATCATGACTCCAGTTCCAAGCTTACAGTTATGTCCGATCTGCACGTTATTATCTAACTTAGCTCCTTCTCCAACTAAAGTAGGAGAAAAGGTTCCCCCATCTATTTGAGAGTTAGCACCGACTTCAACATGAGAAGAGATCTTTACTCCGCCCATATGCCAAACTTTATGATGGATTCCACCTGCGAAGTTATAACCAAAACCATCAGCACCAATAATTGATCCAGAATGAATGCGAACATGATCTCCTAACTCAACAAATGGATAAAGAGTTGAGTTAGGAAAGAGTTCACAGTCATTTCCAACGAAGCAGTTATCCATAACTACTGCTCCAGGATGGACGATCGTATTATCACCAATCGTTGTATTAACTCCAACAAAGGCACCCTCGTGGATGATAGCTGTAGCTGAAATGCTCGACTCAAAATGCGCCTTACTCATCTTTTCTAAATAAAAAGGTTTGGACGCCAAACTGACTGCTAGATCAATATTCTCTACCGAACAAATAGTTAAGGGAGACTTCTGCTTCAAAGCAGGAACTGAATCCTTAAGCTTAGTAGAGATTAAGAGGTTTATCTTTGGAAGCTCGATTTCTAAAACCTGAGCCAAGAATTTTTTGTTCTTTATAAAAAGAAGTCCATTTTCAAACAAATTATCTAAGTCTGAAATACCATTAATATTGAGGTCATCGATCTTGCCTTCTAAAACTTCAATATCTGTTAAGATTTTTTTAATATTTTCAAATTTCATAGTTCTCATATAGCAAGGGGGAACCATAAGCTCCCCCTCAATAAAATTATCTAAAAATTTATGTTCTTACTTATGTTTAGAGTCGTAAGCCTTAATAACATCATTAGTAAGGTCTTTTGAATCTTTTGCGTAAACGACCGGAGCAGTACTTACTTCAAAAGTAATATCCACACCTGATTTCTTTGAAACCTGGTCGATAACTAACTTAAGTTTTTCAAGGATTGGCTTCTTAAGTTTGTTTTCCATTCCTTGCATTTCTTTTTGGTACTGAACTGACTTCTGTTGAAGCTTTAGGATTTTTTCCTGAATCTTCTGTCCGCCTTCATTTTTCTTTTTATCAGAAAGAAGGTTCTTTCTTTTTTCAAAGTTTTCTTGTTCTTTACGAATAGATTTTTCTTCTTTCTTAAGAACCTTTTGTTTTTCTTCAAACTTCTTCTTAAGCTGATCTCTAACTCTTTTCCCTTCACTTACTGAAAGTAAAATTCTTTGTATATCAACCTTACCTACAACAAACTTAGCGAATGCTGGGGAAGAAATAATAAAGCTAAAAATTGTAAAAACTAAGAGTAAACTTCTCATAATGACGCGCTCCTAAAGACTGTCCAAAATTCTAAAATAATTGTCCTATATCGAAATGAAATTGGCTACCAGGATTCGTCGATTTATGATTGAGCGGATAGCCAAATTCAAACCTTAAAACACCAATTGGAGAGAACCATCTAAAGCCAAAGCCCCAATCGAGGTGGATATCGTAATCATCGATGATATGGGCATCCCCAGCATCCATGAAGACAACCCATTTAAGACCAGCTTCTCTGGCAAGAGGATGTTCAATCTCTAAAGAACCATAACTGGCGAAAAGAGACCCTGCATTAAAGGTTCGAGTTATTCCATTTTTAGTATTCGTAATCTTTGGTCCTACAGCTTCAAAACTAAAACCTCTAAGGTTTCTAGCCCCACCAAGAGTGAACTTCTCAGTTCTTGGGATCGCCTGTCCGCCAATCTTTTCTAGTTTTGATGTGTACCAACGTGATCTTAAAACAAAGTCACCATAAAGATTCTTAAAGTATCTCGCGTCTAGATCGTTCTTTAACCATTTCTTATCTCCGCCAATACCGGCATATTCTGATGAGGCGGATAAGTAGTAACCGTTCTTAGGCTCCATTCTATTGTCACGCTTATCTCTAACAATAGAAGTCTTAATAGAAGAAGCTATACCATTTTCAACAGCCTCTATAACAGAAGGATCGTTTACTGCCTTAATCTCAGTATCTTCTAACTTATAAGTAACAAAGAGCCTGGTGTAATCAAAGATTGGATAACCAACTCTAAGAGCAAAACCATCTTTTCTGTAACTAAAAGATTCACTAGTTTCGTTTTGCTGTCTAAAAATATCAAAGCCTGCTGTCCACTTACTATCGAAGAGGTAGGGCTCGGTGAAACCTAAATTATATGTCTTGTTTGTGTCTGAAAGTGAGAGGCTAAAACTTAAGTTCTGACCAAGTCCATTAAAGTTAGTTTGAGCGATTGAAGCTTGAAGGAAACCACCAGTTGCAGTCGAGTAACCAGCTCCTAAAGAGATCTGCCCAGTATTTCTTTCTTTAACACTAATCTCTACATCAAGGACGTCATCTTTACCTTTAGGAGAAACTGTATTGAAGACAACACTATTAGGTTCGAAGAAACCAAGTCGGTTCACATTCTCTCTTGATCTTCGAAGATCAGAACCACTGAAGCGCGCCCCTTCTTGAACCTTAAGTTCTCTTCTAATGACCTTATCTCTTGTTTTGCTATTGCCTTTAACAATGATCTTCCCAAAATAAGCGAGCTTTCCTTTTTCAAAAGAAAACTCAATATCAACCTTATTTTCACCGGGTACTACATGAAGAGTTCTAAGGACGTTGGCAAAGGCATAACCTTCATCTTGATACATCTCTGTCAGTTTCTGAATATCTTTTCTTAGGAGTTCCTCTGAGTAAGTTATCTCAGGTTTCATGCTAATTTCAGATCTAAGCTTATCTTCAGGAAAAAGAATTTCTCCTTGAAAGGTAACTTCATTAACTGTGAACTGAGGACCTTCTGTCACTTTTACCGTGATGAAGACCCATTTTTTATCATCACTTACTGTGATCTCTGGGTTGCCTACATTTACTTGCAAGTAACCTTTAGTCTTATAAAAGTATTTGATTCTTTCGATATCAGTTTGAAAGTTAAACTCTTTAAAGTTCCCTGAACCTGACATAAAGGAGAAGAGACTCTCTTCTCTCGTTTCCATGATATCTTTTAGTTGAGTATTACTAAAGGCTTCGTTACCGAGGAAGACGACCTGCTTAACTCTTACCTTGTCATATTCTCTAATCTTAAAAGTGACTTCAACATTTTCTGAATTAATCTTCTTTAAGCTATAACTAACAGTCGCTAGATAAAAGCCTTTCTCTTCGTAATGCTTTTGAATAGCTCCAACATCATTTTGAAGAGTATTGATATCGAGGATTGAAAACTCTTTAGTCTTCATCTGACTAACAATATCTTCTTCTTCTATTTCTTGATTTCCGTCTAAGAAGATCTTGGCAACAATTGGCTTCTCTTTAACTTTAAAGACAAGGTTCTTCTTCCCGGCCCTAACAGCTGAGTGAGCTTCAACGAATTCAAAGTATTTTAAAGAGTAGATTTTCTCTATGTCTTTTTTAAGAACATAGTTATCAAGCATCATACCGGGCTTAACATTTATCTTTTCAAGAACAGCTTCTTTTTCTACTTTCTTAAGCCCAACAACATCAACGACATCAATTCGAAAAAGATTCTTTCTTGGTCCGATATCTTCAACAGCAAAAGCATTCCCTGACTGAAGCAGTGAGAATAGAAAAAGAAATAGTAATGTAGCGGAAAGAGTCTCTCTTTGCGGCATTAGTCCTCTATAGTAAAAATTGCGGTGTCTAAAATCTACATAGATAGATTAGTCGAATAAATTGCACCGGTATTGAAAAATATCAATAATTTTCTATTCTTACAAAGGTTAAAAGCTTCTTAATTAGGAAGTTTCGGAGGGGCCGGCTGCATCATTCCGTCGCTCATGAACAATTGGTTATCAAATTCGTTAGCCACTGCCGTGTCATGCGTCACAACAACTAAAGTTGAATTGAAATCTTTAGCTAAGGATTTGAGAATCTGAGCTACATTCAGGCTGTTCTCTGAATCTAAGTTCCCAGTTGGCTCATCGCACAGTAAGATCTTTGGCTTTAACGAAAGCGCCCTAATAATATTGACTCGCTGCTGCTCACCGCCAGATAATTCATAAGGATATTTCTTTAAACAATGAGAAATTTTTAAACGCTCTGCTAAATCTTCAACTTCACCTTTTAACTTATCCTGACTCACGCCGCCAATCTTTGCCGGCAAAAAGATATTATCGATACAGTTCATGGAAGGAAGCAGGAAATGAAATTGAAAAACAAAGCCAACATTTCTATTTCTATAACTAGCTAGCTCTTCGTCGTTATAAGTCGCTAAGTTTTTTCCATCAATAAGTATACTTCCCTCAGTAGGTCTATCGAGACCTCCGAGAAGATAAAGAAGTGTGCTTTTACCAGAACCACTAGATCCTTGAATCGCGTACTGCTCTCCCGCTTCTAAAGATGTACTGACTCCGTTAAGAGCGAATACTTTTGAGAAGCTTTTTTTAACATCACTGATTTCTATTAAACTCACGCAAATTCCTTTCTTAATCCATAAAGAACTGATTTTAATCGAAGCCTTCTCATACTAAACCACGACAACATTAAAAGCCAAACAAGGGCTGAAGCAAATACCAAGAGATAATCAGTTAACTCCAGAGAAATTTTTAATGTACCTAGCTTATATACGTCTCCAGGAAGTTGGAAAATAGAGAGATGCTCAAGTCCAATTCCAAAGAGGTAGACCAGACCTATAGAGATAAGACAGGAGCTTATCCATAAAAGAAAAACAAACTTATACCAAGCTGAACTCATCTTTGACTGACTTAAGCCTAAGGCCTTGAACAAGAAAAGCTCTCTACTTCTTTTTTCATTCACAAAGATAATAAAGGCCACGATATTGAAGATTGAGATTACAACGATCAGTTGAAGAATCATTCCTATCATGAACTTCTCGTGCTTAACCGCACTGAGAAGAGTTGAGAATTCGTTCCAAAAGGCTTGAACAGAATATTTATAACCTAAAGACTCTCTAAGTTGATGAATAGTCTCTTCGACCTTGGTGGTATAGAGGTCTGGGTCTTTGCTAAAATCATACTTGCGAGCACTTGGAATATTTAAGGAGACCATATTGACTTCGTTTTCTATGCCTAGGATTGATTGCAGCTCAGCTAAATCCATATACATCAAGCGCATATTCTTTGGGTATATTCCGTGATCCACAAGACCAGAGACAGTAAACCTCTGTAATAGAGGAAGACCATTTAAATCTTTATTACCCTTTCCAAAAGCGACCGTTAATTGATCTCCAACAGATACCTTTAAGAACTTAGCTAATTCTATCCCTAGTCGAACTTCCCCTTTTGAGAGCTTTGAAGAAATGCCTGTTACCCTTGAGAAGGTTTCAGGCTCAATTCCTTTAACCAATACGCCTTTAGACACTTCATTTACTAAGACAAAACCTTCTGATTGAACGAACTTGGTGTATTCATCAATATTTAAGGTTTCGAGGGCATCGAGAGATTCCCCCTTGAATTCAAAAAAGCCATCTCTAGAGTAAAAGTAAATATCTCCCGTTGATGCTTTAAGGCCAAGCTTAAGAGTCTTAACAAAACCGTCCATGATCCCGACTGTGGATAGGATGACTGCAATGGAAAAAGCAAAACCTAATAAGACTCCTACAGCAAACCTGTAGGAAGATCTTTCTAAGAATAAAACGGAGAAGAAATCTTTAAACATCTATAACTCCCCTTCATCTTTAATATCTTTTTGAACCTGCCATCTTAAAAATGAATCCATAAAGTTATCGAGGTCTCCATCGAGAACCTTTTCTGCTTGGCCCATCTCAAAATTTGTGCGGTGATCTTTAACTAGCTTATAAGGATGAAGAACATAACTTCTAATTTGAGCGCCCCAACCAATTTCTTTCTTGTTAGCTTCAACTTCAGCGTCGATGGCCTTTTGCTTTTCCATTTCTAAATCATAAAGCCTAGACCTTAGAACCTTCATGGCCTGAACCTTATTATGCAATTGGCTTCTTTCATTTTGGCAGGTCACAACGATGCCTGAAGGATTGTGAGTGATCCTTACCGCGGAATCCGTCGTATTGACTGACTGCCCACCTGCTCCACCAGAGCGGTAAACATCAATTCTTATATCTTTATCAGCGATTTCAATTTCAATATCATCATCTATTTCAGGAGAGACAAAAACAGAGGCAAAACTTGTATGTCTTCTTGCATTTGAATCAAAGGGAGAGATCCTAACTAGTCTATGAACACCGGTTTCAGACTTCATCATTCCGTAGGCGTAATTCCCGGTCACCATGAAAGTTGCTGATTTAATCCCTGCTGAATCTCCGTCTTGAACATCGAGAACTTGCACCTTAAATTTCTTTGATTCAGCCCATCGAGAGAGCATACGATAGAGCATTGATGCCCAATCACAGGATTCGGTTCCACCGGCGCCAGCGTTGATTGAAATAATGGCGTTATTCGGATCGACTTCTTCAGAAAGTAATACTTTCTGTTCTGCGCTTAAGAAGGCTTCTAAGAAGTTTGTATAGACCTCGGTTGCTTCTTGAGCAGAGGCTTCGTCTCCATCAGACTCAGCAAATTCGGTTAGAACTTCAAACTCATCCCAAAGCTCTTGGAGTTTATTATAGGTATTTGTAACGTCTTGAACGATTGATTTTTCTTTTTGAATCTTGGCGGCATGATCAGAGTCTTCCCAAAAACCTTCAAGGGCCTCTAGTTCAACGATTTCTCTTAGACGATGGTTCTTAGCATCAATTTCAAAGCGACCTCCGAAGTGCCGAAAGCTTACCTTCGTATGACTTTATATCTGACTTACACTCATCTAATCTAATCTTTAAAGCCTGATCCATCACTACCTCTTTAATTTATTTGAAATCTTCTTTAGGAGCTTTGCTTCAAGGTCCTGCATTATTTTTTCTTCGCTCGAGGATACTTCGTGATCGTATCCAAGTACATGCAAAAAGCCGTGAACCAATAAATGCACAACTTCATCTTCTCTCTCTATTTTAAACTCTTTAGCTTGGGAGTCCGCGACTTCCTTACAGATTATAATATCGCCTAAAGATAACACGCCAAAGACTGGCCCGTCTGCTCCTACTCTTAAATCTTCGTGAGCCGGGAAAGAGAGCACATCAGTCTTCTTGTCCTTGCCTCTATGATCTCTATTTAAAGAGCGGATCTTTGAAGCGCCACAGAGAGTCAAGCTCATTTCAATCTCTGAAGCGTTAAGCCCTTTAAGATTTAAACCTGTCTTACTCATTAAGAACTCTTCAAACACAGGTAAACAAGCACTTAAGTACTTCTTTAGCTTTGTTCTTTTGACCCAGTGATTCACCCGTCCATTATCGAGGACGTCTAAGACAAAGTTCTTGTTTTTGATTTGTTGTACAATCATGTTATTTCCGTTTACCTATAGTAGGTATATCTGACAACAATATCAAAGGCGAAGCTCATGGAAATGCCAGAATTCTATAAACTTACACAGGTCGTCAAGAAACTGAGAGACCCAATTGAGGGGTGTCCTTGGGATTTAAAGCAAACTCATCAATCGCTTCTCAAGTACTTAGTTGAAGAGTCCTATGAATTCATAGCTGCTGTTGAGAATAATGATACGGCTGAGATGGAAGATGAAATTGGAGATGTTCTACTTCAGGTTCTTCTTCACTGTCAGTTTGCTTCTGAGAAAAAAGACTTTGATATTGAATCAGTTTCAAAGAATCTTGCAGACAAGATGATCAGGCGCCACCCACATGTTTTTAAAGAAAAGGTTGAGGGAATAGATGCCGATCAAGTTGTTAGCAATTGGGAAGATATAAAGAGCCAAGAAAAAGGTGAATCTCCTAAAAGCTTGATCGATGATTCTTACTTAAAATTCCCTGCTCTCTTTGCAGCAAATAAGATTGGTAAGAAAACCAATAAGATCAATTTTGATTGGGATGATGCCGCCCAGGTTTCATACAAAGTAGAAGAAGAGTGGCAGGAATTAAAAGAAGAAATTGTCACTCACAATGCTAGCAGCAGTCAGTTGTCCGCTGAGAGAATGTTCGAAGAGATGGGAGACTTTCTCTTTTCAGCCGCTCAACTCGCTAGGCATTTAAATATTGATCCTGAAGAGGCCTGCAGAGCTGCTAATAAAAAATTCTTAAAGAGGTTTCAAAAAATGGAAATCCTTATCAAAGATGATGGGAAAGATATTAATCAAATGAATCAAAAAGAAATGGATCATTTTTGGGATCAAGTAAAGATAGATGAAAGAGCTTAAACCAGAATTAATCAAATTATCAAAAGCTGATAGGCTCTACCAAGTAGAGCATCCTGTTATCGGATTAACAGGTGGGATAGCGACGGGTAAGTCGACCGTGGCTAAGTTATTTGAAGAATTTGGTATTCCCGTTATAAGCGCAGATGCTTTAGTAAAAGAAGTCTATAAGATGCCGGAAGCTTTAATCTTTGTTGAGAAGCATTGGCCAAGCACTATAGAAAAAAAGACCATCCGTTTTGACCTACTTAGAAAAGTAGCTTTCTCAGATGATAAAAATAGGGAACTAATTGAAGGTTTTATTTACTCAAAAATGAAGCTAGCCTTTGATAAGTTCTACTCTAGTCTTGGAAACCCTCGCCTTCTCGTCTACGACGTCCCTCTTCTCTTTGAGAAGAACCTTGCTCCTAAGGTTGATCTATCAATATGTGTCTACACTTCAAGAGAGATTCAAACTAAGCGCTTACTATTGAGAGACTCTATAGATATTGAACTTGCTAAAAAGATCTTAAATGCACAGATGGATATAGAAGAGAAAAGAAAAGCCGCTGATTTTCAAATTAATAACAGCGGCAACTTAGATGATTTAAAAAAAGAGTTTGAGAACTGTCTTAAACTCTTAGTTCAGGCTTAGGCGCTTCTTCGTCGTTTACTAAGAAAGAAATTTCCTTAGAAACAGATCCATCTTCAGAAAAAGACTCAAAAAGATTCTTTAAAGCCCCTACCATCGTCTCATCAATGGCTTGGCTATCTTGCCCAATGACTTGAGCATCATACATATTGATTTCGATAAACTCTCTATAGCTATCAAACCTCTTACGCACTTCTCGAAGATCAGGAGTATCTGTTTTTTCTAGGATAAGACCTACTTTTGAAAGACAGACGTCCATTGTTGTTACAACTTGGGAGAAGTCTTTAAGAGTTTGATCGAAGCCTCTAACTTCTAGTTTTATCTTCTCTAAGGCCTGCTCAAATTGAGGATCAAGTCCTTTATTGAAGATAAGTGTTTGTTCAACAGTTCTTACCATTCGAGTTCTATAATCATCGACTAAGGTTTTAAGTTTCTTTAACCCTTCTTTATGAGAGATAACTGTATCGAAGGCTTTTTCATTATCACTTAAGACATTTTGAATTCTACTTGAAGAGATGATGAGATCATCTTGCTCCTTGTAGAGTTCTTTAGTTGTCTTCATGCTTTCTTTAAAAAGTGATTCAATCTTATTTCTCATTTCAACTGATTGAATGATCGTCCCTTTTGCTACTGTAAAGTTTTTATTGATCAAAGTCTGTAGCTCTGTCTTAAATTTAGTTAAGTCGGCAACATCTTTTATCGTTTTTTCAAGATCAGTGATTTCAATATCGAGTCCATCAATTTCTTGAAGTAAGCATGACCTTTCATTATTTATAACTTCATCATAAGTTTTAAACTTCTGAAAGATATCTTCAATTCCTGCCACCTCAAAGTCTGATGCAATCTTTTCTTTAAAAATATCGTCAAAGGCATTATTAGTTAGGGCCTCTAGAGTTCTTGAAACAGGACCAACTAAGCTACGTGTCTGATTTGTTAGAGTATCTTCAAGGTTACGAAGTGGATAGAAGATAACCATAAGCCTTTTTTGACCAGCGTATTTTACTGGAGAGACGTACATCTCAAAAGGAGCGGCTTCTTCTTTATTCTCTGGTTTTACTTGAATTTGATAAATTCCAGCGATGTCATGATTAATGGCTTCAAGGATGGGATCGTTCTCGCCAAGGTTTGTATACCGTTGGAGTGAATCCCAAGTTAAAGATTCATCTTTCTTTTCTTCTAGATTCCAAGACTCATAAAAGTGACCGTTGGCCCAAACTAAATTTAGGTTCGAATCTAAGAGCATTGAAGAAAAAGGCATGGCCTCTTGAAAGACAGTTCCAAAACTCATTCTCTTATGAATATATTCTCTGTATTTATCAATATCTCTTTGAAATTCTGGAGTCGCCTCAGTTACTGGCTTAACTTCTATTGGGAGAATATTATTTTTAAGTAAGGAGATAGCATATTCTTCTCTTTCGGCATTTGTTTTTAAACGGTCTCTTTTTAAAAAGTAAAAACTTCCAGCAATAGAGAGTAGTAAAAAAGCTGTAAAGCCCATGAGGCCAAAGAGAATACTTTTTGATCCAGATTCAAGAGACATTCTCTTATTAACAATCATCGGACCAATCTCATTACTCCAAGAAGTATAATTTTCGTTCAAACCTTTTGTTGAAGCTGTAAAAGCATTGAGAGCAGAGTTATAGCTTTCGAGCATCTTAATTTCTGTATCTAAGGCGCGTAGCTTAATGAGAATCCTAGATTTATCAAAGTCCTTAAGAACTGACTTTCCTGTTATGTCTTGCATAAAATTGACATCGCTTGAGAGTCCCTTCATTAAGCCGTTTATACGCCTACTCGTATAGTAGCCAGGGCTCTTACTAGGATGATGTTGCAGCTTAGCTTCTAGTCTTAAACTATTTCGAGTTAGCCTTCTCCAAGAGTTTTGTTGTACGAAATTTCTAAAATTTGCGATCTTTGTTTTTAAAACGCCTATGATCTTTTTCAACTCTGGCTGAGAAATCATTCCAACAAGCATTTTCTTTGAATCTAAAAGAGATTTATTTAAAGCACTATACTCATCACTATCAACTTCATTATTTAAAACTCTAATTTGTTTGCTAAACTCTTCAGCTAACTTAATAGCTTCTCTAGCTCTATCTTCTTCAGCTAGTTTTTTAATCTTAATGGGGAATTTATAATCTTTTAGTCTATTGAATTTGACTGCTGTCTCATAAGTCGTGGCTACATTTTCAATATTATGTGAACCTTCAAACCAGAAGCTATTGATTCCATAGCCAACAAATAATAAGGCTACAACACCAACAAATACGAAAAACTTATGAACGCTAGAAAAATGAGCAGGTTTCATTTTTACTCCAGATAAATTTTAAAAAGGGATTACTTACTCAGAATGGAAAAGATATCTAAAGCATGAACAGGTTTTGATGGCTTACCAAAGTCCTGATCGGTTAATAGTTTTTCACATCCTGTGCCTATAAATCCGTCTAAAGGAGCTATTTCTCCTTCTCTTGGTATTATGATGGAGAGGGGGCGAAATAGGAAGGGAAAATGGAAAAGAGCTGGCTTAGCACCATTGAGAATTGCTGTCTGAATTGTAGAGGCTTTTAGCTTTTCAAAATAATAAAATTCACCTTTTGCACTCATTATCAGAGCAGTTTGGTTGTCTATTGCTTCGATTTTTTGAATTGGTATTTGATAATCAGGAAATATATTTGAGAGATTTACTCTCTTTTTATTAAGATCTATTGAGTAAGTGAAATCATCTACGTGTGAGAAATCAAACTTAAATTGAACTTTATGAGCTCCTACTATTTCAAAAGTAGGAAGGCATTTTAAATGAAATAGTTTTCGGCTAAAAGCGTAAACCTCCGCCTTAATTTTATCTAGTTCATGATAACTTTTTAAATTCGAATTGATAACGAGGCTTTTATTAGTGTAATTAACTTCCATCATTCCTTTAATCGGAAATAGGGAAATAAGTTGAATGGCTAAAGGTACAGTTTCAATAAGCCTACCCCATTGCATAAGGTTAAGCTTTGCATTGTTATCTGTTATGACCAATTGCTGACAGTTCTCAATTGTTAGAGCTGCTTCTTCAATGAGAAACTTAAATTCTTCTTTAATCTTAGACTTTAAAGGCTTAAGACCAGGATGATCTTCAAGGCTCTCTGTTGCTTTTCTTCTGATTTCAGCCAAGTGATAATGGACCCGGCTAATAACAGGACTTAAGCTCGGATTGGCCAATCGGTGAAGGTCTTCAATAGCATCCATTCCGTGCTTGAAGTCCTTCATAAACTGGCCACTTGAGCTTAATTCCATATTCTTCCTAGCTTGCCATATCCTCAGGTGAGTCTAAGACTCCTCTGAGTTTACCTTTTAACTTTAAGATTGCTTGAGTATGAAGTTGTGAAACTCTTGACTCAGTCACGTCTAAGACCGATCCAATTTCTTTTAAGTTTAGATCTTCGTAGTAGTAAAGCGAAAGAACTAGTCTTTGCTTTTCAGGAAGTGTTCCAATTCCTTCTTTAAGCTTGTCTCTGATATTTTTATGACTAACAGCTGTGAATGGATTGACTGTTCTGCTGTCATCCATAAGTCCGGCCATAAGTTTTTTATCACCACGATTAAAAGTGGCTGAGTCATCAATATTTAATAACGAAACTGATTTTGCTTTGTTTAGGAGATCATGAAATTCATCTTGTGTGCAGTTAAGTTCCTGGCACATTTCATCATCAGTAGCTGGCCTATTTAGAGCTGACTCTAATTTGGCATATGTTCTTTCAACTAATTTTGCTTTTTCTCTAATTGATCTAGGAACCCAATCTTGAGCTCTCAATTCATCAAGGATAGCTCCTCTTACTCTAAATTCTGCATATGTTTTAAACTTATTATCTCTTGTAGGATCGAATTTTTCGATAGCATCCATAAGACCAATAACACCACATGAAATAAGATCATCAAGCTCAATATTGGCTGGCAATCTTGACGCAATCTTTTGGGCAATAAATTTTACCAGGGGCGCATACTCAATAATGATCTCGTCCTTAACCTTTGGGTCTACTGTTGAACGATAATCCTTTAAGTTTTTAAGTTTTTTCGAAAGTGATGACATCAAGCGCTCCTTAGCTTTCTAGAGTTGAACATCCTGTTCAAGGTCATCTACGCCTAATTTTTTAGGGGCGTAGGGTACTAGAGTCTCTTCTCCAACAAGGTTTTCTTGGTTTGAGAAAGAGGTACCAATGTCTTTTTCGGTAAATCGTTTTATCACTTTAAGAATGTTCTTATGAATCCTCGAACCGGCATCTTTTAACAGTAACCTGTCAAAATGGTCGACTTCTTGGTTCTCATACGAGAGACCACCGAGTACTTGTAAGCGGCAAGTAAGAAAATTGTTTACTGTTTCGCTCAGGCTTTTAACGAGCCTTTCATACTGTCTGTTCGAAGAAACTTTATTTAAAAGGAGGTGATTTTCAGTCACGCCATACTTTTGATTTAATATTTTAATAAGTGAATAGCTATCAGTGATTGAAGATCGGTCTGGCGTCACGACGACAAATCGATAGTCACAATAAGCGCTTAGTGAAAGAGATTCTTTACTAAGACCAGCTGGACAATCAAGAAGAATAAAGTCATATTCTTTTTCATGCTCACCCATGATATCGATGATGATCTTATCAAGACCAACTTCGTTATCAAGCATATTTAGATTTCCATTACAGGCACTTAATAAATGGAAGTTGCCATCTGAATGGATGCAATCTTCAAACTTCTTTTTAGAGCTTAGAAGATCATAAAAATTATCGTTAATGGGAAGACCTAGCTTCACTGCGGTGTTAGAGAGGTTGGTATCAAAGTCTACTAAGAGAACTCGGTATCCATCTTCAGCTAAAACCTTTGCCATTTTAATACTGACAGAAGTTTTACCGACTCCACCTTTGCCACTTGTAATAGCAATACTGTAAGTACGATTAGGTATTTTTTTTAATTGGTGCGCATCAAAGCGCTTGTGTGACATAAGCCATTCAGTGGCATTTTTAGTCGACATCCTGTCTCCTCAATTTAATGGTTTATCTTTTTATTTCCACTTAGAAATTAAAAGGACTCCCATTATCCGAATTGAAATATACCAGCCAAAATCCTTTCAGCTGTTGCGGACTCAAGGTCGTCAGGTACGACTTCCCCAGTTCCAAAAAATTTAAACGGTTGCTCTGGATGATCTTCGCCAATATTGAAAAGAGCTCCAAAATTTAAACACTCATCAAGGTGAGAAATAACAAGACCATTTGATAAGCCTCTATACTTCGCAACTACCTTTCTATTATACAATTCAGAATGAATTGCTGAAAGAGTGACCAAGACTTCCACATTATCAAAAGCTCTACCAAGGCCATCAATAAATTTCTTTGTTTGGTTTGGTACACCATCTGCGTTTAGTTCATCATTGCCAGCTTTGTAATCAACAAAGACTGTTTTCCCAGCTTCAATTGCCTTACGACACTCGCCTACAATCTCTGCAATCCCATTGGTCTGAATGACGTTTAGACCAAAAACTTTTTCTGCAAAGCTATTATTACTATCAAACTCAGTATTTCTAATGAGTACAGAGTCTTCTTTTAAAGCGGCGATCTTCTGTAGCATCGAAGTCTGCCCACTTGAACTATCAGAGACAAGAACAGTGATAGCAGGGTTAGAGGTTTCATCGATTGTTGAAAACAATGGCATCTCAACATTAACGCTTTTAATCATTTCTCTAAGGGCAAACTCAAATACTGTATCAGCATCAGCTGTTTGATTTTCATCGAGTTCGAAAAGAGATTTCTTAACTAGGTTTTGAATATATGAGTCACTAATATCTAAGCTTCTAAGAGTTGTTCTTAGTTCATAAACCCCAATTGGCTCTTTTTGATCTAAGCGTTCAACTGATTGTGTTAATTCATATAATTTTCTTTCAAGGTCATCGATCTTCTTTTTTTGTAAATCAACTAATGAGCTATCGGCTTCCATTAGCATTGGTTCTTCATCAACAAAGTTATCAACACCTAAGCTTTGTTCTACAGCAGCTTGTGGTTGCGCTCTTCTGATAGGTTCTTCTCTTATTTCTTCTCTTTGAGAAGGAGCTGGAGCGCTAAGAAAGTCATCTAGTGAAGACTTTAACTTTGATCCCATATCCTTGACGCTCTTAACTTGCTTGTTAAGGGCCATTCCACCGTAAGTTGCATTTGAGTTATTTGCAGAGTTAGATCTTTGTGAGCTTTGATTATGAGAGTGAATTTGTTGTTTAATATAAGAAGCATCATCTGAATAAAAAGTATCTTTTTCACTATCACTTAGAACATTATCGACATTTGCCTTACTAGTGTAGTTACCTTCACTAATAGCAGCAGTGACTTCGATTCTTTTTTTCTTAAAAGCGCCTTTAAGACCTTTATTGGTTACCGTTTTAAGGATAATCGCATCGGGCCCTAATTCTCTTTTAATTGTTTTGAGGGCTTCGTCCAATGAATCCGCTTCAAACTTCTGTACGTACATCCTATAACCTCACTGTGCCTAAAGATCTGATATTTGCATCAGAACTTAGTTCGTTATGACTAATCACTACCAAGTTGGGAATAAACTTTTCTGTCAGCTTCTTAAAATGATTACGTACAACAGGTGAACAAAGCACGATCATTTTCTCTCCCATATTTGTGGCCTCTTCGATTCTTTCGTTAAGGCTTGCTAAAATTGTTTGCGTAATTTTCGGGTCGAGGCTTAACTGCTGCCCCTTCTCTGTCTGGATAATATTGTTAGCAATCGATTCTTCAATTCCTCGATCAAGTGTGAATAATGGAATGTCACCTTGATCACTTCTAATTGCCTCCGTAATCGTCCTGTACAGAGCCTGCCTAACCATCTCAGTAAGCTGATCTGGATCCTTTGAAACTGGACCATACTCGGCCAAAGTTTCTAAGGTTGTCCGTAAATCTCTTATTGAAACACCTTCTCTTAGTAAATTTTGCAACACTTTGAGAACAACACCAAGCGATAATATGTCTGGTATGAGGTCTGAAACGATTTTTGGGTTAGTTTCTTTGAAATTGTCCATGATTCTAACTAGTTCTTGTCTTCCAAAGAGTTCATGAAGATTGTTCTTGAGGATTTCAGTCAAGTGGGTTGCAACAACAGTTGATAAATCTACTACTGTATATCCATTGTATTGAGCATCGTCTCTCTGCTCATCAGTAATCCAAACGGCCGGTAATCCAAAGACTGGTTCAACAGTTTCAACTCCATCCATCTTTTCAATAACAGAACCTGGGTCCATAGCAAGATAGTGATCGCTCATAAGCTCACCCTTCGCTACTTCAATGCCTTTTACTTTTACGCTATAACCACCAGGAGCAAGCTCAAGATTATCTTTAATTTGAACTGACGGAATGATCACACCCCAATCAAGAGCAAATTGTTTTCTAATATGAGTGATCCTCTCTAGAAGATCACCGTCTTGATCTGAATCAACAAGGTTAACAAGTCCATAACCAACTTCTAACTCTACTAATTCTAAACCAAGGAGGTCTTCTAAGTTCTCTGGAGCTGCCTTTTGATCTTCAGCAGATCTTTGCTCTAACTCCAGTTCCTCTTTATCTGTAGTGTTTTGAATTGAGTAACCCATGTAAAAGAGCCCCGCACCTGCTGCCATAAAAGGAAGCTTAGGAAGACCTGGAACTAAAGAAAAGATAAAGAGAGCTGCAGAAGCTATATATAAAGCTTTTGGATGAACTTTAAATTGATCGATAATCTGAACACCAAGAGCCGTTTCAGATGTGTTTCTTGTAGCGATGATACCAGCTGCAGTCGAGATGATAAGAGCAGGAACTTGAGTTACAAGACCATCCCCTACTGTTAGAAGAGTAAAGGTTTCAGTTGCAGTGGCAAAGCTCATATCATTTTGAACAACACCAATGATAATCCCAACTAAGATATTGATGGCCGTAATTAAGATACCAGCGATGGCATCTCCTCTAACGAATTTCGAAGCACCATCCATAGAACCGTAGAAGTCAGCTTCTTCGCCAATTTCTTTTCTTCTAAGCTTGGCAGTAGCATCATCTATAAGACCGGCATTCAAATCAGCGTCAATCGCCATTTGTTTACCAGGCATAGCGTCCAAGGTAAATCTGGCAGCAACTTCAGCCACTCGACCAGCACCTTTTGTAATAACCATAAAGTTAATGATGACTAAGATTAAGAAAACCGTAATCCCAACAATATAATTCCCTTCAACAACAAACTCACCAAAGGACTTAATAATATCCCCAGCAGCTGCAGTTCCATCACTACCACCACGTAAAAGAATATTTCTTGTAGAGGCGACGTTGAGTGACAATCTAAATAAGGTCATCACTAAAAGAATTGATGGAAAAGTACTAAAATCTAGAGGTCTCTTTGCGTAGACACTCATTAAAAGGATTACGATTGAAATTGATAAACTTAAAGCTAGAAAAAGATCAAGAACCCAAGGAGAAACAGGAACAACCATGACTCCTAAAACAAACATTAAACCTAGAGCTACTAAGAGATCTGAGTTCTGTCCTAAAAATTTTAAACGATCAAATAATTTGTTCATTTTATTTTCCTAAATCCGTCTTAGCTAACGGCTTTTTTCTTTTTCTTTAACTTGTAAACAAAGGCCAGTACTTCTGCGACTGCTTTATAGGCAGACCTTGGAACTGTCTCTCCGACTTTTACTGATTTATATAATGATCTTGCTAGAGGTACATTTTCGACTAAGGGGATATTGTTCTCTTTAGCAATTTCTCTGATTCTCATGGCCAGGTGATCGGCCCCTTTTCCAATAATTTCTGGAGAAATCATCGTTGCAGTATCATACTTCAAAGCGATACTAATATGTGTAGGGTTGGTAACAATTACATCCGCATCTGGGATATCTTGCATCATTCTTCTCTGAGCCATTTCCCTTTGAACATTACGAATTCTTTGCTTGATCTCTGGGTTACCATCTTTTTCTTTATGTTCTTTTTTGGCCTGCTCTTTTGTCATCATGAGTTTTTTCTTATAGCTGATCTTTTGATAAGCAAAATCACTGATGGCGATGATGATCATCCCAAGGATTATTGAAAAAGCTAATTTAAAGACAATCCATTTACCGTGCATAAATGAAGAGACGAAATCTAAGTGAAAGAAACCTGAATAAGTATTGATATCGTCTTTTAAAAAGTAAGTCACAATCGAAAGGATGAAAACAAACTTAAAGAGACCTTTGATTGCCTCTACAACTGATTTCATTGAGAAGAGCTTCTTAACTCCACTCACAGGATTAATCCTCTCTGGCTTCCACTCAAGAACTTCTGGAGAGAAAAGAAAACCTACCTGAGCAACGTTAGCAATGACTGAAACACAAGCCACAACAAAGAAGATAGGAGCTGTACATTTAAGTCCTGCCCAAGCCGTCTTCTCAAAGATAACCGTTAATTGTTTTTCTTCGTAAGCGATAGCAATATCAAGGCCGTAAAGCCATTCAAGATACTCACTCATGATTTCGTAGATAAAGATAATAGACAGGGCCAACGTCAAAAAAGACGCTGACATAATTAGCACACTTGCTAATTCTTTTGATGAAGCAACCTCACCCCTCTTCCTAAACTCGTCTATACGACTTTGGGAGGGGTCTTCGGTTTTTTCGCCTGAATCCTGTTCGTCGGCCATCTACTTCCTTACGTCAGAAACTGGAACCAATGTCCCAGCTGTTCAGTGTAAACTCTGAAGCCAACCTGAAAAAATTCTTCCGAGCTAGCTGCAAAGATTAATAGTCCAAGGCCAATATTCACTACGAAACTGACCATAATAATATTCATTTGAGGAACCGTTCTTGCGATGATTCCTAAGACAGACATAATTAAAAGATTTGTAAAAATTAAAGGCGACGCAAGCATAAGCGCCGATAAGAAAATATTTTTAAAAAGGTCCATGAAGAAAACAGTTGAATGGGCCATCTTTCCAATATCATGCATATGAATACTAAAGAAGCTATTGAAGACTCCCTTAAACATAGGAAGGAGTGCTCCAGAAGTTACGATGATGATTAACATCGTCCACTGAATCATTGTTTCAAAAGGACCGATTTGAGATCCACTTGATGGATCAAAGTATCTAACTGCGGCAAAACCAACTTGTTGAGTAATGATAGAACCAGCTGAGATGAACATATTCATGATCGACTTAACTAGATAACCAATGATTAATCCAGAGAAGGTATAAAAAGCCGTTAAGCTCCAAAAGTTATCTACTCCAAAATGATTTATATCTACGAGAATCTCACTTTGAATATAAGGGAAGAAAGCATAAGTGATCATAAGAGTTGTCATAGCTTTAACAACTGCAGGGATGCTCATACCGTCAAAGATTGGCAATTGAAAAATCACAGCAAGACAGCGACTAAAGGCCAACCAGAATGCTATAAGAATTTGTTGATCAATTACCTGTACGTTCAAGTCTATCTACCTACTACTGAAGGGATACTTACAATTAAGTCTCTCGTAAAAGTTGTTAATGTATCTGTCATCCAAGGAGCACAAATAGCTAAGGCTCCAACGATCACAAGAATCTTTGGAATAAAAGAAAGCGTCTGCTCGTTGATCTGAGTCACTGCTTGAAATAAAGAAACTAAGATACCCATGAATAGTGCTCCAAGTAACATTGGCGCAGAGATCATCAAAGCGACCTTGACCGCTTCGTGAGTAATTCCTGATACTGCATCAAATCCCATAACTTATCCTTAATGAAACGATCTCAGAAGAGATCCTGTTACTAGCTGCCAACCATCTACTAAAACAAAGAGTAATAATTTAAAAGGCATTGAGATAACAACCGGAGGAAGCATCATCATACCCATGGCCATTAAAACTGAAGCCACAACCATATCTAGAATCAAAAATGGGATATAGAGAAGAAAGCCAATTTGAAAGGCCGTCTTAAGTTCAGAAATAATAAAAGCAGGGATTAAAAAATGAATAGGAACATCAGCTACTGTATTTGGAGCTTTCTCTCCCGTTACATCATAAAAAAGAGCGATATCAGCTTTACGAACTTGCTTAGTCATAAAGCCTCTAAGATGAAATTCAATCTTATCTAGAGCAACACCTGTTGAGATCTTCTTTGCCATATAAGGCTGAATCGCCTGATCATAAATAGCGGTTCCTGTAGGCTTCATAACAAAGATTGATAAGAACATGGCAAAACCAATGAGTAATTGATTAGGCGGTAAGTTCTGAGTCCCTAGGGCCTGTCTCATAAATGAGAGCACAACGATGATTCTTGTAAAACAAGTACAAAGAATTAAGATCGCGGGAGCCATTGTTAATACTGTGAAAAGAACGAGAACTTGGAGGCTATCTACTAGATCAGCTCCTTGTCCAAAATTTACTGCTAAACCTGGGAGGTTTAAACCTGTCGCTTTCTGGGCGAATAAGGGTCCAGAAATCATTAAAGGTAAAATCCATTTTAACCAAGCCGTCATCCTGACAACCATGTTACGTCCTTTTTTTATTGAAAGCTTTTTAGGTTCTTGACCTTGTTCTTGATCTGATCCGATAGCTTAACTTTTTCTTCAATTGTATTTTCTGCAAGTAGAGCAGCTAAACTTGGGTTGCCATCCGTGGTCTCTTCCGTTTTAGCTTCTGTCATATCTTTTAATTTAAATTCTTTATTTCCGTTATCAGCGTCAAAAAGAGAAGTATCAAAATTGTTTCCTGCTACTTTCTTTTCACCGTCTTTTAAAAGCCCACTAACATCACTGATCTCTCCAAGTGGTTGAAGACCAGCATCTGAAGAACCGACAAGAAAAACCTGATTGTGGGCTCTTACCATCATGACTGATTTTTTAGGGGCTACATAAGTTGTACTCAATACTTCCACCATTTTTTGATTGTTTAAGAATCCGAGCTTGCCCTTCTTCATTACTCCCTTTCTCATAAGAGTTACGACTCCATAAAAAAGGAGGAGGACTACTCCTAAGAATGCAACAAACTTACCAATGTAGCTCATCACTGAAAACGACGACTTAGATGAGTTGTCGCTCTTTTTATCTTGAGCACTTAGGGCCATCTTGACTTGATCTTCTTTAACCGCTGTCCGGGCCTTGTTTGCAGTAGTTCCTGCAGGAGCCAACTCGCTACCATATTCTTTTTGCATGGTTTTTTTGTTTTTTAGAAGCTCTTCTAAATAAGTTTCATCGTAGGCCGTGACAGATTTCGAAGACTTAGAATTAGAGACTTTTTGAATAACTTTTCCTCTAGGAAAGTTAATTACAATTTGACGGTCTTTCAGAGTCACATTAACTCCAGCTTCTTTTCCCTTTAGTGAAAAAGGAAGCATGGTTCGAACCCTAACCGTTTCTTTATTAAACTGATAGGCCAGTACTGTGGCGTCGAAGTCTTTCTTAACAGAGATCTTCTTTTCAATCTTTGGCCAAACAAAGCTATCTGGAACAGAGACTTGAATCATATTATCTTTTACAAGAAGCTCAGGAGTCTCACTAAGAGGTCCCTTTAAATCGATAACAAGAGTTCCTTGTTGATTACGATCGCTTTTATACTCGATTGACCTAACTTTTGATTTCGCAAAAGCATTAGAGCCAACAAGTAGAGTAAAAGTTATGAGCAGTACTAGTTTCTTCATCTAAGACTCCGTCTTACTTAAGTGTTTCGATTCTTTCAATTGGGCTAATAATATCTGTTAAACGAATCCCAAATTTTTCGTTCACAACAACAACTTCACCCTTTGCAACAAGTTTTCCGTTAACAAGGATTTCAAGTGGCTCACCAGCTAATTTATCAAGTTCAAGTACTGAACCCTGCCCTAACTGTAGTAAGTCTTTAATAACAACGCTTGTTCTTCCAAGCTCAACTGTAACTTTTAGAGGGATATCTAGAATAAAGTCTAGGTTTTGAACCTTTAGTTTATTAAGAGCATCGTCACCTGCAGCTACTTCATCGGCTAACTTTTGAACTTGAACAGTATCTAAACCTTCAACTGCTGTTAGTCCTGGTTCTGTTTTATTCTCATCGTTTGTATTTTCCATAATATCTCCTATAAATCCTTAATTAACTTTTTTTGAAATCTGAATGGCCCTATTGCCTTTATGTACACCAATAAGACATTTCATCTTTTCAACGCCTTCAACTGTTAAACTAACTTCCCCTGAGGCTTCTTGATTAAGGGGAATAATATCTCCCTTCTCAAGAGTCACAAGATCTCCAACAGTCATCTCAGCTTCACCGAGCTTAACAACGATAGTGGATTCAACGTCTCTAATATGCTCATTCATGGCCTGAGTCCAAATGGAGTCAGCCATCTCATTATCTGTTTGAAATGATGAACTTAGTTTTTGCTTAATCGGCTCGATCGTTGAATAAGGAATAACGATCATGATTGTTCCTGAAGCTGATTCAAATTCAACTTCAAGAGTGGTTGCGATAATAACGTCAGATGGAGGAACAACTCCAACGAACTGCGGGTTAATCTCCGTTCTTAAATATTGAGCATCAATTCTATGAACTGGCGCCCATGCTTCTTCTAGATCATTGATCGCCATATCCATGACTTTCTTCATGAAGGCCAATTCAATAGAAGTGAATTCTTTCCCTTCGATCTTAGTGAAGGGACGATCCGTTCCACCAAAATATGAATCGATGATGGCATAGGCAAGCTTTGACTCGAAAACGAGAAGCGCTGGGCCTCTAAGCTCGTTAAAACGCATGATACACATGCATGAAGGTATCGGAAGAGTGTTAACAAACTCTCCAAACTTTAGAAGATCTGTTGAGATCATCGATATCGTTGAAATCTTTCTAAGGGAATTTGATAAGGAGACTCTAAAAGATCTAATAAATCTTTCGTAGATGATCTCAAGGATAGGCATTCGCCCACGGATAACTCTATCTTGATTTGTTAGATCATAAGATTGGATATTTTCATCAATATCCTCGTCCATGCCAAAATCGCCACCATCACCTAGTAGGTCATCACCTGCATCATCATTTACTGCATTTAAGAGTGCATCGACTTCGTCTTGACTTAAAACCTGCGCCATATCCCCTCCTGGGATCTTTAGGCTGATCCATCCTGGATCAGTAACCTGTACTCAACTTAGGGCCTAATTAATTTGAAAGCCCACATAAAATATATCGATAATATGACCATCAACTAAAAATGAATTGATCGCCGACTTTAACTCCTCTTTTAAGAAATTCTTTCCTTCTAACTTTAATAAGTCTTCAGGTCTTTTAGAGTTCAGAGTACTAATGATGGTATCTCTTATTTGAGGCTTACGAGCCTTGAACTCATCTTCATTAGATTCTTTTGAAAACTTAAGAACTGCGGTTAGGCGAACGAATCTTCTTGGTCCATCCCCTTGAGCTAAGTTTGCTGTAAAGCCCTCTAGAGGAAAGAGAAGTCCATCTTCTTCAACAGCTTCACCTGTTTCTTCTTTTGCTTCACCGTCTTCTAATTTTTTCATCTCAGCAGAGACAACATCTTGTACCGATGGAACTGCTGAAATCTTTTGATGCATTTGATATTGAAAGAAGGCAACGCCAAACATTGCAATCGTGTTTACTAAAACAAGAATTGTTAAAAGGGGGTTCTTTCCAGAAGCCGGCGCAGCTTTCTTTGCACCACTATCTAAGTCTTGAAGTTCTTCGTCTGCCATTCATTCCATCCGTGGATCATTGAGAGGAAATTATTTCACCTCTCCATGTCAAAAATTATACGCATTCCTTGGAAAAGTATCAAGATGGGGGCAGAAAAGATGGTAATTTCTACCATTTAGGTCAGTATTTGCCGGCAAGATTTGCCCGGGGGTCATGAAAGTGACGAATTGAGAGAGTGTTTTAGTCGGAGATCGAGGGCTTTTTGCACAAAAAAGGCTCCTAAAAAGGAGCCTCGTTTTCAAAAATCTTTAAAAAAGATTCCTACATCATTTCTTTCCAAGCTTTACCTGGACGAAATTTTGGAAGAGTCTTAGCTTTGATTTTGATTCTCTCACCTGTTGAAGGGTTAACTCCAATTCTGGCAGCACGACGTGCTTTTGAGAAAGTTCCAAAACCAATCAATGAAACGTCTTCACCACGCTTAACTGATTTTCTAATCACATCTAGCATTGTTGCTACGAAATGATCGGCTTCTTTCTTTGTCATGTGACTAAGTGATTTGTCTTCTAGGATACCTTCTACTAATTCTTTTCTGTTCATTCCAACTCCCTCTGGATCGTGTGTTGTGTGTAGTTATTAGAATAATAAAATGGTCGTTTATTTTGGCCGCTATGACAATAGCCGCAAAACTTTTTTTGGAAAAAATAAAATGTGGATAACTTTCTACGGAGCTTACTGAAGGCGCTCTTGCCAAGAGTAAATCTCTTCTTCAAGTGCGATTTCGATGGCGCGTTTCATAGAATCGGAATTAACTTCTTCCTCTAGGGCCATGCGTATAAAGAGTGTGGATAAGTTTTGATAAAACCCTTCAAGGCCCAAATCTTTAGCGCTCGTTCGGGATTGATCTATAATTAAGTGGAGATGATGATCGATTTGAACTAAGTCTTGAACAAGTTCACGAAGTTTTTCAATTTCTAAAAGGCTTTTAAACTCAAAGCAGAGCGCTTTAAAAAGCTTTTGTTCTGAAAAGCTCTCCCAGTTATCCTTTGTGCACTCCTCTATGATTGTCCCAAGACCGAAGTCATCATCTAACCTCGAAGACATTCCTACAGGCATGCTGTTTTGGTTTTGCTTAGTACCTAGATTTGAATAAGTGCCATCTTCCATGATTTCCTCACTGAATTAAAAGTCTTAGTCTATTTTTCCACAAAAAGACTAAAAAACAAAATATATGGAGTTATTGTATCTTGGAGAGAAAATAATGCAGGGCCGTAAAGGCCCCGCGTTATGAAATTAAATCTTAACTTTACCTTTTTTCTTCAACTTTTCTACGATGTCGAAAAAGTAGCTAGCTGGGTAGGCACCTTTAACTGGAATACCATTTAAAAGAAATCCCGGTGTACCTTGCATCCCAAAACCTGCTGCTTCTTTCATATCAGCTGCAATACGGTCTTGAACTTCTTTTGATTTTACATCTTTTGCAAGCTTACCCATGTCAGCGCCAACTTCTTTAGCTAGATTCTTAAGAAAGGCTTCGCCACTTTTTAGCTTACCTTGATTCTTAAAGATCTCATCATGGAACTTCCAAGCCTTCGCTTCACTCTGTAACCTAATGGCTTCATGATACTGAGAAGCGATCATAGCATTTCTGTGAAAGCTAAGAGGAAGATGCTTATAAACGAAACGGATATTATCTCCATACTTAGCGATAAGCTCCATAACTGTGTTGAATCCTCTAGAGCAGAATGGACATTCGTAATCTGAATATTCAACTAATGTAAGAGGAGCATCTTTCTTTCCTCTAATCATTTCATCTTTTCTAATTTCTGGAACTAAAGGCTTATCAAATTTTTCTTCAAGCTTTTTAGCTTCATCATCTTCTTGTTTTTTCTTAAGTTCAGTTTGAGCTTTAGAGATAGCTCCTCTCATGGCTTCAGCAAAGGCAACCGGATTCTTTTCGATAGCCGAAATAAAAAGCATCGGATCATCCTCAAGGGCTTTCTTTACTTGATCTTTAATCTGCTTTTCTGATGTACAGCTGAAGGCAAGGATTCCTACCATTAACAAAGCTATAGTTTTACTAATTGATTTCATTTTAAAATTCCTCTCATTAAAGTTAATGGTTTCTATCATAAGCCTAGATCGGATTCTTGGCCATGAAGTCTAAGTCAAATTATTGTTAACTAGGTCAATTCTTTCTGCATTAGGTCTAGATATCGATTGATTTTACGACAATGCGGTCTTAGGTAATAAAAACCTAACAAGTGTACCCGAGCATCATAGTTGCCCTTTAAGAAGGATCTCATGGTTGCAAAGATACCAAAGGCGGGACCACAGACCTTAAAATAGAGATGCCTGGCCAAGATAGTATAAAGGATAAGGTGACAGACCATGACCACATTTAAAACATCTCTAAGGACTTCACTTTGCTTTCCAAAGAAGTACTTCATCGAATGCTTTTGATTTAGTGTCTCCCCAGCCAGGTTAATAATCTCCTGATGAATATCGACAGTCATCATATGAAGAGCGACATAGGCGCAAGAAGAAGCAATCAGAATATAGACAAAGTACTGTAGGAAAAAAGCAGTCTCAGAGACTGGCTGATGAATCTTCGTATACTTTTTAGGAATATCCATAGGTCCTAGCTTGGCGTTGTTTTTTCTCGCATTATTTATGGCCAAGAAAAAGAGCTCAGAAAAACTAGTGAGTAGCTTTAAGTCTGTAAAAAAGTCTGGATCATAGCTAGCTTCCTTCCCACTACTTACTTTTTCGCAATAAACACCAATAACTCTAAAAGGTCTTAGAAGTAAGTCTGAAACATAAAGACCAGTTATCGCCACGACAATCAGAAAAAGACATAAGTAAGGAGCAAGCTTAATAGTCCTACCTACAATGAAGTCATAGTAAGCTACTCTAAAAGCGCGCCAGCCTGAATATCCGTTAGCCTCAAAGAAGTAGAGGTTCAATTGAAGAAGAACCCAAAGAAAGCCAAGCATCACGCAACCGGTGATGATAGGAATAAGAGTCATCTTTAGAGTAGTTTTTAGCCTAAAGTGAACTTCTTCATCTTTATAAGCTTTCTTAAGGTGGTTCTTGAGCGATAGGATGTGCTTATTTTTCATCTTAATAAAGCCTAGTTTAGGTATTTTTCTAATAATATTGATACTTTATTATAGCCTAGGTCATTTTTAGGCACTATCCGTGCAGAATTGTTCAGTGACCTATCAATCTTCTCCATTATTTGACTAATTTTTAGACAGCTGAAGAATCCTTAGCACCTATCCTCTTACAGGCTGTCTCCTAAGTTACTGTAATAACTCATAAACATCCTCAGATATACCTGTCAGGAAATGGCACAGCTCCTGCATTAAGTAATACATAGAAATTAAAACAGGAGAGAGAAATGAAAACGATTAAATCATCTACCGTAAAGGCCTTTGCTAAGAAAGCCCTTACCCTAGGATTTACTGCACTACTTTTAGTAGGCTGCGGAAAATCAGACAAGAAAGCAGATGCAGTTGCACCTTCTATCAGTCCTTTTACTTTTGGTAATGGAACTGGAACAGCAAGTTGCGCTAGCCCAGTACAGAGAGCTTTTGACTATAACAATGGTCAATTGATCCCGGCTGGAATTAATGGTTCAGCAGTTTACGCTACCTATATAGGTATCGATGCTCAAACTGGTGACACGGCCATGATTAGAGATCATGGTAACAACACTCTTCAATTGATCCTTACCCTTTGTTTAACTGGGGATGCTTCGATTGATAATATGTTACAAGGTGGAACACCTACGATCACAAGCACACTAAGTGTTGATCTCAACGTGCCTAACAAGGCTCAGTGTCCAGGTAGAATTAATGCTGGCGATGTCCTTTTTGGATATGTACCAAGTTACCAGTATGGACAGATCCCAGTAGGATCAAGGTTCCAACCACCATCACAATGTTTATAATTTAAGATTACTACCAAGATGGTAGAATACTCTCTCCCCTCTCCAAATAGGATGCAAGGGTGACGTAAGTCAAACTTGCATTCTATTTTGAAAGAGTATGGAATGAGTAATTAAAAAAGTGGTGGTTTTTCTTTTTTCAAAACTTTGAGATAGGCCATGATTCCATCAGCGACGTTCCTAGCATACTCGTCCTGAAATTTTTCTGAGGTTAACTTCTTTAACTCTCTTGAATTCGAAATAAATCCAATCTCTAATAAAACAGCAGGTCTTTTAGTTAAAGCAAGAACATAAAAGAGCCCTGGTTTAAGGCCTCTATCTTTCACTCTAAATTTACTTTTTATTCCCTTACTAAAGCGGCTATGAATAGCTTGCCCTAGTCTGCGAGAACTCTTAGTTGTCCTATCAACGATCAGGTCCGTTAGGATTTGATGAACGACTAATTCTTGTCCTTTCAAGTTCCTGTTTTCAACTGATTCGATCTTCTTTACGGCAGCATCTTTATGGTGATCAAGATAATAGGTTTCAAAGCCATTGGCTGACTTTCTCGTACTGGCGTTAACATGGATAGAGACGAAGAGATCCACGCTGAGCTTTTCAGCAATCTCTGCCCTTTTTTCTAAAGTCACTGACTTATCATAGGATCTTGTTAAATAGACCCTATGTTTCTTAGAGATTCTCTTTGAGATCTTTTTGGCCAAGGTAAGGGCCAAGTCTTTTTCAGAGAACTTTATATTTGCAAGTTCTCCCTTTGCTCCATCATCTTCACCACCATGACCAGGGTCAAGGAGAATGGTGTACCCGTATAATTGAAAAGGCACGAGGAATAGAATAAGTATTTTCTTAATCATAGATTAATAGAGCTTTATAAGTTTATGGCCAGGAAAGTAGTGTGCCAAAATTTTCTTGAAACCCCAACCGCGATCGGCCAAATCAAGAGCGCCTAATTGACACATCCCTACACCGTGACCGAGGCCCCTTCCTTCAACTTGAAAGCCTCTGTTCGTTCTGACTAATTTGAAGTTATTAGAGGCCATTGTAAAGCGACCAAAATATCTTCTTACAAGAGGCTTTTTAAGAACCAAAGGTTTTGATCCTAAATAAATTTTAAGTGTATTCGCGTTAAGGCTATCTTTCATTAACCTAATATTCCTTAAGTCTTTGGATCGAAAGCTAATATGTTTCTTTCTTTTTGCCCATTTTAGAAACTTAACAAATTTGGCCGTCGTAATCTTCTCCGTCCAGTTCTTCTTTCCATGAGTGTTACAAAAAGGACATGATACGCCTTTATAACCTTCAACCTTATTTTCCCATACAGAAGAAGGCATTAATGTCTTCCCTCCACATTTTGCGTGAAAGAAGGTCTCAGTAAGATTGCCTTTATCAGTGACTAAGATATAGCCAGATGTTTCCTTAGTAGCGACATCAGTATTCAAAGTCGTGGCAAAGAAGTCTCCACCAACCTGATGTTTCTCTGAACTCTCCAAATCGTAATAGGCCTGATAACCAAGACTCTTTGAAACTTGCTGAGTTGCCTGCTTATAAATGGCGTAAGTTCTTGCTGCCACGGCCTGAGCTTTTAGCGCTTCAACTGGCCATGCTCCGTTCATCTCTTTAGATAAGAGTCCTGAGATATAAGAATCAAGATTAACTTCTTGAACCACATCGCAAGACTCATCTTTTGGAGATGTTACTACGTGAAGACGCCCTTGATACTTAACCTTTCCAAGTGAAACCAGGCCCGTTGCTGAAGATACCGAGGCTAAAAGAACCGGTCTTGTGATCTTATCTTTATTTTTCTTGGTAAAACTTTGGCAGTTAAACCTGATTCTTTTTCGGCCACTGAATTTCTTATGATTACTGTTAACATGAAGAGTTCTTTTGAGATCAGTCCCAGAGATATTAACTTTTTCTAGGTTATCACTTATACGAACTTTGATCTTAGGATTGGAAATCGACAAATGCCTATACTTCGAAGGTCTAAGCCCCGCATAAGATGTTCCCCAGAAGAGGAAAAGAATAAATACCATTCGCTTTGAAAACACCACTAACCGTCCTGTCAGTGTAGATTTAGTCTCTTAATAAGACTGATAAAATTTTAAACTACTATAAGAATACATACAAGAGAGCCTATTTCGCACTCTTTATTTAGGAATGATCCCTAGGTGATCCATAATCTTTTGTAGGTCCGTCCATGTTGAACGCTTCATACTCGGATTGATTAAAATCATTTCAGGATTAAAGACGGGGACAATCTTGAATTGCCTTACCTGATCATTTTTATAAGTTAACTCTTTATCAAAGAACTTACCGTGAACCATGCTTATGCGCTCTTGCTTACCAAGTACTAGGTTAGTGGCAATAGCTCCCATAGGAACCACCACTTCAACTTCTCTAGAGGCTAAATGCTTTAAGAAGACTTCTCTCTCTCCAGATTCAACAACTAGTTTTTCAAAATTATCACTCTCCATCTTCATAGCCGAGATCATACGATCAAGCAGCTGTTCGCTTGGAGCATTTGCACGCTCTCCTTCAGGAAGAAGAAGGGCGTCGGCGGAATAATTATAAACAAAGAGAACTTGTAATTTCTTTGAATCTTTTTGAACTTCAAGATCAATGACTTCTGATAGGTCTGGGTCGTTTTCAACAACTTTAACTTCGCCCCCAGGAAACTTAAAGGGACCGCCAGTTTCTTTAAGCTGATCTTCAGCTAAATCTTTAAGGCCAGAGAGCACTTTCTCTTTTTCAGTAGAAACCGAGGTTTCCGCTTGGTCTTTAATTTCTTCATTTTTAGGGGGTTCTATGGGGGCCTTGAGAGCCTCTGTTGCGGGCTCTAGAGCTGCATTACCATATTCGATATCATCGAGACCACGGAGCGTATAAACGCTTTCAGATTCTTTTCTCTGTCTTCTAAAAGTATCTTCCCAGTCCATATCTCTTCCACAAAAAGGCAAGTTTAACCCACGGTAATTTTGTCCCAACAGTCCCATTATTAGGGACTCTTGTAAAGAGCATCCTAAATAACCCGAATAAGGTATTAGCAACTAACTGTTGATACACCCAAAGGGGGGTCAAAATGCCTGCAGATTCTGACTACAAATTCGAACACTTTGAAGAATACTTCGGAGACATCGCTCAAGTAAAAAAGATTATTGATGATTGCCCAACTTGTGGAAGCAAGCTTGTTCACTCACACCTCTCAGACTATAAGAATTTAATTGTTCAAGAGTCAGCCAGATGTCCCGAATGCGGAGCTGGAAATAAGAAATCAATTCATATTATAAATTAGGACATGACGTCCTAGTTTTTTAATTCTTTGTAGAGTACTTTCGCTACTTTTTCAGAAACCTCGAAATAGCTTTGGAGCTCTAGAAGAGATAACTCTCTTAACTCATCCTTCGACTTATCTAATTTGATTAAGAGTTTTGCCCTTGTCTTAGGACCAATCCCCGGAAGCCCATCAAACCAAGTATTCAAGGTCTTTTTCTTTTCACCTTTATGATGAAGGATTCTCGAAAACCTATGCGCTTCGTCTCTCATAGAAACAATGATTCTCATGAGAGGTGGATTCTTAGTTAAAATATAAGGATTAGCCCTTCCTGGAATGATAAGCCGCTCCTCCGTTCCCTTAGCTGTCTTTGCTTTAGCAATTCCTACAACGGGAATAGTGGATTCAAAGTCCTTTAAGACTTCTTGAAACATGGAAACTTGTCCCTTTCCCCCATCAACGATGAAGATATCGGGAAGGTTCCCATTATCCATTCGCCTTGAGAGCACTTCTTTCATCATGGCAAAATCGTTATTTCCTTCAGGTAATTCTTTTAAGTTATAGTGGCGATAATCTTTCTTGACGGCTTTTCCATCACGAAAAACAATCTGTGATGCCGTTGGAGAACTTCCTTGAAAGATCGCGACGTCATAACATTCAAGAAGCACTGGTCTTTCTTTGAGGCTTAATAAGTCTTTTAATTTATTAAGTCCGTTATAGATACTATCTTGATTTGTTGTTCGAACCCTTTGATGTTCAACAGCTTGGTCATTGGCCAATTTAGCAAGCCCTTCATACTTCTTCCCTGGTGCTTGCACCTTAGCTTTAAAGATTCCCTCTAACGCCTCTTCAAAGAGTTTATTATTACTAGGCTCAAAAGGAGTGATTATATTATCGGGAAAGCTATCATGGGAATTTGAGTAGTATTGAAAGAAAAAACCAATCAGCTCTTCTTCTAATTCATCATGGCATTCTACAGTTGGAAAATGAAAATCTTTATGCCCTAAGAGAATACCATTTCTAATCATATAGATGGCCATGTCGATTTCAATTTTACCAGGGTGAAAGGCAAGTATATCAATATTGGCATCAGGGCTATTGAGCTCTACGTTCTTTTGTTTTGAGAAATCGAGAAACTCTTCTAAGATTGTAATATAGTCTCTAATCTGTGCGGCGTACTCGAACTCTTCTTTCTCAGCGGCCTTATTCATTCGGCTTTTAAGAATCCTTAAACTCTTAGTCCCCTTTCCCCTAAAAAGATTAAGAGCATCGCTAAGATCTCCTTGGTAATCTTCTAGGTTACGCTTACCCACACAAGGAGCGCTACATTGCTTAATCTGATAAAGAAGACAGGGCTCTTTCCGGCTCTTAAACTCTCTAAGATTACAATCACGCAACTGAAAGGACTTAGTCATGATCCTAAGAACTTCAGAGATGTTAGATCCCCAAACAAAGGGGCCAAAGACCTCAGTCCCTTTCTTTCTAACAACCCGTCTTTTGTATTCGAGTCTAGGAAATTCTTCTTTATGATTGATCACAACGTAGGGATAGGATTTATCATCCTTCATCAGGACATTATACTTAGGAGAATATTTCTTAATTAAGTTATTCTCTAAGACAAGAGCTTCTGCTTCTGTTTCCGTTAAGAGAAACTCAAACTCTTTTATATGAGAAACTAAGATCTCTGTTTTCGGAGCCTTTGTGGATTGGGTAAAGTAGGTTGTCACCCTGGCCTTAAGATCTTTGGCCTTCCCCACATAGATAACCTGCCCATTCTTTCGCTTCATAAGATAGCAACCAGGCTTTCTTGGAAGGGTCTTGGCCTTATCTAAAAGCTTTTCTTGAATGGGACCTGATTTACTCATAAGTCAGCTTAACAAAAAAAAAGGCCCTGATAAACAGGGCCTTCACTTAGATCTTCTTTTTGTTTTTGTTTAATTAGTAACCAAAGCCGCCATAACCGCCGACTGAGAAATGTAATCCTAGATTGCCAGCTCCGTAATTAGCGCCGCCGTAACCATAAGGACTCTGTCCGCCTTGCCCGTAACCGTAGCCACCGTAACCAGCTCCGCCACCGAAGGCTCCACCAGCTTGACCTTGCATTCCTGCTTGGTAATTAGCACCTGCTCTTCCATAACTATCATAGATAGCTGATTGCTGTGCTTGACCTGCTTGCATTTGACCTTGATACCTTTGAGCTGCAATTTGACCTGACTGATTATAGCCTCCGCCAAATCCACCTTGACCACCACCTGGGTAACCACCGATTCCGCCACCTGGGTAACCTGGGTAACCACCGTTATAACCGCCGCCGCCATTGAAGCCGCCGCCGCCGTTAAATCCACCGCCGCCATTGAAGCCACCGCCGCCGTTAAAGCCACCGCCACCACCTGGGTAACCTGGATAAGGATATCCACCTGTATTTCCAAAATAACCGCCGCCTGGACCACCGAAGCCTCCACCAGCACCTATTCCAATTCCACCATTAATCATTCCTGGACCACCAAGACCGCCACCGATGTTAATTCCACCGCCAAAGCCTCCGCCTGGATAACCCATTCCACCGCCAAAACCGCCACCTGGGTATCCACCCATGCCGCCGCCAAAGCCACCGCCGGGGTAACCACCCATGCCGCCGCCGATATTAATACCACCGCCAATTCCGCCGCCCATTCCTGGGTAACCAAATCCACCGCCCATATTAATGCCGCCACCCATTCCGTAACCGCCTGGGTAACCACCTCCACCGAAACCACCGCCTCCGTAAGGATAACCTCCGAAGCCTCCGCCAATTCCAATGCTAGGTAAGCCTATATTGATTCCGCCGCCAATTCCGCCGCCCATTCCTGGGTAACCAAATCCACCGCCCATGCCGCCACCTGGGTATCCACCCATGCCGCCGCCAAAGCCTCCACCTGGGTAACCAAATCCGCCGCCCATGTTTCCGCCAAAACCTCCACCACCTGGATAGCCAAAACCGCCACCAAAGCCAGGAGTTCCAATTCCAATGTTAATTCCGCCGCCGATACCGCCGCCCATGCCGCCACCAAAACCTGGTCCGTACATTCCGCCGCCATATCCTAAGCCAGTACCGCCACCGATACCAAAACCGCCGCCATAACCGCCGCCGCCGCCCATATAAGGACCTTGCATTCCGCCCATGAATCCACCTGAATATCCAGCACTCCCATAAGGATTACCAAATCCACCAAATCCATTTCCAACCTGACCACCGAAACCAGCAAATCCTCCGCCGCCTCCGCCACCTAGGCCTCCGCCATTACATGTATCATTTAGCCCTTGGGCCTGCTCTGGAAGAATAGGATTTCCTCCACGAGTAATTGAATAATCTAAATAACTATTGAAGCGGGTAGTACACTCCGTTTGTCCGCGCTCGTAAGCTCCGGCCCAAGCCTTCTGTCCTTTATACTGGTATCTAGCACCAACATAAGCAGATCCGAAAAAAGCTAATGGTCCAGCGATACCGGCTACGATATCCCCCCAGTCAGTTCCTTTCTCTTCTTGGAATAAACAATCAATACAATCGACACCGCCTCCACCTGCTCCGCCACCAGCAATCTCTGCTCGTAAACATGCACGGTATTCCGTTGGGTATCTATTCTGATTAATGCCGCTACAATCATCGAAGCGTTCCGCTTGGGCGCTTTGCGAGTGTAAGGCTGCTAAAAGGAAGATAGCATTTAAAACAACTATCTTTGAATTCCTTAACCAGTTCATATAATTCATGACTGCTCTCCAATCTACTAACAACGACTTATTTCACTACCTATGCGTTGCAGGTTCTATATCATTCGTTATTTCGGCATATTTTCGAACAAACTTTAATAAGAATTGGATAAACTACGTAAATTACTGAATTTACGAGGAAAAAAAGTCAATTAATCAAGAGTAATGCAAAAAGAGCGGCCCTCCACTATACTTTTCACATGGGTGAACTAACAGAATGGCTCGTCATTATAGGACTTCTTTTTTTGGGTCTCTATACGATGTACACCATCAAGAATGAAAAAAATGACTATTTAAAGACGGCGGTGACTTTTAATTTTAATAGTCTGAGCTTTTTGATTCCAAAATGGTGGACTCAAACACACTCGGAAACTGACTATGCTAGTTTTGAAAGAAAAGACACCCGTTATGATTGGATTGCTAAGTTTTATTATTTTGTAGATGAGACAGGAACTCCTATTGAACAACTCTTTAAAGAAAAGATCGTCGAGTTAAACCTCATCTTCGATAGAGACTCAGGTGTTATCTACAACCCTACTGACTTTAAAGATAATCCTTATGTTAAAGAAAACTTAATTGAGATTGTCCGCATCGAAGGAACGGCAACAGAGGACGAAGTCGAACGAGTTTATTTTGATGGAATTCTTTATCGCTTTGTAAAAACTGGTGAATGTATCTTTTGTTCAAGTCGTAGTGGTGTTCTTAATGGTGGGATTGAGGGGCCGTTTTTTGAAGAGGCTATTTTGAAGTTTGGGGTTGTTGTTTAGTAAGTAAAATACTTTGCTTGTGTTCTTTTTAAATCGGTCTTGATTTTTTGCGTAGATACTCCGCGTGTCTCTACGGGCGCTAACGCTTCCTTGAGCCTTTACGACGGCTCGGCATCAAAACAGCCCACAGGACTGTTTTGACTGCAGGCCGCTAATCTCTGTGCTCTCTCTTAGGATTGAAAGATCTGATAACTGAAACAAGAAAAGTAACTAATTCTTCGTCAGTACCAAAAACATCTTCAATATGCTCAGAATCAAGTAAGTACTTAGTCATTCTGTGAGCAATCTGATGAAGTGATTCAACTAAATAAAGGCCACCAATATTTTCACCACTAAAAGATTTAATGATCTCTTTTCTAGCATGGTTAAACATTTCTGATTCAGTGACATCGTCAGGAAGGTTATCAACCCCCATCTTATCTTCAACTTCTTCTATAGCTTGATCACGAATATCTTCGTCAGTTGCGAAACTAACTCCAAATTCAGTTGCCATAGAATCAATCACAGCTTCACGTGTTGATATTTCAAACTCGATCATTCCCTTTTCTTTGAGATGATCGATAGTATAAGTTGCGAGGGCTTTGAGTGTTTCAAAATCCGTTTTCATTAGGTAAACCCCTATTCAATGCGAGGCGCATATTAAAATCCAATTGTAGTTTACCTCAAAACTCGGGGATACCACAAGCAACTTCTTAATTTCTTTGAAGGTTTATTAAAGACTAACCGCGTTTTAAAAGTCTTTTAAGTGGCGTCAACTCACCCATGACTCCCATGGAAATTAAATAAGTCAGGGCTCCACTAAGACCAGTCACACAAAAGTAAAAAACATTTTGAACGAAGTTCCCCTCCATCAAGGGCAGACGAGAGACGAGGAAGGCGGCAACTAAATAACACAACGCTCCCCCAAGGATTGTTTTTCCAATTCTTATATTAAAAAAGAAGCTTCCCTTCAAATCTAAGTACTTTCTGAGAAAAACAGACTGGGCCGTTGAATTGAGAAACATGGAAACACTAGTTCCGAGAGCCAAGATCTTAAATCCATAAAGAGGAACTAGGCTGACGCAAAAGACAATATTAAAGATGATAGATCCAAGAGAGATAAATACTGGGATCTTAGGCCGATCTAACGTAAAGAAAGTCGGAGCAAAGATCTTATAAAGACCATAAAAAGGAAGACCGTATAAATAATAGCGAAGGGCCTCGGTGGTCATATAAGTATCATGGGCGTCAAAAGCCCCTCTTTGAAAGACTAAGAAGACTGTCGGCTCTGCCATGGCATACAAAAGAGCAAAGGCCGGCGAGATCACGAGAAAAGAAAGAAAGTAACTCGTGGCTAAATAACCCTTAGCCTTTTCTTCATCATTAGATTTCCAAGCATCACTAAAATGAACCAAGTTAGATCCTGCAATTGAAACAGAAAGGATACCAACGGGAAATTGAAAAAGCCTAAACCCATAAGTTAGCCATGAGACGGCCCCAACCATAGTTCCAGTGGCGAGAATGGTATTGATAAGAACATTGATCTGAGTTCCCGCAATTCCAATAGTTCCAATGCCAACTCTATTTATAATCCTCGAAGTGTATTCATTAAATAATGAAACAGGTCCAAGAGGACCATAGGCTTGTTTAAAGATCATCGGAAGCTGAATGATCATTTGAATAAAGCCTCCCACTAGTACACCAAAGCCTAAACAATAAACAGGATGGATTCCCCTTCCTTCTAAAACCTCAGGCAGGATAATGATCGAAGCGATCATCACCATATTAAAAAAGGCCGGAGCAAGGGAGGGAACAAAGAAGATCTTCAAGGAATTAAGTGCGCCCATAAATAAAGCGGCCAAAGATATAAAGACCAAGAAGGGAGACATGATTCTTACTAAATTAATAGTAATCTCAAGCCTTTCTAGATCTTCAGTGAACTTGGTATCTGTAAAGAAGTGAACAAGTGGTTCTGCAAAAACAAAGATCCCAACAGAGAGCAAGAGAGTGATGCCTCCCAGCAAAATAAAGAGAGACCATAATAATCGTCTTGCTGCTAAGGGGTCGGTGAGCTTAGCCTCAGTAAAGATGGGGACAAAGGCTGATGAGAAAGCCCCTTCAGCAAAGAGATCTCTAAGCATATTAGGAACACGATAAGCGATAGCAAAAGCATCTGTGATACCACTAGCGCCAAAAGTAGCTGCCATGACCTGCTCACGCACTAAGCCAAGAATCCGACTAGCAAAAGTAGCTGCTGCCATCTTGGCCGAAGAGCCTAAAACTTTTTTTGTTGAATTTTGCTCAGTGCCCAACGAGTAACTTCCCTTACATAAAAGATTGAAAATGTTTTACGCTCTCTAAAGTGTATGATAATTTTTCTCAACAATTATCATTATAGTAGAAGCAAAAAACCTATTTAGGAAATTATAACACTTTTTAGAAGGAGAGACTTCAGAATGGAAGCAACACAATCTTTTTTGGCTTTTAGTCCATACATTGGTTTGATGGGATTTATTTTCGCCCTTATGACTTATGCTTGGGTAGTTAAGCAACCGGCAGGTAATGCAAAGATGACCGATATCGCAGGTCTAATCGAGTCAGGTTCAATGACCTTTCTCAAGAAGGAATATTCAATCCTTCTCGTTTTTCTTGCCGTAGTTACAGGCCTACTTTTTTTCAAGTTAGGAACTAACACAGCACTTTGTTACATCGTTGGTGCTTTCTCATCAATGTTCTGCGGATGGATCGGTATGAAAGCCGCTACTAAAGCAAACGTTAGAACAGCAGAAGCAGCTGCTCAGTCTGGTCAAGGTAAAGCACTTTCAGTTGCTTTCTATGGTGGATCAGTAATGGGTATGGCCGTAGCTTCAGTTGGTCTTATTGGTGTTGCTCTTCTTTATAAATATCTTGCAGGTGCAACAACACTTGAAGCTCTAAATGGTTTTGCCATGGGCGCTTCGTCGATTGCACTTTTCGCTAGAGTTGGTGGTGGTATTTATACTAAAGCTGCTGACGTTGGTGCTGACCTTGTTGGGAAAGTTGAAGCTGGTATTCCAGAAGACGATCCTAGAAACCCTGCAACTATTGCTGATAATGTTGGTGACAACGTTGGTGATACTGCTGGTATGGGCGCTGATATCTTTGAATCATATGTTGGTTCAGTTATCGCTACTATGTTTATCGGATCTTCTTTAGCCGCTGGTTCAGGAGCCGTTACTCTTCCTCTTATCGTTATTACAATTGGACTTCTAGCTTCTGTGCTAGGAATTCTTTCAATGAACCTTCTTAAAGGCGTTGATCCTGCATGGGCACTAAGACTTGCTCCAGTTGTTGGTATCGTTGGTCTTTTCGCTGGTTCTTATGTTGCTGTTGATGCAATGGCCTTTACAGTTTTTCCATATGCCATGGGTCCATTCTACGCAATGGTTCTTGGTTCTCTAGTTGGTCTATTCATTGGTTTAGCCACTGAGTATTTTACGGCTGGTGAATTTGGTCCAGTTAAGGGAATTGCTGAAGCTGGTAAAACAGGTCCTGCGACGAACATCATCGCTGGTCTTGCTGTTGGTATGTACTCATGTATTCCTCCAATTCTTTTAATCTCTTTAGGGATTTATTTCGCTAATGAGTTTGCTGGTCTTTACGGAATCGGTATTGCTGCTGTTGGGATGCTTGCTACTACAGGTGTTACAATGACAGTAGACGCTTACGGACCAATCTCTGACAACGCCGGTGGTATTGCTGAGATGAGTGAACTAGGTCCAGAAGTTAGAGCTATTACTGATGGTCTTGATGCTATCGGAAATACAACTGCTGCTGTTGGTAAAGGTTTTGCCATCGGTTCTGCTGCTCTTACAGCTCTTGCCATGTTCTCTGCTTACTCAACTGCTGTTGGACTTGAAGTGATTAATATCATGGATCCAAAAGTTGTTATCGGTCTTTTCATTGGTGGAACACTTCCATTCTTTGTTGGAGCGACTACACTAAGCGCTGTTGGTAAAGCAGCTCAAGAAATGGTTGAAGAAGTTAGACGTCAGTTTAGAGAAATTCCAGGAATTATGGAAGGAACTGGGAAACCAGATACTGAAAGATGTGTTGCTATCGCAACAAACGCTTCTCTTAGAGAAATGGTTCTTCCAGGTGTTGTAGCTCTTCTAGCTCCAGTAGTTGTTGGACTTGTTCTTGGTAAAGCGGGACTAGGCGGAATGCTTGGTGGTGCTACTGTTACTGGTGTTCTTCTAGCTCTTTTTATGTCAAACGCCGGTGGTGCTTGGGATAATGCTAAGAAAGCTATCGAGCAAGGTCATATTCCTGGTGAGAAAAAAGGTACTGATGCCCATATGGCAGCTGTTACTGGTGATACTGTAGGTGACCCGTTCAAGGATACTTCTGGTCCAGCCATGAACATCCTGGTTAAGCTTATGAGTATTGTAGCTCTTGTTATTGCTCCACTACTTTAATAAATAAAAAATTAAATAAAGAAAAAGGCCAGTCTTATGACTGGCTTTTTTTTTGCCTCTAGCTCTTAAATCTAAAGAAAGCTAAGCTAGTATGTAATGAAAAAAGCACTTCCCCTATTAAGCCTTATGGCCCTTACCTGTTTCTTCTACCTTTATTGGAAAAGATCATCCGTCCCTATTGAAGAAGAAAAGATTCAGCCTGCAATCAAGAAAACAGCAATCATAAAAAAAGAAGCCCCTAAGAAAGAAGCAACGCCCGTTAAGAGGGTCATCGTAAAGAAGACGACACCACCTAAGATCAAGAAGGCGGAAAGCCTACAAAGATCATTTCCTACAAAGATCAAACCTCCTGTTGATGAGATAAGTATTCATCTTCAAGATGAGAATGGAAACTTAATCATAACGAGCGTGACCATTGTGGATGATCTCGTCATTGCTCATGGAGATATAATTATCGGCCAAGTCAAAGACCTAGACCGTTATGTTGATAACGCCAATTCAGGAAAGCCACTTATCCTTCCGAAGCCTACCCTTTGGAAAAATGGCGAAATTCCTTATGTTATTGATGAGAACTTATCAAATGAGACGGATATAAAAGAAGCTGTTCAACTTATGAATTCAAGCACCTCACTCCGCTTCAAGACTCGAGACAATGAAAAAGACTTTGTCCGTTTCAAAGAAGGTCCTCTTAATTGCTACTCTCCCTTAGGGAAGATTGGCGGCGAGCAGGCCATTAGCCTCTCTAGCGGTTGTAAGAAAAGTCAGATTATCCATGAGATGCTTCACACGATAGGACTCCTTCATGAGCAAAACCGTGAAGATAGAGATGAGTTTATCGCTATCCTCTGGGAAAATATTGACCCCAAGAATCATCTGCAGTTTAAGAAAATAAAGAATGCAAACTTAGATCTTAAGAAACACCCCTTCGATTTTCAAAGCATTATGCTCTATAACCAATTTGCCTTTTCTCAAGTTAAAGGCGACTTCTCCATCGTCAGGGTCAATGGAGATACCTATGCGCCAAACTCAGGGACTCTAAGTACTGGAGATTTAAAAAAGATCAATAGCATATACCCAATTGATAAAAACTGAGGTAATTTCAATTCATGACCAAAACAACTGACGAAAACATAAATCATATTGAAGTTAAGAGCGCCCTCAATTGGGATGAATACTTTATGCTTCAAGCGATGATCGCTAGCTTTCGTTCTAAAGACCCAAGTACAAAAGTTGGTGCTGTCTTTGTTGATGAAAATAATCATCAAGTAACTATGGGTTATAACGGTTTTATAGCGGGTATTGATGAAACTCAACTGCCCTGGGGAAAAGATTCTTCCGTTGGTTTAGAAAATCAAAAGTATGGTTATGTTGTTCATGCAGAGGCCAATGCTATCTTGCACGCTAAAGCTCCTCTTAAGAATGCTACTGCCTACGTCACCCTGTTTCCTTGTAATGAATGCGCTAAATTAATCGCGAGCTCTAAAGTAAAAGAAATCGTTTTCTTATCTGATAAGCATTCAGATAAAACTCATTCTATAATTGCCAAAAAGATCTTTGATTTATCAAAGATTAAGTATCGTCAGCTTCCCGTCTCTGAAAGCCTGATAAACTCTCTTGATGATCACTTAAAAAGCCTATTGGCCGACCTATAGACTCTGTTTTTGCGCTATGAATGAAGACCTTCTGGCCCTAATTACCCTTCTAAATTCAACTAGTAAGATTTTGTGGCTCCAAGTTTTCTGACAATCTATCTACTTTGCGTCAGAAAGTGTTAGCCGAAAAGCCGTGCACATGGGGGTTTACACGTTCTAAGATTTAATTAGAAAAGGGGAAGACCCAAGTTCAGGATGAACACGGGTAAACTGCACACACACAATGCACTTCTCCCTGCTTGCAATTTCTCCGGAGAAAGAACGAGCCTTGTTCATTTAAACGGGAGGCGTTTATGTACATGGCCATTGCTGTAGAAACTTCTAAAGACCCAACTCAAAGAATGAATTATCGAGTTTGGTTTCTAGAATTATCCGATCGCGGCGACGTAATCGGTCTTGGGGTTAAAACCCGAGAAGAAGTGGTACAAAGTCTGTTTAGGAGCATCAGGAGGACAGGGAAGTCTAACTGGAAAGCTTTCACTAAAAATAGTGAAGCGAGTAAGCCAATCGAGATCTACGATTTTATTTCCCAATCAACTTGCGAGAATACCCATTTCGGTAATCTTCCAACTCTCAATGAGTTTCAAGAGACCCTTAATAGGATTCAATTAAGCTTAGAGCTTAGACCTATCGCTTGTTAAATTTAAGAACGTAGATTAAAAAGGGCCGCTTGAGAAAGTGGCCTTTTTTAATTCTTAAGAATTAGAATGCCCACATAGGACCTAGCTTAAATAGCGATTCATTGTATTTAAATCTTCTAAGAACAGGCTCTTCGTATTTCACCATATTGATCGTGTATTGAAAGCCGCCTCGAATAGACCATGCTCTATTGAGTTTAAAGACGATTGAACTTTCAAATTGATATACATACTTATAAGAAGGATCTCCAAAACTGTCGGGGTCGATGGCCAACCACGGAAGTGGAATGAATTCAAATCTTGCGAATAGACTCAATTGATTAGTCATCTCTAGAAGACCTAAGGCGCCTAAGGTAATTCCATGAAGGGAGACATCTTTAAAGCCTGTAAGAGCAGTTGAGCCAAAGCCATGTTGGTACCTTGAGTAGCCTCCATAAAGACTTATATAGATATCCCTTAACCATTTCTCATAAGAGAATGTTTTACCTACGAGGGCCTTATAATTGAGGGAAGATAGTTTTACATTTTGACCAGCAGTCGTAAATGAACTTCCTGAAAAGCTACCAAATCTTCTTTCAGAATAAATATAGGAGTACCACTGATGAGGGAAATTAATCTTCATGGCTGCAAACCCGCCATAACTTAGACCATCAAAGTCATTTCCGATCCCCTTTACCTGAGTAAAGAGTGCTCCGATCTCAAAGTGACCAAGTTTTGGCGTATACTCGTCAGCGACTTCTTTGCCATAATAATCGTAATCCTCAATCTTAATCCAATCACCTGGCTGAATAAGTTTTTTATAATTTCTAATAAGACCGATCGTTTCATTATTCTCAACACGAAGAACGGTGCCACGGGCAATGTCTTTAGTAATAAAACCAATCACCTTATCTGGCTCTTCAGTTGTTCTTTTCTTTTTGACTAACCTCTTGATGATAAAGATATGATTATTAAAATCAGCGATTTCTTTTCCACGATTAAACTTAACTTTATCTTCAAACACTTGAGAGACAGCAGCATCAAAAGGTAGAGCCTCATCAAATTCTTTTATCCAAGCGACGAGTTGATCACTGATTTCTTTAGATTCTTTTTTGAAAAATATTCTTTCTTGTTCATAGTAATAATCTCTACCATTCTCACCAAGAACCTTGAAGGTCACTTTTAATGATCCATCCTGCCTATCAAAAAATCTGATATGAAGAAGAGAGCCAACTTCAAGCTTGTCAGCGACAATCCTTCTTACTTTTTGTTGATCTAGGTAAAAATTTATCCCTTGGGATTTCTCTCGCATCTTTGAAAAGAGTTCATTATCAGTATGAAAACGACAAACAGTATTTTTTACAAGAAACTTCTCTACAGAGAAAAGAGTATTATCTACAAGCTCTTGGTCTTTCTTATATTCAAAAGGAAGAAGGGTACAATATCTGATCCTCCCAAGACCAATGGCCTCACGAAGTTTTGCTTGTTCAAGTTTTTCCGCAGCACGCTTTCGTTGTTCTGCTTCATCTGCAGCGCTACGCTCTTTCTTCTCAATTTGCATCTTCTTAACTTGCTCCACATCTATCCGCTGAGCGAATAACGAAGTTGAAGCAAAAAGAAGTATCAGGACTGTAGATAATTTTGTTTTCATAAGTACTTATAATTATATCAGGGGGAGAATTAGCTGCAATAAGAATAATAGAGTATTTAAAAAGACTAATTTTTATTTATTTCTACTTAAGAAAAGCTTGAACCCCTTTTCAATAAAGGGGTTCAAATACTGGAGTTAATTGTTTCTTTGATTGTCGTCAAAGAAATCCATATCAATACTAATGGCAGCAGAGAAAATCACTGCCTTTTCTAACCAGGACCTCCCCTTAAAACTAACTTGAAAGCGATCAGCATCAGTGAAGATCTCTTTTAAAAGGCCTCCCCAATTCTTAGAAACTGTACCAATCTCTCTGTCAGAACTATCTAAGATTTTAAAAGTCCAAAGCCTCCATATAGGAGTATTCACCCGAGCAAAGATTTGATCTTTATCATTACAAAGATCATATTTTTTATGAATGATTCCAAATTTTCGATAAACATGACCGAGAATCTTCCCGGCGCTATCTCTTACAGTTAAGTCTGAAAAGAACCAAAAGAATGGCCTCTCTAAACTTAAAAGTTCTTTACGCTCCGAGCACCAAACCGTCACTTTCATTGGGCGATGCGTCCGTAAGAACATCCTAACTAATGTTGCCCCGATCCCCTTCCCTTGCTCTGCCATAAAGCCTAACTCACCGCCACTAGGACTTAAGATTTGGTATTTATTACGGGTTTCAAAGTTGGTAATGATCTCTCCCCATTCTTTGACTTGCTGAATAAGAAGTTGGTCATGGGGCTCGAAAAACTGCGAGGTCCTAATATCATCTGACATAAGTATTATACCTTTATAAGCTAGAAAAATAGGGCTAGTATCACCCACGGTATTATCTATCGTAAATCTCTGGAGATAAAAATGAAACCCTCAATCGTTATTGCCGATGGGTTCGACAAGAATTTGTTTGCTTCACTTAGAAGCATGGATGAATTTAATGTTCACCCAGAACCAAAAATTTCCCAAGAAGAACTTAAAAAACTACTCCCCACTACTGATGCCCTCGTTATTAGATCAGCCACAACAGTGACTCCTGATCTTTTAGAATTGGCGCCAAACTTAAAGTACGTTATTCGTGCTGGTGAAGGGACAGATAATATAGATAAAGTTGCTTGTGCTCAAAAGAACGTAAAGGTTTCAAATACACCTGGCGCCAATAATAATTCCGCGGCTGAACATGCAGTAGCTTTGGCCATGACAGTTCTTAGAAAAACTGCCTGGGCCCATTCTACAATGGCGAATGGCGGTTGGGATAAATCAAAGTTTGTAGGCGTTGAACTTTCTAATAAGAAAGTTGGCGTTGTAGGTTTCGGAAGAATCGGGCAGATCTTTGCAAAGAGATTAGCTGGCTTTGAACCAGACCTAGTTTTCTTTGACCCTTTTGTAGAAAAATCAGATCTTCCTTATGCAAGAAAAGCTGAATCATTAGAGAAGCTTTTTGAAGAATGTGAAATCATCTCTCTTCATACTCCCTTAATGGACGTGACTAAGGGAATGGTTAATAGAACACTTTTAGAGAAAATGAGAAGTGATGCGGTTCTTATTAATGCTAGCCGTGGCGGTATCGTTGATGAAGAGGCCCTTCTTGATATCCTCAAGAATAAAAAGATAAGAGGCGCAGGTTTCGATGTTTTCGCAAATGAGCCCCTTCCAGAGGACTCTCCTCTTAGAAAATTAGATAATCTAGTCATGACTCCTCACTTAGGCGCTTCTACTGAAGAAGCTCAAGTAAGAGTCGGCGAGATGGTCGTCAATCAATTAAAAGAATTCTTAACTAATAGTAACTTGTTAAACGAGGTAAAAGCCTAATGCAATCACTAGCTATTGTCGGATCCCAATGGGGAGACGAAGGAAAAGGAAAAATTACTGATCTACTCGGACAAAAATGTGATGTTGTCGTTCGCTATCAAGGCGGAAACAATGCAGGTCACACGATTATCGTCGGAGACAAAAAGATTGTTCTTCACTTAATCCCTTCGGGAATTCTCCACTCACACTGTACATCAGTCGTAGGTCATGGAGTTGTCTTTGACCCTGAAGCTTTTCAAGTTGAACTTGAAGACATCAGAAACTCTGGGGTTGAAATTTCTCCTAAGAACTTAAAGATCTCTGAGAACTGCGCCGTTATCACGACTTACAATAAGCTCCTCGATGGCCTAAGAGAAAGCAATGGACGAGTAAAGATTGGAACAACAGGTAAAGGAATTGGTCCTGCTTACGAAGATAAGGTTTCTCGTAAAGGATTAAAACTTAAAGACCTTCTTGATAAAGACGTTCTTATTCAAAAGCTAACAGATAATCTTCAAGAAAAAGAAATACTTTTCAAGCATCTTTATGATTCAAACTTTCCAAGTGTTGAAGAAGAAGCAGAACACCTTTTCAAACTTGGAAAGAACGTCGCTCCTTACTTAACTGATACCTTTAGCTTTATTGATCATGCTCTTAGAGCAAACAAAAAAATTCTCTATGAAGGAGCTCAAGGAGTTCTTTTAGATATTGATTACGGATCCTACCCATTTGTTACTTCTTCAAGCACTAGTGCTGGTGGAATCTACACAGGTGCTGGACTTCCTGGTCAACAGATTCAAGAAGTCTTAGGCATCACAAAGGCTTATACAACTCGTGTTGGCGAAGGCCCTTTTCCTACAGAACTCTTTGATGATGTAGGAGAAAAAATTCAGACTGTCGGCGGCGAGTTTGGCGCAACAACAGGAAGAAAAAGACGTTGTGGCTGGCTAGACCTCCCACTTCTTAAGTACACCGTAAAAGCCTCTAATATGACTTCGATTGCACTGACAAAACTCGATGTTCTCTGTCATATAGATAGCCTCAAGATTTGTACTAGTTATAAGTACAAGGGCGAAATCATCGATTGCGCTTATCCTGGAATTGACCTTGCTCAAGTGGAGCCTATCTATGTAGATATGGAGTGTTTTAAAGATACCTTTGAAACTGACGTCTTAAGTGACACTTTAAAAACTTATATCGATACTATTGAAAAGTTTATCGAGATCCCAGTTGGAATTCTTGCTTACGGGCCAGAGAGATCTGAAATTAAGTTTAAGAAGGAGTACTTTAATTGAAATATTTAAGCGTTATAATCCTTTCTCTTTTTCTTTTCATAAGCTGTGGAAAGAAAAAGAGTGAATTGATTCTTTTTGAAAAAGATGAAGCTGACTACACTCAGTTCATTAATCAAAAACCAAAACCAAATCAGCCCAACCTAAGTCTTGATAAGAGAATTGTGAACAATGATTATCCTATCGAGATTGCACTTTATAGTGATGGAAAGTTCTTTTATAACCTTCCAAACCTTGGAGAAGGCGAAGGAACCTTTCAATATGAAAATGGTGTGCTTAAGCTAGTGGCCGAAAGAAAGATCCTAACTTTTGATGTTGAAATGAACTACACTTTTACCATCACGAGAAAAGATGGTTCTCAATCACTTTTAAAGTTTAGAGATAGAAGAGGCAACCAAGCTTATTCAACAAGCTTGACCGAATAGGTGCCTTAGAGGCACCTTCTTTTAATCTATTTACACTCAGGCATTTCAAAAGTCTTAAACTTCTTAAAGTCTGACCGCTTGATAAATTCTTTCATCGGCTCTTCACCATCGCGGGTCATTCTAGGCTTCCCTCTGTAAACAGGAACCTTCACTTCTTTTTCAACGTACTGATTAACAAAGTCACACTTAGGATCACTTGAGATCGAGCAATTCTTATGATCAAAGACTCTATCCATCTGCTTTGAATAACGTTTCTTAACTTTCAATTCAACAAGGTTTCTTCTGTTAAAATCGAGTTTATACTTTTTAAACTTTCTAATAGTCCCTAAAGTTTTATCATCTTTGATGCAAAGCTTATGAATCTCAAAGACATGTCTTTCACTAGAGCGAACCACTGGCCAATCAAAGGTCGTCCCTCGCTCAGCCCTAGGGGCCCAACTCGTAGTCCCAGGTCCACCGGCAGAGCCGCCAATTCCTGAGAAAGCGCTTTGAGAGAAAAGAATCATCATGAGAATTAGTATTTTCATTTTAAATCCATCCTAGCTTCAGAGATATTATCTGTTCCCTGAAAACTAAACATTAGTTCATTGCCTTTATATTTTTCATCATTGGCCACATTAACTTTTTCTAAGAAGGAAGCTTGATCAATCTCTAACCATCTTCTTTTCCCTTCGATATTAAGGCCTTCAGCAAAGAAGCCAATAAAGTTTGATCCCTCAAGATCAGACTCTTCATCTTTTAAATAGCGATCAATAAACCTAAGCCCTATCTCTTTTAAGATGGCGCCATTTAATTGGGGCTGCTTTTCGGCGAGCCTATACTTTCCTCTTCCAACCTTAGAGACAATCTGAAGCTTCTCTAACTTAGCTAGGCAATCGGCACCATATTGACCGAACCTATAGACGATATTTGAGACTGATACATCTTCGATTCCCGCTAAGACATAGATCTCTGATATGACGGGGTGAGAATTGATTAGCTCATGAAAGTTATAAGCTTTCGGGACAGCTTTTCTAATCTTTTCAGGATTCACTCTATCGAGTTTTTCTCGGATGACTTTAGGGCAGTTCTTTAAGACTTCACTTTCGTCTTCAGTATCAAGAAAGGCCATATAGAGTTTAAAAATTGTTTGGTAAGAAGGATTATTCTCTTTATTGATAAGCCTTCTTAAGGTTTTTTCACTAAGACCTGAGTCTTTGGATAATATTTTCAAGGCAAAACTAATATTGGGATAGTTCTCTAGGTAGGTCGCTAAATCTAGGGCAACCTGATCGACAATTGAAAGATCCTGAGAACTAACTCTCTTCGCTTCAACTTTTTCCATTCATCTTATCCATAATAGAGTTGAATATCGGTTTATCATAGTCCCCCCTCCTCTCTTACTCTTTGAACAAACTTCTTCAAAAGGATTCGTCTTATCAAAGCTTAGGAGGAAATTTCTCTAAATTTTAGGTACTTACAATAAGCCAATTCGTCATAAGAAAGGGAGGAACAAGTCCCTCCCCCCTATACATTCTAAAAACAAACCAGGCTTACATGCAGCTTGGAACTCTTACTTTTTCAGTTCTGATAACTCTGTTTCCACGTGGACCGTAGTAATTAACGATACGAGTACGTGATTGAACATAAGATACAGTTTCGAAATCTCTACATTGTCCTCTTCCACCATCATCAACACATACTTTTCTTGTGCTTTCCATTGGCTGAGTAATTGTCTTCTTTCCCCATCTTGTACAAGTGTCGTTATCACGCCCACTAAAACGAAGACATTTATTCACACGTGCGTTGAAGTTTTCACCGTCAAAACAAAGTGTCTTGTTATAAACAGGATGAACATAAGTTGACGCTTTTTGAAAATGGACGTGACCAGTGTCAGCACCTGCGATTGAAGAAATAACGATGGCAGCAGCTAGAATCAATTTTTTCATTTTTTACTCCTTAAAGTAGTTAGGCTCAGTGAGCTATAATTCTTTGATGGAGCACTTATTTAATAATTAATAAGCATATTCAAAAAAAACCGATTTATTTAGGACTAGTCTTTAAGAAATGAATTTAATTTGGGACATGTCTAGATTATTGAATAAGTTCGCCATAGAGTTTTCCATCTCTAAAGCTAGTAAGGTGCACGCGTCTGATCTCATTATTTAATTCTGACTCAGTCTTAACAAAGACCTTCACAAAGTTTGTTGAGTAACCGCCGAAGAAGCCTTCTTTATTTCTTCTCTCAAAAAGGACCTCAGTAGAAGTTCCCACCATATCTTCACTTAGCATGGCGAGTTTGGCCTCTCCGAACATATTTAAGGCACGGCTTCTCTCTTTCTTCACCGCTTGGTGAATATGATTCTCAGAGCGAGAAGCAATAGTTCCTTTTCTCTTACTATAAGGAAAAACGTGAAAATGAGTGATAGGTAGCTCTTTGGCCAAGTTATAAGTCGCCTTAAACTGCTCCTCAGTCTCACCTGGAAAGCCAACAATCATATCCGCGCCAATGGCGGCATTAGGAAAGCGAGCCAAAATCTTATTGATCACGTCCTTATAAAAGTTCACGTCATATTTTCTTTTCATCAACTTAAGGATCTCATCATCACCACTTTGAAGTGGGATATGAAAATGATCCATAAATTTTGGTGAGGCCTCTAAAGTATCAAGAAGCTCATCAGTAATCGTATTGGGCTCCACCGAGGAGAGCCTCATGCGCTCTAACCCATCAATGTCTAATATTTGTTTAACAAGATCCGTTAACTTCTCACCACTAGTCGATTCATACTCGCCGATATTAACGCCTGTAAGGACGATCTCTTTAAATCCATTACCAACTAAGTCTTTTGCCTGAGAAACGGCCTCAGCCACTGTGATAGTCCGAGAGCGGCCCCTAGCTTGAGGGATGATACAAAAGCTACAAACATAATTGCAGCCATCCTGAATCTTTAGAAAAGCTCTCGTATGATTATCGGCAGGAGTCGTCGAAGCGCCCCAAAAAAGATTACTCTTATCAACAGCAACCACTTGTTCTTCTTCTTCACCAAGATAATCAAAGACTTTATATTTCTCTGAAGTTCCTAGAACCAAGTCAACGCCCTGCATTCCACTAATTGTCTTTGGGTCCATCTGAGCATAACAGCCAGCTACAACAATCTTCCCTTCAGGAGAAGATCGGTGCGCCTTACGGATAAGGGCCCTACAAGATGAGTCTGCATCGTCAGTTACAGTGCAAGTATTGATGAAAACGACTTCGGCCTCTTCGCCAAATGGGACTATCTCATAGCCTCTATCGACGAATCCCTGAGAGATTGAGCCAGTTTCAGAGAAATTCAATCGGCAGCCCAAAGTATGAACAGCTACCCGCTTAGATTCCCCAATTAATGTGTTTTCGTTCTCATTTTCCATTTTGAGGTGCCAATCTAGTAAGCTATCACTCGATGCGCAAGATTTTTTCTCAATAACTGTCTAAATTGCTTACATTTCAAATTGACAAAAAAGGCGAGGGACATTAAATTCCATCTTACGTTTTAAATGTGGACCCTTAGCTCAGTTGGTTAGAGCATCTCCCTTTTAAGGAGAGGGTCCTGTGTTCGAGTCACAGAGGGTTCACCATTAAAAACACCAAATTGGTACTAGCTTTTGCGAGCAAACCATTTTTGGACTAGCTCTTGAAGTTACTAGTTAATCTCAAGAAGTAGTCCAAATAATGCTCCCATCGTCTAGCCTGGTCTAGGACACCGCCTTTTCACGGCGGTAACAGGGGTTCGAATCCCCTTGGGAGTACCAATTTAAAATAAAGCCTCACGTTTGTGGGGCTTTTTTTTTGCCTTTTTTAGGTACCCTTTTTTAGGTACCTGGTCACTTGCTAAAACGAAAAAGCCATTGAGTTTCAAATATTTTATGAACTATAATTAAGAAACTGGTGTGGTGGAATTGGCTTAACTTGCAGGGAAAGCCCCCACACCAGAAACTTCAATCCAATTCTGAACTGATTTTTCTGAGAATATATTTAACCCAACTCTTAAATGCACTTATTCATCGCATTTTACTTAATGTTTTTCACCTTTGAGTGGTCTTCTTTTGAAAAGGTATCACGTACCCTTTTTTTATTCATCAGCTACTTTAGAGACAGCTTCTCCTACTTCGGAGCTTGAAACACCTGCTTGCCAAAATTTAAGTAATTTCACTTCCATAAACTAATTCTACCTCAATAAACGATATTGCATGGTAGAATATTTCATAAGAAATTTATTGAGAATTGGAGATTTATCGATGAATAAAATACGCCTAAGTTCAAAAGATCTAACAACAGTGGCATTCCTCAGTATATTTCTAATGACTCTTTTCCTTGGGATAGCCTACTCTCAAAATAGCTTGAGTTTCGTCGAAGCCGCTACCATTGTTTCAGGGCTTGCAGCCTTTATATCATTACTAATTGCCTCCTTTACTATATATGAACAAAACCAAATCAATTCTGAAAACAGAATAAGAAGCAAAATTGATTTGATCAATCGGGAAATTTACGAAATTACGAAGAGTACAACTATTTCGTTCAGAGACCGGAATGGAATTACTAAAACCTATGAGGGCGAACTTGCTATACAAAGACTAGCTTATGCAGCAAAACTTGACCCTAAAGGTTTCATTTTCAATTTTAACTTAATTATCACCTTTATTTTTCATTTCTCATACTTCTTAGATCTTTTAAAGGAATATGACTTAGACGATAAAGTTCCTATGATTAATTTTTGTTACTTGAAGTACTCTAGTAAATTGAGATCATTTATAAACTTACTAGAAACTATCGAAACCGAAATACCTGAGCCCATAAAGACACATAATCTACAACTTCGCCAGTTAAGGAAACTTTTAAATGACATTGAAACATATATATCAAGTTTAAGATAATTCCCTAACAATGTCCTTTATCGAAGAGTGTTAGCAACTAATCATCAACTTCATATCTACTAGTTGCTCACACTTTGCTCACGGCCACACCTGAAATCAGATGAAATATGATGAACTGAGATGAAACGAAAACAGGGGCAAACTGTTGATATTCCTGAAAAAGCTAATAGTTCTGGATGGTTAGTAATCTGTTGCTGATAATCCCCTTGGGAGTACCAATTTAAAATAAAGCCTCACGTTTGTGGGGCTTTTTTTTTGCCTTCGGTTATAATCATTTCATGTTCAAAAAGATTTTTTTCGACCACGCATTCAACGAAGACCCTAACCACCATTTTTTTAAAAGACTCGGAAAGCTTGGTTTTACCTTAAGTGATATGAAAGTTGAGCATCCAGGCAAGGCCCATTGCCGCTTTATTGAATTAGAGGGAAATACTAATCGCGGAAAGGCTTATTTAGAATTTGTCAGGGTAGGTAAAGGTGGGAAGTCTTTCAACGCTGCGGGATTATCTCTTGGCTATAAAGAAAACCTTGAGAGCTTTTATAAGAAGATTTCTAAGAAACTAAAAGCTCATTTTTTTCATAAGAACTACGACTGGAAAAAGAACAGCACAGATAAGCTCCCTGGCTGGAATATGATCACTCTTTTAAACCCGCCCATGAGAAACATCTATACTTGGTTTACTGAGTATGAAGAACATTCTTCTAGGAAGAAGAAAGCAAAGCTGGCTCCTAAACATGCAAACACTGTTTATGGTATCTATGGTCTTGATCTAGTCTTGACTGATAAGGCACATCTTTATTTAGAAACTCTTCTTGGAAAAAAACTCAAAGAAAAGACAAGACTTAGTGATGGCACCTACCTCTTTATAAAAAAAGGTTCAGTTAATTATTTTAAGAATATTATTTTAAAGTGTAAGAGCTTAGAGACCGCTAATAAATTCATTCGAGACTCTGGCCAAGAGTACTTTGATAACAAGAATTCGCTTAGGATTAAAAATGCTAAGGGCTCAAAAAAGATGTGGTCTTTGATCGTCGTAGAAGAGTAGCACTCACATTTTTATTTATACAAATCCCCAAGCCCTTCCATAAGAAAAACCGCCCCGTTCACATTCAAATGATCATCGTCTCTGTAAGCGACGCCAACTCCTTTGATCTGAGTTGAGCATGTTTCTCCTTCGCACAGGATTGGTAGAGGATTCGCGAGGTAGATGTTGGGGAAGCGACTAGAGAGCTTCTCTAAACTTGAATAGGTTTTAGAATTAACTTCTTTGATAGAGCTTACTTTTTCTAAAGCTGGCTTAAGAAAGCTTTGGCATCTTGGGAGCTCTTTTGGATAAGGCCTGAACCATTCTTTTTGACAGGCGCCTTGGCGAACGCCCCCTGCGCTTACCCAGTTAAAATCGGGAAGCGGGAGGATGATTGAGAATAAGACCTTTGGAAAAGTTTTTGCTAGGTCTTCAATTCTTTTTGTAAAATACTCTAGGGCCTCTGCTCTATTATTAATGACCTGCCCATCATGGGTTTTATAATTCCCTACTAACCAATCACTGCTCTTATGAGAAAGGGCCGGGTCTGAGAAGGCCATTTTTAGGTAATGAGAGATGACGACCTTCTTTGGGGAATTGTTTCTTATATAATTCTTGAGAGGTTCCGGGTCTTGAAAAAGAACGGTTCTGAGGGGCTTCTTTAGAACCTTATCCGTTAGGCTTGAAGTGTTGAAGCCGAAAAGATAGAGCTGACGGCCGAAATGGCAATCGCCCTTAGTTGCACTATAGACTCCAGGATTCAAAGCAGTAGCGTGACTATCACCAATGAGTAAGAATTCAGCGCCAACTTTTTCGCAGTTCATTGTGTTGATATTATAGCCATCCCCTAAGTAGAGCTTCTTTCTGTTCTTCACCATTAAATCTAATCCTCCGAGACAAACTCCGATCAGAAGAAGGCCTATAAGAACAGTATGAAAATCTTTCTTTCCCCATGCTTTCTTTCGAAGAGGTGTCTCTACAAGATGAAAAGTTAAATGAGAGAGAGCAAAAATAATAAGGCCTAGGCTTATAATAGTGATGAAGTTAAAAGGCAGGTTCCATTTAGCGAAAACTAAAATTGGCCAATGCCAAAGATAGAGAGAATAGGAAAGTTTTCCTATGTATTGCATGGGAGCGGTTGTAAGAAAGTTCTGTAAGAAAGTATTCTTAGGGACGCAAAGGATAGCCGTTGCCGTTGAAAGCACTGCTAAAATATTGAGAGTATAAGATTTATCGAGTCCTATAAAAAAAAGAGATCCCATCAAGATGAGAGAGATCCAAGCAAAAAGAGATTGTTTCTTATCAGCTTTGAATGAGATGAAATTGAGAAGGCAGCCAATTCCCAGTTCCCAAAAACGAAGGGGCATCAAATAAAAGGCGTAGTCTACATTTTCATGACTATAGAATAGAAATCCGATGAGTGAGGCTGAGCTTAAGATAAAGAGGAGCCACTTAAAACGGTTTAAGTTTTTTTTAAAACCTGCTCTTAAACTGAAAGTAAAAAGAAGGGAGTAGAGAAGATAGAATTGTTCTTCTACGCCGAGAGACCAGGTATGGGTAAAAGGATTGATGGCGGATAGGTTTCCAAAGTAGCCAGTACTCGACTTTAGAAGAAACATATTGGAGAAACCAAAGAATGCGTACCTTCCGGTTTTCAAGAAATCTCTTTGATGGTTATCGACGGCCGGAATAAAGAGCACGGTGATTAAAATGGTAAAGACCAAGATCAGAAAGAGGGCCGGGAAGAGTCGTTTGATTCGGGCAGAGATAAACTTAGTAAAGAAAATTAGGCCATTATCAAAGTCTCCTTTATTCAATAATGAGCGGGTAACAACGAATCCAGAGATAACAAAAAAGATATCCACACCCAAGTATCCATTTGGGAGGAACTTTTCAGATATATGAAAAATTAGGACAGAGAGAACCGCTATGGCCCTTAATCCATCCACATCATGTCGGTATTTTAAAGCGTTCATCGAGTTATGATTCTATTTTACTCTTCTTAGAATGACCATTAATGATCAACGCGTCACAAGGAAGGAGAATTTAAAACATCATTTTGATTAATTGTGAGCAGCTTCCAGCTTTTTCTTTTCCAAGTTTTAGAAGCTCTTTTTTAGAAAATGGAGTCAGGTCGACCCAGTCTTTAGTCTTATTGAAGATCTTGAACCTGTTCTTAGCATCAATTCCTGCAAGCTCCTTTGTCATCTCTTCTAGAAGGTCTTCGATAAGAATCGATGATTTAGCATTCTCTAGAAGCTGAGAAATTAGCCATAATCCCCTATTAAAACTTACGAGTTCTTCTTTGATTAACACATTTTTAGAAATGAGAAATTCCAAAAACTCTTTAACTTCTCTATTGGGGCTAGAAAAGAATTCGCTCGCTATGCTTTTGATACTCGCGGTATTTTTTGAATCTATAATACTTGAAGTAGTAATCTTTATGGCGGATTCAAGGTTATTATCCTTGAGAGCTTTTCCAAGCATAATAAGTGCCTTACGCTCGTCCTTGTTCAATGTTTTGGCCATACCATAATCTAAAAATTGAACTTCGATTTTATTATTATTTAGTTCTTTAAAAAGCATATTTCCCTGATGAAGATCAGCGTGATGAAAACCCGAGATGAAGATGGCCTCTCGCAACCATAACTTGGCCATATCTTCTACAACTGAAACTTTAGTCGCGGCTGGTCTAACTTTGAAAAAAATCTCAAAAGGCTCTCCGTTAACTAATTCTTGAATCAGAAGACCTGACTTATTATTATCAGAGTGGATAACCTTTGGCGTATAGGGTACGATTGATTTTATATCGCTTAAGTCTCCTAAGTGAGGCCTAGGCCCATAATACTTTGAACCAGAAATTTGATTAAGCCCCGTCTCTCCAGTATTAAGCTCACCTCGAATTGTGTTATGGAGCCTTTCAAGAACATTTCCAAAATGCTCAAATAAAGTTCCTCTCATCTCTGGCATAACTTCGATGTCGCTGACATGCTTTTGTAAAAGCTTATAGTCTGTCTCAACAGCCTCTTCTATTTCAGGCTTAAGAACACGAACAGCAACTGGTTCCCAAATATTAGCTTCGTTTAACATCTCTCCTCTGTAAGTTTGGGCCATAGTCCCTACTCCTAGAGGATGTTTATTTAAAATTTTAAGTCGGCTTGGATAAAGTTCGCCAAATTCTTGAATTAAGAATTTTTCAACTTCTGTGAAAGGGGTTTCTTTAATATTGGATTCAAGTTTTTTTAGGATGTCGGCGAAGTCATCACCTAACCCATCTTGTCTTGAGAGCATTTGCAAAAGCTTTTGAAACTCAGGACCACTATTTTGTACGACCGCCTCAAACTGTTGCTTCTCTGTAGCTTCAGGTCCAATTTTAATTAAGTCGTGAAGAATACTTTCTTTATTTTTAGTTGGAAGATCTTCTACATAAGCAGGAATTAATTGATTGAAGAATTTATTATAATGCTCTGGCGTGATATTGAGTTGGCTTGAGTTTAAATAGTTTTTTACGGCCTTATCAATTTCAGATATCTCATCTTTTTTTTCTTTTACAACTGCGTTGTAAAAAATTTTAGAAAATGCTGAGTCGCTATCAAGACTTCGTAATTTGTCATACTCCGAATCTGTCAGCCTAACGCCAGATCTCATCTTATCCCTCATAGCTAAGCTCTCGCTTAATCCGAGCTTTGACGACTTTCCAGCTTGCTCTTGAAAAATGGCCATCCTCTTGGCAAGCCATTTTTCTGTTGGACTAAGCCCTTCCCCATCGGTTGGAGGATCCATAATTCGGCTTAACTTTGAAGGTGAAAAAGATTCTATAATATCGACTAACTTCCCCTCTATTTTCCCCTCTCGCTTACCTTCTTTAGGGACCTCATGCATGAAAAAATTAACGAGACGTTTTTCTTTTTTGCCATGAGCTATATCTAATTGATTAATCTTCCTATTGAACTCTTCAAGCCCACCGGCTTCATCGACTTTCCCTAATTCTTCGATCAGTTCATTTAGTTCAGAAGAAATTCCTTTTTCATAATATTCAAAAGCAATTCTGAGACCTTCTTCACCTTGAATGGCTCCCACAATCTTTTCATGAATTTCTTTACTCTTATAAGGAACAAAGCCATCGTTTAAAAGCTTCTCTGTGTACTGGACTCTCTCCCAAGTACTTGAAGAAAAGATTATCTCTTTAAACGCTTCGATAATACTTTCTCTATTTCCTTTATTATGGGAATAGTTTTTGACAGGAAGATGCATGGCCTTCTTAGCCAGTATGGCCTGGTTACTACTTCTTACATTTATAGATAACCACCATGAAGCTCTAGAAGAGCGTAAACTATAGCGCCCCCCATCCATACTCATCCAAAACTTTAAAACTTCTAGTTGATGAACATTTTTGATTTGCCTAGCAGCAGAGACATAGTCACCTACACCACAACAGCCCACGCTAATACTTCTCTCTTCCATATAGGCCAGGGCCTGAGCATAGAGAGCAGGGTCATTGACACTACTGGCTGGAGCGCGGGAAGAAATCTCTCTTCTGCTTGAGGGTCCAATACTCCACTGATTCATCGAACATGAACTAATTAAAAGAATAAATATGGTAAATAAACGAACCTGCAACTTCCCACCAGTTTAAGTTTTCATACTCTTCTCTTATCGGAAAATGGTGCTGAAATCATAGGAATCTAGTGCGGGAAGAAACCGACCTGTTTCCTCAGATAATGTGTGATATTAAGCAGTTCTGTAAGCTTTACTCTAGTTTTTTCCCATAAGCCTGATCCTTCTATAGGATTAAGAAATAGGAAAATCAACATATGAAAAAAGCTTTTCAGTACTCACCACTTGAAGAAAAACTAAATGCAGGCACTCACCTCTTAGGTGTTTTTTTTGCCCTGTATGTCTTGATTAGCTTAAGCACGAAGGCCGCTCCCCTTGGAATCATCGCTGTCATCAGTTATGCCATCTTTGGTTTGGCCATGCTTACTATGTTTACTTGTTCTACACTTTATCATTTTGAAAAGATTGAGAAACGAAAGCTCTATATGAAGAAGCTTGATCATATGGCGATCTTTGTTTTGATTGCCGGAAGTCTTACACCCTTTTTATTGGTTAATCTCAATACTGAGAAGAGTCTTTGGTTCTGTGTCTTTATTTGGTCCTTTGCCCTTGGGGGAATAATCTTCAAGATCTTTGGAAAAAAAGAAAGGCGCAAACTCTCCCTCTTTTTCTATCTCTCCATGGGTTGGTCAGCTCTTTTTATCGCCCCTGATCTGAAGAGCGTTATTCCCGCGAGAAGTCTTGAGTTTATCATCTACGGCGGGCTCTCCTACTCAATTGGTGTCATCTTTTATGCCATGAAGAAGGTTCCCTTTCACCATATGATCTGGCACCTCTTTGTTATGGGCGGAACCTACTTTCATTACTTAGCGGTTAAAACAGCCCACCCTATCCAATAATATTAAACACTTAATAGAGTGTTAGATTATGAACACCCTATGTAGGTTTTTCTCGAAATCCCCTTTAATTCATACTCTTTGAGACAATAGGAGCTGATATTTGATAAAGGTAAATCTATGAAGACATTAAAATTAAGCATGATTATTCTTCTCTCTCTAAGCGCCATCACTTCTTTTGGGGCAGAGCAAACGACTCTATCGACTGATTTAAAGATCAAGAGTTCATCGAGAAAAATAAAAGGGCCTAATCATTTCTCTATTGGAACAGGAGCCTACTTTGGCTACGTCCAACAATCACTAAAGCTTGGGCGCTTTATTGATGAGAGAAATCTCCTTCAAGCTGTCTATTCTTTTCATAAGAATAAAGATGTCAAAGAAATCGCAGAAGCTCAAACAACTGGGACTATGATTTCAGTGACAAATAAGTTTTTCTTTAAGGATAGTTTTTATGTAAGTGGCGGCGCTTACTATAATAAAAATGAAATCAATGTTCCCGAAGGAAAGATCCTTCGCGTAAAGGGGACTTCTTATAAAGAGCCTGTTCTTGAAAACTATGGTGTAGGTGTTAGTCTTGGAAACCATTTCTTTGGTTCAAAAGGTTTTAGTGTCGGTATTGATTGGATTGGTTACTCAACTGAAGTATTCAAGGTTCAAAAGATTGATGGCATTAAAGAAGGTAATCTAACTCTTCTCAATATTGCTGTCGGGTACAATTTCTAAGGAATGTAGCAATGGTTGTCTTGCTATTCTAAAAGTGGAATTCCCTCTTCTTTCATTCCTTCAATCATATGATGCTCGGTACCGAGTTCTTTATAGTATTTAAACATAGGAATGCTTCTATCCGGATAAACAGTAATCTGAGATTTCGCCTTTTCATGATACTGAGTTCTAATTTTATTTACTCTTTCATATTCCTTCTCATTCCCATTGGCCTTTAAGAAGACTAAGCGTTCATTGAGGGAGCCCATGTTTTCATAATAAAAATACATGGCGACATCATTTCCTACTAAAGCATTTTGAAAGAACCCTTCTTCTTTCATTTTAGCCACATTCTTTTTTCCATAAAAGTAATTATAGCTTGTCTGAAGAGCGTAGGTAGAAGAGAAAAAGATAAAGAAGATACAAGCGTATCTTTTTAGCTTACCAAATCTAAGAAATGAGAAGATTAAGGCAAAGACCAGTGGATAGATCCAAAAATAAGAAAGCTTTGTCTCGACTTCGTTGAATCCAATAAAGAGATCTTTCAAAAAGACTAGGAACTTCCCTCCACCTTGAGCAATCTTTTGTAGGTAATGATTTGCATCCACATCCCAAGGAGTAAAGTTGCTGCTATTGAGAGACATTTCGTTATAACTGAAAAAGACCATCAATGACCAAAGTGTAACGAAGACAAGTAGGACCGCTTTAAAGGTTTTTTTGATCTTCTCTAAAATAATCATGGCCAACATTAAGAGAGTTGGAATCTCAGTCATGAACTGCCGACCACCAAACACCCCACTTCCGTGGGAATAACTTCCAGAGAAGATATACAACTTGATTAGCCCTACTAGTGTTAGAAAGATTAATAAAAAGTCAGTGGATTTAAAACTAGAGATATTCTCGCCTATGAATCTGTACAGTAAGAAAATAAATCCTATGACTGATAATAGATAAAGAGGGGAATAATAAATAATCCCATGATAAGGAGAAAAGAGAACTTCCCAAAAGAGATTATAGTCACTAAAGACTGTATCTATATATCCGTAGCTAAAAAGCCCGTACTTTATATAATCGTTTATTAACTGAAGAGAATTGATAAGAGCAAATACACCCAAAAAGGAAAGGATCTTCTTCGTGACTTCTATAATTTGCTTCTCTTTATAAAAGTAAAAATAGGCATGGAAGGGCAGAACCCCATAAAAAACTGCGTCGACTTTTGAGATAAAAGCTAAGGCCAAGAAACCTCCATAAAGCATCATATTCTTATAGCTAAATTCTTTAAGGCACCAAGAATATATATGAATTAGGACTTGAACCAATGGAAAGGCCACAATTGAGCCATTACCCGGCTCGATGACGGTATAAAAGTATAAAGGAGTTACGAGTGGAAGAAGGAAGTACCAATAACGAGGAAAGCGTCTATTAAAGAGGGCTAAAGTCTTTGGTAATAAGAGCATTCCAAATAAAAAGAAGAAGACTGAACTAAAAGAAAGAGAAATATTCAAAAACAAATCCCTCGCCTCTCCTCCAAGGTGTAAAAAACTTTTATTAATAATGTGAGCAAATGAGTAGAGGTAACTCCAATAGATCACACTTCCGTGGGAGTGAAAGTCTGGGTAATAATGATTCTTTGTTACATATTTCTTTTCTTCATGATCGAAGAACTGATTCACTATATTAAAATCCCCATCCTCTACAATGCTTTGGGTATAATCAAAGTAGATCCCTGATTCCACATGCCCAAAATCTCCATCCGCTTTTAGAAATAATAAAAGGGAGAGGACAAACAGAATCAGCAGTTTCTTGATTCTAAAGGCCTTCATCTTCGAGCTCTCGGAATAACTCCAAGAACTCTAGCGAAGAACATTCTAAGAATTGGAAGTAAGGAGTATTTATTCTTTAAGAAATTATTTAAGACCAGGACGGGGTTGCAAGAACAGTAACTGCAATCAATACAATTTTCTTCATAATTCTTTGAGAACTGATCAACTGATCCAACCTTACTCCAAGATTCTCCCGCCACATGCATGCAAGGAGAGATATCACCGGTAAGATCTACAAACCTGACGAAGTTAGAGGATTCACATTTTTGAGGAGTTGGGTTCTCCATATAATCAATCGTAAAGTTAGAGATTTCATACAAACCATGCTTACTTTTTGCTTTTCTTAAATAGCCAAAGAACTCTTGCCGCTTTTTCTTATCAATAGCGATGCTTCTTGAGGTCTCAGAGCTAGTGACATCTCCGCGATGATCAACAATGCCATAATCAATATGAAGCCCATGATTATTTCTTAAGCTTACAAAATAGTCGATAAGTTCTGGACTAAGATTAAACCTATGTAGAACCGGAGAGATGGAAACCTTAAGGCCAATCCTTTTTGAAAAAGCAATGGCCTTTAATGCCTTAAAATGACTTCCCTTCCCCCTTAACTGATCATGATGGATCTTGGGTCCATCTAGGGAAATAGCAACCTCATCGACTCTTGAGATTCTCTCTCTGTATTTTTTATCACTAATGGAGTAACCATTTGTGTTCATGCAGACATAAAAATCATGCTCTTCAAGCCAATCAAGTAGGCCATCAATATGTCCATACATCGAAGGCTCGCCGCCAGTAAGAACAGCATAGCGGCACCCTTCGCTGTGGCACTTCTCTAAATATTCAATTAATTTCTTAAAGTCGAATTCCCGATCGTTCTCAGGGCTTGAACAATACGAACATCTCAAGTTGCAGTCATCATTCAATCTTAAGACTACTGAAAAGCAATAAGGGCGTTTTCTAAAAACACTGACAAGAAACTTGGCTAAGGAGTATTTATTTTTCTTCAAAAAGGTCATGAGCTCTTAATTGTAAGTATAAAACACTCATATCCAACCCAAAAAGCAATTCTAAGCAGATAAATTTAGTTGGATCGTTCAAGAGGGATTAAAAAAACTCTGCACTGTGTCAAAAAGACAATAAGACAAATTGCCCAGGAAGAAAAAAGGGAGGCTTAGCCTCCCTATAATCTATTTTTCTTTGCTACCAAGTTGCTCTTTTAATTTTTCATAAACAGGACTGATATTTTTCTGAATATGTGAGTTATTGATAGACTCGTGTTGATTACAAAGCTTAGCTGTCTCACAAGCACCTTGAAGGGCCACTTGAAGAGTCTTCTCGTTTTGTTGACGAATGTATTGCCCAAGGATTGAAGACTGAATTGAATTTCCAATTTCCGAGTTTAATACCTTTGCTTCAAGCTCTGTAAGCTTAAGGTCTTTCTTAACATCATCAAGATCTTTTAAAACAAAGGCTGCTAAGTCCTTACTCTTTTCAAGTTCTTTGATCTTTTGCTTAGCAAATGCTTGAGCGGCTTGAATCTTAGACTTTTGATTGATCAGTTGAACCTCTGCGGCCCTTCTTTGCTTTTCTGGTTGTACTCTTGATACTGCTTCACCATATTCTTGAACAGTTTGCTCTAAAGCCTTCTCTCCAGCAGCAACGTCAGCAATAAGCTTATCGTATGAAGCTTGATCAACTCCAGCTGTCTTTCTTTGAACCTCAGAAACTTCTGCTCCCAGGTCTCTCATGTCCTTAATAACAGAACGTAGCTCTTTTTGAGAGCTATCTAGCTCTGCAAGAATCTTATCTTCATCTTCAGTAGATCTTAGCGGAGCCTTTCCATTAAGAAGTCCCTTTCCACTTTCAAGAAGTGTTTCAGAACCTGCTGTTGCAGCTTCAGTTGAGTTAAAGATGTCTCTCGTTTTATTTAGAGCTGCTTCTCTCTTCTTAACTAGGGCATCTCTTTTTTCTTGAAGAGCCTTTAGCTTAGCTTCTTTTTCTCTGAGAACTCTTGCGGCCATATCAGATTTCTTCTGACTTAACTTAAGGGCTTTTTCAAGTTCAGCTTGCTTTACTTTTACAGAACGAGCTTCAACTTCTGAATCAGTTGGAAAGAGCCCACTTTGAAGAAGCCACTCATTTCTTCTTTGAATATTTCTAGCGCGGCGTCTTTTCTTCTCTGACTTTTTTAACCAGAAGTATTCTGTTTCATACTTATAAGGAATATGACGGCAGTTACCACTGTTACAATTCTTCTTTCTTACTCGATAAGCACTGTCACCAAGTTCAGAAATAACCTCTGATAAGGATTTGTCTTTGTCTTTTGCAAATGCTGGTGTGGCAATCAGTGTCACTGATAAGCACATCATCATGGTCATGATTAAGTTTTTCATCTACTACCCCTTTTTTTAATTAAAAAAAATCTCTAGGGATTTATCGGTAAGTAGTTAGAGCAACTTAACAAAAAGGGCCTGAAGGCCCTTAGATTATTAACATTTAATAAACTTGAGTTTAAAGATCGAGTTTTCACCTTCAGCTAAGCCTTTGATTTTACCTATAGATGCCGCTTCTTTGTTCTTCGACCTTAAATAGATTCTAAGATTAAGCCTAAGAGTTGAGTCTTCTCCACACTTACTGACAGAAGCATCTTTAAACTCTTCCGTTCCAAGCGAGAAAACCCCTTTCTTCTTTCCAATGATCTCAGTACTAGCTTCTTGCCCAGATTGCCCAGCAAGAAAGCTTTCAGATCCTATCTTAAGGACCGCTCCCTCTTGAAGAAGGTGCTTACCTACAAAGGTAGCTGGCAAGACGGCCACTTTATAATTAGAGGGAACAGTAATGGGGACTGCCACTAAGCAATTGATACGGTCAAGACTCTTAAAACTAGCTCCCGCGCTTACAGTTAAAGACTCAGTTTCCATCTCCACAGACTTTCCATCATCACTAACTCGCACTCGAGATTCTTCACAGCCTGTTCCGGCAATCTCAGGTTGACCTAGGAGGTATTCAATATTCTCTCCCCCAGTTATGTCATCTGGATCACATGAAACTAGAAATAAAAGTGAAACAATACTGAATGCTTTTATTAGTGTCTTCATCTCTCTCTCCCATAGATCAAAACATTTGATCCCTATTACTTAGATAAAAGTATTGAAGGACAGTTACAACGTATCATTTTGGATAAGACTCAAATGTTAGGGGATTGTGATTAAATGACAGGAACTTGTTAACTTTTAGGGCCAAAGAAGGACCAGTTTATTTACACTTTCGTTTTTCGCGGCAGAAGTATCTTAGAGTATGAAGCTGCTTAACTGAATCATTAGCATCATTATGAGCAACCTTGACTTGACCAACCTCAGGAGAGCCTGGGTCCGTCTCAATCTTATAGCCTTCACTGGTTCTATATCCATTCTTTCCTTCAGATCTCAGCTTATCGAACTCCTCTTTAGAGACATCTTTATGCTCCCTAGACATGGCAATAGCGGGAGGATAGGTCACGACATCATCAGTGCCAATTCTCATTTGATTATTGGGAGCGCACTTTCCATCATGCCTATCAACACTCATGGATGCGGAGGTATTGCTATCTCTAATACAAATGATTCTTATTCCATTTTCTATATAAGCTTTTGTCGCTAAGACCACATGAGCTGACATGCCTTTATTTTTTGGAGAAAAGAGAAGCTGAGTGTTTAGTTTAAATCGCTCATTTGTTTGAACCCGTTCAAAGAGTTTATCAACCTTCTTACTCGACATGGGTTTTCCACCACGGAGGACCTGTCCAACACCTTGTCTGGTCATAGACTTCTCTCCCCATTCATTGGCCACTGCATTTCCAAGGGCCAGCTCGAGGGAGGGATAACTTGAAGAGAAATCTTTTAGGTTTGGAAAAGCGGGAATCTCTCGTGGGATATTATGCTTTATATCGTAAATAATTTTCTCATAATAAGATAGCCATCTTTCATCTCCCTCTTCACATGTCTTATCGCTAACACAGGGAACTTCTTGATTCGGCCTAAAGAAACCAAGCCTATTAAACTTTGATGTCATTGAAGCGTGTCCCCAGCAATATCCCGCCGTCATAGGGTTATCACTATAGGCGTCTTCATAAGGATTATTTCTAAAGGCCAAACAGTTATCATCACTTGAATCAAAAGATTTATTATCAGGGTGGTCAAAAATGGAGAGGTCATCAGGGCAAAGAGTATCGCAGCTACAAGCTTCACCCGCAGGACAATCTCCCCATGCCTTACAAGAGCAGACGACTTCAGCAACTTTCTTCAAATCATCAGAGAGCCCATTAAAAGCGTCTTCAGTAAGTACCTTGTCTCCAACTTTATAAAGGCAATCGCTTTTTAACTTTATTTCAGAAGAGCCTTCGCTTTTTTCATCCGTTTCTTTTACATAACTTTTATAAGTGTTTCCGGTTATGGCATTGTAGCCAGATTTCACCCAACTTATTGGTGCTGTGATGATATTGGTAGCCATATTTTTAGTTGCAACCCATGTCTGACATGAAATTAAGATTAGAGTTAAAAGAAGAAAGAAATACTTTAAAGGCTTTTTCATTGAAGCCCCTTAAGTGCACTAAGAAGATGTTTTCTATTCGTCGCTCTTTTTTTAAAATAACGTTCTAGATTATGAAGACTCTTAGAGGAAACTCTCCCCTTCTTTAAGTACTCAGTAAGGGAAGTGCAGATTAGAATCGAATAGCTCCAATCTTTTGGGTACTTCTTCATTTTCTCAAAGCAGTGTAGCTTCTCAGCCTTGATCATTTTCTTATTAACTAAGACATTCAGAAGATCGTGTTCGATCTTATAGCCCACGTTTAATGTATTGATTCCCGGATTATCAATCAGCTTAAAAGCTTCTTTATATTTTTTCTCGATGATAAAGTTTCGTCTTTTCTCTTCAGTAATATTGAATTCAAGGATTTCATTCTTAAGGTTCTTAAACTCACTTCTTCCATGTTTTTTTTCTTTGAGACCTATGAACTTATAGTACTTGATAAGATCCTGATTTCTTCCTGAAGAAAACTTGGGGTTCTTTTTATAAAAGGCCTCTAGATTCAGGAGGTCTTTCTTTAGTTCTGTTTTATTATTTTCTTGAAAAGAGATTTGGGCCAGCCCAATGAGAGCTTCTGTTTTATCAGCTGAAAACTTTGAGGACCTCACTTTTTGAAAGTACTTCTTTGCAAAGCTGTATTTTTCGTAAGTATAGAGCTCTCTTGCCATTAAGAGGTTCAAATAGAACTCTCTCTCCTCGCCTAATTTCTTTTTATCTAACTTAGTAATGATTTTTTCTTCAATCTCTTTGAGCTTGATATCAGAGAGAAACTCTTCAGCAAAAAGACTCGAACTCATTAATAAAATGATAAAAATAAAGGCCCTGAACATTATTAATCTCTCCAATCTTCTTATCGGTATAAAGATACTTTGTTTTAAAGATTAAAACAAAGTAATTCCAATCACTTAAGGTGCTTTTAAAAGAATCCTGATGACAATAGCTCCCAGCGGGACTAAAAAGACGCCTATGAAAACAGCCCTAATAATCAGTATATTTCTTCTTAACTCCTCTCTTTTTGCTGCGGAGGTTTACTTCCAAGGCCCATGCAAGAAGGAATCTTTTCTTTCAGCGAAGATCTCCGGAGAGAACTTAACGGCCGGTGATATCACTATCTCAGCATTAGAGGATTCTAAAACGGAATACATCGGATCTGTAGGTGGACTTAATTCTGTTATAGGAACACCAGTAGGGTTAGAGGCCATTGAAGTTTTAAGTGATACGAAGATGAGAGCTTATGGTTGGTGTTATGAAATTGATGGTTTTCAACCAGCTGCTATGCCTGACGAGATTATTTTAGTGGGAGACGAAGTTGTTCGTTGGTTCTTTGCTTATAGCACTTATGAAGATGGGGAATGGAAAGACTACTGCGTTCCTTCTTATGAATTAAAGTCGCCTTATATTTGTCCTGAATAATTAGTTCTTTAAAGGGATCTCTAAAAGTTCATTGTATCTTTGAGGTCCCCCTAAGCTTTCATATAAAACAAACTTATCCACATCAAAGAGAGTTTCTTGCTTTAATTTATAGTCTTCCCCAAGTCTTTTAAGATTTCTTGGAACTCTCATTCGACATAAAGTCAGGTGAGGTACAAAGGGCTTTTGATCAAAAGAAATATTGTCACTTCCCAAGGAAAGCCTAAGCTTCTCTGCTAGTCCTGTGATCTCATCAGTACCCCTACCAGCTCCGACCCAAAGGACTCTTCCTTCCTCAAGGTTTGGGAAAGCGCCATAGCCACGGATTCCAAGTTTAAAGACTTCACCCCAATCTTGTTCTTTAAGTCTTGATTCGAGTTCTATTTTTTTACTAAGAGGAAGCTGGCCTATGAAGGCCAAGGTAAAATGCCAATTATGAGCGGGAGTCATCTTATCTTTTTTATAACGCGATAAAGACTGCCAGGTATTTTGCTTTAATTTCTTACGGACCTCATCACTTATCGGTACACCCAAAAATAATCGGCCACTCATCTCTTCCATGTTCTTATATTAAGGCTATAATGATTCCATGAAAACTCTAATCCTCTTACTACTCATTTTTACTTCCTGCGCCAGAATGGAGATCGAAGATCCAAACTTGGCCATGAGACCCATCGAAACAGACTTAGAGCTTACGGATGATCTTAATCTTGAAGACTTTAAGAAAGGCTTAAAACTTCATATTAATATCCTTTTAAAAAAACCTGCTCGAGTTCTTAACTTTGGAGGCAAGAAGATCTTTGCTAAGGACTATGCCTTCTCCTTAAAGAAGTTGATCCCCATTAAAGAAAAGAATCAACTTCTGGCCTATATTAAAGACAACTTCGTCATTCACGAAGTCTATGGAAAGAAGTCTTGGGGAGAGATTCTTCTCACTAGTTATTACGAACCTGTTTATCCTGCGAGGCTAAGACCTACGGAGCAATATTCTCAACCCCTCTATAAACTGCCACCAGATCTCGTGGAGATTGATATGCCTAGCTTTGCCGTTCCTGGAATTGCAAACTTTGAAACGAAAAGAAAGAAAGTCTCCGGCAGGATAACAAAGAAGGGCCTTCCTTTTCCGAAAATTGTTCCTCACTATTCGAGAGGAGAGATCGATATTGAAAAGAAACTCGCTGGTCAGGGACTTGAGCTTTATTACCTAGATCCTATTCATTCTTTCTTTTTACAGATTCAAGGCTCTGGTGTTTTAGAACTGGCCAATAAGAAGCGCGTCCGAGTTGGCTATGCCGGTCAAAATGGCTGGGTCTATGAAAGCATCGGGAAACATTTGTTTGATATTATTCCTAGAGAAGAGATGAGTTTACAAAGAATTGAAGAACATCTCCGCACGCTTAACAAAAAAGACCTTTTAGAGTTTCTCAAGATTAATCCCAGTTATGTTTTCTTTAAGCATCTTAAAGGGAGAGGCTTAACAACTTTTGGCAATGAAGTTGTTCCGGGAAGAACTCTCGCTATTGATAGTTCTCTCTTTCCCCTTGGTGCTCTTGGCTACTTAAGTTTTCAAAAGCCTTTCTATGCCGATGAGTCTGTTCAAGTTCCTACAAGTTATGAAGAAACTTCTCGTTTAGTTTTAGCTCAGGATACGGGAGGCGCAATCAAGTCTACAGGTAGAGCTGATCTTTTTTGGGGAGAAGGAGCTGCTGCCCTTCGTTATGCAGGAACCATGAGGCATAGTGCAAAATTATGGTTTCTTATTCCAAAGCCATAATTATTTTCTAGAACCTTTTAGCATCTTATTAAAAGCGTCTTTTACACTTTTCTCAAAGGCCTCTTTGTTAAATTTCACTTTTCCTGAAGGGTCTATATTCTTTAATTTTGAAAACCTCTTGCAAGCTAAGGCCTCGTTGTAATCACAACCTTTTTTCAAATACTCTCTTCTTTTAAGCTTATCTATACTGGCAAGAATCAAACAATGAACTCCATTCCCACTCCTACAACCAAACTCTGCCATGGCAATCATTTCATTCATCATTGGGGTTGGCATATTATCTTGAACGTAAACAACGTAAGTGCATAGGAATTGAGTTCCATTGAGGCAGCCTTGTTCTATCTTTCTATATTTCTTTAGAGTGATCGTCCCTTTGCTAATCCATTTTCTGCAATAGCCCTCATCCATATTGTGCAAGCACATGAGTTCCTCAATAAAAGAGTCGGATAATTTAAAGCTCGATGCATTCGATACGTTTAAATTACTTAAAAATAGGATTAATAAAATGATCTTCATACCCTATTGATGATAAAATAGAACTGTTTTGGAAACTATCAAAAAATTTTACCTACAGGCATTTTCTCCGACTTCTATTGCTAGTCTAGTTTACTTTCGTATTCTATTTGGAATCATCATGCTTTGGGAGGTTCTTCGTTACTTTGGTAATGGCTGGATTCACACTTATTATATCAAACCTCAGTTCAACTTCACCTACCACGGCTTTCACTGGATAAAGCCATTGGTACCGGCTGGCATGTATACGGTATGGATCCTAATTGGTATTTGCTCAATTTTAATTGCCCTAGGCCTTTTTTATAGAATCGCTTGTATTTGTTTCTTCTTTCTTTTTAGCTATATCTTTCTCTTATCTAAGTCTCATTACTTAAATCATTTTTACTTCGTAATCCTCATCTCTTTTATCATGATCTTTATTAATCCTCATAAATCGTTCTCCTTAGACTTAAGAAGAGGGGCGGTGAAAGAGTCTGATACCATTTTAAATTGGGAACTTTGGCTTTTGAAGTTTCAAATGGGAGTGGTTTATTTCTTTGGTGGAATCGCTAAGATTGATCCTGATTGGATTTCAGGAGTTCCACTTAATAGATGGATCAACCCGCAGAAGTTCACTCCTTTCATAGCAGATATTCTAAGCCATAAGCTAGCTCCTGTTTTCTTAAGTTGGTCAGGTCTTCTCTTAGATCTTTTAGTAGTTCCTGCACTCCTCTATAAAAAAACAAGGCCCTTCGCTCTTATTTCATTGGCCCTTTTTCATATTTCAAATCACTTTCTTTTTAAGATTGGAATCTTTCCTTGGTTTAGTTTGGGCATTTCATTCTTATTCTTAGCCTCAGATTTTCCTTTAACGTTTTTAGAGAAGATAAAAAAGATCCAATTAAAAAGGCCTAAACTCTCCCGGTTAAAAGGAGCCTCAAGCCTTAGTCAAAAACAAAAGTCTCTAGCGATAGGAATCACTTTCTTTATTCTCTATAATTGCCTGATGCCACTTAGGCATCGCTTCTACAAAGGGGATACCCACTGGACAGAACTTGGACACTCTTATGCTTGGCGGATGAAGCTTCGAGATAAAAAAGTATTCAATCCAACCTTTTATTTCTTAGATAGAGATACTGGTGACAAATGGGAAGAGAAAGCCTCTAACCGCTTAAGCAAGCGCCAATGGAGGATCATGGGCGGGCATCCTGAGATGATCCTCTCCTATGTAGGCTTTCTTAAAAGAAACTATGCTAAGCGAGGGAGGAAGAATCTAAGGATTAGAGTTAAGGCCTATGTTTCATTGAATTTTAGAACTAAGCAGAGAATCATCAAGAAGCATTATGATCTAGAGAACCTCTCAGACTGCACATTTTGCAATCCCGATTGGATAAACCCCTTAAAAGAAGATAATAAGAGGTCTTTTAAAAAAGCCTTTAATCAACTCTAGTACTTATGTTATAAATTAATTATGAAGAGCCAAAATCAAGCTATTCTTAATCCTATTCATCTTTCATGCACCTACACTGGCGTGATCCTTCCTTCTATTTTTAAATAATTAATACCCTTTAAAAATTAAGAGCCTTAACTAAAGTTTATTCTTAAATTCGAGAGGATTATTATGACAAAAAAACAAGACGATAAGATTGGCAGAGCCGTAGATATTGAAAATATAGATTTAGCTCAAATGAAATTAAAGACCGTAGACCTTCCTGGTCTAGTTGAGTACGCCCACTCAGTTGGTGGTTTTAGTGTTGTTCCCACAGAACAAGGGGTGATAAAAGGCAGGGCCATGAATGCCATGCAAGAGCAAACTCAAGAGAGACTCGATATGATTCTCGAACAGATGAGAACTCTAGCAAAACAGGCCAAAGAGATACAAGACCGTGTTGAGATCTCTCATTACGTCTATGATGCAGAGATAAAATTCGAGCCTGTTATAGGCAAGAAGTATTTTTTGTATGAAAAAGACGATGGCGTGAAACTTCTAAGCCTCATAGGACCAAAGGATTGGGGAAACTCAAAGAGCTTTAAGTCCTGCCTGGCCCAGGTTAGGCTCTTATCTGATCATACTTGGAAGGTACTTGAGCGTTTTGACCAAGAAAGCTCATAGGCCTCTCTTACCTCTTTAAACTTTCTCAATGCTTTGGCAAAATAGAAGAATGCAAACCGAAGCATTGAGTACAAGAAGATTGACCTCGACCCTAACTATAGCTTTAGTGCCAATAGTCTTAGGCATCCTTATTTATTCTTATTGGCTCTACCAATACTTTATTCACTATGACCTCTCCCCTCTTGATGGGAAGATTCAAACCATTGGCTTTTCTTTATTAGTTATTACTGTTCCTGCTAATTTCTTAGGCCTGCTCTTTCTTTTCATTCCTTGGGCCAAGAACAAAGCTGAGATAAATCAAAACTCAGGTTTAAAGAAAAGATACATCTCCCTACTTATTCTTCTTCTGGCCAACTACGTTATCGGCGGAGGAATCATCTATAACTATAGCTGGCTAACAAAAACGATTAGCTTAGAAATACAAAATGATTATCCTGAGAGTTTAAGAGATATAGTTGTCGTTCTTCCAAATGGTGATGCGGTTCATTTAGATAAGGTCCTTCAAGGATCCACCCTAGAGGCAAGAGTGTTCAAGAAAGGCGATGGTCCTATTGAGCTCATAGTAGAGACAGCAGAGGGATTAACTCTTAGAGAACTAATCATTCCAAAGCCACCTAAGAACATGGGAGGGCGAGTCAAAGTAGCACTCACTCCAGAGTTCACCCTTAAAAAGCTGCGCTAGATTATTTCAATTGACTATATGTGCGAAAAGGGAGAATTTCTTCGTTCATGACCAGCGAAACCGACCCACAAGACTATAACCAAACCCAATCCTTAGATAAGGTGGGAATTTTCTTATCAGCTCTCTGCGTTATTCATTGTTTGGCCACACCATTCTTAATTATTTTAAGCCCTTGGTTAGGTAGCTATTTTGATTCTAAGTGGTCACACCTTGGGATCTTTATCTTCATCATGCCTGTTGCTTACTTCACCTTCTATCGCTTTTATAAAAATCATAAGAATAAAAAGCCTATGGTCTTAGGGACTATTGGTATCTTGATTATAGGTATCGCCCTTCTTAGCCCAGGACATAGCTGGGAAATTGCCCACGATGGACTTCATAACCACAGTAAAGAGCATTTTAACTACATCGATACAATCATCAATATTATAGGCTCAATAATTCTTATGGTGGGGCATTGGATGAATATCAAGATCCATAGAAACACCAAAACAGCTGACGACTGCTGCCATCACCACCCTTAACCGACAATAAGGCTCGGTTAATTCTTTCCACCTTCGGTGAATATTAGAACTTTGCTAAAATATGAAATAAGATAGGTCACCTAATTGGAGAAGCTAGTTATATGCCCATTTTAAAATCATCTTATATAGCCCCGAAGCTTTTCCAAAATGGACATATCCAAACCATCTATCCCGTTCTTTTTCGTAAGGTCGAAGGCCTTGAAACTCAAAGAGTCAGGATCGATACTCCTGATGATGACTTTATCGACGCCGATGTTGTTCTTAACGATAATGAACATGTTGTTATTTTATCTCATGGCCTCGAAGGCTCCTCAGTTAATCCTTATGTAACAGGAATGGCCAAGAGCCTAAGCTCTGAGGATTATGACGTTGTTGCTTGGAACTACCGCTCATGTAGTGGGGTTCTTAATAAACAAAGATGGTTCTACAGCGCCTCGGATTATCAAGACCTAGAATTAGTTATTAATTGGTGTATCAGGATGGGTTACCGAAAGGTCTCTCTTATTGGATTCTCTTTTGGTGGAAACCTAACCGCTTATTACTTAGGTGATAAGGGAAGTAATATTCCTTCAGAGATCTCAAGTGCCATCCTTATTTCAGCGCCAACCGATATCGGTGAGGCTTTATCAAATCTCGGGAATTGGCATTTTGGTAAGGTTTATACCGAATCCTTTCTTTCAACGATGAGAAAGAAGTTAATCGAAAAACATGAACTCATGGGAATTCCCAATTTAGATGTGAATGCTATTAAGAAGGCCCGAAACTTTAAACAATTCGATGATCTCTATACAGCTCCTGCTAATGGATTTAAAAAAGCTGAAGATTATTATGCTCATGCAAGCTCTTATAAACTTCTGCCAAATATCAAAGTTCCTACTTTAATTCTTAATGCGGAAAATGATCCGTTCTTAAGCAATAATTGTTACCCCGAAAAGATAGCTCGCAATAATCCGAACCTTTATTTAGAGGTACCAAAATCTGGTGGTCATGTAGGCTTTGTTTGTTTTAAAGGGGATCACTATTGGTCTGAACGTAGATCTGAAGAATTTATAAAACAGGCTGCTCGTTCAAGCAGCCTGAGTCTTAGTGCTTAATTAACTTTTAAACTGTATTTTCCTTTTGCTCCTTTATATCCAAAGACAAGAACATAGTACTTTCCAGGCGAGAGGGTCTTGGTGATTTTCTCTAGACTCTTGGTGCTAGTACTCTTAGCAACAACCTTTCCTGTTGAACTCATTAGATAGAGCTCTAGGTCTCCACTTGAATGAGTAAAGCTGATTGAGGCTGTTACTTGCTTTGTTCTAGTGATTGAAAAAGTATAGTGATCAAGGTCTTTACTTGTCCCTATACTAAGTGAGCTTCTTGAATAAGGAAGGCTGATCTTAGTCGCTCCCTCTTTAGTGTCGTTGCTTGTCGATACTGCTTTTTTCGTAACCTTAAAGCTAAGTTTATATTCACCTTTTGCTCCATTATAACCAAAGACTTGAAAGTAAACCTTCCCAGAAGAAGAACTAAGATCAACTTTCTCAGTATTAGAAGTACTCGCGCTTTTTCCAAGAGTGCTTCCTGTAGAGCTTAGTACTTTAAGATCAAGATCCCCTTTAGAATGACTAAAGCTAATTGAAACAGATACTTTTGATCCAGAGGGAACCTTTACTGAATAATAATCGACATCACTACTTGTTGAGATCTCAGCGCTTCTTGAAGTTAAGCTACTACCGCTTAGGACTGTTGCTTTAGCTCTTGAATCGTTTGGCTCATCACCTGTTTGAGTATCATCATCATCGTCCCCATCGTCACCACTAACATCTCCAATATCAACAGATGGAAAGTTAGTAAGGATATGAGGAACAATCTTTGACATAGGAACCGCGTAGTTCTCTACCCCTCTTCCCATTCCATTATTACCTAGGCCAGCATGATGAATGGCGATAACAGTATTTGATTCTTTATCAAAGACTGGAGATCCTGAAGATCCTCCAAGAGTATCAGCATTATGCGTATACTCCTCAGCTATATTTGAAATCGAACCTAGGCTATACTTCTTGGTAAAGTCACAACCTCTATCTGTGTAATAGTCACAGTTTTGTTGAACAATATAGATGTCGTCCCCTCTATTCATTTGAGAATCATCAAGCTCTACAAATCCATAAGTTCTTCCTGGAAATCCATTACACTTTAAGAGTGCGTAATCGAGTTTAGAGTTATTACCAATAAAAGTAGAACAATCAAATTTTCTATGTGAGCTTTTTGAAACTCCTTTTACATGATTAAAAACCGCTGTGACTCCTCTAGCGTGTGATGATGTTGGAATACAATGATGATTCGTCATTAAGATATTTTCACTGATTAAGAAACCAGTACACCTAGATCCCATAGCAGGAAGATCAATATCGGCTACTGATTTTCCGGCCTGACGGATTGAACTGCTTGATGAAAGAGATGAAATTTCTTTCCATCCTAATTCACCCACAATAATTGATGAAGCTGTTGCACTTCCTGGCTCTCCTGATCCCTGTTTTCCACAGGCAGAAAAGATTAGCGCGAACATAGTTAACAAAAGAATTTTTGGGTATTTTGGCGTTTTGAACTTTGGCATTTTAGGACTCCTTCCCTCTCTACAGCTTGCATGAAACTACTTTTTCCGAATGGAATAGTTTCAATGACGATAAATTATAACGTAGTTGACTAAATTACTACGCCCTAAATGCTGACACTTTCTATCTCTAATTTCTTAAAGGATTTCGTTAACTTAGAGAATTCCCTTCAGAGAAGAAATAAAATGTAAGCTAGAGCGGTATCAAAGTGACATCGGTTTACTTAGGAAATTTGTACTTTTTAAAGAGAAACTGAAGTGTTTCTTGATTATAAAGATTAACTCTTAAGGTGGTATAGGCGGCTCTCGCTATAATGTGAGGTTGAAAAACCTTTAAAGTGGCTCTTGTAATGGCGTCCACCATATTGGTTGGATGAATGACTTTCTTAAACACAGAAGGGTTCTTTCTAAGGATAGATTCAAGCTGAATATAATCAATATCTTCAAACTCTTCGTGATCTTTCTTTGTTAATCCCTCTCTTGAGAGGAGTCTAAGAAACTCGCCTTTATGATTATAAAAAAGAGTAAAGATGACCGGGAGGCAACCATCGTTACAACCGGTTGAGGTAGTTACTTCTCTAATGAAGCCGATTCTTTTCTTATCATCAAAGGCCTCTAGCAATGTCTTATTTGTTTTAAACTCACTAATGCCATCTTTTATTTTAACTTCTTTAAAGGATTTAAAGTTCTTAAAGACTTTTAAATATAAAAGCTCCTGCTTCACCTCTTTAGAGAATGATGAAGTGCTTAGGAACAAAAAGAGAAATAGGTATTTCAACATAAGCTTATTATATCCCATCATTCAATATCGACAACCTGTAAATCTTTGCTCTTTAGAGAGCTTACTCCTTTAGGCAGGCTAGAGATGATTGACTCTTCAAGGGCCTCAACTATCGCTTCTTTATGAAAACTTCTCCCATAAACCAGTGAGACTTCTCTTGTTGGTATGGGCTTAGCGAACTCTCTTGTCAGTCTTTTTTGAATGGGAGGTAATCCTTCTAAGGACATCTCGGGGATGATGGTATAACCGGAGGTCTTCATCACCATATTCCTAAGAGTTTCAAGACTCCCTGATTCAAAGAGGCTTTGCCTACGGTTCTTCTTTAAGCCACATACTTTTAGAACCTGACTACGAAAGCAGTGCCCCTCATTCAGGAGCCAGACTTCGCCGGGATCAAGATCGCTTTCTTTGATCTTCTTTTTCTTAAGAAGTTTGTGATCAGGATTCAAGAAGATATGGAAGTTCTCATAGTAGAGAACTCTCTCTATTAGGCCCTGCTCATTTAAAGGCGTCACTAATAATCCTCCATCGATCTCATCTTTACTAAGAGCAAGGACAATATCCTCTGTTTTCATCTCTTCTATGGTCAGTTCGACTTCTGGGTATTTCTTTTGAAAGTCCTCTACAAATAAAGGAACGATATAAGGAGTAAGAGTTGGGATCACCCCAAGATGAAAACTCCCTGAGATCGAGCCCTCATTAGACTTCGCTAAATCAAGAAGCCTTATATATTCACGGTGAACAACTCGCGCCTGATCAATAAAGCTAGCCCCCTCAGAGGTCACTAGCACTGGACTTTTAGAGCGGTCAAAGATGATGATATCAAGTTCTTCCTCAAGCTTTTGAAGCTGCATTGAGAGGGTAGGCTGAGTCACAAAGCATGATTCAGCGGCTTTCTTAAAATGGCGGTATTTCTCCACGGCTAGGACGTATTCAAGCTGTGTCAGTGTCATAGATTTTTCCTATCGTTATATAAAGACAATCGAATATATTTATATCACATATTGGGCGATATTAGTATCAACAAAAGGAGGAGCCATGAAAGCTCTAAGACAAATCATAAAGAATCTCGTTAAACCAAGCCTAGAGGCCGAAAAAGCTTATCAGCAGCTTGAGTGTAGAAAAAGAGTAAACCTAAGAAAAGTAAGCAACGCTTACTACGGAGGATAAAGATATGCTTAATTTAAAAGGAATCGATCATTTAAATTTTAATGTTAAGAACCTAGAAGATACTGTGAAGTGGTACCAAGAACTCTTTGGATTTGAAGTCAAAGAAGAAGGATTTGGAAGTAAAGGAAACCCTTACAAGATCATTGGGAAGTCAGGAGTCCTTTACATGGCGCTCTACCAAAGTAGTCATGACGAACTCGAAGAGAACCAGTTGAATCACCTTGGTTTTAACCTAGAGAACTTTGATGAATCAATCGATTTACTTAAAGATAAAGGGATAGAACTTGGTTACGGCGGTGTTATCGACTATCCAAAGAGTAAGTCAGCTTACATCACTGACCCAAATGGAGTAGAGATTGAACTTTCTTCGAACTTTGGAGGAGGTTTAAATTAACTTGTTCTTTAATTAGTGTTAACTTATAAGACATTAAATATCAGGGGAGCCAAAAAGGCTGAGAGGTGGAAACACGACCCTTTGAACTTGAAGTAGTTAAGGCTACCGTAAGGAGAGAGAATGTCTATTAAGCCTCAAATTGAATTTGCAGAAGTATTAACCACCCTTGATTGGGTGGTTTTTTTATTGGTACTCGTCGTAACCGTAGCCTCAGTTCTATACGGCCAGTATAAAAAGTCGAAGGAAGTAAATACAGAAAACGAATCAGAGAACTTTCTCGACCTCCTTCTCATGGGACGGCAACTCACCCTTCCTCTTTTTATAGCGACTCTTGTTGCCACTTGGTATGGCGGGATCTTTGGAGTCACTAAGATTGCCTTTGAATCAGGAATCTACAATTTTATCACTCAAGGACTTTTTTGGTATATCGCCTATATCGCCTTTGCCCTCCTTATCATCAATAAGATTACTCCCTTCAAGGCCGTCACTCTTCCTGATTTGATTGGAAAGATGTTCGGGCCACGCTCAGCCTTCTTAAGCGGGATCTTTAATTTTTTCAATGTTCTTCCTATCGCCTATACAATTAGTCTTGGGCTTTTTGGACAACTCCTCTTTGGAGGTGAGCTTTGGCTAAATATGCTTGGTGGCGTTCTTATCGTTATCGGCTACTCAATGATGGGCGGCTTTCGTGCTGTTGTTTTTTCCGATTTGATTCAATTCTTTGTTATGTGTCTTGGGGTTCTTCTTATCCTAGTGCTCTCTTATACAAACTTTGGAGGCTTAAGCTTTCTTCAAGAAAATCTACCAAAGAATCACTTTAGCCCAACGGGGGGCTACCCCATTTCGACCACTCTTGTTTGGGGCTTTATTGCCTTATCCACTCTAGTCGACCCCAATTTTTACCAAAGATGTTTTGCGGCAAAATCTCCAGCTGTGGCCAAGAAAGGAATCCTTATCTCAACCTTTATTTGGTTCTGTTTTGATATCTGTACGACCTTTGGAGCTATGTACGCTAGAGCGGTCATACCAGAAGCTGAGAGCCAAAATGCTTATTTAACTTATGCTCTTCAAATCCTTCCTCCCGGAGTAAGGGGATTTGTTTTAGCAGGGATCTTGGCCACTATTTTATCAACTCTTGATAGTTACCTTTTCCTAGCTGGTACAACAGTCAGTTATGACCTTGTACCAAAGAAACACAGAGGAAAGCCCATCCTTCATCATATTGGTGTGGCCTCTGTAGGAATCATCGCCGTTATCATGGCCTTAGTCTTTGACGGAAATATTAAGACTGTTTGGAAGACCCTTGGCTCTTATTCAGCAGCTTGTCTTCTTCTTCCCGTTCTTTATGGCTATGCCTTTCCAGGTAAGATCAAAGATAAGCAATTTGTCTTTGCCTGCTTATTCGGAGTTGTCGGAACAACTTACTGGCGCAACGCAACACATTCTGGATTTTGGGCCAATATCGACGAACTCTATGCCGGTATTCTTTGCACAACCTTTGCCTTGGTCATCGCACCATTTATTCCTCAATTTAAAAGGGATTAACGCAAGGCAAGTTTGTGACAATAGCTTTGGTTTTGTCCTAATCTATAGGGATATTTTTTAGGGCAACCAAAGGATTTTTGTGAGTACTTACGAAGAAGAAAAAAGAGCATTAGATTATCATGAAGGCATCAGACCAGGAAAGATTGAAGTCGTTCCTACTAAGCCAATGGAAAGTTCAAAAGACTTGGCGTTAGCTTACACACCAGGTGTGGCCGTTCCTTGTTTAAAGATCGCAGACAACGAAGAAGATTCATATAGATATACTTCAAGAGGAAACTTAGTTGGAGTTATCTCTAACGGTACTGCCGTTTTAGGACTTGGTAATATTGGGGCCGCGGCTTCAAAACCAGTCATGGAAGGAAAGGGAAATCTTTTCAAACGTTTCGCTGATATCGACGTCTTTGATATTGAAGTGAATGAACCAACAATTGAAGGCATGGTAAGAACTGTTAAGGCCATGGAACCTACCTTTGGTGGAATTAATCTAGAAGATATTAAAGCTCCTGAATGTTTTGAGATTGAAAGACAATTAGTTGAAGCTATGAATATTCCGGTTTTCCATGATGATCAACATGGTACCGCCATTATCGCTTCAGCTGCTTTTATCAATGCAGTTGAAATCAGCGGGAAAAAGATTGGAGACTTAAAAGTTGTCTTCAGTGGTGCGGGAGCTGCTTCAATCGCATGCGCTAACCTTTTCTTTGAAATGGGTGTTAAGCGAGAAAACTTTATTATGTGTGACTCTAAAGGGGTTATCTATAAAGATCGTAAAGAAGGGATGAATCCTTATAAAGTTGAGTTTGCTGCCGATACTGACAGAAGAACTTTAGGTGACGCTCTTAAAGACGCTGACGCTTTTATCGGCTGTAGTGCAAGAGGTGTTCTGACTAAAGATATGGTTAAGGCAATGGCAAAGACTCCGATCATCTTTGCGATGGCCAATCCAGATCCAGAAATTTATCCACACGAAGTGTTTGAAGTAAGAGATGACGCTATCATGGCGACGGGAAGATCTGATTTTCCCAATCAAGTGAACAACGTTTTAGGCTTCCCTTTTATTTTCAGAGGCGCTTTAGATGTTAGGGCCACGGCCATCAATAAAGAAATGAAACTAGCAGCTGTTTACGCTTTAGCTAATCTTGCTAAAGAAGAAGTCACTGAAGAAGTAAAGATTGCATACGGTGGAGAAGATTTTTCTTTCGGAAAGAATTATCTTATTCCAAAGCCATTTGATACTCGAGTCTTAACGAGGGTAACTCCAGCAGTAGCAAAAGCCGCTATCGATTCAGGAGTCGCTAGATTAAAGATTGAGAATTTCACAGGCTATGCTTCAAGTCTTGAAGACCGCCTTGGAACAAGTGCTCCTTTTATGAAGCAAATTAGAGACCGTCTTAAAAACCACGTTAATAATAATGGTCGAAAAGTGAAGATGATTTTTGCTGAAGGATCTAATACGAGGATCCTAAATGCCGTAAAAATATTGCGAGATGAAAACAAAATAGAACCCATTCTTCTCGGTGATGAAGATCTTATTAAAATAAAGATGAAAAAACTTGGTTTAGAAGAACTTAATGATCTTGAAATTATTCAACCTAATAAAAGTAAGTATTTTAATGAGTTTTATACCGATTATCACCAATCAAGAAAGCGTGATGGAATAAGTATCTACCACGCAGAAGATGCCATGATTCAAGAGAATTACTTTGGCTCCATGATGGTGAAAAAGGGCCTAGCCCATACATTTATGGCTGGACCTACTCTTAGTTACCCAGATTGTTTTATGCCGATTATGAGAACTATCGGAACTAAAAATCATAATACAGCGGCTGGTATTTTTGTTATGGTCTTTAAGCACAGAGTGATCTTCCTTGCTGACTGTACTGCCAATATCGATCCAACTCCAGAACAAATGAAAGATATCGCCGGAGCTGCAGTTGAGCTTTATAAGCATGTCATGAAAAGAAATCCAAGAGTTGCCTTCTTAAGCTTCTCAAACTTTGGATCAAACTCTTCCCCAGAAGCTAAGAAAGTTAAAAAGGCTGTCCAACTGACAAAAGAAGCCTTTCCCAAAATGAGAGTGGACGGTGAACTTCAAGCTGACGTCGCAGTTAATAGAAATATTTTAAATAAGCTTTTTGATTTTACAGATCTAGAAGGTGGGGAAACCGATATTTTAATTTTTCCAGATCTTAACTCAGCCAATATTTCCTATAAGCTTCTCTCTCAACTAGCGGACTGTACGGCCGTTGGACCTTTACTGGTTCCTATGAACGCCACAGTCAATATCATTCAGAGAACATCACCTGTTTCAGAAATCGTAAACAATTGTACTCTGACAGCGCTACTTTCAGAGGAACAAGAGCGAGCTAGATCAAAAGGAAAGAAATAATGGAAAAGAAGATTATAAGCACTGAAAAAGCCCCAGCTGCGGTTGGAACTTATTCTCAAGGCGTTGAATATAACGGCGTCTTCTATTTCTCAGGTCAGATTGGTCTAGATCCTGCCACTATGGAACTAGCTACTGGCTGTGAAGCTCAGCTTGATAGAATCTTAAAGAACATTGATGGCCTGCTAGAATCACAAAATATTACTCGAACTAATATTATAAAGACTTCGATCTTTATCACTGATCTTGGAAACTTTGGTTTAGTTAATAAAGCTTATGAAGAGTATTTTGAAGCTCCCTATCCAGCGAGAAGCTGCGTAGAAGTCCCGGCCTTACCAAAGGGAGCTGTTATCGAAATTGAAGTAATAGCAGCTAAATAGATGTTCAGTAGCAAGTATATATTCGAGACAAAACAAACCAGGCTACAGCGTTACCTGAAGAACATCTCCTTTATACTTGCTATTGGTTTTCTCCTTTATTCAATCCTCTCTGTCCTCTTTATTTTAGTTTCTGAAAACTCAAGTAAGGCGGCTCATGAAAGATTTTATAATAGACCTCCCGATCTTATTGTTGTCTTCACTGGAGACACAGGAAGAATCCCTTACGCCCTCCAATTAGCTGAAGACTATAAACAATCTCATATCTTTATCACTGGTGTTTACTCTAAGAATAATGTCGATACCTTACTGACTCCTCTTCACGTAGAAGAGAAGATCAACCCTGACATGCTTCAAATTGACTATTTGGCTAGGAACACATTAGAGAACTGCATCTCAACTCTTCGTTACCTTCGAGAAAATAAAGTTTATAAGAATATTCTTATTGTCTCACATGACTATCATATTATGCGTATCAAGCTCATCATGAGCAGTATCGTACAACCTGGCGAAGTCTTTGATATTCACTATAGTGGAATTAAGACTTCTTATGATAATTGGAGGAACTTAAAGATTCTTTATAAAGAAGTCTTTAAACTGCTTCGAACTTATGGATTTTTGGTTTTTTGGGATTCTCAAGAAAATAGTAGAGTTAGACCCGAGTTACTGAAATAACTTCTTCGTGAGCTTCAATCATTCCTGTTACTTTTAATAATTCACTATAGTCTTTAACTTCGATCTCAAAGATAAAGGACCCTTTCCTATCAGGAAGAGATTTAGCCAAGGCAGAACGAATATTAACGATGCTAGTAATACTCTTAGAAATCGACGAGAGGATTCCTGGCTTATCGTGAGTAATGACTCGAATATTCACAGGATGCTTAAAGCTAAACTCTGTATTCCAGTCAACATCAATATTTCTACCGATATCTCCAGCATCAATACGATCACAAACCGCGGTATGAACTGTAATCCCTCTACCTCTCGTTATATAGCCAACAATGCCATCTCCTGGAATTGGGTTACAACAACGGGCCATACGAACCATCAAGTCATCCATACCATCAACAATCACGGCATTATCTTTATTGGATTTCTTACGCGCTGTTGAAGTGACTTTCTTTGTATAAGTATCTAGTTCATCAATCTTAGAATCAGAATCTTCTTCTTTCTTAAGACTAGGAATAGCTTGGATCACATCTTTTGGACTATAGCGACCAGAGCCAACTTGAATGTACATATCATCTTCATTAGAAACACTAAACTCAACACAGGCCTTAGCAAACTCACCTGATTTGATAACTGACTTTAAGGAAGTTCCAAAGACGCGAAAAGCCTTCTCTAGTACTTCTCTTCCAAGTTCTTTATTTTCATCACGCTCAATCTTGAGAAGGTGCTGCTTAATCTTAGACTTCGCCCGACTAGAGCGAACAATGGCAAGCCAGTCCTTAGAAGGTGTCTGGGTCTTTGAAGTCATGATCTCTACTGTATCCCCTGATTTTAGGGTGTACTTAAGAGGAACAATCTTTCCATTGATCTTAGCTCCAACACATTTATTTCCTACTTCCGTATGAACGGCGTAAGCAAAATCAAGAGGAGTCGCCCCATAGCGAAGTTCTCTTACGTCCCCAGTAGGGGTAAAGACAAAAACTCCACCAACATCAAGATCACTCTTAATGGCGGCCATAAATTCATTATTGTTTTCAACATTCTGATTAAATTCTAGAAGCTCTTGAACCCAATCAAGCCTTGCTTCGCCACTGGCCATCCCTTCTTTATATTTCCAGTGAGCAGCAACACCAGTCTCTGCAACTTCATCCATATCATGGGTTCTAATTTGAATCTCTATTCGATTCGCTTTAGGTCCAATGACAGTTGTATGAAGGGACTGATAATTATTCACTTTAGGAATGGCAATATAGTCTTTAAATCGTCCAGGGATAGGAGTCATTGAAGAGTGAATAATACCAAGAGCCTTATAACATTCAGTGATATTACTAACGTTTAATCTAAAAGCTAAGACATCTTGAATTTGTTCAAAGTCTACGCCTCTAGCAATCATTTTTTTATAGATAGAATAAAAGTGCTTCGGCCTACCTTTCACATCTGCTTTCAATGAGTACTCTAAGAGCTTCTCTTGAATATGCTCGATAACATCCTTGATGTATGTATCACGCTCTGATTTTTTCATCGTTACTTTTTCAGCAAGACGGTAATAGATATCAGGATGCAAGAACCTTAAACATAGATCTTCTAGTTCAGCCTTAACGGAGTTAATACCCAAACGACTAGCTAGAGGAACATAAATATCGAGGGTTTCTTTAGCGATCTTCTTTTGCTTCTCTTCGTTAACATACTGAAGAGTTCTCATATTATGCATACGATCCGCGAGCTTTACAATGATAACGCGAAGATCTTTTGCCATGGCCACAACCATCTTTCGAAAGTTCTCTGCCTGCGACTCTTCTTTTGTTTTAAATTTAATTTTTGATATTTTGGTAAGCCCTACAACAATTTGGGCAATATTTTTTGAGAACTCTTTTTCAATTTCTTCAGGAAGGATCCCACAATCTTCAACAACATCATGAAGAAGTCCCGCCACAATTGAATCCATATCAAGCTTAAGCTTAATAAGAGTTCCTGCTACGTTAATAGGATGGATTATATAATCTTCTCCGGAGCTTCTTTTTTGACCGGTGTGGGCCTTTTCCGCGAAGGAGTATGCTTTTCTAAGCATGGTAAAGTCTGCATCAGGATAATAGGATTCCAGTCGACGACAAAGGTCATCGATATTTAGATCTCTTTCATGTGAAAAATCTAAAGACTGATACAACTAACTCTCCAAGATTTCTTTAATAACGGCCTTAAGCTCGTCATATGCTCTATCAATATCGTCGTTGACGACACAGTAATCATAATCATCTTTCCTGAGTAGTTCTAATCGAGCGTTTTCGAGCCTAACATTAATCACTTCTAGATTATCTGTCCCCCTACTTAGCAGCCGATCCTTCAAAGCCTCTATTGATGGGGGTGCGATGAATATGGCCTTTGCCTTATCAGCAAAATATTCCTTAAAGCTATCCACGCCCTGAACATCAAGGTCGAATAGGATATTAATACCCTCGGCTAACTTGCTCTCAACAAATTTCTTTGAAGTGCCATAATAGTTCTGATGAACCATGGCCCATTCTAAGAATTCATCTTGATCCTTTCGAGTGATGAATTCTTCTTTAGGAATAAAATTATAAGCAACTCCATCCACTTCACCCGCTCGCTGAGGTCTCGTCGTAAAACTAACCGACCACTCTAGGTTCTTAAAATCCTCTTTAACTTTTTCAATTAGAGTTGATTTACCAGATCCCGAGGGAGCAACGATAATGATGATCTTGCCTTCTTTTGTTTCCATATTATTCCAGGTTCAACCCTTGCTCTCTAATTTTTTCAAGCTGAACTTTCATTTGCACGACAGAATCAGAAATATCTTTTAGGTTTGATTTTGATCCTATTGTATTGGTTTCTCTATTGAGCTCTTGAATAAGAAAATCAATCTGTCTTCCCACTTCCCCACCTTTTTCAAGGATCGAGTCTAGTTTTTCAAGGTGAGCCTGAATTCGATTGATCTCTTCATGAACATCTAATTTTTCAAGATAGTAAACAACCTCTTGCATAAAACGAGGTTCATCAATATTAAGTTCACTAGAGAGTTCAGAGAACCTCTTCTTTAACTTCTCTTCTACACTTGCTTGAAAACTATCTGCCATTCCACAAATATATTGATAGTGCTTATCATAAGTAGTTCTATGATCTTTTAAGATCTTTATAAGCTTCTCACCTTCACTTGATCTACTGGCGGCTAAGCTCTCTACAGCGGCTTCAAAGGCCTTCCATGTAGCTTCCATTAGGGATTTATCTTTACTCAAGTCTTGGTCTTTATAGAATTCATTTCTTAAAAAAGAAGTGGCATCAACATTTAGTGCAACTCCATGAGGATCAGTCATGGACTTCATCATCTTTAAGAAATCATCAACCTTTGCATTATCTATGTCTGAGAACTTAGAATTTGATTCGCTTCTTTTATAATTGATAAAGATATCAAAACTACCACGACCAAACTTCTCTCCAATTTTTTTCTTCATGTCTATTTCAACAGAATTAAAGATTGAAGACATCTTAAAACGAGTGTCTTTAAAGCGGTGGTTAACTGATTTTAGCTCGACGGTAACTGTATAATCACCTGTCGTACCTTCACCTCGTCCAAATCCTGTCATTGAATAGATCACAAATATTCCTTTTATTCAGAGAAGATGGTTTGATTTCCCATCTGTCTAAATTTATCAAATCTTTTTTCCATTAATTCATTAGGGTCAAGTTTGAGTAAGCTTTTAATCTCCGACTCTATTGCCTTAGCAACAAATTCGAAAGTCTTAGAAGTATCTTTATGAGCTCCGCCTGTTGGTTCAACTATTATACCATCAACCACGCCAAGCTCCAGTGCTTTGCTTGGTCCGATTTGCAGAGAGTTTGCTGCCACTTCTGCTTTCTTAGGATCGGCCCAAAGAATTGAAGCGCAAGACTCTGGAGAGATCACAGAGTAGACAGAGTATTCCATCATTAAAACTTTATCAGCAATGGCAATGCCTAGAGCCCCGCCAGATCCGCCTTCTCCAATAACAATAGAGAGAATCGGACTTTTAATATCAAACATTTCAGCTAAGTTCTCAGCAATGGCTGAAGACTGACCTCTTTCCTCTGCTCCAATTCCGGGATAAGCACCGGGAGTGTCGACTAAAGAAATGATAGGTACTCCAAAGCGGCTGGCCATTTGCATAACCCTTAAGGCCTTTCTATAGCCTTCAGGTCTTGGCATACCAAAGTTACGAAGAACCTTCTCTTTAGTCTTACGACCCTTTTGAATTCCTACGATGGCCACTTTTTGTTTTCCAATATGAGCAAAGCCTGCGATGACCGCGGGATCGTTTGCAAAGTGGCGGTCTCCCGCCACTTCATGAAAGTCTGGAGCAATAGCTTTTATATAATCTAATGAATGAGGACGGTTTGGATGTCTTGAGAGTTGAACCTTTTCCCAAGGAGATAAGTTCTCGTAGATATCTTTGATCAAGACATTTACTTTTTTCTGAAGAGCTTTGATTTCTTTAGAGAGATCGATCTGGCCTTTATTTTCTAGTTCGCGAATCTGATCTTCTAGATCCTTCACGGGCTTTTCAAATTCTAGGGTATAGTTATCCTGTAACTCACTCATAGTAATCACCTTCGACGAATAGCGTCATCCTCTTTATAGCGCTTTTAAAAATTTGGCTGAGAATAGTAGATAAATAAGCAGAAAACAATGTCCTTAAGGAAATTGACGCTATGAAAAGGTGCTAATTTTACGATAAATTTGAATTACTCTAAAGACCAACCCTGAACAACTCCGCCTTCAAAGAAAACCTGCTTAACCTTTCCGTTTTCATAGAAGGTCCAGCGCTCATTTTGATTGCCTGGATGACCGGCTACATCAACGCGAGTAGGTCTACCCCAAGTACTTCTGACATCATCTTTTTCCATGCCTTGATGGATATCTCTAGAACTTCTAAATGAGTTTCTAACGGGAGAACTAGCTGGCGCTCTATAGCCTCTTCTCACATTTTTTGTGGTGACCCTTCTAGCGTATTTTCCAATTTGTCTCGAACTTAAGTAATCATCTCTATCATCAACACTTAAGCTTAAGAAATAAATCTTCTCACTTGTAGTCTCTAAGTCTGGTTTAAGTTCAGCGTATTCAGCATATTGCTCCACTGTTAGAAGCTTCTCTTTCATTGAAAGTTCTCGCTCTAAGTTATCATTAAAGCTGTTTTCTCTATTTCCATCTGGAGTTCTAGCTGCGATCTGCTCTCTGCTTCTATAGCCGTCTTGCTCGTCTCCAGGAACAACATGAAAATCTTCGTGAGGTACCCAAGTTCCATCAGATTGCCTATCCATCTCCTTAATAAATGTCCGTTCTTGAAAAAGAGAGGCGCATCCAGAGAAGCCGAGCAAAAATATAAAAAGTAGTATCTTCATGAAAATCTCCAATTTTTTCCTAAATAGCCCATTTCAATAGGCATCTAGCTCATCGGTGCTTAAGCCTCGGGCATTGAAAAAAGGCCCTAGATGGGCAAAATATGGAGTTTTATGCCCTTTAGCCTCAGTAAACCGAGGAAATGCCTCTATTATTAGTATATTAATCAGGTTTTCCCTAGAGAATCCGATAAGTAACAAGGACCGGAGGTCTTTTGAAAGCTTGGGAAAAATTAGAAGAAAAACTCAATTTGCTCATAGGAAGTTTATTAAACTTTCTTCAAGCCTTCGTCTCTAAGATCACTCCAACTTCAGTTAAGAAATCAATCAATAAAAGAAAGGGCAAACCCCTACTCGACCTCAGTTCAGTTCAAAAGAAGGCCCTAGGCTTCAAGTCTAAGTACGACGCCATTTCACTAAAGATAACAACAATACTTGGAAAGATAGTTAACTTCTTCAAGCATATAGACCGCAAAGACTTAAAACTAAAAAAATTATTCATGGCCCTCATGCTCATCCTTAGCCCATTACTTGGCCGCTTAAGAGATTGGTATATTGCTTTGAAACCAACAACCTTATTGGCCATGGTTTCAATGACTACTGTTGGTGGGCTCTCATCAATTGTTATCTATAAAGAAGTTCAAAATATAAGTGAAAAAGCGAGAGGACCCGCCAGTGAGATCATAGCTGAAGTAGATACTTCCAACATAGATCGCCCTGAGTATTATAAAAAGCAAGAAAGAGAACTTCGTGTAAGAAATGTTTCTATTCCCATTTACACTGGGGGAAGAACTCCTGCATCAGGAAAGAAGCTTCTTATCGACTTCACTTTTGTTTCTTCAAATCGTTATATTAAAGAATACTTCTTTGAAAATGGTCATCTTCTCAAAGACAAGTTGAATACTTCAATTGAACAAATACTCCCAGACTTCCCTCTTCAAGATGATGGAAAGAGGGTTATCAAAGAGAAGATTAAAAAAGAAATGCAAGTTCTTCTCGATGACTTAAAGATTGAAGGCAGCATTCAAGAGATCTATATCCATAGCATCATGACAGGCTAGTTCGAGAACCGAACCACACTCCTCACTGTATTTGGTGAGACTCCTAAAAGCTTTGCCGACCGCTTAATATTATTCCCGAATCTATTGTAAATTTTCATGACATATAAACTCTTAACCTCTTCAAGCTTTCTCACTTCTGAATCCATTTCAAGAACTTCTTCTTCAATGACATTTAAAGATAGTTCATCGTCAAGAGAGCAATGATCAATTTTCTCGCCACCGGATAGAACTTGTTTTTGTTTAAGATGACCTAAGAGTTGCCTAATATTCCCAGGCCATGAGTGAGATCGATAAAAATCTTTTAGCTGAGGAGTGATATAGAGTCCTTCATCAATTTCAAACTCCTTTAATAACTGAGTCACTAGTTTCTTGTTCTTTCTTAATGAGGGCATCTTTATCCGTCCCCCGGTGATAAGGCGGTAATAAAAATCAGAGCGCATCTTTCCTTCTTTTACGAGGTTCTTCAATTCCTTACCACTTGAAAAGATCAAACGAACATCGAGCTGCTGATCCCTTTCAGCACCTACGGGCCTGATCTTTTTATTGTCTAAGAAAAGAAGGAGCTTGGTCTGTATCCCTAGAGGTAGTGAGTCGATTTCATCAATAAAGAGGGTTCCTCTATTAGCTTCAGCAAAGGCGCCCATCTTATTATTTACGGCTCCTGTAAAGGCTCCTTTGATATGCCCAAATAATTCCGATTCAATAAGAGTGGAGGCGTAAGAAGAAATATTGATATGTACAAAGGGCCCATTCTTTAAGCTTGAGTCGTGCAGGTTTCGAGCGAGTCTACTCTTTCCTGTTCCCGTCTCTCCCTCTATGAGAACACTTAATTCACTTTCAATAATCTTCTTATTTAGAGGAAGTACCGATGATTCTTTTGCTGAATGTTTCTTTTTGATTTCAAGTCTTGAATACTCCAATTCGACAATATCTCCGTATTCAAGAAAGGCTTCGAAGGTATAGTTTCCATTTAATTTAAAGGGATTGATCCCTATTGATTTAAGGAGATACCTCCCCGATTCATCAACACTTGTCTCAGAATCTTTTGAACATAAACGAAGCTGATACTCAGTAAAGAGCTTTGAAACAAAAGGGATAAGAATCTCACTCTTCTCCCCAGAGTACTTATAACTCTCTCCTCGTCTTAAGCGGTAGGAAAGCCTAGTTAGAGTCACCTCTTGTTTTGGCCCATTAAAGGGACTGATGGCGATCTTGTCCCCAAGCCTTAAACCTGACTTATGAAGCCGTAAGCTGCCAAAATCACTAATGTATCTACAATCTGCCATTTCCATATTCTTTACTTCTCCTTTTTGAGACCCTGAAGTTATTATCAATTTTCATGCCTAACTATGGTCAAAGGTTTCAATAGTTTAGTAAGGTCCGTGGATTATCAGAAGACGAAATGGTCCCTATTAGACCGGAGATATAAATGGCAAAGATCAAAAAAGGTAGTCCAGAGTTTAAAATGGGAATAAGCCAACCAGCTCAATTAGAAGAGTGGCTAGATTCTCATAAGGATGCCATTGGTCTGGCTTTTGTTGGACGCTCTAATGTGGGAAAGTCTAGCTTGATCAATTGCCTCTTTGGAAAAAAGACAGCAAGGACTTCAAAGACTCCTGGGCGAACTCGTGAAGTTAATATCTTTGAGTTTAAGCTTGAAGGACAAACAGAAGATGAGAAGCCCTTCTTTCTTTTTGATCTTCCTGGTTATGGTCATGCAGATGTTAACAGATTGATGTCTGAAAGATGGGAAGCTCTTATGGGCCTATTCTTTGAAAAGATGCCAAAGTCAGTTCTTCTTCTGAACCTTCAAGATTCAAGGCACCCGCAACAAAGTGCAGATTTAGATTTTCAAGATTTCATTATTCATTTTGATCATGATTCTTTTTTAGTCTTTAATAAGATTGATAAGCTTAAGACTCAAAAAGATAGATCCATACTTGAAAAACAAAAACCTGGAATCTTTAAGGCGACTCCATTTTTCAAACAGATTCATTTTGTTTCTGCTGAGAAAAGTAAAGGGGTCCCTACTTTAGAAGATGCCCTCACTAATTATCTAGAGCACGCTACTCTTCTCGAGGAGGATCAGTAGGTTTTTCTTTTGAGATATCAACAGGACCTGCTGAGAATTTAATTTTATTCACCTCTTCTTCAATAGACTCTAAGTCTTTTTCACACTCTTTTATCGTGGCAAGAATCTCATTCACCTTTGAATCTTCCCATTTAAGATCACCGTTCGCTATTGATTTAGCTGCGAGGTGACCTAGCTCTTCGTAGGCCTCGTGCAAACTTGTATTGGTTCTCGACGCTGTTAACATCTTCTTTCCAATCTCTGTTGTTCGCTTTACTTCATCTTGGCAGGTTTGAAGAATCTCTTGAAATCGTGACTGCCAACCATGTTGTTTCTGCATAAAAATACTCCGGTAAATAGTAATCAAAGTATAACCTATTCTGCCGTTTCTTGTGAAGCAGGCTTAAAATGATAGAATATAAATAAATCTAATAATCACGGTATCTTATGTTCGAATTTTTGAGTGAAAAGCTCCAAGTTAAACCACCAAAAGAAGAGATCGATAAGATCTTTGAACACCTACAAACAATCTATCCCGCTGGTGAAGATCCTTGGGGATTAAGTCTAAAAAAAGCACGCAAGAACATGGAGATGATTTGGCCCTTTTACCGCAACTATTTTAAGGTTCGTGTCTTTGGGCAAGAAAACGTAGGCGATGAACCCTACCTCGTTACATCAAATCATTCAGGACAAATAGCTATTGATGGGATGCTAATCTGCATCGCTTTTTCTCTAGAAGTAAAACCCGCAAGAATCTTGAGACCCATGGTCGAGAGGTTTGTTACTGGTCTTCCTTTCTTTGGGACATGGGCCTCAGAGGGAGGAGCTGTTCTCGGAGACAGACAGAACTGCATAAATCTTTTAGAAGCTAAGCAATCTGTTCTCGTTTTTCCTGAAGGCGTTCGAGGTGTTGCAAAGAACACCGCTGATTTTTATAAGCTGCAAAAGTTTACCCGTGGTTTTTTTAGGATTGCCCTTTCGACGGGAACAAAGATACTTCCCATTGCTGTTGTAGGAGCTGAAGAGTTCTACCCATTCGTTTATCATCCAAGGAAAATAGCAAGATTCTTAGGACTACCGGCCTTACCGCTAACGCCTTTATTGGTTCCCTTGCCTTCACCTGTTGATATAATCATAGGGAAACCCTACGAGGCCCCCTCAGAATTAACTCCGGAATCAAGTGATGCCGAGATAGATATTCACATTAAGGCCATCGAAGCAGAAGTAAAAAGACTTACCGAAGAAGGCCTAAAGAATAGAAGATCCTTTTGGGCCAATGTTAAAAAGGAAGATAAAAAGTGACTATTGAGATGAAAAATATTTCTTCAGTTCTTATTATTGGAATTGCTGGTGGTCTCGCTAAGATAACCGCCGGCCTTCTTTCAAAGAAATACCCTGAGCTTAGTATAACAGGAGTTGACTCACGCCCGGTAAAACTAGAGATACAAACTGAAAATATAAAAACTGTTCAGATGAAGTACACCCGTGGAAATTTCGAGAGGATCTTTCGCGAGAAACAATTTGATGCCGTCCTACATTTAGGAAGAATGAGCCATGCCGATGCGAACCCCATGGGTAACCTAGAAAAGAGGCTTGACCTCAATGTTATGGGAACTAAAAGGATCATGGACTTGGCCCTTCGTTTTGGCGTCAAGAAAAGTATTATCGTAAGCACCTATCATGTTTACGGTGCCCTCTCCGATAACCCAGTCTTTATTGACGAAGAAGCTCCTCTTAGAGCTAGTATAAAGTATCCAGAGTTAAGAGATGTGGTTGAGATGGATCTCTTTTCAACGAACTGGATGTGGAAGAATCAAACAGACATTGAAACAGTAGTGCTAAGACCTTGTTCAATTATTGGTCCAAATATTAGAAACTCAATGTGCTTGTATTTAACCAGCCCATACGCACCTATTGGGGCTGACTTTAATCCTATGTTCCAATTCATTCATGAATACGATATGGCGAGTGTGGTTATACGGTCTTTAGAAAAAGTACCAACTGGAATCTATAATGTTGCTCCAAATGAAGTCATCTCTATCAAAGAAGCCAGAAAGGTTATCGGTCAGCCAAGTATTCCAGTTCCTCTTTTATTTTTAGAGCAAACGGTTAAGCTTCTCAACTTTCCTTTTTGGAAGTTTCCTCGTTACTTACTCGATTATATTAAGTTTGCTTGTATCATCGACAATAAAGGGATTGATCCCTATCTTGGTGAAGACTTCTATCGCTTTACAACAAAAGAGGCCCTTGAGTTACTAAAGCTCGAATAGGTCTACTCTTTCTTTCCAGAGAATTCTAATTTAAAGATCTTGAGTACGGAGATTAATATCTTTTCATAAGTAGGCTCATGAAAGATTTGCTTCATATGCGTTAAGCACTTCTTAACCGTGACTATGTTAAAACCTTCTTTATAAATATAATCCACCAAGAAATGGGAGACGATAAAGACTCGGCTTAGTGGAAAAGTCCTCGCCGATAGAAGTTTCTTAGGAAAGCCTTTTCCTTCAGGAAGCTCATGATGTTGAGCAATAATAACATTTGTATCAGGGGGTATTTCTCTAAATTCGTGGATGAAGTTTGAGCTCTCTAAGGGGTGATTTAAGAAGCGTTCAATATCATTATCTGAATGCTTTCCAGAAATGATCCCATTGAGTTCCATATCTTTCATAGCAGAAGAGCCATCTAAGCTCATGTCGTGAAACATACTAGCGAGATAGATCTTAAACTGCGTGTCTTGAGAATCCCAAGTCAGGTCAGATAAAATAAGCCCCGAGATATAAGCAGTCATCAAACTATGCTCATAAAGAAAGTCTGCCTTTCCCATCATCTGCTTTATTAAGGTTCCAATCTTTGGCGATTGCTCCCCCATCTTCATATTGTTTTCAACAAGTGACTTGGCCAGCTCCATCGCCTCTTCAGTTAAGCCTGATGACTTTAATTGAGAGTGAATGATTTCTTGAGCCTCAAGTTGTTTTTCATAGATTCGGTTTGGCTCTTGCTCGACTTCCTCAGCGAAGACCTTCATCAAGATGATCATATAAGGTTCAAGAAACTTATTAAGTTCCTCTTCTTTTATATACATAGTTTCAATATTCTTTCTTTCATACTTAGCGATATCTTCTTCGCTAAGCTCATCTTCAGAATTATAAATCTTAACAAAGTGACCATCTCGGATTTTGATATAGATATCAGTTGGAGCAAAGTCAGCTCGGTAAAGAATCTTTAAACGAATAGGTACATGACCATTCTCTGATTGCGGTAGGCCATCAGGCTCTTCTTCACTGCTGCTCATAACACTAAGGATAGCTTCTTTAAGGAGGGGCATCTTAGGTGGTTTAGGTATTAGTTTATTTAAAGGATTATCTTCAAGAAAATCACCGAAGCCTAATTCATGAATATCTTCAGCACCGGTCATGAGAATAAAGGGGATATCTAACTTCATTCTTTTAACAAAGAGATAAAGATCTAAACCTGTCCCGCCATCCATAAAGTGATCAGAGACAATCAGATCAACATTAACCCCGCCTTCAAGAACGCCTATGGCCTCTTGCCCGTTATCACATGTGATAACTTCACCCTTGGTGAGTGATTTGAATCGTAAGGTTAGAATTTCCCGAATCTCTTCGTTATCTTCTGCATAGAGGATGCGCATATGAGTATTCTATAGGAGATTTAGTCTGACACGTAGTGGCAGTTTTCTGTGTCATAAATGAACTGATTTGGGCTTTTTGCAGAGATACTCCGCGGGTCACTTCGGGCGCTCGTTCCGGCGTCGGCGCTTCCTCATGCCTGTGCGACAACTCTGCGTTAAATTGCTCTGCAATTTAATGCAGGTTGTGGTGCCGGAGGGGGGACTTGAACCCCCACGGTGTTGCCACCGGCGGATTTTGAATCCGCTGCGTCTACCATTTCGCCACCCCGGCCGAGTGAATGCCCATACTATTTTATGTCACGTAAGCATGTCAATTGGTTGAGATTTAGGCCATTTAGCATTTTATTTTTTCTCTTTATAGCAGTAGAGTTAGGCAAACTTTATCCTTAACATACGCATCGCATCAGGAGACTGGATATGCTAGACAAAGAATTTTATGAAAACGCTGGAATCAGAATTGATCGTGAACCAAAGAACAAGATCTATAAAGACTCGCCTCTTAACACTCTTATTGAAAGAGCAGTAAAGCTTGGTTATGGAAAACTGACAAAACATGGTGCCATGGTTGTTGAAACTGGTAAGCATACCGGTAGATCAGCTGCTGATAAGTATGTTGTTAAGTCTCCAAGAACTGCTGATTCAATCTGGTGGGAAAATGGTCTGAACGAGCAATCGGCAGAACAATTTGAATCTCTAAGACAAGATGTTCTCGAATATTTAAATAAGGACCGCGACCTCTATATTACTGAACGTTCAGTTGGTGCTCACGAAGCCCATAATGTTGGAGTTAGACTTGTAACTAGTCATCCACAGCATTCACTCTTTAGTAAGTACCTTTTCCGTCACAGAATGAGAGAGCTTAACGATAAAGACTTTCTTATCCTTCATGCTCCAGAGATGGAGATTGATCCAAAGAAATACGGTGCTAAGAACCCTACTATTATTACAACTTGCTTTGATACAAATGTAACAATCATTGTGGGGACACTTTACGCAGGTGAAATTAAGAAATCCATGTTCAGTGTTTTAAACTACATCTTACCTGAAGCGGGAATCCTACCTATGCATGCCGGAGCTAATGAGCTTACCAATGGTGAGACAGGTGTTTTCTTTGGCCTATCAGGAACTGGTAAAACAACTCTTTCAACTGATGAGGGAACGCTTCTTATTGGGGACGATGAGCATGGAATGAGTGACAATGGTGTCTTCAATTTTGAAGGTGGCTGTTATGCCAAAACCTTTAAGCTCTCAGCTCAAGGTGAACCGGAGATTTGGGCAGCTTCAAATAGATTTGGATCAATGCTTGAAAATGTTGTCTTAACTGACAAGACGGGAGAGCCCGATTTTTTCAATAATTCATTAACTGAGAATGGTCGTTCTTCTTACCCTCTCGATTTTATTGACGAGCTAAAAGAAACGTCAAACGGGAAAGTCCCAAGCCATATCTTTTTCTTAACAGCAGATGCATTTGGCGTTCTTCCTCCAGTTGCGAAACTTACGAAAGAACAGGCCATGTTTTATTTTGTTCTAGGTTATACGGCGAAATTAGCAGGAACTGAAATCGGAGTTAAAGAGCCAATGGCGACTTTTTCTCCCTGTTTTGGAGCTCCTTTCATGCTTAGACACCCAAGTGAATACGCTAAGCTTCTAGGAGAATACCTAGACCGACATAATATCAAAGTATGGCTTATCAATACTGGTTGGACTGGTGGTTCATACGGTGTTGGACAAAGGTTCCCACTTCTTATTACGAGACAAATTGTAAGAACGATCCAAAAAAATGTTCTTAACATCACTCCATTTGATAGAGATGAAATCTTTGGATTTGATATTCCTCACGCAGTAAGAAAGGTTCCGACGTCTTTTCTTCATCCTAAAGAAGGATGGGAAGATAAAGAGGCTTACGACAAAAAGGCTAAAGAACTTGCTGAGAGTTTTCATAAGCAAATGAAAGACTTTGGAAGTTTTTATACTGATAACCTTCAAGGCTCACCTATACACGGAAGATAAAATGCTTAAGTTCTATCCACTACTATTGATCCTGTTACTCAACTCATGCGCAACAGGATCCAATATTAGTGGACTCGGAACAACTACCCTTAGGTTTATTGGTGATAAAGCCTTTCCTATAGAAACAACTTTCAATGGCATTCCTTTTGGGGGGATTAGCGGAATTAGCTATGACCCTAAGACTGACAGCTTATTAGGTGTTAGTGATGATAGAAGTTCTCGCGCCCCAGCTAGGTTCTATGAATTCAAACTCATTATTGAACCAAGTTTCGTAGACCTTAAGATCTTAAAATCAACAGTCCTAAAATCCGCTAATGGAAGAAGCTTTCCCAAAGGTGAAGTAGACTTTGAGGCCCTTAGTTTTGTTTCTAACAATAGAGTCGTCATTTCTTCTGAAGGTGACAATAGACCTTCTCCTAGGATTGCCCCTTGGTTAGCTATCTTCAATAGAGACGGAAGCTATTCAAATTGGATTGACCTCCCTGATAGATTTCTCCCTGAACATAAAGGTGAGATGACAAAAGGCCCTAGGAACAACCTCTCTTTTGAATCAGTAGGTGTTACGAGAGACTTTAGTTACCTCTTCACAGCGACGGAAGATACTCTTTTTCAAGATGGAGACCTGGCCACTTCTAGCAATCCAGGCGTCATTAGAATTCTACGTTATAAAGAAAAGAACTCGACCTATAGCTTCGATGCTGAATTTCCTTATAAGCTTGAAGCCGTCCCTACCAAAGAGAAAGGCCAAGTAACACGAGGTCATAATGGGCTTGTCGATATTCTGCCTTTCAATAAAAGATACTTTCTCACAATGGAAAGGGCTTGGGTTCCTGAAGAGAGAAAGCAAACCATAAAGATCTTTAAGGTTTCGATTGAAAAAGACACGACAAGACTCTTTGATGTTGGCTCACTAAAAGACGGAAACTATAGCGTAGTAAAAAAAGAACTCGTTGCTGATCTAGATGACTTTGTCCCTCTCCTTACAGACGGCAAAAAGAAACTTGATAATATGGAAGCGATGACTTTTGGACCAAAACTACCTAATGGCAATCACACTCTTTTAATTATGAGTGACGATAACTTTAATAAACGCCAAAGAACCTTGCTCTTGGCCTTTGAATTACTTAAGTAATCCTACTAAGGCCCACTTCTCATCTGTAAAAGTTAAATGATAGACACAGCAATTGGGTATCTCCACTTTTTCTGAATCAGGAGGAAGAAGGGAATGAACAATATTTCTTATGACACCTCCATGAGAACTTATTCCTATATGCGTGGAAGACGTCGAGGCTGCAACTTCATTTAAGGCCGTCCAAACTCTTTCTATACATTCTCGTTTGGTTTCACTTCCCTCAATTCTCAAATCCCAATATTTTGGATGAGTCTTAAAGTAATCCTCTCCAAACTCCTCTATAACTTCTGTAAAGATTCTGCCTTCAGCTTTACCAAAATGAGCCTCACGGAGATCGTCCTTCTTGATAATATTTAAACTAGGAAAAGCTATCGAAGCTGTTTCAAAGGCTCTTTTTAAATCACTGCTAAAGACTTCTTGAATACCGAGCCCTGCGATCTTCTCTTTTAGCTCTCTCGCTTGTGACCTTCCCTCTTCATTAAGCTCTATATCCGTATGACCTTGTATCCTGCGCTTCGCATTCCAATCAGTTTGACCGTGCCTAAAAATATAGAAATTCATAAAACTCTCCCTAGTTACAGTCAAAATTATTACACTTAAAAAGTACCTATTTCCATAGAGAAGCTCAAACCAAGGAGGCTCTGTTTGATTACAGGAGTTTAAAACCTTTACCTGATCTTTTTAATTAACTACTAACCCGACTCAAATGCTCGGTCTCGATGACATTATCTAGCACTAGTGAAAGGAATGATAAGTGTTCAGAATAATTCACCATTCGTATGATGCTCTAATTAAATAAACCGAAGTCACAAAGGAATTGTTATGAAGTTGATCGTTACTCTGCTGTTTTTCATCAGCGCATTTAATCTATCTGCCAATGAAATCAGGTTCAACAATAAAAGAATCATCGTTAAATTAAAAGAAGGTCAAGCAATGCCTTCACACCATTCTATAAAGAAAGTTCAACATCTTTTTAAGCAACTCTACGTCTTACACTTAGAAGATGTTAAGAGCTTAAAGACTGACTTCTTAGATAGCCCAGCCTTTGAATACGTAGAAAGAGATTTCTATTCAGGAAGAAACAAACTCCCACAAGCAGAAAGAGAATTAGAAATTAATGAAAAAATGGCGGGTGAGTTTAACGATCCAAAGTTTGGAAAGTTATGGCACTTCAATGATAAAACAGGAATGAGTGTAAACCGCGCTTATAAAGAAGTGATTAATGCTAAAGGTTCTGAAGTAATCGTAGCCGTAGTTGATACAGGCGTTGATTATACTCACGAAGACCTAAAAGAAGTTATGTGGGTTAACACTAAAGAGATTGCCGGAAACAATATTGATGATGACGGAAATGGTTATGTAGATGATGTTCACGGAATCAACACTATCTCTAGAGATTCTAATGGAAATGCTACTGGGAATATGAAAGATACTCATAGTCACGGTACTCATGTTTCAGGAATCATCGGCGCTACTCAAAATAATAATGTTGGGATTGCTGGCGTTGCAAGCAACGTAAGAATCATGGGAATCAGAACAGTTCCAAATAATGGTGATGAGCTAGATGTTGATGTTATCGAGTCTTTTCTTTACGCTGCTAAAAATGGAGCAAAGATCATTAACTGCTCATTTGGCAAAGCTCATAACGAAGGTGGAATGGCCGTTTCTGAAACAATCAAGCATATCGGTGAAACTTACGGGGTTCTCGTGATTGCAGCTTCAGGAAACTCTTCACAGAATATTGATTCAAGACTTACCTACCCAGCTTCATTTGAAAATGATCACCTCATGGTAATCGCTTCAACAAGCAATAGAGGCGGGATGAGTTACTTTTCAAATTATGGAAAGAAGAACGTAGACTTGGCAGCGCCAGGATCAAGCGTTTACTCAACAACACCAAACAACCGCTACTCAAGCATGTCAGGGACGTCTATGGCCTCTCCTGCAGCCGCTGGGGTTGCTGCTGAAGTCCTAAGCCACAACCCGGCTCTTGGACCAGTTGAGCTTAAGAACCTTCTTATGGACAGCACAACTAAGGTTGGACGTTTCTCTAGCAAGCTTGTGACTGGTGGAAGAATCAATCTTTATAATGCCCTACAACAGGCTCTTAACCGCTAATCAGACTTTAAATTCTAAATAATCAAGGCCCAGCTATAAGCTGGGCTTTTTTGTAACAAAAATAAAGAAGAGTACACTTATCATTAATGAAGAATTACTTACCGAAGATCATTCTTTTCATCTTGATCGTCAGCCTATTTGGGGTTGTAAAAAGTTATGGACTGACAGGTTATCTAACCTTGGAATACCTAAAAGAAAATCAGACAGGCTTTCAAGAATTCTATCTATCAAATAAGATTCAGACCTTAAGTTTCTACGCACTAGTCTATATCTTCACTACGGCATTATCGATACCAGGGGCTACCGTTCTAACCCTTGCCGGTGGTGCCTTTTTTGGGTTTGGGACTGGATTACTAGTCATAAGTTTTGCAAGTACAATTGGAGCGACCATTGCTTTTCTTACAGCTCGCTTCTTCTTTAGAGAAAAGATACAAGATAAATTTGGTGATAAACTAAAGACCTTTAACCGAGGAATAGAAAAAGAAGGCGCTTACTACCTTCTTTCTCTAAGGCTGCTTCCGGTCTTTCCTTTTTTCTTAATCAATTTATTGATGGGCCTAACTAAGATCAAAACAAGTGTCTTCTTTTTTGTTTCACAACTAGGAATGCTTTTAGGAACTATGGTCTATGTCAATGCGGGATGCCAGCTCTCAAAAATTAACAACCTTAGTGAGATTTTCTCCCCAAGATTAATAATAAGTTTTTCTCTTCTTGGGATTCTTCCTCTACTAACTAAATTATGGCTGGCTAGAAAAAAGACCTCTTAAGTTAACTCTTCGAGCTTCTCATCGTATTCATTCATTACTTCTTCTAATTTTTCTGAAGCAAGTTCAAGTTCGTCGAACCAAGTCTCGATATTCTTATTTAAAGATCCTAATTCTTTAGATAACTCCGTCACCGCCGACCCATCAGAGTTTTCACTAGCAACCACTAGCTCAGCTTCAAGCTCTTTAATCCTATCTTCAGAGAGAGAAATATTTTCTTCTAATTTATCGACTTGTTTCTTAAAAGGTCCCGCTTTTTTAGACCTCTCTAAGGTCAGTTCTGCTCGAAGGCGTTTAGAGTCTTTCTTGGACAATTTCTTTTTCGGGGCTGATTCTACATAGTCTTCAGTTTCTGCTTCAATTTCATCCCAGCCAATCTTCTCTAGAAACTCATCGTAAGAGCCATCAAAGATCGTTGCCTTACCTTCTTGAAAAACAACAAGCTTAGTCGCCAATTGTTTCAACATAAATTCAGAGTGAGTCACAAAGATAACAGAACCAGGAAAGCTGTCTATTTCATCAATCAAGATCTCAACGGACTCCATATCTAAATGGTTAGTCGGCTCATCCAAAAGAAGAACTGTCGATTTATTCGCTAAGATCTTTCCAAGAAGGACCCGGCTTCTCTCGCCACCAGATAAGACGCTTATCTTCTTATCAGCTAAGTCCCCTTCAAACATCATAGCGCCGCAAATATTTCTAACCGCCGTCCTTGTAAGAGCATCGTTAGCAGAGCCTACTTCTTCGGCGACTGTGGCCTTCATGCTTAATCTTTGAATATTAGTTTGCCCAAAGTGAGAAACCTCAGCATCTTTATGAAACCTAATATTTCCGCTATTAGACTTAAGCTCTTCACCTAGAACATTTAAAAGAGTGGACTTACCTTTTCCATTTTTTCCAATAATGGCAAGCCTCTCACCTTTTTTAAGACTGATAGAAACATTCTCAAAGAGAGTAGGAAATTCTGGTCCATAGGAAAAGCTTAGATCTTCAGCTTCAAGAACTGTCTTTGAAGGAATATCTTTATAATTAAAACTAAAACCGAAGTTCTTATCATTATCTAGTTTTTCAATGGTGCCTAATTTATCTAATTGCTTTAATTTTGATTGAGCTTGAGTGGCCTTTGAAGCCTTCGCCCTAAACCTATCAACAAAGCTTTGGAGGTGTTTTTTCTTCTTCTCCATGTTTTGCCGGGTTTGCTCGTAGATTTCATCTTCCATGATCATTTGCTCATAGAATTTTTGAGTTCCACCACTAATCTTTTTGATAGTCCCTCTATTAATCCCCATCGTATGAGTTGATACCTCATCCATAAAGTCTCTATCATGAGTAATTAGAATGATCTCACCTGGAAAGGTTCTTAAGAATCCCCTAAGCCATCTTAAAGAAATAATATCAAGGTAGTTAGTTGGTTCATCTAAAAGTAGAAGGTTTGGCTCTTGCAGCAGGGCCTTAATTAAGTTTATTCGAAGTTGAAACCCGCCTGAGAATTCACTAGGAGGTCTTAAGAAATCCTCTTCGCTAAAACCCAGACCCATTAAATATTTTTCTGCCTTATACACATTATGCTCTTCACCTTTAGGCAATGCCGAGCAACATTCATCTAAGACATTTTCATGATTGAATTCAATATGCTGAGAAAGGCTTCCGAGCTTATAGCCTTTAGGAATAACGATATCCCCAAGATCTGGAAGTTCTTCTCCTAGGATCATACGAAAAAGTGTCGACTTCCCAGAACCATTCCTTCCGACAAGACCCACTCTCTCTCGAGGCATCAAGGATAAGGTCACTTCACTTATAATATCTTGACCACCATAACCCTTCGATAAGTTATTGATTTGAATCAACTGAGCGCTCCGCGGCAAAAATCTTCGTTAACTAGCTTAGAAATTTAATGCTAAACTCAGCATCTCGCAAATTTAAACCAATAGAAAGGTGATTTTATGAAAGTACTTGTCTCAATCCTGTTTCTCTTTAGCCTCAATCTTCAGGCAGCTACGCAAGATAAAGTGACTATGCCTGATACAATTTCAATCAAAGGTAAGGACCTAGTTCTTAACGGCCTTGGGACCAGAAAAGCCACATGGCTCAGAGTTAAGGTCTATGTTGGCGGACTCTTTCTAGAGAAAAAATCCAAAGATGCTAATCAGATCTTAAACAGCAAAAGCCTTAAATATATCCGTATGCACTTTGTAAGAGATGTTAAAAAAGAAAAACTTGTTAATGGTTGGAACGAAGCCTTCAAAGCTGCTGTTAAAGACCTCCCTCGTATTCAAACAAGAATAAATGAATTCAATGCCCTAATGGGTGATGTTAAGAAGAACCAAGAAGTGGTCTTAACTTTTACTGATAAAGACGTTCATGTTGACTTTGCAAACCTTAAGCAAGGTGTGATCAAAGGTGGAGACTTTTCAAAAGACCTTCTCTCCGTTTGGTTCATCAATGCAAAAGACGAAGGCTTAAGAGACGGGCTCTTAGGCCTTAAGTAAATTCCGTATATTTCTTAGAGTTACCCCGTGCTTTTTCTACGGGGTATTTTTGAGCATTTTGCTCCATCTTTTCAGGTATCGCTTCTTCTAAATTAATATCGAGTAAGTCAGCTAACCTAATTGAGTATAATAAGACATCTGCTAACTCTTCTTTAACTTGATTCAATTGCTCACTAGAGAGCTCTTTCTTATCGCCTGTCTTCAGCCATTGAAAGATCTCTAATAGCTCGGAAGCCTCTACTGATAAGGCCATAGAGATGTTCTTAGGGGTATGAAACTGTTCCCAGTCACGCTCATTAGCGAACTTTGAGAACTTTTCTTTAAGCTTCTTAATGTCTAAGATTTCATTTGCTGCCATACACCTATCCCGAGTATTTTTCTTTATTTTATAGCAGTGTAGACATAAAAAGTATTGAAATGACGTTAAATTCCCATTGTGACGGACGCCGACCTCTGTTAACATTTTTCATATTCAAGAGTCTAATATTTATCCATGGAGGAATTTATGAAGAAGATTCTATTAGCGGTTATCGCTCTAGGTTTTGCTGGAACTGTTTCAGCTGCATCTTACCAAGCACAAGGTTGTGGACTTGGTTCAACAATTTGGACTGACGGTTCATCACTAGTACATCAAGTACTTGGTGGAACTACTAACGGTCTTTCTGGTAACAATACATTTGGTATGACTTCAGGAACTTCTAACTGTGAGTTAGACGGAGCTGGTGGACAAGCCCAAGTTATTTTTATCGAAGCTAACAAAGTAGCTCTTTCAAACGACATTGCTCGTGGCGAAGGTGATACACTTGCTTCACTTACAAGAATGTACGGATGTACAAATCTTGACGCTGTAGGTTCTGTTTTACAACAAAACTACGGAAAGATCTTTGCTGAAGGAACTACTCCTTCACAAGTTGACGCGCAAATTACTTCGCTTATCGACAACAGCAAAGCTTGTATCTAATCTAACGATTTGATTGTCACAAGGCCTCTGATTAGCTAATTTATTGGCATGATCAGAGGCCTTTTTTTATTCATTTTTTCAGCATTAATATGCTCAGTGTCATTTGCATCTCCTTTAGAGGAGATTATCAGCGAATCAAGATCCATTCAGCTTTCCGAATCTAAAGGATGGAAGAACCTTCTACACTTTAGATTCAATCTTATTGGTGGAATGGAAGGGGAAGCCGACTCCGAAGGATTCTATTTTTCTAAAGAAGGAAAAGAAAACCCAGACCTCGAGCTAGAAGCCACTATTAAAGCCTTTGTTACTACGAAGGTTGATAAGACAAAACTAGATGAGCATCCTGTTTGTAAGTTTCCCTCTCGATTTTTGTATCTTAAAGAAAAATTAAAATCAGCCAGCCAGATTAAGGACGTTGAATGTCCGAAGTTCTTAAAGTTTAAAAAGAAAGTTGCTGCAAAAGGCATTAGCCTAGTTTTCTCTAGTTACTTTATCAGCAGACCCGCTTCAGCTTTCGGTCATACTTTGATGAGATTTAGTAAGAATGAAGACCCTAAAGAGGGACAAAAGCATGAACTGCTAGACTATGCCGCTAACTACTCGGCAAATGTCACAACAGCAAATGCATTTCTCTACGGACTCATGGGATTAGCTGGTGGCTTCTTAGGCGAGTTCGCCTCTATGCCCTACTTTTATAAGATTAGAGAATACAGCGATTATGAATCAAGAGACCTTTGGGATTATCATTTAAATTTAAAACCTGAAGAAATTGACCGAGTCGTCTCTCACCTGTGGGAGCTAGGAACTACATACTTTCGTTATTTTTATCTAACTCAAAATTGCTCCTACCATATGTTAGGACTAGTTGATGTTGCCAACCCTGAATTTGGTTTAACCGATAGGGTTCCCTACTTTGTAATACCCGCAGATACCGTCGCTCTAATAGCTGAAACTCCAGGTCTCTTAAAAGAAGTAACTTACCGGCCTTCAAAGATGACTGTTTTAAAGTACCGCTTATCCCTCCTTGATAAAGAAGAGAGAGCCGCCTTTGATAAGATTGCTGAGAAACTTGAATTGACCGAGCTAAATTTACCCAAAGAAAAGAAGGCCAGAGTCCTAGACACGGCCATTGATTTTATCGACTTTGAATATGCGGCAGAGATTCTTTTAGAAGACTCAAAAGAAACTAAGATGAAAAATAAGTTCCTCGTAGCAAGGGCCCAGCTTGGATTAAAATCTAAACCACTTAATGTGCCTGCACCAAGAGAAGAGATGCCTCATCTAGGTCATAAGGCCAGACGAATTGCTTTAGGAGCAGGAGCAAGCTCACGAAGCGATCTCTACTCAATGTATGAATATAGATTTGCTATGCATGATCTTTTAGACTTATCAACGGGTCAAAACCCTAATGCGACGATGGAGATGGCCAATATTCAATTTAGGTATAATCACGAGAATAAGGCGCGAGGAAATTCTTCAAGCTTTAGAGTAGATGAATTCTCCTTAGCTAAGGTCGTCGCAATAACTCCTATGGAGCAATACTTTTCAGATTTAAGCTGGAAAGCAAACTTTGGTGGAAGAACTATAAAAGATGGAGGCTGCTTAGATTGTTTCGCTCCTACTGCCCAAATAGCTGCTGGCATAAGTTTTAAATCTGGCCCTATTCTAACTTACTTTATGGCTGCCACAGATTTTGATTTTAATAAGAGATTAAGCCACAGAGGTTTCCGCTTAGGAGTAGGACCTGAAGCAAAGATCTTATTAAGACTTGGCAAGATCCTAAGCTGGGATGTCTCAGGCTCTTGGAAGAAGAATATTTTCGTCGAGAATAATAAAACAACTTATAAATATGGTTCAGAATTAAGGGCCCATGCCTTTCAGAACCTGAATTTCGGTCTTAAGTATGAGCGTTACAAAGGTTCATGGGACGCGATCGCTAAAACATTTTATTATTTTTAATCGATAGCTTCAGATATTTTCTTAATCAAGATGTCTTTTCCGTTAACCGTATTGGCCACTAAAGGACTTTTCTCTTCAGTTTCAAATCTACTTATTAATTCGAGTAAGTCTAAATTTTCAAGATCATCTTCTGAGACTACAAAAGAGCCTATCTTTTTTTCAGCCTCTTTAGCGTTATGAAATTGTTCATTCTTTTGAGCGATCTTTAAAGGGATAAAGATACTCCTCTTATTTAAGGCCACAAGTTCGCATACCGTTCCTGCTCCCGCTCTTGAGATGATAACGTCGGCCCACTTATAAAGATCTATGATCTCAGGCCCTATAAAGGCTACGGGATAATATCTATCGGTCTTTAAGCCTTCGTATTCACCTATAAAGCCTTTCCCTACTTGATGAACGACAAAGTATTTCTCGGTTAGTTTTGAAAGATTTTCTTTTATCAAATCATTAACTAACTTAGATCCATTTCCGCCTCCAGTAATAAAAAGAAGTGGTCTGGTAGTTTCATTTATGGAAAACCCATCATAATGGATCTCACTTTTCTCATTGGAGAACAGTGAATCTCTCAAGGGATAACCTGATATTTCGCTTTTTTCTTTTGGGAAGTATTTCAGTGAATCTTCGTAAGAGACAAAGACTTTCTTGGCAAACTTACTAGCGATCTTATTGGCCAGACCAACCTGAGTAGTTTGTTCATGAACATAGATCCTTCTTTGAAGAATCCAAGCAGCTAAGACAACGGGAACTGTTACAAAGCCCCCTGTGGAGAATATCAAGGTCTTCCTATTTGATTTTCTAAGAAGGATAAGGAAAGCATCAAAGATTCCCTTAACCACCTTAAACATATCAATAAGGTTCTCAAAACTTAGGTATCGCCTAAGTTTTCCAGTAGTGATTTCGTGAAAAGGTAGGTCAAGAGCACCTATCAATTCCTTCTCAATCCCCTTGCCACCGATATAACCAATCCTATACTTACCCTTAAGGTCGTGAAGAAGAGTTACTGTCGGCATGACATGGCCACCTGAGCCGCCACCTGTAAAAATAACTTCGTAAGTCTCTGACATGATTAAAATTTTATCATGAAAATTAATTGAATACATCGCTCAACTAATTCGGAAAAACCTACCTATACTCCTAGGCCTGAGAATACCTGTCTCTTATACACATCTGACGCTGCCGACGACTCCTTACGTGTAGA